>Ga0209581_1000021_pt1 | contig 643573 bp, 580 predicted proteins | sample Coa_R2_FD_187160 | JGI IMG/M metagenome (GOLD analysis project Ga0209581, IMG submission 187160) | Surface soil microbial communities from Centralia Pennsylvania, which are recovering from an underground coalmine fire - Coalmine... | ecosystem: Environmental > Terrestrial > Soil > Unclassified... | reverse complement strand
CCGAAGGCCCTGCACCCCTGCTCCCTTTCTCAGGACCGTTTGCGTTCGTCGTTCTTTTCCTCCGCCTGCCTCCTCCCAAGTTTCCTCGGCGCCCTGGGCGAACCCTCCGCGTCCTCTGCGTTTTATGGTTTTCTCCCTCGCCTCCTTCGCGGCCTTGTGAGCTTTGCCGCCACCGCCACCAGGATCGCCGTCCGCCCGACGTTGATCAGGTCCTTCGAGCTGATTTCCAACCCCGCGTGAAACAGCACGAAGATCGCTCCGATTTTGGCGATGGCTTGCAGCGTGTCACTGGGATGGATCCACCCCAGCGCATGTGGGCCGATCAGCACTCCCGCCAGGATTTCTCCCAGCACCGCCGCGGTTGCGCCCGCTCGAAGATTTCTCCGATGAACTTCGCCGCAACGAAGATCGCGAACAACCCAAACAGCAGCAGGTCGTACTCGTGCGTGGCCAGGGAAGCATAGTGCCTGCCCGTTCCAGGCGGCAATCCCGCTCAGGCCGCCCCGGTGCCGGCGCAACCGAGGGTAGCGCCGCTTGCAGGTTTTGCGTTTTAAAAGGAAAGAACAGGAGAACGGATCCGCACGTCCGCCGTTGCTCAGCCTACATCGACGGCGCGCTCATCTCCCCTTGCATCGCGGGAACCGCCTGGTAGTCGCGGTGGGTGATGTCCACGATGGTCCGTCCCACGATCCGCGCCTTGGCTTCCGAATGCATGTGCGACGGCAGCGTGAACGCATCCACGTCGGTGTAGTCCTGCACGAACTCAATGTGCTTCACAAAGAAGGACGGCGACCGCACCACCGTCCCCTCCGCCCGCACCAGCCTTCCCGTGTGAGCGTCGAGGTAGATGTGCCCCTTGAACAGGCCCATCCGCTTCTTGCGCGGCTTGACCTGGTAGTCGTGCACCAGTCGCTCCCCGATGTGCGTCGCGCCCTTGTACGCGAACTTGTAGTTTGCCGGGCTGATCGCGGTGAGTTCCGGATCGTCCTTCTGCACGTGGTCCACTTCCGATTGCAGCACCCGGTTGATCACGTTGCTCTTGACGAACCCGTCGCCGCTGAAATGCACTGGCGTGAATTGCAGGGTATGCGGCGCTTCAAACTTGCGCTGCAGTTCGTATTCTCCCTGCTGCGATGTTTCCGGCAACTCGGCGTGCACCACGGTCACCGCGGAATACCCCGCGAGATCCTTCGTCTGCTGCGCCACCCGCTGCTGATAGGTCGTTAAGGCGAGCTCCTGCGCCATCACGGGGAGCTGTACCCTGGGCGCCAGCGCCGGCGCCGGCTGCGTGTCGGTCAGGATCAGGGGAAACGGCGGCGCTGCTCCCCGGTTCGAGGTCCACACCACCGCCTCGTTCGCCGCGAGCATTGCCTGTGCAAAAACTTGGCCCGGGACCATCAGTCCCAGCAGGAGAATCAGAATAGGGCGCTTCATCACTTTCGAATCAAATATTTATATAAGATTCCCCTGGCCCCTGAAAAGTCACAAAACCGTGCCCGCACCCCGGCCGCCACCCGCTTTCCCCCCTGCATTTCTCCACAGCCGCTCAATTGCACAACCGCACCCGGCCAGATACCATTCCACCACTCCCATGTCTGAAGTCATGACCAAGTCAGAGCCCCATCCGAAAAGCGCCAGTCCCTCCAATTCTCCCGACGTCGAGGTCTTCGCCGTTTACGGCGTCGAGCCCGAAGTCCAGGCCTACGCCATGGCCAAGTACTCCCGCTCCGCCCTCTCCATGAAGGAGTCGCTCAAGGAGATCACCACCCAAAAGGCGGAGAAATTTCTCAATACCTTCTACTTCCAGTATGGCCATCGCTCCATCGCCGACCTCGCCCACATTGCCCTGGCCATCGAGAAACTCTCCATCCTCGCCGCCATCGCCGTCGCCGACGAGCAGCGCTGGGACGGCCAGGAGCGCTCCACCCGCTACCAGGACTTCAAAAAGAGCGGCTACTTCCTCCCCGACTTCGGCGGCGACGAGCAGGCCCGGACCCTCTACCGCGACACCATGGACGGGCTCTTCAGCGTCTACGACGCCCTCTCCCAGCGCATCTACCACTACCTCGCGGAAATGATTCCCCGCCCCGAGGAAATGAAGCCCGAAGCCTACGAGCGCACCCTCCGCGCCCGCGCCTTCGACGTCTCCCGCTACCTGTTGCCCCTCGGAACCAACACTTCGCTCGGCGAAATCGTCAATGCCCGCACCCTCGAGTCGCAGGTCGCCCACCTGCTCTCCCACACCCACTGCGAACTGCGCCGCCTTGGCGACCTCCTCAAAAATGCCGCCCTCTCCCCCGCCTACGACGTCCATCGCGATTCGCTCGAGCAACTGGTCGAAGAAATCCGCGCCCTCTCCCCCAAGCTCGCCGCCAGGGCCGCAGATCAGCTTCTGCGCGACGTCCGCGTCGCTCCCACCCTGGTCAAGTACGCCAACCCCAATCCCTACCAAATCGAAACCCGTCGCGCTCTCCAGCAGGCCGCTGTCGAAATCATCGGCCGCACCCAGATCGCGCCCTCCAAGCCTGTCGACCTGCTCGACGAGGACCCCCTCGAAATCGAACTCGCCAGCACTCTCCTCTACGAGCACTGCCACTATCCCTACCGCCAGGTTCGCCAGGCCATTCAGGCCGCCGGCGAAAAAGTCCGCCGCGAGATCATCGACCTCGGCCTGCGCTCCCGCGGCCCCCACGACGAAATGCTCCGCCCCTTCTGCGCCGGCCACCAGTTCCGCTTCGACATCCTCATGGACATCGGCGGCTTCCGCGACCTGCACCGCCACCGCCGCTGCATCCAGATCGGCCAGGGCTTCACTACCCGCCACGGCTACGACACGCCCCCCGAAATCGACGCCTCCGGCGCTCGCCAGGGCTACGATGCCGCCATGAAAAACGCCGCCCTCGCGGCCGAACAGATCGCGCGCCGCCCCGGCGAAGAGACTCTCGAAAACTCCCAGTACATCATCCCCCTGGGCTACCGCAAGCGCACCCTGTTCAAAATGGATTTCGCCGAAGTCGTTTACATCTCCGAACTCCGCACCGGTCCGGCCGGGCACATCTCCTACCGCAGCGTCGCCTTCGCCATGTACGAGGCCGTCGCCCGCAAACACCCCGCCCTCGCCAAATACTTCCGCGTCCATGACGTCAAGGAACCGATCGACCTGCTGCGACGCTAGTTCGGGGTGGGCCATCTCCGCCCGAAAAACTGTGACACCGACTTGGCGGTGCGCCAGTCGCTGCCGCTGCACAGACTCGCGCGCGCTCAGCGCCCGTCCGGGGATCGCGTTCTGTGCGCCCTCTGCGTCTTACGATGTGCCTTGCCGGGGCCCTTGCCCGGCGAATGTCCCTCGTGCATGGCCGGCTGCCCGAGCGCCCGCGTTGCTTGAACTCCAAGCCCGGCCTTCCCCGAATTCCTTGTCCCGCCTTGCCATCCCCGCTCCTCCAGCGTAGGCTTTCTACCACCGTGGCCGCGCTCTCCCCCCGCGAATGCCACTGCGGTTGCCGGCGTTTCGAGAACGCGAAAACAAAGTTTCATTTCCAGACTTCATGCGAGCCATCACCGATCTCATCGCCGTTCGGCGAGCCTTGCTGCTTTGCCTGTCGATGACGCTGGCCCTCGGCTGCCAGCCGCCGCACGCCGGCAACGCTGATCCCGGCGCTCCCACCTCGGGGACGACACCAGTCGCCGAGACGCGCACCACCCTCCCCGCACCCCGCGATCTCTCCCAGGACGAAGCTGCCGGCGGCCACACCCTGCGCAAACACGTCGGCTGCACGGACGCGCAGCTCCGCGAACGCCTCCGCCACGAGCCCGAAATCTCCGCCGCCTCCACCTGGTCTGACCGCGAAACCGCGGAGCGCGCCCTGGGCCTCACCCTCGCGCAGAATCAAGACAAAATTCAGCGCTGGCTCGCGCGCGACCGCCATCCCAACCTCGTCCTCGACTATGATGGCGACCAGCCCCTCGGCCGCTCCCTGCGCCGCGGCGCCGGCCAGCCCCAACCCTGCTCGCATGCCACGATCGTGCTCAAATGGTCCCCCCCTGGCTCCTATTACGTTCTGACTTCCTATCCGGAGTGCCGCTCATGACCACCCGCGCTTCGCGCAAAGCACCCGCTGACATCTCTGCCGCCACCTTCCCCGCCCTCCGCAGTTTCCTGCGCGGCTATTTTCACCAGGACATGGCCGACGAGTACGGCACTCTCGATGAAGCCGTGCGCCAGTTCTGCGAAGACGCCGACGACCAGGAGCGCAAGACCGTCGCCGGCGAGTGGGCCCGCTTCGCCGCCCTCACCCGCGGCCAGCCCATCGCCGTCATTAACCGGATCCTCACAGAAAAACTGGGCAGCGCCTCCCGCCTCAAGCCCGAAGACGTCGACAAAATCTCCCGCGCCTTCCAGGGCCTGCCCCCGGATTAGCTCGCCGCCCGGCCCGACCCACGCTGCTTTCTCCGCACGACAGGGTACCCCCACCCCTCACCCGCCTCCCGGAACCAGCCACTACCGCGTGCCTCTTGCGCGGCCCGCCGCCCTGTGCTTACAATTCCGCCACGCACGATGGTTGGCACCAGCGAAGCGGACCTCGCCTGAGCCCGCTTCCGACCGAGTCATTCGCGGTCTCCCCCGCGCGGAGGATCCGATCGATGAGCATCATGGTCTGGCATATCCTGCGGCGTCTCCCTCGCCCCGCCCTGGTTGGAATCGTCTTCTTCCTCCTCACCGCCCTCGCCCGCGCCTGACTCAGTCCATCAGCAAGGTTTTCGCCGAGGCGGGCGCCCTCGCCTGTCCGCCCGGGCCAAGCCTGGCAGCTTTTTTCTCACCTTGAACCCCTTGTCGCCCTTGAAGCCTTGCCATTCCGACTTGGCGCGCACCGCAAGCAACATAAAGAGGAGCACCTGGTTGGGCTGGCGACTGATGACTGCAGACTGGCGGCTTCCCGCCCTTTCCCATTTCCAGGTTCCTTCCGTAACCCGGTCGTACACTCCCTTTCGGTAACCCTTGGTAACCATGCGCTTGGCGGTTACCCGCCTTACAATGGCCGTTGTGAGCAGTGCTGTCCCTCCCGACCGTTCTGCGGCAGGAGCATGTTTCCCCGGCGAAGAGCCTCCCAGGTTTCGTGAGCGCTTCTTCGGGCACGGAGAAGGCTGGAGTCTGCACCTTTATGGCGTTTGGTTTCGGCTTTAATAAACAAAAGGTTCTCAGTGCTGCCGAGAAGTACGTCCAGCAGGGCAAGCTGCAGAACGCAATCGCCGAATACGAAAAGATCCTCAAGGCCGACCCCAAGGACCTGACGGTGTTGAACACCGTCGGCGACCTCTATGCCCGCAACGGCGAGGTCGACAAGGCCTGCGAGTGCTTCAAAAATGTTGGCGATGCCTACGCCGCCCAGGGCTTCACCGTCAAGGGCATTGCCATGTACAAGAAGATTGGCAAGCTCAAGCCCTCGCTCGAAAGCGTCCTCAAGCTCGCCGAGCTCTATACCCAGCAGGGCCTGTTCAATGACGCCCGCGCCCAATACCTGCAGGTGGCCGAAGAATTTCTCCGCGCCGGCGAACTCGAGCAGTCCGTCCGCATTTTCCAGAAGATCCTCGAGATGGACCCGGAGAACGTCGCCATGCGCGTGCGCCTGGCCGAAGTCTACGTCCGCCTCGGCAAGAAGACCGATGCCTGGCAGATCTTCTCCGCCGCCGCCGAAACCCTGCGCACCCGCGGCTCACGCAGCGGCGCCGAAGAAATCCTGCAGCGCATGCTCACGCTCGATCCCGGCAACAGCTACGCCCTGCTCCTCCGCGCCCGCAATGCGCTCGAATCGGGGGACGCCGCCTCCGCCATCCCCCTGTTCCAGAAAGTTTCCGATCTCGATCACCACCCCGACGGCCAGCGCGACCTACTGAAGGCCTACCTGCAGACCGGCCGCGTTTCCGAAGCCGGCACTCTGGCCGCCAGGCTGCTTTCCGAGCACAACGACAGCGACTCGATGTTCGCCTACCTGGCCGCCCTGCAGCAAGTGGGCGCGCACGAGGAGTTGGTGCAGGCCGTCGAACAGCATGCCTCCCGCCTGCTCGCCGGCAATTCCGCCAGGGTGCTCGAACTGCTGCGCTCCACCATCAGCCCGCTGAGCAACAATCCGGCCGCCCTCGAAGAGGTCCTGGACCTGTTCAACCAGGCCGGGGACCAGTCCCACCAGACCGAAATCCACGAACTGCTGGCACACGCCTACGTGCAGTCCGGCGACCTGGCACAAGCGCGCGAACTCTACCAGGCCCTCGCCGAGCTGGAACCGCAGAACCCCATCCACATGCAGAACTACCAGCAGGTGGTCGGCATGATGGGCGGCTCCACCGGAGCCAAGCTGCTCACCGTCGAAGAGGGCGTCGTGCTGGTCGAGGAACTCGAAGCCACCGCGCCTCCCCTCGACCAGAACTACTCGCCCGAGGTCGCCAGCGCGCTCCGCGCCGCCCTTACCGACACCGAGCTTTTCGTTTCCTACAACATGCCCGATAAGGCGCTCGGCCCGCTGATGGCCGTGCTGCCCATCGCGCCCAGCGACGTGCGCCTCAACCAGCGCCTCGCCGCCTTGTACGTCCGCTCCGAGCGCTTCGCCGATGCTGCCGGCTGCTGCCACACCCTGGCGACCGTGTACGCCCAGGCCGGCTTGCAGGAAGAGGCTTCCCGCTACGAGGAACTCGCCCAGCGCTGCCAGGAGCACGCCGCCGCCTCGCCCCTGCGTGTTCCCGCCCTCGCCGCCACCGACGAAACCGAGATCCCCATCGCCCCCTGGCCGCTCGACTCCTCCGCCTCCGACGCCGATTTTCCCCCGGCTCCGGAACCACCCGCTGCCTCCCCGCAGCCGCCCGTATTTTCCAGTTCCCCCGCCGATTCCCAGCCGCCCGCCGAAATGGAACTCGAGGCTGCCTCGCCCCCCTCGGCCGAAATCGATCTCTCCGGCGAATGGGAAGGTGCGGCCCCGGTGCCCGCCGCGCCTGCGTCTGAGGACGACGCCGAAGTGCCCGAGCTCGAGGAAGTCTCCGCCCAGCCCGGCGATGCCGCCGCCGAGACCATCGAAGAGATTCGCTTCTACCTCGAGCACGCGATGGCCGACCAGGCCCGCGTCGCCTTCGTGAAGCTGCAGACCCAGACCGCCGACCGCGAGCAACTCGCTGCCATTCAAGCGGAAATCCACGCCGCTTCCGCTTCCGCTCCCGCCGAGCCCGAGGCCGTAGAGATCGAGCCCGTCGAGGAGTCGGGCCAGTCCGAGTTTGCCGTTGCCGAAGCTTCCCTGGCCGCGCCCGAACCGGCCTTTACAGTCGAGCCCGAAGCGCCTTCGGCGCCCCAGCTGGAACCCGAGCCCGCCAGCCCGCTGAAGAAGATGGTCGCCGAACTGGACTCCTCGCTTGGCGACAGCTTCCTGCCCGCGACCGTGGCCCACGAAATCGAGCAGGAACCCGATGTCCCGGCCCACGCCGAAACCGATCCCGCCCTGGTGGGCCACCTCGAGTTCATGGCCGGCGCCAAGCTCTCCGTTCCCAAAGAAAAGGAACAGGCGCACGCGCCCGCCCAGGGCGGCGTGCTCGGCGAGTTCGTCGCGGACTTGGAGAATTCTCTCGGCGACGGCTTCCTCCAGGAAGCCCCGGTCGCCGCGGCCGAGCTTGCTCCCGTCCCGCCTCCGCCTCAACCCGCGCCCGCCGTCGCGCCGCACGAATTGCACATGGCTGCTGGCGCTGCTTCGGGCCCGGTCGCTTCCGCGCAGTCCTCGGTTCCGGCCACGCCGCCTCCGGCCGTTCCCGCCCCGGCCGCCGAAACCGCGACCGCGCCTTCGATGTTTCGCACCAGCCTGCGGCCCAGCCATGGTTCCGGCGCCGACCGCGCCGCCAGCGTCGACCTGGCCGACATGTTCGGCGAGATCCGCCACGAACTCGAAGAAGAGAACACGGTCTCCGAAGAGGATCCCGAAACCCACTACAACCTCGGCGTCGCCTTCCGCGAAATGGGACTGCTCGACGAGGCCATCGGAGAACTCCAGAAAGTCTGCCAGGCCATCGACCGCGGCCACCCTTTCAAGCTGGTCATGCAGACCTATACCTGGCTCGCCCAGTGCTTCCTCGACAAGGGCGTCCCCGAAGCGGCCATCCGCTGGTATGAAAAGGCCCTCAAGCTGCCCGCGCTCGATGAAGAAACCCGCACCGCCCTGCACTACGAACTGGCCTCCGCCTATGAAACCGCCCAGGACAAGAACACCGCCCTGCAGCATTTCATGGAGGTCTACGGAGCCAACATTGATTACCGCGATGTTGGAGAGCGCATCAAGGCCCTGAAGTCGTAAAATACCCGGATGCTTTTCGATCGAATCACTCCCCCGCGCGCGAGGGTTTCGTCGCCGGAACGGCGGGGCCCTGCCTGATGCGCGATTCCGCCACTCCTCCGCGGGCCAGCTTTCCCGGACCGACGGGTCTGGCTTCGGCGCCCGCGCCCGAACCCGCGCCTCCCCCTGACCTCCACCCCAAACCCGCCCCGGTTCCCCCGCTCCCCTCCGCCCGCAGGATTTGGATGCACCGCTTGCTGGTGCTGCTGTTTGTCTTTGTCTGCGCCGCGGCCGGCGTCCTGCTGGTCGTGCTGCCCTGGACCCAGCAATGGACCGACAATGCCTTCTTGCTGCGCTATCCCGGCTTACGCGCTGTTTTCACCAACGGATTCTTCCGCGGCCTGTGCAGCGGCCTCGGCCTGCTCGACATCTGGATCGGTTTCTCCGAAGCCATCCATTACCATGAGGACAAGATTGTCTAGCGATTCCCTGGCAGGAACTCGTGCCCGAGCAACCTCCGCCTCGGGCTCATTCGGATTCCCTGCCATCGGCCAACGACGAACGACCAACGACTGCGCTCATGACTGAAGATCGCCTCAAATCCGCTCCCCTCGCCTACGAGAACGAAACCTTTCTCAATAGCCCCGACGGTCGCATCCTGCGCATCCTCGCCGAATACAGCGAGCCCCTGGCTCGCTTCCGCCGCGAGCAAATCCAGGACACCGTCGTCTTTTTCGGCTCGGCCCGCTTCCTCAGCCGCGAAGACGCCCAGGCCCGTCTCGCCGAACTCCGCATGGCCCCCGGCACCGACCCCGCCGAACTCGCCCGTGCCCAGGCCGCCCTCAAGATGTCTCGCTACTATGAAGACGCGCGCAAGCTCGCCTCCTTGCTCACCCAGTGGTCCGTCCAGATCCCCGCCCGCCGCCGCCGTTTCGTGGTCACCACCGGCGGAGGCCCCGGCATCATGGAAGCCGCCAATCGCGGCGCCAAGGAGGCGGGCGGCAAGACCGTCGGCCTCAACATCAATCTGCCCTTCGAGCAGTTTCCCAATCCCTACATCACGCCTTCGCTCAACTTCGAATTCCACTACTTCTTCATGCGCAAGTTCTGGTTCGCCTACCTCGCCAAGGCCCTGGTCATCTTTCCTGGCGGCTTCGGGACCTTCGACGAACTGTTCGAAATCCTCACCCTCGCCCAGACCGACAAGCTGGCCAAGAAAATCCTCGTCGTCATCTACGGCAGCGAATACTGGAAGAACCTCATCAACTTCCAGGCCATGATTGACGCCGGCACCATCAATGCCAAGGACCTCGACCTGTTCAAGCTGGTCGATTCCCCCGAGGAAGGCTTCGAGTATCTGCGCGACGGCCTCACCCAGTACCACCTCGGCGGCGTCCCCCGCAAAGAAGGCGACGTCCTCCCCGAAATCGCCAAAACACGGCCCTGACTGGGTGGGATGGGCAGTACTGCTCGCCTTCCCGGCTTCGACCCCTACTTCAATTCAGTCGCGGAGCCACGCCAGCCGCTGGCCCCGGACCTCAGCCCGGGATAGCGCACAATTAGATCTGCGAGCCCCTTCCGGGACGACACATGCCCTCTCCGCGGCACTCTGAGACTCTCCCTGCGTCCTCTGCGGTTTAAGATCTTCTTGAATGTCCCCACCCCTCCTCTACTACATCACCGACCGCACCGCCTTCCCCGGCGACGAACCCGCCCGCCGCCAGCACCTCCTTGCCAAGATCCGCGAGGCTGCCCGCGCCCCCATCGACTACATCCAGCTCCGCGAGAAAGACCTCCCCACACGCGACCTCGAGGCCCTCGCCCGCGAAGCGCTCGAGATCATGCGACAAACAAAGCTGAAAACTGAAAACCAGGCACAGAGAACTGTTCTCCTCCTCAACGCCCGCACCGACATCGCCCTGGCCATCGGCACCCCAGGAGTTCATCTCCCCGCCGGCGACCTCTCACCCGCAGAGGTTCGTCTCATCTGGCAGCGCGCCTGTGCCGGCACTCCTGCCCGTCTGACGATCTCGCAAGCCTGCCACACCCTCGAACAAGTCCGCGACGCCGCCCGCAACCAGGCCGACCTCGCCCTCTTCGCCCCCGTGTTCGAAAAGAAGGACCGCCCCGGCACCCAACCCGCTGGTCTCGACGCCCTCCATCACGCCTGCCAGTGCCAAATTCCCGTCCTCGCGCTCGGCGGAGTCTCGCTCGATAACGCCGCCGCCTGCCTGCGCGCCGGGGCCGCCGGCATCGCCGCCATCCGCCTCTTCCAGGACAACCCCATCGCTGCGATCGTCCGCCGCCTCCGCCAGTAGCTCCGCCGCCTGCCCTGAGCGGAGTCAACGCCCTCTGCGGCCGTCCTCTGCGTTCTCCGCGATTTAAGATTTCCCTCCCCCGTTCTGCCCAGCCCCAGAGTCCACCTATGCTAGCCTGACTTGGAGACCATGTCCGCCCTCGCCGAGCCCGTCCCTCCCGCGCTCCCTGAGCCGCAGCTCGTGACCATCCCCGCCGGCTCCTTCCTTATGGGCTCCGATCGGGGCCAGGACAACGAGCGCCCCGTCCATCGTGTCTTCCTCGACGCCTTCCGACTCGCGGCCCATCAAGTCACCAACGACGACTTCGCCTGCTTCCTCCGCGCCACCGCGCAGCTTCCGCCCCCGTTCTGGCGCGACCCGAACTTCTCCCACCCGCGCCAGCCCGTCGTCGGTGTGTCCTGGCACGAAGCCGTCTCCTACTGCCGCTGGCTCGCTGCCTCCACCGGCCGTCCCTACCGCCTTCCGACTGAAGCCGAGTGGGAACGCGCCGCCCGCGGCACCCTCGAGGATGCCCGTTTCCCCTGGGGAGACGCGCCCCCCGAATCCCTCCCCAACTATGCCGCCCTCTGGCGCACCGGGCCCGAACCCGTCGGCCAATCCCAGCCCAACGCCTTCGGACTTTTCGATATTTGCGCCAACGTCCACGAGTGGTGCAGCGACTGGTATGCCCCGGACTACTACGCCATCTCTCCCGCCGCCAACCCGCGCGGCCCCGAAACCGGCACCCGCCGGGCTTCCCGCGGGGGCTCCTGGCGCCACCACGTCAAGATCTCCCGCTGCGCCGCCCGCTCCAGCATCCCACCCCACTTCCAATACGCCGACTACGGGTTCCGCATGGCCTGCGACTTCACACCCTCAGCATAACGTCCGTCCCTGCCCTCGCGACTGCGGCTGACTGCCTGGTCACCTTTGTCGTTCCCGCGCGTGAGCGAGCCCAGGAGGAACCTGCTCTTCCCAACGACCACCCACACCCTTGCTGGCGACTGACGACTGGCACTGCTACCATCTCCGCGTGCCCCTGGTCGACGTCCGCAACCTCACCAAGATTTACCCTCTCGGCGAATCCCCCTTCGGAGGCAAGGCGCGCGCCCAAGTCCGCGCCGTCGACGATGTCTCCCTCTCCATCGACGCCGGCGAAGTCCTCGGCCTGGTTGGCGAATCGGGGTCCGGCAAGAGCACTCTCGGCCGCCTCATTCTCCGCCTCCTCGATCCCACTTCCGGCAGTATCCATTTCGATGGTCACAACTTGCTTGCCGCCCGCCGCTCCGAACTGCGCCGCCTGCGCCGCGACATGCAGATCATCTTTCAGGATCCCTTCGCTTCACTCGATCCACGCCTCCGCGTGGAAGACATCCTCGCCGAGCCCCTCCTCATTCACGAACCCATCCCCCCCGGTGCCCGCCGCCTCCGCGTCGCCGAACTTCTCCGCGCCGTCGGCATGGACGAGTCCGCCGCCCGCCGCTTCCCCCACGAATTCAGCGGCGGCCAGCGCCAGCGCATTGGCATCGCCCGCGCCCTCGCGCTCCGTCCCAAATTCGTCGTCGCCGATGAACCCGTCTCCGCCCTCGACGTCAGCGTCGGCGCCCAGATCGTCAACCTTCTCCAGCAACTGCAGCGCGACTTCCGCCTCACCTACCTCTTCATTTCACATTCCATGCCCGTCGTGCGCTATCTCTCCACCCGCATCGCCGTCATGCAACGCGGACGCATCGTGGAAACCGGAACCACCGAGCAAATCACCCGCGCCCCGGAACACCCCTACACCCAGTCCCTGCTCGATGCCACCCCCGAAATCGCGGTCTGAGGATCCGTCGCGGACCATCTTGTCCACCGTCTTCCCCACTCCACCCCATGGCGCTGCCATTCCGCTTCCCCGTCCTTCCCACTTTTTACTGGCTTGATTCCCCCTCCCCCCGACTCCGCGCTCCAGTCTCATTCCGACATCGCCAGGCCAATCTCCCACTCGCACCGCCCGCGGACGATCCAAGAGCCGCACTCACTCCCACCCGGTCGCTCCTCTGGTTCTTAGTTCCATAGGAACTCCGGCGCCCCTCAAACTTCCGGGGCATTACCGTCGTTACCTTTACGCAAAACCTATTGTGCTGGAGGATGCAGGGTAAACCGGGGAGTTTCTGATGCGTTGGTGGAATTGCGCTGTGGCGTTCCTGTTCTCCGTATGCCTGGGGATCGGACTGGCTGCGCCTTGTTCCGCTCAGCAGGATGCGAACGGGGCTCATCGCAAGATGACGGCAAAGATCGTCCCCTTGTACCCGCCTCTCGCTCACGAAATGAATCTGGGAGGCACCGTGCGCATTGAGGCCGTCGTCGCCCCCAATGGCACCGTCAAATCGGCATCCATCCTCGGCGGGCACCCGGTTCTGGCTCAGTCCGCGCTCGACGCCGTGCGCAGAAGCAAGTGGGAGCCCGCCCCGCGCGAGACCAAAGAACTGGTCATCCTCAACTTCCACCCGGAATAGGCCGGGACCGGACACTACTTTCCCACGAAGTTCAACGCCGCCACTTACCCGCTGATTTCACCCTTCGAAACCAGGAGCCACGACCGCCTGCCCCTCACTTCGGCCACAGCCAACCGAACGTTCCCGCTGTCAGCAGCGCATACACCAGCCCGTCCATGACTTCCTTCAGCGTCATGCCCCACAACTGGCCCTTCCATATCCCGTTTGGCAGCGCGCCCAGCCCGTACGCCAGGAATGCCGCCGTTCCCACCACTCGAAACACCGCCGGGTACGCCGTCCCCGCCGCCACCGTGTGCGCCGCCAGGTAGGCGACAAAAAAATTCACCAGCACACAATACCCGAACCACTGCCCAAGAAATTTCGGCATCGCCGGAGGTCCCGGCGGCATGATCGTCATCATCCCCACCGGCCCTTGCTTGTATTTCTCCTGCACCTCCGGCGACTTCATCTCCTTCATGCTGCAGAACGGAAACACATATAACCCTCGCCCGATCCCGCTTGCCCGCAGCGCCGCCGTTACCTTGTCTTCATCCGGCAGCCGTTTGTAATTCGATTTGTGGTACGGCAACACCATGTGCATGATCGAGCTCGCCACAAACACGATCACCGCCGACAACAAAATCGCGCCCCACAACGCCGATAGCGAGACCATGCCAACCTCCTTCGCACCGACTTTGCTTTTGGGAAATGTGGTGTCTGGAACCAGCCGACCCAATTCCGCCCGCGAGCGTAGCCTAGCCGTCCCGTCAGGTCAAGCAACCACCCCCTGCAAGCCACACCAACTCGCCTTCGCCCGCACCCCCAAGCACGAGCACCTGCGGCACCCTCGCCGTCTTCCGCAATTCCTTTGGAAATCTCTGGGACCTCGTCCAGCCCAGATCATGACTGGCGCGGCGGACACCCCCTCCGCCACTCCCCCCCACCGCTTCGGTTCCCCATGCGGATCAGTTCGCCCACTGCTGCGAAGGATCACTCAGCGCGATCAATTGCCCCACCGGATAATCTTCCTCACGAATCGGCACCTCCGGATCGTTGTTCACTATCGTCAGAATTTCTCCGCTCGTGTTTCCCCGTACCACCAGGCTCTGGCTTTCGACCGCGATTACTCGATACGTCTCGTCAAATATGGCCATATGACACCTCACCCGGGAATGGACTCATCGGTTTGGATGCGCCGCGGCTCCACAAGGGTTAGACGGACCATAAACGGTTTTGAATGAGTTCGTTGAAGACCCTCCGGATCGGAAAGGACATCCCCGCGAACCTGGCCTTCCTGTCTACGATCTTTTAAATGGCCGCCCCGGGCGCGTTGCACACCCGATGCCAGGCCGCCTCATGCAGTTCAAACTCACGATTCCTGCGAAAAATCCGTCTGTCCCTTTGTCATTCCCACGCCCGAGCCCCAGTGGGCCCGGGAGGAATCTGCTCGTGCATTCGCTCCGATCATCCGCTCCCCCGGTCCCCCGTTCTCGCCCCGTTCTCAAACGGCCCGAGGATCTCCGCCTGCTTCGCTTCGGTCACCTGCCACGCAATCCGGATCCCCACCAGCAGGATGATCAGCCCGAGCACCCCACGCACCGGGTCCTGCAACTCCAGAAACGGAGACGCCAGCCCCATCACGACCAGGTAGCCCAACGCCCCCGCCAGATGCGGACTGGGCCGCACTCTCATCGAGGTTTTCTCCGCTGCCGCTCGCTCCGCAGTTCCAGCACTCACAGACCCGGCAGCCGTTCCCGCCTTCGCCGCAGCCGCCGGTTCCTTTGGCCCTCCCGCCCGCGGAGGCAGGGGTTTCGCCGCGCCACTGCCGAACTCCTGCTGCAGCTGCTGGTCGGCCTCGGCCGCGCTCTGTACGCGTTGTTCTCCCTCCACCCGCACCCCGCGGATCATCCTCGTCCCCTCTTCCGCCGGCCGGTGCTTGATCTCGTAGGCCGCCCCAATCGGGATCGCCGCCATCGCTACCGCCGCATACGTGTACAGCGCCGCCGCGATCTGGTATCGCCGCCCGCCCACGCCCCGCGAGCCTATCATCATTACTTTGCCTACTAAGTACCCCACGCCCAGCGATAAGTACCCGATAACTAGTCCCGTAACTATCCCGAAGATCGTGTACCCAATCAGCCCCAGCACTCCCGCCCCGGCTCCAAACAGCAGCGCCCGCCCAAACGCGGCCTGCGTATCGCGGGAAGCCGCATTCCGCGCGGCTTGCGCGCAATTCATGCAGCTCATCGCGCCATTCACGCGGAAATACCACTTCCCGGCTGGCTGCCCGCACAGCGAACATGCATCCGGGCCCGGCTCTCCCACACACTTCGCTCGCTGAAATTGCGGTGACCCCGCTCCTGCCGGCCATCCTGAAGACATGGCCCGCGAACATATCACGCGTATACCTTCGCGGCAACCTCTGAGGAGCGCCGCGGGCGCCACTTTTCTTCGCCCACGCCTCGCGTCAGTCTGACGCTTCTCGCCGATGGCTGGAGAGTCGCATCCCTGACGCCTGCCCCCGCTTGCAGCCAGTCTCCAACTTTGTCATCCTCCCCATAGGAGACCCCGAATGCGCCGACCTTCGTTTCTATTCGTCGCACCGCTGATGATCGTTCTCGCCTCGGCCACAGCTTCGAGCCAAACTCCCGCAAAACCTTCGACCGCGCGGACCCGCCGCACGCCCGAACCCTTCGCGGCCGCCATCACCCGCATCCGCGACACCTGGGTGCGAGAGTTCAACGCCGGTCACGCCGACAATGTCGCCGCCCTTTATGCCCCCGACGCCGTTCTCATGCGCCGCAATGGCTCCGTCCATACTCGGGACTCCATTCTGGCCGAGCTCCAGCGCTCCATCGCCAACGAGGCCCATGCCTACACCCTCGTCAGCCTGCATGCCGAAGTCTCCGGCGACCTCGGCTACGACACCGGCGCCTACAACGAAGACCTGCGCTCCCACGAAGCCGAGGGCAACTACCTCATGGTCCTCAAACGCATCCACGGCCAGTGGATGATCGTCGCCCATGCCGCCGTCCCTAATCCCCGCCAGAAGTAGCGGCGTGCGAGCACTCCCGCACTCCTCGCAGCCATCGGCGACTGGCTCTTCTTCAACCGAGGACTCGATTCCTTCCCCCGCCCGCCGCTCGGGGCTCCTCTCACTGCGATCCACCCAGCTGCTGCACCGACGCGATTTCATAGTGGACCGACTTGGCATCATAGTGCGCGAGATACTTGCGGCGTTCTTCCGGAACCACTGCGCTCTCGTAGTCCGGGCCCGCCACCGCGCGGATCGACTCGAGCGAATCCCACAACATGATCGTCATGAACTCCACCTCCGCCCCAACCGCTCGCCGCAGCAGATAGCTGCCAGCGTACCCTTTCACTTTGCTGATCCCCGGCAACAGTTCCGGTTTCAGCATCGCTTCGTAGGCGTCGGCGTATTCCGGTTTCGTGTACCCATGCCAGACTCTCGCGATCATACGGCCTCCCCCGAACTCCGCACTTGCTAAGAATAGGGCCGGCCAGTACTTCCACCAAAATCGGGAGCCTCCTATTTCAATCCATCGGATCGCTTGCTTGGGCCGATCCCGCCTCCACTCTCGCCTTCCTCTCTCCCCGGTTCACGATTCAACGCTGGGCGCCCAGCGACGGCGCCATGCTGTGTCCCACTCCCCACACCCGTCTCCCCGCGCCCACGCTGATCTCCCTCCGAGGTTCCCCAACTCCCCTCAAATCAACGTTCCGGCCTCTGGCCCTGCCCATGCCTTCTGTTCTCGCGACTGGCACCGCCAGCACCTGGAGGCCACCATGGCAAACTTTACGCAACTGAACCTCGACAATCCCGCACCGAAATCCCACAAGAACATCCAAGATATCTTCGCCACCGAAAAAGTTCTGTTCTGCTCCGGAGTCCTGGCCATCGCTGCCATCTCCGGGATCCTGCTCCTCGTCGCCAACGGCTGCTCCAGGGGATCCCGGAGCGTCGGCGTGAACCCGGAACCGGCAGCCCCGATTACTTCAAGCCCACTCGTTCCTTCTTCCGCACCCGTAGTCGCCGCCGTGCAGCCGCCGGCGGTCGCCCCCAGGCCCGCGCACAAGCGCGTCCAGCACCGGGCTCCCCTGGCCGCCTACACCCAGCCCGCTTACGGCGTGTCCTTCCGCTACCCGAAAAGCTACATCCTCAAAACCGGCGACGAACCGCAGAAAGATCTCGCCGGCCTGGGCCCCGTCCAGACCGCCTTCGTCGAACCCGGCGCCGTCACCCTGGCGGCCCTCGAGCTCCCCCGTGCTTCTTACCCGGGCACCGACTTCACTTCCGCCTTCTTCAGCCTCAGCGTGAACTCCGCCATCTCCCCGCAGCAGTGCCAGCGGTTCGCCTTCCCCATGCCTGAGCATCCGGAAAACGAACCCGCCACAGTTTCGAACGTCAAGATCGCCGGCAAGGACTTCGCCATGATCGAGGATTTCGGAAACGCCGCCAACAGCGATCCGCGCACGAAATACTTCCACCATTTTGAGAACGGCATCTGCTACGAATTCGGCATCCGCCTGAACACCACCGGCGCCGACATCGCCGGCCTCAAACCCGTCAACCGTTCGCTCGTCTTCGGCCGCCTCGAGCAGGTCCTCGCCTCAGTGAAACTGCAGCCGCCCGAAGCTCAAACAGCTAAGACTTCGGGTACCAACGCGCCCGAGGCCAGGACGCAAATCGCGAAGGCGCCGGAGGCGAAGACCGCAGAACCCAAAGTTTCCGGCACCAAGTCCCTGGACGTCGTGAAAGACGCTCCCACGGCCCCAATGCCCGACAATAACCACCAGTGACCGACGAGGCGGGGCGGAGGCTGCTCCCCGCCAAACGTAGGTTCCGCCCCGTCTGCCCCACCCTGACCTCGCGTTCTTTTCGACGTTCCAGTCTGCCCCGAGCGGCCGCAGCCGGTCGAAACGCGGTGGGGCCTCTTCAACTCCCAACATCTTGTCATTCCGGCACGAGCGCTCCCTGCGAGCCAGGAGGAATCTGTAGTTGTTTCCCCCGGTCGCTCGATCCCCCGATTCCAACTTGTCATTCCGACCATGTTTCTTCACCGGCCAGCCGCCCGCCGGCCGTCTCTAACCTAAAACTACTAGAGCCCATCTCCACCACATCCTGTACCATCTCCGCCCAATGGGGATCAGTCCTTCCGCAAAACAATGGCTCACGCGCGGCCTCGTCGTCGTGCTCGTGCTCTATGCCATCTTCGCCGGCTCCATCGTCTGGGCCATGCACCAGCCCCCGGAAACGTTCGGCCGCGTCATGTCGCGCATGCCCGCCGCCCTGGTCTTCTTGAGCCTGCCCTTCGAGACCCTCTGGACCCACGCCCGTGCCGGCGAACTCCGCCCCGGCGACCAGGCCCCGGACTTCTCGCTCCTCAAGCTCGACAAGAGCGAGCGCCTCCAACTCTCTGCCCTCACCGCCAGGCAGCCCGTCGTGCTCGTCTTCGGCAGCTACACTTGACCGCCCTTCCGGCGGGAGGTTCCCGCCCTCAACCAGCTCTTCGACGAGTACAACGGCAAGGTCGCCTTCCTGGTGGTCTATATCCTCGAAGCCCACCCCAGCGACGTCTGGCAGATGCAGAGTAACCTCAAAGACAACGTCATCTTCGCCAGCCCCAAGAACGAAGACGAACGCGCCAGCCTCGCCCGATCCTGCGTCCGCAAACTCGGCATCAAGTTCCCCGCCGTGCTCGACGAGTTCGGCAACTCCACCGAGCGCGCCTACACGGGATGGCCCGACCGCCTTTACCTCATCGATACCAACAACCGCGTCGTCTTCAAGAGTCCCCCCGGCCCCTTCGGCTTCAAACCCGACAACCTCCGCGCCGCCCTCGCCCAACTCGTCCATTAGACAAATGTAGCGCGGGCGCCTCGCCCGCGTTCTGAGGCCAGGCCACTCCTGTCCGCGTGCTTCCCCGATTCTCGCTTGTCATCCCGAGCAGAGCGAAGGACCCCGTCTTGGCACGCTGCTCGAACCGGCACCCTCCGGAATCTTCTCTACCCCTTGTCATTCCGACACGCCGGCTGCCCCACCATTCCCGCGCCTTCTGCGGGAGGGTGGGATGCTTCGATCGTTTCCCACTCCGGTTTCTGCCAACCACCAAGGACCAACGACCGCTTTACCAAAAATAGAAAAGCCGCAGTCTCCCTGCGGCTGTCCTTCCCTGAACTTGGCCCAACCACTACTTCTTCGACTCGGTGACCGCCTTGTCCCGCCTGATGCTGCGGCTGATCCGGTTCTGCTGACGGTTGATTCCCCGCTGCTCGGCCTTGGTCAGGTGCCCGTTGTGCGCGGCCATGTCCGCCTGCTCCCGGTTCTCGACCGCGGTCTCGCGCTTCTCCAACCGCGTCGCCTGTTGCGAGGTCAGCGTCCCGTTGGCCACCCCGTTGCCGATGCGCTTCTGCTGTCTCGCTTCGCGCCGGTTCACTTCATTCACCCGCGGATGCCCCGGATCCACTACGCCCGGTCCTGCGCCCGAGGTATTGTCGGTTGTCTGTTGCGCAGCAGCGGAACCGACAAACATCAGTCCCCCCACCGCAAGAACTGCGAGCATATTGCTGATTTTGTTCGTCATACTCGTACAAACCCCCGCCCAAGAGACTAGTTCTGATTCTTCGCCGCTGACGAGGTTACGGAAGTGACGGGCCCACCGGTTACCTTCGCGAACCCGAGTAGAAACTGGACTTCCGCCAACTCCACCTCCCCGACTCTCGTTCCCTCGATCACCCGATCCTCCTTCCCCCGGTCCGCTCACCCTGCGCTATACTTCCCCGCGTTTGGCCCGCTGTCATGTCGCAACCCGACCATGAACGCCGCTCTTCCCCGCGCCTCAAACTCCGCGTGCCGGTCGAGATCTACACCGAAGAAGGCGCGTCCCCCATCCGCGGCGCCACCTCCGACCTCAGCCTTTCCGGCTGCTACATCGAAAGCATCTTCCCTTTTCCCGTCGGCACCCGACTCGAACTCAAGCTGCAGCTCGAGACCACTCTGCTGATCATGGCCGCCGTCGTCACCTGCGACCCCCAGGTCGGCAACGGCATCCGCTTCTTCCGCATGCTCCCCGAAGACTTCGAGGCCCTCCGTGCCTATCTCGAAGCCTCTGCCCCCAACGCCCAATAACAACCGATCCTCTCTCGGTCCCTTGTCATCCCCGCTCGCGCCCGCCAGCCTCCGGGCAATCTGCTTGTCCGGACGACGGACGAACCGCCAGCGGCTAATTCCCCACCACTAACAGATGCCCGTCGTTCTGCACATACAGCTTCCCATCCGCTCCCACCGACAGCGGCGTATACGCCGCCCCGATCGCCTGCCGCAGAAACATCTTCTGCAACGGTGTGGTGAACACGCCCGTGTTCCCCTGCGGGATCGCATACACATTCCCATCTTCGCTGTTGGCATACACCACGCCGTTCGCGTCAACCGCCGGAGCGTTCACGCACCACTCATAGCCATTCGGATGGTTCATGTCCGTCGTGCTGCTCTGAAATTGCCACTCCACCCTCAGGTTCGCATCCAGCTGCGTGATGTAATACGGCCCCGGCGTCCGCGCCCCGCACACCGGGCTATTGGGATCATTGCAGTACGCCGAAGCATCGTAGTAGTTGTCCTTGATCACGATCGAATAGCTTCCTCCGTGCGCCCACACTGCCGGAGTCGAATCCCATCCGAACGTGAATGTTCCTACCAGGTTCCCCTTCGCATCCACCTTGAACAGGTGCCCGCGCGCGAAGTTGTAGTGGTCCAGCGCCCCGAACAGCACCGCCCCGTCCGGCAGCACCGTCGGCGTCGACGAGGCCTCATCCGCCAGCCGCCCCGAGCCGAATGCGTTTGTCGTCGGATCCACTCCCACCGTCGTCCCCACCGCACACGCCCCCAGGCTCGTTCCATCCCCGGGCAGCAGCACTCCACACCCATCCGTCAGCACGTTCTCCAAAGACAGCTGCCATTTCGGTGTCAGGTCCGGATTCACCGCCACCAGGTACGCGACTGCCTCATCGTAGTGCGCCCGGCTCGCCGTGTAGATCGTCCCATCCCCCGCCACCGCCGGGGCCACGTTCACCCCAGGCCGCTGCGAACCGCACGCTCCCGGCGGTGGAACTGCCCCTGGCCCCGGCGGCCACGGAAACGGCGGCGTCGGAATCTGGTTGAAGAACGTCCCCTCGCAATTCGCCGCTCCCCCCGGCGGCGCACCCGGCACCAACGACGCATACGTTGCCGTGCTCGCCCCATCCCCGCTCGTCACCTTCACCAGCCACGCCCCCGCCACGTCGTTCCCGTGCCACGGGTCCGTCGTCGCCGGGTCGGAAAGCGTCATCACGTTGTAGTAGATGTTCCCGTTCGCATCCGCCGTCAGCGGCCCCGATACATATGTATGCGCTTTGTCGATCCCCTGCCCCCCGAACGGATCGATCTGCTTCGCCGCCTTCCCTGTATCTTTATCCACCTTGTATATTGTCCCCCCGGCTCCCGGCACGTACAGAAACCCGTTTGCCTCCACCGGATGAAACACCGGCTCCCATCCCCCCAGCCCATTCGTCGCGTTCGGCTCCGGCTTCCAGTCCGAAGCAAACGTCCAGATCAGCGTCGCCGTCCCGCTCTCCCACGTGTAGCGGCTCACGTTCCAGGTCAGCTGCTCCCACGCGTTCGGGCCGCACTTGCTTCCCTTCTGCCAGTCCCCCGCCGTCGCGCAAGCCGGATACGTCCCGCTTTTGCTCTCCATGTAAAAGTCATTCCCGTCCGTCAGCGTCGCCTGGTAATGTGCCAGTAAATCCCCGAACGACTCCCGCTGCTCCGCCGCCACAAACGGATCGTAGACAATGTCGGCCAGCTGATGGTTCAGCCCCTGCGCCGCCACATTCACCGCTCCGTTGTGCTGCGGCCCAGCCCCCCACTGCCCCCAGAACGGATGGTTCGACGCCGGCGGCGGTGGCGGCGGCGGCGGACCCGTCATCGAACTCGACCCTCCACACCCGCTCCACACTGCGCACCCTGCCAGCACCGCCATCAATGCCAATCCACGGCCAGCACCACGACGTTTCCCGGCGCGCAATCGCCCTGCTTGGAGTTCATTCAAGATTTTCCCGGACATGGCAGGGAGTGTAGCAAAGGATTTCTTCGCGATTGTCTTTTCCCTCCCTCGCCCTTCCCACACGCGAACCCGCCGAGCTAAGGAGAATCGAGGTTTCTTGCCGAAAACGCATGCCGGACCGCGGCCGCGTCAGATATCGCGTGGAATCCTGCGACCGCGCCCTGTATGATGTCTCGCATACTCCCACTCGCTGATATGGCCTTGCCCGCTGTCACACCATCCCCCGACAAACTCGGTCCCCTCGCGCACGGCTCCGCTCCCCAGCCTTCGCGCCGCGAACTGCTCCTCCTCGTCTTCACGGCCGCTGCGGTCTTCCTCGCCGCCTGCAGCTACTTGCGCGGCTGGCACTCCCTGCTCGCCAGCTACGGCGATAACGATGCCTATCTCTCGGTCGCCGACGCCATCTCCCACTGGGACTTCCGCCATCTCGGCGTCCAGCACTTCATGGGTTACCCGTACTTCGTCGCCCTGCTCGAGCTCCTGCTCGGCATTCATTCGCCAATCGCGCTCGTGCTCGTCGCTTTTCCCGCCTCCGTTCTCGCCACCCTGCTCACTGCGCGCCTCTTCGGAACCTGGGTCGCCGCCTACTTCGCTCTCACCAACTTCGCCTGGATCCAGGTCGCTTTGCTCGGAGGCTCCGAGACCCTCGCCGTCGCTCTCGGCCTCGCCGCCCTTTGCGCGTTTCGCTCGGATTCCCCGCTCCTCGCCGCCCTCCTCGCCTCCCTCGCCGTCACCGTCCGCCCCCTCATGCTGGCTCTGCTGATCGGCATCGGACTCGCCTTGCTGTTCCGGAACAGATACCGGGACTTCCTGAAAACCTTCGCCATCGGCCTACTCATCGGCGCCCTCTATGTCACCCCCCTCGCCATTTACTTCGGCGACCCGCTCCTCACCGTCCACAGCTACTCAACCCGCGACTACGGCGCCGGCGGCATCCCCGGCCCTCACGGCCACTTGTTCGCATGGCCCTTTCAGGCCATCGTCCTCGGCACCCTCGCCTATCCCGCCCCCTGGACCAACCTCGTCCTCAGTTTCTCCTGGATCTTCCTCGTCCTTGCCGGCGTCGCGCTCATGTTCTCCCCACGCTTTCGTCGCTATGCCGCCCGCCATCCCGCCGAGGCCCTCTTCTGCGCACTCTACCTCTTCGCCGTCTTCTCCTATGGCTACTACGTGTGGGCGCGCAGCGCCTTCCTCCGCTTCGCCATCCCCGCCCTGCCCTTCGTCTTCTTCGCACTCGATCGCTACCTCCCCAAACACCGCGCCTTCCTTTGGGCCCTGGCCGTCGTCTCCCCCCTGCTTGCCGCCTTGTCCGCCGTCGGCATCCGCAACGTGCTCCATATCCCTTAATACGACTCTGCGCAACTCTCCCCGTTTTGCAGGCGGCCGCCGGGTGCCCCGCATCTGCGCGCTCTTTGCCGGGACGCCCCCTCCTGACCGCGCTCTTTGCCGTTAGGCTGGGATTCCACGAACCCCTCCCCCTTGTCATTCCGGCGCGCGAGGCCCCCCAGCCACGAGGAATCTCTACGATCTGAACATCCGCTCCCGCTGTTCGGTGTCAGTGCCACGATGCTCCGTGTGCGGCGTAGTGACTTCCTTGCATGGCTGGACAGCACTTCCAGGGGCGTCGGTGCCCCCATGCGTGGACAACGACAAAGACAGACTCGATACCACTGGGGGTCGGGCGGTCAACAACCAGCCCAGGAAGATGGTCGCTCTGGGCTGTCCTTGCCGCAGCCTGCTTAGTTGCGATTGTGGCGCTCTTTACCTTTGATCGGGATCCGATGGAGAGCGTCCCGGCAGCCAGCTTTGCACGCCACTCTGTCTCAGTCGACGTTCGCAGAGGGGATCGAAGAGTATCCCGCTTGGTCTGCTGACGGCAAAGCCGTACTCCACGCGGGCGAACTCGGTAAGGTTCGCAAGATTTTTCTCAGGAACTTGGTTTCTGGTCGGGATTCACAATTAACTTGTAATAGGCTCAGACTTGACCTGACACAGTGGTTCAGTTCGAGCAGCCTCACCCTTAGCCGCGCCTGGCCGCCTACCTCCCCTTCAGCATCCCCACCACCCGGTCAAAGTCCTCCAGGGTCGCATACTCCAGCGTGATCTTCCCCTTTCCGTTGCGGTCGCGGATCCGTACCCGCACCCCGAGGATCCGCTCCAGCTCCCGCTGCGCCGCCCGCACATTCGGGTCCACCCAGCGCGCCGTGCCCCCGCGCTTCGCCTCGCGCGTGCGCTTCACCCCCTTCATGCTCGGGTCGAACAGCACAAACCGCTCCAGTTGGTCCACCGACCATTCTTCGTCCACCGCCTTGAGCGCTACCCGGTTGATCACCGCCGCGTCTTCCAGGTTCAGCAGGATCCGCGCGTGGCTGAACTCCAGGTATCCGTTCTGCAGGTATTTCTGCGTCTCCTCCGGCAGCTTTGCCAGCCGCATGTAATTCGACACGGTCTCCCGCGCCACTCCCACCCGCTCGCCGATCTGTTCCTGCGTCAGGTGAAAGTCCTTGCTCAGCATGATGTACGCCCGCGCCAGGTCAATGCAGTTCAGGTCGCGCCGCTGCAGGTTCTCGATCACCGTCATCTCGGCTGCCTGCTGCTCCGAAACCACGCGCACGATCGCCGGGATCGTCTTCCGCCCCGCCATCTCCGAAGCCCGCAGCCGCCGCTCGCCCGTGATCAGCGTGTAGCGCCCGCCTTTGCCCGGACGCACCGTCACCGGCTGCAGCACGCCTTGCGTCTTGATCGAGTCGCGCAGTTCGTCGAGCGCCTCGACCTCCCCTTCCGTCCAGCTCCGCGTCTGGTGCGGATTCAGATCGATCAGGTTGACGGCCAGATCGAGCACTTCGTGCCCATCCGCCTTGCGGGCCGCCTGCGCCTGCAACTCGGCGATCACCCCCGGAGTCGCGGCCCCATCGCCACCCCCTGTGCCTTCCCGCAGAACTTGCGCAGCGTGCGCCCCGGCGGCGCCTGCTCCTGCCTGCGCCGCTGCCGCTCCCGCCGTCGCCGAGGCCCCCGCTCCCGCTGTGCTCGTTCCCGCCGGCCGCAACAGAGATTCCAGCCCCCGTCCCAGCGCCCGCCGTAATGCCGGCCTCGCCCCCTTCTCCTGTCCCGCCTGCTCCGCCGCCGCTGCCTTGTCCGCTGTTATCGTCATCCCCTCATTCTCCCCGAGGTCAGCGCCTCGTTACTCGCCAGTCGCGTGCCCCGCGATTCGTGCAGGGCCAGCCGCCCTCGCCTCTCCAGCCGCGGCGTGGTTTTGCCGCGGCCCGCTGCTCGCCCACGATCAGCGCGCACGAACTACATTGATGCTCATAAATATAGATAACCATCAATCTAAGCCGTTTTCCCCATCCCCTCCTCGGACTCGTCGGCCGCTGTCTCCCCGCGGGGCGCCGCGCTCTGCTCTCCCTGCACCGGACCTTGGGCCTCCTCCGCTGCCGCCACCTCCGCCGGCGCTGCGCCCGGCTGGGACTCGCGGGCCTCCACCGGCTTCGCGCCAGAAGCTCCGTCCCCGGCCGCCTTCTTCCCCTCGCCCGCTTCCCCCGCCGCCTGCGCGAAGTAGTGCGCGATGATCTCCTTCGCTAGCCGGATGTAGCTCTCCGCCCCCCGCGACCGCACGTCATAGAGCAGCGCCGGCTTGCCATGGCTTGGCGCCTCCGCCAGACGGATGTTCCGCGGCACCGTCGTCGAACACAGCTTCTCGCCAAAGTACTTCTTGAGCTCGGCCATTACTTGCTTGGCCAGGCTGGTGCGCTCATCCAGCATCGTCAGCACCACGCCCTCGACCGAGAGCTCCGGGTTCAGCGCCGCCCGGATCCGCTCGATGGTGTCGAGCAGCTCGCTGATGCCTTCCAGCGCGAAGTACTCCGCCTGCATCGGGATCAGCACCGAGTCGGCGGCCACCAGCGCGTTGAGCGTCAGCAGATCCAGCGCCGGCGGGCAGTCGAGCACCACGAACTGAAAGCGCTCACGCAAAGGCTCGAGGGCGTCGCGCAGCCGGTACTCGCGCCGCTCCCCTTCCACCAGCTCTAGGTTCGCACCGATCAGGTTTTTGTGGGATGGAATCAGCCAGAGCTGCTCGAGCTCGGTCGGCTGCAGCGCCTCATCGGCCGAAGCCGCTCCCATCAGCAGATGGTAGGTGCTGATGCGCTCAGGATCTTTGACCAGGCCCAGTCCGCTGGTCGCGTTCGATTGCGGGTCGCAATCAATCAGCAGAGTGTTGACTTCTGCCGCCGCGAAGGACGAGGCCAGATTAATAGCGGTCGTGGTCTTCCCAACGCCGCCCTTCTGGTTGGCAACCGCGATAACACGTCCCATGAAGTTTTTTCGGAGAAGCGGAGCACTGGCAGCATAGTGCGAATCCATTCTCGATTGCAACGACGGATTTCAGTGCATTCGGACGAGGTGGGTTCGGGGCTGAATCCAAAAGGGTTGGAAACAGACTTCGAATGCATTTCAACAAACGTTCCACGTGGAACATCAGAACAGCCAGGCGATGAAGCCGGACTCCCGCTGGTTCGGGATATGAGCCACGGATGTTCCACGTGGAACACTATGACAGTTGGCTTGTGAGCTAGAATCTGGAAACCTTGCGAGCCGCAGGTTCCCGGAGCGGACCCCGGCTAGGATGCCTGAGCTTCCGTGACACTACCGGGGGACCATGATCCCGGGCACTCGAGTCGAGTCCGACCTCCCGCCAGGCGTCACTTGAGGCTGGACGGGCCGCGCTGCCTGCGGGGACGAGGCAAGCCCCTGGAACTTCCTGCCGGTTCGCCCATTGTGTTCCACGTGGAACACTCCCAGGATGGCGCCCGCGGCCGAGAGCAAATGTTCCACGCGGAACACCCGCTGCAAGTCGTCCGCAGTTGGCAGAGGCTAGCATTCCCACAATCCATCACTGAGATTAAGGTCTATCCCACTTTCTCTAACATTGCTGCCATTCCATACGGGGAGTATGGCAAACATTCTTTGAATGAATTCCACTATAACTACTATTATATTAACTATTAATATACTCAAAAGAGTATGCGCGAAATCTTTCTTGCAGGGAAACAGATCCGCATCATTCCTCATAATCATCCCACTTGTGTTCAATTTTAGATGACATTGATCAATGAAAGTCGCCAGGACTGGCCACTTCTATGGCGTCTCGTACCACTATTAACCTATTAGTTAATTACTCTGTTGAGCCCAAGAAACAGGGTTCGAGCGGAGGAGCCTGGGATTGGGGTGGGCGGGAGCCAGTCGAGGCCGGGGAGGAGCCTGCGGGCGCGGTCGAGCTGGGCGATGCCGATGAGGAGGGCGAGCAGGCCGGTTGGGGCGAGGCGGGCGGCTGCGACGGGGAGAACCCGATCGAAGCGTTCGACCGCGCGCAGGGTGACGATCTGGGCGGAGGCCGGGGGGAAGTCTTCGGCGCGCCCGGGGAAAACATCGACGTTGGTCAATGTAAGGGCGCGGACGACTTCGCGAAGAAAGGCGACCTTCTTCTGCCGGGACTCCACGAGCGTAACGCGCGCAGGAGGGAAGCAGATCTTGATGGGCAAGCCGGGGAAGCCGGCGCCGGAGCCGATGTCAAGAAGGCAGACAGAAGAGTCTTGGCAGCTGGCGGCGTCGCTGTCGGTTGGTCCCTGGCCGCCAGGAGGCTCCGGGGCCGGGGCGACGCTGGAAGTGGCGTCAAGCATCCTGGCAGCGGGGAACAGGCGCTGGGCGAGGAACAGGGATTCGCCGAAGTGGCGGGTGACGACTTCTTCGGGGCCGCGGACGGCGGTGAGATTGATGCGCCGGTTCCAGTGGAGCAATAGATCGATGTACGTCGATATTTGCTCGAGCTGAGCATCGGCCAGGGGGAGCTTGAGGAAGGGGTGGAGCAGTTCGGCGATACGTGCGATGTCCACGGAGCCATGATTGTAGATCGTCGGCGCCGACGGCAGCACCAGCGAGCAGGCGGGATTTATCGCGTGACGGAAGGACCGGTCCCTCGACCGGCGTAAGGAGGAATTCCTGCCCGGCTCGCGCGCCGGAATGACAAGGGGAATCGGGGGAAGGATAAAAAAACCAAGCGGGCCGGCTTCGTTGACCCCCCTTTTCTCCGCAGCCCCTGGAGTGACAGGTTCGCGCAAACGCTCTGATCCTCATCTAGGGCACTGCGCCTCTTGAACGCCAGGACCGCGCGGGTGGAGGAGTTTTACGCGATCCAGGCCAACGAAGTGCGGAAAACGGTGGACGTCCGGTCTGGGGCCAGGTTTTTCTGCACGTTGCTTGGGCGGCGCGCGGTTACTGGCAGCCGGTGAAGGCCAGCGTGGCGGCGGTCACCGACATTCCAGAGGTGACGGTGAGGGGCGTATTGGTGCTGGTTTGATTGGTTTCGAGGTCGGAGGGCGAGCAATCGAGCTGGCCGCCGGATCCGGGGACAAATGCGATCGCATCCAGGGTGTAGCCGACGGGCGGGCCGGCCGGGGCAGCGGGCGACTGATTGCCCATGGTGAAGGCGCCGACGCTGGGATTGGAAGCAGGCAGGGAGAGCGTGTAGGTAACGCAATCGGTATTGGCGGGGCATCCCATAGCAGGCTGGGTGGTGAGGCTGGCGGTGGACATAGACTGGGCGGCCAGCGGGATGGTCACCAGGCGGCTGGCATTGTTGACCATGACGGACTGCAGCGCCGAGAGCGAGAGGTCGGCGGAAGTGGCCGCACTGGCGGACGAAGTGGTGATGCTGCCGGTGATGGAAGCGGGCATGGAGGCAGGCGTGAGGGGTACATTACCGAGAGAGTTGCCGGGCTGCACGCCGGTGATGATGGTGGCGGCGTAGGCGGTGCCGGCGCCGTTGACGGCGGCGACGACCACATCGTAGGTGCCGGCGGGTAAAGGACAGAAGGAGAAGCCGCCGTTGGAATCGGCCACGGTTTCCATGATGACGCGGTCGACGCCGGCGGTGTCGGGCTGTTCGATGGCGACGACGGTCGTGCCTCCGGCCACCGGCTGCAGGGTTGCGGAATCCATCACTGTGCCGCTGATGGAGCTTGCGGCGGATTGCAGGGCCACTTCTCCGGCGTGCAGCACGGGTTTGAGGCGGTACATGCCGTTGCCCTGGGGAGTGATGGAGCGGCAAGCGTCGAAGTCGAGATTGAGGTCCTTGCTATCGCCTGAGGCGACGGTAAACTTGCCGCCGGCGATCTGGCCGGAGGGGATTTTGATGCCGGTCTGGGATTCGGAAGAGAGCTGCAAGGGCTGCGGAGTGGCGGAAGGATCGCTGGCGAGGATGAGGCAGTTGGCGGCCGAGCCGCAGTGGTTATTGGCGACGGTGGCGGTGTTGGGGGCGAGCAGCACGCGCATCTGCTGATAGCTGCCGGGCTGGATTCCGCCGGACCCGAGTTGAGCGAGGAAGCACTGGTTGGAGCTGCCCAGCAGATCGACCTGAACGGGGCTGTTCTTGAGGCCGGGGGTGAGATCGACCCAGCCGGCATCGTTGGGCGCGGCGGTGGCGCTCTGGTGGATGAGGACGTCGGTCACGGTGACGTAGATGTGTGTGTAGGGACCTTGCGGGGCCGAACAAGTGGACGGATCGCTCAGGCTCACCTGGACGGTGGCGAGCTTGGAGGAGCTGGTGCTGGAACAGCTGACCAGGAGAAGGGCCGTGCTCCCAATTAACAGCAGCGAGGCGGCGAAAACGAGGTTGCGCATGCGGGGCTCCGGAAAGCAAGGGTTGAACATAGGAAAAGGGGGCACGAATAGGCGTCCCAATGATAACGACCAGACGAACTGCCCCCAAAGCCGTGCATTCCACCTGCCTTTTCGACAAGGCGCTATCGCTTGCATTCACAATGCCTTATGAAGAAACCCGGGCACAGGCCAGGGACCTTCTGACACGACGTTCAGGTAATTTCTACATGGAGAAGAAAGTTCAAGAATTGCAACACTAAGGATCCCGGCCGAGCCGGGCAAAGAATCTCCCACCAGGATTCTCCGTGTACCGATGCCGAGATGCCGTTGGGACCAAGGGTCTGAATGGCAGCCGTTGGATCAGCAACTGCGGGCTCGTAAGCAACGATGAGCCAGTTGTCGCCGGTCTTGCGCAGCACCACGAGGCTGACGCCCATGTCCTTGCGCGAGCCGTTGGTGGAACGGTAGCGGGTGATGGCATAGGCAAGATGGTCTGAGCGGCGGGTGAGGAACAGTCCCAGGGAATCGACGCGATAGCGGGCGTCGACGCCGCGCTGCGCGTAGGCTTGGATCATGGAGCGCATCCAAACCGACAAGTCTAGGTCGCGGTCATGCGTGGATCGCGGACCTATTGGATCAAAGACCCATTCCCGTTGGCGGGCTCGTCGGGGGGGATGACCACGGCGGCAGCGACGCGATCGCCGGGTTCGAGACTGAGCAGGCGGACGCCCTGGGCGGAGCGGCCGGATTCGCGGATGGTCTTCGAGTCCATGCGGATGATCTTGCCGTACTGGCTGATGAGCATGACCTGGGAGTCTTCGGAGACCTGGGCGATGGCGGTGACCTTGCCGTTGCGCTCGGTGGTCTTGACGTTGATGACGCCCTTGCCGCCGCGGTTGGTGAGGCGGTACTCGTCGGCGGGGGTGCGCTTGCCGTAGCCGTTTTCGGTGACGGAGAGGATCAGCGAGCCTTTTTCGGGGACGAGATCGGCGGTGCTGTCTTCGGTTCCTTTGCCGGCAGCGGGCGGGCCGGCGGCGGCACTGGAGGCGCTACCGGGCTTAGGGGTGGTGGCCATGCCGACGATGTAGTCCTTGTCGGCGAGGTTCATGCCGCGGACGCCGGTGGCGTTGCGGCCCATGGAGCGGACATCGTCTTCTTCGAAGCGAACGGCCTGGCCTTCGTGGGAGGCGAGGAAAATGATCTGCTGGCCATCGGTGAGGGTGGCGGCGACGAGTTCGTCGCCGGGCTCGATGTGGATGGCGAGGATGCCGCGCGACATAACGTGGGAGAAGTCCCGGAGCGCGGTCTTTTTGACGGTGCCGTTGCGGGTGGCGAAGAAGACGTACTTCCCTTCTTCTTCGAGGTCGCGGACGGCGAGCATGGTGCGAATGGTCTCACCGGACTGGAGGGCGATGAGGTTGCTGATGTGCTTGCCCTTGCCGGCGGGGCCGACGTCGGGGATTTCGTAGACCTTGAGCCAGTAGACGCGGCCGGCGCTGGTGAAGATGAGGATGTAGGCGTGGGTGGAGGCGACGAAGAGCTGCTCGACGAAATCTTCGTCGCGGGTCTTCATGCCGGTGCGGCCGGTGCCGCCGCGGCGCTGCATGCGGTAGGTGGAGACGGGCGTGCGCTTGAGGTAGCCGGAGTGGCTGACGGTAACGGCGACCTGCTCGTCGGCGATGAGGTCTTCGAGGTGGATTTCAGCGGCCTCGTCTTCGATGACGGTCTTGCGGGCGTCCCCGAACTGCTGCTTGACTTCTTCGAGTTCCTTGACGATGACGGAGCGGAGTTTCTTTTCTGAGCCGAGGATGGACTGGTACTCGGCGATGCGGTCGCGGGTTTCTTTGAGTTCGTTGGAGATCTCATCGATGGACAACTTGGTCAGGCGATGCAGCTGCAATTCGAGGATCGCGTCGGCCTGCTTCGAGGTGAAGGGCTTGTCGGGGTGGGGCTTGGGGGCGCGGCCGGTGGTGTTGATGTCGATCTTCTTGCCGCCGAAGTAGGCGACCAGGTTGTCGCGGGCGTCGGCGCGGTTGGCGCTGGCGCGGATGATGGTGATGACGTTGTCGAGGTGATCGAGCGCGGTGAGGTAGCCCTCAAGGATGTGCTCGCGGTCCTGGGCCTTGGCGAGCAGGTAGGCGGTGCGCCGGCGGACGACATCGACGCGATGGTCGATGAAGTACTGAATCGCCGGGATGAGGCCCATCTCGCGAGGCTGGCCGTGGGCGATGGCCAGCAGGATCATGGAGAAGCTCTCCTGCATCTGGGTGTGCTTGAAGAGCTGGTTGAGGATGATCTGGGGCTCGGCGCCGCGTTTGAGTTCGATGACGATGCGCATGCCTTCGCGGTCGCTTTCGTCGCGAATGTCGGCGATGTCGTCGATAACCTTGTCGTTGACCAGTTCGGCGATGCGCTCGACCAGGCGGGCCTTGTTGACCTGGAAGGGAATTTCGGTGACGACGATGGCCTGCTTTTCCTTGGTGAGGTTCTCGATGGCGGCGCGGGAGCGCATGACGAAACGACCGCGGCCGGTCTTGTAGGCATCGACGATGCCGGCGCGGCCGTGGATGATGCCGGCGGTGGGGAAATCGGGGCCCTGGACGAACTTCAGGATTTCAGCGAGCTGGGCGTGCGGGTTGTTGACCAGGGTGATGGTGGCGTCGACGATCTCGGTGAGGTTGTGCGGAGGAATCTTGGTGGCCATGCCGACGGCGATGCCGTCAGAGCCGTTGACGAGCAGGTTCGGGATGCGCGCGGGCAAGACTTCGGGCTCGACTTCGCTGTCGTCGTAATTGGGGCGGAAGTCGACGGTCTCTTTGTCGAGGTCTTCGAGCAGCGCGGTGGCCACTTGCGCGAGCTTGGCTTCGGTGTAGCGGTCGGCAGCGGGAGGATCTCCATCGACGGAGCCGAAGTTGCCCTGTCCGAAGACGAGGGGGTAGCGCATGCTCCAGGTCTGCGCGAGGCGCACGAGGGCATCATAGACGGCAAGGTTGCCGTGCGGGTGATATTTGCCCATGACGTCGCCGACGATGCGCGCGCACTTGCGGGTGGCGCGGTTGGGAGCGAGGCCCATCTGCTGCATGGTGTAGAGAATGCGGCGATGGACGGGCTTCAATCCGTCGCGCACATCGGGCAGCGCGCGGCCGATGATGACCGACATCGAGTAGTCGAGATACGAGCGGCGCATCTCCTCTTCGATGTTGACGGGTTGAATGTTCAGGGCGCCGGGAGAAGCGGAGTCGCCGCCCGGCGGCGGAGTGAGTGGAAGCTCGGGGTTCTGATTCGGATCGTCTGCCATGGAAAAATCAGCTTCTTGCGGCTAGCTCATAGGCCTTCGCCCGGCTCGAGGTAAGCGCTACCCGGGGTGGCTGGCGAAGGTCGGGGAGTTCCTCTAACGCATTGTATTTACAGGATGTTAATTGACTGCCGATCAAAAAACATTATACCACGAGACGGGGCCAAGCAGGCCGTGCAGCGGGAGGTTCATGGTCTGACAAGGCGGCCAGGCAGTTCCCCTTCTGGCAGGCTGTGCTCGCGCGGCGGAGCGACCATCGCGGCAACAGATGTCTGGCTGAAAAAGTGCTTGTGGAGTGCGTGGTGCGTTCAAGCGGGGTCTCTCGCCTACGGTGCGCGGAGGCATCACTTCGCCCGGGATGAGTTTCGCGATGCGAGCCGATGATGAGGAGCGTGAGGGAGTGCGGAGTCAGGGCCGGATGATGATTTCATTGGGGGCGGAAGGGAGGCGGAAGGGGACACCGTTGCCGGCATTGGCGCGCAGGGTGGCGGGGACGTCGAGTTGCGCGATGGGGATTTTCCGGGACCAGGAGCCGGTGATCCAGTAGTCGCCACGGGTGTAGATGATGCCGGAGGCGATGGTGTAGTCGCTGGATTGTTCGCGGTGGCCGTCGCGGAAGATGAAGGTTGCGGGGGCGGGTTCGACTGGAACGTGGGCCGCGACGCTCGCGGGAGGGACCGGCGGGATTGCGCGGGGGGGATGTGGGTTTGCCGGTGCGGCGTAGTCGAGCGGAAGAGGCTTGGCGTCACCCGGGGAGCCGGAGGTACGACGCACGTAACGATCGCCTTGCCATTCGATGAGCAGGGGATCGGCGGGCTTGCGCTCGTCGAACATGGGGTGCGCGGAGGGTGGAGGCGGAGCGGGAGTCTGCACGACGATGACCTGGGGAGACGCAGAATCGCGCGGCGCGTAGTCATCGAACCACAACGGGCTCCCGAGGTAGACGGTGCGCGGGAAGTGAGCTTCGTGGGCGGACGGAAAACTCGAGATCGAGCGGCGCGGGGGACCGATGTGCTGGGCAAACGACGGGGTTGCGGCGGCGGCCAGAATGAAGATTGCGGCGAGTACAGGAGTGCGCATAAGCAGCTCAGTTGGCGTCGGGGGAATGGGGCAAGGTGAAGTCGATGCCGTCGTCTTCGTTGGCCTTCTGGGTGGCGGCCAGATCGAGGTCGGCGAGCGCGATCTTCATGCGATGTCCGGGAGTGAGATCGAACAAGTAGGAGCCGACAATGGCGTAGTTGGCGATTTGCTGGCGGTGGCCGTCCTTGAAAATCAGAATGGTTTCAGGTTGCGGGGCGACGGCGGGGGCCGGTTCTGGCGCGGCCCTGGTGGCGAGGACTTCCGAGGTGGAATCCTGGCTGGCGGGTGGACCCGGGGGCGGGGGGGCTGACGCCGACTGCGAGTACGGGCGCGGGACAGGCTGCGTGGAACGAGCCTGATAGTCGTTGGGGGCGGGCGTTCCGGATCCGCGCCGGTCGAAGATGGTTGGGCCGCCCTGATACTGGTCAGGGCTCTCGGCTTCCGCGGAGGAGGAATCTACAGGGGCATCGAAAGCGTCGGGATAAACGTAGTACGGGACGTAATAAGGGATGTAGTAGGGATAGCCGTAGTCGCGGTGATGATGATGCCCGGAGCCGGGAGCCGCAGGGAGTTGCTGCGGGGCGTGGAAATTCACGGGGCCTCGGGGTCCCACGGAGGTGACGCTGGGTGGGACGCCGTTGAAGCCGGGGTGCCCGCCGAAGCCGAAGGAGGTCACCGAGGGAGGAACGCCGTTGGCTTGGGCAGAGGCGGAGGCGGCAACGAGTACGGCGACCAGCACAACGAAAACGGGCGTCCGGTACCGCATAGCTGGATGATAGCGCAGGCTGGACGACATGGCATGCCTCCCTCGAGGTTAGATGTTACGGGAGGGAGATTCGTTCTCTGGAAGTCGGGGTGGGGGTAATGGGGGTAACCAGGAGTTGGGACTGCCGCAGCTGGCGGGGGCCGGGGAACGGCGCCAACCAACGACACCGAACCCCATGGAGCACGGGGGAACCCCGGGATTGGGCTGCTCCTGGATAGGCCGAGAAAGGCCCTCCACCGCAAAGGTCGCAAAGTGCGCGAAGAAAGCGGCGGAAAAGACTCTGAAAACGCGGACAGCGGAGAGAACCGCCGCAGAAGACGCGGAGGCTAGCGGGTGAGGCCGGCGCGGGTGAGTTCGGCGAGGCTCCAGAGAGCGTAGGCGAAGAGAAGCCCGACGACGACGGCCAGAACCAAGGGTCGGTGTTTTGTCTCGAGCAGGTCGGCGGAGATGCCGGCGACAAAGACAAAAAGGAAGGGCAAGGCGACGAGTTGGAAGCCGAGTCCCTGGTAGTGTGGGGCGCCGAGTCCGAGGAGGAGACAGGCGAGCGCGACCAGCAACGGGGCGGTGTTGCCGAAGTAGCGAGCGCGAGGCCAGGCAAGGTAGACAGCCAGGGTGGCCGGGAGCGCCATCACCAGGGCGGGGCTGCCCTGGCCGAGCTCGGCGAGGAGTTCGCGGTAGGCGGCGGGCATGGCGAAGGCCTGCGGGGTGAGTCCGAGCCAGGTGGCGTGGCGGAGGGCTTCCCAGAAAGAGAGTGGGCGGAAGAAATAAGCGGCGAGCAGCAGGAGCAGGGCGATGGAGCAGGCCGTGATCCAGATGACGGCGGCGGCACCGCGGCGCGTGGGTGCAAGGTACAGCATGAAGGCCAGGACCAGGGGCGCGATGAGGAATAGAGAGAACTGCGAGCCCACGGCGAGTGCGAGGGAGATTCCGAGCAGAAGTGTGCGGCGCCAGTTCCAGAGCACGACTTCGCGCGGGGCGTAGAGGGTATGGCCGAGGGCGATGCCGGTAAAGATGCTGCCGAAAGCGCCCCAAACGGCGCCCATCTCGGGCTCGGCGAACCAGAGCGAGGCGGCACGGATCATGCCGGGAGAGAAGCAATAGAGGGTGAGGGCGATGAATCCGCCCTGGTTGCCGTAAAGGCGGCGGGCGACGTACCAGAGCGAGGCGCCGAGCAGCAGGCCGAAAGCGATGTGAGGGAGGCGGGCGAGCCATCCCCAGTAGAGCAGGGAGGCCGAGTCGAAGCGTGCGGGCCAAGCCAGTAGGGGCGCAGAGGAGATGAGGTACCAGAGGGAGGAATGATCGGGATCGAAGCCGTCGTTGTCGCGGATGCGGGGCGGCGGGCCGGGACCGAGCATGGCATGCGGATCGGCTGCGGCTGCGGTGCGCGGAGTACGGTGCCAGAGGCGGAGGCCGGTATCGAGCCGATACCATTCGCGCAGGTCCATCTGGCCGGAGCGGAGGTTGTGGGTGACCAGCCAGGCACACTGCGTCAGGAAGACGAGCAGGAAGGTGCCGGCGATCCACTGGGGCATGCCCACGCGCGGTGACACGAACGGTGACCTCCAGAAGCAGGATCGAGTGTTTTACCATGGCGGGGCCAGCCAACGCAGGATTCGTGATGAGCGAGCCACGCACGCCTGAGCCGATCCCGACGGAAGAAGCCGTGACGCGGCCGGAAGGCACGTTGCGGAAGGCAGCGCCGAAGTTTGCCCTGCTCGGGGAGACGCGGTCACAGCGGATGTTTTCCGACGAGGGCCTGCTGGGCGTGTTTCTGTGTTTGTTCACCTACTACTTGTGCAAATACTTTGTGGGCCACGCATTGCTGTGGATGGCAGCACCCTTTTTCTCGCAATGGAGCGGGGGTGTGGCGCGTCTGTGGGGAGAGATGTTGGAGGAGGGCGCCGGGGTCGCGGGGGCGCTTGTGCCGGCATTTCTGATGGCGAGACTGGAAGGGAGACGGTTTGACGTCTACGGGCTGCCGCGGAGACAAGCTTTCGGGAAAGCGTTCTGGACGGGCGGGGTCTGGGGACTGGCAACGCTTTCGCTGCTGCTGGCGGGGTTGCGGGGATTGCATGCTTTTGATTTCGGCGGCGTGGTGCTGCACGGGGCGCGGGCGTGGAAGTTCGCATTGTTCTGGGGCGTATTTTTTGTGCTCGTGGGGATTGCAGAAGAATTCTCCTCGCGCGGCTACACGCAGTACACGCTGGCCCGCGGAACCGGCTTCTGGCCTGCGGCCGTGTTGCTGTCGCTGCGGTTTGGCTGGATCCACGTGGACAATCCGGGCGAAACGTGGCTGGGGTTGCTGGGGGTGGTGGCGATTGGATTCTTTTTCTGCCTGACGCTTTATCGCACCGGAAACCTGTGGTTCGCGGTCGGCTTCCATGCGTTCTGGGACTGGGGACAGACGTATCTGTATTCGGTTCCGGACAGCGGGACGACGGAGGCGGGACACCTGATGCGCCCGTCGTTCCAGGGCCCGGATTGGCTGACGGGCGGGAGCGCAGGACCGGAGGGGAGCGTGCTCTGCCTGGTGGCGATCGCGGCGGTGAGCGGAGTGTTTGCGTGGCGGCACCGGGAGGTGAGGTACGGGGCGGGCGCGGGCAACGAGAACCCCCACCCCAGCGGTGCTTGAGTGGGGCGCGGAATTTCGGGCCACCACGCGGGCGCAAGAAGCGCCTTGCGCCCTGTGGCGCGAGCCTTCGACTTCGCTCCGGGCAGGCAGCCGTCGCGACGGACAACGAACATCGTTTACCAGGAGTAGTGAACGGTGTAGGTGATGACGGTTTCGCCGTCGGGTTTGAGGGTCACGGGAAACTCGATGGTCTGGGCGTCGGTCTTGCGCGACGCCGTGGACTGGTCGATGAGCTTCCAGTTATTGCAGCGGTAGAGGTGCTCGACCACGCGCACGGTGGCGGGGTCTTTTTTGTGATTGCGGACGCGGACCTCGAAGGACTCCTCCATCCAGCGCTGGCTCGACTCGACGTGATAGCTGGTGCGCTTGCGCTCGCCGACGAGGTCGAAAGCGTTGCCGGTGTAGAGGCGGAGGGTTTCGTCCTTCGGTGTGTGATCAATGGAATTTTCGCCGATGAATTCGAGATGGCCGTCGGTGTCGCAGCGGTAGAAGCGGAGGCGTCCCTTGGGCAGGGGAAGGCCCAGATGGTTGGCCTCTGAGTTCTTGAACTCCTGCATGACCCAGACTTTGCTGTTGGACTGCGTGCCGTAATTGGGATCCTGGCGGATCTGCTCAGGGTTGTAGTAGGCGTACTGCGAGGTCTGGGCGCCGTCGTAGATGTAGAGGCGCTGTGCGCGGATGGCAGTTCCCCTGACGAACTCGACCTGCTTGGTCTCCTGATCGTGGAGGGTGGCGGGGCGGGCGAGGGTGTAGAGGTGGAACTCGTCGAAGGACTTTTCCTGGACCACGTTGGCGGCCCGGTCCTGTTCGGCGCGCAAGGCACCGGCAACCGCCTTCATCAAGGGCGCGGCGGGAGGGAGGAGTTTGTTGACGTCGCCGGCCATGAGCTTGATCTGCGCGTTCTCGAAGGTCTTGCCGCTCTGGTTCTGCATGGTGATCCAGCCGACTAAATCCACCAGATTGGATTGACCTGCTTCCGAATCGCGGACGACGAGGTTGTAGTCGGCGTGCCAGTTCATGCCGCCGCTGACGTAGGCGACTTCGGCGTCGAAGGCGCCCGGCTTGTCGGACTGCAGCACCCAGCTGAGCGTGGGCTTGAGGATGGAATCGGCGCTGAGCGCGGGAAACAGCGGCTGGCCGGGGAGACCGAAGCGGAGGACGCCTTCCACTTCGATGATGGGCTGGCTGTAGGCAGGTTGTTGCTGGTAGGCGCCGGCGTAGGAATACGAAGGGATGTAGCCGCTGCGGATGATTTTGCCCTGGACGATCTGGCCAGGCTGGACCAGAAAGTCGATGGTCTTGCCCTCGTAGAAGGAAAGCAGGAGTTCCTGCGAGACGGGGTCGTTGCGGTAATTCTGCTCGAGGACCTGGAGGGCGCGTCCGGCGGGATCGCGCAGGATGACGGAGTCGGGTTCGATGTGGGCGGCGACGCCGGCGAAGTCGATGTGGTTGATGCCGGGTTTGAGGTCGAGGGGAAGATGCTCGCGGGCGACGAAGAAATTCTGGTTGTAGATGGTGAGCGCAGGTTGAGGGGTGGCGGCGGGGGCCTGATCCGCCATCGCAAACGTACAAAGGGCCAGGGTGAGTAAGAGTGGTTTCACGGTGTTCCTCAGTTGAGTTCGACGCGGAATGCGGAGGCGTCTTGCAGGGAGAACGGGGTGCAGGCGGAAACTTGCGCGGCGGGACCGGGAGGAGAAGACCGGGCGCAGCGCACGAAAGTAATCGAGGTAACGAGCCCGTATGGAACGCGGGTCACTGCGGTGGCCGATCGCGGTGGGAGTGGAAGTTTCTGCCGGGACCGGCCCTCAGGCTTGCGGCCGAGAGCGCAAGATCCTTTTCGCTCGCCCAGGATGATGCCGCGGGGCCCGGACGCCCCGCAAACAGCATCAGATATCCAGGTTTTTCACGTCGAGGGCGTTTTCTTCGATGAACTTGCGGCGCGACTCGACGTCCTCGCCCATGAGCGTGGTGAAGATAGTTTCGGTTTCGGCCAGGTCCTCGAGCTTGACTTCGAGCAAGGTGCGGCGTTCGGGGTCCATGGTGGTCTGCCAGAGCTGCTCAGCGGTCATCTCGCCCAAGCCTTTGTAGCGAGTCTTTTCGTAGCCGCGTGCGCCGGCTTCCTGGACGTATTTGAAGAGCTCGCGCAGGTTGGGCTTCTCGACGACTTCGGGTTCGGACTTGCGCCTGGCGGTTTTGGCGGCAGCTTTCTTGTCGGATTGTTCGGCCCTGGCGGGCTTCTCTTCGGCCTGGGGCGCTCCGGCGGATTCTTCGCCGGCTTCTTCGTCTTCGTCGTTGGGCGCGATTTGCTTGGCGACCGACTCGACCATGAAGGGCGGCTCCATGTAGGGCTCGATCTGCTTGAACTTGGCGAGCAGCTGACGGTACTCGGGCGAGGAGACGAGTTCCCAGTTGATGACGCGTTCGGTGCCCTGGTTGCTGACGAAGAAGACTTCCCAAAGGTTGTGCTCCTCGTCGAAGCGGCTGGCGACTTGCTTGAAGGCGCGCTCCTTCTGGATCTTTTTGAGTTCTTTCTCCAGCTTCTCGACTTTTTTCGAGGGGGTGTTCTTGTCGCCCTCGAAGTCGGCGCGCTTGGCGAGGTCGAGCTTGGGAACCAGTTCGGTGACCTGCTCGTCGCGCAGGCGCTTATTCACTTTGTCGAAGAAGCCGAGGTATTCCTTGAGCTGGGCCATGAAACGGGAGAGGCTGGGGCCTTCGAGCTTGGCGGCGCCCTGGCCGTAGCGGATGACGATGCTGTCGGCGGCGCGCTTGAGCAGGATCTTGTCGAGGGCGTCGTCGTCTTTGACGTACTGCAGGCTGCGGCCCTTCTTGAGGCCGTAGAGGGGCGGCTGGGCGATGAAGACGTGGCCGCGCTTGATGAGTTCGGTCATGTGGCGGAAGAAGAAGGTGAGCAGCAGGGTGCGGATGTGCGAGCCATCGACGTCGGCGTCGGTCATGAGGATGATCTTGCCGTAGCGGACTTTGGAGGGATCGAAGTCGTCTTTGGCGATGCCGGTGCCGAGGGCGGTAATCATGGCGCGGATTTCTTCGTGCGCCAGCATTTTGTCGTAGCGGGCCTTTTCGACGTTGAGGATTTTGCCCTTGAGCGGGAGGATGGCCTGGAAGCGGCGGTCGCGGCCTTGTTTGGCGGTGCCGCCGGCGGATTCGCCCTCGACCAGGAACAGTTCGCAGCGATCAGGCTGGCGCTCAGAGCAGTCGGCGAGCTTGCCGGGGAGGCCTCCGCCATCGAGGGCGCCTTTGCGGCGGGTGAGGTCGCGGGCCTTGCGGGCGGCCTCGCGGGCGCGGGCGGCTTCGATCGCCTTGTTGATGATCTTGCGGGCGACGGTGGTGTTCTGCTCGAAGAAGGCGCCCAGCTTTTCGTTGACGAACGCCTGCACGATGCCGGCGATGTCGGAGTTCAGTTTGCCTTTGGTCTGGCCTTCGAACTGGGGCTGGGGAAGTTTGACGCTGACGACGGCGACCAGGCCTTCGCGGACGTCATCGCCGGAGAGGTTCTCTTTGACGTCTTTAAAGAGGCCGAGCTGCTGGCCGGCGTAATTGATGGTGCGGGTGAGGGCGGTGCGGAAGCCGGACAGGTGGGTGCCGCCATCGACGGTGTTGATGTTGTTGGCGAAGCTGAAAACGTTCTCGGAGTAGCCGTCGTTGTATTGCAGGCCGATCTCCATGACGACGCCGTCTTTTTCGGCTTCCATGTAGATGGGCTTGTCGTGCAGGACCTGCTTGCCCCGATTGAGGTGCTTGATGAATTCGGCGATGCCGCCGTTGTACTTGAAGTCGGCATGCTTGGGCTCGCCGGTCTTGGGGTCCATGTTGCGCTCATCGGTGAGGGTGATGAGAAGGCCCTTGTTGAGGAAAGCGAGTTCGCGCAGGCGCTGGGCGAGGGTGTCGTAGTTATATTCGGTCTGGGCAAAGATGGCCTTGTCGGGAAGGAAACGGACCTTGGTGCCGGTCTTCTGCTTGACCGCGCCGGTCTTCTTGAGCTTGCTGGTGGGTTCGCCCTTGGAGTACGTCTGTTCCCAGGTGAAACCGTCGCGCCAGATTTCCAGCTCCAGTTCTTCGCTGAGGGCGTTGACGACGGAGACACCGACGCCGTGCAAACCGCCGGAAACTTTGTAGGTGGAAGAGTCAAACTTTCCGCCGGCGTGGAGCTTGGTCATGACGACCTGGGCGGCGGGGATTTTCTCGCCGTCGATGTCCATGTTGTCGACGGGAATGCCGCGGCCATTGTCGACGACGGTGATGGAATTGTCGGTGTGAATGGTGACTTCGATTTTGTCGGCGTGTCCGGCGAGAGCTTCGTCGACGGAGTTGTCGACGACCTCGTAGACCAGGTGGTGGAGTCCCATCTCGCCGGTGGAGCCGATGTACATGGCGGGGCGTTTGCGGACGGCCTCCATGCCACCGAGGACTTTGATGGAGTCGGCGGTGTAGTCTCCGTTGCCGTTGGTGGCGGGCTTGGAATTTTTTGCTTTCGCCTCGGCGATCGCAGCGGGGTTCAGCGTCTCTTTGGTGGCCATTCAGCTCCGTGGAACGTGCTTGGTACGAGGCCCGCGGCCGGTGCTACGGAACGGGCGCCCCAGAATGACCTCAAATGATTGATATTTATTGGACTTAGGGGCTTCCCAAGCTAGGGAAATTCTACCATAGATGAGGGGCTTTGGGGAGGCGGGAACCGGGGCGGTAACCCTTGAAAATAAGGAGGTTACAGCCAGGCGGATGAGCGGGCGTCGACGAGACCGGAGGGCCCGTGATTTCTCGCTGCATCAAAACGAAAACCAGAAGACACCGAGGGAGGGTCGGGAAGTTTTTTGGAGAGTGTCTCACTTTGATTTCTGCGGGTTGAAGGAAAGCTTGCTGATCAACTCGTCGAGTTCGTCGGCGCTGGCCGCGATGAAGGTGAACGAGACGACGAATTTGTTGCGCACGAGGACCAGAGAGGACTGGCGCATGGTGAGCTTGCCGAGATCGCGAGAGAAATCGAGGCGGACGAGGGGCGTGATTCCGATGGAAATTTCGGATGGATCCCCGACCGCTTGGAAGCCTTTGCTGGCGGTGAGTTCGGTGAGGGGAGCGATGAAGTCGGCGGCAGTTTTGAGTCCCGGATAAGAGGCGACGCTTTCGGCGGCGATGACGACGGCGGAGTTGATGGTATCGCCGACAGCCTCAGGAGGTCGCTCGAAGACGGCGAGCAGGAGTTTGGATTTTTGCGGGTCCGCGCCGGGATCCTGCATCTGCTGGGTGCGATCGACCCAGCCGAAGGGGACTTTGTAGGTGAAGGCGAACTGGGAATTGCGGTAGGTGGTTTCAGAGACGGCGGACGGGGTACGAGCGGCATTGGCGTGGTGGGGGGGCGGTGCCGGCTCTGACGAGGGCGGCGGGCCCTGAGCGGAAAGATGCGGAGGAAAAATCCGCAGGAGCACGGTGATGAGGAAAAGACCGCGGCGGCGATGCATCGTTCCCATGGTACAAGAGATGGTCCGCTGCGGGTTTCTGGCAGAAGCTGCAGAGTTGCGGGTAGGTTCTGTCAGGCGGCGCGGCCAGCGACCGGCTGAGCACAATGGGCGCAGCGCCGGGCTTCGATCGGAATGTCGCTCAGGCACTCCGGACACTTCTTGGTGGTAGGGGCGGCGGCGGGCTCGTCTTTGTGCATGCGGGCCATGAGGGCGTTCACCGGGGTGACCACGAAGAAGTAAATCGCGGCGGCGATCAGCAGGAACGAGACCACGGCGTTGATGAAATCGCCGACGGGAAAGGGCGTGGAGGCGATGGTGAATCCGATGGAGGAGAAGTCGGGCTTGCCCACGACGGCGGAAATCAGCGGGGTGAGAAGGTCCTTCGTAAGGGCGGTGACCACTCCGCCGAAGGCGGCGCCGACGACCACGCCAACCGCCATGTCGACCACATTACCGCGGAGGATGAATTTCTTGAAGCCCTCGAGCATGTCGGCCTCCCTGCAATTAAGGTGGCCGACACTCTAATGCGGGCTGGGGGGGAAGGTCAAGGACGCGGCGGATGGCGCCTGACCCGAGTGGTGAAGCCGCGCGCTAATCCGTGCTGCGCTTCGCGCGTGGGATCGCATGGGTGCCGCGGGCTTGACTTCTACTGATCCCAGTGACAGATAGCCGCAGGTTTTGCTGGTAGTGGTCGCGCTGACCGTTCGTAATTCCGTTTCGCACGTTCTCGACCCATCGGATCCCCGAGCGGTTTCGGAGGACGTTCATGAACCGTGGGCCTCTCCTTGGTGCGCGCGTTTTCGGTCTTGCGCTTGTTCTTGGCCTGATCGGCTGCGGGGGTAGCAGCTCTACACCACCGCCAACCGGGTGCACGAACACAAACACCGTGAAATGTACCCAGTCCGGAGCAGTTCGTGGTGTAGCGGCGGGGAATCTCTATGCTTTCCGCGGAATTCCTTTTGCAGCGCCTCCCGTGGGGAACCTCCGATGGAAGGCGCCCCAACCACCCGCCAGCTGGAATCACGTTCGCGACGCCTCGACGTTCGGCAACGAGTGTCCGCAAGACGAGCTCAGCACTGGACAGTATGGAGGTGACGAAGACTGCCTGACGCTCAATATCTTTACTTCGCAGAGTCCGGCAACCCAGCCGCAGCCGGTGATGGTTTTCTTTCACGGCGGAGGAAACGTTGCCGGAAACGCGCACTCCCGGCCAACGCAACTCGATGTGCCGCCTTTGGCGAATCAGGGCGTGGTGGTTGTGACCGCACAGTACCGACTGGGAAATCTGGGGTTTCTGACGACTCCAGAGCTGGCCAGGGAGGATGCGAGTTCTGCCGGGGCGTACGGGCTGCTCGACATGATCGCGGCGCTGAAGTGGGTGCAAGTGAATATCGCCGCATTCGGCGGCGATCCTGCGCGGGTCTTGCTGTTCGGGCAATCGGCGGGCTCCTTTGACATTCAGATGCTGCTGGCAGCGCCCCCTGCGCAAGGGTTGTTTTCCGCGGCAGGCATGATCAGCGGCGCGGTGCCGCTAGCCAGTCAGACCACCTGGTTAATTTCCGCTTCCGATGCCGCGGCGGCAAGCGCTCCCTTCGTTTCGGGGATGGGCTGCAGCAACGCCGCCAACGTTCTTGCCTGTCTGCGGGGTATTCCAGTGGCTACCATCGTGAACTTCGGCGCGAACTTCGCCCGTGGGCCAGGGTTTGGGACGCCCTTTTTGCCCATCGACAGTTTTGCCTACCTTCAGCAGCATGGCTCTCCGGTTCCGCTGATGATCGGGTCAACCAGCGAGGAATACACGGTAATCCGAGACGGACCGGACGTAATCGGCAACATCGACGTGGCGCAGTATATGGCTGACGTTCACCAGAGATTCGATCCCGTGGGCGCGGGAGTGGCGGACCAGGTACTGGCACTTTACCCGGCGGCTTCGTATGACTCGCCTTACTGGGCGCTGGTGGCGGTGGACTCCGACTACCAAATCACCTGTGAAACGCGAGGCACGGCTCTTGCCTCGACTGGCGCCAGCCGTAAACCGGTTTGGCGATACATTTTTACCCATCGTTTCGAGAACGACATCAGCCTGAATGGCCTGCGAGCAGGCCACACCGCCGATCTGTACTTCATTTTTGGAAACTTCAACCCCGTCGGTCCGATACCCAACTACATGCCAACGCCCGCAGAGTTGAGGTTTTCCCAATCGATGATGGGCTACTGGACGCGCTTTGCGGCAACGGGAGATCCGAACGGAGCGGGGGCGGTGGCTTGGCCGCAATACGACGCGAACACCGAAGGCATGCTGCAACTCGACGATACGTTCGCAGCGATCAATGGTTATCACGTTCCGCAATGCACTTATCTGGAGACGCTGACTCAGCCATGAGCAGCGTGGATGCGACCGGCCAGTTGTGAACATGGCCTGCCCGTGCCGGACGGCGCCGCCCACCATTGGATCTGCGAGCTTTCGCGATAGCGAATGGGGAACGTCAGATCCGCATGGGCATGACGATGTAGCGGTACTTGTAATCGTCGGAGCCGAGGGGGCGGAGCTGGCCGGCGGACTGGGGGTCTTTGAGTTCGAGGCTGACGTCGCCGGAGCCGACGGCCTTGAGGAAGTCGAGAATATAGCCGGCGTTGAAGCCGATGGTGAGGCTGTCGCCGTTGTACGGGGTCTCGAGGGAATCTTCGGACTCGCCAGTTTCGGTGGAGGAGGCGGAGAGTTTCAGCTCGCCTTTCTCCAGGCGCAGGCGGACGGCGCGGGAGCGCTCATCGGAGAACTGGGCGACGCGCTGGATGGCGGCGTTGAAGTCGTCGCCGTTGAGAGTGGCGAGTTTGTTGTTGTCCTTGGGAAGGACGGCTTCGAAGTTGGGGAACTGGCCGGTGAGCTGGCGCGAGGTGAGCAGGCGCGGGCCGATGCGGAAGAAGAGGGTGGATTCGTCCTTGGCAAAGTCAATGCTTTCGACTTCGGTGGAGTCGACGAGGGACTTCAGCTCGTCCATGCACTTTTTGGGGATGAGGGTCTTCATCTCGCCGGACACGCCTTCGAACTTCTCACCGCTGCGCTCGATGTGGGCGAGGCGGTGGCCGTCGGTAGCGACCATGGTGATGGACTCGGGCTTAAGCACCATGAGGGCGCCGTTCAGGGTGTAGCGGGTTTCTTCGCTGGCGATGGCAAAGCCGGTTTTGGCGATCATAGCGCGCAGGACCTGGGCGGGAATCCGGATGACGCCGGCGGTGGGAAACACCGGGAGGCTGGGAAAGTTCGATTTCGCCATGCCGACCATCTTGGTGTTGGACCGGCCGCAGCGGATGCTGACCCAGTGGTTCTCGAGCAGCTTGATGGTGATTTCGGCGTCGGGCAGCAGCTTTACGTAGTCGTAAAGCTTGCGCGCGGGGATGGTGCAGGAGCCTTCCTTTTTGACCTTAGCATTACAGGCGGTGCGGAGGCTCAGGTCGAGATCAGTGGCGGTGAGGGAGAGTTTATCGCCCGACGCTTCGAACAGGTAGTTGGAGAGGATGGGGATAGTCGTCTTGCGTTCGATGACTCCCTGGGTCGCGGTGAGCTCGCTGAGAAGTTCAAACTTGCTGACTGTAATTTCCATGGTACCCGTCGCGGTGGCCACGTCAACCGGCATAACCGAGTCTCCCGTCAGAACAGGTGCTACTGGTGTTCCTTGGTTATATCAAAACAAAAAGCTAGAAAACCAGCAGTAACCGTAGGCGGCTCGGAAAAGTGGAAAACGAAGAGAAGTTCCCGTTTCGCCTTCGTATACCGGTCCGGAGTTCATGTATAAAACCGGAGCGCCGGCCTGGGGAAGGGCCAGCATTTCCGGCGCTGAACCAGGGGCGACGCCCTGCTCTTACACAGCTTCCACAACCACTCCACAGGAGGCGGCAGGAAGACGCGCAGCCAGCATGGAAAACGGCGCGGAGGCCGCGATCAGCCGCCCAATTGCTCGGTCAGCTTGTTGATGAGCCTGTTCAAATCCTTATCGTTCTTGCGGGCGACGTCGATCTTTTCGACCGAGTGCAGCACGGTGGTGTGGTGCTTGCCGCCGAACTGGCGTCCAATCTCGGGCAAGGACGCTTCGGTCAGGTGCTTGGCCAAGTACATGGCGATCTGGCGCGGGTAGACGATGGCGCGCGAGTTGTTCTTGGCCTTGATTTCCACCAGGCGGAGGCCGAACTGTTCGGCGGTAGCTTTCTGGATGGACTCAATGGTGACCTTGCGGGCCTGGGAGTCGATGAAGTTCTTGAGCACCTGCTGGGCATACGGGAGGGTGATCTCGGCGCCGGTGAGCGAGGAGTGAGCGACCAGACGAATGAGCGCGCCTTCCAGTTCGCGAACGTTGGAGCGGATGTTGGAAGCGATGTAGAGGGCGACGTCGGTGGGCAGGGTGACCTTCTCCTGCTCGGCCTTCTTCTGGAGAATGGCGACCTTGGTTTCAAGATCCGGGGGCTGGATATCAGCGATGAGGCCCCACTCGAAGCGGCTGCGCAGGCGGTCTTCGACTTCAGCCAGCTCTTTGGGGGGGCGGTCGCTGGCGATGACGATCTGCTTCATGGACTCGTGGAGCGCGTTGAAGGTGTGGAAGAACTCTTCCTGGGTGCGCTCTTTCTGCGCGAGGAACTGGATATCGTCGACCAGCAGGACGTCGACATTGCGGAACTTGTCGCGGAAGCTGGTCATCTTGTCATAGCGCAGGGAGTTGATCATCTCGTTGGTGAACTTCTCGCTGGAGACGTAGCAGATGGCGGCCTGGGGCAGGCGCCGTTTGATTTCGTGGCCGATGGCCTGCATCAAGTGGGTCTTGCCCATGCCGACGCCGCCATAGAGGAAGAGTGGGTTGTAGGCCTTGGAGGGGCGCTCGGCGACGGCCTGGCAGGCGGCGTGGGCGAACTGGTTGCCGCTGCCGATGACGAAGGCGTCGAAGGTGTAGCGGGGATTGAGCTGGGCGGCTCCGTCCCAGTCGAAGCGGGCCTGGGCGGAGCCGGCTGCCGAGGCGGGACTGGACACGGCAGAGAGGCCGCCATCATGGCGAACCGGGGTGGCGGCGGGATCGTCGTCGGGCGTGACGAACTTGACGTCCTCGTAGTCGAGGCCAAGGTTGTCGATGGCTTCCTGGATGAGGTCAGCGTACTTGTCGCCCACGTGGCGGAACTCAACGGTGGGGACGCGCACAAACAGGACGCCGCCGGTGGCGTGGCTGTAGCGGGTGGGTTTGAGCCAGGTGTCGTAGGAGTGGCGATTGATCTTTTTCTCGAGCGCGTCGAGGATGCGAACCCAGGGATTGGGCGGAAGAGCTGTGCTTGGAACAGACATAAATACTCGTCTCGGGGCCGGCGGCTGGTGGGGCCCGATGGTTGAAGATCCCGGTCAGAAATCTATTTTTAATGCAGAGCGCTCACGCGCCGGTCGAGAACGAGTGAGCGAGGGAAAAAATTTTGTAAGTAGAACAGGCGGCATACTAGCACAAAACATTTTGGCCGCGTGGAAAACTTCGCGCCGAAAAAAAATCGCGCACACCGGATTCGAGCGCGAAGTTTTCGTCCTGTCAAGTGGCGAACTTATAACTGCAACGACGGTTGTGCAGAGGAGAGATTTTGCGAAGCGGCCCTGGATCGCTTGCGGGGCGAGGGGTTTGGCGGAACCCGGAGAACTCACGCAGAGAAATCGCAGGCCAAATTTTCAACGCATCGGTTGAGCATGGCGGAAACGAGAAGTCCGCACGCACGGCAAACTGCGAAAGCATAAAGCACGAAGGGCGCGCAACGGAAGCCGGCGAGACGGCGAGGAGAAATTCAAGTGGGAACAAGGATGCTGCCGGCAGCGTTCGCCAGCCGTGCCGGAGCGGATAGTCGGGAGAAGGACCAGGCCCGCAATCCGGACCGTGGGAGTGATGCTGGCGGTTTGCCGGGTGTGGTGTGCGTCATTTATACTCAGCCTTTGCCTGAAGGCGATTGAACGAACCAGGAGCCAGGATTTTTCATGCCCAAGCGCACGTTCCAACCGAACCGGCGTAAGCGCTCGAAGAAGCACGGATTCCGTACGCGCATGAAGACCAAGAGCGGGGCCGCGGTGTTGTCGCGCCGGCGCGCGAAGGGTCGCAAGCGGGTTTCGGTGAAGCCCGGCTTCCGCGAATAGACTTCCCTACTTCATCTCGGATTGTTTCCACAGGGTTGGCGGGCAGGGGTGTTGACTGAGCCGGCCAGCATGCCCGGGCGAATTGTGAGCGAAGCATGAGCGGGAGTCCGCGACAAGCGGCGGAAGGGTATGCGGAGGCGGGGAAGAAGAATCCGCGCAGCGGGCGATTGCTGCGGCACGGTGATTTCGAACGGGTGTACCAGCAGGGGCGCCGGCACTTTGCGGCGCACATGACGGTGTTTTATCTTCCGCGAACGGAAGGCGGGCCGATGCGCGTCGGCTTCACGGTGGGGCGGCTGCTGGGCGGGGCCGTGGACCGGAACCGGATGAAACGCCGGCTGCGGGAGTGCGTGCGGTTGTGCCGCCGGGCCGATGGGCCGGCCGCGGATGTGGTAATCAATCCGAAGAAGACCCTGCGCACGGCGGAATTTGCGGTGTTGATCGAAGAAGTGACGCGGGCGTTCGAAGTGATCGCGCGAAACCTGGGCGAGAAGGCGGCGAGAGGTTGAGGAACGGGATGGAGTATCGGGGCAAGCAGCTGGCAACGAGCCTGGCCCTGGGGTTGTTGCGCGCCTACAAGCGGGCGGTGTCGCCGATGTTTCCTCCGAGTTGCCGCTACGTGCCGAGCTGCTCGGAGTACGCGATGGAGGCGGTGGAGAGGTATGGCGCGGCGCGCGGGAGCTGGATGGCGCTGGGGCGGATTTTGCGCTGCCATCCGTTTGTAAAGGGCGGCTACGACCCGGTAGTGCGGCACGACCCTGGCGCGACCCAGGAGATTCCTTTTACGACGTAACGGTAGAACCTTGGCAGAATTTCAGAATCCCCAGCAAGAACCCGGCATGGAGCGGCGGCTGCTGCTCGTATTTGCGCTCACGTTCCTGATCGTGATGCTGACGCAGCCGCTGCTGAAGAAGTATGCGCCGAAGCCGGCGGAGCCGGTTCCACAGCAGCAAGCGCAGAATAGCGCTGGCGCTCAAGCAGTAGCCGCGCCGCCGGCGACGGGGCCCGCAGCGGCGGCGGTGACTGCCCCAGTCGCTGGAGCGAAACAGGCGTCGTCGGAAGCGGAGACGGTGGTTGAAAACGATCTCTACCGGATCCGGTTCACCAACCGCGGGGCGCAGGTGAAGTCATGGGTGCTCAAGAAATTCAAGGATGACAAGGGGCAGCCGCTCGAGCTGGTCAACAGCACGGCGGCGCAGAAGTACGGGTATCCGCTGTCGTTGTTTGCCTACGACGAGACCCTGCGGAACAAGCTGAACTCCGCGTTGTACGTCGCGACCAGCGATTCTGCGGGCGGGATACTGTCTGCGCCCGCGGAGATCCGTTTCGAGTACTCCGACGGCGACACGGCGGTGCGGAAGAGTTTCGGTTTCGGCCATTCCTATGAAGTGAAGGTCGAGACTTCGGTGACGGCGAAGGGGAGTCCGGTGACCGCGTTGCCGATGTGGCCGGCGGCGTTTGGGGACGAGACCAGCGCGACTTCCTATGCGGCGGCGCGGATCGAATATCAGAACGGCAACGACGTGGAGCGGCTCGCGCTCAAGAAGGTGGTGGGAGGAGCGACGGTACGGGGTCCGTTCAACTGGGCGGGGGTCGCGGACCAGTATTTCGCCGCGGTGTTCCTGCCGGAGGACCCGGTGAGTGCGGCGCTGGTAACGTTCCGCGCTGCGCTCGACAACCCGGCGGATGCGAAGCGGCCCAACGAGGTGCTGGGCGCTGCGGTGGGGCGATTGGGCGGAACGACGGTGGAGCGCATGTACGTGGGGCCGAAAGCGCTCGACGTGCTGGAGAAAGTGACGGTCGCAGGAGTGCCGGCGGGGGTCGAGCCGGACCTGCGCAAGCTGGTGGATTTCGGATGGCTGGGCTACATCGCGCGGCCGCTGTTCCTGTGGCTGAAGTGGACCTACAACCATATCGTGCCGAACTGGGGCTGGGCGATTGTTCTGCAGACGGTGATCATCAACCTGGCGCTGCTGCCGCTGCGCATTTCGCAGATGAAATCGATGCTGAAGATGCAGAAAGTGGCGCCGCAGATCAAGGCCATCCAGGAAAAGTATAAGAAGTACAGCATGCGCGATCCGCGCAAGCAGGCGATGAACGAGGAGATCGCGGGGCTGTACAAGAAAGAGGGCGTGAACCCGGTGGGGGGGTGTTTGCCGCTGGTGATCCAGATGCCATTCCTGTTCGCGTACTACCGGATGCTGGGGGTGGCGCTGGACCTGCGACTGGCGCCGTGGTTGTGGATTCGCGACTTGTCGTCGGCCGATCCGTACCACATCCTGCCGATTGCGGTGATCGTGAGCATGGTGGTGATGCAGCGCATGACGCCGCAGGCGGGCATGGACCCGGCGCAACAGCGCATGATGAACGTGTTCATGCCGCTGATGCTGGGCTACATCAGCTGGTACCTGGCGGCGGGACTGTGCCTGTACTGGTCGGTGGGCAACCTGATCCAGATGGTGCAGCAGCAGGTGATGAACCGCACGACCCTGGGACGCGAGATGCGCGAGATGATGGAGAAACGCGCCAAGAAGAAAGACAAGTAGCTGTCCGCTGCCGGCTATCAGCTTTCGGCAAAGGACAGCAGGCTAGCGTTGCTTGCGGTTGGCTGAACGCCGACGACGGAAAGCGGAGAGCTGTTTTTATGCCGATACCTGACAAGATCGCCGCCGCCAACAAGATCAACGAACTGCTGCGCGGGGTCGTGGCGCAAGCGGGACTGAAGCTGAAGTACCGGATCACGGTGGACCCGCCGCTGCCGGAGGAGCGGGACTGGGAGCGCCCGGAGATCCTGGTGGAGTTTGCCGGGCCGGATTCGGCGCTGATGCTGGAGCGCGGGGCCGAGCTGCTGCGCTCAATCGAGCTGCTGGCGATTGAGATGTTGCGCTTGCCGGGGAACGAGCACGAGAAAATTTCCTTCGACTGCATGAATCACCGCGCCATGCGGATTGAGGAGCTGCGGATGGCGGCCTCGGTGGCGGCGGAGAAAGTCCGGAAGACGGGAACGCCATACAAGTTCGCGCCGATGTCGTCGCGGGAACGGCGGATTGTGCACCTGGCGCTGCGCGATGAGAACGATCTGCGCACGGAGAGCGAAGGCGAGGGAATGCGGCGGTGCCTGGTGGTGTATCCGCGGGACTACCGGAGCGGCGGGCCGGGGCGGCGGGGCGTTCGATAAACCAATTTCCCGCCCGGCAGCCTCTTCCCCATGTGGTATCTCCCAATCAGCCGGAGCTGGATTGTTTCACGGAGCGGGCAAAGAGTTTACGCCCGCTGCGCAATTGCGGATTTCCAGCTGATTGCGGTGTTGGTGGGAAGGCCAACAGCAATGGCTGAGAGTGGGGTCAAGTCGCTCGAGAATTTTCCGGCAGCGGCCTACCTAGTCAAGTTGCGATTGTGGCCGGGAGTCATCGGTACAGCGATTCTTGCCGTTGCCATGTGGTATTTCTGGTTTACGTTCGATCGGTCACACTGGGCCACCACGGCCTGCTGGTCCTTGATCCTCTTCCTCGGGCTCGCACTGGGGCCGCTGTCGTACTACATCTTCGCCTACCGCAAGAGCCCGGCCCTAGATCCGGCGAGCTGATGGTTGTTTTAGCGTCCACTACAATCTAGGCGTGAATCTCGACGACACGATCGTTGCGGTTGCGACTCCGCCGGGGCGGGGAGGGATCGGCGTGGTGCGGGTGGCGGGGCCGGAGGCGCGGGCGATTGTTGAGCCGCTGTTGCGGCTCAAGCATGGGCTAGAAGCGGGGCGGGCAGTGTTTGGGGAGTTGGTGACGCATGGGACGCCGGGTAGTGCTGATAGAGTCGTGGCTCCAGCCGACAGGCGGGCGGGGACGCCCGCGCCACAAGCAGAACGCATCGATGAAGTCGTGGTGACCTACTTCGCGAAGCCGCACTCCTATACGACCGATGACATTGTGGAGATCTCGGCGCACGGGGCGCCAGTGGTGTTGCGGCACATTGTGGAGTCGGCGGTGGCACGAGGGGCGCGGCTGGCGGGACCGGGCGAGTTCACCATGCGGGCGTTTCTCAACGGGCGAATCGATCTGACCCAGGCGGAAGCGGTGCGTGATCTGATCGAGTCGCAGACCCTGTTTCAGGCGAAGGTGGCGGCGCAGCAGCTCGACGGCGCACTGTCGAGGCGATTAAAGCCCGTCAAGCAGGACTTGGTTTCGTTGATCGCGCAGCTCGAGGCCGGGATCGACTTCGCCGAGGACGACGTGACGATTTTGCCGGATGCGACCATCCGGGAGCAGATCGCGACGGCCAAGGGCGAGCTGGAGGGCCTGGCGGCGAGCTTTGCCTACGGCAAAGTCGTGCATCAGGGCTTCACGCTGGCGATCGTGGGGCGGCCGAACGTGGGTAAATCGAGCTTGTTTAACCGGCTGGTTGAGCGGGAGCGCGCGATTGTGACGGCGACCCCGGGAACGACGCGCGACCTGGTGACCGAGACGGTGGCGATCGGGGGGATTCCGGTGAAGCTGATCGACACGGCCGGGATCCGGCAGGCGCTCGACGAGGCGGAGAGCATCGGGATCCGAAAGTCGATGGAAGCGCTGGCGGACGCCGACCTGGTGCTGGTGGTGCTGGAAGCGGGGACGACGCACGGGGCGGAGGACCATGAGTTGCTGGGGCAGGTCGAAAGGCGGGCGGCGATCGTGGTGGAGAACAAGGCGGACCTGGCTGGCAGCTGCCAAGTGCCGGGTGCCAGCTCGCGGTTGGCCAGAGTGAGAACTTCGGCACTCACCGGGGAAGGTATTGAGGAATTAAAAGCGGAGATCCTGCGGCGCGTGGGCGGCGAGTCGGGGGCAGAGATCGAAAGTGGATTTCTTACCAACGCCCGGCACCGGGGATTGGTGGGGGATGCGCTGGCGGCGCTGGACGCGGCCGACGCTGCGGTGGTGAGCCGGATTCCCCATGAGATGGTGCTGATGGACCTGTACAACGCGCTGCGGGCGCTGGATCAGATCACGGGAGCGACGACGAACGACGACATCCTGGGCGTGATTTTCAGCAGGTTCTGCATCGGCAAGTAGACTGCCGCGGGGCCGCGCAAGGTCCTTCAAGGCCGGGGCGATTTGGGCAAAAGCTGGCGAATACCACCCGGCCGGAAATTCCGCACCTTGGAGAATTTTCCTGCACCTGATACAGTCCGTCGGGACGCCCAGGGAGCGACCATGTCACTGGTGGTGAAGCTGGAGGACGATCTCGGGGAGCACGGGGAGTGGGTGATATTAAACGGCATCATCCCGATCGAGGACGCGTCGTTTTCCGTGCTGCGCGGCATCGACCCGTTCGGCAAAACCGTGTTCAATCATCTTCAGGCGGAAGCGTTTCTGGCGGAGTGGGAGCGGGCGAAGGAGCGGGTGAAGGATGAATCGCAAAGCGAGGCCTGGCAGAAAGTGAAGGACATGGCCCTGGCCTGCAGGTCGGACCGCGATCTTTATTTGAAGTTCATCGGGCACTAGGGAGTTTGCGGAGGGGCCCGCGCTCAGACAAAGCCGACAGCTCCCAGGCTGGCTGCACCCGGGTACGGGAACGGTACTCGGCCGACGCTCGGCTCACTTCGACAATCCAGCCAAGGCCTCGCGAAACAGCGCATCAAACGAAGACGCTTTGCCGGCCTGGGCAGCGGCCGCAACGGCTCTCTCGGCAGCGGCGCGCTGGTATCCCAAATTCACAAGGGCAGACAGTACGTCTTCCTCGATGGGGGAGACCGGGGGAGCCGGGACCGGCTGGCCGGCGGCGGCCGGAGGCAGCTTGTCGCGGAGCTCCAGCACCATGCGTTCAGCGGTTTTGCGTCCGATGCCGGGGATGCGGGTGAGACGGGCGAGGTCATTGCCGCGAATGGCAGCGGTCATTTCTTCGGCGGGCATGCCGCTGAGCAGGGTGATGGCGAGTTTGGGACCGATGCCGCTGACGGTCAGGAATTTTTCAAAAAGGGCTTTTTCACCCGGGAGCAGGAAGCCGTAGAGAGCGAGCTGGTCCTCGCGGACGTGGGTGTGGATATGAAGGGCGACTTCGCTGCCGAGGGGGGGGAGGGCGGAGAAGGTGGGCACGCTGATGGTGACCTCGTAGCCGACGCCGCCGGTTTCGACGATGGCCTGGTTAGGATGCTTGACCAGCAGCCTGCCGCGAAGGTGAGCGATCATCGGGAGACATTGTACGAGAACCGCAGTCAGACTACCGCGCGCATTCCTGGCTCGCCGGGCCCAGCTCCGGGCGGCAGGGCAGAACAAGCTTCCAAGGGCACACTGCGGCGGAGGAAAATCCGATCCCATGCACGGCCGGACCACGGGTGCGACTTCCCCGTAGCAGAACCCTAGAAGCGGAACAGGTAAGAGACCTTGACGAAGAACAAGCGGCCGTCGTTGATGAGGCGGTCGCGGGTGCGGAGCAATCCGGTGGCGGGTGTGAATTGCAGGGCGGGGTCGATGTTCTGGAAGTCGGTGTTGTAGCCGACGTAGACAGCCGTACCCGGGTGCAGGAGGTAGGTGATCAGGAAATCGCCGTTGAGCTGCTTGGTGGTGGGCAGGGAGGTAAAGGTGGGATTGGCGAGGGTGGCGGTGTATTGCAGGATCATGCGCAGGGAGAGTTCGCGGGTCAGCTGCCAATTCCACTTGGTGCGGAGGATGTGGTTGTTGAAGATGGCCTGGCTGCTGAGGCGGTCGCGCAGACGCGAGAACAGGTAGGTATTGTCAATCCGGATGGCCGAAGTGGGGCGAATGGAAGCTACCGCGGCCGCAGTGTCGGAGCGAGCAAGAAAGGGGGGGCAGTTCAGGGCGACAACGGAAGGCGATCCCGGACAGGGCAGGGGAACAGAGCCCGTGGGCGGGACAAAGTTCACACCGTTTCCCCAGGTGTAGTACGCCTGCAACAGCAGCCACCGGAGGTAACTGGTGCCCAGAACGACTGAGCTGTTGTGTTCGTGGTAGTCGCGGTTGGCAGCCAGCGAGGAATAGTCGACGGGCCGCAGCTGCTCGTGAAAGCCGGTGTAGGGGAAGATGGTCAGGAAGCTCTGTCTCTTGAAGTGGAACGTGAGGGAGGGATCGGTGAGCCGGTCGAGGCGGGTGCCATCGTGACCCCAGACCCAGTCGGTGTGCAGGGAAGGCCCCCAGGACACCAGGGGGCCGGTTTCGGGACGAAAGCGGTAGTCGAGCTGATTGGAGAAGTCGCGGATGTCGACGCGGTTGACGAAGCCAGGCAGGCTGAGAAACCCGCGGCTGATGTCCTTATAGGTGCCCTCGTAATTGAGGTGGACGCCGGCATAGGTGGTATCGAGGAAGGAAGCAGGACCGGCCCGGTAGCCGGCGCCAGGGATCTGGGTGGAACTGACGACCGACTGCAGGGTGGCGGTCCAGCTGGGATTGAGCTTGATGCGGCCGTCGAGTCCGCCGATGCGGTTGAAGGCGGCGGCGGCGGGATACTCCTGGTCGGTGAAGATGGCGCCCAGACTCGACTGTTTCCAGAGATCGCGGGAGAGGCGAGCAATGGTGAAGTACTGGCGGGAACCGGCCAAAGGATCGGAGGGGGCGACGGTGAGGCCGGGGGAGCGATCGTCGGCGGTCAGCAGTCCGAGGGAGTAGTTGCCGAGCTTGCCGGTGAGGCGAACGCCGTAGCTGGGATCGACGATCTGGCGAGTGAAGAACAGGTCGATGGGGGTGCGAAAGTAATCGGCGTTTTCGAGGAAGAAGGGGCGTTTTTCGGGAAAATAGACGGCGAAGCGCTGGTTGACGGTGACCTGGGGCTCGTCGGATTCGATCTGGCTGAAATCGGGATTGGCGGTGAGGTCGAGCACCAGGCTGTCGTGCAGCACGAACTTGGAATCGAGGCCGAAAGTGCCGCCGATGGCGCGATTGTCGAAGTGAGGGAGAGCGGGGTCGCGGGTGTCGAGGTCGCGGAATGAGTTCAGCAGGCCATAAGGGATGAGCTGGAAATTGCGGCCGGGGGAGATGCCTTCGAGTCCGGTGAGGGTGGCGGCTTGCGCCAGGCGGCCTTCGAAGCGCTGCGAGACCTGCGGCCAAAAGGCATTTTCATTTTCCCGAACGATGCCGCGGTAGAGGATGAGGCCCCAGGACTGCTCGTTGGTGGGGCGGAAGCGCAGGCTGCGGAAGGGAATGGCGATCCAGGCGATGTAGCCCTGGGGCGTGAGCTGCCCGCGGGAGTACCAGAGGGTGTCCCAGGAAGTGTCGAAGTTGCCGCTGACTTCTTCGTAGGGGGCCTCGGTCCAGATGGCGTCCCATTGGACGCCCAGGGGGTTGACCTGGAAGGCGTAAGCGCGGCGTTGGTCGTGGAAGGTGTCGAGCATGACCTCGACGGTGTCGTCGTCGGTCACGTCCTCGCGGCGGGCTTTGTGGGCCCGCACTTTGCCGGGATCGTCAAAGCAGACGAAAACGACATAGAGACTTCTGTTGTCGTAGCCGAGGTACGCCTCGGTTTTCTGCGAAATGGGGGCACCGTCGTGGGGCTCGCGCTGCACGAAGCCGGAGACCCGGCTCATCTGCTGGGCGATCTCGCCCTGAGGCTTCATGAGGACAAAGTCTTCCAGGGCCGGGGCCCGCGACAAGCGTGGGATCACGATGGCGGGGGGACCGAGTTCACTGTCGGCGCGGGGGCCCTGCGTTTGCTGGGGAGTGTTTTGTGTGGGAACGGGCGACGGAGTGACGCCGTGTGCGCCGGGAAGGCCCAGGGGGGATCCACCAAAGACAGTCAGCACCGCCGAAATGAAGAACCTGACGTAACGCCTGTGCACCCGAGCTGGTCCCGGACGAAATTTGACCGCATTCCATCCCGCCCCCCACGGGATGAACCCAGCACGATACACCATTGCGGGGCCGTCCCCAAGCGAGCATTGGGACAGGAGCGAAGCCGGACGGGTTCGGCGAACGGCACCTAGAACAAGGACGTCTGTTTGCGGGTTGGGGTGATGCCGAAGTGCTCGTAGGCGAGCAGGGTGGCGACGCGGCCGCGGGGAGTGCGGTTGAGGAAGCCGATCTGGATCAGGAAGGGTTCGTAGATTTCCTCGATGGCGTCGGGTTCCTCAGCCAGGGCGGCGGCCAGGGTGTTCACGCCGACGGGGCCGCCCTGGTACTTCTCGATGATGGTGAGGAGCAGCTTGCGATCGACTTCGTCAAAGCCGTGGCGATCGACTTCGAGCATCTGCAGAGCGGCCTGGGCGGTGTGCTGGTCAATCTTGCCGCCGCCGCGCACCTGGGCGTAGTCGCGGACGCGGCGCAGCAGGCGATTGGCGATGCGGGGCGTGCCGCGGGAGCGGCTGGCGATCTCGTGGGCACCTGCGTGGTCGATGGCGACGCCGAGGATCTCCGCCGAACGCTCGACGATGATGCGCAGGTCCTTGTCGGTGTAGAACTCCAGGCGCAGCATGATGCCGAAGCGGGAGCGGAGCGGGGCGGAGAGCAGGCCGGCCCGGGTGGTGGCGCCGACAAAGGTAAAGGGCTGCACGGCGAGGGTGTGGGTGCGGGCGGAGGGACCCTGGCCGATGATGATGTCGAGCTTGTAATCTTCGAGCGCGGAATAAAGGATTTCTTCGAGCGCGGGCTGCAGGCGGTGAACCTCGTCGATGAACAGGACCTGGCGCTCCTGCAGGTTGGTGAGGATGGCGGTGAGCTCGCCTTTAATTTCCAAGGCCGGGCCGGAGGTCTGCTGGAAGGCGACGGCGAGTTCGTTGGCGATGATGTTGGCGAGCGTGGTTTTGCCGAGGCCGGGAGGGCCATAGAGCAACACGTGGTCCATGGCCTCGCCGCGGGAACGTGCGGCCTCGATGGCGACCGCGAGGTTCTCCTTCACTTTGTCCTGGCCAATGAATTCCGCGAGCCGCTGGGGGCGGAGCTTCAGCTCAAAGGAGGAATCGTCTTCCACCGGGGCGGCGGATACCAGGCGGTTGGGGAGGGGAGGAGTGTTCCTAAGGGTGGCCACGGTAAGGCGATGGTAAAGCGAACGCGGGGGCGATGCAACGGGAGTTTGGCAGAGGCGCCCGACGCGGGATTGCGCCACTGACGCGGGGCGGAGCCGTGATCTACAATCGGGCCGTGATTTGGCCTGGGAGCAGATGGCTGGCGGGCGCGCTCACCTTGTTGCTCGGCGCGGCACTGCGGGCACAGACACCGGGAGCGGGTGGGGAGAATTCTCCGCAGCCGGGCGATCCCCTGCTGGTGACGTGCGGGGAGAAGCCGCCGCTGGCCTCGCACGCGATGAAGGGCGAGGTGCTGGTTGCACCCGACGGCAAGCATCGCGCGTACAGCGAGGTGGAAGCGACGGCGCTCGCCACGCAGAGGGGGAACGGCTTTGCCGGCCCGCTCTGCGTCAATACTTCGCGGCTTTACGTGAGCGCCGACTCTGGCGACTTCCAGTTGCGTTTTCTGCAGGAACCCGCCGACGTGGAGACGGGCAATTCGCTGCGCCTGGTGGACTGGTCGAGCGACGGCCGGCGGTTGCTGGCGGAATTGGCCGAGTGGCAGTACGAGCAGCCGGGCGTGACACATTCCATCCTGGTGTACGACAGCCGGTACGGGACGTTTCAGCAGCCGGACTTGCCGCATCTGCTGGCAAAGCTGTACGACCGCGAGTGCGGGTTCAACTTCCGTGTGCTGGGGTTTGCCGGGAAGGGAGCGATCGCACTGGAAGCGCAGCCGCTGACGCCCGAAGAGGAAGAAGTGCTCGGCCTATCAAATTGCGCAAAGAAGAAGACGTATTTCGAGATGGACCGGGCGACGGAGAGCCTGATTTCGGTGCCGGAGATGCCAAAGCTGCAGCACAACGCGAAGGCGGAAGCGGCCAAGCCTTAGCGCGGCGGGCAGGCGGGTCTACCCCACCGGCAGGGCGCTGCCGCGGCGCAGTTTTGCGGCGCGCACGGTGTTGGCCATCAGCATGGCGATGGTCAGGGGTCCGACGCCGCCGGGCACGGGAGTGTAGGCGCCGGCGATGTCGAAGACCGCGGGGTCGACGTCCCCGATCAGCGTGGATCCATTCTTTGCGAACGCCTGCTCGCGCTTCGGGTTGCCCTTGAAAAAGCGGTCGAACTGTGCGCGATCGGTGATCTTGTTCATCCCGACATCAATTACGGTGGCGCCCGGGCGGACGAAGTCGCGGGTGATCATGCCGGCGCGCCCGATGGCGGCGACTAGGATATCAGCGCGGCGGCAGACCACGGGCAGGTCGCGTGTCTTCGAGTGGCACACCGTTACGGTCGCATTGGCATTGAGCAGCAGCATGGCCATCGGCTTGCCCACAATGTCGCTGCGGCCCACCACCACGGCTTCCTGGCCGGCGACCGGGATGTGGGAGCGACGGAGGATTTCCATGATGCCGCCGGGCGTGCAGGGCACCAGTCCGGGGCGCTGCGTGGAGAGGAACCCGACGTTCATGGGGTGGAAGCCGTCAACGTCTTTGGCGGGGTCGACCGCCATCAGCACTCGCTTGGCATCGACCTGGGGCGGCAGCGGCAGCTGCACCAGGATGCCGTCAATGTCGTCGCGCGCGTTGAGATGATGGACAAGGGCGAGCAGTTCGCCCGTGGAGACAGTTTGCGGCGGGGTATGTTGTTCGCTGTAGAGGCCGACCTCTTGGCTGCTTTTGACCTTGCCACGCACGTAAATTTCCGAGGCCGGATTGTTGCCCGCCAAAATGACGGCCAGGCCGGGACGCAGCCCGGACTCGATCAGGGACTGCACTTCGGCGGCGACTTCGGTCCGAATTGCAGAGGCGATGGCCCCGCCATCCAGGGGTGTGCCGGGCATTCAGGTCCTTTCCGCGAACCGGGTCGGAATGATTTTAAACCGCAGTGGCCTGAGGAAGTGAGGCAACGGAGGATTCGGCAGGGCGGAAGAGAAGATGAGCCGGTTCCTGATCGCCGCCCAGGCGGACCCAGAGGTAAGGGCCACAGCGTGCGATGCGGACGTCTTCACAGCGGAGACGGGCAGCGTAACTTGAGATGATACGGACGATCTCGGAAAGCGGGGCAGGTCGCACGAAATGCTGTGCCAGATCTTCGTTGTCCGGGTGCGCCGGGGACAACCAGGAGCGCAAGACCCGCGCACTGACCAGGCAGGGCCGGACCCGGCAGCCGAGCATATGCTCGATCGATGCCAGGGTGGTGTGCTCGACTCTCTGGCTGGTGGCCAGGTAGAGCTCCCGGGTGGCTTCGACGAGGCGCACCGGCACCAGTTGAAGCTCGCGTCGCAAAACCGCAGGCAGAAGGCGGGCGGCACCGGGCAGCACGGCTTCGGGGGAGGCGAGCAGCGGGAGGGCCCATTGCACTCCCAGCGCCGCGAGCACCTGCTGCTCGGTCACAAACTGCAGGAGCTGGAGCCACTCCCCAATCTTGCGGGCCTGGTTCTGGCGCTGCGCGTCGAGGGCCAGCTGCAGTTGGCTTTCCGACACATCGCCGCGAGAGAGCAGCAGCAGGCCAAGGGGGACCCGATGGGGAGGAAGCGCCGGAGGGAGAGGCGCCCAGGCCAGCTGTGCAAGGTATCTGTGGATGGCAGGCTCGGCGCACGACGGAGAACAGAACCAGGAACCGCGGAACCAGAGTGGAGACTTGGCCGTCCACAGATTGGCCAGCCGCCGCGATCGGCAGGCGCCGTGGCTGCAGCGCGGCGGCAGCACGCGGCGGCGGGCCCGGTCCCAGGTCTGCCGGAGCGCTCCGGCCACAGGTGCCGGGATGGGGTCAGTTGCCAGCATGGACCGGCACCTCGGTCACGCGCAGCCCGTAATTGCCGTCGACCACCACCACCTCGCCGAGAGCGATGACGCGGCCATCGAGAAGAAGTTCCACGGGTTCCTGGACCTGCTGGTCGAGCTCAACAATGCTGCCGGCGCACAGATCAAGGATGTCTTTCAGCAGCATGCGCCGACCGCCGAAGCGCAGGCGGACTGCCAACTCGACGTGGCGGAGCACTTCGAGCCGGTCCCCGGAGTCGGGGGTTGACGCCAGGGGAGGGGGGAACTGCGGCGGGGGAGCAACTGGAGCAGCCGCGGCAGGGGACAAAGCGGAGGCGAACCGCGGGTCGAGCTGCAATTCCAACAGGAAAATCGGCGAGGAATTGAGGCGGAGCCAGAGGCTGGGGGCCGATTCCATGGCGGCAGGACTGGCGGCAGAGACCTCCTGGAGCGAGTGGGGCAGGCCCACGCTGGTGGTGAGTTGAGCGGCAGCGCGCTCGAAGACTTCACGCAGGCCAGCCGCGAGGTTCGCGGGCTCGACCCCGGCGTCGGCCTTGTTGTTGCGCAGCAGTTCCTGAATGGCGGGCTGCGGGATGCGGACCGAGAAGCTGCCCGGCAACTGCCCCGAGATGGCGCCCGTGATCCAGTAACTGCCTTGCGTCCCGGGCTTCTCCGCCGGAGGCCCGGGCAACACTTCGCAGGCCGAGGCGGTGCCGGAAAGCGTGGTAAGAATGGCGGCCAGCGTATCGGCCCACGCCTGAACATATCCGCGAAGGTCGACGGCGAACACCTTTTGCGTGCCTGTGCTCATCAGAGCTCCTTTCCGTCAAATTTCTGTTGTGCGGCGTGTCCCTTGAGGCGGGCCACGCGCTTGTGGTGGTGGCGCATGAGAAAGGCCTCAAACAGGGGCTGCTGACCCGCCAGCAGGGTGACGGGAGACTGGATGGAGTGGTCCAGGGTAAGCAGCTTTCCCGGCTCGAGCTCGAACAATTCGCCGGCGGGGACGCGGACTCCCAGCAGCGTGAGTTCGATCGGGAACGGGCAGCGCAGCACCCGCGCCTTGACCTGCTCCTTGGATTCGGCCCCTCCCGACGGCTTGCGATAGGCCCAATCGGCAGTGATTTTGCGCAGCAGGGCGGTCGAGACCGCCGCGGGCACCGCCAGGTTGAGCGTGCCGCGCGTGTCCGGCATGGTGATGGCAAAGGCCAGGGCGAGAACTTTGTCGTCGGGCGGCATCAGGCGAAGGGCGTTGGCGGCCTGCTGGCGGCGGTCGAAGCGGAACTCCAGGCCCAGGGCCTGCCAGGCCACGCCGAGCTCCCGGCAAATGACCTGCACCACACTTTCGAGGATCTGCTCTTCAATCTCGGTGACATCGCGGGGCTCCAGCTTGCCTTTGCCTTCGCCCCCAAGCAGCAGGTCGATGAGGGGGAAGGCGATGGAGAGGTCCAGCTGCAGCAGCGCCGGGGTATCGAGGGGGACCAGCTTGCACGAGGCCATGTAGGTGACCTCGGGCAGGCGCTGCAGGTAATCGCGGTAATAGAGGTGTTGCGCCGATTCCAGCGTCGCTTCAAAGACGATACGCAGGTAGGCGCCCAGGGCATGCGTGAGATTGCGGGCGAACGACTCGTGCAGCAGCGTGATCGCGCGCATCGGCTCGCGGCCGATCTGCCCGGACTGGCGCGCATCCCAGAGATGGATGGTCTGCGACGGGCTGGCAAACAGCGAGCCGCCGCCGCGCCCGGCGTCTCCCGTGCGGGCGGTCGCTACCTGCGGTTTGTCCGTCGGGTTCATGCGCCCGGGCTCACTGGGTTCCCGCGGCGGCGCGGCGCGCCCCTGCGCGCGTCTGGCGCCGAGCGCTTAGCAATTCCTGCAGCCGCGCGCGCATCCGGATGACCGCAATAGTATGGATCTGCGAGACGCGGGACTCTCCAATCCCCAGCGCGGCCCCCACCTCCTTCATGGTCAGTTCCTCGTAGTAATAGAGCGCCAGCACCTGGCGTTCTTTTTCGGGCAGTTCGCCGATGACCTGAGTCAGGAGTCCCTTCATCTCCGATTGCAGGCAGAGGAAGAAGGGAGATTGCTCGGGAGCGTTGGGCAGGTATTCGCACAGGTCTTCTTCTTTGCCGTCGCGCGGCGACTCGATCTGCAAGCTGCCGATTTCGAGCGAGTCCAGTTCGCCCAGCAGCGTCTGGAAGCGGTGCAGGTCCATGCCCAGGGCCTCGGCCAGTTCCGCTTCGCTGGGAGCGCGGCCCAGCTCCGAGCTGATGCGGGCATACGCCTCATCCATCTGCCGCGCCTTGCGCCGCAACTCGCGCGGGCTCCAGTCCAGCTCGCGCAGGCTGTCGAGGATCGCGCCGCGAATGCGGAACTTGGCGTAGGAAGCAAACTGCACCTGCTTGCCGCGGTCGTATTTGTTCAGCGCATCGATCAGGCCGATGACCCCGGCATGCACCAGGTCTTCGAGCGGAACGTGCCGGGGCAGGCGTTCGTGGATGCGCCGGGCGATGAAACGCACCTGGGGGAGTTGCTCCAGCAGGATGCGCTCCCGTTCTTCCGGGCCCTGGATCTGCCGATATGCGTCTTCCGTGGTTCTTGCCATAGTCGTTCAGAACTGCAGCGTCGCTGAGAATGACTTAATGCAACGTTCCCACCGCCTGGACGCGAATGACGGCGGGAATCTCGCCCGGCGACAGCACCACCGCGCGCGGCAGAAACGGTTCGAGCAGCCGTTTCAAGTGGAAGCGCGCCGGGGTCGCGCACAGCAACACCGGGGAGGCGATGGCCACCTGTTCGCCGGCCAGGCGCTTCAACCCTTCCAGCACCCGGCGCAGGAACGAGGGCTGCAGTCCAGCGGCCACCGTAGCCGGCACCTGCGCACTAAAGGCCCGGCCCAGCTCTTCTTCAATTGCGGGGTCCAGCGTGACCACACGCAACTCTCCGTCGTCGGACAGCAGCGGTCGCACCAGCGCCCGGCCGAGCGCCTGCCGCGCGGCTTCGACCAGCAAGACCGGGTGCTTGGTGACCGCCGCGGTATCGAGCAGCGCTTCGAGAATGGTGGGCAGGTCGCGGATCGAAACCTGTTCCCGCAGCAGCTGCTGCAGGACTTTCTGCACTTCGCCGAGGCTGAGGATCTTGGGGGTCAGCTCTTCGATCAGCTTGGGCTGGCTATCGGCCAGCCGGTCGAGCAGGCGCTTGGTCTCCTGCCGGGTCAGCAGTTCGTAGGCGTGCTGTTTGATCAGCTCCGCCAGGTGCGTGGCCAGCGCCGAGGTCTGGTCGACGACCGCGTAGCCGGAAGCCAGCGCCTGGTCCTGCAGGCCGGGAGTGATCCAGACCGCCGAGACTCCGAAGGCGGGCTCGCGCGTGGCGAGGCCGGCCAGCGGCGGCGGCGAGACTTCGGAGCTGATGGCGAGCAGGTGGTTTTCGCTCATTTCCCAGCGGGCGATTTCGACACCGCGCAACGAAACCACGTATTCGCGGGACTTGAGGCGCAGGTTGTCGGTGATGTGGACGGGGGGAACCACGAAACCCAGCTGCAGGGCGAGGTTGCTGCGCAGCGCGCGCACCCGCTGCAGCAACTGGCCGCCCTGCTGGGCATCCACCAGGGGGATCAGGGCGTAACCGACCTCGAGGCTGATCTCGTCGAGCTTGAGCTGGTCTTCGAGCGACTCTTGGGGCTTCTTGGCAGCGGCGGCGTCTTCGGCGGCCTTTTCCGGCGCGGGGGCCTGGGGAGCGCGATAGCCCAGGAAGGCGGCGACCGCGGCCAGGATGAGGAAGGAGAACTTGGGCAGCCCCGGAATCGCGGCCAGCGCCAGCATGACGCCGGCGGCGAGGAACAGGGGCTTTCTGCGCGAGAACAGCTGCTGCCCGAGGTCGGCAGAGAGGCCGTCGTCGGAGGAGGCGCGCGTGACCACCATACCGCCCGCCATCGAGACCAGCAGCGACGGGATCATGGTGACCAGGCCGTCGCCGACGGTGAGCACGGTGTAGGTGCGCAGGGCCTGGCGGAAGGGGATGTCGAGCTGGAAGACGCCGATCAGGAAACCGGCCACGATATTGATGGCGGTGATGAGGATGGTGGCCAGGGCATCGCGCTGGTTGAAGCGCGCCGCGCCGTCCATGGCGCCGTGGAATTCGGCCTCATGCGCGATCTGCTCGCGGCGGGCGCGCGCCTGGGCTTCGTCGATGATGCCGGCGTTGAGGTCGGCGTCGATGGCCATCTGCTTGCCCGGCATGGCATCGAGGGTGAAGCGGGCGGTGACTTCGGCGGTGCGCACGGCGCCGTGGCTGACCACGATGTACTGGATCGCGATCAGGGCCACAAACAGCACGAAGCCGACGACGTAGTTGCCGCCGACGACAAATTGCCCGAAGGCTTCGATCACCCGCCCGGCGGCGCCCGCGCCTTCGTTGCCGTGCAGCAGGATGCGGCGGCTGGAGGCCAGGTTCAGCGAGAGCCGGAACAGCGTCAGCAACAGCAGCAGGCTGGGGAACACGGAGAACTGGGCCGGCCGCAGGATGTTGATCGCGGCCAGCAGCACCAGCACCGAGGCCGTCATGCTGGTGGCCAGCAGCAGGTCGAGCACGAGTGCGGGCACGGGCACGAGCATCACGAAGACCATGCCCACCGCGGCGATGGGCACGATCCAGTCGGCCGTGGAGTTGCGTTTCGGCGGCAAGGTCGCCGGGATCATCTGGGCCATGCTTCCTCACTCGAACCGGTGCGGGGAGCGTCCGTTTCGGGGGCAATCCGGGACTGCACGCGGTAAATGGCGGCCAGCACCTCGGCCACCACGCGGTAGAGCTTGGGTGGGATCGACTGCCCCACTTCGACGGCACGGTACAGGGCGTGCGCGAGCGGCGGGTTTTCAATCAGGGGGATGCCGTGCCAGCGCGCGACCTGCTTGATTTCCGCGGCCAGCAGGTTGCGGCCCTTGGCCACCACCACGGGAGCGGCCATGAGCGGCGAGAATTCCAGGGCGATGGCGAACGCGGTGGGGTTGGTGATCACGACCGCGGCGCGCTCGACGTCCTTCAGCATGCGGCGGCGACGCACCTGGCGCTGCAGGCGGCGGATGCGCGCCTTCACCGTGGGATTGCCTTCGGTCTCCTTGTACTCGTCGACGATTTCCTGCCGGCTCATGCGCAGGTCGCTTTCGAACTTGCGGCGCTCGAGCAGATAGTCGACGCCGGACCAGAGCACCAGCACCAGCGCCGCCTTCCAGGCGAACTCAAACAGCGCCGTGAGCAGGAAGCGCGCCAGCGCGCCCGAGCTGCGGCCGGCGAGCGCGGGGAGCACTCCCCAATCGCGCGCCAGCACCGCCACGAACAGGTACACGACCGCCGCCGCAGGCAGGAGCGACTTGAGCAGGCGGCTGATGGAGGTGAGCGAGAACAGCTGCTCCATGCGGCTGGCGGGGCTCAATCGCGACCACGCCGGGGCCAGCGAGGCGGGGGCAAATACGAGGCCGCCCTGCGCCAGCGCCGCCAGCGCCGCCACCAGCCAGGTCAGGCCCAGCACGCAGGCCACGCCGCGAAGCGCCATCAGGACGGGCGTGGGGGAAAAGCGGGCGGAGCCGGAGGCGACCTCGAAGCTGGCGCGAAGCAGCGCGCGCCAGTCGCCAGGAAACGAGCCGAGCTGGGTCAACAACAGCAGGGCGGACATGGTGGCCAGGCTGGCCACCAGTTCGCGGCTGCGGACCACCTGTCCTTTCTCGCGGGCCTTCTGCCGCCGCCGCGGAGTCGCCTGTTCGGTTTTGTTGTCGCGGGCCATGGTTTATCGCGCCAGGTGAAGCAGGGTTTCCCCGGTTTCGATGGCGGCGGCGAACTGCTTTTCGAGCAGGCGCGGCCAAGCCGCCAGCGCCGCAATCGCCACAATCAGTCCCAGGACACTCTTCACGGAAAGGCCAAGGAAAAGGACGGGCAGATTCGGCGAGGCCTTGCCCAGAAAACCCAGCATCAGGTCGGCGATCAGGGTGGCGGCCAGGGCGGGGGCGGCGACCTGGAACCCGGCCAGAAAGATCCCGGCCGCGGAATGAAACAGCAGCGTCGTACTGGCCAGGCTGGCCGAGGCCGTGCCGGCGGGCAGATAGGAAAAGCTGCGCGCCAACCCGCGCAGCAGCCAGTGGTGCACATTCATCTGCAGAAACAGCAACAGCGCCACCAGCTCGTGGAAGATGGCGAGCACCGGGGTGTCGACCTGGGTCTGCGGGTCAAGGATGTTGACCAGAGAGAATCCCATCTGAATGCCGAGCACCTGCCCGGCCAGCTGCACCGCGTCCAGAACGAAGGTGAGCGACATGCCTAACAGCAGGCCGACGGCGAGCTCGCTGGCGATGATGCGCGCCAGCTCGAACGGCGAGGGGCCCAGCGCCACCGCGGGAAGAAGCGGGCCCAGCAAAAGCGTGATGGCCACCGTCAAGGCGGCTTTCACGTAAGCGGGGATGGCCGACCCGGCCAGGAAGGGCGCGAACACCATCATGCCGGAGACGCGCATGCCCACGGTGAGCACCGTGCCCAGGGCCGAGCCGAAAGCGAAGACGTCGTTCGGGTGACTCATTGCAGATACGGCCGGAAATCGGAGAACAGCTGCACGGTGAACAGCATCAGTCGCCGCACCATCCAGGGCATCAACAGCAGCGCCGACAGGCCCACGGCGGCCAGGCGCGGAATGGTCGAGATGGTCGCGTCCTGCAGCGAAGTCAGGACCTGGGCCACATTGATCAGCAGGCTGACCACGGCCGCGATGATCAGCAAGGGAGCGCCCAGCCAGAGCGCCATCTCCAAAGTTTGCCGCGACAGATGCACCACCTGATCCGGAGACAAGCCAGCCACCTCCTAGGAAAAACTCTTCATCAGCGAACCCACCAGCAGGTTCCAGCCGTCGACCATCACAAACAGCAGGATCTTGAGCGGGGTGGAAATCACGACCGGGGGCAGCTGCAGCATGCCCACCGAGGTGGTGATGGCGGCGACCACCACATCAATCACCAGGAACGGCATGAACAGCGCCGCACCCATCTGGAAACCGACCTTGAGCTCGGAAATGATGTAGGCCGGGACCACCACCCGCATGGGGACATCGTCGGGCCGGGCCGGGCGCGGCTCATGCGCCATCTGGAGAAACAGGGCGAGGTCTTTTTCGCGCGCATAGCGCAACATGAAGTGGCGCAAGGGGACGGATCCGCGGTCGATGGCTTGCAGGGCGTCGACCTGGCCCTTCTCGTAAGGCACGACTGCGGCCTGATGGATGGAGGCGGCCACCGGCTGCATGAGGAAGTAGGTCAGCACCAGCGCGAGCCCGATCAGGGTCTGGTTGCTGGGCGTGCTCTGCGTGCCCAGGGCCTGGCGCAAAAAGTGGAAGATCACAAGCAGGCGCACGAAGGGCGTCATTGACAGCAGCAGGGCGGGAAGCACCGTCAGCAGGGTGAGCAAAACGACGATGTTCCAGGGGACGGACCCGCCGTGCTGGGCGAGCTGGCCAAAGGGCAGCGGATCGGTCGGGCCGGTCTTGGCCCAGACCGGGGCCAGGCCGGCGAGGACCACGGCCGCTGCGCCGAGGCTGAAGCGAATCAGGGTTCGCATGGCCTGCCTTCCTGCCGGTCCGCGGCGTCGGGCAGCCGGCTGAGGAGGGTGACCGCAGCCGGAGTGGCGCCGAGCAGGTAGCGCATCCCCTCGAAGCGAACCACAGCGACCAGGCGTTTCTCCCCCAGGCTCAGGCTTTCGCACAAGCGAAGCTGGCGGGCCGACGGGCGAAGGGAAGCCAGGCCGCGCTGAATCATCTCGAGCAGGCGGCTTCGCAGCGGAAGCGCGATGCGCATTGTCTCAGAGGGCATTGTCGAATCCTTCAGGCCCCGAACCTCAACTCAGCTCCGTAAGCCGGACCGCGAGATGGTTCTCGACCACTTCAAACTCGCACCAGGCCAGCAGTTCGCCATTCACGCGCAGCGGGACGTCATTGCCGACAGGCCAGTGTGTGTCAATCACGACTTGCGGCTGCAGTCGCATCAGGTCCCGCACCCGAAAACCGGGAACGGGGAGCTCGACGCTGAGCTGGCAGGCCAGGTCCTGCACCAGCTGCCACTTGTCGTGGGGCGCAGAGTCCGGGGGCGGGCTGGAGTGGGCTGCGGTCATGGTCAGGGTTGAATCAGAAACTCCGTGAAACCAAGCTCTTCATCACTCACGATCGAATGCAATCGGCTGACCGCAGGGGGGCGGAGCGGTGCGGGCTTGCCCGTCGATCGGCTAGGGTCTCGCTTTTGATGGATTTGCGCCGAGCTTGCCTGGGCAAAGAGCGCCCGCCGGAGAGCTCAATTCCCACTGAGATGAAGGGAATCTCATGAACCTTGGCTTATCCTGCGAGTCGCGCCGGCAGCAAAGAAGGGAAACTCCGAAGAGTCTCCCGCAGTGACGCCCGCAGAATATGAGGGGATTAACGAGGCGTCGAACTGGCTCCAGAGCTGGCGCCTGCCGGCGCCAGCTCGGCGGTGGAAAGGTGGAACAGGCGCTGGATCGCGTGGGTCATCTGCTCCTGCTCGCCCTTTTCTGGAAGTTCCTTGAGTTCGCGGGCCAGCGAACTGGCAATCTTGCGGGTAATGCGGCCTGCCACGTCGCTGAGCAGAGCGTCTTCATCTTTGGAGAAGGGCCCGCACTCTTCTTTAAAAGACTCCAGTTCCTTCCGGCAAAGCTCATCCAGGCGGCCACGGAGGGCGACGATGGTGGGCACGACGCGCTCGGCCAGGAGGCGGGCGAGGAAGCCGTTCGCTTCCTCTTCCACCAGTTTGCGGGCCGCGATCGCGGCCGCCTCGTGCTCCCCGGCGTTGTGGCGGGCGGCGTGCTCCAGGTCGTCCAGATCATAAAGGGAAATTCCGGGCACGGCGCGCACGGCGGGGTCGATGTTGCGGGGCATGGCGATATCGACAATCACGAGGGGGCGCCCGCCGCGCTGTCGCATCAACGATTCCGCGTCGTTGGCGGTGAGGATGGTGTAGGGGCAGGAGGCCGAGCTGATGACGATATCTGCGGCGGGCATTCTCTGCCGGCGTTGTTCGAAGGGTGCCGCGGTGCCGCCGAGCGCGGCCGCCAATTCCACGGCGTGCTCATAGGTGCGGTTGATGACACAAATGGAAGCGGCGCCCTGGCCGGCCAGGGCGCGGGCTGAGAGCTCGCTCATTTTCCCGGCCCCCAGGACCAGCACGGTCTTCTTCTGCAAGGTTCCGAGGGACTTGCGGGCAAGCTCGACGGCGGCGGTGGGAACGGTCATGGGAGAGTTGCTGATGGCGGTCTCGGTGCGCACGCGCTTGGAGACGCTGAGGGCCTTCTGCAGGACCGCATCCAGAAAGCGGCCGGTGCTGGCGGTGGATTGCGCCAGCTGCCAGGCGGCGTTCACCTGCGCCACGATCTGGGGTTCGCCGAGTACCAGGGAGTCGAGGCCGGAAGCGACGCGGAAGATGTGGATGAGGGCGGCATCATCCAGCAGGCGGTAGAAGTGCTTCCACTCGCAGAGTTTCAGGCCGTACTCGGCTGATAAGAAACGCAACACGGAGTTCGCGGCCAGGGTCGCGTCGCAGGCCCACACCAGAAACTCGGTGCGATTGCACGTGGCCAGTACGAGAATCTCCTCGACGCCTTCAGCCGCTGCCAGCCGCCGGAGCGTTTCGCCGCGGCGGGTCTCACGGATCCAGAAGCGTTCCCGAACGGCGACGGGCGCCGTGCGGTGATTCAGGCCGATGACCATCAAGGTCGGTTCCACGTGCAGCTCCAGCTCGGTCACTGAAGGCGAGGCATCTGCACTGCCAAACCGCCATCACCCCGGCAGATTGCTTTGTGGTGTGGTTTCTTATGGAGTTAGCCAGGCGGGCAAGCACGGGCCGGGCAAGGGCTGGGGAACGGGCTGCGGGTTCTCACGCGCGCACGGTGTTTTTTGACCCGAATCCGGCTGGGTCATGAACTTGATCGCGATGATGTATTTCCTTACACTGCATGCATATAACGGTGAGCGACGAGTATGGCAAGGGGTGTGCGAACAAACCTGTGGGAGGGTGTCTTTGCCCTCCTCACTCGATCAGGAGACGAAAGCATGAAGAGCATCATCCGGACCTCAATACCTGTACTTGCGATCGCGTTCGCATGTTCGACCTGGGCCTTCGCGGCCGACGCAGCCGCGGACTACAAAGCCAAGTGCGCTTCCTGCCATGGAGCGGATGGGAAGGGCGATACGGCCATGGGCAAGACCATGAAGGTGAAAGACCTGGGTTCCGCGGACGTGCAGAAACAGTCGGACGCGGACCTCACGGCGACCATTGAGAAGGGCAAGAAGCCGATGCCGGGATACGAAGGCAAGCTGAGCAAGGAACAAATCGACGGCCTGGTAAAGTACATTCGCTCCCTAAAAAAGTAAGTGCTCTCCACAAGCGCGAAAGGATCAGCCGGCGCCGGCTGGGCGCCGGCTTTGTTTTTGGCCAGCGGTTGCGCGGCTGAGGTGGCCCACGACGCCCTGCAAACGTTGTATACTCCGAAGCCTGCGGCATTTCTCCCGTTCAAACCTGCAACGCGGCATAGCCTCTCATTCCAGCCTCCCCCGGTTCCAATGGGCAGGCGCAACCCGGCGGTGGCGGCCGGAGGGTTCCCGTCACGCGGAGGACAGGGATGCACGACGAAGAATCCAGCCTGAAGAAGCAGGAAGGAAGCAACGATTCCGGCAGCGGAGTCTCGCGGCGGGAATTCCTCAAGATCTCGACCATCGCTGCCGCCGCTCCGGTGATGACGCCTGCGCGCGTGGTCACGGCGGCTGGAGAAAGCATTGCCGTGCATGGGCCGGGCGCGGTGCCGGTGGCGCTCGAGGTGAACGGCAAGGTGCTCAAGGCCAGCCTGGAGCCGCGGGTCACGCTGCTGGATGCGCTGCGGGACACCTTTGACCTGACGGGAGCGAAGCGGGTGTGCGACAAGGCCGAGTGTGGCGCCTGCACGGTGCTGCTCGAGGGCAAGGCCGTATATGCGTGTTCCATTCTGGCGATTGAGGCGCAAGGCAAAAAGATCACGACCGTGGAAGCCTTGATGGAGCAGGGCAAGTTGCACCCGCTGCAGCAAGCGTTCGTGGACAACGACGCCTCGCAGTGCGGGTTTTGCACGCCGGGATTCGTCGTGGCCTGTAAGGCCATGCTCGACCGGCATCCCGAACCGAGCGCGGAAGACATTCTGCACGAACTGAGCGGGAACTTGTGCCGATGCGGCACCTACGCCGGGATTCGCAGCGCGGTCGCGCAGGCTGCGCGGAAAGGAGCGTAGCTCATGCCGGACTATCAATGGCCGGACGCCGAACACCGCACGCTGATCGGCAAACGCACGCTGCGCGTGGATGCCCCCGACAAGGTTTCGGGGCAGGCGCGCTACACCTACGACGTGAAACGGCCCGGGATGCTGTTCGGCAAGATGCTGCGCGCGCCGTACGCGCACTGCAAGGTCGTCAGCATCGACACGAGCGCGGCGGAAAAGATGCCGGGCGTGAAGGCCATCGAAATTGTGCAGAAGGCCGGCTCGACCATTCACTGGGCGGGCGACGAAGTGGTTGCCGTGGCCGCGGTGGATGAGAGAACGGCGGAGGACGCGGTCCGGGCCATCCAGGTCAGATATCAGAAGCTGGCCCATCTGGTCAGCGACGCGGAACCTCCCGAAGGCGCGGCGGAGAGCCAGGGCCCGCTGAGCATGGAGGACCTCGGCGACATGCTCGACAACCAGGTCCCGGAGCGGCAGATCGTTTCGATGATCGAGCAGTACGGAGTCAGCTTCAAGGCGACCGAGGAAGACTACAAGGACGCGAAGGAAGAAGGCGTACCGGACTCGGTCATGGACGCGGTGCGCAAGGCGACGGTGCATCCGGAGGCGGCGGGCAAGACCTCGAAATCCAACTTCGTGAAAGCCGCGAGCCAGACCCAGGGCGAGGGAGAAAAAGCGTTCGCCGAGTGTGACGAGATTGCGGAGGGGCTCTACGGGGCCCCGGTGATCACGCACTGCTGCATGGAATCGCACGGTTCGACCTCGGAGTGGACCGATGCCGACCATTTGTTTGTGCACATGTCGACGCAGAACGTGTCGGGCATCGCGGGGCAGATGGCGGAACCGCTGAAGATTCCGGCGGCCAACATCCGCGTGCACCAGGACCACGTGGGAGGGGGATTCGGCAGCAAGTTCGGGCCGGACCGCTGGGGCATCGTCACGGCCCGGCTGTCGAAGAAAGCGGGCGGCAAGCCGGTGCGGCTGATGCTGGAGCGCGATTCGGAACTCAAGGTCGCGGGAGCGCGGCCGTCGGCGTATGCGCGGGTGAAGATCGGGGCGAAGAAAGACGGCACGCTGGTGGCCTGGCAGTCGCAATCTTGGGGCACGGGCGGCCCGGGCGGCGGGGGCATGCCGCCGATTCCCTATTGCTTCGCGATTCCCAACCAGCGCAAAGAGCACACGGCGATCCGCAACAACATCGGGCCGGCCCGGGCGTGGCGGGCCCCGAACCACCCGCAGGCGGCCGTGCTGACCATGTGCGCGCTGGATGACCTGGCCGCCAGGCTCAAGATGGACCCGTATGACTTTTTCCTGAAGAACATCGAACTGACGCGCCTGCCGCAGATCTATAAAGAGGAATTCCCGATCGCCGCGGAGCTGATGGGCTGGAAAGAAAAGTGGCTTCCGCGCGGGATGAACCTCAGCGGCAACATCGCGCGGGGGCTGGGCCTTTCGCTGCACACCTGGGGGGGGCGCGGCCACGCCAGCGACTGCGACCTGTCGATTCATCCCGACGGATCGGTCGACATCAAGATGGGCACGCAGGACATTGGCACCGGAACGCGCACCTGTATCGCGGTGGTGGCCGCCGATGCGCTGGGACTGCGCGCCGAGGACATCAAGCTCTACATCGGCGACACGCTGTATCCGCCGTCGGGGGGGTCGGGAGGCTCGACCACTCCCGGGGGCGTGAGCTCGTCGACGCGGCGCGCGGTCGTGGATGCCCGCGACGCCTTGTTCGCCCGAGTGGCGCCGGCGCTTGCGGCACAGCCGGAGGAACTGGAGGCAAGGGAAGGCACGGTGCGGGTCAAGGGCGACCCCAAGCGATCGCTGAGCTGGAAGGAAGCGTGCTCGAAGATGGGCGCGACCCCAATCACGGCCCACGGTCACAATGATTCGGTGGCCGCGAAGAACAAGCCCGATCTGACCAACAGCGGCGTGGGCGGAGTACAGATGGCGGAGGTGGCGGTCGACATCGAGACCGGCATCGTCAAGGTGACCAAGATGGTCGCGGTGCAGGATTGCGGGCTGATCATCGACCTGCGGCTGGCGGAGAGCAGCGTGATGGGCGCGATGATCATGGGCATCAGCTACTCGCTGTTCGAGGAGAAGGTGATGGATCCGACGACCGGGGTCATGCTGAACGCCGACATGGAGTTCTACCGGCTGGCGGGATTGAATGACATCCCGGAAATGAAGGTCCACATGATGACGGGGAAAGGCTATGACGAGCGTGGAGTGATTGGCCTGGGCGAGCCGCCGGCGGTTTCACCCGGCGCCGCGATCTCGAACGCGGTGGCCAACGCGATCGGCGTGCGGGTCGGAGTCCTTCCCATCACTCCCGACAAAGTGCTGGCCGCGATGGGCTCGGCCCAGAAAGCAGGTGCGTGATGCGAGCGTTCGAATATGTCAGCGCCGGAAGCACCAAGCAAGCCACCAGCCTGCTGAGCCCCAATTGGGGGCAGGCGGAGATCCTTGCCGGGGGCACGGACCTTCTGGCGCTGATGAAAGAAGATGTGATCGCGCCGAAGCGGCTGGTGAATATCAAGGAGATCCAGGAACTGTCGGGGATCAACTTCAGCGGCTCGGGTCTGCGCATCGGGGCGCTGACCCGTCTGGCGGAGATTGCGGAAGATGCCGGCGTCCGGCAGAAGTATCCGGCGCTGGCGGAGGCCGTGCGCGACGCTGCCAGCCCGCAGATCCGGAACATGGCAACGCTGGGGGGAAATCTCTGCCAGCGTCCGCGCTGCTGGTACTTCCGCAATGGCCTGGGCCTGCTGCCGGCGGACGAATCGGGCAAAGACCTGGTCGAGGCGGGAGACAACCGCTACCACGCCATCCTGGGCAACTCGGGGCCGGCAAAGTTCGTGAGCCCGTCGACCATTGTTCCCGTGCTGGTGGCCTATGGCGCGAAGGTCCGCCTGGAGGGTCCGAAGGGACGGCGGGAGTTGCCGCTGGAGAAGTTCTACCTGGTTCCGAAGAGTGCCACAGAGCGAGAACACGACCTTGCGCCGAACGAACTAGTGACCGAGATCGTGGTTCCTGCTGCGGAGGGGTGGAAGGTGGCGCACTATGAGATCCGGCAGAAGGCCGCCTTCGACTGGCCGCTGGCGGTGTGTGCGGCCGCGCTGAAAACCGACGGATCGACGGTGCAGGCGGCGCGAGTGGTCCTGGGCCATGTTGCGCCGACGCCCTGGGTGTCGCCCGAGGCAGAAGCCGCGTTGAAGGGCCTGCCGGCGACGGAGGAGATCGCAGAAAAGGCAGCGGAGGCCGCCCTGAGCAAGGCCAGGGCGCTCCGCCACAATGCCTACAAGGTGCAGCTGGCCCGCGTGGCGGTGAAGCGAGCCATCGGGAAGGCGGGAGGTGCCGCATGATCGGCAATCGCGAGCGCTTCAATACGAACGATCCGAATCTGTGTTCGTCGTTGCGCTGGAAGGGGCAGTTCATTGCCTCGGAACCGGACCCTGGGGTGCAGCCTTCGAACGACGGCTTGTTCTGGTGCATGCACACCCAGACCTGCATCGGGCCGGACGGCGAGCTGGCCGAGCCGGGCCTGTGCTCCGCGAAAAGCCGCGCCTGCCACGGGAAAGGACACTGCGACTGAACCTTCGCGGCGCCCGGGCGGGGCAGCGTTGCGGGGAGGATCGTGGAATAATAAGGACAAGGTCCGCGCCCGCGCGGACGCAGTCCATCAGCGATTGGGGTGCGATCATGAGATGTTCTTCCCCTTCTCTCGCCTGCTTTGCCCGGGTGGCGGGCATGCTCGTGGCTTGCATCGCCCTGCCGGTGGTCGCGCAGGACTATAAGTTCACGATTCCCACGTCGCAGGCCTGGACCGACACTGGCGTGGACCTGCACAGCGGAGACACGCTGGCCATCACGGCCAGCCCGGGCGGCGGAGGATGCGATCCGGCGGGCGTCTCGCTGGGAGCTTCCGCGCAGAACCTTCCGCTGTCGACCGGGCTGGCGGGGGCGCTGATCGCTCGCCTACAGGATGGGGGAGTTCCGCAGCTGGTGGGCGGGAGCCGGGACCTGCGCGTGCCCGCCGACGGACATCTTTATTTCGGCGTCAACGCACAAGGCGCCGCTCCCTGCCAGGGCAGCTTCGCGGTGAAAGTGCACGTAACGCCAAACGCGGCGGCGGCCGCCAGTGAGGGGCCAGCCGTCCCCGCCGAAGCCCTCGCCAACAATGCCGCTGCGAGCGAGAAATCGCAGGGCACGGCCACGACCCCCGCGGCCGGCGGCGAAAAAGAAGTCAAAGACATCAAGGGCGCGCTGCAAACGGCCGCGCAGACCTGGCTCTCCGGGCAGTTCGGCACCAAAGCCGCGGCCGCGACCCAGCCATCTGCAACTTCAGCGGCGACCTCGGGCGGAACCACCGCCGCAAGCGCCGCTCCGGCGCCCGAGTTGAAGCTTTCCAACGCTCCTCTCGATGGCCAACTACGGAGCCGCATCGACAGCCTGCCGCGGCGGGTCAACGATCAATTTCAACACCAGGGCGACATGGTGAACTTCGTCATCGTGGGCAACCTGCAGAAAGTGCAGGATGCGTTGACCGCGGCGGACTGGCACGTCGCCGACGTGGACGTGAAGCAGTCGGTTCTCAAGGCGGCGCTGGAAACCTACGAGAAGAAGGCGTACCTCAGCATGCCCATGAGCCAGCTTTACCTGTTTGGCCGCGTCCAGGATTACGGCTACGAGCAGGCCGAGCCCTACGCCGTGGTGGCCAGCCGTCATCACTTCCGCATCTGGAAGGCACCGTTTCAGTGGAACGGGCAGGACGTGTGGGTGGGCGCGGGCACCCACGACATTGGCTTCGAGAAAGACCAGCGCAACGGGAGCGTGACCCACAAGATCGATCCCGCCGTCGATGGCGAGCGTGACAATATCGGCGCGACCCTGCAGAAGACCGACAAGGTCAAGAGCCTGACCTACTACCTTCCGCCCGACCCGGTGCAGGATGCGCGCAACGCGACCGGCGGCGGGTATCACTCGGATGGAAGGATCCTGGTGATCCAGCTGAAGTAGGCACCCAAAGCCAGGAAGCAAATTCAGCACTACTGAACGCTGGCGAACTCCCGTTTCGCTTGCTGGAGCAGCGGCACGCCGGGGTCCGCATCTTTCCAGAGGACGAGAAAATCCTGGTACGCCATGCGGCTTTTCACCTGGTCCTGCTGCAGCGCATAGGCGCGCGCTAATCCCAGGTGGGCCAGCGACACGATCGGATCGGCGAAGACGCTGCGCGAATCGAGGATTCGCTGAAACTCCTGCGCTGCCTCGTTTCCCTTCTTCGCTTGCAGGTAGGCGAGGCCGCGCGCATACATCACGCCGTAGTTCGACCGGGCGTACACCATGGCGCCATCCAGCAGGTCGATTGCCTTCCAAGGCTGCCCGTGATGCATCTCGACCACCGACCTGATGAGGGGAAGGGTGACGAACTGAACCATGGTGTCGTAGGGGCGCTGGACGGAAACATCGTTGGCGACCTTGAGCGCGCGGGCGTCGGCGTGCAAGAGGCTGAGCGTGAGGGCCGAGTTGAGGACGGTACTGGAGGAGGCGAAACCCTTTAGGGCGCGTTCGGCGGTCTGCCGGGCGAGCGCCTGGAACCCAGCCAGGGCCTCCCAGGAGGAGCGCTGCGCATCGGCGGCGGCGACGGCTTCCTGGAGGTTGCTGGCCGAGGCCGTCTCCTGCATGGTCTGCAGAAAGGAGCGCATCTTGCGGAACTCGCCGTGGCTGGCGGCCAGGGCGGCGCGCATGTTGAGCGCCAGCATCTTGCCTCCGGCACCCAGGGTTTCCGTCGCCTGGAGCTGGCTGTCGACAGTGGCGTCATCGTTCTGGTTCCAGCCGATGCCGGCGAGCATCCAGTGCAGTTCGCCATTGCCGGGGATCCGCTGCAGTCCGGCCTGGGCCGTGGCCTTGGCCTCCTCCATCCGATTCAGTCCCGCATAGGCGAGGGCGAGGTTGAAGTAGCCGCTCATCGAGTCCGGCTCCAGTTCGACGGCCCTGCGGCCCTGGCCGAGCGCGTTCTCGTACTGGCCGAGCTGGTTATAGAGGTTGGACAGGTTATTGGCCGGGGTGGAGTCGCGAGGAAAGGTCTGCTGGTAGAGTTCGAGGGCGGTGATGCCCTTGTCGTACTGTCCGCTGTCGGTGTAGTAGTGCGACATGATGTAGAGCTTCTCGCGTTCGCTGGCGCGGTCGCGCAATTCGAAGGCGCGTTTGCGGTTCTGTTCCGACAGCTTCGTCTGGCCGAGGTTGTTGTAGACCGTGCCCAGGCGCGCGTAGGCCGTGGCGAAGTTCGGGTCGAGCGCGATGGCGCGCTGGTAGTCGGGAATGGCGCCGATTTCGTCGCCGGCGGCGTGCCTGGCATCGCCGAGGGTGAAGGCATGAAGGGCTTCGAGCGAGGGCGTCGTGACCTCGGAGAGCATCTTGTCGTACTTCTGGATCGAACCCAGGGATTCTCCCAGCTTGCCGCGCAGGTCGGAATCGGCCTTGTGCAGCGCGTTGAGCACTTCGCCTTTGCTCGGGGCGCTGGCCTCGGCGCGGGCGAGCACATCACCGGTGGCGGCGTTCAGGGCCTGCAGGCTGAGCACGTATTGGCTGCCCAGGGTGGCGATGGTGCCGGTGAGCACGGCCTTGATGCCGGCGCGCTGGCAGATCTCGCGGCCGGTCTCAAGGGAGATGCGGTCGTCGGGCGCGCGCCCCATGAAGCGCAGGGTTTGCCGGGCCTTGGCTTCGGGGAAGACGTTGAGATAAGGCGACTGCTCCAGGTCCACGGTGACGGCTTTTTTCAGCGTCGTATCCCAGACGGGGTCGGCGGTGGTGTTGACGAAGTCGGTGAGCAGGATGGCGTCCTTGTCCGTCAGTGCCCGCCCGCGCTTCGTGTAGAGAAACGCGACGCCGGCGAGCACGGCCAAGGCGAGCCCCGCAGCCGAGAGAGAACGGGCGAGCCGTCCCGGGCGCGAGCGCTTCACGGCGGCGGCTCGCAGCGCCGGCGCCAGGGGTGCTGATGCCTCGGCGCGCAGGTCCTTGTGCACTTGCCGCAAGTCAGCCAGCAGGTCGGCGGCGCGCTGATAGCGGAGGTCGCGCTTTTTCTCGATCAGCTTCTGCACGATGCCCTGCAGGTTAGCGGGTACATGCGGGTTGAGCCGGGCGGGCGCTACCGGGACACGGTTGAGCAGCGAATCGAAAACCAGGGCCGGGGTGTCGCCGCGAAACGGGACTGTACCGGTGACCAGGGCATAAAGCACGGTGCCGAAGGAAAACAAATCGGAGCGTTCGTCGAGCGGGCGTCCGCGGGCCTGCTCGGGGGAGATGTAAGCCAGCCCCGCGAGCGAGGATGCGCGGCTGCCCTGCGATGCGGTGGCGGTCGTCCCCCGGGTGGTCTCGTCGAGCGGTCCTTTTTTGTCTTGGACCGCAGAGGCGAGGCCGAAGTTGAGGACCTTCACCTGCCCTGAGGTGGTCAGGAACAAATTGGCCGGGCGCACGTCCCGATGCAGGACGGCCTGCGAGTGGGCGGCGCGCAGCGCATCGGCGATTTGAATCGCGATCTCCACGGCGCGGTCAATGGCGAGCGGCTGGGCGGAGAGAGTCCGCTTCAGGGTGGCGCCCTCGAGCAGTTCCATGGCGACAAAGTGCCGGCCGTCGGCTTCGCCAATCTCATAGTTGGCGCAGATGTTGGGATGATGCAGGGCGGCGAGAGCGGCGCTTACCCGTTCGAATTCAGCCAGGGCGGCGGGATTCTCCAGCGCTTTCGGCAGGAAGCGGATGGCGACGCGTCGCCCGCTGCTCGGGTCCTCGGCGGCGAAGACCGCTCCCGTACCGCTCCCCCCCAGCTGGAACAAGACACGGTAGTGCGAGATGGTCTCGGCAACCATGATGAGGAAATTTCGTGCGGGTTAAATGGATGGTAGGCCGCGGGTGCAGGGCAAGTCAACGCGGGGGCGGGGTTATACGCATTGAGGGGAAAATGCTCCACCCCCCCCAAAAGCTGTGCTGATAATCTCGAAGAATGCCCGATATTCACATCGATGCTGGAACGTTCCAAATGCAGCTTGGACAACTGGCCGAAGTTCTGGCTCAAAAACTTAAGCGGGAGGCAACTAAAAACTTGGGTTATGTGGCAGTGGACCTCCATGTCTTAATCCGGTATGCAATTTGGACCTACAATCTGTTGTTCTATCTGAACGCCGACGAACGACGAGAGACCGATACGCATTGGAGGGAGCCTACACCGTTGTCACGTTGCCGCTGGTGCGAAACCTAATCGACTGCTTGTTTAACGTTACGCTTATACTTCAGGACCCCGCTGTTAATGGTCGCCTTTTCCGGCCGGGTGGCTTCAAGAAAATGCAAACTGCAATCAGCGAAGATGAGAAGCGATATGGCGGCAGGCCAGAATGGGATGCGTGGATTGCTAAGCGTAAGGATCATCTAGAAACCGGCGTTCGTTCGGGCGGTCGGCATTCACTCAGCGGCTTGCCGTTTGATGGCGTCTCCAACGCCACGCTCGCCGAAGCCGCCCTTCAGAGTTTTTTGGCTTTTCCCGTTGCGCGTGTTGCCCCGGTGGTGGCCCGCCGGGTCGTGCTTCTCGTAGCCCAGATGTTCAGTCATCTCGGCTTCCAGCGCCTGTTCCAGAATGGCTCTGGTCAGTTCTTTGAGCAGTCCGTTATCACCGATGATATCCTCGGGTCTCTTGTAGTCGTGTGGACCAGCTTGCCGTCCTCGATGATGTAATATTTCAAGTAGCATGTTTGGCCGACAGCGTAGAGCGATCCGTCCTGTCCCATTTGCCCTCCGTCCCACCTACGGAGATAATGGCAAATGTTCTAGGAATGTTCTAGGGTCTGTTCATAATGTGCTTCCACCCTATTGATTTTGAAACGTGGCGGTGTAGCTCAGGTGGCTAGAGCGAGGGTCTCATAATCCCTAGGTCGTTGGTTCGAGTCCAACCGCCGCCACCAATCTTTTCATTGTCCGTTCCGGAGGCCACAACCCCGCACCCTGCCCTGCCGGGTCCGGCGCAGCGCCGAGTTCCCTTCCGGCGTCCCCAGTTCCGCGGACCGCCAAAGCTGGGGACCGGCGTGACCCCCCAGGATTCCAGAGCCCGCGCAAGCGGACACTTTCGGCGGGCTTGGGCGAGGTCGTGGACTTGCCGGTCCCGGTTCGTCGACCGATGTGCTACTAATCATGGGAGGTGACCCGAAGCGATTCCTCCACGGCGGCAGTGGTTCTGGCGGCCGGCAGTTCCAGCCGGATGGGAACGCCCAAGCAGTTGCTGCGGCTCGACGATCGGCCTCTGCTGCAGCACGTTCTCGACCAGGTCCGCGCTTCCGAAGCACGCTTGCACTCCGGTTCCGTCTGGCCCCGTCGCCTGCGGTTCGCCGTTCGCGCTCGCCAGCACCGCCGCCTCGCGGCACCACTCCCCGAGCGTCTGCCCGCTCGCCTGCGCCGCCGTTTCCAGCTGCGCGTACTCTTCTTCGCTCACTTTGAAACCGATGGATTTCGTGCGCAGCGGCGGCTTTACCATGTCTGGCTTCCTTTCCCGGATTAGAAGCCGAGACTAGCAGCCCCGCTTAAAAATCAACAAGTTCGCCTGCGCTAACCTGCGGTTGCTGTACAGCAACCTGCTGGCAGCATTTTTCCTCTAGCTGTTCTGGTTTCAACAGGTTCGCGCACGGTAACTGAAAGTTACCGTGCAGCACCCTTTCAGGGGTGGAGTGTCTCCCCTTCCACCCCGTGGGCGGCACGGCCAAAAACCCTACCCCCGGAAACCACCCTCCGGAAAGGCAAGAACCTCAACCCGGACAGCGGCAGATCAGCGGCTAAAGGAAAAACCTGACACTGGAACCTCACCAGTTCCCGGATCGGGCTACAGCCGCTCAGGAACGGCAGCGGCAGGCACCCTGCTCAGTGGCCGATGGAGGGACCCTCAGGTGCATTCGGCCCCTCCATGAATTTCCCGACAACCGAAAGAACCCAGAGCATTACATACAAGTCCGCGATGCCGATGGGGATGATCACGAACGCAGGAATCCACCTGGTGGTCCAGGGAACAAACAAAATCAATGGGACATGAAGAGCCGCGAGGATGACCATCGTGCCCCAGAACCACGCATGCCGCCTAAGCTTCCATCTCATTGCGATGGCAATGGCAACCATCGCAACGGAGATTAGAGTCGGACGCGCGAGGTCAAATCTCCCAAAATATTCAAACAGCAGGTACAGTGGGAGAGAACCGATCATGACACACAGGACTCCCCACCACGGTAAGCGCATGTGCCTGTCTTCTTTGGTTATTACCTTGCCCCTGCCTAGTGACACTGCGCGATCTCCAGTCCCGTTCCCACGAAGTCCCCAACAACTGAGAGGCCGGAAATAACCTGCCCGACGACAGGCGCGGCCTTGGCAACACCGGCCACGATTCCCCCAACGCCAAGGGCCGTCTGGGCTAATCCGAGCTGAGAAGTATTACTCGCGCCGTTCGCGGTGGTGATTATTCCCGCCCCCAGTTGCACCCGCCCAAGGATTGCCGTGCCATTCGAAACCGCTGCGGCTCCGTGGAAAAGGCTAAGCCCTTCGGAAACAGCGCCACCCCCAGGAATCAGTCCTATCGCATCAATGCCAGCGCTCACAGCGCCTTTGGCGAGAGCTTTCTGGATGCACGGGTTCTTGTACCACGGAGTCGAAGGAGCAGCACTTATCGTGAACCCGTTGTTTGCGGCTCCGCGATCACGTCCCCCCATGGGAGACCCCAGTTGCGGTAGCAGATCGCTGCTTATCGTCTGAGCGGAAGACGTGGGCGAAGCGCTTACGTCGGTTGACCAGGAGTCGATGGGACTTTGGGTAACGGTAGCGCCTCCCGAAATAGTGCCGATTTCTTTCCCGATATTACCATCAAAGAACGAGTCGGTCCGTATACCACCGCTTCTGTTTCTCACCAGCGCGTAACACTTGGGACGCAACTTCTCTCGACCACCAGTGAGCCGAAACGAATTACCCTTTTCAATACCGGAACCGCACAGATGACCGTGAGTGGATTACGGATTTCTGGGGACTATTCCATCCAAGCCAATTATTGCGGAACGGTCAAGGCGGGCAAGCACTGTGACGTTTATGTGGCGTTCACTCCTAAGGCCAGCGGCATCCGAGAGGGCAGCCTTACCTTTACTGACAACGCGGCCAGCAGCCCGCAAGTCGTGACGTTGAAGGGGCATGGGCACAACCGTGAAAGGCATGGGTACGACGGCTAAGACCGTCTCCGGGGTGTTCCAAAACATGTGTTTTTGGGACGGGGGAGTGCACGACACTTTGGGAACCTAGGCCGATAACATAAGTCCCTTGGGATTTGCAGGCTAGGCTCTATTATTAGCTTGTTTTACCAACATCGGCTGACATGCTGGAGGTCTAATGAAGCGCACCTTCGTCACACTAGCAATCGCCGTGTTTCTATCAACGCTTTTGGACGCGCAGAATAGTAACTCCAAATCTCCTGCAGCTCCGGACAAACAGACGACGAATACGCCAGTCGCTGAACAGGTCCCATCAAACGTTTCATCTACGAAAGGCTTCGTACTTGAAGATGCAACGCCGGTGCGGTTGCGATTCAATCGCACCGTCTCTTCAGCCGATGCACACGTTGGCGATACTGTGGACTTTGAGGTCCTTCAGGACCTCAGTGTTAATGGCACGCTGGTCATTCCCAAAGGAGGTCTCGCATTCGGAACAGTCACTGAGGCTCAAGCGAAGAGGAGAATGGCGCGAGGCGGCAAGCTCGAAATCAATATCGATTACGTGAAGTTGCTCGACGGAGAGAAAGCAGCATTGCGATCGGTGAAAGGCGGCTCAGGTGGTGGACATACAGGTGCCATGACAGCGGGCATCGTTGCAACCGGCATCGTTTTCTTCCCAGCCGCGCCGTTTTTCCTGTTCATGCACGGAAAGGACATCACGATGCCCAAAGGAGCCGAATTTACGGCTTATGTGAACGGGGATGTCAAGATGGACCTGGCGAAATTTCAACAGCCAGCTACAAACACAGCGCCCCAATCGACTCTTGCGAATAACTCAACTCCTGCTGCCACTTCAAGCACTGCGAAACTACAGCTGGAGTCTAGCCCACCGGGCGCTGACATAGAAATTGATGGCGGCTTTGTTGGCAGCACTCCGTCAGATCTTCAGGTTGCAGAAGGTGAGCATGTCGTTATTGTGAGAAAAGCAGGTTTCAAAAACTGGGAGCGGAAGGTAAGAGTCACATCCGGCAGCAGCGTTCACTTAGCGGCCGAACTCGAAAAGACCGAAGCGCCGAGTTCGCGGTAACTACGTGACATGCCGCCCATTTTTAGTCCAGGGATAATGAGACTTTCTCCGTGTTTTGTTCGCCCCGCAGTGTAGCGGGGATGGGGGTGCGGGGGGCCGGGGTTGATCGTGACCGATGAGATGGCGATGTCGAGCTGAAGCGTGCCGTTGAGATACCGCTGAACCCTCTGCGGCATGATGGTCGACGCCGTCTCGGCCAGGCACAAGTCCGAGCACCATGGTGCCAGCATTTATTTCTGCTGTGCCGGATGCAAGCAGGCCTTTGACCGGCAGCCGGAGAAATACCTGGCCGCCGTCTGAGCCCGTGCAGCCACGCGCCGCCAGCTGCTAGGCCGGCGGCAGCAACCTCCCCTTCTCCAGGTGGCGGGTGACGTGCGCGTGGGAAGCGGCATGCGGGTCGTGGGTCACCATCACGATCGTCTTGTTGAAGTCTTCATTGAGGCGCTTGAGGATCTCGAGGACTTCGGTCGCCGAATGGCTGTCGAGATCGCCCGTGGGCTCGTCGGCCAGCAGCAGCGTGGGATCACTGACGATCGCCCGCGCAATGGCCACGCGCTGTTCCTGGCCGCCGGAAAGCTGTTTCGGCAGATGATGCACGCGATCGGCCAGCCCCACCAGCTTCAAGGCCGTCATCACGTGATCGCGCCGCTGCGCCGGCGAGAGCTTGGTCAACAGCAGCGGCAGCTCCACGTTCTCGAATGCGGTGAGCACCGGGATCAAGTTGAAAGTCTGGAAGACGTATCCCACGTGTTCATTCCGCCAGCGCGCCGACTGCGTATCGTTGAAGCGGAAAATGTTCTCGTCCATCACCCGCAGCTCGCCCGACGTCGGACGGTCGATGGCCGCGATCATGTTCAGCAGCGTGGTCTTGCCCGAGCCCGAGGGCCCCATCAGCGCGAGGAATTCCCCCTGGCCGATGTCGATCGACACGTTGTCGAGCGCGGTCACCTCGAAGGCATCACGCTTGAACACTTTGCTGACGTTGCGGGCCTGTACGACCTTGGCGCCGGCCGCGACTTTGGGCGGGGTCATCGTACTCATGAAGACTGTCCTTTGATGCGAATCGATTGCCCGTCTTTCAGATTTTCCGGGCCGCTGGTGATCACGTTTTCGCCGTTGATGGGACCATCGACGAGATAGCCGTTGCTGCGCAGCTCGAGGACTTTCACTGTCTTCATCACCGCCTTGCCGTCGGTCACGATGAAAACGACCTTCTTACCGTCGCGGTCGCGCACCGCGCTGCTGGGGACGATTGCGCCCGAGGCCTGCGTGTTTCCTTTCCTGTCTTCGTCGGCGAGAAACTTGACCGTGGCGTTCATGTCAGGGCGAAGATGCTCGTCCGGCTTCTGGATCTGCACCTTCACCTGCACGGTCGCTTTCTGACGATTGGCCTCCGGCGACATCTCGGCAATCACGCCTTCCCACTTGAGATTGGGGAAGGCATCGACCGTGACCATGCCCCTCTGCTTCGGCTTCAGGCGCGCGAAGTCGTTCTGCGCGATGTCGAGTTCCACCTGCAGGTCGTTGAGATCGGCCAGCGCCACCACCGAGCCTTGCGGGCCGCCTTCGGCAGCGCTGGCGAACTGCGCCGTGATCAGCTCGCCCTTCTCCGCCTTGCGCTCCAGGATCGTTCCGCTGACCGGGGCGCGGATCTGGGTCGCGTCCAGTTGCGACTTGGCGAAGGCCGCCTGCCCTTCGGCTTGCATCAGGGCGCCCCGGGCGCGCGCAATCTCTTCAGCGCGGGGCCCGAGCTTGGCAAGCGCGAACGCCTGCTGCAGCGAGTTTACCCGCTGCTGGTCGGCCTCGTATTTCGCGGTGGCATCGTCGAGCGCCTGCTTCGAGAGCACTCCCTGCGCGAACAAGTCCCGCGTGCGGTCGAGCGTGATCTTGTCATTGGCCGCGGTGGCGCGCGCTTCCTCCAGGTTGTGCTGCGCCTGCTGGATCTCTTCCGGACGCGACCCGTTCTCGAGCTCCTGCAGGTAGGCCTTGGCGTTCTCCACGGCCCCGCGGGCCTGCTGATATTGCGCGCGGAATTCCTCGTCCTCGAGCCGCACCAGCACCTGCCCCTCCTGGACCTTGTCGCCCTTCTCTACGCCGATCCAGGCGACCCGGCCCGTCACCTTGGAGTTCACATTGATCTTGTGATGGGCCACGATGTAGCCGCTTGCCGAGAGCACGACTCCGCCCACGTCCGCTCCGCCCTCGGTGGCCGCGCGCACCACTTCGACTTCGGCGGCCGCCGGGGACAGCAGGCGATAGGCCAGCGCCAGCACGCCGAGCAGTACCACCACCCCGATCCCGCCCAGGATGTAGCGCTTCGCCCACTTCGGCGGCTCGCCGTAGGCATCCCCGCCGCGATGCGACTTATCAATCCGCAGGCTCTGCAGGTCTTCGTGTTTGGAATCAATGGCCATGCAGTTCACACTTCCGTGTCTCAGGTTTGAGATCAGCATGGGCCGGCGTTCCCCGGTGGTTGCATGCTGAACGCTGCTGCCGGGCACGCTTATCCTCGCAGCGCAGTCAGAATGTTCTGCCGCGCCGCATGCCAGGCCGGCGCAATGCCGCCCAGCAGGCCCATGATCAGGGCGAACAGGATGGCGTACAACACCACCAGCGGCGTCATGCGCAGGCTGAACACCACCTCGCTGAAGGTTACGTTGTTCGAGGTGCCGGTGGTCATCCCGTTGAAGGGCAGCATCAGGACGATGCCCACCAGCGCGCCCAGCAACGACAGCACCAGCGACTCGAAAACAAACGACGTCAGGATGCTCGGCCGGCTGAAGCCAATCACGCGCAAGGTGGCGATCTCGCGGCTGCGGTAGGCAACCGCCGCATACATCGTATTCATCGCCGCGAAGCTGGACCCGATCGCCATGATCACGGCCACGAGATACCCGACAAACTTGATGGGCCCTCCCGAGCTGGTCTGCTTGGCGTAGTACTCGGTCTCGAGCATGCCGTCGAGCTTGAGCCGCTGGTCGTCGCTCACCGCTTTCATCAGGGCCTGTGCCGCCGCCGCATCGCTGGCCCGCAGGTACGCCGAGGCGTAGGCGCCCTGCCGGTCGAAGTCGGAAGCCATCTGGTTGACATCGCCCCACACTTCCGAGTCGTACGCGGTCCCGCCCGCGTCGAAGATGCCGACCACCGTCCACGGTCCCTTGCCGAATTGCATGGTCTCGCCGACGTTGGTGTTGGCAAAGCGGCGGTGAATCGACTGGCTGACAACCACTTCGCGCTGCCCCGGCTGGAACCATCGTCCTTCGACCAGCTTCACCTTGGGCTTGTCGGCCGGCAACTGCCGCATCTCGAGCCCGTCGGGCATCATGCCGCGCACGGTCACGTTCACATCGCCGGTCCCGTCCCGCCTCGGCAGCACAATGACCACCACCCACTCGGCCGAAGCCATCGGATTTCCATCCTTGTCTTTCGCAATCCCCGGCAGTTCGCGCAGGGTGGGGAACAGCGACGCGTCGAATCCGCCGGAGAGCTCGGCGGTCGATCCTTTCCGCAGCACGAGCACATTCTGCGGATCGCCACTGGTCACGAACGCCCGGTCCAGCCCGGCCAGCAGCGCCATCAGGAAGATCGCAGTGGTCACGGTCAGCGCGATCCCCAGCGCGGTCATGATGGTCAGGCCTTTGCGCAGTTTCAGGTTGCGGAGGTTGTAGCTGATGGGAATGGCCATAGGCGGTGTCGGCTACCCGATGTAGCGCAGTCCCTCCACGATGTCGGTGCGCGAAGCGCGCAGGGAAGGAACCACGGCGCTGACCAGTCCCACCAGCGCCGCCACCAGCATGGCTGCCGTCATGGTCAGGGGCGAAACCCGAATGCCGGCGAAGAATCCCGCCTGCGGCGAATGGGCGAATACCTGCATCAGCCCGATTCCCAGCAGCGTGCCGGCGAAGCCGCCCATGCCTGCGACCACAACCGCTTCGCCCACGAACAGGCCTAGCACCGTGCCGCGCGTGAAACCCAGGGTCTTCAGCACCGCCACCTCGCGCGTGCGTTCGCGGATCGACATGGCCATCGTGTTCGCCGAAACCAGCAGGGTGGCAAACACCACCGCCCCGCAGATGCTCAGGATGAACGCCTTCACGTTGCCGAGCCTGGCCACAAAGTCCAGGCCGAACTGTTTCTCGCTTTCGGTTTTGGTGGGCTGCGGCGCGTTATGGAACAGGTCGTCGACCGCTTGCGCCACCTTCGCCACGCTGCCCGCAGAGTCTGCCAGAATGCCGAATGTTCCCGTCTGGTCCTTCATAATCGGCACGCTCTCTTCGAAGTACTTGCGGTTGAAGTACACCGACTGCGTGGGCTGCGGCGGAGTGAAGATGCCGCGAATCGTGAGCTCCAGGTTCGCGCCCCAGAGGGTGCCCATCAAGGTAATGCGGTCGCCGATTTTCCAGCCGAATTTCTTGGCCAGTCCGTTGTCGACCACGGCGCCAGCCTGGTCCCGCTGCCAGGCGCTCAACTGGTCGGCGGGAATCTTGAAGTCGGTGTAGACCTTGAACAGTTCCTCGGGATCCGTGGCGAACTGCGCGAAAAAGTGCTCGGGCTTGTCGTCGATGTACCGGCCGCCGAACCACTGTGTCGGAACGACTGCCACCACGCCCGGAACCGCGCGAATTTTGTCCCGGTAGTAGATGGGCATGGAGAACGTGAGCGAGACTTTGTGCCGCGTGATCAGCCGCTGGTTGGCCTGGTCGCTCCCATTGTCCATGTAGAACGCCCGCCAGACCGTGATCATGAAGGTGAGCAGCATCAGCGAGAACGCGATGCTCAGCATGGTCAGGACGGTGCGCCGCTTGTTCCGGAAGGCGCTCTTGGTGACAAAGGCAGTCAGGGTCATCAAAACTCCTGGGACCTGGGTGCACCGCAAACCGGGTGGGCGCGCCGACGGGCGGCGGCGCAAGATCGATCGTCGTGAGCGAGTACCAGCATAGACGATCGCGTCCAGACCGACAACCGGACGCACCCGTTCACAACCCGCGCGTGGCATTCCGGCGCCTACGGGATCGCCGTGCGTGAAGGATTCCCGATAACTTGCCTTGCGTCGCGCCTCTGCATCACAATCTCCACTGCCCATACGAATCGCACCGGACGGTGGTTCCACGGCATGCGCATCTGCTGTCTTAAACCCAGTGTGACGCGGGAACAGGCGATCGCGCAGCTGACCGCGCAGGGCGCAACTCGGCTCCTGCGCACCCTGACGGGCGGACCGTTGCGCAGTGTCGCTGAACTCTATGTTCCCTTTTGCCTGTATCGCGCCCGCATTTCCAACCGGGGACGGCTGGAGGAATCGCTGGTGGCCCTGGACTCGGTCGCTGGCATCCTGGACCTGTTCCGCTTCGACCATGTTCCCGCAGGCGAGGAAACGATCTCGCTTGAGACCCGCAATCACATGGCCGCCAATGTCCCGGAGAGGCTGCTCCGCGAGCGGCTGGTCGCCAAGCTGCGCCGCCTGGCCTACCAGCGCGGATTCTTCCGCCTGCAGGACCTTGCCATCGCCGCCGAACCGGTGAACGAGCTTTACCTTCCCTATTGGCTGGGATTTCGCGGGTCCCAGCTACGGGCTCGCCTGACCGTCCTCGACGCGGTGCGCCGCCGTCTGGAGGGGGCCAAGATGCGCCGCCTGGTGGAGAGCTGGCTGCTCTCGAATTCTCCCCTCTCCTAGCTAGGCGGAGGAACGCGCCGAACCCGCTGCCGGCATGACTTTCGTAACTCGAACCCTGTGATTTGCTCAAGTTATTCTTGCAGTTACCCGCCCCCAGCGACCAGGTGTGTGTCTTCTGCCGGAAGAAGACCTTCACAGACCCTTGGCTGGGTGAGGCTCAAGAAATGTCCACGAAAATCGGGCGCTTCGAAATTCTCGGTGAACTCGCGAAATCGGATTGGAGCTGCGTCTACAAGGCCAGCGATCCGGAATCCGGCCAGACCCTGGCCTTAAAAGCGTTCCGCATGGAGGTCTTCGGCGAGCACGCGGGCGAAGTGACCGAGCGCATCCTGCAGGAAGCCGAGACCACCAAGGAACTCAACAGTCCGAACCTCACGCTGGTGTACGGCGCCGGTGAAATCGACGGCCAGTTCTGCGCGGCCATGGAATACGTGCAGGGCAACAGCATCGCCACCATGCTGGCGCGCAAAGAAGGCTTCTCCATCTGGGACCTGCTCGATATCAGCCGTCAGGTTTGCCAGGGCCTGGACCACGCGCATCAGCACAGCGTGTTTCATTTCAGCCTGGAGCCGGCCAAGGTCATGGTGACCTGGGACGGAACGGTAAAGATCCTCAGCTTCGGCATCTCGAGCACGGGCTTCATGGCGGCGGTGGCCGCGGGTGCGCCGCCCAACGTTCTGCATTACATGTCGCCCGAGCAGGTCAGCGGTGAGCCCCTCGACGCCCGTTCCAACCTGTTCACCTGGGGCGCGATCCTTTACGAGATGGTCACCGACCAGAAGGCGTTTGGCGGCGAGGAGGCCGATGCCGTGCGGCAGAAGATCCTGCAGGAAATGCCGGTCCCGCCCGCCCTGGTCAATCCCAAGATCAACCCGGTCGCCAGCGAAGTCATCATGAAGGCGCTGGCCAAGGACCCGGCGGAACGCTTCCAGAGCGGGCGCGAGTTGGCCGCCGCCATGGAACGCTGCCGCGAAGCTTCGGCCAAGGTCACGCGCAAACCGCCCGAGGCGCCCCAGGGGCCCGCGGTTCCCGGCAATGTACGCGCGGCGGCTGCGGCCAAGTTCGCTTCGGCGCCGCCTGCGGCGCCCCCCGCCGCCCAGGCCAGCCGCCCCGAACCGTCGGCGCCGCGCACCTTTCCGGTCGAGCCAGCGTCCTCCGCTTCCGAGGAACTCGAAACGTCCTGGGCACCGCCCGCGGGAAAGGCGTCTTCGGAGACCCCGAAGACCGCAGCCGCAGCCGCCGGCTGGAACTCGGCCGCCGGTAAGGCCGCGGGACCGGCGCCGCAGCTTGATCCCAGCTCGCAGTCCGTCAATTCCGTGGTGCGCGCCTCGATCGGAGCGCTGAACGGCCCGGGCGCCAATCTGTCAGCCGCCGTCGCCAATGAGCCGGCGGTTGGGCCGCCGAAGATCGCCATCGACCCGATGATGGCTGAGAACCCGGGGGCAAGCCGAGGGCCCAGTTTCTCGGAGATGGACGAGTTGCCTCCGTTGAAAGAGGTCTACACGCCTCCGCCGGCGCCGAAAAGCCAGGAACCGGAAGCCGGCGAGCCCCTGCCCTCCATCGTTCTGCGCCCCACACAGCCGGAGAAACCCAAGATCCAGCCCCGCGAAGTGGCCGAGAAGGCAGTGCAGGAACTCAAGAGCCTGCCTCCCAAGCTGATGCTGTATTCGATCTCCGCGGCGGTTGCCCTGATCGTGCTGGTGTGTGGACTGGTGTACTGGCGCTCGCAGTCGCAAAGCACCGACGAGGAAGGGCGCGTCCCGGCGCTGGCTGCCGCGCCGGTAACAGCCGCGCCCCCGCCTGTGCAACCGCCCGCTCCAGTGGAATCCGTGACCGCGGAGCCGCCGGCTGCCCAGGCGGAAGCCCCTGAGGAGCCGGCGCCGGCCGAGCCCGTCCGCGGCGTTCCCGCCAGAAACGCAAAAGCGCGCAACGGCAAGAGCAAGAAGGCTGCGCCGGCGCCGGCGGCGATTCCCGGCCAGCTGGCGATCGATTCCACGCCGGAAGGCGCGCAGGTGCAAATCGATGGCCGCAGCGATCCCAACTGGCTGACGCCCTACACCATGCCCGGCCTGGCAGCCGGAGAGCACACGGTCGTGGTCAGCAAGCCCGGCTATGTGCAGGAAATCCGCACCGTCGACGTGGTTTCGGCGACCAAGGCGTTTCTCGTGGTCCACCTGACGGCCCAGGTTGTAAGTGTGAGCGTTTCGAGCGATCCGGCCGGCGCCGCGATCTTCGTCGATGGCAAGGACACCGCCAAAGTCACGCCCGCGGTGATCTCGCTGGAAAAGGGCAATCATACGGTGCTGGTGCGCAAACCCGGCTTCCTCGACGAGACTACGGCCGCCAACGGGCAGCCGGGGCAGACGCTGCACTTTGCGCCGCGGCTGCGTCCGCTGGGCAACGTGGATGACATCCGGACGGTCGGCAAGTTCAAAAAGATCTTTGGCGGAGGCGGCGCGACCGCGGGCATGAGCAGGGTGAGCATCAAGACCTCGCCCAAGGGAGCGCAGATCGCCATCAACCGCCGCCTGCTGGAGAAGACCACGCCGGTCGAAATCCTGCTGAACCCCGGCAACTACATCATCGACATCACCTTGAGCGGCTACCAGCCGGTGCAGAAAGTCATCACCATCGACCAGGGTGCCACCACCGTGATCGACGAAACGCTGCAGACGCAATAGGGCAGTCGTCAGTCTTCAGCTGGAACGTCATCCCCTGGGTCGTCTCTGCTCACTGTCGCCATGGGTTTGTGGTTCCCAGTTCGCAGTTTTTTCAGGAGTTCCTATCTGCATCGAAATGTCTGGTTCTTGCACCCGGCTGCCAACCAACAGCCGCCAGCCCTTGCTGGCGACTGCCGACGAGCGACTGGCGCCTGTCTCCAGTGATAGCTTATTGCTATGATTCCGCGTTTAGAGGCCCGTAGGCGCACGATCGAGGCGCCGGCCACCCCCCAACATCTCCCCACCCCCAAAGTGCGCCCATATCGCTTCTAATCGCAAATGAAGGGCATTGTACAAAGCTTCGGGACCCCGTGTTTAGGGTCCCAAACTGCCTTTCACGAGTTTTCAACAACTTAGCTGCGAGTGAACCGAGAGTCGTCTGCACCAGCAGGTCCACGCGCACACGACCAGTCCGCCCACAAATCCCGACGCGCACGACGCGCTGTGCGCCCAAAGGTCGGCATAGATGTCTGGCGCAAGCACGGGTTGGCCGTCAAGTACTCCAGGCAAACGCAGGTGGTGACCAAATCGTGCGCGATGCCGGGCGCGACCGCGGCCATTACACATTCGCCAAGAGGCCGCCCGCAGCCGGTTCAAACAAAAACTGCGCTGGCCGACTTCGCCGCGCGCAGTTTCATGCCAGAGCTTGTGAAGAATTTCTTAGTCGGGCAGCTTGAAATTCACCAAAATCTGCGTCTCGATGGCCACCGGCTCTCCGTTCAGGAAGTAAGGCTTGTACTTCCACTGCTTGACGGCCTCCTGGGCGGCGCGGGCGAGCACCGCGTCCCCGCTGATCACTTTCAGGTTCTGGATGTCGCCGTCCTTGGTGATGGTGGCCTGCAGCTGCACGGGTCCCTGAATGCGCATCTGCAACGCCTGGTTGGGATAGCGCGGCTGCACGCGCTTGATGACCAGGCCTTCCATCACACCCTGCGAAACTTTTAGGGTTTGCGTCGAGGCTTTGGGCAGGCTGGTAGGGGTGTTGCCGATGCCGGCCAGCGCCTTGGTGTCAGCGGGCGCGCCCATGCCAATGGCGCTCGGGGCCTCTGCCTCGGCTACCTGCGGGGCAGCCGGCTTGGGAATCCGGCCGTTGTCCTGCTTCACAATGAGGCGCTGCGTCGCTTCCGGCTCGGAATCGGAATCTGCCTCGGCGGCGGGGGCCTTGGAGCTCGGCTTGCCGCCGGTCGTGTGCGCGGCGGGTGCGCTCGGAGCCGCGGCCACACCGCCCAGCGTGATGTCGGTCGCCACTGGCGGCGCGGAAGACGCCGTCTCGGACGGGGTCGCCGGCTGGCTCGCCGACGGCTTGGCCGGAGCGGGCACCGGTTGCGTGGTGCTCGCCGGGGCGGCCGAGGGGGCCTTGCTGCTGTTCATATTTCTCCAGCTCAGGTAGCCCGCCGAGCAGGCCAGCAGCACCACCGCCGCCACGATGATCAGGGCCTTGGTCTTGCCTCCGCCTTCAGACTCTTCCGCTTCGTAGCCGCCCGGGAAGAACGTGGGTGGAGCGTCGTCGCGGGTCGTGTCAATCAGGACCGCGGGTGATTCGGACTTGGCGGCGGCCTTCTCCGCTGGGGCTGGCTTTGGCGCGTCCGGCTTCTCCTCGATGACAGGCGCTGCGGTTCCGGGCGCCGGAGCCTTCTCCACCGCAGGGGCGGCGGCCGCCGAAGCCTGGGCATGCGCCTGGAACATCGCGCCAGTCATGGGGCGCTTCTCCGGGGTCGCTGCCGGCGCAATGGGTTTCATCACGGGCTGCGTCGAAGGCTGCTCGGCAGCCGGCTCTACGAGCTCGACCTGGCCAACCGCTTCAGCCGCGCGGCGCAGCGCCGAGGCCATCGGTTCGGCCATCTTGGGCGAAGGCTGCCAAGGAAACTTCGCCGTCCCGGCCGCGGGCGTGGCGCTCGCCGCCACCGGCTTCGTCTCCGCCACCGGCTTCGTCTCCGCCACCATGGGCCTGGATGCGGGCGTCTCGGCGAAGTCTGCGTCCAGAATCGTGTCGGATTCCTGATCGTCCAACTCGGCGATTTGCGCTGAGGCCGCAACCGCGGGCATCGCGGGAGTGACTGCCGGCTTCCCCGGCGTTGTTGCGACCGCAGGCTTGCGCACCGCTGGCGCTGGGCCAGACGCGGTTGGGACGGTGGCGGCCGGACGAGGCGCTGACGCTGCCGGCCTGGCTGGCGCGATGGGCGCCGGCGCCGAAGCCGCAGGCGCATGCGATGCGCTCGCCGTCACCGTCGCTTTCGCCGCCTCGCCCCCCTTGCGCAGCAGGCCGCGCGCGACCCGCAGCGTGCCTTTGGCTTGTTCGACATTGATGGGTTTGGTCAGGACCAGGTTGGCGCCGATGCGAAAAGCCTTTGCTACCCCGGCTTGTCCCTCCACCACCGCCACGGCGAGCGAAGCCTGGTTGGCTGCCGAGTTGCGCGCGCTCTTGAACAGCAGGGTCGCGTTCTGCTCGTTGTCGCAATCTACCACGACCGCATCGAAGTGCTGCGCCATCAGTTTCTTGACGGCCGAAAACGGTTCCGTGCAGGGCTCGACCGTGAAATCGAGATCACTCAGCACCTGTGTCACGGTGCGGGCGGTCTTCTCGTCGGGACAGAACAGTAATGCCTGGTAACCCATGGAATCATCCTAGGTACAGTGGGGAGGAGCGGCAAGTTACGGCCGTAACGGCATTTGCCGCATTTCTAGGGAGGCAAACAACGCGCTTCTAGCGCGCGGTTTTCAGCAGTTCCGGCTCCTTGAAGTCGACCGTCACCCGCGTCTGAAACTCGGTGTATTCGCCGTTATGCAGGTAAGGCTTGTAGCGCCACTGCTTGACGGCATCGGCGGCCGCCTGCGCCAGCAGCGGATCGCCCGAGACCAGCTGCAGCGAGTCCACTTTGCCCTGCTTGTTCACAACCGCTTCCAGCACCACGGTGCCGTGCAGCTTTCTGGCGCGCGCCTGCTTGGGATAGCTGGGGTGTACGCGGTGCACGACCTGGTCATCGGCGAAATCTTCCGGAACTTCAAGCAGATCACTGCCTGTGCTCTTCGTTGCCGTTGTCGGCGGAATGCTCGCCGAGGCCGCAACCAGAGCGGGATTCGAGCCCGCATGGGACGGTGTTGTGTCCTGCCTGGCGGGCTGCACCGCGGCCGTTTTCTGTACCGGATCCGCCGGAGCTGTCGTGGCAGGCTGCACCGCCTGGGTGGATGCAGCCAGGTTCGCGCCGGCGTTGGGATCCGGCGTCGCTGCAGCTGGCTCCGTGACCGGAGCCGCCGCCGCTGCCACCGGAGCTTGCGCCGCCGAAGGCGCGGGAGTGCTCGCGGGAGCCTGGCCGCGAATCGCAGCGACCTTCGAGCTCAAATTCAGATACTCCCAGGCAACGAACTTGCGGACCCCCGGCTGCGTCGCCCAGGCGCCGTATCCCGCGCCCCCGACCACCACCAGCAGCAGCGCGGCGACCAGCCCGCCCCGGCTGCCCCGGTTGCGCGGAGCTTCTTCGCCTCCGAACGGCTGCCTGCCCATGCCGCCGAAGGACGGGACGCCCAGATCATCGTCCGGATCAAGATCGGCGACACCGTCTTCCGGAGCGGGTTCGGAGAGTTTGGCCGAAGGGCCGAGCGCCGACTTCAACTCTTCGAGTTCGCCAGGTTTGTCGGCCTTCTTGCTGGTGTTGCCGGTCAAAGCTTCGCCGCTTGCCGGGGGCGCGGCAAAGATCGAGTCGAAATTGCTCTTTGCGGGCGCGGCACCGGCAGCGGCTGCCGCAGCCTTCATCAGGGTTTGTGCGGCCAGGGCCGGAGCAGGCTTGCTGTCCTCAGCCGTCGCGGCCGGTTTGCTTTCGGCCACGGCTCCCGCCGCGGGCGGGCGCGGAACTACGGGTGCCGGTTTAGGCGCAGCCGGCGGCGCAACCACTGAGACTTTTGTGGGGCTCTCCGAAGCTGTTACGGGAGGCATGACGGTTGGAGTTGGGCCCGCCACAGGCGCCGTCCGCGGCGCAGGCGATGGTGGCACCCCCGCGGCTGCTGGCGCCGCCGGTGCGGCTGGCGTGGAAACGCTGGATGCTTTCGCGCCAGCCGGCGCCCTCCCTGAGCTGGCGATCGCCGGAACGAAGCTGGCCGGCGTTTTGGGCTCGGGCGCGTCCTTGCGCGTCATCCCGACCCCGGTGCGCAGCGTATTGCGGACCTGCTCGAGCGCGACCGGCTTGGTCAGCACCAGGCTGGCGCCCAGACGAAATGCATTCGGCACACCTGCCTTGCCTTCCACGATGGCGATGGCGATGGAGTTCTTGTTCAGGTTCGAAGCGCGCGCGCTGTTGAAGACCTGCGTGGCATTCTGGATGTTGTCGCAGTCGACGATGAGCAGGTCAAACTTCTGGGCCGCCAGGCGCTTGAGGGTAAAAGCCGGCTCGCTCGAATGCTCGAAGCTGACTTCCAGTTCGTCGAGGATTTGCGTGACGGCGTGGACCGCTTTCTCGTCGCCGCACAGCAGGAATGCACGGGTAGCCATAGTAACTCGATGCTACGGAGCAACTTGGAGCCGCGGCAAGTTACGAGAGTAAGGGGCAAAACGCTCCGGGTTGCAGGCTGCGGGCCCGGAGCGGGCAGGTTTCATCCCGTTCCGCAGAGGCGTTCCGCGGGTTGCGGGAAGGCCCGCCGCGCATGGCTCGAGCCTCGCCGCTTTCGTACAATCTCAGAGTGCGCATTCCCCTGGGGCTCAAGATCGCCTGGACGGTGTGGGTGCTCTGCTGGGCGCCCGTCTACTGGAAGCACTACGGCGCACAGAACTTTCTGTTCTTCTGCGATCTGGGGAACTTCCTGATCCTGCTGGCGATGTGGACGGAAAGCGCGCTCGTTTTTTCCTGGCAGGCTGCGGGCTTGCTGCTGGTACAGACCTTGTTCGCGCTGGACTTGGCGGGCGCGCTCTTGACGGGGCACCATCCCATTGGCGGGACCGATTTTATGTTCGATCCGCGCGTGCCTCTGACCGTCCGCCTGCTCAGCTTGTTTCACGTGGTCATGCCGCCGCTTTTGTTATGGGCGGTCTGGCGGCTGGGCTACGATCGGCGCGGGTGGAAGCTGCAGGTGCTGACGGCCAGCATCGTGGTTCCGATCAGTTTCTGGTGGCGTCCGGAACACGACGTGAACTGGGCGCGGGGACTGTTTTTTCACGAACAGCACATGATGCCGCCGTGGCTGTACCTGGTGGGATATCTGCTGCTGGCGCCCCTGCTGATCGTCTATCCCACGCATTTGTTTCTGCTGTGGTGGGCGAAGAAGGTGGGTGCGCGAGTGCTGCCGCCGGGGTAGGGAAGCTGGAAACGCAGAGCGCAGCAGAGGCCGCGGAGAAGCGCCCCTTCTCTCAGCGCTTCTCTTGCCCAGCGTTCACCGTCTGCAACGCTTCCTGCGTCGCCGCCAGCAGCGCGTCGGCCCCGACCGGCTTTCCGGTAGCGTTTTCCATCCACAGATCGGGCGTGACCCGCCCCATCTTCGCCATGCGTTCGAACTCCGGCCCGATCTTGCCTGATTTCTTGATCTGCTCTTCCACCTGAAACGCGATCAAGTGCCCGATGGGATAGTCGGGCAGATACAGGAACGAGTCGATCATGTGCGAGTAGATGGCGAGCAGCACCACGTCTTTCCTGCCGAAGACGGGGGCGTAGTACTGGTTCCATGTGTCCTTGGCAATCTGTAACGTCGCCTCGCGCAGCTGCCCGGGCGTGGCCTCGGGGTGGTCGTACATCCAGTGCCAGACGGCCATGTCGACCAGGGCGACGCCGGCGATCTCGTAGGTCCCCCAGAAATCATTCAGCGTCTTCAGGGCAGCGGCCTGCGGATCGGGCGAGGCCAGGCCGAGCAGCGCCATGTCCTGGTTCTGGAAGACGAAGGCCAGCGCCTCGGTGAACGCGGTGTTGGGAACTCCCTGGAGCAGGGTGTAGTCGACGCCGTTCAGCGAGAACGTCTGCTCGACGTTGTGTCCCATCTCGTGCACGGCGATATTGAAGCCCTTGTAGTTCATGCCGGTCTTTTCGACGCGCGTGCGCAGGTGCGACCGTTCCGAGCGCATCTGCGCGCCCATGGCATGGCCGGAGCCGCGTGCCGGGTCGACGAGGATGTGCGCCGCGACGTAGCGGGCGCGATCTTCGGAGAAGCCCAGTTTCGCGAGCAGATTGGGAATGTCTTTCTGGTACGCCTCAGGCGTGGGGTACTTCCTGGCCACGATCGCGTCCAGTTCGGCTTCGCTGTACTGGTTGCCGGAGCGAAAGCCGTTGTACCAGATGTCAAAGGGCTCGAGCGGACGGCCGAGGCGTGCTTCGATCAACTTCGCGACCTGTGGGACATAAGGCGAGGTGAGCACCTGTTCGAGCATCGCCCGCAGGCGCTCCTCGGGAATCTGGCGGTCTTCGTGGAAGCGGCGGTCGATCAGAGTTGGAGCCGTGGGCGAGTAGGGGTCGGCCAGGCGCGAGGCGCGGTAGGTCTTGAGCAGCACGGCGTAGCGCGTGTCAGGCTCCGGCGCGTTCGTGATTTTCATATCTGCCGGGGCGGGCGTTTCAGAATCCTGCTCGGCCGCGGCCTTCACCTCGTTGCTGTAGGGATTCCAGTCGACGTGCGGGTTGTCGACGACCACTTGCGGAATTGACTGGGTGACGATGCGCTCCATCACTTGCTGAATGGCGCGCTGCTTGGCCAGTCCGTTCTGCGCGTCGGCATAATCGGCCTTGATCTGGTCGCGCAGGTTCCAGTGGCTGAGCAACCGCATTTTCGGCGGAAACAGCCGCTGGCCCTGGTCGTCAACCAGATGATGCATCCAGATGTTGTAGCCGGCGATGTAATTGCCCGCGTCGGCGCCGGCCTGCGCGATGGCCTGGTTCACCTCGGCGGGGATGCGTTTTGAGAAGCGTTCGGCCAGCCGGGTTTCGGCCCACTGGCGCCGCGTCCACTTGGGACCGAGGTTGAGGCGCTCTTCGAGCGAGGTCAGGGGGAAATTCAGGAGGACCACAAAGGCCAGCTTGTTCTGGAAGAAGTCGTCGAGGACGTGGGCCGAGGGGTCGTAGCCCGCGAAGATTTCGTCGTAGGGACGGATGGGGCCAAGGTCGAGGTCCTGCTGCGCGGCAAACTCGCGGGCGATTTCGTGCATGTGGCCGTCGAGCTGCTCGAGCAGCCGCTGGAAGCGCTCGAACATGTTGTCGAGCTCGGCCTGGTCGCCGGCGAAGTTCGCGCGCACGAACGATTCGAACGCGGCCGCGTCGCCGTCTTCGGGACGCCAGAACTCTACCACCTGGTGCAAGCCCACTAGAACACGGGCCTTCTGCCCCTCGCCGTATTTGGCGACGAGTTCGGTCTGCAGCTTGCGCATGGAGTCGTTGAGCTGGGCGGCGGTCAGCACTTGGGGTTGCGGCGCGGCGGGAGCGGAGGTCTGGGCCATCAGGAGCTCCTGGGGAAGGGATGCGAGGAAGCAGAGAAGCAGGACGGCGAGGGGAGTGCCCGAAACACTGTGGAGCTGCGCTCCGCCGCGCAGGCCAGGGCGCCGGTGGCTACCCATTCCGGGATGGTGCAGACGCTTGCCTTCCATGCGCCTCCTATTTGTTGTGACTGCGATGGACGGCCGACTCGGGCGCCGGATAGGTGAGCGAGTCGCGAATTTCGGCGATTTCCTCGGGCGCAAAGTCGGGAAACGGCAGGTTGTTCTGCTCGCGCCACTGCCGCACCTTCTCCTCGGCCTGCCCGGCCTTGGCTTTGTCGATCCCCGCATCGCGCCCCAGGTAAACAGTCTGCGAGGGGAAGGCAAACCCGGTGCCGGCCTGGTCGACAATCGCCATCATGCGCAGGAGAATGTCCTCGCGGATCGCCGTGAACTCCGCGAAATCCCGGGTCAGCACGTAGCTGAACATTTCGATGTTCAGCCAGCTGTCCTCGAACGAACAGAAGCGGACGCGGGCGGTGGCCGTCTCGATTTTCGGGTGCTGATAGAGCAGGCGGCGTGCTTCGGTCAGGACGTAGCGCAACTGGTCGGGCGTAGTTTCCGAGCGCAGGCCGAACTTCGGGTTGAGCAGGATCTTGTCGCGCCGGGAGAGGTTCTCGATGTTCATGGCGGCCAGCGCGCCGTTGGGGATCGACAGTTCGGTGCGTTCCTGGGTGCGAATGCGGGTGGAGCGCAGGCTGATGTCTTCGACCGTGCCGACGCGTCCGTTGAAGTTGCAGCTGTCGCCGACGCGGATGACCTCGTCCCCCAGCAGCGAGATCCCGCCGAAGAGATTTTCGATGGTCTTTTGCGCGCCGAAGCCGATGGCCAGACCGCCGATGCCCAGTCCGGCGAGCGCAGTCGTCAGGTTGAATCCCAGCGCCCCGAGCAGCGCAAGTCCGGCGAAGATGACCACCAGGGCTGTCACGACGCGGCGGCCCAGCAGCACCAGCGAACCGGTGCCGGTGCTGCCGCGCGCGATGGCGCGATCGCGGAGGCGGTCCATCAGGCGGGTCAGTTCGCGCAGCACCAGCCATGTGGCCCCAACAACCAGTACCACTCGCGCCGCGAGGTAGTAATAATGGCGATGCAGCAGGGGCAGGCCAAGATAGCTGATCAGGATGCGGTGCAGAATCACCCCGGCCACCAGCCACAGAGGCCCGGAGACTTTGCGCCAGTCCGGCACCCGCGGCCGATGGCGATATCCCCGCCAGAGTTGCAGGGGAAGTGCCCCCAGTTCGATCAGGAGCCAGGCCAGGCCCGCCGCCACTGGAACGGCGAGCAGCAACGCCAGCCACAGCCACACCGACATTCCCAGCCACTGCACGCGCACCAGCGCCTTGGGCACGTGAGTCTCGACCTCGTGGGCCTGCACGAGTTCGTAGAGTTCGGGAACCTTGGATAGCGTCTCGGCGGAAAACAGCCAGATCTTGCCCGCCGTGGGATCGTTGACCCGGACCAGCAGGACGTCGGCCTCGCTGTCGTCCACCGAGAGCGTCCCGATCTTCTCGTGGTCCGGAGGCACCCCAAGCTGCAGCGAGCCTTCGGGACTGGTGCTGACCGCTTTCAGGCTGCCGACAAAAGCGTTGTCGAGGACGGCCTTCAGTTCCGTCGCAACCTGTTCGCCCTGCATTTGCCGCCGGGCGGGGCTCATCTGTAGGTACTGGGCAGCATTGGCGAAGTTGCCGCCCTGCGCCGCCTGCAAGAACCCGAACAGCGTCCCGTAGGGCGTCTGCCGGCCCAAGGGGTCGGTGGGAGCGTGATCGGATTTCGCGGGGGCGGCTGGTGCGGGCAGGATCTGGCTGAGCGCGGTCCGGGCGCGTGCCGGAAGCGTGAGCGCGAGGCTAAGGATGAAAAGCGAGAGTGGCCGGAGACTGCGGTTCATCCGAGATTCCCTCTTAACCCTGTATTGGGCCCGGGCCGCGGCACCCTTCGACTTCGGTCAGGGCAGGCTCGAGGCGCTGGCCTCATCGCGACGCCTGACCTGTGGCCGTGGGGTTCTAAGCCTCGGCTTGCTGGGCCCAGCCTGCTCTCTCAGCCGCGCTTGGGACGATACATGTCGGTGCTGGTGCCGAAAAAAACTTCGGCCGCCATCATGACGGTTTCCGAAAGTGTCGGATGCGGATGGATGGTCAGCTCCAGATCGCCCGCGAGCGCGGCCATTTCGATGGCCAGCACGCCTTCGGCGATCAACTCGCCGGCACCCGCACCCACGATGCCTACGCCCAGAACGCGCTCCGTCTTGGGATCCAGAATAAGCTTGGTCATGCCCTCGGGGCGGTCCAGGGTGATGGCGCGCCCGGAAGCTCCCCAAGGGAACTTCGCGACGGCAACTTCCCGCCCCTGCTCTTTGGCTTGCGTTTCGGTCAGGCCGGCCCAGGCGATTTCCGGATCGGTGAAGACCACCGCGGGAATGGCGTGCGGCTCGAAGGCGACTTTCTTGCCGGCGATGGCTTCGACGGCGGTGCGTCCTTCGTGTGTGGCTTTGTGCGCCAGCATGGGCTCGCCCACCACGTCGCCGATCGCGTAGATCACGGGGTCGTGGGTTTGGAGCTGCTTGTTGACCTGAATGAATCCCTTGGGCCCGACCTTGACCCGCGTTTTGTCGAGGCCCGGAATCTCGGAGTTCGGCTTGCGCCCGACCGAGACCAGAACTTTGTCGAAGAGCTTCTCTTTTTCTTTCACGTCCGGACCGTCCAAGCTGGCGCGGATCCCGTTGCTCTCGGCCTTGAGCGACTTCACCGTGGTGTTGAGCAGGATGCCCGCGAATAACTTCTCAAGCTTTTTGTGCAGGGGCAGCACGAGGTCGCGATCGGCACCGGGCAGAAGTCCCGAAAGCATTTCGACCACGGTCACGCGCGTGCCCAGCGTTGCGTACACGGAGCCGAGCTCGAGGCCGATGTAGCCACCACCCACGACCAGCAGGCTTTTGGGGATGTCCTCTAGATCCAGGGCGCCGGTGGAGTCCATCAGGCGAGGGCTGTCGAGCTTGAGGCTGGGAATGACAGCCGGGCGCGAGCCGGTGGCCAACAGAATGCGGTCGAACTTCAGCGATTCGGCGCTGCCATCCGCCTTGCTGACGCGGAGTGTGCTGGAGTTTTCAAAAGCGGCGCGGCCCTGCACGTAGGTGACTTTGCGCTGCTTGGCCAGCTGGCCCAGTCCGCCGGTCAGCCGCTTCACCACGCTTTCTTTCCAGGAGCGCAGCTGGGGCAGGTTGATCTTGGGCTCGCTGAATTCGATGCCCCAGGTTTTTGCCTGATGCGCCTCTTCGATCAGCTTGGAGACGTGGAGGAGCGCTTTCGAGGGGATGCAGCCGCGATAAAGGCAGACGCCTCCCGGATTCAGTTCGGGATCGATGAGCGTGACTCTCAGCCCCAAATCGGCTGCTAAAAAAGCGGCGGCGTAGCCGCCCGGCCCGCCACCGACCACTGCCAGATGCAAGTTGGTATCGGTCATGAGTATGGTTTAGTCCTTCGAAAAAAATTAGCCTTGAACCGACAGCAGGAACGGTTGTTCGAACGCTTCCGCGATCCAGCGCAAAAAGCGCGCCGCATCCGCTCCATCGATCAGCCGGTGATCGTAGGAGAGCGACAGCGGAAGGATCAGCCTCGGCTCGAACTTGCCGTGGAGCCACTCCGGTTCCATGCGCCCGCGAGAGAGGCCGAGGATGGCGACTTCGGGATGGTTCACGATCGGCGTGAACGCTGTGCCGCCGATGCCCCCGAGATTGGTGATGGTGAAGGTGCCGCCCTCCATCTCCTCGGGCGTGAGTTTCTTGTCGCGGGCCTTGCTGGACAGCTGCGACAGTTCGACCGCGAGCTCGACGATATTTTTCTTGTCCACGTCACGGATGACGGGCACCAACAGTCCCCGGTCGGTGTCTACCGCCACGCCGATGTGGATGTACTGCTTGTAGACGATCTCTTCCGTCTCCATGTCGATGGAGGCGTTGAACTGCGGGAACACTTTCAGCGCCGAGGCGCAGACTTTGAGCGCGATGGCGGTGACGGTCATCTTCCCGCCGGCTTCTGCGGCGCGGGGCGCGAACTTGGCGCGCAGCTGCTCCAGCTCGGTGATGTCGGCGCGATCGTGCTGGGTAACGTGGGGAATGGTGTTCCAGGCTTCGCGCAGGTGTTCGGCGGTCTTGCGGCGGACGCCGCGCATGGAAACGCGCTCGACCTTGCCCCAGCGGGTGAAGTCGGGGAGCTTGGGCTGCACGAAGCGTGCTTCCACCGGGGCCTGCGCGGCAGACAGCGCGGCGGAGAGCGTGACCTTGGCATAGACCTTCACGTCGTCTTCGCTGATGCGCCCGCCGGGGCCGGTGCCGGTGACGTTGTAGATGTCGAGTCCGAGTTCGCGCGCGAGGCGGCGCACGTGGGGCGCCGCGGGGATGGGATCGCGATGCTCGGTGCCCGCGACTTTGCCCAGCTGCACCGGCATGCTAAACACGGGCGGAGCCGGAGGCGGCGGGTCCGGAGGCAGCGCCTGCTCTTCCGTCTTGCCCTCTGCGCGCATGGCGTGATGAAAGGCGAGGCGCGCGGCCTGCTGTCCGGAGACGTGCTCGACCGGCTCCGCTGCCGGCTTCAACGGGGCCCCAACCGCAGCCCCTTCCAGCGTGAAGATCACCTGGCCGACTTTCACCTTCTCGCCTTCCTTGACCTTGATCTCCTTGACGATGCCGCTCACCGCAGACGGAACCTCGACTACGGCCTTGTCGGTTTCAAGTTCCATCACCGGCTGGCCTTCGGAGACTTTCGCGCCGGGCGCGACCATCAGCCGCACCAGGTCGCCCTGGTCGATGTTCTCGCCCAGCTCGGGGAGTTTGAATTCAGTAGGTCCGGCCGCCGGGGCGGCGGAAGGAGCAGAACGGCGCTCCACCGCGGGCGCGGCAGGTTCCCTGGCTGGAACAGGCGGCGGCGACGCCGCGGATGTCTTGACCGGGGCCGCTGCTGGCGCGTCGGATTCCGCGGGCGCCGACTTGGCCCCTCCCGCGCCGTTCTCGACCGTGAAGATCACCTGTCCGACCTTGAGCTTGTCGCCTTCCTTGACCCGGATTTCCCGCACCGTGCCGCTGACTGAGGAAGGCACTTCGATCACGGCCTTGTCGGTCTCCAGCTCCATGACCGGCTGGCCTTCCTGCACCGCAGCGCCGGGCGCGATCATCAGGCGGACCAGATCGCCCTGCTCAATGTTTTCGCCCAGTTCGGGCAGCTTAAATTCCGTCACTGTCCTGAAACCTCTCTCAACGCTCCCAGCTTCGCGCGCCCCGGAAGGGGCGCGGACCAGGGCCGTCATCAGCTGATGGCCGGGTTCGGTTTTTCCGGATTGATACCCAGATCCTGGACCGCCTTCCGCACGGTGTCGACCGGAATGCGGTTTTCGCGGGCCAGGGCATGCAGGGTCGCGAGCGCGATGTGCTTGGCATCGACTTCGAAAAAGTCGCGCAGCGCGGCCCGGTTTTCGCTGCGCCCGAAGCCGTCCGTCCCAAGCGAAACCAGCCGCCCCGGAACCCATTGCGCGATGCTCTCGGGCAGGACCTTCATGTAGTCCGAGGCGGCGATGAAGGGCCCGGGCGCGTCTTGCAGCGCCTGCGTCACGTACGGCAGGCGCGGCGCTTCGCCGGGATGCAGCCGGTTCCAGCGCTCGCAGTCGTTGGCGTCGCGATACAGCTCCTTGTAGCTGGTCACGCTCCACACATCGGCCGCCACGCCGTAATTCTGCTCGAGCATCTGTTGCGCCTTGAGTACCTCGAACATAATGGTGCCGCTGCCCAGCAGTTGCGCGCGGGCAGTTGCCTCTTTCGCGGCCGAGGGTCTGAAGCGGTACAGGCCCTTCAGGATTCCCGCGCGGACGTCGCTGCCGTGCGGCATCTCAGGCATGGGCAACGGTTCGTTCGTGACCGTCAGGTAATAGAAGATGGACTCGCCGTCGACGTACATGCGCTTGATGCCGTCCTGGATGATGATCGCGATCTCGTAGGCGAAGGCGGGATCGTAGGCCAGGCAGTTCGGCACGGGCAGCGCGAGCACGTGCGAATGGCCGTCCTGGTGCTGCAAGCCTTCGCCGGCCAGGGTAGTGCGCCCGGCGGTGCCGCCGATCAGGAAGCCGCGCGTGCGCATGTCGGCCGCTGCCCACACCAGGTCGCCGATGCGCTGGAATCCGAACATCGAGTAATAGATGAAAAACGGAATCGTGTTGATGCCGTGGGTGGAATAGGCGGTGCCGGCGGCGATGAACGAGCACATCGAGCCTGCTTCGGTAATGCCCTCCTCCAGGATCTGCCCGTCTTTGGCCTCCTTGTAATAAAGGAGAGTATCCATGTCGACCGGCTCGTAAAGCTGGCCAACGCTGGAGTAGATGCCCACCTGGCGGAAGAGCGCTTCCATGCCGAAAGTGCGGGCCTCATCGGGAATGATGGGCACGATCAGCTTGCCGATTTCCGGGTCGCGCAGCAGCTTCGCCAAAAGGCGCACGAACACCATGGTGGTGGAGACCTCACGGCCTTCGGTGCCTTTGTAGAACTCCTCGAAGTGGCTCTCGGAAACCGGCGGCAGCGGGGCCGAACGCACTTTGCGCTCGGGCAGGTAGCCGCCCAGTTGCTTGCGGCGTTCCTGCATGTACTTCACTTCGGCGCTGTCGTCGGAAGGACGATAGAAGGGAGCATCATGCAGCTCGTCGTCGGGAATGGGAATCCCGAAGCGCGAGCGGAACATGCTTAACTCGTCGTCGTTGAGCTTCTTCTGCTGGTGGGTGATGTTCTTGCCTTCGCCGGCTTCCCCCAGCCCGTAGCCCTTGATGGTCTTGGCCAGGATGATGGTGGGGCTGCCGGTGTGCTCGACCGCGGCCTTGTAGGCCGCGTGGACCTTGATCGGGTCGTGGCCGCCCAGGCGCATGCGGGCCAGCTGCTCGTCGGAAAGGTGCTCGACCATCTTCAGCAGGCGCGGATCGGTGCCAAAGAAGTTCTGGCGGAAGTAGGCGCCGCTTTCGACGAAGTATTTCTGGTACTGGCCATCGCTGATCTCGCCCATGCGCTTCACCAGCAGGCCGTCGCGGTCATTCTGAATGAGCGCGTCCCAGTCGCTGCCCCAGATGACCTTGATCACGTTCCAGCCGGCGCCGCGGAAGATGGCTTCCAGTTCCTGGATGATCTTGCCGTTGCCCCGCACCGGGCCGTCCAGACGCTGCAGGTTGCAGTTGACCACGAAAATCAGGTTGTCAAGCCGCTCGCGCGAGGCCAGGGTGATGGAGCCGAGCGCTTCGGGCTCGTCCATCTCGCCGTCCCCCAGGAACGCCCACACTTTCCCGCCGCTGGTCTTCTTGAGGCCACGGTTCTCCAGGTACTTCACGAAGCGCGCGTGATAGATGGCCTGGATCGGCCCGAGTCCCATGGAGACGGTGGGGAACTCCCAGAAGTCCGGCATCAGCCAGGGATGGGGATAGGAGGAGAGGCCGCCGCCGGGCTTCAGCTCGCGGCGAAAATTCTCCAGCTTCTGCTTGGGCACGCGGCCTTCGAGAAAGGCGCGCGCATACATGCCGGGGGCGGCGTGCCCCTGGATGTAGAGAATGTCGCGGTCCCCGTCCTCGGTGCGGGCGCGGAAGAAATGGTTGAAGCCGACCTCATACAGGGTGGCCGCGGAAGCGAACGTGGAGATGTGCCCTCCGATGCCCTCCTGGATCTTGTTGGCGCGCACCACCATGGCCATGGCGTTCCAGCGCACCAGGCTCTTGATGCGGCGCTCCATCTCCTGGCTCCCCGGGAACGGCGCCTGCGAGCGGGAAGAAATCGTGTTCTGGTACGGAGTCGTGGCGGTGAAGGGCAGATTGATGCCGGCAGCGCGGCGCGCATGCAGCGCCAACTGCTGCAGCAAGCGCCCGGCGCGCTCGGGCCCCCCTTTGGCCAGCACGTAGTCCAGCGAGTCGAGCCACTCCCGAGTTTCCAGCACTTCTAGTCCGTCAGTCTGCGTCTGAGACACGTCTGGGTCCCCCCACATTCGATGCGGAACTTTCAATGATATTCAATTCCGGGGATTTTTGCTGGCCTGGAAAGCACAAAACATCGCGCGCCGGAGCGAAATCGGCGCGACCACGGCGGCCCCGGGTGAATCCAACCAGGGGACAGACAATTGCCAGCTTCAGCCAGCCGCGACCGGCGGAGGTCGGAAATGATGAATCTGTTCAAAGGTGAGTTCCCCTCGAGGAAAGACAACATGCGGGTGAAGGTATGCCGGGTGTGCGGCGACCTGATTCCCATGACCCGCCGGGCCGCGCGCGACTGGGAGCAGATCCAGTTTTGCAGCGCCGCGTGCCGCCGCAACCGCGGCCTCGAACCTCCCCAGGCCAAGGCGAGCTGAGGCTCCGGGTCCAACTTCCCACCTCGGTCGATTTCGCTCGAACAGTCCTGTCCCTTCGGGAGGGGCAGGGCATCCTGGCGGCGCCGCGCACGATCAAGCGACGCACGCCAACCGCCGATGGAGAACCATAGAACGACAGGCAGCGATGGCAGCCGAAACCTCTTCTGCTTGAGTTGTCCGGGATGGGCCTGTATGTCTCCGCAGGCCGGAAGATCTTGCCGGGCTCTGCGGCACAGACCCGGCAAGATCTTCCTTCCCGTGTTCCCTTCCTGAGTTTCTTCTAATCCATCGGCGTGATCGCGCGCGCCAGCCTTCGCAAAGAGCCTGTTTTCCGCGCCGCCGAAATGGCGCGTCGCGTGCAGGATGCGCTGTGGAGCCATGCAATGGACAGTGGATTCTATGCGGCGTGCGCCGGGCTGCGGGCCAAGGCGCAGGCGCTCGAAGTAGTGGCCAATAACCTGGCCAACCTCACGACGACCGGGTACCGCGCGCAGGAGGCGACCTTTCGGTCCCTGCTGGCCGGCAGCGCGCGCGTGCCTGGCAACCCGCTGAACCGGGCGGTCAACGACTTCGGCGTGCTGGGCGGCACCCGCGTGGATCTGCGCGCAGGCAACATGGAAGCCACCGGCAATGCGCTGGACCTGGGCCTGGAAGGCAGCGGCTTCCTGGTGGTGCAGCGGGGCACAGAAATGCTGTACACGCGCAACGGCAACCTGCGCGTTTCGGCCACGGGGCAGTTGATCACCGCCGAAGGCGACGCGGTGCTGGGCGAGCAGGGCCCCATCCCTGTGCCGAGCGGGAAGGTTGCGGTGGGCAGCGATGGAACGCTTTCAGTGGACGGCGCGGTCGCGGGGAAACTTCGCCTGGCCGGTTTTGCTCCCGGCACGGAGCTGACCGCGGTCGGCTCCTCCTACTACGTCCCGGCGAAAGGTGCCGCCGTCACCGCCGCCGCCGACACCTCGGTGCGCCAGGGCATGCTCGAGAGCGCGAATGTCAATCCCGTAGCCGCCACGGTTGGGCTGATCACGGTGCAGCGCGAGGCAGAAATGCTGCAGCGGGCCCTCAACACGTTCTACAGCGAATTCGATCACATCGCGGCCACTGATCTGGCCCGGGTGTAAGGCAAGGAGGAGTTTTATGTTCCGGTCGATGTACACGGCGGCCAGCGGCATGACCGCGCAGCAGATGAATCTCGACAACATCGCCAACAACCTGGCCAACTCGAGCACGGCCGGCTTCCGCCGGCGCCGGCTGCAGTTTCAGGACCTGCTGTACCAGAACTACGTGATGCCGGGCGCGGCGGCCACGCAGCAGACCACGGTGGCCGCGGGCCTGCAGGTCGGGTTGGGTACGCGCACGGCGGCCTCGGAGGTGATCCAGCTGCAGGGCGACTTCAACTCGACCGGCAACCCGCTCGACCTGACCATCGACGGGCCGGGATTTTTCCAGGTCAGCCTGCCGAGCGGCGAGATTGCCTACACCCGCGGCGGCACCTTTCATCTCGACGCCCAGGGCAACATGGTGACCGCCGACGGCAATCCTCTGCAGCCCGGGATCACCATACCCTCCGGGGTCAGCTCGATCACGATTGGCGCGGATGGAACGGTGAGCGTCACCCAGCCCGGGCAGACCGCGGCCCAGCAGGTGGGGCAGATCCAGCTGGCGCTGTTTCCCAATCCCGGCGGCCTCAACAGCGTGGGCAAGAACCTGTTTCTGGCGACCACGGCCTCCGGCGACCCCATCGTCGGCTCGCCGGGAGGCACCGAGGGTCTGGGCGAAGTGCAGCAGGGGTTCCTCGAGGGTTCCAACGTAAACGTGGTCGAGGAATTCATCCAGATGATCACGGCCCAGCGCTCCTACGAGGCCAACTCGCGGGTGGTGAATGCGGCGGACCAGATGTTTCAGCAACTGAATAACCTGGGGCGGTAGGCGATGCGGGGTAGTCGGGAGCGATGCTGGGTTGTGGTGATGGGGCTGGCGCTGGGTCTCTGTGCCCAGTCCGCCATCGCCATGGCGCCGGGCTGTGCGGCCTGGCCCGCGGCGCGCGCCGCCATCGCAGCGGTGTTGCGGCGGGGAGGCTTCACCGCCACGGCCCCGCCCAGCCTGCCCTGCGAGCTGGCCGCTCGCATTGCCGCCGCCGATGAACTCGAGGTCGCGAAGTCCTGGCCGGACCCGCTGCGCGGCACCGTCGAGGCCCGCCTGCGCTGCGTGCCCCCGGCGAACTGCCTGCCGTTTGTGGTCGCCGTCGAGCCCTCAGCGCCGGGCAGCCATGCCCGCAAGGCGGGAACGGCCGCCAGGCCGGGTCGCAACCAGGCAACAGCGTCGCCGGGCCCGCCGTCGGTCCGATCGGCGCCGCTGGTGAAGCCCGGACAAAGCGTGTCGCTGCTGTGGCGGCTGGGAACCCTGCGGCTGGTGCGGACGATGGTGTGCCTGGACTCGGGCCGCGCCGGCGACCGGGTGCGCGCGCGCGGGCGCGATGGCGGGCCGGTGGTCAGGGCAAGGGTCCTTTCGGCGGGATGGCTGGAGGCAGGCGAATGAAAGACGCAGCGGCAAGGTTGGGCGGGCGCGCGGCTTGGCTCGTCGTTGTGCTGCTGGGCGCCGCCCTGGCGCCCGCGCGGGACAGGAACAAGCCGGGCAAGTCGCTTGCAGAATACCTCCGCCAGCTTCCGCCGCAGTCCGAGCAAAGCGATGCGCCGTCGGGCCCGGGGAGCCTGTGGCGCGACCAGGGAGCGCTGGCCGGCCTGGCCCGCGATTACAAGGCGCACCGGGTCGGGGATCCGGTCACCATCCTGGTGGTCGAGAGTCTGCAATCGTCCAATACTGGTAATGTGGCCAGCGACCGCAGCTTCCATGCCAGTTCGGGCATCAACGCGCTGGCCGGGCGGGTGAAGACGGGCGGGGTCGAGAACCTGTTCTCTCCCACTTCGTCGCAGTCGCTGGCGGGCAAGGCGCAGTCGACGACGTCGTCGAGCCTGAAGACCAGCCTGACCGGGCAGGTGGTGGCCGTGCTGCCGGGCGGGGCCCTGGTGATCGAGGCGCGGCGCGAAATCCTGATGAACAATGAGCGGCAGACCATGGTGGTGCGCGGACTGGTGCGGCCCGGCGACCTGGCGCCCGACAACACCGTGGCCTCGAACGCGGTCGGGAACCTGGAGCTGGAACTGAAAGGCAAGGGCGTGGTGAGCGACGGCACGCGTCCGCCGAATGCGGCCGTGCGCTGGCTGCTGCGCCTGGTGGGATTCTAGGAGGGGCGAGTGAAGGCGAACGGGTGGGTGGTGGCTGCGCTTGTGCTGGCGGCGGCCATGCCGGTGGAAGCGCAGGATGAAACCCGCCAGGCCTACATCCGCGACATCGCGACCGTCGAAGGCGTGCGCGCGAACCCGCTTGTGGGCTACGGCGTGGTCGTGGGGCTCAAGGGCACGGGCGACAGCCGGCAGACCATCTTCACGGTGCAGACCCTGGCCAACGTGCTGCAGCGAATGGGCGTGCAGATTCCGCCAGGCTCGGCGCGGGTCAACAATGTTGCGGCCGTGTTTGTTACGGCGTCACTGCCCGCCTTTGCCCGCCCCGGCACGCAGCTGGACATCACGGTGTCCTCGGTCGGCGACGCCAAGAGCCTGGAAGGCGGCATGCTTTTGCTGACCCCGCTGGCGGCGGCGGACGGCAAAGTCTACGCCGCAGCACAGGGGCCGCTGACCCTCGGCGGATACAGCGCGGGCAATGGCGGCAACGGCAGGCAGGTGAACCACCCGACCGTGGGCCGCATCGCGGGCGGCGGACTGGTCGAGCGGGCCGCCCCGCTCGAACTGCGCGACCTCGAACGCCCGGCGCTGTTGCTGCGCGAAGGCGGCTTTGGCACGGCGTCGGAAGTGGCCGGCGCCATCAACCGGGAATTCGGGAAAACCGTTGCGGCGGCGATTGACAGCCGCCGCGTGGAGATCGACCGGGCGGCCGCGTCGATGCCCAACCTGGCCGAACTGATCGCGCGGGTCGAGAACCTGCGGATCGCCGTACACGCGCCCGCCAAGGTGGTCGTGAACGAACGCACCGGCACGGTGGTGCTGGGCAAGGACGTGCGGCTGGGCGCGGTCTCGATCCTGCACGGCAATCTCTCGGTGCAGATTTCCACCGAGTTCCAGGTCGCGCAACCGGAACCCTTCTCGAAGGGACAGACAGCGGTGGTTCCGCAGCAGAGCGTGAGAGCCGAGGAAGGACCGGCCCGCCGGGTGGAACTCGGCGAGGGGGCCAGCGTCGAGCAGCTGGTCAGCGGACTGCAGGCCATTGGTGCGACCGCGCGCGATGTGATCGCGATCCTGCAGGCGGTCAAGGCCGCCGGGGCGCTGGCGGCGGAACTGGAGGTGATCTGATGCGCGTGAACGCGTGTCCCGGGGCGCCCGGAGTTGTCCGGGGCGCCGAGTTGAAGGTGCGCCGGGCCGCCCAGGACTTCGAGGGCGAGCTGCTGAGCTGCCTGCTCGGGCCCATGGAGCGGGCCTTTTCCGGGGTCGGGCAGGACGGCGCTGCGGCGGGGAGCGATCAGTACGGGTACCTGGGGATCCAGGCGCTGGCCGCTGCCCTGGCCCGCTCGGGCGGAATCGGCATGAGCACTCTGGTGCTAGCCCAGATCGAGCGCACGAAGGTGAGGGGAGCCGACCCCGGCACGGGCCCCGACGCCGCCCCGCAGGGTTTTTCTAAGTAATTGATATAACAGACGATTACTCAGTCCTGGACGACACTTCGGCGAAACCCGGCCCCCATCATTAAAGCTTCTTAACCGCCCGCCGATATTCAAATTGCAGGGGAAATTGCGGAGGGGGAAAGCCATGAGAATCGACCCAAATGCCCGAACGCCAGATCTCCCCGAAAGCAAGGCCCCGAGCCGGCCGGCCAGTCCGGGCCGGGTAGACGCCGGGAAATTGGCCAGCGATCAAACCACTCTCGGCAACTACGCTCGCATCCAGGAGTTGTCGTCCCAGCTGCAGCAGATGCCCGAAGACCGTCAGAGCCGGGTGGAGGCGCTGGCCCAGGCGATCCGCGAGGGCCGCTACAACGTGGGCCCGGAGCAGATTGCGCACGCGATTCTGACGACAATGGCGGCGGGATCGCTGTAAGGCGGCGGAAACGATGTCGGATTTCTCCACAGATCGCCTCGAGCCGGCCGCGCGGGGGACGCCGGTGGCAACCCACACCGAGCCGCGGAATTCGCAGCTGCCAACGCCGCGCCGGCGCAAGTCCCAACCCGCGCCCGCCGAAGACCGCTCCGGCGCTGAAGACGGCAGGGAAGCACCCGGCCGCCAGATCGACCGGATGGCCTGAACCATGGGCGCGCCCTCCTGGGGAGTTGTCGAGCAGCAACGCCAGCTGTGGGAGGAGCTTGCCGCCGAGCTGGAGCGCGCCCAAGCCAAGCTGCTGGCGCGGGATCTTCCCGGCTTTGCAGCCTGCACCCACCGGCAACGAGCCTGCTGCGAGCAACTGGCGGCGCTGGCCGGCCGGGCCGGCGAAGCCGGCACCGCCGCAGGGGAAGGCCGGGTCGCGGCAATCCTGGCTGCCCGGGACGCAGCCCGGCGCCAGGTGCGCCACCGGAGTCGGGTGCAGGGGGCGCTGTTGCGGCGGGCGCTGCATTCGCTGCGCATCCTGCGCCACCTGGCGGAGCTGGGCGCATGCCCGCCTGCGGGGAGCGGAGGGCGCGATCCGCGCCGGGAGGAAGGCTGATCCATGTCGAGTTTGTTCGGCACCATGTCGATCGCGCTCAGCGGACTCATGGCGAACCAGGCCGCGCTGGAAGTCACCACCAACAACGTGGCCAATGCGAACACCGAGGGCTACGCGCGCCAGCGGCCGCTGCTGGTCGAAGGGGACCCGGTGGTCGAAAACGGGCTCACGTTCGGTTCCGGGGTGGTGCTGAAGGGTGTGGAAAGCGTGCGGGACTCGATCCTGGAGCTGCGTTTGAACGACGAAACGCAACAGCAGAGCCAGTGGAACACGACCGTTTCCGCGCTGCAGCCGCTGGAGGCCCTGTTCACGCAGAGCGGCACGGACCTGGGCACAGAGATGACGAACTTTTTCAGCAGCCTGCAGCAGCTCTCGACGGCCCCCTCCGATCTGTCGCTGCGCCAGGGCGTGCTGACGGCAGCCGGGAACCTGGCCGACAGCTTCCACACCACGGTGCAGAACCTGCAGGCGCAGCGCAGCAACCTGGACCTCAGCGTGGGGCAATCGGTCGACCAGATCAACCTGCTGACCGGGCAGATCGCCACGCTGAACCGGCAGATCAGCGCGCTGGAGAACCTGAACCAGAATGCCGGGACGTTCATCGATCAGCGAACCACGTTGATCCGCCAGCTCTCGAGCCTGGTGCAGGTTTCGGTGGTGAAGAGCGACAACACCATCACGGTCACCACCGCCGCCGGACAGGCGCTGGTGGCCGGGGAGCGCAGCTTCGCGCTCCACACCCAGATGGATCCCTCGGGTGTGCGGCACATCTTTGCGCAGGCAGTGGACATCACCGGCACGCTGCGCGGGGGCAGCCTGGGCGGACAACTGGATGCGCGGGACAACCAGATTCCCGGCATGCTCGCGCAACTGGACACGCTGGCCGCGGGCCTGGCGACCGCGCTGAACACCGCGCACCACGCCGGCACCGACCTGAACGGCGCGGCCGGCAGCGACCTGTTTGCGCCGCCCCCGGCCGGGGGAACCGGAGCGGCCCAGGGGTTCAGCGTGCTCATCACGGACCCGGCACGGCTGGCGGCCAGTTCCGATGGCAGCGCGGGCAGCAACGGCAACGTCGCCAACCTGCTTGCCGTGCAGGACCAGGCCATCGCCAACGGGCAGAAGCCCATGGATTTCTATTCCGGGATGGTGTTCCAGGTGGGCAGCGCCGTGTCCAATGCGGCGGCCGAGCGCGATGCCTCGGAACTGATCCTGCGCCAGCTTCAGGACCAGCGCTCGGCCACCTCGGGGGTGTCGATGGATGAAGAGGCCGCCAACCTGGTGACCTATCAGCGCGCCTACGAAGCGGCGGCGCGGGTGATCACCACCATCAACGAAATGACCGAGACGGCCATCCAGCTGGGGAGGTACTGACGCATGCGGATCAATCCCAACATCACGGCAGACCTGCTGGGGGCGCTCAGCAACGCCGAGCAGGAACAGGACACGGCCATGCTGCAGATGGCCTCGGGGCGGCGCGTGAATAAGCCTTCCGACGATCCCACCGCGGCGGCCATGCTGGTGGAGAACTCGTCGCAAAGCAGCCAGGCCGACCAGTTTCTGCGCAGCATCGATTCCCTCCAGGCCCAGCTGCAGTCCACCGACTCCACCCTGAACTCGGTGGTGCTGGCGCTGCAGCAGGCCATCTCGCTGGGCGTGCAGGGGGCAAACGGAACCTTATCGGATGCGAACCTGGCGTCGCTGGCCAACGAGGCCATCGGCATCCAGAGCCAGCTGGTGAGCCTGGCGAATTTTTCTTTTCAGGGACAGCACGTGTTCAGCGGCACGGTGGCGGGGAGGGCGCCCTACGTGATCGACGCCTCCCAGCCCGCCGGCGTGCGTTACGACGGCAACACCGGGGTCAATCGCGTCCAGGTAGGCGAAGGCCTGAGCATCCAGGTGAATCTGCCGGGCTCGCAGATTTTCTCGGCGCCGGGCGGCGACGTGTTCCAGTCGGTCCAGGACCTCATCACCGCTCTGCAGAACCACAGCGGCGTCGACGCGGCGGTCACCAGCCTGCGCTCCGCCTTCGACCACGTCACCGCGCAGCGGGTCTTCTACGGGAACGTGATGAACCAGCTGACCTCGCAGCAGACCTACCTCAACAACCAGAAGCTGCAGCTGAGCAGCCAGCAGGACACACTCGGCGGGGCGGACCTGGCGGAGGCGGCCACGCGGCTGTTGAACGCGCAGAACGCGCGCACGGCGGCCCTGGAAGCGACCGGGCGCATTTGGCAGTCCACCCTGTTTGACTATCTGAAGTAGCTCAGCGCGTGGTGCGGGTAGACTCCGCCCAGAGGCTGGCCGCCTCGAGGTGCGCGCGCTGTGCCTCGAGACGGGCGCGCTCGGTCAGCAGCCGGGCTTGTAGCCGGGGCATGCGCTCGCGCAGCTGCTCAAGCAGGCGGCGGTAGCAGAGGAAGGCCTCCTCCAACTCCGGGTCCGCGCTCTCGCGCCGGCGGCTCTGCAGGATTTCCCCCACCCGGGAGATTTCCACGAAGGCCGCGGCCAGGTCACCGGGCCCGATCGGGGTCAGGTTTTCGTCCATCAGGCGCAGCAAGTCGACGAAGGCGGCGAGAACGGAGCAGGCGTGCCGGACGCGCTGGGCAGTGGGGGACATTCAGGCGCTCCAGTTCTTGGGGGAGTTTTCAGCGGAGGCGGGGACCGAAGCAGGAGAGGCGGCGGTCTCCGGGGCCGCGGGCCCTGCAGCGCGTTCGACTTCGAGCCAGGCCGCGCGCAGCGAGAGCAACAGGTTCCGCTGGTCTTCGAGGATGGCGCCCGAGGCGCGCACCTGCGCCTCCATCAGGCGGGCGCGAACCAGCTGATAGAAGCGATCCAGGTTGCGGGCCACGTCCCCGCCCCGCTCGAGGTCGAGACTGCCCTGGAGCAGGCCCAGCACCAGCAGCGCATGATTGATGGCCCGGGTGCGGTCTTCGATGTGCTGCCGCTGCACTGCGGCAATCGCCTGGCCGATGTCCTGGATCATCTGTTCGTAGAGCAGCACCACGCGTCCGACCGGCGTGGCCAGCCGGGCGGTGTTCTCGCGGTAGGCGAAGCGGATGTCGTCGTTCATTTCCCGCTCTGGTACTGGGTCAGGGAATTCAGCTGGGCGGTGACCTGCTGCAGCTGCAGCGGATAGTCGCGCAGCATGGCATCGATCTGGCTGTATTCGGTGGTGAGCTGCTGCTGTCGCGTGGCCAAGCGCGCTTCGAAGTCAGCGATCGAATCGCTGAGCGTTTTTTGCTGATTGGTGATTTCCGTCAGGTTGACGTTGAGAATGCCCCGAGTCGGGCTGGTGAGCGTGGTCAGGTCGGCGCCAAAGTGGGCGCCGAAGCTGCTGACTCCCTGAAAGAAATTCTGAAAGTCGGAGTAGTGCGAGGCGAGCGCGCTGCTGAGCGTGGTGCCGTCCACTTTGAGCGTCCCGTCGTTGGCCATGGTGATGCCGAACGACGCCAGGCTGCCGTATCCGTTGTTTCCGCTCATGGCGTAGGTCACATCGGACAGCAGGCTGGACTGCAGAGAACGCAAGGAACTGTTGGTGGCGAGGGGCCCGGCGCTGCTCGCCGAGCCGGTCGCATATTGACCGTTGATGGCGGTCATCAGCGTGTTGTACGCGGCCACCAAATCGTTCACGGCCTTGCTGACCGAGGCGGTATCCGGGCCGACTGCGAGCTGCACCGGAGTATTGGGCGCGCTGCTGACCAGGTTCAGCGTGACCCCGGTAAGGGCCCCGGTCACCGTATTGGTAGTGCTGCTGAGGGGCACACCATCAATCGTAAGCGAGGCGTTCTGGCCGTTCACGGATTTATGCAACGCCAGCCCCGAGCTGTTTCCCGTAATGGTCAGGTCGCCGGGCTGTCCCGAAGTCTGGCTGACCAGGGCTAGCCGCGCCCCGCTGGCATCGGTGATCACGCTGGCGGTGACCCCGATGTTCTTTTGATTGATCGCAGCCGCCAGCTGGTTGAGCGTGTTGTTGGTGCCGTCCACGACGATGTCAGTGCTGGTGGCGCCGATCTGCAGCGTAAGGGTGCCGGTTGGAAACGTTGTGTCGCCGTCGGCGAGCGGATCCGTATAGGCCGAGGCGGTGGTGGCCAGGCTGGTCACAGTGATCGAGTGGTTGCCGGCCGGCGCGCCGATCTGGGCGCTGGCGGTCAGCACGCCCGGCTGCGAGGAGGTCGCGGCGTTGGAAGAAATCACGCCGGAAAGATCGGTCAGCGAGCGCAGGGCCGTCTGCAGGGCGGTCAAGCTGGAGTTCAGGCTGTTGAGGGCATTGGTTTGCGCGGTGAGCTGGCTCTGCTGCTGCTGCCAGATTTTTTCCGGGCCGCGCGCGGCATCGATGATCTGATTGACGACCGTGGTGACATCGATGCCGTTGCCGGAACTCACCGTGCTCGAGTTCAGCCCCATGCTCGCGAGATTGATACCGGTGCTCGACATAGTCTCCTGAAACGCGATGCTTACGAGGTGACATCCAGCGTGGAATTCCTGGCCTCGGCCTCGAGCAATTGCCGGATGCCGCGGGCGATCTCCAGAAGCTGCTCGGGGGGGATCTGCTGGATCAGGTCCCCGGTTTCCTTGTCCACGATGCGATAAATGATGAAGTGGTTCTCGCCAAAGCTGGCATTCACCTGGATGGCTCGCGCCTGGGGAACGGCGGACTCTGCCCGCCTGGCCCCTCCCGGGGAGGACGAAGATTCAGCAGCGGCGGGCGGACGCAGGACCGGGTCCGCGGGCCCGACCGGGCCCAGAACCAGTGCCGATAGCAAATCGATGCTCATCCAGCATCTCCCTGCGGAAGTGAGGCAGGGAGGCGAGCGGTTCCCCGCCCCCCTGCCCCGGTTCTGCTACTGGAGCAGCTTCAACACGCTCTGCTGCATCTGGTTGGCCTGCGCCAGCGAGGAGATGCCCGTCTGGTTCAGGATCGAGTACTTGGTCATGTTGGCGACTTCCTGCGCGATGTCGGCGGCGCGGATGCCGTCTTCGGCAGCGGACAGGTTCTGCGTCTGGTTGTTGATCACGGCCACGGCGCTCTGCAGCCGGTTCATGGCCGCCCCCAGGTTGCCGCGGCGGGTGGCAATGTTGGCGATGGCCTGGTTGATGTCGGTCAGGGCAGCCTGGGCATTAGCGGCCGAGGTCAGGTCGTCGGCCGAGATGTCGAGCGCGGTGGTGCCGTCCCCGACGTCGTTGCTGCCGAGCGCGCCGGTCGTGGCCGAAATCGTGCCCGATCCGGTGGCGGTCGAATCGGTCAGGTAGATGTCGGTCGCATTGGCCGAGAACACCGCCGTGCCGTTGAAGGTGGTGTTGCTGCCGATGCGGTCGATTTCCGCGAGAATGGCCTGAAACTCCGCGTCCAGCGCGCCGCGCTGCGTGTCGGAGACGGTGCCGGTCGAAGATTCGGTGGCCAGCGTGACCGCGCGATTCAGCAGCGTGGTGACCTGGGCGAGCGAGCCGTCGGCCACTTGCAGGCTGCCCACGCCGTCGTTCGCGTTGCGGGCCGACTGCGTCAGGGCGGTGATGTTGGCGCGCAACCCGTCGGCGATCGCCAGCCCGGCAGCATCGTCGGCCCCACTGTTGATGCGCGAGCCCGAGGACAGGCGGAACAGCGTCCTCTGCAGAGCCGAGCCCGTGATCGCCAGCTGGTTCTGGGCGGCCAGGGACGGAATGTTATTCAGAATGCTGAGTGCCATTTTGAATTTCTCCTTTTCTGGGCCCGTCTCCCGGAACCGCTCCCGCCAGGTGGCCGGGAGGTGATGTCCCCTTGAGCGTCACGGAACCCAATTCGTTTCAACTGGGACATCGACCCCGCCACCCGGGCCTTGAGCGGGAATGCCCCATCGCTGCGCACGTCGGTAACCTCACCCCCACACCTGTGGCTGCTGCCCTCGGTGCCCTGCGCCGATACTTGGGATCAGAGAACGACTCGAGAGACCGGGGCTGCCCAAGGAGGCGGCCTTCGCATGATTCAGCTGACACGGCTCAACAACCAACCCCTGGCGGTGAATTCGGACCTGATTAAGTTCGTTGAACAGGCCCCGGATACAGTCATCACGCTGGTCACCGGAGAGAAGATCGTGGTGCGGGAAAATGCCCAGGAAATCCTGCAGCGCATCGTGGATTTCCGGCGATCGGTGCTGAACGGGATCTTCTCGGGCATCGACCTGCAGGCGCTCAGCCGGGCCACCATGCCCGCCGCCAAGCCTGCCAGGCAAACGGTGAGGTAAGCGCGTGGACAAGGCCACCCTCGGCGGAGTCGTCATTGCGGCGGGCGGGATTCTGGCCGGCCTGCTGCTGGAAGGCGGCAACTTCGGTCAGATCCTGCAACCCACGGCCGCCATGATCGTCTTTGGCGGGACCCTGGGGGCCATCCTGATCCAGTTCCCTTTGTCGGTCGTGCTGGAAGCGTTTCGCCGCCTGGCGCACATCTTCTCTGCTCCCAACGTGGATCCGCTGGCCAGCGTGCGAGAAATCATCAAGTACGCCAACCAGGCCCGGCGGGAAGGCATCGTCTCGCTCGACCAGAACCTGGAACAGATCGACGAGCCTTTTCTGAAAAAGTCGCTGATGCTGGCCGTGGACGGCACCGAACCCCAGGAATTGCGCAAGATGATGGAACTAGACCTCGACAACCAGGCCGAACGCGACGAGAACCTGGCGCACGTCTTCGAGGCGGCGGGGGGCTTCTCGCCGACGATCGGCATTATCGGCGCCGTGCTGGGGCTGATCCAAGTGATGCAGCACCTCGACAAGATTGATGAAGTCGGCAAGGGCATCGCGGTGGCCTTCGTCGCCACCATCTACGGCGTGGGGGCCGCCAACCTGTTCCTCTTGCCGGCCGCGGGAAAGTTGCGGATGCGCACCCGCGCCGAGCAGATCGTCCGCGAGATGACCCTGGAAGGAGTGGTATCGATTCTGGAAGGCATGAACCCGCGCATGATCGAAACCAAGCTGTTGGGCTTTCTGGCCGACGCTGAAAAACCCGGGCCTGCCGCGCCGGCCCCGGAGCCGTCGCAATGAGCCGGCGGCGGCGCTCCGCTCATGCCAGCCACGAACGCTGGCTGGTTTCCTACGCGGACTTCATCACCCTTCTCTTCGCCTTTTTCGTGGTGCTGTATTCCTCCTCGCAGGTCGACAAGCGCAAAGTAGGCAAGCTCGCCCTCGCCATTCAGGTGGCCTTCCAGCAGCTGGGCGTGTTCCCGGTCGCCTCCGCCGGCATCCCCGTCGATCTGCGCGAGCCCGTCTCCTTCAATGCCGTGCAGGCGATCGAAAGCGCGGAACGCACGGCCGCCCTGGGGCGTGTGCTTCCGACCGCGAAGCCTTCCCTGGGGGTTTCCGAGGCGGGCGACTTGTCGAGCTTGCGCCAGGAACTAGAGGACGCTCTGGCCGCGGAAATCCAAAGGAACGAAATCGCCGTCACGGTCGGCCCCGACGGGCTGGTCGTGAGTCTGCGGGAAATCGGTTTCTTCGACAGTGGCTCGGCCCAGATCCGCGCCAGCTCGCTGTCTGCGTTCAGCCGCATTGCCTGGCTGCTGGCCGACCGCAAGTACCGCGTGCGCATCGAAGGCCATACCGACAACAGGCCGATCCACAATGCGCAGTTCAGTGATAACTGGGAGCTGTCGACGGCGCGGGCCACGGAGTTGGTACGCTTGTTGATCGTGAAGTATGGATTCACGCCCGAGCGGCTGTCGGCCGCCGGCTATGCGGAATACCACCCGGTCGCCGACAACGCCTCGCCGGAGGGGCGGGCGCAGAATCGCCGCGTCGACATCGTGGTCCTGGGAAAGATCTCGCCGGCCAAATCTCCTTTGCTAGCCGCAACGCCGCCAGCGGCGCCCGCCACAGGCCCCCCTTCGCCAGCGCCCCCGAACGCGCCGGTGGCGACCCCCAAGCCCTCCGCCGCCATTCCCCCAAGCGGCACTCCCTAGGGTCTTACTTCGCGCTGGTCAGCAGCGTCTGGTAGGGATCGAGTGCGAGCTTTTTCGTGTCGCTGGACACCCCAAAGCGAAATGCGGTCTGAGGCCCGTCTGCCAGCACGGTCCCCAGGAAATGCATTCCGCGGTCCGAGACCGCATAGACCGGCACCGGCGTGACCAGGTCGGCCGGAGCTTCGGTCTGAACAATGCTCCCCGCGGCCTCGGCCGCCTGCCCCTTCCTCACGATCCTGAGGTTTTGCAGGCTCAGGTGGGGCAGGCTCATGCCCTCGACCCAGCCCTGCAAAAACCAGTCGAGCGAGCGATGGCCCTCATACCACAGGGACCGGGGCAGGTCCTCTTCAAAGACCGCGAGCAGTTCGCGGGTGGTGATCGCTTTGCCCGCGTAACGCTCGCGCAGCTTGCGCAGGCCGCGCAGAAACGGCTCTTGCGGCGGCGCCTGGCCGGCGCCGACCGTCTGCCGGGCCTCCGCATCGCGGAGCATATGGCGCAGCATATGGAGGAGCCAGGTTCCTCGGCCGTAGCTGATGGCCTCGTATCCGTTGGGAAAATGCGAGGAACTCAGCCGGAGGCCCAAAGTGACCGGGCCCGCGTCGCGCAGCGGTTCGCCGTCTTTGTTCTTCACCAGCAGGTCCTCGCGATACTTCTGCAAAACGCGGCGCACCAGGTCGGGCTGGCGGCCCTCCATCATCAGCAGCGCACTGTAATTGGCCAGCGCTTCCACGATCCACTGGTCACGATAGGTCTGCCATCCCACCAGGTCCCCCCACCACTGGTGCGCAATCTCATGAGGCAGGATCAGGGAATTCAGCCCGCTGTCGGGCGCGCCGGGACTGAGCTCTTCGGCCTGTTCCGGAGTCAGAAACGCGAAGCTGGAAAGGAACACCAGGCCCGGCCAACCTTGGCTCACGCGACCGGGCATTTGCGCGAGCTCCAGCGAGCCGTAGGGATACGCCCCGAACAGTTGCGAGAAGAACTGTATGGAGCGCGCCCCGAGGTCTGCGACTTTCTGCGCATTCCTGGCAGGCGACGGCAGCATGGGCTGGACCACGACCGGCTCCGCACCGGGACGCGACGAGATGGCCGGACTGGCCACGACCGGCGCGGGGCGCGGAAAATCTTTCTCCATGGCGCGCGCCGCATAGGCGTCGACGGTCACCTCACCGGCGCGCGCGGTGGCATGGTCATACCGGCCCAGATTGAAGCCCGCGAGCGCCATGGGGCGCTCACTGATCCAGCGGGACGTCTGCTCTCCGCTCGTATCGCTTCCGGCCGCGGGACCTGCGCTCACTTTTTTCCCGGTCGCCACCAACGTCCACTCCGCGGGATAGCGGAACTGCAGATCGAAGTTCGACATGGCCAGCCCGCGGTTGGGATACCAGGTGCCCCGTGCTCCCACGTACAGCAACCCGCCACCCGCCTCCGACAGCACGTCGCCGCGGTAGCAGAACCGGAGGTTCAACTTGCGGCCCTGCTCCAGGACCTCGGGGAAGACGACCGCAACCAGGTCATTGCCGCGCCGCGCCAGCTGCGTGCCATCCATCGCCGGATTGTTGATGAACTCGACCGGCCGTCCGTCGGCTTCCACCTCCTTCACTTGCAGAAAGCGCGAGAGCTCGAAGTAGAGGACGCGCTCCCCAGAACGCTTCACTTCGGCATGGATCACGGCCGTGGCGGTAAGCGTGGTAGGTGGATCGACCTGCGCCTGAATTTCGTACGCCGACAACACCAGCTCGTCGTTCCTCGTCCGACTCTGCCGGCTCTCCGGCAGGTTGGTCGAACGCGGCGTGAACGAAGTCCACAGATCGTAGTACGTGACTCCCTCCACCTTCCTCGCCCGCCCGGCCCAGATCTGCTCCGTTGCGAGCGTGTCGAAGTAGACGTCAAACAATCCCAGCTTGATGCCCTGCACGCGCAGGTGCAGCATGCGATCGGACCGATTGACGCCCGCGGATGGCCCCTGCCCTGCCGGATGCGTCGTTGGCAGTTCGTGGCTCAGGGTCCCGAGCAGCCGGAGCGCATCCTGTTCGGCGAGGTTCCGTGCCGCTTCGTTCCAGCGCGCGTGAAACGCGGAAGGCTCCTGCGAGGGCCGGAGATACGGCCGCAGCTCCTCGGAGGTATCGTCGTTGAAGCGCAAGTAGGCAGTGGTGAAGCGCTCCTCGAGAATCGCCATGCCCGTGAACAGGGTCAGTGAGGCGCGCTCGACCTGATCGGGCGGGGTCAGCAGCAATTCGCCGTCGCCCTCGAAGAAGGCTCCCGTGATGCGGCCGGCGACATCCTCGGTGAACCCAATCTCTCCGTCTTCGAGCAGAACGTGCAGGGCAGGCCGGTCGAGCGAGATCTCGCGAACATGGTAGACCCGAGCAGGATCGAGGCCCACATTGCGCAGCTTCAAGTACAGCGCCTCGGCCGGCCCCGGAGTTGGTGCTTGCCGGACGCCCGCCGCCACGGAGGGCCCCGCCGAAACTCGCGGCCGCGCCCAAGCGGCCAGCGCGCCCAACGCGGCCATCATCAACAGCAATCTGGCGCAGCCCTTCCCAGTTACTTGGGTCACCTACGTGAGCTCCCTGTCCCATTGTTAGAATGCGCCTGAGTGCGCACTCGTGTCACCCTTCTCGCCGTCAGTCTGCTCTTTACGGCCTTCCTGGGAGAGCGGCGCTGTGCTGCCGACACCATCCACCTGAAAAATGGCCGGAAGATCTGGGCCGACCACGTCCGCGAAAACGGAGCGCATGTCGAGTACGAGGTCGGCGAGGACTCCTACAAGATCCCCAAATCTGCCGTGGAAAGTATCGAGGCCGGAGGCATGGCTCCGGCATACGCGTCTTCTTCCGCCGCCAGCAGTGGCGCCAGGGATCTTCCCGCGTTTGTTCCGGAAGACAGCCTCGCCGGGCATGCCGACCTGGCCACCCGCGTGATCCACGACGGCAAGGTCGACGTGGATGCTCTGACGGAGCTCGACCAGGAAGGTAAGCCCGAGCTTTCCGCCACCGCATACTTTCTGGCCGGCAAACATGAGTTCGAGCACGGCAACCTGCCGCAGGCCAAGCGCTACTTCGAGGCGGCGCTCGGCTTCCAGCCGGACAACTCCACCATTTTGAACTATCACGCGATGGCGCTGGTCCGTTCAGGAAACGCGGCCGCCGCGCTGCCCTACGCAGAGCGTTCGGTGCACGCCAAGCCCGAGTCCGCCGACGCCTTCACCGTGCTCGGATACGTGGAGTTCGCCAACGACCGCTGCAAGGACGCCATCCGCGCCTGGAAGCGGTCGCTCGAGTTGCGGCCGGACTCAGTCGTTGAACAATACCTGGCCCGGGCACAGCGGGAAGAAAAAGCGGAGAACGACTTCTCGCAACGCGAGAGCAGCCACTTCACTCTCCGCTACGAAGGCCAACAAACCTCCGAGCAGTTGCGCCGCGAGCTGATCGCCGCCCTGGAATCGGACTACGATGAGCTGGTGCGGCAGCTCGGCGCCGCGCCCCGGGCCAGCATTCCGGTCATCCTGTATACGCAGCAGGCGTTCTTTGACGTGACCCAAGCGCCGTCCTGGTCGGGGGCGGTCAATGACGGCAAGCTGCGCATCCCCATCAGCGGCGTGACTTCGATGACTTCCGACCTCGCGCGCGTGCTCAAGCACGAACTGGCGCACTCTTTCGTCAGCCAGATCTCGGGCGGCCGCTGCCCGACGTGGTTGAACGAAGGAGTGGCCCAGGCGATGGAACAGAAGTCCCTGGGATCGGTTGGCCGGCAGCTGGCCCAGTTGTTCCGCAGCCAGCGGGCGATTCCCTACAATGCGCTGGAAGGCAGCTTTATGCGCTTCTCCTCGACCGAAGCCTACCTGGCGTATGCCGAATCGCTGGCGGCGGTGGAGTACATCTCCGAGACTTACGGCATGAGTGACGTGGAGCGCATCCTGGAACGCATCGGTCAGGGCGGCGCCCCCGAAGCCGCCCTCCGGGCCAGCATCCATTCCGACTACGGGCAGCTCGAAACCGAAGTGGGCAAGTTCCTCTCCAGCAAGTACGGCGAATAGCCCATCCCGCATCGGGTGGACTAGGCAGCCCCTCCAAGCTGTGCTAAGTTCACCGCACTTGGTGCGTGCATGAAGGGCCTGCTCCGCTTGGGAAAAAAGCCGGCGCCGCGCGCGATCGAACCGGTCGCCGCCGAGTTCCCAGTCCTGCGCGGAGCGCAGATCGCGGCCGCCTATGCTGGGCAGCGCAGCGCCGGAGACTTCTTTGACGCCATTCGCGTCAGCTCGTCGCGAGTCCTGTTTGGGCTTCTCGATGTCGCGGGCAAGCGCGACCAGAACCAGAACATCCTCTATGCCGCGCAGCGCGTCTTTCGCGAAAAGGGCGCCGAGCTGCTGGCTCCTCCCGACGCCAACGAAAGCGACGCCATGACGGAACTCTGCCTTCAGCTCAACCGCATGATCCTGAAGACCGCTGGCGGCGTGCATTCCAGCCCCGCCTTTGCCGGCTGCTACAACGAAGAGCTGGGCATCGTCTGTTACTTCAACTCCGGGCACACGCCGGCGCTGGTCCGCCACGATTCCGAGGTCAGCGAACTGGGCGCCACCGGGCTTCCCCTGGGCCTGTTTTCGCTGGGCGCCGCCGAGGCCCGCCTGATTGCCATGCCGCCCGGCTCGGCCCTGACCCTCGTGTCGCGCGGCGTCGTGGAAGCGGAGTGCCGGCGGGAAGAGTTCGGACTGGCGCGGGTCGAGGCCTCGCTGAAACGCGCGCCCCTGACCGGTGCGGGCGAGGTTTGCCGCTTTATTCTTGACGATGTGCAGCGCTACGTGTGCGCCGAGCCGTTCCACGATGACATTACCGCCTTGGCCTTGGTCCGCACCGCTTCCGCTTGAACCCTGCCCCGGCGACTGGCCCGGCCATGGCCGCAGGCGGTACAATCGGTCAAACTGAAAATCCCGAGGTTCTGGAAGGGGTTCCGCAACTGTCGAGGAACTCCATGGTGGTCCCCATGAAGAAGTCGCATGTCCTGGTTCTGCTGGTCTGTGCCGCTGTGTTGCCCGCCGCGCTGGCGGCCGATACCGTGGTCGAAGAAATCATCGCGCGCGTGAACAACTCCATCATTACACGCTCCGACTATGCGCGCAGCCGCGAGCAGCTGCGCGACGAGATCCGGCAGCAGGATCCCGGCAATGCCGACAAGACCTTCTCCGAAAAAGAGCGCGACGTGCTGCGCGATCTCATCGACCAGCAGTTGCTGCTGGAAAAGGGCAAGGACCTGGGCATCACCGCCGACACCGACCTGATCAAGAAGCTCGACGAGATGCGCAAACAGATGAACCTCGATTCCATGGAAGAGCTGGAAAAGGCCGCCCAGTCGCAGGGCATCTCCTACGAGGACTTTAAGCAGAACCTGCGCAACCAGATCATCACCCAGAAGGTGATCGGCCAGGAGGTGGGCTCGCACATCACCACCACGAAAGAGGAGGAGCAGAAGTTCTACGAAGCGCACAAAAGCGAGATGGAGCAGCCCGAGCAGGTCCGCCTGAGCGAAATCCTGGTGGCGGTGCAGAAGCCCGCGCCGAAGCCCGCCAGCGATCCGGCGACCGCCGCTGCCGCCCCCAACGGCAGCGAGAAGCCGGCCGATCCCGGGCCTGCGGCAGCAACCCCGCCCGCCTCGCCCTCCGAAGACGAGTTGCTGGCCGCCGCCCAGGCCAAGGCCGAGGCCTTGCTCCAGCAGATCAAAAATGGCGCCCCCTTCGACGAAGTGGCCAAGAAATCGTCTGACGGGCCCACGGCCGCCCAGGGCGGAGACCTGGGCCTGTTCAAACGCGGCACGCTCTCCAAGGAACTGGAAGACCGCACGTTCGCCATGAAGGCCGGCGGGGTCACCGACGTAATCCGCACCAAGCAGGGATTCGTCATCCTGAAAGTGACCGAGCACCAGATGGCCGGAATTCCGCCCTTCAAGCAGATCGAACCGCGTATTCAGGATGCCCTGTATTACGAAAAACTGCAGCCCGCCCTGCGCGTCTACCTGAAAAAATTGCGCGAGGAGGCCTACATCGACGTGCACAGCGGCTACGTCGACACCGGCGCGAGCCCCAACCAGACCAAGCCGGTCGAGACGGCCAGCAAAGACAGTTCCGCCAAGAACCTGAAGAAGAAGAGAAAGCTCGGCATTTTCCGCTAGTCGGCAGCGTGGGGCGCTGCGACGATCGATTCAATCGCCCGCGCCGGATGCGTTAATTCGAACCGCATGAAAGATTTCTTTATCAGCGACTGTGTCCAGCAGGAAAACAAGGTCATCACCTCCACGTTCGTGGTGGTCTCCAAACAGGTCAAGCCCAAGAAAAGCGGCGACCCTTACCTGGCGCTCACGCTGGGGGACCGCACCGGCCAGATCGAGGCCAAGATGTGGGACAACGTGGAAGAAGTTCTCAACGCCTTCGAGCAGGACGACTTCCTGAAAGTCAAGGGCCTGATCAACAAGTACAAAAACCGCTTTCAGCTCACCATCCACAAGCTGCGCCGGCTGGGCGAATCCGAAATCGACTTTGCCGATTACCTGCCCAAGACCACCAAGAACATCGAGGAACTCTGGCAGACCCTGTCCGACTACGTGGCCGGATTCCAGAACCCGCACCTGAAGCAGCTGGTCCAGTCCTTCATGGCGGACCCGGAGATTGCCGAAGCCTACCGCAACGCGCCCGCCGCCAAGACCCTGCACCACGCCTACATCGGGGGTCTGCTCGACCACGTCGTCTCGCTGTTCCGCTCCTGCGACCTGGTCTGCCGCAACTATCCGCAGATCGATCGCGACCTGGTGCTGGCGGGGGCGTTCCTGCACGACATCGGGAAAATTCACGAGCTCACCTACAACCGTTCGTTCTCCTACACCACCCGCGGCCAGCTGCTGGGGCACATGATCATTGAACTCGAGATGCTCCAGGAGAAGCTAGCCTTGCTGCCGGATTTTCCCCAAGCGCTCAAGACCCTGCTCGAACACCTGATCATTAGCCACCATGGGCAATACGAGTTCGGTTCCCCGAAATTGCCCATGTTTCCCGAAGCCCTTCTGCTCCATTACATGGATGACCTGGACTCCAAGATGGAGAGCATGCGCGCCCTGTTCGAGCGCGATTCAGACCCCGATAACCCCTGGACCAGCTACAGTTCTTCGCTGGGCCGGCCCCTGCTCAACACCGCTCGGTTTCTGGCCCCCAAGGCGGCTGGTCCGGCGCCGGCGGAACCGGAGACCGCGGAGCAAGCGGAGACTCTGCCCTTGCCAGGACTGGGCACAGCCGAGGAGGACGCAGCGGCGCCGGCCATGAGCGGAGAGCGTCCTCTGAAACCGTAAGAATGGGAGTGGGCCCTTCACGCCGTTGAACGGTTCGTTTGCGCGGACTTCGTCATGTCATTTCATGGTTGCGATGGGAGGTTGTGTCATGAAATCTCGTTTCCTGCTACTCACCCTGGCGAGCTTCCTGGCGGTCACCCTGCTGGCTTGCAGCAGCAAACCGCCGGGCAGCGACACCGGCAATGCAGCCAGTTCCGGTAATCCGGCCACGCCCGGCAGTTCCGGCGGTGGCATGGCGGGGGGCAGTTCCGCCATGAAGTCGGAGGCCGCCCGCGCTGCCCTGGTGGTACCCAGCGGCGCCACGCTCACCGTTCGGTTGGGCGAAACCTTGAGTTCTAAAGACAGCCAGCCCGGCCAGACCTTCACCGCTAGCCTGGTCAACCCGGTTGAGGTCGAAGGCAAGCCGGCGATTCCGGCGGGCGCGACCGCGACCGGCACGGTCGTGGCAGCGCACGCCGCGGGCAAATTCAAAGGCGCCTCTTTGCTCGAAATCCGGCTCGATTCGGTCACCGTCGGAGGCAAACCATATGCCATTCAGACTTCCGCGGTCGAACGCGAGCAGAAGGGAAAGGGCAAGCGCTCCGCCGCCATGATCGGCGGCGGCGCGGGCGCGGGCGCCTTGATTGGCGCGCTGGCTGGCGGCGGGAAAGGCGCTGCGATTGGCGCTTTGGTCGGCGGGGGCGCGGGTACCGCCGGTGCTGCCTACACCGGCAAAGCCGACGTGACCCTGCCGGCCGAGTCGGCCTTAAGCTTCAGGCTTACCGCGCCCCTCGAGCTGAAGCCGTAGGCGCCGCATATCCCGATTCGTCCTGCCCCGGGGGCACCACTGCTTCCGGGGCGTTTTCGCGCGCGCTCCTCCGGTTGGAAATGCCTGTGCTGCGATCTTTCGACTTCGACCTGATCACCTTCGACTGCTACGGAACTCTGATCGACTGGGAGTCGGGGATTTTCTCCGTGTTCAAGCCGGTGCTGGCGCGGCATGGAAAGTCCCTCCCTGAGGCGGACCTGCTGGAACTCTACGGGGAATTTGAAGCGGAGGCGGAAACGGGCGAGTACCAGAATTACCGGGACGTTTTGCGCTCGGTGGTGCGCCGCTTCGGGCAGAGGTTGAACTTCACACCCGCGATCGAAGAAGTCGAGGCACTGCCCGCTTCGGTCCCGGATTGGCGTCCCTGGCCCGACACGGTTGCGGCTCTCCAGCGACTGTCCCGACGGTATCCGCTCGCCATCATCTCGAACATCGACGACGATCTGTTCGCCCACACCCACGCGTATCTGCGGACCGAATTCGTGAGCATCACGACCGCACAGCAGGCCGCCTGCTACAAGCCCGGACTGAAGATCTTCTGCCAGGCCCTGGAGAAGGCGCGCCTTGCTCCCGCGCGGGTCCTGCATGTGGGGCAGAGCCTCTACCACGATGTTCTGCCTGCACAGTCTTTAGGTCTGGCAACCGTCTGGGTGAACCGGCCGTCGGCCCGTGCCGGCGTGGGGGCGGTCCGCAAAGCTCGGGCGATGCCCGATCTGGAAGTCGCCAGCCTTGCCGCCCTGGCGGAGAAGGCAGGTTGCTGACCCTCAGAATTCTGCGGGGACCTTGACCAGCTTCTTGCGGATGGCGCAGTGCACCAGCTGCGCCTTGTTGTGGATATCGAGCTTGCGCATAAGATTGAACTTGTGCGCTTCGACCGTCTTTGCGCTGAGCCCCAGCAGGCCCGCAATGACGCGCACCGTTTTGCCTTCGGCAAGGTGCTTCATGATCTCGGTTTCGCGCGGCGTTAATTTGCTCTTTTCCGGGCGCGCCGCCCCGACCCGTTTGCCCTCATTGTCGAGACCGCCGAGCATCTCGGGGCTGACGAATTTTCCGCCGCGGTGCACATGGCGCAGCACGCCCGCCAGCTTGTCCGCCGGAGTGTCTTTCAGCAGGTATCCCGCGGCCCCGGCCTGCAGGCCGCGCAGCACGTAGTCCGGGTCCTCGTGCATCGTGAGGAATACGACACGGGTGTGCGGAAACTGCGCCTGAATCACCCGCGTCGCATCGAAGGAGGAAAAGCCCGGCATCCCGACATCCATCAGGACGATGTCGGGCCGCAGCTCGGTGACGTACTTCAAGGCTTCCGCCGCATCGCCGGCCTCGCCGACAATGTCCACATCGGGCTCATCCTGCAGAAGGCGGCCGATGCCTTGGCGCACCAGCACGTGGTCGTCGGCGATCAGGCATCGGATCTTGCCGTGGCTCGGCATTTTTGTGGGTGCTTCGCTCATTTCGCTTCGCCCGAATACACTTCGGCCTCCCGGCCAGAAATTCGTGGAAGCGGCACTACTCAGGCAGGCAACAACCAGAGAAGAGAATTCGGATTTGTAAGCACCTATTTTACCTGCTGCCGGATGGCTTGTCGATTCGGCCTTTGCCGGCGCGTTCAGTTAAAATCGTTCGCTTATGCTCCGCTACTACACGTCCGGGGAATCGCACGGCGAGGCGCTGGTGGCGTTTCTCTCGGGTCTGCCCGCGGGCTTGCGCGTGGACCAGCAGTTTGTGGACCGCGAATTGTGGCGGCGCCAGCAGGGCTACGGCCGCGGCGGGCGCATGAAGATCGAGACCGATAAAGCGCACATCCTCTCAGGCGTTCGTCACGGCCTCACCATCGGCTCGCCCATCGCCGTGCTGCTGGAAAACAAGGACTGGAAGAACTGGCAGGAATCGCTGCCCGTGTCCGAAGGCGACATGGCGAAGCACAAGGCGGTGAAGTCTCCCCGGCCGGGGCATGCCGACCTGGCGGGCGCGCTGAAATACAATTTTCCCGAAGCCCGCTACGTGCTGGAGCGCGCCTCGGCCCGCGAATCGGCGGCGCGCGTCGCGATCGGGGCCCTGGCCAAACTTTTTCTGTGCGAGCTGGGCATGGAGGTCCTCAGCCACGTTCTGTCGGTGGGCGCGGTCTGGCTCGAGCGCGAGGCCACCTGGGCCGAGATCCAGTCGGTCTGCGGAAAAACCGAGGTCCTGCTCGGCTGTGTCGACCCGGCGACCGAACAACTCATGAAACAAGAGGTTGACCAGGTCCTGAAGACCGGCGATTCGGTTGGGGGCGTCTTCGAAGTAGTGGCGCACAACGTGCCTCCGGGACTCGGCACCTACGCCCAGTGGGACGAGCGCCTCGATGCGTTGCTGGCCGGCGCGGTCATGTCGCTGCAAGCGGTAAAGGCGGTCGAGATCGGATCGGGCATCGCCGCCGCAGGCTCGCCGGGATCGAAGGTCCACGACGAGATTACCTACGATGCGAAAGACCGGCCCACAAAGTTCGGCCGTCCCCACAATCATGCCGGCGGGATCGAGGGTGGGATCTCGAACGGCGAGGAGATCCGCGTGCGCGGCTACTTGAAGCCGATCTCCACGCTGCGCCGCCCGCTGCAGTCGGTCGATTTCGCCACGCGCGAGCCGGTAAAGGCGGCCTACGAGCGCTCCGACGTGTGTGTCGTGCCAGCCGCCGGCGTCGCCGCCGAGGCCATGGTGGCGCTCACCCTGGCCAAGGTCGCGCTCGAGAAATTCGGCGGCGACTCCATGCCGGAATGCAAGCGTAACTTCGACGGATACCTGCAGCAGCTCAGAAATTTCTAGCTCGGGTCTGGCCCGGGGAATAACGATAGAAACGCGATGATCTATCCCATTGTGAAATATGGCGACCCGGTTCTGGAAAAACCGGCAGAACCGGTTACCGTGTTCGACGAAGAATTGAAGAAGCTGGTGGAGGACATGTTCGAGTCCATGTATGCCGCGCACGGGGTCGGTTTGGCCGCGCCCCAGATCGGCATCTCCAAGCGCCTGGCCGTGATTGATACCAGCTTCAAGGAAGATCCCGAGGCCAGGCTGGTGCTCGCCAACCCGGAGATCCTCCACAGCGAAGGAAAGCACACCCAGAGCGAAGGCTGCCTGAGCATCCCCGAGTTTCGCGAGCCCGTGACCCGCCCGCTTACGGTCACGATCCGCGCCCAGGACGTGAACGGAAAGTTCTATGAGAAGACCGGGCAAGAGCTGCTGGCGCGCGCCTTTTTACACGAAACCGATCACCTCAACGGCAAACTCTACATCAGCCACATCAGCGCGCTGAAGCGCGATTTGATCAAACGCAAAATCCGCAAGCTGATGAAGGCCGGAGAGTGGTGATCATCGATTTGTGGTTGCGTCAGACCACAGGCTGGAAACTGTGGAACCGTTCCCGGCCTTTCCTGGCTATCGCCGCATGAACCTCGTCTTCGCCGGAACACCCGCCTTCGCCGTCCCGACCCTGCAGAAACTGGTCGATGCCGGCTTTGCGGTCCGCCTCGTGGTTACGCAACCGGACCGTCCGCGGGGCCGTGGCATGGAGCTGACTGCATCGCCCGTGAAGCAGTGCGCCCTGCGCCTCGGGCTTGCGGTGCTGCAGCCGGAGAAAATCAAGTACAACGAGGAGTTTCACGCAGAACTGGCGGCGCTCCGGCCCGACGCTGTCATTGTCGTGGGGTACGGGCGCATCCTGCCGCCGTGGATGATTGACCTTCCCCCGCTTGGCAACCTCAACCTGCACGCTTCTCTGCTGCCCAAGTATCGGGGCGCCGCTCCCATTCAGTGGGCGATTGCCCGCGGAGAAACCGTGACCGGGGTCACCACCATGCGCATCGACACCGGCCTCGATACCGGCGACCTCCTGCTGCAACGCGAACTGGCCATTGCGGCGGACGACACCGCAGAAACCCTGGCGCCCCGGCTCGCTGCCATCGGCGCTGACTTGATGATCGATACTTTGCGCGGCCTGGAGGCGGGCACGATCCAGCCGCGGGCCCAAGACCACGCGCACGCCACCCTGGCTCCCATTCTCAAGAAAGAAGACGGGCGTATCGATTTTCACCGCACCGCAACCGAGATTTGGAACCGGCTGCGCGGATTCCAACCCTGGCCCGGCGCCTACACGACCTTCCGCGGCAAGAGCCTCCACCTCTGGGCCGCGCGGCCCGTGGCGATGGATGTGCCCACGGCAACCATCCGCATGGAGGGCCACCTTCCCCTGGCCGGCTGCGCTCCGGGCACCGCGCTGGAGTTGATCGAAGTGCAGCTGGAGGGCAAGAAGCGCATGGCCGGCCGCGATTTCGTGAACGGATACCGGCCCTATAACGGCGAGTCCCTCGGCGAGCAACCGCCGATCGCCCCCTGAGCTGGTCCCTTCTCATGCCCGTTTCGCCAGCCCGCGCCGCCGCCTTCGACATTCTCCTTCGCGTGGAGACGCGCGGTTCCTACGCCTCAGAATTGCTGCACTCCGAAGTCTGCGCGCCTCTGAGCGCGGCCGACCAGGCCCTGGCGACCGAAATCGTGATGGGAGTCTTGCGCTGGCGCTCCGTTCTGGATCGGTTGATCGGAGCCGTCGCAGCCCAGAAGCTGGAGAGGCTGGATCCCGAGGTCCGGACTGCCCTGCGCCTGGGCGCGTATCAATTGGGCTGGCTGGACCGGGTTCCTGCCCACGCAGCCATTCATGAGAGCGTGGAGCTGGTCAAGCAGGCTCGCAAACGCTCGGCCGTGCCCTTCGCGAATGCTGTGCTGCGCAAGCTGGACCGGTCGTCCTTCGCAGAGTCCCTCCAGCCGGCGCTGATAGGCATCGCAGCAGACGCGAACGCAATCGCCCAGGCCACCGCTCATCCCGAATGGCTGGTCGCTGCCTGGTGTGCTCAGTTTGGCGCCGGCACGGCACAGCGGATCTGCGACTACGATCAGTCGATCCCGCAGACCGCCCTGCGGTTGCGCCGCCCGGAGGTGGAAGCCGAGCTCGGCGCCGAAGGAATCTCCCTTGCCCGCGGCCAACTGCTGGCAACCGCCCGCCGCGTCGCTTCCGGAGATGTCACCAGGACCAGGGCCTTCACCGAGGGGTGGGTCGCAATCCAGGACGAAGCGTCGCAGCTGGTGGCGGCCCTCCTCGAACGGGGCAACCGGATTCTCGACTGCTGCGCCGCGCCCGGTGGCAAGACCGCCGCCATCGCGGAGCGCAACCCCGAGGCAACGGTCATCGCCGTCGAAGTGCACGCACACCGCGCCGAATTGCTCCGCAAGCGGGTGCGCGCGCCCAACGTGCAGGTGGTCCACTCTGACCTTCTGAGCTTTCCGCTGGGCCAGCCCTTCGACTGCGTGCTGGTCGACGTTCCCTGCTCGGGGACAGGCACGCTTGCCCGGCATCCGGAAATCAAGTGGCGCCTGAAGTGCGAGGATCTGAGCGGCCTGCAGGCGCGGCAGATCGCAATTCTACGGGCTGCCATGCGCCACCTGGGCCGCGATGGCCGGTTGATCTATTCGACCTGCTCGCTGCAGCGCGAAGAAGATGAACAGGTCGTCGAGGCGGCCCTTGCGGCAGAGCGCGGGTTTCGCCTGGGGAGCATCGAGCAGCGGCTGGAAGCCCTGCGCGCAAACGGCGAACTCGCCGCCCAAGACTACCGCTCCCTTCTGAGCGGCGCCTATCTTCGCACCCTGCCGGGAGTTCATCCTTGCGACGGATTCTTCGCGGCCGTCATCGAACGCGCGGACTAGAGAACCGCACACTCCGCCGCCACCTACCGCACCTCGAAATTCACCGTGGCCCCCGCCAGTACGCGCTGGCCGGGAGCAGGCGTCTGCGACACGATGATGCTGGCGGGCGAGGGCTGCGGCGGATTGCTCGAAGCAGCCGGGACTCCAGGCCCCTCACCGGTGGCCGACGATACCACGGTCACGCTGCCCACATGAAACCCGGCATCGAGCAGCAGCAGGTTGACGCTCCCCAGCGGTTGCCCGAGGAAGCTCGGCATGACAAACACCTGCGCCGGCGATCCGGAGCTCACCAGCAGACTGATTCTCGGCACTGACACGCTGCTCGCGTTGGCGGGCGGACTCTGCGCCAACACCTGGTCGGCCTCGGAGCCGCGCATCGCCACAGAGGCCAGGCCTCCGATGTCTAGCCCGCGGCGCCGGATGTTCAAATCCGCAGCGCGCGCGCTTTCGCCAACCACATCGGGAATCGAAACGCGCTGCGGCCCGAGACTCTGCGAGGCCCGCACCTGCCAGCCGCGTCGCACCTTCGTCCCCGCGGCCGGAACCTGCATCATGATTTTGCCTTCTGGCACATGGGCGCTGTAGTACTGGCGCTCGATCATCACGCTGAGCCCCAGGGCCGCGGCGGTCTGGTCGGCTTGGGCAGGGCTGAGGCCGACGATGTTGGGGACGGTCACTTCGCTGGTGTGGATGGCAATCCGCATCGCCAGCAAGGCCGACGTGATCGCCACCAGCAGCAATCCCAGAGCCACCAGCGCCAGCCGGAAAAAGGTCCTCATGCACGTACCTCCGACCGCGCCCACAGGTTACCAAAGTCCGTGTCCGCACGGGTCCTTTCGGCAAACCCGTACAGCACTCCTGAGACGAATGCCTGCGCCGCCGTTAGGGGTAACGTAGTGCAGGACGGTGCGCCCTGGCGTGCCGCTTCCGGACTCGTCGCGATAAGGCAGTGACCATGCAAAAGGCGAATTCCCCCGCTCCCCTCCGCCGCAGTTCCCGCGTTCCGGTCAACCTTCCCGTGCTGGTAACCAGTCTCGAGCCGGGCACGCGCTTCTCGGAAGTTTGCGAGACCATGGTGGTCAACGCGCACGGTTGCTCCCTGCGCTCGCCCGCAAAGCTTGATGCCGGGATCATCCTCCACTTCCACAGCAAGGAAGGGCGGGAAACCACCGCCAAGGTCGTCACCTGTCAGCCGCTCGATTCCAACCGCTCCGAGTGGCGCCTGGCGGCCCGGCTCGACCGTCCCGAGAATTTCTGGGGGCTGACCACGTATCCGGCGGACTGGGCCCAGTTGCCGCCGCCCTCGGCGCCGACCTCCGACAAACTGCCGGCCAAGCTGGCCGCGCGCAGCATTTCGCATGTCGCCGATCCGGCGACCATCTCGCCTTCGCTGAAGGGCATGTTTGACAAGATTCAGAAGCAGGTGTCGGACGAGCACCTGCGCGCCCTGGTCATGGACCTGATCCAGCCCCTGGCCGCCGAGACTGCGGACCTGCGCGAGAAGTTCTCCCGCGGGCGCAGCCGGTTCGAGGTCTCGCTCGGTCAGATTCCGCCCGAGTTGCAGGACCAGATGGAAGAGCGCCTGAAGAACAACCTCGGTCCACGCGTGCTCGAGCAGTCGCGCGCCCAGGTCACGCAGGTCATGGAAGCCGCCAAGGCGGCGATCGACAAGAAGACCACCGAAACTCGGGACGAGTTTCTGCTGCGCGTCACCAAAGAATTGAAGAGCGTGGAAGAGCGCGCCCGGACCCTCTCCGCGGAAATCGCCGAGAGCCAGCGGGGCCAGCTCAACCGCGGCATGGGCGAGTTCCACCAGCATGTCGTGGATGCGGGCAACCGCCTGAAGAAGTTGAGCGAAGACCTCTTCAAGGTCATGCAGCACGATCTGGGCGAAGAGCACGACGCCCGGCGCCGCCAACTCGATGAGGCGCAAAACCAGATGCTGGCCGAGAAATCCCGGCTGGACGAAGAGGTCGCCCGTCTCGACGGCCGCGTGGCCAAGCTGGATGAATCGGCCCGCAGCCTCGAATCCGGCCTCGACAAGCGTCTCGGCCAGATGGCCAGCAACACGCTCGGGGAAGTCCGCAAGCAGCTGGAGAGCGCCGTCGACGAGATCCTGCTCCAGCTCGAGGCCCGCAGCTCGCGCGACTTGGGCGTGCGGGTTGAGGCGGCCTGCGCCCAGCTGAAGACCATCCAGGAGGAAATCGAAACCTCCACCGCGCAGGCCCTCAACCGCCAGGTGGCGGAAACCCTGCGCCTGTTCACAACCTCATTGCAGGAACTCCAGCAGGAGTCGGTCGAGCGTCTGCGCGCCACCCTGATGGGCGGATTGAATTCCGTGATCCGCAACCTGGGCGAACAATTCCGCGCAGAAGGACAGCCCATGGAACGGCGCTGGCCGGCGGCAGACTAGCAGACTCGGATCGAGTCTCCGGGCTTGAAGCCGACACCCTTCCGGCCGTCCGCGGGGCTTCAGCGGCAGGGATCCGGGATCGCCAGCGAATCTTCAGGCTTGTCTTCGAGTCAGGGTCTCGGCAGACGGGTCTGCCGGCGCAATCACCCGCCCCGTGCGGCACATCTTCACCACATCGTATTCGTACACGGTCCCGCAGAGCAGGCAAACCTGGTAATCCTGACCATGCGCGCCGCTGTGGGGCCAGGAGAAACGGTGGGGGCAGAGGGACTCCATCAGTCGCTGAATCAGCTTGGTGGGCACGCCGGTCTTTCTCCTTCACAGCTGCGGGATGGGCACCCGCATTTGAGTTAGGCCAGAGTGGAGCGCTCCGCAGAGCGCAGCGTGAACTCAAAGTAGCATAGCCACACCGAAGCCGCTGGCACCGCAGTCCATGGCGGCTGAGCGTTGGGTCAGGGTGCGGTCTGATTACCCGGCCAGATGGGCAGTGCGCAGCTTGGCGAATGGACTGGCCGCATCCCCTCAGCGGACTTCGTCTTCGGCGGGCGCGCTATCGGGAGTATCCAGCTTGAGCGCAGCCGGATTCGGAGGCGCTGCCGGAGGCGGCGGAAATGCGCCCGGGTCCTTGCCGGCCAGCGCCGCCTTCATGAAGTCCATCCAGATCGGCAGCGCCGCCCGGGCGCCGGTTTCCTTCGCCCCCAGCGTTTTCTTCTCGTCGTACCCGATCCAGACTCCGCAAGTCATGGTGGGCGAAAAGCCCACGAACCACGCGTCCGTGAAATCGTTGGTGGTGCCCGTCTTTCCCGCCAGGGGCAGCTTCAACGTGCCCGCGGCCACCGCCGTGCCGTGCTGGACCACTTCCTGCAGCATGCCGGTCATGATGCGTGCCGTGCGCGAAGAGATCACGTCTTTTATCTCGGGAAAGTCTTCCTCGAGCACGCGGCCCTCATAGTCGGTCACCTTGGTGATGTAGCGCGGCACCAGCCGCACCCCGTCGTTCGGGAACACACTGAAGGCGCTGGTTTGCTCCAGCAACGTGACCTCGGCGGCTCCCAGGGCCACCGGCAGGTACGGCGGCAGGTTGCTGGTGATGCCAAACCGGCGCGCGTAATCGATCACCGTCTTGATGCCGATGCGGTCCGCCAGCCGGAGCGTGGGAATGTTGCGTGACTGCGCCAACGCCCGCCGCAGCGTGATCGTGCCTTCAAATTTCTCGTCGTAGTTGTGCGGGGTATAGGGAGTCGGGCCGGTCTCAAAGGTGATGGGAGCATCGAGCACGGGATCGTCAGGACTTCCTCCCTGGTCGATGACCGCGGTGTACACATACGGTTTGAACGACGAGCCTACCTGCCGCAGCGCCTGGGTCGCGCGATTGAATTTCGACTCGTTGAAGTCGCGCCCTCCGACCATCGCCTTGATTTCGCCGGTCGCATTGTCGATGGCGACCAACGCTCCCTGCGCCCCGGAGTCCTGTTCCAGGCTGACGCGCGCCGTGCCATCGCCTGCGAGCGAGAGCACCTTGACGTAGCAGAGGTCCCCAGCCTTGAACAGGGCCGTCAGCCTTTTTTGCGTCCACGCGACATCCTGCGGCGACAGGGTCGCGCGGTAGCGGCCGAATTTCAATGTCGCCGAGGCCGGGCCCACGCTCATCACCAGCGCATGTACATAGTCGTTCGGCTCGGGCTCGTCATCCCAGTCGGCATCTTCGTAGGTGTCGAGTGCCAGGCCGCTGGCGATCACATTCTGCAAGCGGCTTTTCCACCCGTGGCGGCGCTCGTAGGCGGCTACACCGTTGAGCACGGCCCGGTTGGCCGCCTTCTGCAGCTCCATGTCGAGCGAGGTGTACACTCGCAGCCCGCCTTCGTGCACCTGGTCGCTGCCGTATTTGTTTTCCAGGTAACGGCGGATCTCCTCCACGGCATAGGGCGCCAGCGAATTGGGGTCGCGCTGCACCTTGAGCTGGATCGGTGTCCCCTTGGCGTCGTTGGCCTGCTGCGCGGTGATCTTGCCGTCCTCGAGCATCGCATTCAAAACCAGGTTGCGCCGCTTCAGCGCGCGGTCGGGGTGCGCGATGGGCGAGTAATACTGGGGCGCCTTGGGCAGTCCCGCCAGCAAAGCGGCCTCCTCCAGCGTGAGCTTCTTCGCTGGCTTGCTGAAATAGTATTCCGCAGCCGACTCGAACCCGTAGGCCCCATGCCCGAGAAAAATCTGGTTGGCGTAGAGCGTGAAGATCTGCGGCTTCGTAAACCGCCGCTCGATCTGGATGGCGAGCACGACTTCCTGGATCTTGCGGTGAAACGAACGGTCGGGCGACAGGAAGAGGTTGCGGGCCAGCTGCATGGTCAGGGTGGACGCCCCTTGCACTTTTCCGCCCGATTCAATGTCGCGATACGCCGCGCCCACGATACGCCAGTAGTCGATACCGGAATGCTGGAAGAAATCCTTGTCCTCGGTCGAGATCAGCGCGTCGCGCAAGACCTGGGGGTAGTCGTCATAGCTGGCCACCACTCGCCGCTGCAACGCGAACGAGCCGATTACCCGTCCCTGGTCGTCGTAGAGCTCCGTAATCGAGCTGGGGCGATAGTGTTCGAGTTCTTCCACCTGGGGGAGATCCGTGGAATAGACCAGCAGCAGTCCCGCCGTGGCCCCGACCAGGGCGGCTGCCAGCACCAGGAATCCGAGCAGCACCCGGCCTACCAGCTTGTGATTGGCCGCTTCTTCGAGCGGGCGTTCTTCGAAGATGGACCTCATGGAAGTGAGTTCAGGATAGCAGTTTGCCCGCGGTCGGCAGCTCGCCGCGGGTGGTTGTTGGCTGATCGCTCGTGGGTGAGGGCTCTGACGGAGCCGGGAATCGCTGCAATAAAAAGTTTGCGCGCCCCATGAGGCGCGCAATCGATCCAGTCATCCGTAGTAGCTGCCGGCTAGGAGCCACCAGCCGCTTACGCTTTGGCTTCCCGCTTCTTCAGAACCTCGATCGCCTTCTTCAGCTGCTCGTCCGGCTGCGCCGTTTTGACCTTGTTCTCATCGGCCGGCGCGCCTGTATCCTCGTCGTCGGGCGCGGCCGCGTCCTCATCGGCGTCAGCCACCATGACGTTGGGCGTAACCGCCGCATCCTGGATCGCCTTCCCGCTCGGCGAATAGTACTTGGCCACCGAGAGGATGAGCGCCGACCCGTCGGGCAGGTCGATCAGCTTCTGCACCGAACCGTCTCCGAACGTTTTGTCGCCGACCACGTCGCCGCGCGCGTTCTCAAGGATCGCCGCAGCCACCACTTCGGCCGCGCCCGCTGTGCCCCGGTTCACCAGCACCACCACCGGCAGGTTCGTGATCGCTTTCGCCGGGTCGGCGGTGTACGCCTCGCGCGGATATTTCTGGCCTTGCAGGTAGGTGATGGTTCCGTGGTTCAGGAACAGGTTCGCGGTCGCAATGCCCTCGAGTTCGTCGCCTTCGCCGTTGTTGCGCAGATCGAGAACGAATCTCTTCGCTCCCAGCTTCTGCAGCGACTTGATGCGGGCCGCGATCTCCAGCGCCTTACCCTTGGTCAGCGTGTCGGCCTTGATGTACCCAACCCCGTCTTCCATCAGCTTGTCCGCCACTGCCGGAATCGCCACCACGTCGCGGGTAATGACCACCTTCTGCGGCTCGGCCCGGCGCGCGCGCACCACTGAAACCGTCACATTCGATCCCGGCTGTCCCGCCAGCAGGGCACGGATCCCGGCCAGCGACATCTCCCGTGTGCTGTGTCCGTCAATCGCTTCAAAAATGTCGGAGCCCTGAATTCCCGCCTTGTCCGCCGGTCCGCCGGGAACCACCGAGATCACCGCCGCGTAGCCGAAGCGCTTCGAGACCGCGGCCCCGATGTCTCCCTTCGCGTCGGTCTTCTTCGCTTTGTACTCCTCGTATTCCTTCGGGCTCATGTAGCTGGAGTTCGAATCCAGGGCCTCGAGCAGGCCGTGCAGTGCGCCGTCGGTCACCTTGGGAATGTTGGGGTCTTCGACATACTCGCTGTTCACCCGCGACAGCACTTCGCTGTAGACCTGCAGCTGGCGGTAGGCGCCATCATTCGAGGAGGCTTTCACCCCGCCCAGTCCGCCCACGACCATGAACAGAAGAACCGCGAACGACGAGACCAGAATTGCTGCTTTGGTTTTCATTGACATCGCTTTGTGATCATCCGGCGCAGGAAGGAGCGTCACTTCCAGAGGGATACCGTCATTATATCCTCTATTGATGTCCTCCCTGCGATTTCGGCTGCCTAAATCTCTCCGCCGGTAACTTCCCCGACACGCCCGGAACGAAAACCCGGGCCGGGGTTAGAGCGATCGCCCTATCGCTCTCCTTGCGTTGACGGTAACCTGCTCTGGTCCAATTGCTTAAAGCGGATCGATGCAGCTATTGCGGACACTTGAAATTCAACGTGATCGAGGTCTGGAACTCAATCGCGCGGCCCTCCTGCACCAGGGGCCTGAAACGCCACTGGCGGACCGCATCGAAAGCCGCGCGCCCCAGCAGCAGATAGCCGGTCACCAGCTTTACGTCGCGCACACTCCCATCCTTGCCCACCCAGGCCTGCAGAACGACCGGCCCTTCCAGATGTTGACCCAAGGCTTGCGCCGGATACGGGGGCTCGACACGGGATATCAGCAACCCTCGCGCCGTGGCTTCCGGAACGAATGAGGGTTCCAGGTTGCTGGCCGGGGAAGGAGCGGGCGTGGAGCGGAGGCTGTCGGGAATGATCACGCCGGTCCGGGCTTCGGGTGAGGGCATCGTGTCTTCCCGAACCCGGTTGGGAGCCGGCGCCGGGGCCGTCGTTGCGACTGGCATGGGCGCTGGCGGCGGAGTCGGCAGCGTGGGCGCATCCGAGGCTTTGCCGTCTCCCTGCGTTGCCGGTGGCAAGGCGGGCGACGTTCCCTCTGCATTAGCCTGGGCCAGGGCCTTTGCCTGGTCGGAATCCGGCGGCGGGTCGATGTTCGGCGGCTGTTGCGCGCCTGCTTTCGGAATCGTCTTCGTCTCGATGATCTGGATCTTGCTGGGGTCGACGTCAGTCGACTCTGCCGGCGGATCGGCCATCAACGCCTCCTCCGGCTGGGTCGCCGCGGCCGGAGCCGGGGGCGGCCCCGTCGGGTTCGAAGCTGCGGCCGGAACAGGCTTCTCCACACTCGCTCGCGCCTTCACCGAGAAAGCATGGAAGACCGAGTTCACCCGCCCGAGATAGGAATCCCCCGGCGCCCAGACGTACAGTACACCTGCGATCAACACGCAGGCCACGACGGCAAAGACCAGGTACTGCGGCGCGGAGCTGCCTGCGCCTTCCGCGGCGGGAGTCTCTTCTTGGGGATCTTCCGAGGCTGAAGAAAACACCCCGGTCGAGTCCTGGGTTCGGATGTAGGCCGGCTCCAGGTCCGGGTTGCTCTCCGCTTCGGCGGCGCTCTCCTTGGTTGCTTCCGGGGCGGATTGGAAGATCGTTCTTACTTCGTCCCAGCGCTTGCTGGGCAGAGCTTCGGCTGGCCGGCTCTCCGCTTCGCGGCTGTCGCGGATGGTGGACGGACCGCGGGCCGCTTGCCAGCCCGGCGCTGCAGCAGCCTGCGGCGGCGGGGCAACTCGCTGTTCCGCTTCCAGGGCCGTCGCAGGGGTCGCGGCTTGCGACAGGAAACCGGATTTGGCCGCCTGCGGCGGTTCGGAAGGGGCGTCCTCGAGCGGCTCGTTCTCGGCCTCGGCTGCGAGCGCTTCCAGGCGCGCCTGCTTCTCCTGCTGCTCGGTGCGCCGCGACAGGATCAGGTCGCGCGCCGTGGTCAGCGTGTCGCTGGCGTGGGCCATCTCGATGGGCTTCTTGATGACCGAATTTGCGCCCTGTTGCAGCGCCCGGCTGATCGCGGCATCGTCGGGCACGAGCGCCAGATTCAGGCTGGGTACCCGTTGTTCCCGGGCTTTTTTCAGAAGCGAGCCCGCCTCGATCTGCTGGTCCCAGTCGACCACGATCGCGTCGTAGGCCTCCCGACTGATGCGTTCAGCGGCGACCAGCACTTCGGAGCAGATCTCGGCCTGGATGCCCAACTCGGTGAGAATCTGGCACAGTGTGGCCGCACTGCTGCCGTCCGCCGTGAACAATAGTGCCCGCAGCTCCATCCCCGTTCAGGCTAGTAGCGAGTAATGCTCTCAGCAAGTTACGGAGGTGGAGGGCGCCAACACGATGGACCCGGTCCCCGTGAGGAAGGACATGTCCCGCCGACACCCCCGGCCCCAGTGCCTTCTTCGTGAAGCGATGGCTCCGAAAGGCGGGTGCCGGCCAGCATCGGCTACAATCGGGGGACTTCCATGCGTTGGTTTCTCCTGCTGGGGCTGCTGCCGGCTCTTGTGGTGGCGCAAACCGGTTCGCCTTCCAAGCCCACTCCACCAACCCCCGCCGCGCTTCCTCATTTCCAGGACATCGGTCCGCAAGCCGGGCTCACCGTGCCGCACATTTCCTCCGCCGACAAACGCTACATCATCGAGTCCGTCAGCGGGGGAATTGGCCTGATCGATTGCGACAACGACGGCAAGCTCGACGTCGTGGCCGTGCGCGGGTCGAACGTAGACCGCTACCGCAAGGACCGCGGCGACCTCATGGTCACGCTCTATCACCAGGATGCTGGCCTGAAATTCTCCGACATCACTCAACAAGCCGGCCTCACCCGCAAAGGCTGGGGCATGGGCGTGGCCGTGGCCGACTACGACAACGATGGCTTGCCCGATCTCTACGTCACCGGCTACGGCGGCAACGTGCTCTACCACAACCTGGGCAACTGCAAGTTCGAAGACGTCACCGAAAAAGCTGGCGTTGCGGCGGGCGGTTTGAGCCTGGGCGCCGCCTGGGGCGACTACGACCGCGACGGCCTTGTGGACCTCTACGTCTCCCGCTACGTCCACGTCGACATGAACAAGCTGCCCGAACTCGGCAGCGATGAGAAGTTCTGCCAGTTCCGCGGCGTGCTGGTGCAGTGCGGCCCGTGGGGCATGCAGGGAGAAACCGACTTCCTCTTCCATAACCGCGGCGATGGCACTTTCGAAGATGTCACCAGGAAAGCCGGGGTTGAGGATGTGCACCGCTACTACGGCATGGGCGTGGTATGGGGCGACCTCGACAACGATGGCTGGCCCGATCTTTACATCGCCAACGACGCCGGCCCCAACTACCTCTACCGCAACAAGCACAACGGCACCTTCGAGGAAATCGGCCTGCTCGAAGGCGCGGACCTGAGCGGCGACGGCCAGGAACTCGGTTCCATGGGCGTCGACCTGGGCGACTATAACCACTCCGGACGCCTGAGTGTCTTTGTCACGGAGTTCGTCGATCAGTCCGACACGCTCTACCGCAACAACGGCCCTGACGGCTTTGCCGACGTCAGCTGGAGTGCGCAGATCGCCCAGCCCAGCCACCCCTATGTGGGCTGGGGCACCTCGTTCTTTGACATGGACAACGACGGCTGGCTCGACATCTTCGTCGCCAACGGGCACGTGTATCCGCAGGTAGACACGATTCCCAACGCCGCCCACTTCCGCCAGCCGATGCTGCTGTTCCGCAACCAGCGGGATGGCACGTTTGAAGAGGTCGGCTCGGCTGCGGGCCTCCGCGATGTTCCTCTCCAGTCCCGCCGGGGCGCTGCCTTCGGCGACATCAACAACGACGGCTGCATCGACATCGTGACCCTGAACGTGGGCGAGCCGCCCTCACTGCTGCTGAATCATTGCCAGAACGGAAACCACCGCGCCCTGTTCAAGCTGATCGGAACGAAAAGCAATCGGCTGGCAATCGGCGCTCGGGTCACGGTGCGGGCCGGCAAACTGACCCAGATCAGCGAAGTCAAAGGCGGATCCAGCTACCTTTCCCAGAACGATCTGCGCCAGCATTTCGGGCTGGAAAAGAACCAGAAGATGGATGAGGTCACCATCCGCTGGCCCAGCGGAAATTCCGAGACGCTGAAGGACTTGCCCGCGGATTTCATCTACACGGTAATCGAAGGCCAGGGCGTGCAGGACAAAACGCCGCTGCCCCCGCCCGAGTCCCGGTCGGGCGCCGGACTCCAGGCTCGCTGACCCGGCGTGCCCCCTGCTATCCTTGGGGGAACCGTCCCTGGCCCGCGTAGCAAATCGATTTTCTACTTTACGGTTCTCCTCCCGGGGACTGGCGCGCCAACCCGTTCCCGGTTACAATTTCGCCTCATCGCGGCCCGGACGCCAATGGGCAGCGGATTTCGATCCTGGGGCAGATGCCGAAAACGAAAAAGTCGCGTCCCCGAAAATCCGGTGTGGTCACCCTGCGCGCCGTCGCCGACCATGTCGGCCTCACTCCGGGCACGGTTTCGTCGGTTCTCAACAACGCACCGTCCTCGCGCTCCATCCCGCAATCCACCAAGAACCGCATCCTGCAGGCCGCCCGGGAACTGAATTACCGCCCCAACTTCTTTGCCCAATCGCTGCGCAGGAAACGCACCTACACCATCGGCGTGATCGTGGAAGAAATCGGCGACGCCTACGGCTCGCTGGTCATCAGCGGCGTCGAGCAATACTTGCGCTCCAAAAACTTTTTCTTCCTCACCGTGGTGCACCGTCACGATCCCCTGTTGCTCGACCGCTACGCCCAGATCCTGCTGGAGCGCGGGGTCGAAGGTTTTCTTACGGTTGATATGCAACTCCGCGTGGCGCCGCCGCTGCCCACGGTAGCGGTCGCCGGGCATAAGACTTTTCCCGGCGTTACCAACATCGTGCTCGATCATCATCATGCCGCCCGCATCGCCCTCGAGCACCTGCTCAGCCTCGGGCACAGGAAAATTGCTTTCATGAAAGGCTCGCGCTTCAGTTCCGACTCCGAGGACCGCTGGCACGCGATCATGGAAGTCGCCCGCAGACTGAACATCGAAGTCGATCCGGAACTCACCGTGCAGATCGACATCGACGATCCCACCCCGCAACTTGGCTATCCCTTCGCCAAGCAACTGCTCGAGCGGCGCCTTCCTTTTACCGCGCTGTTCGCCTACAACGACCTATCCGCGATCGGCGCGATCCGGGCCTTTCAGGAAGAGGGCCTGCGCGTTCCCGGCGATATCTCGGTGGTGGGCTTCGACGACATTCAGATCGCGGCCTACAACACCCCCAGCCTGACCACCGTGCGCCAGCCCCTGATCCGGATGGGCACTATCGCCGCCCAGACTCTTCTTGAACGCATTGAGACCAAGAAGCTGGAGCCTCGCGAGATCGCCATCCAGCCCGAACTGGTCATTCGGGAATCCACCAGCAGGCGAGCTGGATAGCATTCCTTCCAACCTCTTGAAAACGGCGAAGCGTGGACCACCCGACGGGAAGCAGGTCCCGAGCGAGGACTTACTTCTTGCATCTGGCAAAGGAGGGCCCGTCAAAACGGCAAGGCCACCTGGCCTGGAACCTCCCCGTTGGGGGACGATAGCCCATCCCTCCACCTGGTCGTCCGACCTGCTGATCTGAGAGCCCGCCCAAACCGCGGCAGACTTCTCCTTCGCCCTGATCGTCCTCCGCCCTCCAAGCAAGACCGCCATTCATCAATCTGTTAGGCGGATGCCCCTGGCCCCGGGCGGTCGCACCTCACACCTGCCCGTGATTCATGGCACAGCCGGAAGGCCCCCACAACCCCGAACATAAGGGGTAATTCCAGCGCGGTGAGGGTTCCTATGAAAACCGTTCTCCTGCTGGGAGCCGCCGGTCGAGACTTCCACAACTTCAACGTCTTCTTCCGCCACAACCTGGACTACCGGGTGGTCGCGTTCACGGCCACGCAGATCCCCGACATTGCTGGCCGCCGCTATCCGGCAGTACTGGCCGGGCGGTTGTACCCGGAGGGAATCCCGATCCACGAGGAAAAGGACCTGGAGATCCTGATCTCCGATTATGGGGTCGATGTCGTGGTCTTCTCCTATAGCGATATCTCGCACCAGAACCTCATGCACCTGGCCTCACGCTCGGTCGCTGCAGGTGCGGACTTTTGGCTGCTGGGTACCGAACACACCCAGATCGCCTCGCGAGTGCCGGTAATTTCGGTGTGCGCGGTGCGCACCGGTTGCGGCAAGAGTCCGGTGTCCCGCCTGGTCGCCGCAGAACTTCACCGGCAGGGAAGAAGGGTGGTCGCCGTACGTCACCCCATGCCTTACGGCGACCTGGCGGCGCAGGCCGTGCAGCGCTTCGCCACCATGGAGGACCTGGACCGGCAGCAATGCACGATCGAAGAGCGCGAGGAGTACGAGCCCCACATCAAGTCGGGGACGATCGTCTACGCCGGCGTCGACTATGAGAAGATCCTGCGCCAGGCAGAGCAGGAAGCCGACATTATCCTGTGGGATGGCGGCAACAACGACACACCCTTCTACAAATCCGATCTCGAAGTCGTGGTCGTCGATCCCCACCGTGCCGGGCACGAGCTTTCCTACTACCCGGGCGAAGTCAACCTGCGCCGCGCCGACGTGCTGGTGGTCAACAAGGTCGATACCGCGCAACCCCAGGACATCGAAACCGTCCGCCGCAACATCCGCCTGCACAATCCCAACGCTTTGGTCTGCGAGACCGCCTGCCGCGTCACGGTTGACGATCCTCATGCCATTCGCGGGAAACGCGTGCTGGTGGTGGAGGACGGCCCAACCCTCACCCACGGAGAGATGCCCTATGGCGCCGGCGTGGTGGCGGCGCGGGAATGCGGCGCCGCGGAACTGGTCGATCCGCGTCCCCACGCCGTGGGCTCGATCCGCGGCACCTTCGAGCGCTACACGCACCTGACCAGCCTGCTGCCCGCCATGGGCTACAGCGACATGCAGAGGCACGAACTGGAGGAAACCATCCGCCGCACCCCCTGCGACCTGGTCCTGGTCGCTACACCCATCGACCTGTCGCGCGTCATCAAGCTCGACAAGCCCAGCTTGCGCGTCAGCTATCAGGCCGAAGAACGCACCAGGCCCGGCCTCGCCGACCTGGTCGAAAAGTTCGTCCACGACCACGAACTCGTGCCTGCCGGAGGCCCGCGATGAAAGGCAAAGACTTTTTGTCGATCAAGGATTTCTCGCCTTCCGAAATCTTCTATCTGATCATCCTCGCCCGGCAGGTGAAGACCCATCCGACCAACTATTGCGACTCGCTCCGCCGCGAGACCCTGGCCATGATCTTTGAGAAGCCGTCTCTGCGCACCCGCGTCAGCTTCGACGTCGGGATTCAGCAACTGGGCGGCTTTTCCGTTTATCTCTCGCCCGCAGAGATCCAGCTGGGCAAGCGCGAGTCCGTTTACGACGTCGCCAAGAACCTGGAGCGCATGGTGCAGGGCATCATGGTCCGCACCTTCGCCCACGAGATCGTCGAGCAGATGGCCGAGCACGCCTCGGTTCCCGTGATCAACGGCCTCACCGACTACAGCCACCCCTGCCAGGCCATGGCCGACTACCTGACCATGTGGGAAGCCAAAGGTAGGCTGGAGGGACTGAAGGTCGCCTTCGTCGGCGACGGCAACAACGTCGCTCACTCGCTGCTGTTCGCCGGCGCCCAACTGGGAGCGCATGTGTGGGTGGCAACTCCGCCCGGCTACGAACCCAACGCCGACGCCGTGAAATGGGCCGTGCAACGCGCCCGCGAGACCGGGGCCAGTTGCACCCTCACCAATGACCCGGTGGAAGCCGTTCGCGGTGCCGACGTGGTCTACACCGATGTCTGGGCAAGCATGGGCATGGAGGCCGAGAAAGAAAAGCGGGCCAGGATCTTCCGCCCCTTCCAGGTCAATGCCCAGCTCTTCGGCCAGGCCAAACCCGACGCCATCTTTCTGCATTGCCTGCCGGCCCACCGCGGGGACGAGGTGACCAGCGAGGTCATCGATTCGCCGCGCTCGCTGGTGTTTCAGCAGGCCGAGAACCGTTTGCACGCACAGAAAGCCATCATGCTGGAGCTGATGAAGGGCGAGTTCCTCCGCCTGCCCAGCCTGACGGAGTTGCAGAACACGCTGCACATCTGAGGAGGGCGCGATTCCGGGGGTGCCGCGCAGCGGCCGTGAAAATTCGACGCTCCCCCGCCTTCGCGGAGCAACCCCGGATCCACGCCTTCCCGACGTGCCGTTGCGGTTTGCGTGTGGGGCCCGCTCAGCTCGCCGGGCCCGATACACATGAAGACGATCCTGATCGCGGTCGGCGGCAACTCGCTCATTCGCGCGGGCGAAAAAGGCACCATCGCCGAACAGCTCGCCAATGCCCGCCGGACCGCGGCCGAAATCGTCGCGCTCTGCGCCGCCGGATACCGCATCGTCCTCACCCACGGTAACGGGCCCCAGGTCGGAGCCGCCCTGCTGCGTTCCGAGCGCGGCTCCAGCGAGGTCCCCGGCCAGCCTCTCGACGTATGCGATGCCTGCACCCAGGGCGAAATCGGGTATCTGCTCGAGCAGTGCCTGGAAACCGAGGTCCGGCGCGCTGGCTTGCGCGTCCCCGTGGTCACCCTGCTGACCCAGTGCGTCGTCTCGGCGCAGGACCCGGCCATGAGCCGGCCGGAAAAGCCGGTGGGGCCCTTCTACTCGCAGGCCGAGGCCGAGGCACGCCGCCGCCAGTTCGGCTGGCAGATTGTGGAAGACGCCTCGCGCGGCTACCGCCGCGTGGTGCCTTCGCCCGAACCCCTGGAGATCATGGAACTGGAAGTCATCCGCGACCTGGTCGAACACAACGTCTTGGTGATTGCCTGCGGGGGCGGCGGCATCCCGGTAATCTGGCGCGACGGGGCGATTGCCGGAGTGGAGGCCGTCATCGACAAGGACCGTGCTTCCGCCCTGCTCGCGGCCCGGCTGGGTGTCGACCTGTTCCTCATTTCGACCGACGCCGACTATGTGTATCTCGACTTCAAAAAGCCCACGCAACGTCCGCTGCACCGCATCTCTGCCGCGGAATTGCAGCAGCACTTCGCGGCCGGGCAGTTCCCTCCCGGCAACATGGGGCCGAAGGTAGAATCGGTCCTGCGCTTCCTGCGCAGCGGGGGGAAGGAAGCCATCATCACTTCCTGCGATCGCCTGCGCGAAGCGGTGGCCGGTTCCGCCGGAACACATATCGTGGCCGACCCGGCCGTGAACATTCCCCGCAACCTGGATGTCGAACTTCCCGTGGGAGGACGCTGATCATGGCCGAGACCCGCACCCTGCCTCCGCTGTCCACGTTCGAGCGCCGGCCGCGCCTGCAGCACGTCATCGAGTCGCAGCAGTTCACCGTGCCGCTGCTCATGGAACTGTTCGACCGCTCCCGCGGCATGGAGCGCATCGTCGCCCGCGGCGGCTCGCTCGACTACCAGAACCGCATCCTGGCGACCATGTTCTATGCGCCCTCCACCCGCACCCGCTTCTCCTTCGAAGCGGCCATGCACCGCCTGGGAGGCCGGGTGCTCTCCACCGAGCATGCCCGCGTCTTCTCCTCCGAGATGGACGGCGAGCAGGTGGAGGACTCGATCCGCATCATCGGCGGCTATTCCGATGTCATCGTGATTCGTCACCACGAGGAAGGCGGAGCCCGGCGCGCCGCCCAGGTCTCTCCCGTGCCCATTATCAACGCGGGCGATGGCGACGGCGGCCAGCACCCCACGCAAGCCTTGCTCGATCTTTACACCATCTACCGCGAACGCACGCTCAACGGCCTGAGCATCGCACTGATCGGCGAACTCGACCGCGGCCGTACCGCGCGCTCCCTCGCCTACCTGCTGGCCAAGTTCGAACGCATCAAGATGTTCTTCGTCAGCCCCCCCGAAACCCGCATGCGCCCCGACATCCTCGCCTACCTCGACGAGCACGGCGTGCACTACGAGCAGGAAACCGACCTGGAGCGCGTCGCCGGCGAAGTCGACGTCATTTACCAGACCCGCATTCGCCCCGAGCGCCTCTGCGACCACGCCCGCCTGAAGCGCTTCGCCATCGACTCCACGCTGGTGCGGCGCATGAAGCCGGACGCGCTCATCCTGCACCCCCTGCCCCGCACCGTGGAACTGGACAAGTCGGTCGATGACGATCCCCGCGCCTTGTATTTCCGCCAGGCGCGCAATGGTTTGTTCGTGCGCATGGCCCTGCTGACCATGCTGCTGGAGAAGGAATAATCAGATTCACAAAAGGAGCGCTATGCTGACCGATGTCAGGACCGAACGATCGACCCGCGCATTCGTCGAACTGGAGAACCAGTTCGGCGCCCACAACTATCACCCGCTCGACATCGTGATCGAGCGTGCCCAGGGCGTGTGGGTGTACGACGTGGAAGGCAAACGCTACCTCGATTGCCTCGCCGCTTACTCGGCGGTGAACCAGGGACACTGCCATCCCCGCATTCTGCAGGCCCTGGTCGAGCAGGCCCACAAGGTCACGCTCACCTCGCGCGCCTTCCGCCATGACCAGCTTGGCCCCTTCTACAAGGAACTGCATGACCTGACCGGGTTCGACATGACCCTGCCCATGAACTCCGGCGCCGAGGCGGTCGAGACCGCCGTCAAGACCGCCCGCAAATGGGGATACCAAGTCAAGGGCGTCTCCCACGGCCTGGCGGAAATCATCGTGTGCGCCAACAATTTTCACGGGCGCACTGTCACCATCGTCAGCTTCTCCACCGACGATCAGTATCGCGATGGCTTTGGTCCGTTCACGCCCGGCTTCCGCGTGATTCCTTTCGGCGATGCCCAAGCCTTGCGGCAGGCCATCACGCCCAACACCTGCGCCTTCCTGGTCGAGCCGATTCAGGGCGAGGCGGGCATCGTCATACCGCCGCGCGGATTCCTGCGCCAGGCCGCCGAAATCTGCCGCCAGAACAACGTCCTGCTCATCGCCGATGAGATCCAATCCGGACTCGGCCGCACCGGCGAACTCTTCGCCTATATGCATGAAGGAATCCGCCCCGATGTGTTGATCGTGGGCAAAGCGCTCGCCGGAGGGTTTTACCCGGTGTCGGCCGTGCTCGCTTCCAAAGAAATCCTCGGCGTCTTTCAGCCCGGCGACCACGGCAGCACCTTCGGCGGCAATCCTCTCGCCTGCGCGGTCGCGCGCGCGGCGCTGCGCGTGCTCGTCGAAGAGCGCCTGGTCGAACGCTCGGCCGAGATGGGCGCCTACTTCCTCGGCTTGCTCAGGACCCTGCGCAGCCCGCGGCTGAAAGAAGTCCGCGGCCTTGGGCTCTGGATTGGAATCGAATTGACTGTGCCCGCACGTCCCTACTGCGAGGCCCTCAAGAATGACGGCGTCCTCTGCAAAGAGACGCATGACCGGGTGATCCGCATCGCCCCGCCGCTGACCATTCGCAGGGAAGAAATCGACTGGGCGTTTGAGCGCATTCGGAAGGTCGTGGAGACGACCTAGCGGCTCGGTCCCGGCCTCGTCCCTCAGACCGGCCGCCGGCGTTAGGCTGGGCCTGAGGCGGGCGTCTGAATGCTGGACCCGGAAATCCACCGCCTTCCACCGCATTTCCACAGGTTCTATTACTTTGGTCATGTGCTTTCGGTTACGGGCTGGGAGATAATCGCCTCCTCAACTTTCCCAACCGAAAGGTGCCGAACTATGTCAGTCCTCCCCCTTCTGTTCCGCCTTTGGTCTGACGACCAGGGTCAGGACATTGCCGAATACGCGGTCATGCTCGCGGTCATCCTTGTGCTCGTCGTGGGCACCGTCCGCCTGATCGGGTCCAACGCCAACGGAGTCTTCTCGCAGGCCGCCAGCGCCATACAGTAAGAGGCGGTCGGGAAGTTTCGAGATTCGCTTTGCCGCATCGCAGCCACTGCCCGCAGGGCACGCCCGATGCGGTTTTCCTTTTCCGCTGCTCGCATCCCAGCAGCCGGCGGGGCACCAGGCCCGCACCGGCTTCTATCTCCGGTTGTCCTGGTCCGGTCCTTCCCCCGCCTGGCCCTTCTCCGTGGCGCTGCCCAACGCACGCACGGTCCCCATCCAGATCAGCCCTGCGGCGTAGCCTGCCAGCACATCACTCGGCCAATGCACCCCCAGATAGATTCGCGAGAAACCGATCGTCCCGACCAGCAGGGCCGCGCCAGTCCAGATCAGGGTGCGTTCCCAGCGGCGGCGAGTCCGGCGCAGGCTGAGGATGCCCGCGATCAATCCGTAGAAGCACAGCGACACCAGCGCGTGCCCGCTCGGGAACGACCAGGTACTGGGTTTGGTTCCTACAAAGGGGTCCGGCCGGGGCCGGTGGAATGCGAGCTTCAGCGTGGCGTCGAGCAGGCCCGCCCCCGCCATGGTCACCAGCACCAGCCGCGCCACGCCCCATTTCCGGCGCCACCCGCAGATCAGCAGCAGGCAGCAGGTCCCGGCGAGAATCCCCATCCAGTCCCCAAGCAGCGTAATGCGTGACATGACCACGGTGAGCCAGGGCGCAGCGTGCTGATGCACCGTGGCGCGGATGGCATTGTCGAACTGATCCGTCCCGCCCTCGAAGACTTCCTCCGCGAGCCACGCGAACAAGATCAGGCACGCCGCGGCCAGTCCAAGGCTGACGGGAACGACCGCGGCCCACCGGGTATGCGCCGCCGGCCGCCAGCGAGATTGCGCGCCAGGAGCCACTCGCCCCCAGACTAACAAACTCCCCGGCGCGCGCGAGGACGCTCCGGGCTCAGGCGCGAGGCAGCTTGCTGTTGGCGGGCGCGTCGGGATCCGCCGCCCACTGCCAGGCGCGCCGCCCGTTTTCCCGCACCAGCGTCCGCGCTTCCCCGTACTCCACCAGCCGATTCAGCACCGTGGTCACCGATGCCAGCGGATCTTTGTGGCGCGCCAGGATGGGCGGCACCTTCTGCTGGATCAGCTCGCACACCTCGCGCGCCCCCAGCGGGCGGTTGGCCTCCATCAGCACCATGCGGCAGGCTTTGGTAAACCCAGGCTGGCGGCCGTTCGCCTTGCGATCCACCAACTCCAGCAATTCCTCGTTGAGGACTTCGTCTCCGAAGAGGTTGGCGAGCCCCACAATCGTCTGCTTCACCGTGCCAATTCTCTTCATCACGTCGGCCCGCTGGCGCATCAGCTGTCGCAGCTCTTCGTGGGCCTGGCGGACCACTTCCATCACATGCGGATCGTTGCTACCCGGCATGCCTTTGTTCCCGCTGCTGAACTCCGTGCGACCCACTTCCATGCAGCACCATCCTCTGGTGCGCTGCCTCCCGACGCCGGCGGACAGAGGCGGAAAGCGCGCACGTTCCCGTCCTGGTTACGAAGCCAACGATTCGCCGGTTCCCCGAGAGTTCGTTTTCCGAAACCGCAACCCTCATCCCGTCCGGAATCGTCAGCCCTGAGTTGTGTGATTAGACGATGTCGGGGACCAACCGTGAGCACACAACCGTGTTTATTTTCGGAGACTTAGGCAACACTGTCACACAGAAAACCGAAGCTGTTATGTTCTTTTTGGAAGCCGCTTTGCCGAGCGACTGGTCGGCATGATGCAGCGAAGCAACGGCGATTCCCCGGCGTAGGGAAACGTGCATGGCCGGCTCCCGGTTTCCCGTATTGCTAGTAGGCAAATCCGTCCGGCTGACTCACCGCGCCCACCCTCACCTGGCTGTCGATGAAGCTGCGTCCGGCGGCCAGCGCCTGCCGATCGATCTCCAGAAGGTTGAGGTTTTTGATCTTGTCCTCCAGGACTCCCATCGCGGTCGCGGGCGCAAGACACTCGGTTTCCTCCAGCAGCGCCCCCATCATCACGATGTTGGTGACTTTCGTGGACCCCAGCCGGTCCGCCAGCTCCGACGCCGGGATGCAAATGACCCGTGCCTGCGGCAGCACGAAATCCGCGGGCAGCCGGTCGCGGTTGTAGAAGACGATTCCGCCAGGCGCGACCTGGTTCGCGAACTTGCGCAGCGAGATCTCGTTCATCGCGATCAGCACATCGGGATGCGAGATCAGCGGTGACCCGATCCGTTCCTTCGACAGGCACACGTGGCAGTGGGCGCTGCCGGAACGCATCTCCGGCCCGTACGAGGGCAGCCAGCTCACTTCCAGGCCTTCGCGCATGCCCATCTCCGTGAGCAACTGCCCGAGCAGCAACACCCCTTGCCCGCCGAAGCCGGCGACCTTGATGGTGTATTCACGGAAGTGGTGGGGATGCTCCGGCAAGGACTTCGTCGCCCCTTGCTGTTTGGCGCTGATTTCCAGTACGTCCGGAACAGTCCGTTGCGGTGGCGCGTTGTTCGCCATCTCGCCCGGCTTGCGGTCGCGGAACACGTTCAGCGGGAAGGCAGGCACCAGGTTCTCCGCCACCCAGCGCCGCGCTTCCACCGGGTCCTTCCCCCAGATCGTCGGGCAGGGTGACAGGATCTCGACGAACGAGAACCCGGCCCCGTCCCGCTGTAGCTCCAGCGCTTTGCGCACCGCGCGCCGCGCCTTCATGATGTTCTTGTTGTCGCACAGCGCCACCCGCTCCACGTACACCGGCGCTTCCAGAGTCGAAAGCAGCTCGGCCATGTGCAGCGGATAGCCTTCGTTCGTAGGCCGGCGCCCCCAGGGCGAGGTCGTGCTTTTCTGCCCCACCAGCGTCGTCGGGGCCATCTGACCCCCCGTCATGCCGTAGATGGCGTTGTTCACGAAGAACACGGTGATCTTCTCGCCGCGATTGGCAGCATGCACGATTTCGGCGGTGCCGATGGCCGCCAGGTCGCCATCCCCCTGGTAGGAGATCACGATCTTGTCAGGGCAGGTGCGCTTGATCGCCGTGGCGCATGCCGGGGCGCGTCCGTGCGCCGCCTGCACGTTGCCCACGTCGAAGTAGTAGTACGCGAACACTGAGCAGCCCACCGGGCTGACGAAGATCGTGCGGTCTTGCAGGCCCAGGTCCTGGAGCGCTTCGGCGATCAGCTTGTGCGCCACTCCATGCCCGCAACCGGGGCAGTAATGCGTTTGCCCCTGCAAGTCGGCCTTGCGCTCGTAGCGGTCATAAAACAGCGGCGACTTCTCGTGGATCACTTCGTACCCGTTGCTGCTGATCTCCTGCTCTGGGACCCGAGTCTTGGTTTCCTGTGCCATGGCTGCCTCATTTACCGCACATGCGTCAGTCGTCCTGCCAGTTCACCCACGCTCGCCTGGCTCATCCGAGCCAGCACTTCGGTATGTATTTCCTCGACGCTGGGAACATTCCCCCCGCTGCGCCCATAGAACTCAACCGGCACTCTTCCGTTCAGGCTGAGTCGCACGTCCTCGAGCATCTGCCCGTTGCTGAGTTCGACCACCAGCACGCGGCGCGCTTTGGCCGCTGCCTGCGCCAGTGCCTCCGCGGGGAAGGGCCAGAGCGTGATCGGCCGGAACAGCCCCACCCGCCGTCCCTGCGAACGCGCCAGTTCTACCGCCGACCGCAGGACCCGCGAGGTGATGCCGTAACCCACCAGCAGGACCTCGGCATCGTCGCTGTCATACAGTTCCCAACGCGGCTCTTGCTGCTGCGCGCGTGTGTACTTGGCCTCCAGCTTGCGCACGTGCTCCTCCAGATCGTCTGGCTCCAGGAAAATCGAACTGACCAGGTTCTTGCGGGTTTCCGCCGTCCCTTTCACGGCCCAGGGCTTTTCCGGCGCCTGGAGCGCGCGATATTCCAGGTCCAGCGGCTCCATCATCTGGCCGATAAATCCGTCGGCCAGCACGATCGCCGGATTGCGATACTTGTCGGCCAACTCGAACGCCAGCATCGTGAGATCGGCCATCTCCTGCACCGAGGCCGGAGCCAGCACCAGGTTCCGGTAGTTGCCGTGCCCTCCGCCTTTCACCATGGCGAAGTAATCGCTCTGTTCCGGCGCGATGTTGCCCAGGCCCGGACCCCCGCGCACCACATCCACGATCACGCACGGCAGTTCCGCGCCGGCAATGTAGGAGATGCCCTCCTGCATCAGGCTGAGTCCCGGGCCCGAGGATGCGGTCATGACGCGGGCCCCGGATGCCGCCGCGCCGTACACCATGTTGATGGCGGCGACTTCGCTTTCCGCCTGCAGGAACGTGCCTCCCACCTGCGGAATGTACAGGGCCGCAGCTTCGGCAATTTCGCTGGCCGGCGTAATGGGATATCCGTAGAACGAGCGGCATCCGGCCAGGATCGCGCCCTTTACGATCGCGACGTTTCCCTTACAGAGTTGCCGCATGGCTGTCTCCTGGCTGCGCGGCCACGGCTTTGGGAGGAGGCGCGAGCCGGAACACGGTGATCGCTCCCGGCTCCGGACAGCAATAGAAACAGATGCCGCACCCGGTGCAGCCTTCGCCGGCATAGCGCGCGGGATGGACCCCAAGGGAACTCAACTCCGGCGCCAGTTCCAGACACTTCGGCGGGCACGACTCCACGCACAGCCCGCACCCCTTGCACTCCTGCTCGTTGACCGCAACCTTGCCTCGTGCCTGCGCTGCCATAGTCACCTCGAAGCCGCTGGTTCCTTCGGCTGCGGACGCTGCAGCCACTTGGTGCGTTCGCAGTACTCGTACAGCTCGTCGCGGAACTTGGGATGCGCGATCTCGATCAGCGCCTGCGCCCGCTCCCGGATCGACTTGCCGTGCAGGTAGGCCACGCCGTATTCGGTCACCACGTAGCGGATCAGCCCGCGCGAGGTCACCACGCCCGCCCCCGGCGCCAGCATGGGAGTGATGCGCGAGATCGTCCCGCCCTTCGCCGTCGAGGACAGCGCGATGATCGGCTTGCCCCCTTTGGAGCGCGACGCCCCGCGCAGAAAGTCCACCTGCCCGCCGATCCCGCTGTAGAAGTACGTGCCGATCGAGTCGCTGCATACCTGCCCGGTCAGGTCGACCTGCAGCGCTGAATTGATGGCCACCATATTGTCGTTGCGCGCGATCAGCGCCGGGTCGTTCGTGTACGACGTCGGATGGAACTCGAAGATGGGGTTGTCGTCCACGTAGTCGAAGAGCTTCTTCGTCCCCAGAACAAAGCCGAGGATGATTTTCCTCGGCTTGAAATTCTTGCGGGCGCCGGTTACTACGCCCGCATCAATGAGCGGAATGACGCCATCGGAGACCAGCTCGCTGTGCACCCCCAGGTCCTTGCGGTCCATCAGCAGCGGCAGCACCGCGTCGGGAATTCCCCCGATGCCGGTCTGCAGCACCGCTCCGTCTTCAATCAGCCCCGCCACGTTGCGCGCAATCGCGGCCTGCATCTCGGTGATTTCCGGCTTCTTCATGGCGCACAGCGGACGCGATGACTCCACCACCGCGTCCAGCTTGCTCACGTGGATGAAACTGTCGCCGTAGGTGCGCGGCATCTGGTCGTTGACCTGGGCCACCACATAGCGAGCCAGCCGCGCCGCCGTCAGCGTCGTGTCCACGCCCACCCCAAAGCTGCAGAAGCCGTGAGAATCGGGCGGCGATACCTGGATGAGCGCGACATCCAGCGGCATGGCCCCGCTCTCGAACAGCTCCTCAATCTCGCTGAGATACACCGGCGTGTAGTCCGCGCGCCCTTCGTTGATGGCCTCGCGCACGTTGGCCCCAATGAACACCGCGTTGTGGCGGAAGTGCCCGGCCATTTCCGGTGCCACGTAGGGTGCGCTCCCCATGGTCATCATGTGCACGATCTCCACATCCTGCACATGCGGACCCCGTTGCATCAGCGCCTCGACCAGCGTCTCCGGTTCCGCGCAGCCCGGCTGGATGTAGACTCGCATCCCCGACTGCACGCAGCGCAGCGCTTCCTCCGGCGTCCGCAGCTTCTTCTTGTACTCAATCTCCCATGACATCCGTCGTCTTCTCCTTACTGCCTCTCACCCACCCGCGCGCGGCCTCGGCTTCCGCGTTGGCGCAGGCTTGTTCGTACCCCATGGTCGCGTAGAAAATGGCGCGATCGAAAAACTGTTCCAGCAATTGCAGGATTTCCAGCTCCCCGAAGACCTCGGTCGGCCGTTCCATGCCCGCTTCGTTCTTCAGGTATTCCCACAGATTTTCTTTGGTCAGCACAATCACCCAGACCAGCTGGCTCAACGGAACCTGCTGCGCGTAGCGCCGTGCCCCAATCTCGCGATACCGTTGCTTGATGTCAAACTCACTCTTGCCCAGCAACCAGTCGCCCAGGTGACGATAGACTTCGTACACCCGTTCCTGCAGATCTTCGGCGGGCACATTGCGGTAGTCGGGAGCTAAGTCGGAGTTCTGCACGCGCTTGAGCAGGCTGGCGGCCAGTCCGTCGGAGTGGGTCTCGATCAGGCGGACGAGTCGATAGGCAAGCATCATGACCGGATCCTCCCGTACCCTCCGCATTCAGTGTCTGCCCGTTGCTGAGTCCCCAGCCGTGACCCTTCGCACTTCGGGTTGTGATCCGCATCACACCCTTTCCCATTGACAGACAAGCACTTAAGCCGACCGTTCGGTCGGTTCCGCCCCAAGTTTCCCCGTCCCCGCCAGCACTCATGCATCGCGCACGCCAGGAACAATCCCTCCTTACTTTGCTCAGTCGTGTTGTCTTTTCCCCGTTCGCGCGCAGGGGACTGCGGAGGACCGCGGCTCGCGGATAACAGAGAATGCCCGCCACAAAACCTCGGCCGCCCCGCTTTCCAGGTCCGGTTGGTTTGCCGAAACCCTTCGCGGAGCGGCCGAACTTGCACCCATCAGAAGGCGGTGAGTGGCCCCTGCCTGCGCCGGCCGGTTACGACAGGAAGAACTCTTTGGCCAGCGTCGCCCAGTCCTTGTCGGGGATCTGTGCCGCCACGTTGTCGACGGCCACGCCGCCGTCCTGCGCCAGCGCTCCCAGCATCGCCGGCATCCGGCGCTGCAACCGGCTTGCCGATTCCTCTGTCCACCACCGCGCCAGCGCTCCGCCCAGCAGGTTGCGGAAGTTGGTCTTTGCATCCGGCGACTGCACCGTCACCAGCCAACCTTCTCCATAAGGGTCCTTGAGCGCCAGTTCCGGATTCTGGACCACCGCTTCATTGATGTCGGCCACACTGCCCTCGATCGGTGAAACCATGTCCACCGCGGCTCCGTCGCGGTGCAGCGTCCACACCTTCTGCCCTTGCCGGATCCACTGCCCGCGCTGCGGCAGCGAGATCCGCTCCACCCGGCCCGTCAGCTTCGAGGCGAATTCATCCAGGCCGATCCGCACCAGGCTGGGACTCTCGCTCAACGCCCAGGTGTGCCCGGGATGGAAGCGCAGCTTCTCGGGAACCTGAAATCCTCCTGCCAGACTGGGCGCCAAACGCGGGGGCGCCTCGCGTTTCGCCGGCCGCGTGGCTGGCTGCAAAACCACCTGCTTGCGGCTGTGAAAGTGATCGATCAGCAGGAACGTCACGAATGTCAGTAGAACCAGTAGCACCGTCATACATCACCTCCGGAAGGGCCGTCGTTTCTATCTCTCTCTTTCGTTTCCGGACCACTCGCCACCCTCCACAAAGGCAATTGCCGCGCCAAACTCCAAGAGTTGCGCGATGGCTTCTGAGCAAGGTTCGTTTTCGTTTGGAATCATGAAGATCTGGGAGCCATGATGCAAACCGCATCGCTCCGCCGATGCGGCACTCAACACCCGCCCGATGCGGATCGCTACAGGTCTATCGCTGATTTCTTTAGATCTTGCGCGCACCCGCCGTTGATCTTCCCTGCAATCAGCGCATTGCAGAGACATCCGCGACCGATGTCAAAGACAACAGCGAAAGTTGCAATCCGCAACGCAGAAGGGAACTTGGAGTGTGAATCTCGCTCCAGAATGCGGTTGAACTGTGGTCCTATTGTGGCGCCGTGCCCTTCACCACCAACGCAACCGGCAAGGCCTCTCCGCTCGCCAGGCGCACGGTCGTCGTGAAGAAGAGATCGCCCTGCTCGTCCCGGGTCAGCGCGGGCCTCGCTCCATCGTCGGCAGCCGGAACCAGCAGCATCGGCGCCGGGTGCCGGGTCCCCGCGGCCTGGCCGCTCAACGCAACCAGGTCCGGCACGGCGGGAGTCTTCTGCGGGCCAGGATCCACGCTGACCGGCACCAGCAGCAGAAAGTCTCGTCCCGGGGCGACGCCCAGATGATTGCCGTCGTTCGGCAGCAGCGCGTAGCGCAGAGTGTAGTATCCCGCTGCGATGGACTGCCCGCGGTAGTCGCTCGAATTCTTCGTGAAGTGAAGGACGCCCAGAAGAGAAGACTCCGGAATCCGGCCATACACCGCGTCTGAGGCTGCGCCTTTGGCCAGCGCCGGAACCTCCTTGCAGTACCAGACCTCGATTTCGGGGCCGCCCGGTGCCGGCGTGATGCGGAAGCCATGGGGCGACAAACTCTGCGCGATCGGGCCCGGCACCGCCGATTCGGGTGGAGGCCCAACCTCTTCCACCTTTCCTGCTTGCGCTTGCGCCACCGGGGAAAGCGCCAACGCCACGAGCCACACGCTCGCAAACACCATCGCCACGACCGCCGCGGACCGCGACCGCACAAGACCGCGCAGAAGATCTCTGAACGTCACCACGCCCGGATTCTAGCGCACGAACGTGCCCACAAACGCGCTGCGCCGCCCGTGGCTGTCCCAGGACTCTCCCAGTCCGGGACCGCGGTACGCATCCGTCACCGCCACCGCCGGCATGGAGTGCGCCACTGGCGCCAGCGGCGGATAGAACGTGACCTCGTTTCCGCACACGTGGTCCTGGTCGCCCAGGGCGCGCGTCTGCACCGTCGCAAACCGGCCGGCCCGCAGCAGCGCCACGCCATGGCGCTCGTGATTGACCACCATCTCCATGGGCGCGGTCAGCGTCTGCTCCACGTTTTCGAGAAGCTCTCCGCCCATGTGCCGCGCGAAGCTCTCGAGCGCAGCACGCTGTTGCGGACTCGCCTGATCATCGACCAGCAGCACGGCCTGCGCGGGGTAGGGATTCGCGTACGGGTCCCCCAGCGTGGCCTTCGCCCGCACCGCCGCCGCCACCGTCAGCCCGTCGAGCGCAACGCCGTCCCAGCTGCCGCTCTCGACATGCCAGGCAAGAATCGCTTCTTTCCCCGCAAGATTCACTTCGCCGTTGGCGAAGCACTGGCCGGTATACACATCGGCACTCCGGGTTTCCATGTAGTCGCCGCGAATCTGCTGCGCCCTCAGGCCGCTGGACGCCAGACACAACAGCGTTATGAGAAAAACAGGCAGGGGCAAACGCATGGCTCACCTCACTCCCACTTCGATGTCCGTATTTTCGGCCAGGATGCAGCCAAAGAAAAGCGGCAACGCGCGATCCCGGACGGCAGCAGTTCAGTTCCACACAGGTTTGCCCTTGCCGTCACGCAGCACCAGGGTGTCGCCCTTCTTCACCACTTCCCGGGCCAGGATGAGGTCAGCCTCCCCTTGTTTGACCTTGGAACCGCTGAGACTAATCGGATCGCCTTTGGCGAAGCTCACTCCCATGTCCTCCAGAAACGACTTGGGACACAGATACACTTCCACCGTCGTCGCAGCATCGGTCTTCATCAGCAGGTACACGATCTCTTTTGCGCTGGAGGGCAGCCTCACATCGTCTACGGTGCCATTCATCTTCGTCTCGGTCTGTACATCGTATTTCGGCGCGCTTTGCCCCGGCGCGGGTTGGGCAACGAGCAAGAGGGCGCAGAGAACCACAATGGCGGGAACGATTGAATCGAGGCGTTGCTCTCGCGGCTTGCTTGGTCCGTTGGCGGGCATGGCTCCTCCTGTCCATATCGCGATAGGAATGAGGCCATGACGACGAGCAACACTATGCTACTCCACGGTTCAAGCCCTGTCGACGCTGCACCGAGTGCCGGATCGTCGTTGAAACTTCCCGATCTCCCACATGGCCCTTCAACCCGACGACCCCCGCCAGCCGGCTTGTGGCCAACGCCTGGTCCGCCCAACCTGATTCAGGCCCATCTGGGGACAGGGCCATCGCGCGTAGCCGTCACCCTGCCCTCGCGCACCCCAGGTGTGCAAACTGTTTCGCTTCCGAGCCATACCCCTCTCGCAAAGCCCCGCAAAGCAAAGAAGTCCCGCGCCCTGGTTTGGCATTCGGGTTGCCAGTATGAGGGCGAGCCCCTGGATGCGTGGGCCGCCCGCGCGCCGTGGCCGGGCGCAAGCGTTGCGAATCACGAGCTTGCGGAGCGGCAGGCTCGAAAGTTGGTAGGGGAGGGTTTGCGATGAAAAGAACCCTGGTGCTGTGCTTCCTTCTGTTTGCTTCGCTGACCTGGGGACAATCGGCTGCCCCGTCGATCGTCAATGGTCAGCCTCAGCCTCTTCACCTGGCCAGCAATCCGCAGCATGCCGGCGCGGCTCCCATGGGTGCGCAACAGAACCTGCTGGGCTCCAACGCCTACAGCTCCGCCAAGGGCGAGCGGCCCCTCTGGGAGGTTGCTCCGCCGCCCCCGCCCGCCATCCCGCTCGCCGACACGGCCCGCGCCCTGCGCAAGCAGCACGAGCTTGCCAAGAAGGCCACCTTCGTCCGCGAAGACTGACGCCTCGCGGTCCTCAGAGTCGAGTGGATCGCCGGCTCCTCCCCGACTTAGCCTCGGCCCATTAGTTCGGCGGGGTTTTCACGGCAGCTGCGCGGCGTGACCAAGGCATCCAGGCGAAGCTTCGGATTAAGCATTCCGGGCAGGGCCGGCACCACCTGATTTGTAACTGTCGCCGTGCTTACGCGCGCTGTAGCCGCCATGACAGCTCCCCCGTTCTTGGAGCATCCGTGATCACACGGAACCGCCACGAAGCCATGCCCAACGCCGTTCAGGTCAATGTAATGTCCGGTGATCGCTCCGATTGGTCCCTGACGGGAAAGTACCGTTAAAGTTGCCCGGGGTCAGGTCGGCCCCGGCAACTTGCGTCGCGGTGCTCCCGGCTGCGACTATTCCTTCCATGAACGCCATCGCGGTCATTCCCGCCCGCCTGGCCTCGACGCGGCTGGAGCGCAAGGCCCTGCGTGACGTGGCCGGGCTGCCCATGGTGGGGAGGGTCTATCGCGCGGTCCGCGCCTCACCCTTGCTGGCAAGAGTGATAGTCGCTACCGATTCGGAAGAGATCCTGGCAGTTTGCCGCCAGCACGGATGGGAGGCGCGCATGACTTCCCGCGCGCACCGGTCCGGCACCGAGCGGGTGCACGAGGTTGCGAACGCCGAACCCGCCGATGTGTACCTCAACGTGCAGGGAGACGAGCCGCTCACGCGTCCGGAACACATCGCCGCCCTTCTGGCGGTGATGGGGGACCCCGGGGTGCAGGTCGGCACGCTGGCGACGCTGGCCGCGGCGGAAGACATCGCCAATCCGAACGCGGTCAAAGTGGTCACCGACTTGGCCGGCGAGGCACTGTATTTTTCGCGCGCCACCATTCCCTACGATCGCGACCGCACCGCGCCGGCCTACCGCAAGCATCTGGGCTTCTACGCGTATCGCAAGGCCGCCCTCGATCGCTTCGTGACGCTGCCCGAATCGGCGCTGGAGAAGGCCGAGCGACTGGAGCAATTGCGCTTCCTCGAAAACGGGATCGCCATCTCCGTTGGGCACACGCCGTACGACACGGTGGGAGTCGACACGGAAGAAGACCTGCAGCGCGTGATCAGAATCCTCGGCGGCCGCTGATCTGATCGGGACCGCTAGGACTGCGGGCGGACCACCAGGCGCAATTCCCGCCAGGCTTCGGCGGCGGCCACGCGCCGCGAAATCGCGGGATGGGAATGGAACAAGCACTCTACCCAGCGCGAGGGCGTGCGCTCGGCCAGGTTCTGCTCCGCCAGCTTGTTCATTGAGGAGATGAACGGCTGCACGCTGCGGATCGACTCAAAGGCGTAGCGGTCCGCCTGCCGTTCGTTAAAGCGCGAGTATGCATTCAGCAACGGCATGACCAGCAGGGAAAGCACCGTCGACACCAGCACGAGCAGCGGAAGATTGGAGAAATCCGAGAGGGTGTCGAACATCCCCCACTGCTCGATGGACCAGTGCAGGACATAGTTGGCGGCCCAGAAGCCGAGCAAGGTCACCAGGGCCTGCACCAGAATGCTTTTCAGGATGTGCCGGTGCACATGGTGGCCCAGTTCGTGGGCCAGCACCGCCTCGATTTCATCCGCGGAGTAGTGATCGAGCAAAGTGTCGGCCAGAATAATGCGCCGGGTCGCCCCCAGCCCGGTGAGCGCCGCGTTGGCCTTGTTGCTCTTTTCCGAGAGGTGCCACTTGTAGATGCCGCGTACCTTGGTCCCGGCGCGCTCACTCAACCGCACCAGGCGGTTCTTCAGGTCGTCGTTCTCCAGCGGCTCGAATTTGTAGAAGATGGGGAACAGCACCAGCGGAGCGATCTGTGCCAGCAAAACGAACAGGACCATGAATAAGGCCCAAGCAAGCAGCCACCAGTGCTGCGGAGAAACACGAATCGTGAAATAGAGCAGCTCAGCGATTACGCCTGCGAACGTGAGCCCTACGAGAAACTCCTTCACCTGGTCCCACAGCCACGAACGGGTCTTCTGCGTAGAGAGCTTGAAGCGCCGTTCCAGGCGCAGCCCGTAGTAGTCCAGGCCGAGCCCCAGCAGCTTGGCCGCCGCCAGCAGCATAAAGACATAGATAAAGACGGAGAAAGTATAGTTCTGCCACGCCAGGCTGTAGGCCCAGTCGCGCAGGCGGCTGTTCCAGCCCGTGAGCAGCAGGACTACAAGGAAGGCCAGTCCCAGGACCACGTCGCTGAACTGCAGCCAGCGGTGGATCCGGTTATAGCGCCGAGCCTCGGGCGCGTCGGGCAGGGTGGAAATGTGGTCCGCGAACTTCATCGTAAACTCAATGGCTGGCCTGCGAACCTGATTATCGCCGAACCTTGCGGCTCCCGACACGGGCCGCGCTGCTCAAAAGTCCAATGTCCCGTAGAACTTTTGGGCGCGGACGCTGGTGCTCCCGGCTAGGCGCTGTGGTTTACAAACTCAGTCGCCCGCTCGAGGATCTCGCTGACCAGTTCCGGCGAGGCCGCTTCGGAATAGAGCCGTAACAGCGGCTCGGTCCCCGACGCCCGGAAAAGAACCCACGGAGTGGCTCCTTTCCCGTTGGTGGGAGCGTCGAGGAAAAACTTGACCCCGTCCATGTTTTCTTTCTTGACTACATTGTACCGGCCCACGCGCGTGGTTGTCTCGGCGCGGGCCCGGCGGATGGCGCCCTGCTTGACGTCTTCCGGGATGTGCAGGTCGCGCCGCCCGAAATAATGAGGCCCGAATTCGCGCTGCAGATCGGCCACCAATTCGCCCAGCGGTTTGCCTTCCTCGGCCATCACGTTGGCCAGCAGCAGGGAATTCAGCAGCCCATCGCGCTCGGGCAGATAACGGGAGTACCCGATCCCGCCCGACTCCTCACCGCCAATGACGATCTCGTGGTCCATCATCAGGTCGGCAATGTACTTGAACCCGATTGGGCACTCGTGCAGCTTGCGCCCGTGCCTGGTGGCGATGCGATCCACCATGCCGGTGGTGTTGAACGCCCGCACCACGTCGCCCGGCCATTTCTTGCGCTCCAGCAACCAGCGCGTAAGCACCGAGAAACACTTGTGGGAGTCGACGAAGCTGCCGTCCTCCGCGACCGCCCCGATGCGGTCGGCGTCGCCATCGGTGGCCAAGCCCGCGTGACACTTTTCCCGGAGGACGGTCTCGCGCAGCAGCGCGATGTGGGGTTCGATGGGCTCCGGATTGATTCCCGGGAACAGCGGATTCACTTCCTGCCGGATGGCCACACAATCGATGCCGCGGTCGCTGAAGATGCGCGCCATGACGCCGCGCCCGGAGCCGTACATGGAATCAATCGCGAACCGGAACTTCGCTTTCGCGATCAGGTCCAGGTCGGCGAACTGGCACATCGCCTGGATGTGCGCCGGCCTGAAGTCGACCTCCTCGATGGGAGCTGGAGCAGCGGCCGGAGCAGAGTTCGCGCCCAGTTCGTCCTCGACCAGCTTCATGATCGCCGGGGTCGCCGAGCCCCCGAACTTCGCCTTGAACTTCACCCCATTCCAGTTGAAGGGATTGTGGCTGGAGGTAATCATCACGCCCCCGGCCGCCTGCTGCTGCCTGACCGCGTAGGAGATCGCGGGCGTCGGCGTGAAGTCGCTGGCAAGCTTCACGGAGATGCCGGTTCCGGCGATCACTTCCGCCGCGAGTCGCGCGAACCTGGGCGAGCCGAAGCGTGTGTCATAGCCGATCATCACGCCACGCGACGGGTCTTCATGTTTGCGAACGTAGGCCGCGATGGCGCGCGCCACCCGGCGTACATTGTCGAAGGTGTAGTCGTCGGCGATCACTCCCCGCCAGCCGTCGGTGCCGAATTTGATTTCTGTCATAGGAAGTTTTGAGCCCGAGCTACTAGCTGCGGGCGAGCCAACAAATCGCTGAAAGCTGAATCACCCGGTCGTCGGTCGAATTGTGACAGCGACCAGGCGTGCCGTCTCGATCAGGGTGGTCGGAGCTCGAAGCGCAGAGCTCGCAGCTCTAGGTCAGTTTCGTCAGCTTCTTCTCGTCGAGATATTTCACGATCTTCCCGACATCCTGCGCCCGGTCGCGGGTCGTAATCAGCAGTGCGTCCTCGGTTTCCACCACGACCAGGTCTTTTACGCCCACGGCGGCCACAAATTTTTCGGGAGCATACACGTAATTTCCGGTGGAGTCGATGGTGTAAGCGCGCGCGCCGGCGAGGACATTCCCATCCGCTGGCCGGTTGCGCGCGGTCCGGTGCTCATGCAGGGCGGTCCAGGACCCCAGGTCGTTCCAGCCGAAGTTTGCCGGCAGGCAATAGATGTTCGAATGCCCCTCGCCCTTGGCCGAACGCGGCTCGAGCAGGGCATAGTCGACGCTGATGTTCTCGCAGCGCGGATACAGCTTGCGGAACGTGCTTGCGAACTTTGGCGTCCCGTAGGAGCGCGCAATCTCTTCGAGGATGGCCGCCGTCTTGGGCAAATGCTCGCGGAGCGCTCCTGCCAGGGTCTGCGCGCTCCACAGGAACATGCCGCTGTTCCAGTAGTAATTGCCGGCTGAGAGAAATTCGCGGGCGCGCGCCGCGTCCGGTTTTTCGGTGAAGCGCCGAACCGGAAGCGCGTTCCCCTCCGCAGCTGCGCCTGACTCGATGTAGCCGTAACCGGTTTCCGCTCGCGTGGGCCGAATGCCGAGCACGACGATGTTTTCGCCAGCCGCTGCGATCTTCTGCCCTTCGACAATGGTCGCGCGGTATCGGCCCGCATCACCGATCACATGATCGGACGGGAACATCCCGATGATGGCCCCCGGATCCTTCCGCATCAGGAGGAAAGCGGCGAGCCCAATTGCCGGGGCGGTGTTGCGTCCGACCGGCTCAGCCAAGATTTGACGCGCGTCCAACTTGGGCAGCTGGCGAATGATGGCCGGCCGGAGGTCGTCATTGGTAATGACCCATGCGTTGCGTGCGGGAGCGAGGGGCAGCAGTCGCTGAAGCGTCTGCTGGATCATGGTCTGCTTGCCGTCGAGCGGCAGCAGTTGCTTCGCGCGGCGCCTGCGGCTTAGCGGCCAGAATCGCGTTCCGCGCCCGCCGGCAAGAATGACGGGATAAAAGTTGGCTTGCTTCTTCACAGTTTAGAAGACACCGCTGACGCCCGAATCATAACCGCGTCTCGGGTTCGGGATAGCTTACGCCCGGCACATAGGCTTTCAGAAAACTAACCGACCACTGTGGCCGAACCGAGAAACCGGAGATGCTGGCCGGGACGACTGCAGCATCACCCTTGGCAAAGGTAACGGGTTCCATGCCGGCGGCTTCCAGAATCCCGCAGCCCTCCACTGCGACCAGAATCTGCACGGAACTCTTCCCCGACTCATCGGTTGTGCCAAAAGGTTGCGTCTCCTTCAGCTCATATTGGTCCACAACAAAATATGGAGACCGGATCATTGGCGCCAAGCTGTTTTTTGTTCTTCCGATTGGCGAAGGTCCAGGCCGCACAACTTTGCCGGACGCAACTTTTTCTTTCACGGCGGCAAGCCCTTCCCGGAGATGTAGCTCCCGAGGGCGCCCGTAATCGTACAGACGATAGGTGCAGTCGGATTGCTGTTGGGTTTCGACAAGGATGGATCCCGGTCCCAACGTGTGCACGGTGCCTCCGGCGACGTAGATCATTTCGCCGGGATAGATGTTGATCCAGTGCAGGAGTTCTTCAGCTCGATTTTCCTCGATGGCTTTCTGCAGATCAGCTCGCGTGAAGCCCGGCTTCAGCCCCATGGCGACCTGCGATCCCGGCTTTGCGGCGGCGACGTACCAGCATTCGGCTTTGCCCCACGGTTGGCCGGTGCGCTGCGCGTCGGCGTCGTCGGGATGCACCTGCACGGAAAGTTTTTCGCGCGGAAATAGAAACTTCAGCAAAAGTGGAAAGCGTTTTTCGTCGCGGGCCGCGGAACCGACGAAGAGGCGACCGCATTCCTCGCTGATTTCGGCGAGCGTGCGTCCGGCAAGCGGGCCATTTGCGGCTTTGCAGTGATCGCCGGTGAGCCAGGCTTCACCGATTTTCTCTTCGAACTTATGGTCTGGGTAAATGGGCGAAAGGTCGGTAGCGCCCCAGGGCCTTGGATCGAAAGCAGGAACCATTCTGAGTGGGTAGAGTTCGGTCATCCTCAAGAGCGTTCAGATGCAGCTTTGCCGCGTAGCGGACGGTTCTATTTCACCGCACCGGCGGGCGAGAGCCGTTGCCAAACGAGTTTCCGTTCGTGATCCTCGCCCATTTCGTGCGATTGCGCTGTGAGGACGAGGCGATCGCCATCCAGCTCGAAATGCCGGACTGCGTCATCCCCGCGCTCCCCGGGGCGCAAGGAGTGCTGAATAGGATGCGTTCCAGTCTTCGCTGCAGGATCGAGAGTCCATGTGCCGCAGTATGCGTAGTAATTTTCGAACGCCTTGGACTTGTCTGTCTGCGGCGCGGCCAGGATTGCTTCCCAGGAGCCGGCGTCAGGCGCAGTTACCGGCGGATCGGAGACGATCTGCGCGCTCATCCAGCCACTTCGATCGTACATGATCAAACCCTGTGGATGCTTCCCGTAATAAGGATAGATGACCTCGCCATCGGGCGAATTGTTTCGATACTCACCAGTTTCCAGGCGCCGACGAAATTCTCGGATGAGATTGCGCAACTACTCTGGGCGAATGCGCGGAGACGTCCCAGAGGCAGAGCAAGCGCAAGCAGGCACATCAGAAACGGCCTCAGCCTCATAGCACGCCCCCGGTTTCAGTAGTAAGAGCTTTCTAAAATAGAAGATCGGGGCTACAACGCTCCCAAGAAATTCCGCATGCGCTCCAGGCCGCGATCTAGTTCCTTCATGGATGTCGCGTAGGAAATCCGAATGTGTTCGGCGGTGCCGAAACCCTCGCCGGGAACGCCGGCGACATGTGCCTCGCGAAGGAGCCGACCCGCCAGGTCGGATGCCGACTTGATGCCGCTCTTTCCGAAAAACGCCGAGATATTCGGGTATGCGTAAAAAGCACCTTCCGGCAAGGTGCACTTCACACCGGGAATCGAGCGCAGCCCGTTGACGACGTGGTCGCGCAGCTTGATGTACTCGAGCCTCATCTGCTCTACGCAGTCCTGGGGGCCTTTCAAAGCGGCGACGGCGGCCTTCTGAACAATAGAGGTCGGGTTGGAGGTTGACTGGCTCTGCAACTTCGCCATGGCGCTGACGACAGTGGCGGGCGCCAAAGCATAACCAAGGCGCCATCCGGTCATCGCATAGGTTTTTGAGAGAGAACCGAGGATCACCAAACGATCCCTGTATTCGACCAGGGCTCCAGCGGAGAAGTTCTGGGCCGCGTAGTTCAGGTACACATAGCACTCGTCCGAGACCACCCAAATGCCGCGCTCGTGGGCAAGCCGGATGATCTCGGTCATGTCCTCGGGCTTCATCACCGCGCCGGAAGGATTGGAGGGCGAGTTCAGGATGATCATCTTCGTGCGGTCGCTCACATTCTTTAAGACCATGTCGGCCGTGAGTGCGAAATTGCGCGCCTCGTCGGTCTCCACCAGCACGGGTTTTCCGCCAGCGTAGCGAATAATGTCCTTGAAGGAGACCCAGTACGGCACTGGAAGGATTACCTCGTCGCCGTGATCCACCAAAACTTGCAGCGCGTTGAACAAGGCATGCTTGCCGCCTACGGAAGCGATCACCTCTTCCCGACGGTAGTTCGAATGGAAGTCTGCCGCGTGGCGCTGCACGATGGCATCCCGCAATTCGGCGGTACCCCCGACAGCTGTGTACTTCGTGAAATTTTCCTGGATGGCTGCGATGGCAGCGTCTTTGATGTGCTGCGGCGTTGAGAAGTGCGGCTCGCCCGCGCCGAAGTCGACCACGTCCACGCCTTGCGTTCGCAGCTTGTCAGCCTCGGCGACAACCGCCATGGTGGCCGAGGGTTCGATGCGGTTGATTCTTTCCGTCAGCTTGATCGCATGGGTCACTTCGGTGGTGGGAGTCATGCCTTCTTCCTTGCTCGGGATTTTCGTCCTTCGGACGGATGTTCTTCGGGTGCGGCAAACTCGGCCAGCTTGTACGCCGGATCCAGCTTGCCGCGCAGATTTTGCTCGACCAGTTCGGGTACCAGGCCTTTGACTGATCCTCCCAGTTGCGCCACTTCGCGCACCAGCCGGGAGCTCAGGTATGAATATTTTTCAGCCGGCATCATAAAGACCGTTTCCAGTTCAGGCCGGAGACGGCGGTTCATCAGCGCCATCTGCAACTCGTATTCGTAGTCGCTTAACGCTCGGATGCCGCGCAGCACCGATCCGGCGCCAACTTTCGCGGCATAGTCGACCGTGAGCCCGTCAAATGTGTCCACCCGGACGTTGCTATAGTGGCCCGTCAGCGCTTCCAACATTGCAACCCGCTCGGTCACATTAAACAGCGGATCCTTGTCGGGATTCCGAAGAATCGCGACGACGAGTTCGTCAAAAATCTTGCTGCCCCGCTCGATCAGATCCAAGTGCCCGTTCGTTGGCGGATCAAAAGAACCCGGGTAAATGGCGATGTTCTTGCGCAAGAATCCCTCGCGGACAGGGCGATGAGAGCAGCGCTGATGATTTTAGTGGGCGGGGAATGAGGATGGCAACGGGAAGCTCAGAACAGGCTTTCAAGGTCCCTGGCGCCATGCACGATACGAAGAACCGTCAGTTGATCCTGTCGAACCCGATAGAAAGGCAGATGTCTTGGGAATCCCTTGATTGGGGCTCTCCGAGTGTCTTGGATTGCCGGCGATTGAAAACAAAGTGAGCCCGTTTCCGGGAAGTCGCTGAGACGTGAAATCAAGACCACAAGGGCCTGCTGCCAGCGCTTGGCGATCCGTTCGCCAGAATGTTCAAGGTACCAGTCGAACTGTTGAACGATATCGCTTGCCGCAGCGTCAGTGAAGCTGATTTCCAAGATTTTCTCAGCGTTTTCGAGGGCGACTGCGCAACGCTGCCACTAACCCGCGCTTTCGAATATCCGCGAGAGAAATGGTGATGGTGGGGCCGTTCCCGGCAGCGAGAATTTCATTTTCGAGATCCTTGAGCCGCCGCTCCTTGTCTTGCCGAATCAGTTCGCGAATGTACTCGCTTGGAGTTCCCCAGTCCCCTGACGCAACCTGGCCCTCGACATATTCCTTCAAGGCTTCGGGCAGAGAGATGTTGAGCGAAGTCATAGCCATGCCTTCATTTATGACAGTTTATGAAGGCGAGAGTTTCAAAAACATCTTCGCGTTCTAAGACCCGGGCGAGTTACCGTCTCGCCATTGGTACCTTGGCGGCGTCGGTTCCTGTCGGCATGGTCGCAACCTTAGCAGTGGGCGTACCGGCTGCCGCGGATCCGTTTACCGGAGCCGCGCCTGCGGCCGGGGTTGCCGGAACCAGGCCAACGGCCTTGCGGACTTCAGCCTCGAGCTTCGCGAGCGTGTCCTTGTTGTCTTTCAGGAACTGGCGCGCGTTTTCGCGGCCCTGGCCGATGCGCTCGCCTTTGTAGCTGAACCAGGAGCCGGACTTTTCCAGAATGTTGTTGTTGACCGCCAGGTCCAGCAAATCGCCTTCGCGCGAGATGCCTTCGCCGTACAGAATGTCGAACTCGGCTTCGCGGAACGGAGCCGCGACCTTGTTCTTGACTACCTTCACGCGCGTGCGCGAGCCGGTAACGATTTCGCCTTCTTTAATCGCGGCAATGCGCCTGATATCGATGCGCACCGAGGAGTAGAACTTGAGCGCCCGCCCGCCGGTGGTGGTTTCGGGATTGCCGAACATGACGCCGATCTTCTCGCGGATCTGGTTGATGAAGATCATGCAGGTCCGGGATTTTGACACGATGCCGGTCAGCTTGCGCAGCGCCTGCGACATCAGCCGCGCCTGCAGGCCCACGTGGCTGTCGCCCATCTCGCCGTCGAGTTCGGCCTTGGGCACCAGCGCCGCCACCGAGTCGACCACCAGCACGTCGATGGCATTGGAGCGAACCAGCGCCTCGGCGATCTCCAGCGCCTGCTCGCCGTAGTCGGGTTGCGAGACCAGGAGGTTGTCGACGTCGACGCCCAGCTTCTTCGCATACTGCGGATCGAGCGCGTGCTCGGCATCGACGAACGCCGCCATGCCGCCCGTCTTCTGCGCTTCGGCAATCACCTGCAGCGCGATGGTTGTCTTGCCCGAGGACTCCGGCCCGAAAATCTCGACCACGCGCCCGCGCGGGAATCCGCCCACGCCCAGAGCAGCGTCGAACGAGATGGCCCCGGTCGGGATGACGGAGATGGGGACAATGGCTTCTTTGGATCCCAGCCGCATGATCGAACCTTTGCCAAACTGCTTTTCAATCTGCGAGAGCGCGAGATCAATTGCTTTGCTGCGTTCGTCGGCCATGATGGCTCCTCGGGAAAATGTGGGTTTTCTAGGAAGACCCTCGTAGCGTATACCCACGGGCTGGCGGGTCGTAAGTGCTCGTCGTCACAGCGATTTTGGTCAATATACCATGAAGCGAAGAAAAGGCGAATTATATTCGCCAGGGAACCTCGGGGAACAATGCCGCTGCGCCGGCGAACCGTAATCCCCGGCCGGTGGTTGGCCCCGGCCTGCTCCGGCTCTGCCAAACCCCGTACTTCCCCCGTTCTAGCGAAGCGGGAGTGAGGAATCTGTATCTTGGCGGTCTGCGGCAAGCACCAGGTTCCTTCTTGCTCGCCGCGCCCGCCTGCCGGCAGGGCCAAGGGAAAGCGGGTGGGGAGCCGTCGGCGGTGATTCCCCGGCGCTTCGCTGGAAAGTTCTCGCCATCCCAACCGCCCGCGCTACAGTGAAAGCATGGAACGGCCCTTCGTCAGCAGCTTTCTGGGCGACTTTCAGCGCCATGGCCCCGAACCGGCCTACGTGCAGAAGCGCGGCTACCGAGTCGAGCGCTGGACATATGGCGAAGTGGCCCGTGTGGCGTTCCAGTTCGCGCGCGAACTCGAGGCCCTCGGCATCGCCAAGGGCGATCGTCTTCTGCTGTGGGGCGAAAACTGCGCTGAGTGGGTGGCCGTTTTCTTTGCGTGCGCGTTGCGCGGCGTGATTACCGTTCCCATGGACGACGCAGCCTCGCCTGACTTTGCCCGGCGGGTTTGCGCCGAGACCGATGTCCGCCAGGCGGCGTGCTCAGCCAAGCACCGGGAGCATCTTTCCGGGACGCCGGTGATCGCGCTCGAGGACCTGCGTGACCGGATGCAGGGGGTTTCCGGCGAACCCTGCGAGCCTGCGGCGATTGATGCCTCGCACCCGCTGGAGGTCCTCTTTACCTCCGGTACCACGGCCGCGCCCAAGGGAGTGGTCATCTCCCACGCCAACGTGCTGTCGAACATCGCCCCGCTGGGAGCCGAGATCGCGGCCTATCTCAAGTACGAGCGCTGGGTGCACCCGGTTCGCTTTCTCAACCTGGTGCCGCTCAGCCACGTTTTCGGGCAATTTCTGGGACTGTTCCTGCCCCCGCTGATGGCGGGCACGGTCGTGTTCCAGAGCGCGTTGGGGCCGAGCGAGGTGCTGGAGACCATCCGCCGGGAACGCGTCTCGGTGCTGGTGGCCGTGCCCCGCATGCTGCAGTCGCTCAAAGAAAAACTTGAGCGGGACCTTGAAGCCAACCATGCGCTGGATTGTTTCCGCGCCAGCTTCCAGGCCGCCAGCCAGCAGCACTTCCTCCGCCGCTGGTGGACGTTCCGCAAAATCCACCGGCAGTTCGGCTGGAAGTTCTGGGCCTTCATCTCCGGCGGCGCCGCCCTCGACAGCGAGACCGAAGAATTCTGGCGACGCCTGGGCTACGCCGTCATTCAGGGCTACGGCCTGACGGAGACTACCTCGCTGGTTAGCGTGAACCATCCTTTTCGCATGGGGAAAGGCTCGATCGGCAAGGTCCTGCCCGGTCGCGAGGTGAGGCTGGCCGAAGACGGCGAGATCCTGGTGCGTGGCGGAGGCGTCGCTTCCGGCTATTGGCAGGACCATCACCTGGCAAGCGTGACCGGCAACGAAGGCTGGTACCACACCGGCGACGTCGGGGCCCTCGATGCCGAGGGCAACCTGTATTTCAAAGGCCGGAAGAAAAACGTGCTGGTCACGCCCGCGGGCATGAACGTCTATCCCGAGGACCTGGAAACCGCCCTCAGAAAGCATCCCGGGGTGCGCGACTGCGTGGTCATCGGCCTGGAACGGGGCGGCAACGCCGAGCCTTGCGCGGTCCTGCTCCTGCGCGCCGGGAGTGTGGTGGAGTCGGTCATGAAGCAGACCAACGAGTCCCTCGCCGAATACCAGCGCGTGCGCGAGTGGGTGATATGGCCGGAAAGCGATTTCCCGCGCACTTCGACGGGGAAGCCGAAGATCAACGTAATCGCCGACACGGTGCGCGCCCAGCGCGAGGCGCGGCCGGCGACACCGGATGGCGCCAGCCCGCTGGCGGAGCTGGTTGCGAAGATCTCGGGACACGCGGTGCCCACCCTCCGGCCCGAAGCCGACTTGGACGGCGATCTGCAACTGAGTTCCCTGGAACGCGTGGAGCTGATGAGCGCGCTCGAAGATCGCTACCAGGTCGACCTGAAGGAAGCCAGCTACAGCGCCGCTCACACCGTGGGCGACCTGGAAAAAATGCTCGCGGCCCGCGGCGCCAGCCATGCCCGCTATCACTATCCGCGCTGGACGCTTTCTGCTCCCGTGCGCTGGCTGCGCGCCGCTGCCTACTACACGCTCGTGCTGCCGGCGATTCGCCTGCTGGGCTGGCCGCGGGTGGAGGGCCGGGAACACCTCGACGGCGTCGATGGCCCCTTGCTGGTCATCAGCAACCACATTGACGACGTGGACGTCGGCTTTGTCCAGACCGCGCTGCCTCCGCGCTACCGCCATTTCCTGGCAACCGCGACCGGTGGCGAGGCCCTGCAAGCCCTGCGCACTCCTCCGCCGGGCCGGGGCTTCTTGCGGGGCCTCTACGACCGGTTGCAGTGGGTGCTTGGCGTCACCCTGCTGAATCTCTTCCCCCTTCCCCGCGAGGCTGCGTTTCTGAAAAGCTTTGCCTACGCCGGGGAATGCATCGACCGTGGATACAGCGTGCTGGTTTTTCCCGAAGGCCACCACACTACCGACGGCAAGCTGCGCCCCTTTCGCGCCGGCATCGGGCTGCTCGCCACCCGCCTCCAGGTGCCCGTGCTGCCCCTGCGCATCGACGGCCTGTTCGAAGTAAAGCAGGCCGGAAAGCGCTTCGCGCCTGCCGGCAAAATCCGCGTCCGCATCGGAGTTCCCGTGCGCTTCGAGCCGACCGCCGATCCTCAATGGATCGCCCGCGAACTGCAGAGCCGGGTCGCAGAGCTGTAGCCCAGCCGGGCCTGACCGCCCATCGGTGGGGCGGTCCCTGATGCGCAGCGTTTTCGCGCACCCGTCGCAAGCTGGGCCGGGAAGAGCTTTTCGCCGGCGGCCTCCAGCTTCGGCGGCGCGAGTCCACCCGTCCTCCATCGTCATGAAACGGCACGTCTTCCCCCCTGTGACAGAAGTCACATCCTGCGTGTGACACGCCCGGTAGTCTGAAGCCAGCTGAGAAGGCCATGGGTACACAGGTGCAGAACGAACTCGCCCGCCGGATGCCGAACGCAGGGCCCGGATTTCGCCCGGTTGTCGCGTCCCCGTCGCCGGGCAAGCCTTCCCCCAAAAAGAAGCTGGTGCGGCGCACCGACCGCGACTACTCGCAGCGGTTACGTCGCGGCTATCAGTTTTCCTTTCTCCTGATGAATGTCTGGCTGGGTGGTCAGTTCTACCTCTGGGTGCGGCACTACGAGACGGCGGGGCAATCCGCTTACGTCGCGCGGCCCGCCGGGGTGGAGGGCTGGCTGCCCATTGCCGGCATGATGAACCTGAAGTATTTTCTGCTGACCGGCCGCGTTCCCGTCCTGCACCCGGCCGCCATGTTCCTGCTGGTGACCTTCGTGGCCATCGCCTTTCTATTCCGCAAAGCCTTCTGCAGCTGGCTGTGCCCGGTGGGGACGCTCTCAGAGTATTTGTGGAAGCTGGGACGGAAGGTCTTTCGCCGCAACTTCCGTCTGCCCCGCTGGGTCGACCTCCCCCTGCGCGGCCTGAAGTACCTGTTGCTGGGATTTTTTGTGTGGGCGGTGTCGAGCATGTCGGCGAAAGCCATCGCCGCCTTCATGCAGAGCCCCTACGGCATCGTCGCCGATGTAAAGATGCTCAACTTTTTCCGCTTCCTTGGCGAGACCGGGCTGATCGTGCTGGGGGTCCTGGTCCTGGCCTCCGTACTCATCCAAAACTTCTGGTGCCGCTATCTCTGCCCCTACGGCGCGCTGCTGGGACTGGCGTCTACCTTCAGCCCGCTGCGCATCCAGCGCAATCCCGCGACCTGCATTGACTGCGCCAAGTGCGCAAAGGCCTGCCCGGCCGCGTTGCCGGTCGACAAGCTGGTCAGCATCAAATCGGCCGAGTGCACCGGATGCCTCGAGTGCGTCGCCGTCTGCCCGGCTGAGGGGGCGCTGCAGATGACCCTGCCTGCGCTGATCACACGCGCGCCCGAGCGCCAACCCGTGCGCTGCTGGGCATTCGCCGCCGGCGTGGCCATCGTCTTCTTCGGCATTGTGGGGTTCGCAAAGACGGAAGGCTACTGGAAATCCGACATCCCACAAGCGGTCTACAGGCAGCTCGTGCCGCGTGCCAACGAGGCCAGCCACCCCATGCCCGGCGACCCGGCCCTCGAGGAGTAACCGAGCGTAAGGTCGTTCAGGGATTTAAGAGTCTCGGTTCCCACACGCTAGGCATAAGGGAACCGTTCATCACGCCCCCGGATGCATCCAGCGCACGAACCCAAACACCCCCGCCGCCACTAGGCCGGATGCGGGAATGGTCAGGATCCATGCCCACACGATGCGCCGGGCGATGCCCCAGCGCACGGCCGATAGCCGATTCGTCGCGCCCACGCCCACGATCGCCCCCGTGATGGTATGGGTGGTGCTGACCGGAATCCCGGCCAGGGCCGTGGCAAACAGGGTGATTGCGCCCGCCGTCTCCGCGCAGAATCCCCCAACCGGCCGCAGCTTGGTGATGCGCGACCCCATGGTGTGCACGATGCGCCAGCCGCCGAAATACGTCCCCAGAGCAATGGCGGTATGCGCTGCCAGGATGATGGGCCAGTGAAAGGGGCCCCAGTTGTTGGCCATATCGTACGCGCTCATGTACTTCGCGCTGTACAGCGCGCCGGCCACGATGCCCATGGTCTTCTGCGCGTCGTTGCCGCCGTGACCCAGGCTGTAGGCGGCGGCGGAAAGCAGCTGCAGCTTGCGGAACCAGCCGTCGATGCGCTGCGGAGGCTTGTCGCGCAACAGCCAGAACACGGCCACCATGAAGGTGAAGCCCAGAACCAGCCCCATGATCGGCGCCACCACGATGAAGATCAGCGTCTTGTACCAGCCCGCCACAATAATCACGTGGAATCCCGACCGCATGACGGCGGCGCCCGCGTAGCCGCCGATCAGGGCGTGCGACGAGGAGGTGGGCAGCGCCCACCACCAGGTCAGCAGGTCCCACACGATCGCTCCCATCAGTCCGGCGATTACCACGTACTGGGTGATCGAGTCGATCTGGACCATCCCCTTGCCGATGGTCTTGGCGACCGCCGTGCCCAGAAAGAACGCCGCGACGAAGTTGAAGAACGCCGCCCAAACCACTGCCAGCCTTGGCGAAAGCACCCGGGTCGAGACTACGGTGGCGATGCTGTTCGCGGCATCGTGGAAGCCGTTGAGAAAGTCGAATGTCAGCGCGACCAGGACGGTAATGATGAGCAGGAGAAGGTTCGGGCTCACCCTTGCGCTTCCTGTGTTCGAGGATTCACGGCCTCAGGCATTCTTCAGCACGACGGTTTCGAGCACGTCGGCGACGTCCTCGGCCTTGTCAGTTGCGGTTTCCAGGAACTCGAGCAGTTCCTTAGTTTTGATGAGGGTGATGGGGTCCTGCTCGTTGTCGAACAGGCGCCCAATGGCCACGCGCGACACCTGGTCGGCCTCGTTCTCCAGGCGGTTGATCTCCACGCAGCGGGCCAGCACGTGGTCGCTTTTCTGCAGGTTGGTCACGGCTTTCTGCAGTTCTTCGCTCTGGGCCAGGATCAGCCGCGCCAGCGTCCCCGCTTCCGGGGGCGGATCGGTGATTCGATACATGAGAATCCGCGCGCAGGCGGCATTGATGAAGTCGACCACGTCATCGAGCGAAGACGCCAGGGTGTGAATGTCTTCGCGGTCAAAGGGCGTGATGAAGGTCTGGTTCAGCTTGCGCATGATCGAGTGCGTCATCTCGTCGCCCTTGTGCTCGATGTGCCGGATTTCCTCGATCTTGGCATCCACATCGCGGTAGTCGGAGAACAGGTCCACCAACGCGCGCGCGGCGTCGATGAGGTTGCTCGACATCTCCGCAAACATTTCGAAAAAACTGGTGTCTTTGGGGATAATTCGGACCATGGGATAAGCGCGGCTCCAGCGACCGCTGCTTGCCGCATTTCCGCGTAGTCTCAGAAGAAGCGAGCCAATATCTCATGTGGCTGGAAAAACAGTCAAATTCCACCGCGCAGCCAATGGCTCCCGGGACAGCGCGAAGCGCTCCCGCAAGGCTGGAGTGAACTAATTTCGGCGGAAAGAAGTCGGGTCAGTTCTGCCGCGGAGGCCGTTCCATCACGGTTCCGCGCCTCGGGAGACGCCACCCCACCAGCAGGATTACCGCCAGGAACGCGGCCGTCCCCAGGGCGACCGGCCGGAAGAAATCGAATAGGACATCCATCCTGAAAGTATGATGCGGGTTGCCGGGCTGGGGAAAGTTACGATGAGGCTACGCCCTTGGCAAAATATGCCCAAGCGCCCCTTTTCGCCCGTCCCGGCGCCGGTTACCATTCGCCGCCTGTCTCGTCTACTGCAGTTGCGGAAATCGCACAACCGAAGGAGTGCCCTGGCTATGCGTTCTCTTGCTTTGACCGGTTTCCTGCTCTTTGCGGCCCTGGCCACCGCCCAGCCACTGAGCCCCGCGGCTGCCGACGGCATGCCCGAACTCGACCGTTTCACGCCCGCCCAGGCCGACCCCACCCTCGATCCCTGCGATGACTTCTTCAAGTACGCCTGCGGCAAGTGGCTCAAGGCCCATCCCATTCCGGCGGACCAGGCGGGTTGGGGCAAGGGCAATAACCTCGCCATCTGGAACGTGGCGGCGATCCGCACGACTCTGGAGGATTCAGCCAGGCCTTCCCCGAACCGCACGGCCGCTGAGCAGAAAGCCGGCGACCACTATGCCTCCTGCATGGATGAAGCCACGGTCAACCGGGCGGGAATTGCGCCCCTCCAGCCGGCTCTGGACCGGATTGCCGCCCTCCAGGACAAGGCCCAGCTTCCGCGGCTGGTGGCCGAACTGCAGCAGCTGGTGCGCCCCGCCAACCTGAATTTTATTGACGCCCAGTACCAGGGCATCCTGTTCGGCCTCTACAACGCACCCGATTTCGACGACGCGCGGGTCAACCTGGGCGTGCTCGACCAGTCGGGCGTGAACCTGCCCTCGCGCGACTTTTATCTGAACGAGGACGACAAGTCGAAGCAGATCCGCGAACAGTATGTACAGCACGTGGCGCGCATGCTGGGGTTGAGCGGCGAGAGCCGGCCGCAGGCCGCGGCCGACGCCCAGGCCATCCTCAGCATGGAGACGGCGCTCGCGAAGGGCGCCATGGACGTGGTCGCGCGGCGCGATCCCAAGAACCTCAACCACAAGCTGACTCCCGAGCAGTTGCAGGCGCTGACCCCCTCGTTCCGCTGGAGCGAGTACTTTGCCGCCATGAAGGTGCCCGCGCAAAAGCAGTACCTGGTGACTTCGCCGGAATTCTTCCAGGGCATGGAAAAGCTGGTCGCCGGGGAGCCGATGGAGCACTGGCGCGCCTACCTGCGCTATACCCTAGTGCACCTCTCCGCTCCGTCGTTGTCACAACCGATTGTGGAGGAGAACTTCAATTTTTACGGGAAGACGCTCAATGGAACACTGCAGCTGCAGCCGCGTTGGCGCCGCTGCTCGATCTATGCCGACACCGACCTCGGGGAGGCCGTGGGGCAGGCCTACGTCCGCCGCTTCTTCCCGCCGGAGAGCAAAGCGCGGATGGTCGAGATGGTGAAAGGCATTGAAGACGCGCTGCACCGCGACATCGACGCGGCCGCCTGGATGTCGGCCGAGACCAAGGCCAAGGCGCACGCCAAACTGCGCGCGCAAGTCGATAAGGTCGGCTATCCCGACACCTGGCTCACCTACGATGGGCTGGAGATCAAGCGCGACGATTTCCTGGGCAACGTGCAGCGCGCCAGCCGGTATGAGATGCAACGGCGGATCCACCAGATCGGCAAGCCCGTGGACCGCAAACTCTGGGGCATGACGCCGCCCACCGTCAACGCCTACGAGGATCCACAGACCAACACCATCAACTTCCCGGCCGGCATCCTGCAGCCGCCGTTTTTCGACGCTCAGGCTATGGACGCGGTGAACTATGGGGCCATCGGTGCGGTGATCGGGCACGAGATCACCCACGGCTATGACGATCAGGGCCGCAAATTCGATGCCGACGGCAATCTGAAGGACTGGTGGACGGCGGCCGATTCGGCCGCCTACGAGGAACGCGGCAAGTGCATTGCCGACGAGTACACGCAAGACGTGCCCGAAGCCGGCGTGAAGCAGAACGGCAAGCTCTCGCAGGGCGAAGATACGGCCGACAACGGGGGCATCCACCTGGCCTTGTCAGCGCTGGAAAGCAGGCTCCGGGCCCAGGGCAAGGACTGGAATTCTCCGGCGCCCGGCGGCATTACGCAGCTGCAGACGTTCTTCCTCTCTTACGCCAACGTCTGGTGCGGCGATACGCGTCCCGAAGCGGCGCGGACCGCAGTCATGACGCAGGGGCATTCGCTCAACCGCTATCGCGTGAACAATGTGGTTGCCAACATGCCGGAGTTCGCCCATGCCTTCGGCTGCAAAACCGGACAACCCATGGTGCACGCCAACGCCTGCCGGGTCTGGTAGCGGGAAGGCAGCGGCGGCGGCGTTCCGGCTCGAACGACGGTGTAAGACCTAGGCTGCCCGCGTCGAGGAGACAATGAACTTCGGAATCCGCACCACCCGCGCCGTCAAGGTGCGTTGCGAGCGGACCTCGATGACGAAATCCTTTCCTTCTGGATAGGGATCAGAAAGCAACCGCAGTTCTTCTCCGTACAGCTTCACAATGTTGGAGCGGGCATAGCCAATTTCTTTGAGCCGCTTGCAGACGAGGTCCGGCGGAGGATTCGTAGGCATGCCCCCAGGATGCACGCAGCAGGGCAAATTCACCGTGATCGAGGTCACTCCCGAACGGTCGGTCGGGGACTTCAACACACGGTCATGAACGACCGGTGATGTGCCGGATCGAGTTTTCGATTTTCCATTTGCGCTTTCCGCCGTCATAATAGTGAAATGGCGCGTGCTTTCCTGGAAGAACGCTGGCTCCCGAAGTCGGTGCTTTGTCTTCGTGACTACAACCTCAGCAAATTTCTCCACGATCTGATCGCCGGCATCACGGTTGGCTTGGTGGCCCTGCCGCTGGCGATGGCGTTCTCCATCGCTTCGGGCCTGTCGCCACAGGCCGGGATCTACTGCGCCATTGTGACCGGCTTTCTGATCTCACTGCTGGGCGGATCGAAGACGCAGATCGGCGGCCCGACGGGCGCCTTCGTGGTGGTGGTGGCGGGCATTGTTGCGGCGCATGGCGTGGACGGACTGTTCATGTGCACGGTCATGGCGGGAGTGTTGCTCCTGGCGATGGGCGTCACCGGCATGGGTTCGGCCATCAAATTCATTCCCCGCCCCATCGTGATCGGCTTCACCAACGGCATCGCCATCCTCATCGCTAGCACCCAGGTGAAAGACTTCTTCGGGCTGCAGATCGAACATGTGCCGGGTGAGTTCTGGCTTCGCCTGGAGTCGTTTGCCACGCACTTCCACACGCTGAACCACGATGCGACCGTGCTGGCGGCAGCCACGCTGGGCATCCTGATCGTCTGCCGTGCGGTGTCAAATCGCATTCCGGGACCGATCGTGGCGATGGCCGCCGGCACCGTGGCGGTCTACCTGTTCCACCTGCCGGTCGAGACCATTGGCAGCCGGTTCGGGGGGATCCCCAGCGGTTTGCCGCATCTTCAAATCCCGCAGTTCCACGCGAACCTGATTCACGGATTGCTCGGGCCGGCGGTCACGGTGGCCATGCTGGGCGCGATCGAGTCGCTGATGTCGGCTGTCGTCTCCGATCGCATGAGCAACGACCACCACAATCCCAATGTCGAGTTGATGGCGCAAGGTGTGGCCAACATCGCCTCCCCCATGTTCGGGGGCCTGCCGGCGACGGGGGCCATTGCGCGCACCGCTACCAACATCCGCTCCGGCGCGCAGTCGCCGGTGGCCGGCATGGTCCACGCCCTCACGCTGCTGTGCGTGCTGCTGTTTGCTTCGCGGCTGGTCAGCTATGTGCCCATGGCGGTGCTGGCCGGCATCCTGATGGTGGTCTCCTACAACATGGGCGAGTGGCGCGAGATTCCGCAGTTGCTGAAGCTGACGAAAACGGACATCAGCGTCTGGCTCGTGACCTTTGCCCTCACCGTGTTCGCCGATCTCACGGTGGCGGTGGAAGCGGGGATGATCCTGGCCGCGCTGCTGTTCATCAGCCGCGTGGCGGCCACGACCACAGTCTCGCAAGTCACCGACGACTACATCGAAGACGGGCGCGTGCACATCCTCCAGGACAAAGACATCCCCTACTACGTGACCATTTTTCGCATCCACGGGCCATTCCTGTTCGGCGCCACCGACAAGATTTCTGTGGTCACGGAGAACATGCACACCTTGCCGCCGGTGGTCATTCTGCGTCTGCGCAACATGACCGCGCTCGACGCCACCGGCCTGTTTGCCATCGAAGAGGTCGCCCGCGCCCTGCAAGCCACGCGAAGGACCCTGATCCTGTGCGGCGCCCGGGAGCAGCCCGCGAAGCTGCTTCATCAAGCCGAATTCGAAGAAGTGATCGGGAAGAACAACATCTGCGAGAACGTGCAGGAAGCCGTGCGCCGCGCCCAGGATGTCTTCGAGAGAATGGAAGCGAAAGCCGCGGTGGGCGCGAAGTAAATCGAATCGGCAATCCGTCCCTGGCCACCCGCTCTCGCCCGGAATGGCCAAGGGCGCGAACCGTCTGGTGACGGCGAAAGGGGCGGCCGCAGTCGCCTTCAGACAGGCTGTCCGGCTATCGCCCGCGAGGCTGCAGGGCGGGCCGGTTCGGTCTCCTCGAGCGTGGTCTCTTCCCAGAGCGACTTGTCGCGCAGCAGGCGCGACACCAGCGCCGTGTGCATCGCATGCCCGGCGCGGTCCGCGACAATGTTGCCCAGGATCTGTTTTCCCACCAGCGCCAGGTCACCGATCAGGTCCAGCACCTTGTGGCGCACAAACTCATCGACATAGCGGAGCGGCGGATTCATCAGGCCGTCGCGGGTCAGCACGATGGCGTTTTCCGTCGAGGCACCGCGAATCAATCCCTGCTGCCGCATGGCTCCGGCCTCGTGCAGGAATCCGAAGGTGCGCGCTGGCGCAATCTCGCGCAGATAGTTGCCGTCCGACAGATCCACCCGGAACGTCTCACGCCCAATCAGCGGGTGCGGAAAGTCGATCTTGTATTCCACGGAGTAGGCATCGGCGGGGTAGATGGCGATGAACTTGTTGCCTTCGCGCAGCTCCAGCTCCTGCCGCATGCGCAGGTAGCTGCGCAGCTTGCGTTGCTTGCGGATGCCCGCGCCCTGGATCATCTCGACAAACGGCTTGGCGCTGCCGTCGAGAATGGGCAGCTCCAGGTTGTCGAGTTCCACGATCGCGTTGTCGATGCCCGTGCCGATGAAGGCCGACAGCAGGTGCTCGGTGGTGGAGATGAGTACGCCCTTCTTCATCAGACTGGTGGCGTAACTGACGCGCGCGACGTTGCGGCCCGTCGCTTCAATCTCGAAGTCGTCAAGGTCGACGCGGCGGAAAACGATGCCAGTTCCCGAGGGGGCGGGCAGGATGCGGAGGTGAACGGGAGCGCCGCTGTGCAGCCCAACCCCTGTACATTCCACGGCCGCGCGGATTGTCTGCTCTTGCCTCAAGGGTCTTCGATGTCTTTGAGACTGCTTAGCTTACAGGCGGAGCCGAATATTTGTCTGTGGCAAATCTGCCACAGCGGGTGGTCAAATTCCTGATCCCGCCCCCGCCTCCGAGTCTAGGTCGCTGATTCGCTTGAGGATACTGCTTCGGGCAGGGGCGGTGTATTGAGGGTGTCGTCCCCGTCGATTTTCCTATTCCTTCTTCTCTGGCAGGGCGTTCGGTTCGTAGGTGGTTTTGGCCTCGAACATGGAGTCAGCCAGCCCGCTGTTGTAGGTCACGGTGTGGAGGAAGCGCTGGTTCGACATTTCGCCGTTGTAGAAGCGGGTGATGCTATAGGGCGTCATGATGCCCTGGGTAAGGCGGTAGGCGTCGAAGATCTCTTCTTCGGTGTTGCGCAGGTTGTCGTCAGGGTCGCGCCAGGTGAAGACCTTCTTCACCGGCAAGTGCTGGTTGCTGTCGATGTAGAGGGTCACGCTGTCGTTCCTGGCATTCATGACAGTGACCTGCTCTGCGGGTTTGTCGGCGGCGACCGCGGCGCCTTCATAGAAGAGCGCCACCCCTGGCTCGTTGATCCAGCGCCGCAGCACCGCCTCCAAGGAGTGGTCCCGGCGGCGGAGGTAGTCGGCCAGGGTCTTGGCGTCGAGTCCGGTGGTGCCTTTGTAGGTGATTTCGTAACCCTTGAGGCCGTTGTAAACGTAGGCCACGTCGCGCTGCTTGGTCAGTTCGATCCGCTCGCGGTCGGGATACTTGACGAAGCGCCAGAACAGCAGGCCGGCACTGGTCGCCTCACCGCGGTGGAAGCTGTAGGTGCGTCCGGTCTGAGTCATGTCCTGGAGATTGAGGTAGGCGGAGCCGCCGAGCGTCTGAATGGCCAGATCCAGAAGGGCGCGCGCCTTGGCGGCATTGTCGTTGGCCGCTGGAGCCGCGGGTGAGGACGGCGAGGAGGTTTGCGAAGGTGCAGAGGCCTGTGCCGCCGAGAGGACACTCAACAGCAGAACTGCAGGGAAGAAGCGCATGTTCGTATAGCTTAGCAGCGTGTGGCGCAGCCCCAAACATGGAAAGCGGCGCCTCAAGGCGCATGGATTCTCTGGATCCGGCAGCGTGCGCCAATCTGTGCCGATGCTGCGGACCCCTGGGGACGTCCGCACGGTTAGACGCCGAAATCCCCTGCGATGGCTGCATCCGGCCGGGTTCAGCCGATCAGCACCGCGCCGCCGTTCACATTCAGGACCTCCCCGGTGATGAATCCGGCGTGCTCGGTGCAGAGAAACAAGATCGGCGCGGCGATCTCTTCCGGCGTGCCGACGCGGCCCAGCGGGATCGTCGCCAGGATCTCCGGCCCGGCTTTGGGATCGTTCAGAGCGGGCCGCGACATGTCGGTGTCGACCCATCCCGGGGCCACGCAGTTCACATAGATATCCTGGGGAGCGAGTTCGGTCGAGAGCCCCTTCACCATGCTGATGAGCGCGCCCTTGGTGGCGGCGTAGTCGACATGGAAGGCCTCGCCGCGCTGCCCGGCTGTGGAACTGATGAGCACGATGTGCCCACCCTTGCCGGTGCCGAGCGAACGTTGCTTCTTCATTTGTGCAACCGCGTGCCGGATGAGCGCAAACACGCTGTCGAGGTTGACCGCGATCGTGGTGCGCCACTGCGCGTCGCTCATGACATCGATGCCGGCCTCCTGGGGCGGCCAGATGCCGTGGTTGGCGACGAGAATGTCGAGCCGGCCGAACCTGGCCACGGCCCCGGCGACGAGCTCGCGGGCCCCGTCGAACCCGGCAAGGTTGCAGGCCTCCGCGGCGCAGTTGGCCTCGCCGCACTCCTGCACCAGGGCCGCGGCTTGCGAGCGGGCGCTCTGGTAGTTGAACATCACCTTTGCACCTGCAGCCACAAAAGCGCGGACGGTGGCGGCGCCAATGCCGCGCGAGCCTCCGGTGATGAGGGCTACTTTTCCTTCGAGCGAGAGAGCGAAGGGCATAGGCTGGTAGGGTAACAGGTGAGCAGGTCTCGGGTCACAGCAGCAGGCGGCCAGGAAAGACCGTGCCCTCTGGGGCCCCCAGGAGGCCGCCATGGCTTACCAGAATGAATGGAAGATAGGACTGAGCCTCGCGCGGGAGCCCGATTTGCCGGAGTGGCGGAGCTGAAGAGCGCTGTACCGCCTGCTCAAGCTTTATTGGGCGCGTGGATGGCGAGCCGGGTCAGGAGCCGCACCAGGGCTGGTTGGCGGGAGGTCGCGGTCTTGCTGTAGAGGCTGGCGAGCTGGGTTTTTAGAGTAGTCGCGCTTACGCCGACCATTTCTGAAATCTCGCGGGTGGATCGGCCATCGGCCAACAACTAGGCCACGCGGGCTTCTGCCGGAGTGAGCTGAAAGAGTTGGCGCAGCATTTCCTCGGGGGGGCGGAGTCGCTGGGCGGGATCACTGGCGAAAGCAACGGCACGGGGAGAGGCGCCGCCGTCAACGGAAAAACCGCGTACTGGCGCGACCAGAAGATAGAGCGGAGGCCCCTCCCCTGCGGGTCACAACTAAAGGGCCTGCCGGCCCCAGGCCTTTGCCGGTTGACGTCAAGACTGCTTCCGCGACCGCTCTTTGCAGTTGGGCAGACTCGGATGGCCGCGCCGCACAAAAGAGCCTGGAGATCTGAACGTGCAGACTGAAGGCCCGTTGCAGATGTGGCACGAGGAACCGCAGCAGATCAAGATCCGATTCCTGAAATTCCGGCGCCGAGGTATCCCGGTGCAGACTTACCGAGGCAAAGCACGAAGGTGTGTTTTCGACTACAGAAAACATGCCATAGCTTGTGCCCTAGCGGACCATGAAGTCGTTACCCGGCACTATACCCGTCGTCCAGACGGCGACTGAAAGAACCTGTTCGCAGTTGGCTGACAATGGTGGCCCAGGTCGCACCCCGGTAGTTGGGTGCGAACCTGGGGGCCGCTCCACGGCCAGTCTTGCGGAGCCTTGCAGAGTCCCGCTCTTCACTGGATTCCGATGGAGGTCACGCCGTCTCGAGACTTGCCCGCCGCTTTCTTTCTTCAAACTTCGGCGTCCGGCCAAGGTTTCAAATGCAGATACGCGCGTTGAGCTGGCGCGCGCGTCTCCGGGCCCTCAGCGCTGAACCCCAGGCCCTGTGGCTCTTCGCTACGGCTGATCGTAGAATTTCAGCGCCATTGCCCCGTGGGTCGCCGCTCCGCCCGCGCGCAACGCCGCCGCCAGGAATGCCGCCTCCGTGATCTCTTCGCGCGACGCGCCCTGAGCTTTTGCCGCCTTGGCGTGTACCTCGATGCAATAAGGGCATTGGGTGGTGCAGGCCACGGCCAGCGCAATCAGTTCGCGGTACTTGCGCGGGATCTTGCCGTCTTCTCGCCCGACGATCTTGTCCAGGTTCAACCACGCGGTGAACTCGTGAGGCGCCAGCTTGCTCATTTCCTTCAGGAGTTTCAGATCCCCGGGGTCATGATAGTGGTCGGTCATTGCATCCTCCTCGGTTGCTGCTTCTGGATTGTCATTCCAAACCGCCCGTGGCCAGGGCCGGGGACGAGCAAGGAACGCGCATGCCTGGAGCAACTGAATTCTGATGCCATGGTTAGCGTAGGGGCATCTATGCGCTGGAAACAAGATGGCAAATATGCCATTGTAGATAGGCAGTTCAGCCATCGCCGGGCTCCTTTCGCCAGCGGCGCAGCTATCAGGGAGCTTTGGGGACGCTTTGTGATCGCGGCCTGCCCCGAGCGGACCCGAAGAGACGGTCTCACGCGAGTGGGCGGACGCCAGGAACCGCAAGCGGAGGCAAGAAGTAGTGCCTGGGGGACACATTGTGCGCGACGTTACCGTTGTCTTTCTGGACCAGACCTTCTCCTCCACGGCCATCGGCCCCATGGAAGTCTTTCGTCACGCCGGAGCGCTGTGGAATTTTCTTACCGGCACGCAGCCGTCTCCCCGTTTTCGCGTGACCACGGCCTCTGCCGCCGGGCGCCCCGTCTGCTGCGACGGTCGCATCCGCATCCAACCCGACAAATCGCTGGCCGAGGTCCGCCGGGCCGACCTCATTTTCATTCCGACCACCGGCCTCAGCATCGACGACGTGGTGGAGCGCAACGCGCCCGTCGTACCCTGGCTGCGCAAGTGGCACAAACGAGGCGCGGCCATCGCCAGCGTCTGTTCCGGCGTCGGCCTGGTTGCGGCCGCCGGTTTGCTCGACGGCCACCGCGCCACCACGCACTGGGGCCTCGCCGACCGCTTTCGTCAGAAATACCCGCGCGTGAAGTGGATGCCGGAACTCATGGTCACCGAAGACCGCGGCTTCTACTGTGGCGGCGGCGTGCACGCCGCCCTGGACCTCAGTCTCTACCTCGTCGAGCGCTTCTGCGGACACGACGTGGCGGTGCAGACGGCGAAAGCCCTGCTCCTTGAGACGCCGCGCGCCTGGCAGGCCGGCTTTGCCATCGTCCCGCTGAAAACTGAACACAGCGACGAAAACATTTCCAGCGCCCAAGAGTGGCTGCACCAGAACTTCCAGAAGAACTTCTCGCTGCAAGTCCCCGCCCGCCGGGTGGGCATGAGCGTCCGCAATTTCGTGCGCCGCTTCAAGCAAGCCACCGGAGACACTCCGCTCATCTATCTCCAGAAGCTGCGCATTGCCGCCGCTAAGCGACTGCTCGAAGGCGACCACCGCACCATGCAGGAAATCAGCGACGCCGTCGGCTACCAGGACGCAGCTTTCTTCCGTCAATTATTCGAGCGCCACACCGGAGTGTCGCCCAGCGCGTACCGGCAGAGGTTCGGAGTGTGAGCCTTCCGACCAACCAGATTCACGCCAGAGAACCCAGAGACCCAGAGAGAACCCGGATTCATTCGTCTGGGACTCGATCTCTGTGGCGGGCCCATGGCGTAGACCGCCGCGTCCAACTTGGACGGCAGAGCCCTGGTTGGGCTGACGGCATCGGAGCAAGGTGGACACCTAGAGCATTCCGGGAATCTCAGGTCCGCCCACGGCGTTCGGTTGCTTGCGGGATGGAGACGGCTACGTTACCTTGAATTTCCGTGGAACAGCCTTGCTATAAGTGCGGCGCGAGCGTGGAGGAGGGGACGGCTTTCTGCAAGCGCTGTGGAGCGCCGCAGATCCGCGTGATGATCGCAGGGGCGGAGGCTCCGGTTCCGGCACCGGGCCCGGAGCATGCGGAGGCGCCGGCCGCGTTGCAGCCGTTGCGGCTGCCGATGATTCCCTCGGGGCGGGTGGAGTGGTCGCAGGCGCTGCCGGCGGCGGCGCTGGGGGGCGTGTGCGCGCTGATGGCGCTGCTGGTTCCGTATGCGGTGTTCGGCCCGGCGTTTCTATTGGGCGGGGCGGTGGCCGTAATGTTCTATTGCCGGCGCAAGGACCGCTCGCCGACACCGAGTGCGGGGGCAAAGATTGGAGCGGTGAGCGGGGGGCTGGGGTTCTTGTTCTCGGCGATCCCGCTGGTGGCGACGTTGGTGTATCGGCCGGAGGAGTTGCGCAAGTCGGTAATGGATAGCGTGGCTCAGATGGCGGGCCGGGGATATGACCCGCAAAAAATCCAGCAACTCGAAGACATTTTGAAGACAGAGGCGGGCCTGACATTCTTTGTGGTGGTGGGGGTGGTGGTGATGTTGGTGATCTTTGTGGCGGGGGCAAGTATTGGGGGAGCGTTCTGCGCGGCGTGGCTGCGGAAGCGAGTTCAGGGGTAGGACAGGTCGCTCCTCGGCATTCGTCAAGCAATCCCGAGAGAGAGAGGGTGCGGTGGAATTCCAGCTTTGCGCAAAGAGCGGGCAAAGCTGGGGCACCCGGCAGGGCTCTGGGTAGACCGGCCAGCGGCTCCCCAGGTTCTGTGGCGAACAGATTCCTCGCCGTTCTCGCCGCCAGCTACGGACACTCGAGAAAGACAATTCTTTCGCTGAAAGGTGCGGGTATGGCTCGGCCGAAGGCGGGCCCTTCAAAGCTCTGCCTATTCACTCCTCCGGATCCTCTTCTTCCGCATCGTTGACGACATCCACGGCGTGGCCGCGGATGGAGAAGGTGAGCTTGCGGGTGTCGTCAGGTTCGAAGGTGACGCGGGTGGGCTGGCGCTGCCAGGCAGGGGCAGGGCATTCGGAGTCGGGGAGGTCGTCTCCCTCGGGCTCGCCGAGAGGTTTGCGAAGGATGGGTTTGCGGCGGCCGAGCTGGGCCACGATGGCGAAGAGCTTCTTGCCGTCATCGGAGACGCCGCAGTAGGCGATGTAATCGCGGTACCAGCTCGGCGTGGAGTAGAAGGGGTCGAAGTCGGGGAGAGGGAGCTGGGTGATGCGTCCGGTGACGCGGTCGACGAGGAGCCAGCCTCCGCGTTGCCAGAGCCAGCGGGGAGCGGAGGAAGGTTCGCCAGGGAGGACGTCGTTGAGGCGGAAGACGCGGCGTACGACAAAAAGGCGGTCGGTGACCTCGTGCGGGGCGCCGGTGGTGTACTCCTTCAGGCGCGTGTCGACATACAGAGGGCGGACCTTGAGCTCAAGGGGCTGGTTGTCCGCGGGGCCTACGTACCACTTGGCGGAGGTCCATTTGCCGAAGACGACCACGTGGGGCTTGGGAAGGGCGCCGGCGAGGGGGGAGAACAGAGCGGCGAGGACAAAAAGGTGCGTGGGCAATTTTCTGCACAGGTCGCTGCACATGGTTTCAGGTAATCAGCGGGTGCGGGAGGTGGCAAGGTTGTTCGTCACAGGCTGAGAGGAGAAGTTTCCCGAGTACGGAACGCACTTTGGTACATGGAAACGATTTTGTTGGGCAGAACGGGTGCCCTGGGGCGGGAAGTTCGCTAGAATAAGGCTGCGAAGTCTGACGGAAGTCAGAGGGTTCTAGCCGCAAGCACCGGGAGCAGTCTAGCGATTTAGCCATGGGTGAGCTTCTGATTCACCGGCGCGTTCCGCGCATCCTCGTAGTGGATGACAATCCCGACATGGCGGAGTTGATGCGGGAGCTCCTCATCACGCGTGGGTACGAGGTGGTGACGGTTCGCAACGCGGATGATGCCGAGACGGAGATCAAGCGGCATGCGCCGGACCTGATCCTTTCGGACGTGATCATGCCGGGGCGGTCAGGCTACGAGCTGTGCGCGCAATTGAAGGAAGATCCGGCCACCCGGCTGATTCCGTTCCTGCTGATCACCGGCTTAAGTGACCGCGAGGACAAGGTGAAGGGAATTGAGGCCGGCGCGGATGACTTCCTGAACAAGCCCATCTTTCCCGCCGAGCTGTTTGCCCGGGTGAAGTCGCTGCTGAAGCTGAAGGAATTCACGGACGAACTGGAAACGGCGGAGTCGGTGTTGTGCACGCTGGGACGGAGCGTGGAGGCGCGCGACCCGTATACGGAAGGGCACTGCGAGAGGCTGGCGCAGCGGGCGGCAGCGCTGGGGCGGTTCATGGGGCTCGATGAGGAGTCGGTCACGGCGCTGTGGCGCGGCGGGTATCTGCACGATCTGGGCAAGATCGCGGTGCCGGACGAGATCCTGAAGAAGGGCTCGGATTTGACGCCGGAAGAGTGGGAGGTGATGAAGCAGCACCCGCTCACCGGGGAAAACATCTGCAAGCCGCTGAAGTCGCTGCGGCTGGTGCTGCCGATCATCCGCTTTCATCACGAGCATTCGGACGGGAGCGGGTATCCGGATGGACTGATCCAGACGCAGATTCCGCTGCTGCCGCGGATTCTGCAGGTAGTGGACGTGTACGATGCGCTGCGCACGCGGCGTCCGTATAAGCCGGCGATGACGCACGAGCAGGCCGAGCGCATGATGCGCACGGAAGCGCAGTCCGGCTTGTGGGACGAAGAACTGGTCGGGCAATTCTTCGCCATGTTGGCGCGGCGGCAGGTGGCATAGCCCCGCGAGCCCAGCTGCGGCCCAGGCTGGCGTCCCGGTGACGGGCGCGTTTGGGACCAGGCGCCCATGCTACCCTCAGACTCGCGACTTACACCCTCAGTCCGGGTTCATCCCACGGAAAGCAGAGTTCGACTTGCCGCCCATCTACAGCATTGTCATTCCGGCCTACAACGAAGAACAACGGATCGGCCCGACGCTCGAGCGGGTGCTGGCGCACGTCCGCGAACGGAACTGGAATGCGGAAGTGCTGGTGGTGAATGACGGGTCGCGGGACCGCACGGCGGAAATCGTGCGGCACTATGCCGCGCGGCACGCCAACCTGGCGCTGGTCGAAAATCCCGGGAATCGGGGGAAGGGGTACAGCGTACGGAATGGGATGCTGCATGCGTCGGGGGAGATCGTGCTGTTCAGCGATGCCGACCTCTCTTCGCCCATCGAGGAGGCGGACAAATTGTTCGCGGCGCTCGAGGCGGGGGCGGAGGTGGCGATCGGGTCGCGCTGGCTGCGGGCGGAGTTGCAAACCGAGCGGCAACCGCTGCACCGGCAACTGTTTGGCCGGGTCTTCAACCTTCTGCTGCGGATCATCCTCGGGCTGCACTACCACGACACGCAGTGCGGATTCAAGGCGTTCACGCGCCGGGCGGTGGGGCTGATTTTCCCGCTGCAGCAGATTGAGCGATGGGGTTTTGATCCGGAGGTCCTGTTTCTGGCGCGCAAGTTCGGGCTGAAGGTTGAAGAAGTTCCGGTGGAATGGGCGCACCGGGAGGGAACGCGCATCCGCCCGTTGCGGGACGGGATCCGGATGTTTGCAGAGATGTTGAAGGTCCGCTGGTTCTCCATCAGCGGCAAGTACGATGCGCGGCAGCCCTCGGCGGCCGTTTCCCTATGAAGCGGCCTTGAGCAGGGGATGGGAGGGGTGCATGGTGACGCCCACGCCCCGGCAATGAATCAGCGTCATGGTCGCGGAGCACTTCTCACACAACCAGAAATAGTCGACGCCATTGTCGCGCTTGAGAACTGCAGGGTCGAAGCCGAGCAGGACCTCGTGGGGATTCTGCGCCTGGCGTTCGAACCGGAAAAGCTTGCCCTCACGCAGGTAGAGGAAGCGAGCAGAGCAGGCAGGATTGGCGCATTTCGAAATCATTGCGGCCTCCAGCGCCTCGGGTGAAGGCTTGTGTGCGAAGGGGCAGGCGAGCGGACAAACCCAGTTTACACCCGCGCGCGATGCCAGGGGCCGCTGCCGCAATTTTTTCCGAGCTGCCGCTATCCGTTCGGATAGTCCACTCACAAAACGGTGAGGCAGGAATTCGTCCGGGGCTAGGATGGGGATGCAGAGAGAAATTCGTTTTCCGGGTCCAAATGATTGAGAGACTTGAGCGTGGCAAAATTTCAGCGAGTCGAACGGGAGCGCTTCGAACTTGGTCACACGGTTGCTTTCATCTTGCGCATCGAAGACGCGCAAGTCGGCTGAAGTCGGCAGCGACGTGAGGAGGATGGCATGGCATTCTTGAAAGTCATCGCACCGAAAACCCTGTTGTTCGCAGTCCTGGCGCTGCCGAGCCTCATTGCGAATGCATATGCGCAGCAGGAAGCTTTGAAAGGGACGTCCTTCAAGCCGTTCGCAACGGCCGCCCAGTCAACGTGGCGTGCGCTTCCCAAAACAGATTTGTCAGATCAGCGGGCCCGCGCTAGGCCGACTTGGTGCGATCCTGCTGCCTGGCCAGTGTCAGGGCGGCTTCTGCAACTTTCCTGCCCATTTCTGCAGTGCTGAGCGAGGGCTGGCCTGCGCGTGCAATGTCGCGCGTGCGGTGCCCGGCATTCAGCACCGACTCGACTGCGGACTCGATGCAGGCGGCTTCGCGTTCGAGCTGGAAGGAATGGCGCAGGAGCATGGCGGCGGAAAGGATCGCGCCGAGCGGGTTGGCGATGCCCTGGCCGGCGATGTCAGGGGCGGAGCCATGCACGGGCTCGTAGAGGCCGACGGGGCCTCCGATGCTGGCGGAGGGGAGCATGCCGAGTCCGCCGACCACGCCGCCGGCCTGATCGGAAAGGATGTCGCCGAACATGTTCTCGGTAAGCAGGACGTCGAACTCGGCAGGGCGCAGCACCAGCAGCATGGCGGCGGAGTCGACGTACTGGTGCGTGAGCTGCACATCCGCATAATCGGCGGCGATGCGGGTGACGACGTCGCGCCAAAGACGCGAGCATTCGAGCACGTTGGCCTTATCGACGGAAAGGACTTTGCGGCGGCGCTTGCGGGCCAGCTCGAAGGCGATGCGGGCGATGCGCTCGATCTCGCGCTCGCTGTAGCGCATGGTGTTGACGGCCTGGCGAGAGCCGGGGGAACCCTCGATGCCTCGCGGCTGGCCGAAGTAAGCGCCGCCAAGCAGTTCACGGACGATCAGCATGTCGGTGCCTTGCACGACTTCAGGCCGCAGCGGCGAGTTCTCCAGCAGGGCCGAGAAACAGCTGGCCGGGCGCAGGTTGGCGAAGGCGCCCAGTTCCTTGCGCAGGCGGAGGAGTCCGGCCTCGGGGCGCAGGTGCGCGGGATTTTTGTCGTAGGCGGGCGAGCCGACAGCGCCGAGCAGAACGGCTGCGGAATCAAGGCAGGCTGCGAGCGTGTCGGGAGGAAGCGGGTCATTGCTGGCGGCAAGGGCAGCGCCTCCGATGTTCTTGCGGGCGAGCTTGAGTTCGTGCCGGAAGGCGGAGGCGACGGCCTCGAGGACGCGGATAGCTTGCTCGGTGACTTCGGGGCCAATGCCGTCACCGGCGACGAGGGCGAGGTTAAGCAGCACGTGGGGTCTCCCTGAGGGATGCGAAGGGCGATTTTACCAAGCTTTAGCGCAGCAACCAGGCGATGGGGACCAGTCCGGCCACAGAAAGGCTGCTGAGCAAGGAGAAACTCTGCAGGCCAGTGCGGCGGTCGGAGAAGCCATAGGCATAACAGGCCTTGGCGAAGTTGTTGCTGATGGCGGCGACAATGATTGCGATCGCACCGACCTTCACGGCAACGGCCTGCCCGGCGCTTTGAGCGATTCCCAGGATGAAGGGATCGACGTCCGCCAGCCCCATGATCCCGCCGAGCGCGTAAACGCCCTTCTGCCCCAGATAGGTGATGGCCAAGTGGGTCAGAATGACCATCGAAACAAACAGCCCGGCAAACAGCAGGGCGGCCCGCAGTTCCAGCGGATTTCCCGGTTCTAGTGTGCGGTCGCTGTGGTGTCCCTCCCCATCGGGGATGCGGGACCACATCCAGCCGCCCAGCAGCGCCGCGCTGGCCAGCAGGACAAACGGGAATCCGAGCGCGACAACCAGGGCCCGATTGAAGATGGCGACCAGCAGGGCCAGACGCAGATACATCATACCGGAAGCGATCAGCGTTCCTCCCGCAAACAGATGGGGCTTTCGTGCGGCTCGGGACCGCCGGGCCAAGGCGATGGTGGTGACCGTCGAGGAGTACGCCCCGCCCAGTAAGGCGGAGAGCAGCACCCCGTTTCTTCCGCGCGCCACCTTGAGCAGCAAGTAGCTGCCATAGGAGACCGTGCTCACTGCCACCACCACCAGCCAGGTCTTGAAGGGGTTGATCTGAAATTGTGTGAAGGCGGCACGCGGCAGCACGGGAAGGATGACTGCCGTCAGCAGTAGAAACTTGGTGAAGGTGAAGATCTCTTCCGGGGGCACGCGCTGGGTCAGTCCCTCCAGCGTGGTTTTCAGGACCAGCAGGAACATGCTGATGACGGTGATGGTCGTGGCAATCCAGATCTGGCCGTGGCAGACCAGCGCGCCCAGCAGATACGTGCCCAGCGCAGAGACCTCGGTCGTCACACCCGAATTGTTTTCAGTTGAGAGTTTGTGGGTGTAGGACACAACCAGCAGGGCGCCCACCACCCCGAAGCCCACCGCCACGACCATCAGCTGCGCGCCCGCCAGCAACGCCACCACGTAACCGATCAGTCCGATGAGGGGAAAGGTGCGGACGCCGCCAAAGGAGTAGCGTTCGGGATTGGCCTTGCGCTCCTCCCGCTCAAGGCCGATCAGGAAGGAGAGAAACAAGACCAGGAGGATCTTGCTGCCTTCCACCGGGAACAGCCGCAACAGATCTTCCGCCATGGCCTGTCTGCCTCCAGCGCTCAGTGATAGATCTCGGGAACGAAGGTCTGGTCCTGCATGGGAGTGCGGATGTACTTCGTACCGTCGAGGGGAGGCAGTTTCGGGGGCTTCGGGGTGAGGTCCTCGTAAGGGATCAGGCTCAGCAGATGGTGGATGACATTGAGGCGCGCTCGCTTTTTGTTTTCGGCGTTGACGACGTACCAGGGCGCCTGCTTGATGTCGGTGCAGGCAAACATGGCGTCCTTGGCGCGGGAATACTCGACCCAGCGCCGCCGCGACTCCAGGTCCATGGCGCTCAATTTCCAGCGCTTGGTGATGTCGTTGCGGCGTTGCTGAAATCGCCGTTCCTGTTCTTCATCGCTGACCGAAAACCAGTACTTCACGAGGATGATTCCGGAGCGGACCAGCATGCGCTCGAATTCCGGGCAGCTGTGCAGGAACTCGCTGTACTCGCTGTCACTGCAGAATCCCATGACATGCTCGACGCCTGCCCGGTTGTACCAGCTGCGATCGAACAGCACGATTTCGCCGCCGGCGGGAAGGTGCGCGACGTAGCGCTGGAAATACCACTGGGTCTTTTCGCGCTCGGTCGGAGTGCCCAGCGCCACCACGCGGCAAATGCGTGGATTGAGGCACTCGGTGATTCGCTTGATGGCCCCGCCCTTGCCCGCCGCATCTCTGCCTTCGAACAGCACGACCACTCTCAGCCCCTTGAGCCTCACCCATTCCTGCAGCTTCACCAGCTCGATCTGCAGCCGGCGCAGGTCCTTCTTGTAGTGGCCGCTTGGCTTGAGCGAGAGATGCCGGGGCTCCTCGATGGCCCGAGCGGGCCACCCGTCATGGCCGTGGTCGGGGATCCGGCTTCGGCTTTTTCCCATGGCATGCTCCTCGGCGGAGGGGAAGTCGGCGGGTGGCCCTGCGGGGACCTGTCAACGCAGCTTCGGTTCCCGAAGGGAGCGCCTGGCATCTCAATCGGCAGAAGCCGGGAGCCTGGTTAGCAGCAGGACGCGGCTGCAGCGTTACGTAAGTCTGGCCAGGCATTGGCAGGCCGGGTCGCTCGCTCACTTGGAGAGTTCGAGAAAGCGGACGACAAAGCTCTTAACTGCAAGGGCAAAGGGCCGGCGAAGGACGCGAAGAAGACCTGAAAACGCAAAGCGCCCGGAGGCAGGCCGCACAAAGGGCGCAGAGTAACTTCGGGGCCGATGCTGCCGCCCAGGGTGACTGGAAAGAAAGCGGCAACTCTAAAGAAAAGCGGTCGAGGACGTATGCGGCTGCGCTGCCGGCGGCCGTGAGCGGCGTGCGGCGGATAACTTGGAGGCGATGAGTGTAACGGCGAGCCTGGTTGCGAGCGAATCCGGAGAGAAAAAGGGCTGGATCCGCGAATCAGCGCGCTCCGTTTGCGTCTTCTTTCTCAAATTGCCGAATCAGGTTGTGGCGCTTGAGGAAATTTGCTTCTCGCTTTCCAATCATGAGTCCGTAACTGGTGCCAACCTCATAGGCGTGGCGTCTGTCCGTGGAGGAGGGCTCCAAAACATCAAGGCAATCTGCCATCTCCTTTTCCCTGGCCGAGAGTTCCCGAAAGGAAAGGGCATCGTCAACCGTTGGGGTCACGAGATGCTGGTTGAACCAAACGGTAGCGTCCGCCTTGCACTGCTCCGCAGTCGGCGCGTGAGGAACCTCCTGCCCCGCCACCGCAATGCCTGCCAGGAGTGTAAGAACCAGAATGATTCCCTTCATGTTCTTGGACCTCACTTCTGAAAGAGCGAAAAGGAGAAGTTGGTTGCTGACCACAGGCTCGAGCGCATGCCGGTTCCGCCGGAATGTCACCGTTGGGGAGCGGCTTCTTGAAGGCCGACCGAATCCGGTTCTCTCCGCAGTGTGTCTTCGAACCGTGAGCCAACATTCTAGTCGAGGGAATAGCGCTGGGTGGACAACCGGCGGCAACAGGCGATCCAACTCATCGACCCGGTGGCAGGGCGCCCCGAGTCGCTGGATCCCTTTGTCCCACGAAGAAAAGCCCGGCTCGCGCCGGGCTTGGCAGAACGCATTCAGGACTCTCCACTCCCTACACACCCCACAGATAGTCTTCCTGGTCGGCGTGGTGGTCATGCGGCGGATGTAGGCTGATTTCGAGCGGATGGCGCTCGAGCGGGGCGGGCGGGTGCAACGAAGGTCCCGCGGCCGCAGCCGCGATGACGGCCGGAGGCACGGCTTCCACGTGGGCCGGCGGCATGCGCTTCGACGTCGGCCGGGCCTCGCGGATCAGTTGCAGAAGGTGATGGTCTTCCACCTGCTTGATCTGGTCGGCAAGTACGACAAACCTCCGGTAGATCTCGTCGAGCTCGCGGCGTTCAAAGTGATAGCCGAGTTGCTCGCAGCGGATGCCGAGGGCGTGACGTCCGGAGTGCTTCCCGAGGACCAGGCGCGAGTCGGGCACACCGACGGACTGGGGCGTCATGATTTCGTAGGTCAGCGGGTTCTTGAGCACGCCGTCCTGGTGGATGCCGGCTTCATGGGCGAAGGCATTGCGTCCGATGATGGCCTTGTTGGGCTGTACGGGGACGCCGGTGATTTCGCTAAGCAATTGGCTGGCGGGGTAGAGATGCTCGCTGGCAATGGCGGTGTCATAGGCGTAGCGGTCCGGACGGACGCGGGTCGCCATGACGATCTCCTCGAGCGAGGCGTTGCCGGCGCGCTCCCCGATCCCATTGATCGTGCATTCCACCTGGCGCGCCCCCGCAGCCATGGCGGCCAGCGTGTTGGCGACCGCGAGGCCCAGATCGTTGTGGCAGTGCACGGAGATGACCACGTTTTCGATGCCGCGTACGCGCGCGCGCAAGGTGCGGATGATTTCGGCGTACTCCTCGGGCATGGTGTAGCCCACGGTGTCGGGAATGTTCACGGTGGTGGCGCCTTCGTCCACCACGGCCTGCACTACCTGGCAGAGGAATTCGCGGTCGGTGCGGGTGGAGTCTTCGGGCGAAAACTCGACGTCGGGGCAGAGCGATTTGGCCAGGCGGACGCTCTGGCGGGCCTGCTCCAGGCATTGCTCGCGCGCGATGCGCAGCTTGTACTTGAGATGAATGTCGGAGGTGGCGAGGAAGACGTGGATGCGCGGGCGGGCCGCGCCTTTCAGAGCTTCCCAGGCGCGCTCGATGTCGGGGGCGCAAGCCCGGGCGAGGCCGGCGATGATGGGCCGCCGCACGGCGCCGGCGATGGCCTTCACCGCCTCGAAGTCGCCGTCGGAGGCGATGGGGAAGCCGGCCTCGATCACGTCCACACCCAGCCGGTCGAGCTGATGCGCCATGCGCAGTTTCTCGTGGACGTTCATGCTGCAGCCGGGGGACTGCTCGCCGTCGCGCAGCGTGGTATCGAAGACGGTGACGCGTACTCGCTCCATAGCCAGACCTCCCAAGGGTAAAGAGGTATGGTAGGTGGACAGGAGGCTAAAGCAAAGCTTATAATCCTGACATTAGTATAAGTAATATTTGTAGTCATAAGCGCCGCTGATGGGCCGGCTAGTTTTGCTTAAGGGGGTATTCGGGATTCACGGCTTGCCCCGCGACGCTCGCCAGGGTGAACCTATGGAGCTTTCGCAACTGGAAGTTTTCTTGACGGTCGCACGGGAGGGGCGATTTTCGCGGGCGGCGGAGAAGTTGTACCGCACCCAGTCGGCGGTGAGCCAGACCATCCGCAAGCTGGAAGAAGAGCTGGGCGAGCCCCTGTTTGACCGCTCCTCGCGCGAGGGCGTGCTGACCGACGCCGGGCAGACGCTGAAGGAGTATGCGGAGAAGCTGCTGAATCTGCGCAACGACGCGCAGGAGGCGCTGGTCGAACTGCGCGAGGTGCAGAAGGGCAAGCTGGCGATCGCGGCCAACGAGTTTACGGCGCTGTACCTGCTGCCCGTGCTGGCGGAGTTCCGGCGGCTGCATCCCATGATCAAGATCATGGTGCAGCGCTCGCTGGGGAGCCACATTCCCGATGATCTGCTGCGGCATACGGTCGAGATGGGAGTGCTGAGCTACGATCCCCAGGACGCGCGCCTGCGCTCCATCGTGGTGTATCAGGACGAGTTGACGTTCGTGGTTCCGCCGACCCATCCCCTGGCGGGGGAGCAGCAGATCAGCATCCGGCAACTGGGGGCGGAAGTGTTTGTGGCGCACATCGTCTCATCGCCCTACCGCGTGAAGGTGATTGAGGCGTTCCGCCGGTACAAGACGCCGCTGCACATGGACGTGGAACTGCCCACCTTGCAGGCCATCACGCGGTTTGTTGCGATGGGGAACGGGGTGGCCCTGGTGCCCGAGATCAGCGTGCAGAGCGAACTGGCGCGCGGGGAACTGGTGCGGGTGCGGGTGCGCGAGCTGCAGCTTCATCGCAAGTTAAGGCTGGTGTACCGCAAGGAAGCGAACTTGTCGCATGCGGGGCGCGCCTTTCTGCAGGTGGCGGAAGCGGCGGCCGTCGAGAAGAAGGGACAGTACCGGTTTTTGCGGGAACGGTAGCAGGCGTCGCGCAATCCGGACCCTGTGCCCCAGGGCGCCCTGACTTTACGGCCTGCTGCGGCCCACAGAAGTTTGTCTCCCGATCCGAGGACAGTCCGGCACTGGCAGCATGCAGGGCGCAAGAAATCGGGCACTGGTTCCAGCGCGGGTCTTCATCACCAGGCGCGGTCGGAGACGATCGAGCCCTGTTCGCGGCGTTTGCGGTCAAGGGAAGCCTGGATCACGTGGCGCAGCCGGCGCTCATGGTCGTCGTCGAGGCCCACGAACCGGAAGGGCTGCAGAGTGCCGGAGATCGAGGCCAGCATCTCGGCGGTCCCGAGCACGGTCCCGACCTCGGTCAGGAACATCAGCTTTGCCTGCGAACCCCGCGCCAGAGGGGTGGACAAGCTCAGCAGGCCGCCGGTCATGGAGACAACTTGCAGCTTGCCGCGCACGCGAGATCCGCTGTGAACGCGAAGGATGGCAGGAGTCGTGTGCGCGAACTGCACGCGCGGCGAGCGCGTCGCTGGTCCGCCGTGTCCGATCGAGGGCATGGTGGAGCCCATTATCGTCCCGCACTTGGAACGCCGGACATTACGTTAGGACAAGTCTGCGGAGCGGACAACCGCTGCCCTCCCGCGAGTTCGACCCTGCGGTCCTCAGCGCGTCCCGACACGCGGGCAGATTTCTTGTGGACCTGGAGCCGTCTACACCGGCTCGGCCAATTCGTCTTCGGCGAGAGCGTCGGCGACGCTGGGGAACGTCTGAAAGATCGAGGAGAGGCGGGTGAGTTCGAAAAGTTCGCTCACCTGGACATTGGCTCCCGCCAGCTTCAAGCGTCTTCCCTGGTCCTCGGCGGCCATGTGCAGGAAGACGAGTTCGCCGAGGCCGGCGCTGTCCATGTCAAGCACGCCTCCCAGGTCGATGATGACTTCCTGGGAATCCCCCAGTGTGGCCTTCACCACGCGGGCCAGGATGAGGGCCTCGTCCCGGTACACAACCCGGCCCTCGCAATGAACGATGGTGATATCGCCTGACTGCCTGGTTTCCACACTCAGCTTCAAAGTTGACCCCTTCGTTCCAGCGCCGGAAGAAGACTCCATCAGGAGGATTGACGTGGATCGATGCAGTTTCTTGTGTCTAAGTTATCGTGCGAAAGTTGTGCTGGTTGTTTCAATCATGTAAAAATTTCGTGATCATTTGCCTTGCGGATCCCCGCCCGAGCGTCGCCCTCGGGCAAAGTTTTGGAAAGCGCGTGCATCCTACGTCCTTTCGCGCCTCCATCACATGCGGAATGCCGGCACCCCAGGAGGGTTTTTCGTGCTGAAACGCGCGCTCGTCGCCGTGGTACTGATGCTGCTCAGCGGTCTGGCCGCTGCCCAAAATCCCAAGATCACCCTGTTCGCGGGATATTCCTACGGCAACACCAACTACGCTCCGGGTCCGCGTTCGAACCTGAATGGCTGGGAAGCCTCGATTGAGGGGGTTCGCCTGAAGCCCTGGCTCACGCTGGTGGCCGACGGCAGCGCCAACTACGGATGGAACGCGTTTCCCATCTCCTGCGTGACCGTGCCGGTGTGTACTCCGGCGGTCCCCAACTCGCGGGCCAAGGAGTACACCTTGCTCGGCGGGCCGCAGATTGCCAAGTGGTATGGGAACTTCCGCCCTTTTGTGCGGCTCATGGGCGGAGCGACGCGCACCAACGTGGCCACACCGGGGTTTTTTGACTCGAGCACGAACTGGACGGTTGCCGGAGGCGGAGGCGTGGACTACAAGTGGCGCGGCCCGTTTGGCTTCCGGGTGCAAGCCGACTACTTGCGGACCAACCTGTTCGGCCTCACGCAAAACATGGTGCGGGCTTCCACCGGGTTTGTGATCCGGTTCTGAGGCGGGCGACAGACCCCCGGTTCGCGTCCGAAGAAGGGATTCGAATCCGGCCAGTCAGAGCGTCGACCGCAGGGGGCACCGGGGTCTTATCAGAGTGCTCCTTAGCGTCTGGCTCCGGCCGGGACGGTCTCGGCGGAGTCTGCCTCTGCCAACTTTTCCGGCGAGTCGTACTCGTCGAAGGCGGCGACGTTGGAGTCGTCGTCGGCCGCGTCGGCAGCTTCCTCGGTGCAGTCCTTGTAGTCGTGAATGCGCACGCCTTCTTCCCCGATGGTGATGTAGGTCAGGCGCGAGTCAATCCATCCGCCGGAATTGTAGTAGTGAATGCCATCGCGCTGCTCGTGCATGGCGTCGTGCGTGTGGCCACAGAAAATCCGGTCGATGTGGTGGTGGCGGGCATAAGCCAGGGCTCCGGCAGCGACCTTGGCCGACATGCGCAGCCAGCGCGTGTTCAGCCGGTCGATGAGACGGGCCAGCGGCTTGCCCTTGAGGTCGAGCTTCTGCAAGAGCAAGTAGATCCAGGTGCCGAAATTGCTCAGCGGCACGCTGTTGACGGCGAAGCCGTCGAACTGGTGGCCGTGAATGGCGAGATGACGCAGGCCACCGTAGTTCCAGGCGTATTCCTGAAAGACTCGCACGCCGACCAGGTGCGACATCACGTTGGTGAGGCCGAGATCGTGATTGCCTTCGACCCAGACCACCTCGACTCCGCGCTTGGGATTCGAGAGCTTGCGAATGGCGCCGAGGAATTTCCAGTGCTCTTTTTTGAGGCGGCCAAAGTTGAGGTCGGCAAAGATGTCGCCCAGCAGGATGAGGCGGCGGAAGGAATTTTCCCTGAGCATGGAGGTGGCGGCGCGGGCGCGGCTGACCTCGGCGCCCAGGTGCACGTCGGAGAGGATCAGGGTGTCGTAGACCGCCTCCATGATCTGCTTATAGCGCGGGGATGTTACAAGGGTATGAAATATGCACTGAAAAAGGTGCAGGGTAATCGGGGCGCAAGGGGGTGCTGAAGGGGCACGAAGGATCGCCGTCGAAAAGCATCTGAGCGACGACCAGCCAGGCAAACCTTGGCCGCCGAACAGATAGACCCGTTTGGTTGCGGCTCCACGGGACCCCGCCCCTGCTTTTGCGGGCGCTGCCTACTCACATTGCAACTACGGAGTGGCCTTGAGCAGCGCGGCGGGTTTCACATTGCCGTAGGGCAGGACAGAATTGGCGAAGCGGAGGACTTGTTCTGGGTCGCTGGCGGGGGAAGCGGCGGTGCGGATATTGACGGGCAGGTGGCCGGAGAGCGGAATCTCGCCGAACAGCGCGCGGGCGGCGCTGACTTCCGAGACCGTCGCGTTCGAGAACGTGCAGATGTAGTTCTGGATTTGCGGAAACTCGTCGGCCAAATACGGGTTCCCCATGGCCAGCACGGCCGTCTTCTGGGCGGCGCGGGCCAGGATGCTTCCCAGCAGCTTGGCGGTGGCGTTCGGCAGCGAGGCGGCGTTTCTCTGTCCGCGGGCGACGGTGCGCGTGCGGGCGGCCGAGGGCACGACGTAGACGGCCACCACCACTTCGCGGGCGTGGTCGACGTCGGCGAGGACTTCACTGGAGCGGGCCGCGGCGACGCGGGGATCGACATAGATGACTTCAGTCTCGGGCGAACGCTGGCGCACCTGGGCTTCCAACACATGTCCGTCTTCGTTGCGCAGGCGGTCGCAGAGGATGACCAGGACTGTGGCCGGAGCGGACTTCTCCCGCTGATACAGGACGACGTACTTGTTCTCGACATTCTGCGCCTTCAGGGGCAGAAGCCTTCCGTTTTCCCGGACCAGGGTGACGGCCTGATCGGAGATCCGCTGGCCCTCGGCGACGTTTTCCGGGCTGCCAACCAGGCGCGGGATGGCGGTGACATCGACGAGGCGATTGTTCTCAAGGTCGAGCGCGGCCTTGGCCTGCAGGATCTTGAGCACCGAGGCGTCGAGGCGCGCTTCGGAGATCTCGCCGCTGCGGACGGCATCGAGCATGGCGCGGAAGCTGGCGTCGAGATTGGCGGGCATGGTCAGCACGTCGTTGCCCGCCTTGAAGGCGTCGACCACGGCGCGGCCAGGGTTCGCCGCATAGCGGGAGCTGACGCCGGCCATGTCCATGGCGTCGGTGACAACCAGGCCTTGGAAGCCGAATTGATTCTTCAGCAGCCCCGTGATGATTCGCGGTGAAGTGGTGGCGATGTGCGCGGGATCGGGATCCAGCGCGGGCACGTGGACATGCGCGGTCATGACGGCGTCAACACCGGCCGCGATGGCCTTGCGGAAGGGCGGCAAGTCGATCGTGTTGAGCTGCTCCCAATTTTCGGTCACGTTGGCGACAGCGAGGTGCGTGTCAGTGGCGGTGTTCCCGTGCCCGGGGAAGTGTTTCGCCGTCGTCAGCATGCCGTTGGCGCGGGCGCCGCGGATGTAAGCGGCGACCAGGTCCCCGACCTGCATGGGGTTCTGTCCGAAGGCGCGGGTGCCGATGATGGGGTTGGCGGGATTGGAGTTGACGTCGGCGACCGGGAACAGGTTCCAGTGCACGCCGAGGGCGCGGCTCTCCTGGGCGGTGATGCGGCCGAATTCCTCGGCATTCAAGAGACTGCCGGCGGCGCCAAAGGCCATGGCGTGGGGAAAGACGGTGGTGCCGAATAGCCGAGCGGGCAGCACGCCTCGCTCAAAGTCGCCCGCGATCAGCAGGGGCAAGTGGGATTCCTGCTGCAAACTGTTGATTAATGCAACGGTGCGATAGCGATCGTTGCCGCGAGCGAAGTGGCCGTCGGCGGGAACCGACATCGCGAGCGAGCCGACGTGATAGCGGCTGATGCTGTCGCGAAGGCGCAGGTACTCGGGGCTGCTGTCGCTCAAGCGCTCAACCCGCATGCGGATCATGAACAATTGGCCGATCTTTTCCTCGAGCGAGAGGCTGCGCAGGGTCGTCTCGGCCCAGGGGCTGGATTCGCTGGAGAAAGGAGAAGCCGACGCAGGCGCCGAAGGGTTCTCGCGCGTACGGGCAGCGGTGCCCAACACGGCTACCAGGATCACCAGGGGGAGGGGGGTCCGCGACATCGGGTCGAGCATACTGCGGAACACAGCACACATCATCCACAGAGTTAGTCACAGCTGGCAGTCGAAAGGACATGTACTTCCGGACATTGGCTAACCGGGCGCTAGCCAGGGGCCTGGCGCGTGCGCACGGGGTTGACGAGTGTGGTGCGGGCAGGGGAGCGGAGAGGTTGCGGCAGTGGCCATCCCTGCGGCTCGGTTCGTACCTGCTTGAAGGGGATGCTTCCTGCTGGCTGGCGCTCGCGTGTCGGCCGCTGAGGTTTGTGAGTGGTTCGCCTGATCATGCGGCGTAAACGGTTGGGATACACTTTCCGCTGAAGGCTTTTTCGACCGTTACCCAACCTAACAAGTTTCTTCGCGCCCCGGCTCGCGTCTAAATGAGGAAGGAGCAAAGTGTGGCAGGCATCCCATCGAAATCGGCAATCCTGGTCTGGGCCCTTGTAGGTGTGTGCGTCTGGCCGGCGGGAGCGTTTTCCCAAAATGCACCGGACCTGGTGGGTACATCGTGGCAGTTGGTGCAGTTTCAGGGGGGAGACGGCAAGACGCTGGTCCCCGCGGACCGGTCGAGATACACCGTCGCCTTCGACAAACAAAGTGTCAATCTTCAGGTCGATTGCAACCGCGGGCATGGGACCTGGAAATCGGCGAGACCCAATCAGCTTGAGTTCGGGCCGCTGGCGCTGACGCGGGCGATGTGTCCGGCGGCGGAGTTGAATGCAAGAATTCCGCAGGACTGGGGGGCGGTGCGGTCGTATGTGCGGAAAGACGGGCACCTTTTTCTTTCGCTAATGGCCGACGGCGGGACCTATGAGTTCGAGCCGGCCGCAGAGCGCGATCGCGCAAAGCCGGGTTCGAGCGCGGGGGTGGCGGCTGCGCCGGTCACTCTGGAGAACACCGTCTGGGTTCTGACGAAGGTGGGGAACACGACGGTCGCTCCGGGGCACGGTCCGCGGATTCCGCACCTGATCCTGAATTCAGAGGCTCATCGGGCGGGCGGTTCCGGGGGCTGCAACGGGCTGATGGGGACGTATGAGGTCGACGGCGATCGCCTGGCGTTTCCGGGGATGGCGTCGACACGGTTGGCCTGCAAGCAGGGCATGGAAACCGAGAGCGCATTTCTGAAGGCGCTGAATCAGGTGAAGCTTTGGCGAATCACGGGGCGAAAACTGGAATTGATGGACGGGGACGGAAAAGTGCTGGCGGAACTGGAGAATCCGGCCCCAAACAGATGAACGCACGGTTCTTCAGGCCGGCGGAGCGCGCCGGCAGGCCGATCCTCCCGCGGCGCTGCGCTCGCGCGTCGGCATGACACGAGGACCGGGCCGGGGCCGGCACCGGCCGGAGCCGGGCACTTCGCAAACAATGCACAAGGCCGCTGTCAGTGAGTGGGTGGGACGTACTCTTTCGGCGCGACAGCGCCGTCGCCGAAGAAGAACTGCTCCATGTGGCGGACGATGACTTCCTGGTCCTCGCGGCGGGCCGGGTTGAGGCGGTACTCGTTGAGGATCATCTTGCAGAACTCGGTCCATTGGCGCCAGGCTTCCTGCGAGACGTTGTCGTAAATCTTCTGGCCCAGTTCCGTGTCGAAGGGCGGCTCGTCAAGGCCGGGCAACTGCTTTTTCAACTTCACGCAGAAAACTTCGTGCGCCATAGGACTTCCTTCGTAGGAATTGCTCCAATAAAAATTATCTCACAGGGCGGGGGAGCGAGTACGGAGCCGTCGGGCCCCGGGCTTCCGGGGCAAACTCGGGCGTTTCCCGGTGGAATTTGCGAATCTTGCGGATTCAGCCGGGAATCTGATCTCGAGAATGAACACGGAACTGGCGAAGGAATTGAAGGACATCCCGATTCTCTCGGACCTGGCCGAGGATGAGCTGCAATGGCTGGCCGACCACGCGGAGGTGGTGACCGCCGCGCCGGGCGAGGTTGTGATCAGGGAAAATGACCCGGCCGACCACATGGTCATCTATCTCGAAGGCGAGACCGACGGGCGGCGCGAGAGCCTGGGTCCGGATGCTCCGATCTATACCGCGCGCGCGGGGCAGATTACCGGGATGTTGCCATTCTCCCGCTTAACACACTATACGGTCACGGCGCGGGCCGTGACGCCGCTGCGAGTGGCGCGGATTTCGAAGGCGCTGTTTCCCGAGATGCTGAACCGGATCCCGGCGCTCGGGCAAAAGCTGGTGGGGATCCTGTCCGACCGCGTGCGTGAAGTCACCAAGCTGGACCTGGCGCGGGAAAAGCTGGCATCGCTGGGGAAGCTTTCGGCCGGCCTGGCGCATGAGCTGAACAACCCGGCAGCGGCGGCCTCGCGAGCCGCGAACATGTTGCGGACGCTCTTCGACAAACGCGAGCAGGCCAGTCTTGAAATCGACCAGGAGAATCTGCCGCCCGAGTCGCGCGCTACGCTGCGCATGATCGAGGCCAAGGCGCGGGAATGGCAGAGCCAGGCGCCCGCGATGAACGCGCTGGAGCTGAGCGATGTGCAATCGCAACTGCAGGCATGGCTGGACGAGCACGGGGTGCAGGACGGCTGGGAAGTGGCGCCGGTGCTGGCCGAAGCCGGGGTACGGGTCGAGCACCTGGAAAGGCTGAAGCAGAAATTCTCCACGCCGGTGATGGGAGCGGTGATCCGCCGTTTCGGGGCGACCCTTGAGATCTCGCGCCTGCTGACCGACATCGAGCACAGCTCCTGTCGCATTTCAGAGCTGGTGAAGGCCATCAAAGAGTACTCGTTCATGGACGAGGCCCCGCGCCAGGAGGTGGACGTCGCCAAAGGCATCGACAGCACGCTGATCATGCTGAATCACAAGCTGAAGCATGGGATCACGGTGCTGAAGAATTACGATCCGAACCTGCCGCGCATCCATTCCTTCGGCAGCGAACTGAACCAGGTGTGGACGAACCTGATCGACAATGCCGCCGACGCCATGCAGGGCCAGGGTGAGCTGAAGATCCGGACCATGCGCGAAGGTGAGGATGTTCTGGTGGAGTTTGTGGACAGCGGGACGGGAATTCCGCCGGAGATCCAGACCAAGATTTTCGACCCTTTCTTCACGACCAAACCCATGGGCGAAGGCACCGGCCTGGGGTTGGACACGGTGTACCGCATCGTGCGCAAGCACCGCGGCCATATCAGCGTTGTGTCGCGGCCAGGGTACACCTGCTTCCGGGTACGGCTGCCGATCCGCAATACGAGAATCTAAAAGCCGAGCTCGGCGGCGTCCCCGCGAGGCTCGCGTTTTGTCCGAGCCACGCTGCCCGTTACTGCACGTTCAGTGTGAAAGTGACCGGATGGCTGAAGTTGGCGTCCTTGCCGGTCACCGTCACGTTGTAGATGCCCGGCGGTGTTCCCGGAGTTCCGCCGCCACCGCCGCCACTTCCTCCGCAGCCGCTCAGCGTCAGCAAGCCCGCGAACAGGGCGAGTCCGAGAAGGGAGGCCCACAGCCGCCTGCGGCGGGGTGTAGCCAGCAAGAACACTCCCACCAGGGAGAGAGAGCCGCCCGCGAACCGGAATATGCGGGCCTGCAAACCGGCCGGGACCGAGACGTGGGGCGCGGTGGTCATGACCGTCAGAGTGGTGGAGCCGACGCCAGTCACCGAGGCCGGATTGAAGCTGCAGGTCGCGCCGAAGGGAAGGCCGGCGCAGGCCGACGCGGCGAAGTTCACGGTGCCGGTGTAGTTCTGGCCCGAGACGGAGAGGGTCAAAGTGCCGGAGCTTCCAGGTGCAGCGAGCGTCATGACGGCGCCGGAGCTTCCCGTAAAGGCGAGCGAGAAGTCGGGCGCGACGGTGACGGTGATCGCGGAAGAACTCGAGCCGGTGTAGTTGGCGTCGTCGGTGTATTGGGCGGTGATCGTGGATGGCCCGTTGGGCAGTGTGGCCTGGTAAGTAGCGATGCCCTGCGCGGTCCCAGTGGTGCTATTGATACTGGCGGACAACGGAACGTTTCCCGACAGGGAGGTGCCACCGGCCGAGAAGATGACATTGCCCGTGGGGGCATTCCCTTTGCCTGAAGTATCGACCGTAGCCGTCAGGGTGACTGGAGAGCCGGCCGCCACGGTTGCGGCACTCGATTGCACCGACGTTGTGGTGCTGGCCTTGCTGAGGGTTACGTTCACGGCTGCGGAGACGCTGGAACTGAAGCTTGCATCGCCGTAATAGCCTCCGGTAATGGAATGCGGTCCGACCCCCAGGGTCGTGATGGCAGGAGAAAGGCCGTCACCGTTGGGATCCAGCTGTGCCGAGGAGATGCCGGCGCCCGAGGTGTCCCAAAAATTGACGTAGGCGGTGGGAGAGCCGTAGCCGGACTGCCCGGCGACATGAGCCTTGAGATAAATCGGGCTGCCGTAGGTTCCCGACGTGAAAGGAACAAGGTTGCCGGAGCCGTCGGGCGCGAGCGCCGAGATGGTGGTGGTGCTGGGCTCGGGCTGGATGGTGAGCATGATGGGAGGCGCCGAGTCACTGGGGCCGAAAGTACCGTCGCCGGGGTAGTGGGCATTCACCGTATACACGCCGCCCACCAGAAGGTGAGTTGTGGCCGAGACCGAGCCGCTAGCGTCAAGGGCAAACGTCTGCTGGGTGCTGTCGCCGATCAGATTGCCGTGAGCGGGGCCGCCTTGCAGCCAGACGGATCCGGTTGGAATGGCGTGTCCGCTGAGCGCGCTGACATTCATGGTGACGGCCAAGGGAGCGCCATGGACGGCGGTTTGCGGCGTGATTGAGAAAGTCGTTTGTGTGCCCTGGAAGGTAACCGAATTCCACTGGCTCACCAGGTTATTGACATTCACCGATCCCAGCCCAGTGGCCAGATCGTAGCCGACCGTGCTTTGGTAGGGCGCCGACGAGGTGCCGTATCCGGTCTCGCCTGGGACCGCGTTATTGCCGACGGTGACGTCGTTGAACACGCAGGCCGAGGCCGGCGGAGTAGACGTGTTCGAAGCGTTGCACTGAGATAGGGTTTGGGCGGCCGCGAGGCGGTAGAGAACATAGTTGGCTTGCCCCTGGCGCGACCCGGTGGCTCCTCCCACCATGGCCATGATCCCTGCGAAGGCGGGGGCCGATGCCGAGGTCCCGCTTACAGCCGCGAAAAAGATCCTGCCCTGAGAGTCAGGCACGCAGGACCCAGCGACACAAAGCAGGTAGGGGTCGTGGCCCGCAGCGGTTAACGAGACATCCGGAAGGTGGCGAGCGTTGTCCGAAGGGATCCCCGCGACCCCGAATTGCCAGTCGGCCTTCAGGTAGAGCGTGCTGGAGCCACCGCCTCCGGCCCAGAGATTCGGGTTGTTGCTTCCGCACTTGGTTCCGGTGCAGCTTTCATTCCAGACGTTTTCGGGGATATAGGACAAGGCCGATCCCAGCGTGCTTGGGTTGTTGGTCGAGCTCCAGTAACTGGACGAGCGAGTGTTCTCGTTGAACATGGTGCCGCCAACCGCGATCACGTAGGGATTGGCAGCGAGCACGTTGACCGAAGGAGGATGAGTGGCCTGCGTTTGCGTCGGAGCATCGCATCCGGCCGAACCGGAGTCTCCCGTAGAGACCACGTAGGTGATGCCCTGGGCGGCCGCTTGCTGGGCCACACTGGACATGGCGGCGGCCTGCGCCGAAGTCACGCCGGCCTCGCACGACCCAAAGCTCTCACTCATCACGTCAGTAAGATTGTTGTCTACGATGTACAACTCGGAGAGGTCGGCGCCATCGGTGGTGTTGGTCGAGGCGGAAACCACCAGGTACACATTCGCACTGGGATCGACCGCTCCCGACCAGGTCGTGTCAAGCACGGCCTCGACTTCTTCTCCTCCGCCCAGGTCCCCGGGGTCGGGGCCGTTAACAATCACCGTCGGTTGTGGCGCCTGGTCAAACGTCCAATAGTGAAAGTACGTGACGTCCTGCGTGTTGATGTTGCTTCTGGCCACGATCCCGATGCTGCCGGAGGTCCCGAAGCGCGGCATGATGTTGTAGATGGTGTAGTAATCGGCAGGAACCAGGGCGTGGAGTCCGTTGCCGGCAGTGAACTCCGCTCGAAGAGGGCCGGGTCTGACTTGGGCTTCCATGCGATCCTGGGCGAGGTGGACCTGCGGCTGCTTCAGGAAATTGTGCATCGTCCAGACCCCTGCGACCACCGGAATGAGGGCGTCGGGGATTTGCGGATCACTGGCGTTGGCCCAGTGCGATTCGCCTTTGACAACGTAGCGGTGGATCTGGGTGTGAAAGGCTTCCTCGACCATGGCGGCCGTGCCGGAGAACTCGATGACGGTGCGTCCCTTGCTGATCTGGGTGACCTGGAAGCCGTGGCCTTGCAGCCAGCCGGTGACGGTCTGCAGGTCGGCATCGGCGGGGCCGAAGCGCTTGCCGAATTCCTCGGGCGTGAGCCACTTGTGGTAGTTGGGGGAGGACTTGTCCTGCTGCTGATCGAGCAGCGTGATGAGGGCCGCCTCCTGCTCGGGGCTGCGCTTGAGGACCAATAACATCCGCTCCAGCGCGAGCGTGGGCGCGGCGGCCCCTCGATCGAACTGGGCGCGGGCGAGCGGATGGGTGTTGCCTTTCAACGTTGCCAACTGGGCCTCATCGACCGCCCGCGTAATGCGGGGCTGGACGGGCATGAACTGCGCCGTTTGAGCGTCGGCCAGGCCAGCAAGCAGCAAGATCAGCAGGTACGAAGCGAAGAGGGAGCGCGCGAGCGACGAAGAATGGGGGCGCATAGGACCTCAAGGCGGTTGTGAGCAGCGCGGGCCCTCAATCCTGCACCGCTCGGGGCAAGGCACCCAGCGAGGGAGGCACTTCTCGCCGATGAACTCGGGATATTGCTCTCCTTACAGGAGACAGTCAAGGAAATTCTGCCCATCTCGGGTCCGACAACCAGGCTCCTCGGGCCGGTTTGAAACCGGGCTCAATCCGTGCAGGAAAAGGAATAACGTTGTAGACAAGTTGGCGCTCTGCAAGTGCGCCGCAAGGCGGCCGAGCGAGTCTCGGCATACACTGGCGGGGGAAGTTGCGGCCCGGTTGCCCATCCTCAGGGCCGGCCGCGCGATTTCTGGCGAACAGCAGGTCAGCGACGGCGCTGCGGGGTAACCGTCGCGGTCAGCAACCTTGGTAACCTGTTGGTAATCCTCGGCCCGGGAGCAGAATGCATACTCGGAAGTCCGGTTTGCACGCGCAAACCGGTGAGGATGCAGGAAGCATGTTCGGCCTCCCCATGACGGCGATAGTGATGGCAGCCTCGGCGCTGGCAGCCCTGGCCTTGGTCGTCGTGTTGCTGGGCCATCGCAAACCGAAGCGCGCCGAAAAGTGGGAGAAGGCTGCGATCATGAAGCAGTTGTTGGCCGCCTCCGAGCGTGAGGAAAGCATGCTGCAGATGAAGCAGGCGATGAAGGCCCGCACGGCGACTCCGCAGCCGGGGATGCGGCCGGTGGCCGCCGCTGCCAAGGCTGCCTTACGCTCCACCACACCAGCAGCCAAGCCTGCCGTCAAGGTGAACACGGCAGCCGCCGGCAAAGCGCGTTAGATCGCATGCTTTCTCCGTCAAATTCTCATTCCGGTGGCGCTGGCGCCTCGATTGCTAGTCTCCTGATTCGCGGGGCGAAGCCGCCCACGCTTGATACCATAGGGCTGTGAAGTGCCCCAATTGTGCCGCTGCGATGACCGAGTTGACGCTCGACAGCCGTCTGGGCATCGCGATCACCGGGGAGGTGTGCCCCCCTTGCCAGGCCTTCTGGTTCGACCAGGGCAAGGACTTCCAGCTTTCTCCCCGGTCCACTCTCGAGCTGATGAAGTACATCGGCGAGCACTCCTCCTCGCCCAAACCGGCTCTCCGGCCAGACCTCATGTGTCCGCGATGCGGAAGCACGCTGACGCTGGCGCATGATATTGCCCGCAATGTGCGTTTTGCCTACTGGAACTGTCCCAACCAGCATGGCCACTTCATTGGCTTTTTCGACTTCCTCAAGGAGAAGAACTTTATCCATCCACTCTCTCCGAGAGAGGTCCAGCAGTTAGGAGAAAGCGTCCGCGCGGTGAACTGCTCAAACTGCGGCGCCTCGATCGACCTGCAAACCAACTCGGTGTGCCCGTATTGTCATTCTCCGATCTCCATGCTGGACCTGAAGGAGCAGCAGCAGATGCTGGAGCAGCTCAAACAGGCCGCCCAGCCGAAGCCCGTGGACCCGGCCCTGCCGCTGAAACTCGCCATGGCCAAAGCGCAGACCGAGGCTTTGTTCCGAGACCATGACGACGATTGGTGGGCAGATGCGCGCTCCTCCGGCGATCTCGTGCAGGCAGGTCTGAATGCCATCGCGCGATGGCTCGCGCGTGGGGACTAGGACTGGTCTCATGACAGGCCTTGGGATCGGCACGGTTTCAGCCTGCAAAACCTACAGCGGTATATTCCCGTGTTTCTTCGGCGGATTTTTGTCCCGCTTGGTTTGTAGCATCTCCAGGGCTTGGATGAGCTTCTTGCGAGTGTCGCGGGGCTGGATGACCGCGTCGACGAAGCCGCGGTCGGCGGCGACGTAGGGGTTGGCGAAGCGGTCGCGGAATTCCTCGATCTTGGCCTGGCGCATTTCTTGCCTGTTGGTCGCCTGCTCCAGTTCCCTTTTGTAGACGATATCGACCGCCCCTTCGGGTCCCATGACCGCGATCTCCGCGGTCGGCCAGGCATAGTTGACGTCGGTGCGGATGTGCTTGGAGGCCATGACGCAGTACGCCCCTCCGTAGGCCTTGCGGGTGATGACCGTGACCTTGGGGACCGTTGCTTCCGCGAAGGCGAACAGCAGCTTCGCTCCGTGCTTGATGATGCCGCCGTACTCCTGGTTGGTGCCGGGCAAGAATCCCGGCACGTCTTCAAAGGTCACCAGCGGGATGTTGAAGCAGTCGCAGAAGCGCACAAAGCGCGCGCCTTTGATGGACGCGTTGATGTCGAGCGTGCCGGCGAGCATGGCGGGCTGGTTGGCGACGACTCCGACGGAGCGCCCGTTAAGACGAGCGAAGCCGACCACGATGTTCTTGGCGTAATGCTCCTGGACCTCGAAAAAGTAGCTGTCATCAACCACCGCGTGGATGACGTCTTTGATGTCGTAAGGCCGGTTGGATTCGGAGGGGACCATCTTGTCGAGCGCGGGATCGGCGCGGTCGACGGGGTCGGTGCAGGGGCGGTGCGGCGGATCTTCAAGATTGTTCGAAGGCACGAAGCTCAGGAGCTCGCGAACCATCGAGAGGCACTCGGCGTCGTCGCGCGACACGAAGTGCGCCACCCCCGACGTTTCGTTGTGGGTAATGGCCCCGCCCAGCTGGTCCTTGGTGACTTCCTCGTGCGTGACTGTCTTGATGACGTCCGGCCCGGTGATGAACATGTACGACGTCTTGTCGACCATGAGGATGAAGTCGGTGATGGCGGGCGAATACACAGCTCCGCCCGCGCACGGGCCCATAATGGCGGAAATCTGCGGTACGACGCCGCTGTACAGCGTGTTGCGCAGGAAAATATCGGCGTAGCCGGCCAGCGACATGACGCCTTCCTGGATGCGCGCTCCCCCCGAGTCGTTCAGCCCAATGACCGGCGCGCCCATCTTGGCGGCCAGGTCCATGATCTTGACGATCTTTCCGGCGTTGGCCTCCGACAGTGAGCCGCCGAACACGGTGAAATCCTGCGCGAAGACGAAAACCAGGCGGCCCTCGATGCGGCCGTAGCCGGTGATGAAGCCGTCGCCGTAGTACTTCTGCTCGGCCATGCCGAAATCGTTGCAGCGATGCGTGACCAGTTTGTCGGTTTCCTCGAAGGTGCCCTCGTCGAGCAGAAACTCGATGCGCTCGCGGGCCGACATCTTGCCCTCTTTGTGCTGTTTCTCGCGGCGGCGTTCGCCGCCACCTTCTTCGGCCAGATGGTCGCGCCTTTTGAGTTCTTCGAGCTTCTGTTCGAGGTTCATAGCGGGAAATTATAGGCGAGTTAGCGTTCCGTAACCGATGATGTGCAACCGGCCCGCGTGGCGGGCGGCGGGAAGGGGTTGGCACCCGGCCGGGGACAAAGGGAGTCTCTACGGTCGTGTCCTGAAGGACCCGTCGAGGGGAAGGCGAAACGGCGAACGGCATTGCGGCTGGTGTACCCGCAGGCTCGCGCCCTTTCCGGTCGTACCCTATCTGTTCATTTTCCTCTGACCTTTGTCGCTGGCCAGCGGGGTTAGTCCGCGCCGCCCGTTCCGATGGGCTGGTACTTGTACTGCTTGCCGTCCCAGTACACGACGGAGTCGCCCGCGCTGGCATCGGCTTCCACAGCGAAGATGGCGTTGACCTGGCGCTTGCGGAGTTGCAGGCGCTTCACAAAGATGCGCTTGAGCGGGAGATTGATGATCACGAACTTGGCCTTGGGCGTGTCGGCGCGCCAGGCTTGCTCGCCCGAGCCGTGAATCACGAGCACCACCAGGTTCTTCTCCATCAGGTCTTCGGACCCGAAGGTGGCGGTGAGCTTGGGGTCGCCGTATCCGTAGAAAGAATAATAAGGATCCACCACTTTGTAGCTGTGCTCGGCGGCGTCGAGCAGCGGTTTGCGGCTGCGGGCGAGGATGACGAGGTCGTCGATGCCGTCGCCGTCGATGTCGCGGACGTACGGGGTGGAACTGGAGACCAGCGAGAACTCTTCTCCGAATTGCTTGTGGAGGAAGGCTTCGTCGACGGCAGCGAGCTGCGTGTTCGCACTCGTTTGTCGCTCTGCGGAACTGGGAGCGCCCGAGGCTGGCGCCGGCGCGGCGGCCGCAGGCGTGGCCTGCTGCGCGGTCAGCGGGAGCAGGGACGCAGCGAAGAAGAAGACGGTCGAAATTGCGAGCTTCGGGTACGGCATAGGGATACTGTAGTCCGGCGGCGAGGGGTGGGGTAGAGATTGGGTAGGTACGTAGGGACGTGTCCCTGCGGTGGGCGGGTCGGGTTTCAGGTTTCCCTTCGCGACGCACTTAGTGGTGAGGCCTGTCCGGCGCTGCCGACGCCGGACATTTTCGAGTTGTCCCGACGAATTTGTTGCATCCAGGCGATCAGCGTTTCTCTATCGGATCGAAGTCCAGATCTTTCGGCTAGCTTTCCAGAACACGTCATCCGGAGTCGAGCGATTTCCCTCTGTGCCACCTCCGGTTCGGTAAACGTCTTCTCCACCTGAACCGGACGGCGGCGTTTTACCTTGCATCCCGTTGCCAAAGTGAACTGTGGTTCCGGAGCCGTCGGTTTCGACGGTAAACATATCCGCCCCGACGATCGGGCCGAAATCCAGGTTTGCTACTTGGATTCCGTGGTTGACTGCAGCCGGAGTTCGCTGTGGGGAGGGCGATTCGGGTCCGGATTGGCTGGCGGTGTGTGCAGACGGCTCTGGCAGCAGACTCGAATGCAGGACGCTGCTGAGGCTCACGGGCATGGACATGTCCCTCCCTTCCTCTTATCGGAGTTTTGCCGGGGCTGTTGCGCTGGGGTAGTCCACGCAAGCCGGTTCGCAACCTCCTGCGGGCGGAGTTCTTAATTGCGACCGGCTCCCCGGCGCGACTATTCGCGGAAGTGCTCCCAGCCGGCGGGCCTGAGTGCTTGCTTCCTGCCGTCCTCGTGTATCAGGAGGATGCCGGCGCTGCGGCTGATGCGGCCGATGCGCTGGATGGAGACTCCGGCGATGCGCGCAGGAATTTTCATGCGGGCCGGCGCAGTGAAGAGCAGTTCGTAATCTTCGCCTCCGTGAAGGGCATGCTCGAGCGCAACCAGATGCCGCTTCGGTCCGGTTCTGGCCCTCGGAATCCTGCCGGCTTCGATTTCCGCGCCGACTCGGGATTCTTCGCAGATATGGGTAAGGTCCGTGGAAAGGCCGTCGCTCAGGTCGATCATCGCGGTGGCCTTCCCCCGCAGGAATTCGCCCGCCGCGACGCGGGGCGTGGGATGGAAGTGGCGGGGAAAATCGCGCGGCCGGATTTTCTCTCCGGCCAAGAGCGCTTGCAGGGCGGCGGACGCGCCGCCCAGCTCCCCGGTCACGTAGATGGAATCGCCGAACCTGGCGCCGGAGCGCAGGACTGCCTTGCCTGGGGGAACGGCGCCGAGGACGGCAATGTCGGTCAGTATGCCGGACCTGGATTCGGCGGTGTCGCCTCCGGCCAGCGGCGTGGAGAACTCGTCGGCCAGCTGCAATAGACCTTTGAGGAAGGTATCGACCCAACGCTGGGGAAGATCCCGAGGCACGGCCAGGGAAAGAAAAGCGGCCAGCGGGCGGCCGCCCATGGCGGCGATGTCGCTCAGTCCACGCGTCAGGCAGCGGCGGCCGACGACTTCTGCAGCGTGCCATTCACGCCGGAAGTGGATGCCTTCCAGCGTGAAGTCGGTGGTGAGCAGAACTTCGTGGCCGGCGGGAACGCGCAGTACAGCGCAGTCGTCCCCGATGCCACGCAACAGCTGCAGGCGGCGTCGCGCGGCACGCTGCCGGACCCGTGCGACCAGGGCTCGTTCGTGGAGAAGCACCGGGACACTATAGCGGGCCGGGTGCAGAGAAGCGAACGAAGGGCGGAGGGTAATCTGCGGTTCGGGCTGCAACCTGCTGTATCGAGAGGGTAACCTGTACGAAAGGCCAATGTGGGCGCATCCAGCCACCGTAACTGGAATTGACCCCTTTCCGCGTTGACACGGAGGAACCCAGTTTGTTACCGTTTGACAGCTGTTATCCAAATGCCTTTGGCCGACCTAAGTACCGCAATCGCTTCAGATTGCGGACACGAGGGTATGAGCCTTACCCGGTTCCGGTAGGCAGTGAGCCCGAATCAGCAAACCTCGCATGGGGCGCGGCTCGGGAATACGGGATGAACGCTGGGCCCCTGTAACCGCAGGCCGCCCTCGCATGGTTCTGAGATTCTAAAGACGGAAGGGACGAATTTGCGCAAACAGTTTTACATCCTTTTTGTGGCTCGCGATGACAACGGGCAGCTGCGCAAAATCCCCATTCCCGTCCACTATCTCTACATTTTCTGTTTTGGCGCAGCCATCGCGTTCCTGAGCATGACCGGGATCGCGAGCTCCTACGCGCGAATGCTGCTGAAAGTGAACAGCTACAACCAGCTGCGTACCGAAAAGGAAGACCTGAAGAACCGCTATTCGCGCCTGGAGCAGGTGGCCAAAGAGCGGGATGTTCAGGTGGCTTCGCTGGGATCGCTGGCAAGCGAGGTTTCCTCGCTGTACGGGTTGAAATCGGATCCCACTCTGGTGACGGGCGCGGATGAGCAGATTCGGGCGGCGGAAGTGAGTTCCTCGCTGGATCAGTTGTATGCGCTGAAGAATTCCGCCTTGACCGGGGCGACGACCACGGGGCTCTCGCTGGGGTTGACCAAGAACGCGACCACGGCGGATTGGCTCCGAGCCAACGCGGCCCCGAATCTGTGGCCGGTGGAAGGCCAGGTCACCGGGTCTTTTGGCGAGCGCATCGACCCGTTTAACGGCGAGGGCGCGTTCCACACCGGCGTAGACATCGCGGCGCTAGTGGGCCAGCCGGTAGTGGCTCCGGCGGATGGCGAAGTGGAGTTTGCCGACTACCTGGGCGGCTACGGCAAGGCGATCGTGCTCGAGCATGGGCACGGCATAGCGACTCGGTACGGTCATCTTTCCGGCTTTGCCGTGGCTTCTGGGCAGCACGTACGCCGTGGCGACGTGATCGGCTACGTCGGGCTCAGCGGGCGCAGCACCGGCCCTCATCTGCACTACGAAGTGCGCATCAACGATACTCCCGTAAATCCCTACAAGTACCTGCGCATTACGGTGGCCCACACCGGCGGTTTTGCGGCCGGCAGCTAGGGCTCGTCTCGCGGCTCTCCCGCCGTCAGGGTTCCCGCCCTCAGTTTCCCGGCCCCCGCATATCCGACGCCCCGTTCCGGCCAGGCCGTCTGCCGCCCGCGGTATAATTTAAGTTTGCGCTCATGAAGAAAAGGCGAGTGATACGCTCGACTACCGTGTTATCGGTCCGCCGCGAGGGCAAGGTCGTGCTCGCCGGCGACGGCCAGGTCACGCTCGGGGACTCGGTCATCAAGCACACGGCCAAAAAGATCCGCCGCCTCTACCAGGACAAGATCCTGGCCGGCTTTGCCGGCTCCACCGCCGACGCATTTTCGCTGTTCAGCCGCTTTGAATCGAAGCTCGAGCAGTACCACGGCAACCTGGGGCGCGCCGCCGTCGAACTGGCTAAAGACTGGCGCACCGACAAGTTCCTGCGCCACCTGGAAGCCCTGCTGCTGGTCTGCGACAAGGACCAAACCTTCCTGCTCAGCGGCCAGGGCGACGTGATTGAGCCGGACAGCGGCATCGCCGCCATCGGCTCCGGCGGCCCCTACGCGCAGGCGGCGGCCGAGGCCCTCGCCGCCCATACCCGACTTTCGGCCCGCGAAATCGCGGAGCAGGCCATGAAGATCGCCGGCAAAATGTGCATCTATACCAACCAGAACTTTACGATTGAGGAGTTGTAGTCAGTCGCCCGTCGCGATTCTTCCAGCTTTCGAAGTTGGTTTAGCTGACGACCAACGACCGACGACTGTAGACTGATTTATGGCCATCTACTTTCCGCCTACCGCCGAAGAAGAACAGCTCGCGCTCGATGAACTGACCCCGCGCGAGATCGTTGCCGAACTCGACAAGTACGTCGTCGGCCAGAACGACGCCAAGCGCGCCGTGGCCATTGCCCTGCGCAACCGCATCCGCCGCCAAAAGCTTTCGCCCGACCTCGCCGAAGAAGTCATTCCCAAGAACATCATCATGATCGGGCCCACCGGCGTGGGCAAAACCGAAATCGCCCGCCGCCTGGCCAAGCTCACCAATTCCCCCTTTCTCAAGGTCGAAGCCTCGAAGTTTACCGAGGTCGGCTACGTCGGCCGCGACGTCGAATCCATGATCCGCGATCTGGTCGAGATCGCCATCGACATGATCCGGGAAGAGAAGCTCGAAGATGTCGCCGACAAAGCCGAACTCAACGCCGAGGAGCGCCTGCTCGACCTCCTTCTCCCGCCTTCCCCGCCGAAACCGCCGGAGCCGGCCAGTGGAGGCGGTGTCGTACTCGAGGGCTCGGCCGAAATTTCCGACTCGCAGTCGCGCACCCGCGAAAAACTCCGCCAGCAGCTGCGCGAAGGCAAGCTCGATGAGCGCATGGTCGAAATCGAAGTCCGCGAGCGCAATTTCCCCTCTTTCGAAATCATCTCGAACCAGGGCGTCGAAGAAATGGACGTCAACATCAAGGACATGTTGCCCAACATCTTCGGCCAGCGCAGCAAGAAGCGGAAGATGAAGGTCAATGAGGCCTTCGAGTACCTGATCCAGGAAGAAGAGCAGCGCCTCATCGACATGGACCAGGTCACCCGCGCCGCCATCGACCGGGTCGAAAACTCCGGTATCGTCTTCCTCGACGAGATCGACAAAATCGCCGGCCGCGAAAGCGGCCACGGCCCCGACGTCTCCCGCGAAGGCGTGCAGCGCGACATCCTGCCCATCGTCGAAGGCACCACCGTCAACACCCGCTACGGCATGGTCCGCACCGACCACATCCTGTTCATTGCCGCCGGCGCCTTCCACGTCTCCAAGCCCAGCGACCTCATCCCCGAACTCCAGGGGCGCTTCCCCATCCGGGTCGAGCTGCAATCCCTCACCATGGACGATTTCCTGCGCATCCTCACCGAGCCCAAGTCCTCGCTCGTCAAGCAGTACACGGCCCTGCTCGAGACCGAAGGCGTCAAGCTGGAATTCACCGAGGAAGCCCTGCAGGAAGTCACGCGCTTCGCCTTCCGCGTGAACGAGGGCACGGAGAACATCGGCGCCCGCCGCCTGCACACCATCATGGAGCGTGTGCTCGACGAGATCAGCTTCGACGCCCCCGACAGGAAGGGCCAGCAGATCACGGTCGATGGCGAATATGTCCGCAAAACGCTCAACGACATCGTGAAAGACCAGGACCTGTCCCGCTACATCCTGTAAGTGTCATCCCGAGCGCAGTCGAGGGTGCTTGCGTTCCCTCCCTTATGCATACTGCGGCGTCGGGATCGTTACCGTGTCGAAGGCCTTCAGCGGCCCGGCCTTGCCCGCCGTGACATCGGGCACCGCCACGTATTCGCACACGATGTTTTTTTTCTCCACCGTCATCCGCAAATACCCGTGCTGGCTGTCGTTGAAGTTCTCCAGCTGTCCCGTCGATCCCTGCATGGCGATCGGCAGCTTCGACGTGTGAAAGATGTTGGCGAGCGTATGCAGCTGCTTGTTGTATCCACCCGCCCCGGCCACAATCATCGGAACATTCTTGCCGTTCAGTACGCCGGTGAAGCGCTGGTAGTTGTGCACGTGCCCCGTGAGCACCAGCTCCGGCGTCCTCCCCGCCGCCTGCACCGCGCCTTGCAGCGCGCCATAGAGATGTTGGCTCCCCGGCTTCGGCCCGTACGCCGAATAGATGGGGTGATGCACCGCGACAATCAGTGCGCGGTCCTCGGGCGCGGCCTTCAGCTCCGCTTGCAGCCAGTCGATCTGCGCCTGGCTCAGCTTTCCCCCTTCCGGGCAGTTGCTGTAGAGGCCCACAATCGTTACCAGCGGCGTCAGCAGCGTCCAGTACACGTTGGGCTGCGTCATCGTCGTGCGCGTCGCATCCCGCGCTTCCGGGGTGTGCCCGGGGACCTGGCTGCAGAAATTGCGTACGAACCCTTCCAGGCTGCTCTCTCCCGTCTGCGGATCGACATCCCCGTCATGATTGCCGGGGATCGCGAAGATGGGCGCGGGGTAATTCATGTACGGCTCGTAAAACTCAGGAAAGTAATTCGCCAGCTCTCCGTCGTAATACACCACGTCCCCCAGGTGGTAGAAGAAACTCGGGTGGGTCGACGGGTCCTTTCCCGAAAAATCCGTCTCCATGTAGCTGGCCACATTCTCAATGTACGTGGGAGTGTTCACCCCGCCCGTATCGCCCACCGCATGAAACACGAGCGTGCCGGAATCCTCGATGTTCTTCATCGCCTCGGCCGAAAGTACGCTGTCAAGCGAGAGGTGAAAGGGTGGAGCCCCGGTCGGCGCTGGCAAGTCCCGCCACGGCTGCGGCGGATGTTTCTGCGGATCGATGATCGTCTGAAACCCGGGCGGAAGCCGATCGCCCCCGAACGAGTGGCCGGGAGCGGGTTTGGGATGATGTTTTCTCGCGGCAACCAGCGCGGCCGCATCAATCGTCGTCGCTTTTGCGGAAGGTTTTCCCTTGGGCGAAGTGGTGCTCTTCATGTGTGCCTCGCAATGGGAATTTTGTGAATCGCCGGGGACCGGGAAACCGAGAGGGCGAACAAGGAAGATTGCGCACTACTTTACGCCGCCCGCGCCGATTGTCAAGCGGCCCGCAAAGCCGTCCCCCGCCCTTGCGTGCACGCGGGGGCTGCTCTTAGACTCTCTGCTTTCACAAATCCGTGTCGAAGGTCCTCATGAAATCCATTGACCGCACCCGCCTGCACTCGCTGATGGAGCGCGAGCAGAAAAGATTCACCACCGAACGCCCCAAGTCCGCCGCCCTGTTCGAGCGCGCCCGCAAGTCGCTGCTTGGCGGCGTGCCCATGAACTGGATGGCCAAGTGGGCCGGGGCTTTCCCGCCCTTCGTGCGCGAGGCGCGCGGTGCCGAGTTCTTCGACGTCGACGGCCACCGCTACGTCGACTTCTGCCTTGGCGACACCGGCGCTATGACGGGGCACTCTCCCTCCGCCACCGTCACCGCCCTTGAACAGCAGGCCCGCCGCGGCATCACTCTCATGCTCCCCAGCGAGGACTGCATCGCGGTCGGCGAAGAACTGCAGAAGCGTTTCGGCCTCCCCTACTGGCAGTTCGCGCTCACTGCCACCGACGCCAACCGCTTCTCCATCCGACTCGCCCGGCACATCACCGGCCGGCCCAAGATCCTGGTCTTCAACTGGTGCTACCACGGCACCGTCGATGAGAGTTTCATCACCCTCAAAGACGGCGTCGCCCAGGCCCGCCGCGGCAACATCGGGCCGCCCGTCGATCCCCCGGTCACCACCCGCGTCGTCGAGTTCAACGACATCGCCGCCCTCGAAGCTGCCCTTCAAGACGAGCAGGTGGCATGCGTGCTGGCTGAGCCCGCGCTCACCAACGTCGGCATCGTCCTGCCTGAGCCCGGCTATCACGCGGCCCTGCGCCAGATCACTCGCAAATACGGCACGCTGCTGATCATCGACGAAACCCACACCATCTGCGCCGGCCCCGGCGGATACACCCGGGTCGAGAACCTCGAGCCCGACTTCCTCGTCTTTGGCAAACCCATCGGCGGCGGCGTCCCCGGCGCTGCTTATGGATTCAGGCAGGAAGTCGCTGACTGCATCCTGGCCAAGCACAAACTCGAAGACTGCGACACCGGCGGCATCGGCGGCACCCTCGCCGGCAACGCCCTTTCCCTCGCTGCCATGCGCGCCACGCTCCAGAAAGTCCTGACGCCCGAGGCCTTCGCCCGCATGGTCCCCATGGCCGAACGCTGGACCGAAGGCGTGGCCACTGCCATCCAGGAGTTCGGCCTGCCCTGGAATGTCACCCGCCTCGGCTGCCGCGCCGAGTACCTGTTCAGCCCGAAAGTGTCGCGCAACGGCACGGAGGCCCACAACGCCATGGACTTCGAACTCGAGCGCTTCATGCACCTCTACGCGATGAACCGCGGCATCCTGCTTACCCCGTTCCACAACATGGCCCTGATGTCCCCGGTGACCTCGCCCGACGACGTCGACCTGCACACCAAGGTCTTCCGGGAAGCGGCGAGGGAGCTGACCGCCGAGGTTGCCAGCAGCTAATCGCCGGCCGCCAGCGGCCCCGTCGATCGTGCCGCCGGGCCTGTGACCCGGTGCCTGCTCTTGCCCGTGATACGCTGTTACCGTCGGATGAAATCCGCCTGTTCTGTTCTTTGGTCCATCAGCGCCTTCGCGCTGGCCGCGCTCTTGCCCGGCTGCGCCAACATCCAGGCGCCGCTTCCACCTGCGCTCGAGCTTCCGCGCCCTCCCAATGACCTGCGCGCCGTGCGCAAGGGCGACCGCGTCTATTTGTTCTGGAGCGTCCCCACTCAAACCATGGACCGTCAGAGTATCCGCCGCCCCGGTCCCACGCGCATCTGTCGCAGCCTCGAGTCGCCCATGAATGCCTGCGGCACCATTGTCGGAAACCTGCCGCTCGTTACCAACTCGGGCAATCAGAAACCAGGAACCATCACCATCCGCCCCGAAGCCAGTTTCGTCGACACGTTGCCGCCCGAACTCGAGCAGCGGAATCCGAATCGAATGGCAACTTACGCTGTGGAGGCGTTGAACCGGGAAGCCCGCAGCGCCGGCCTCTCCAACCGCGTGCAGGTGCCCCTGGCGCCGACCCTGCCTCCACCGGCGAACTTTCGTGCCGACGTCACCGCGTCGGGTGTCGCCCTGAGCTGGACTTGGACGCCTCCGCCCTCCCTGCCACCAGGCATCCACTCCCAGTGCCGCTTCTATCGCAAGTCCCTCGACAGCGGAACCGAAACCATGCTCGCCGATCTTGACTGCGGCGCGCAGCAGTTCCGCGATCCAACTGCCGAATGGCAGAAGCACTACGAATACCGCGCCACAACCCTCACCTCTATAACAACCGAGACTACGGGACCCTGCGCAGCGCACAGCAGCGAGCCTGCTGCCGGCGCCTGCACCGCAAAGGAAACCATCGAGGGTGACGACTCACCCCCGCAAAGAGTCTTTACCAACGATATCTATCCCCCAGCCGTTCCCTCCGGTCTGCAGGCCGTGTTCTCCGGCCCCGGTCAGGTCCCCTTCGTTGACCTGCTCTGGGCCGCCAACACCGACGCCGGTCTGGCCGGCTACAATATCTATCGCCGCGAAGAGGATACGCCGGCGGCGAACGCACAGCCGGTGAAGATCAACGCCGAACTGGTGAAGACCCCTGCCTTCCGCGACACCCACGTCACTGCCGGGAAGACCTACATCTACTCTGTGTCGGCCGTCGATGAGCGTGGAAATGAAAGTTCGAGGTCGGAAGAGGCCAGCGAGACGGTGCCGTAAATCCGCACTGGCGGTTTGCGATGGGCCTTCGCCCGAATGACTGGAACCGAAGAGCGTCTGCTGTTCGTACCCGCACGTCCGGCACCTGCCTAACCCTTGTTATTGCGAAGCGCCGCGCAGCGGGCAAAGAAGGAAGCTGCACGTCCAGCACGCTGGACCGCGGTACTCAGGATGGCTCCGTGAGTGCCGGCACAACTTCAATGTGCTCCTGGGTAAACGCCTTGTCCACCTCATGCGTCCCCAGCAGCGCAAACGAATTCGTCACATCGGCCTTGCCCCCGGCCACGCGCGTGATCACGTACGAACAACCGATCCAGTGCGCTTCCTCGAGGTCCGTCTTCGACCAGTGCGCCGGATGGTCCGGGTGCGAGTGATAGAACCCGATAATGTCCTCGTCGCGCTCCCGCGCCTCCCGCTGAATGCGCACCAACTCCTTCGGATCGATGTGGTAGCGGTTCTCCGGGGAGTCCAGGCGCGTGTTTTGACAGCGCGCCGTCGAGCTCACCGTGCGCACTTCGCCGTTCATGTGCCCCAGCAGCACGCCGCAGCATTCGTAGGGGTACGTCTCTTCCCCGTGGCGCCGAATTTCGGTGTAGTCCTTGAAGGGAATCTTCAGCATAAACGTTGAGCTCGCCACCGGGTCACGGAGGCAAGGAGAAAGCTCAGGCTTTCCTTCGCCTTTTCTCGGTGCCGCAGCGTCTCTGGGGTGAAACCGATGGTTCCTACATCTCCGTCCAGAAGCGCTCGCTCAAATACTTGTCGCCCGAGTCGCAGAGAATGGTGACGATCACCGCCGGTTCGTCATTCGGGGCGCGCTCCGCGATTTTCAGGCTGCCCACCACCGCGGCTGCGGCCGAGATCCCCACCAGCAAGCCCTCTTCGCGGGCCAGCCGGATCGCCATCTTGTAGGCGTCTTCGGTCGCAATCCCCAGGTCCTCATCCGCGAGCGTGGCATCGTAAATCTTCGGCACGATGGCAGTTGCCATGTGCTTGGCCCCTTCGATTCCGTGGAAGGGCGAATCGGGCTGCAGCGAGATGCAACGCACCTTGGGATTCAGTTCCTTCAGCCGCCGCGATGTTCCCACGAAGGTTCCGCTCGTTCCCAGCATTGAGACGAAGTGCGTGACACGTCCCTCGGTTTGTTGCCAGATTTCGTTGGCCGTGCCATGGTAGTGTGCCTGCCAGTTGGCCTCGTTAGAGTACTGGTCGGCGTAGTAATAAAGATCGGGGTGTGCTGCATAGAGTGCGCGCGCCACGCGGATCGCTCCATCCGAGCCTTCGCCCGGATCGGTATACATTATGTTGGCGCCGTAAGCTTGCAGGATACGCTTGCGTTCCGGGGAAACATTCTCCGGCATGCACAGCGTGACGGGAATGTGCTGCGCCGCCCCGATCATTGCATAGGCAATGCCGGTATTCCCGCTGGTCGAGTCGAGCAGGATTTTGCCCGGAGTGAGTTGGCCGCTGCGCTGGGCCTCGGCAATGATGCGCGACGCGGCGCGGTCCTTGACCGACCCGCCGGGGTTGTACCATTCGGCCTTGCCCAAAAGTTCGACATGAGGAAAGTCACGGCCAATGTGATCAAGGCGCAGCAGCGGCGTGTTGCCTACGCGCTCCAGCGCATTCAGCCCCAGTCGCAGCGATCGCGCCGGTGTCGGCTGGGCGCCAGACTTGCCGTGGCTGGCTTTGGTGACGGGCCCCATGAGTGGATCAACGTGACGTGACTATAGTAATGTGCCTAAATCGGCGGAAAGCTGTATTTACTACCTGATTAGATTCTAAGAGAGCGGGCACAGTTCCGCGGAAAAGTTTTCGTATGCGTTCTTTTCCCGCGGCGCTGCATCCAACTACGAAAGTGCTCCAGAAAAGGCTCATATTGCAATGTCCAAGGTAGAACAAAAGACATTTGACGAGGCTGTGGCCTGGTTGCGCGAGCACGGCTTCGATGTGCTGGAGGCCCCGGGGACTGCTGGCCGCGTTTTTCTGCGCAAATACAACGTTTCAGCCGCCATCCAGCGGGAGGGCGACGGCATCAAGATCTTCGCCTATCCTGGCTATCTCGTGGGCAGCGAGATCTCGAAACTGGTCAACAGGGGTTACCAGCAGTTCCTCAAGACTTCCAAAGCCGAAGTCCCCGCCACCGCCGACCACCTCAAGGCGCTGCACTCGTTCTCCGAGGAATTGAAGGAAGCACTCGGCCTGCCCAGCCTGTATAACGAATCGCTAGGTACCGTCAGCGAGGCGTACCAGTACGACCGCGTCGTTGACCGCGACCGGCCCCAGGCTGAGCGCAAGGAGCGCCCGTGGGAAGTGAAGCCCTTGATGGCGAAGAAGAGCCACGCCTAGCGCCTTCGAGTCCGGCTGCGTCTCCCCTTTCTTCCAGAAAACGACGGCTGCCCCTTGCGCTGTCCTGCTTGCTCGCGCGCGCCGTGGGGACGGAACCCCGATCGTTGGCCAGCGGCAGGGTCAAGGTCACACCCAATTGCCGCCCTCCGGGTGCGCGTGCCGCTGGCCCGCGGGATCATGCCGCCACGGCGACCTCGCGGGCCACCTCGGCGACCAGTTCGTACGAGCGCCGGCGGTCGGCAAAGTCGTACGTGTCCGTTACCACAATGACTTCGTCGGCCTCGCTTGCGATGACCAACCGCTCCAGCCCGGCCTTCACCGTTGCCTTCGATCCGACGATCGCCTCGGCGAGCCGCGTGTCGACCGCCACACGTTCGCGGGCCGACCAGAGTCCTTCCAGGGAGTCGACCGGGGGCAGCAACTCGACGGGCTGGTTCCGGATGAGCCGCAGGAAACGCTGCTGTGGCGTGGTGAACAGGCGGCGGGCCGCGGCATCGGTCTCAGCCGCGATGACAGGTACCGCCACGATTAGATACGGGCGCGCCAGAACAGTGCTGGGGCGAAACCGTTCGCGATACAGGCGCGCGGCTGCGTACAGCATTTCCGGCGCGAAATGCGCGGCAAAGGCGAAGGGCAAGCCTTCGGCCGCGGCCAGTTGTGCGCTGAATCCGCTGGAGCCGAGCAAGATAATGGGAACGTGGCTCCCCTGCCCGGGAATGGCCTTCACCACCTGGTTGGGCCGCGTGTCGCCGAGGTAGGCCCGCAGCTCGGTCAGCAGCCCGGGAAAATCGTCGCCGCTTTGCGCAAGATCGCGGCGCAACGCGTGCATGGTATGGAAGTCGCTGCCGGGGGCGCGCCCCAGGCCCAGATCGATCCGCCCGGGATAAATCGCCGCGAGCGTGCCGAACTGCTCGGCGACGACCAGCGGGGCGTGGTTGGGCAGCATGACGCCGCCGGCGCCCACGCGAATGGCCGAGGTGGCGCCCGCCACGTGGCCGATCAGCACCGATGTGGCCGAGCACGCCAGTCCCTCGATCGAATGATGCTCGGCGAGCCAGAAGCGCCGGTAGCCGAGCCGCTCCACGTGCTGCGCTAGCTCCACCGAGCGGGCGATCGCTGCCCCCGCCGACTCCCCCGGCCGCATGCCGACCAGGTCGAGCACCGAAACTGCCAGACCGTTGGACATGGAGCATTGGATTGCAGAAATGGCGCAGGCGATGCGACGGCGAGCCGGGCCCTCCGCTCCACCGGGGCGATGGCTGGCCTTGGCCCTTTTGCTGCTCAGCGGGAATAGACAGCATTCAGCTTCGAGCGGCGCTTCTCGCGCCGGGCCTGCCGGATGGTGAACATGCTGGCCAGCAGGAACCCCATGGTCGCGCCCAGGAAGCCTAAAGTGGCCATCTGCCCGACGGAGGCCGAGTGTGGTCCCCCGGTCAGCAGAAACCCTTCATAGCCAAACAGTGGAATCCAAAGCAGCAGGCGCAGGCGGAAATCCATGGGGGGCCTCGGGCTCACACTCTACTGTGGAGATGGCTGGAGATCAAGTGCCAAGAAGTACAGTCACTGGGACTGGACCAGCGGGCTGGGAAAGAGGAACTGAACTTGGGCTCTTACCAGAGAGGGTAGCCACGTTGCCCGGCGAACTCGCGCGAGCAGCAGGTAGAGCGCTCATGGCTGTTGGGTGTGCTGGTCCAGCCTTCCAAGCCCCGGAGAGTGTCCCTCGATCGCAGCCGCCCCTGCGAGGTTCGCAGGATGCGGCGCACGCAGATCCCCACAATCAGGAGCCCACCGAGCAGCAGTACGAGGTCGCCGAGGCTGAACAGTCCGAGCTGTGCCTGATCGGCTAGAAACGCCAGCTGCGTATTCGCAGTAGCGGCCTGCCACGTTGAGTTGGCCGGACGCACCGTAGACGGCATTCCGACGACCGGCATGTGCCCGGCATTGGCGTCGGTAACGAGGGCGTTCAGCATCAGTCCGCAGAGCATCAGCAGGACGCCTCCCTGTACGAAGCGACAACGTACGGAACGAAGCACCAGCCAGAGAATGGCGAACGATTCACAGAGGAAGATCGCGGGATACTGCGTCCAGGCCAGATGATGAAGTGCAGCGACGAAGCGCACGGCCTTGCTAACTCCGTCTTCCAGCAACGCACGCGCCCTGCCAAATGCACGCCGGACGCTAAGGCTTCTCGCTCCAGTCGGATACGAGAAGCAGGGGCGTGCGCGGGAGCGGCGTTGTGCGGAATTGTGCGCGGGTTCGGTTCAGGGGCAGGGAAAATTTCTGGATCAGGGATCCTGGAATTTACAACGTTTCCAGTTTCGAATGGAGAATTTCGGGGTTCGTTTGACCAGCCGCGGACGCCGGTCGCTACGGGCCGAAGCTGCCACCCCGGGCGTGGCGGCGGAAGAGCGGAAACTCGACGCTGCCGACCTTGTCGACGTGGGCTTCGGCATAGGCCTTCACGCGGTCAAGCGCGGACTGCAACAGTCCGTTGTAGTGATCCAGCTGCTCGGAGGGCATGTCGGCGGGCACGGGGATGAGGCTGCCAACGCGCATGAGCGCCCGGGAAAACGGCTTGGGGACGAGCAGCCGGTCCCAGGTGTTGAGTGTCCAGGCGCGGTCGATGGCGATGTGGAAGACGGCCATCGGGACGCCGGAGGAGCGGGCGAGCAACACAGGGCCGGGCTTGCTGACGAAACGCGGGCCGCGCGGCCCGTCGATCGTGAAAGCGACCGTGTATCCCGCGTCGATCTCTTTGCGCATGCCCAGCAGGCCGCGTACGGCGCCGCGGCTGGAGGAGCCGCGAACCGGGACAAAGCCGAAGCGCCGGATCATGCGGGCGGTGAATTCCCCGTCGAAGCTGGTACTCGACATGACGCGAATGTCCAGATCGCGCCAGAGCCAGGTCGCGGCGAAGGTGCACTGGTGCCAGAAGGAGTAGACGAACGGACGTTGCTCCAGGCTGACGGGGGAGTTCTCCTCGCAGGAGACGGCGAAGCGCATGGTTGGCCCGATCAGCCGCACGGCGATGGTGGTGGCCCAGGAAATCAGCGTAAGCAGGATGCGCTGGCCGCGGGTGAAGGGCGGGCGGCCGGTGCGCGGGTCGATGGCTTCATCGTCAACGGCGGCAGTCGGGGCGGCGGGCACGGGGATATTGTAACGGGGCTGCGCACCACGGGCTTGGAGCTGCGAGCGGCGAACAGAATCTGAAAACCCAGTCGCGCATGGAGCTCACGTCCCACAGAGAAATCATGAGAATGGCAGGGGTTGCCAGCAAGCCACTGGCTGCCCGCCTCCGCCTAGCTTTCCAGGTAGGCGTCGATCCATTCTTTGAGTTTGCGGCGGCGGTCGTCGCTGGTGTCAAAACGCACGCCGAAGGAGTGTTTCGGCTTGCGCCAGCTGACGTTGCCGCGGATCCAGATGCGCGGCAGGGTGAGCAGGGCGAAGGAGACTTCCACGGCCTGTCCGGCCCCGATGTCGTCGGCGCTCTTGATCGACATGCCACCGGAGCTGACTTCCAGCGTGGTGGCCGTGATCTTCTTGCTCTCGTTGACCTGCACTTGGACTTCGGTGACCACCGGGATGCGCACGTAGCGGCGGAATTCGTGAAGCACCAGCGTTTGAGTGGCACGCACCAGCTTGAGCGCGGCGGAGCGCTCGACTGGCTCCTGAAAGATGGCATTGATGCCGTACTTGGAGTACCGCATCGCGTCTTGCGCCGTGCCTCCCAGGCCGTAGATCACCATGCGGCTGTTGGAGGCAGAGCCGCGGGCCGCTTCCATAATGGCTTGCGCACCGGGGCCAAGAGGCACCACACAGGCTTCGAATTTTTCCTTCTTGAGGCGCTCGGCGGCGTCAAGTCCCACGACCACGGACTCGATGCCGAACTGCCGGAAGCAGTCGGTCAGGGTAGCGCGCGGGGCCTCCTTGAGGTCGATCAAGGCGATGCGCGCGGAGGCCTTTTTTTTCTGTGGGATAGGGGCCAGAGCGGTTCCGAGGGCGTTTTCCATGACCAGGCGCGGGGAGAAATTCGCTCAGCCCCTATTCTGGCGTGCAGAAGCGGCTTTGGCAAAGGTTCCGTGGGGCGCTGGGAGTACAAAAGTGTAGTTACGTGGGAGGAATTGGGCATTACTTTGGTGTGTCGAGCGTTACCGCCCAGCTTTCTGCAGCGGTTTCCCACCCCCGTGCAGGAAACACTCCCACGCGGGCGTGGTTCTGGAAGCAACGAGTGGGAAGGCGGCACACGTTAGCACCTATCATGTGAGCACAACTTCTCAGTGTGGAGGCTAAAACCCGAATGCTGACTGCGGAATTCGAGAGCAAGGTCCGTTGCTGCATTCGCGCCTGCTTCCCTTCCTTCGTCCAGGGCGCGGCGAGATGGATTGAGCCTCCACGAAATGCGTCGGGACGAGTCAGAGCGCAAGCTGGAACCTCGGAGTTCTCCGTCACACTCCTGCGTGACGCTTGTCCTATACACGCGTTTGCCGGGTTCGGTATAGGTAACTCGCTGGGCATGTCCGCCAGCCAGAGGCTGGCTAGAGGCTGAGGGCTTTGTCCGCAATAGTTTGGCAGTAAGTTCTTTGGAAACAAAGATATTGGCTGGCTCTCCCGCGTAAGTCGCTGAGTTCAAAAGATCGGGGGGAGGGGGATATTCCTCGAAGGGCCGAAAGCCTGCCGTTTCGAGAAGCGCGAAACGCGAGGCGGGCGGCGATCAGGCCAGAGTCCGGGGCATCGGATCCGGCTTGGGGCGCGCTGCAAGCTGACCTTCCGAAGGCCCTCCCCCCGCAATCTCTGCCCACCCCTCCCTCCGCTTTGACTTTCCCCACTCCTCGCGATTAAATTCCCTGCACAGGTTTTTTCCCGCTCTTTCAAAAATCGGGTTCGCGCATCCCCGCCGTTTGTTAATGGGGATTGGGAAGCGGGTGTAAATCCCGCGCTGCCGCGCAACTGTTAGCGAGGACATCGCCGCCGGCCACTGGAGCAATCTGGGAAGGCCGCCGGTAGAAGCCGAACCGCTCGTGATCGTGCCAGCGAATTGCGTTCGCTGCGCCCGCGCGTTCTTACTCGCCAGCCAGGAGACCGGCGCGAACCGCCACACCAACAATCCCTTTCGCGTGTCAAGGAGGATTGCATGCGCGTGCTTCGCACGGTTCTGTTCGTCGTCCTGCTTTCGGCGCCGCTGTTCGCCGCCAACCTCACACTCAGAGTTCTCGATCCCCATTCCCACCCGGTTGCGGGCGCACAAGTCTTGGTCTTCGTGGAAGGATCCTCCGAGCCGCTGGCCGTGCTGAGCACGGCGAGTGAAGGCACGGCCACGCTCAACGGACTGGCCGTCGGCCGCTATCGCCTGGCAGTGCTCGCGCCCGGCTTTGCTCCGCAGACTGCCGCAGTTGCACTGCCCCTGCTCTCAGCGTTCACTGTGAATCTGGCGGTCGCCGGAGCTTCGGAGATCGTTGTGGTGACGGCCACCCGCACTCCAATGCCGCTGGAGGAATCGGGCGCCAGTGTCGCAACGCTCGAGGCCGGGCAGTTGCAGACGATGCAGCCCGTTGCCGCAAACGATGCGGTGCGCTTTCTGCCTGGGGCCGTTGTCAACACCGTCGGCCAGCGCGGTGGCCAATCCTCGCTGTTCGTGCGCGGCGGCGATTCGCGCTACAACAAAGTGCTCATCGACGGCGTCCCGGTCAACGATGCCGGCGGCATCTTTGATTTCGGCGTGGTGCCGCTGGCGGGGATGGATCGTCTGGAATTTCTGCGCGGGGCACAATCGACCCTCTACGGATCCGACGCGATGACCAGCGTGGTGCAGATGTTCAGCCGCGCCGGTTCGACCGAAAGTCCCGAGATCCGCTTCGGCGCCGACGGCGGCAATTTCTCGACTGCCCACGGATACGCTTCGCTCGCCGGCGTGCAGGGCCGGTTCGACTACAACCTCTTCGGCGACCAGTTCAACACCAGCGGATCCGGCATCAACGATGACTACTCGAACTCGCTCGAGGGCGCCAATCTTGGCGCTCGGCTCAGCGACCGCGCGACGCTGCGCATCCGGACCCGCCACTCCACGACCCGCACCGGAGTACAGGGCGAATGGCAATTCGACGGGGTTCCCTCGCTGCCCCCCGAAAGCAACGAGCGCGCCCGCCAGAACAACCTGGTCGCGAGCGCGGAGCTTTCCATCACCGGACCATCGCGCTGGCAGCATCGATTCACCGGATTCGAATACAGCCATCGCACGCTCAATGAGAACGACTACGTGGATCCCAACCGCCTTTCGCCCTTCGGCCCCATCGACTTCCTTTACCGCGATACCCTGCACGCCAACCGCGCGGGACTCGAATACCAGGGCGGATACGTGGAACGCAGTTGGGCGCAGACCACGTTTGGCTACGAGTTCGAAGACGAGAACGCCTTCCTCAACAGTTCCTCGTTTGGCTCGCCGGTGACTACCCAGCACGGCGCGCGCCGGAACCATGCGCTCTATGCGCAGCAGGCCTTCGTGGGCAGCCGCATTTCGCTGGTCCTCGGCGGGCGTTACGTCCACAACGACACGTTCGGCGACAAGGGCGTGCCGCGCGCTGCGCTTGCGTTGCAGGTTCTGCGTGGCGGCCGGGTTTTCTCCGGGACCCGCCTGCGTTTCTCCTACGCCACCGGAATCAAGGAACCGCGCTTTGAAGAAGTCCTGCCCAACCCGCCCAGCGTGATCGGCAGCCCGAACCTGAAGGCGGAAGAGAATTGCGCCTTTGAGGCCGGCTTCGAGCAGGGCTTCTTCTCCGCAAAGTACGGACTTTCGGCCATTTACTTCAACAACCAGTTCCGCAACCAGATCGATTTCCAAACCCTGAGCTTCTCGCCCTTCAGCGGGAAGTACATCAACATCAACAAGTCGATGGCGCACGGCGTGGAAGTGGAACTGAAGGGCCAACTCGCCCGCCACCTGCAATTCAATGGAGGCTACACGTACGACTCCACGCAAATCCTGGTCGCGCCGTTTGCCTTCGATGCCTTCCACGCCCCCGGAGCGCCGTTGTTGCGCCGCCCGAAACATTCGGGCAGCCTGCTGCTGAGTTATCTCGGAACGCGCTGGGGAAGCAATGTGGGGGGAAGTTTCGTGGGCCGCCGCACCGACTCGGATTTTCTCGGCTTCAACATCAACCACGCTCCCGGCTACGCGCGCGTCGATCTCGGCGGATGGTACACGATCCAGTCGCACGTGACGGCATACCTGAACCTTGAGAACGCTCTGGACCGGCGCTATCAGGAGGTGGTGGGGTATCCGGCGCTGCCCATCAATTTTCGGGCGGGGCTGCGGTTCCGCTTTGGGGGAAGCTAGGGACCGGATGCCAGGGCTCGGAGATCCTCCGAGTCGTCCTGGCCGCTTGCACCGGCAATTCACCTTGCTTGTCATTCCGAACGACGGGAGGAGTATGCTTTCCGCGACGGTGGCGCGGCAGATTCCTCCTGTTTCGCGTCACTCACGTGTCGGGACGACAAGGACCTGAGAGGTGATGAGGGAAAAAACCGGTCGAGCTTAGCTTGACCGCACAGGCGAGGGCACCGGTCCCTACATGAGGTCCCGCCAGTTCGGGCCCACTCCGATTTCGACCACCAGCGGCACTTCGAGTTCGCGCACTTTTTCCATGTACTCGCGCACCAGCGATTGCATGACCTCGAGTTCGTCCTCGGGGACTTCGAAGACGAGTTCGTCGTGGACCTGCAGCGTCATGCGCGAGCGCAAATTCCGTTCGCGCATGGCTTCGTCGATCCGGATCATCGCGATCTTGATCAGGTCCGCCGCCGTGCCCTGCAGCGGGGTATTCACCGCGGTGCGTTCGGCGAAGCCCCGCTGGCTGGGATTCCGGCTGTTGATATCGGGAATCGGGCGCACCCGCCCAAACAGCGTTTTCACCTGCTGCTCGCGCCGCGCCTCGTCCAGCGTGCGGTCAAGAAACGCACGCACGCCGGCATACTTCTCGAAATAGGCATCGATGAACCGTTTGGCCTCTTTGGTCTCGATGCCCAGCTGCTGCGACAGGCCGAACGGCGATAGCCCGTATACGATCCCGAAATTCACCGCCTTGGCCTGGCGCCGGTGTTCCGGCGTCACCAGCAACGGACCCACGCCAAAGACCTGGGATGCCGTCAGCGTGTGAATGTCGTCGCCCCGCCGGAAGGCTTCCACCAGCAGCGGATCTTGCGAGAAGTGTGCCAGCAGCCGCAGCTCGATCTGCGAATAATCGGCGGCCAGCAGCGCGCACCCCGGCTCCACTGTAAACGCCGCGCGAATCTCGCGCCCCAGCTCCGTACGGATCGGGATGTTCTGCAAATTGGGGTTCGCCGACGACAGCCGCCCCGTCGCCGTGCCCGTCTGGTCAAACGTCGTGTGCAGCCGCCCGGTTCCCGGACTCAGCAGCGCCGGCAAGGCGTCGACATACGTCGACTTCAATTTCGAGAGCTGCCGGTATTCGAGCACCAGGCGCGGGACGACGTGGTTCTCGGCCAGTCCCTCGAGCACATCGACCGCGGTCGAAATCGTCTTTCCCTTGCCATACTTCACCGGCTTGGGCAGGTTCAGCCGGTTGAACAGCACATCGCCCAGCTGCCGCGGCGAGTTGATGTTGAACTGGAAATCGCAGGCGCGGTAAATCTCCTTCGCCTTGGCGTCAATTTCTTTTTCCAGCCGCGCCGACATCCGCGCCAGCGCCTCTCGATCAACCTTCACGCCGGCGGCTTCCATTCTCGCCAGCACCGGAGCCAGCGGCAGATCGATCTCCTCATACAGCTTCCATAAGCCGCCCCTCTGGACCTCTTCCGCCAGCCTTGCGGCCAGCCGCGCGCTCACGTCGGCGGCCTCGGCCAGGTTCCCGGAGAGCCTCAGATTCAGCCGCCGCAACGCAACCTCGGCCAGGCCATGCGATGCATACGTCGGATCGAGCAGGTACGAATACAGCCGCGAGTCATGCCGCACGCCGTTCAGCTCGATGGCCATCGCGTCCAGCCGGTGCAGAGCATCCTTGTAGTCGTGGATCGCCTTCGGCACCGTCGCATCAGCGAGCGCCGACTTCAGCTTCGACCCGGCTTCCGAATCCAGTTCCACCACTGCCGCGCTGCCCGGCGCCGCCGAAACGGCCATGCGCCGCATCACCGGAAACGACTGCACCGAGGGCGGCTCGAGCAGCAGTTCCCCGAACTCGCGTTGCGCGTCCTCCGGTTCGTCTTCCGGCGCGGCCTCTCCGCTTTCCCCCTCCAGCGCGATCGTCAGAAATCCCCCCGCCGGCACTGCTTTCAGGATCTTCTCGAAGTCTGCTCGTGACTTTGCCTCGGAGTATCGAGCTTCAGCCACCTCCGCCACAGGCAGCAAGTCCTTGAGCAGCGAGGTAAATTCCAGCTCGGAGAAAAGCTCGCGCAGGGCGGCCATATCCGGCGCGCCCGACTTCATCCGCTCCAGGTGCAGCTCGACCGGAACATTGGTATCAATGGTCACCATGCGCTTGCTGAACAGCACCATGTCCCTGTTATTCAGCAGCGACTCCCGATACGTCTTGCGCTCCACTTCGGCCGCACGCTCCAGCGCCTGCTCCACGCTGCCGAAGCGCCGGATCAGCTCCACCGACCCCTTGTCGCCGATCCCGGGCGCGCCCGGAATGTTGTCGATCGAGTCGCCGCGCAGCGCCATCACGTCGATCACGCGTTCCGGCGGCACGCCCAGAATCTCCTCCACCTTGGCCGCGTCGGCGATCAGGTTGCCCTTGGGCGGATTCAGCACCAGCACCTTGTCGTTCACCAGCTGCAGCATGTCCTTGTCGCTCGACACAACAAATACCGTGAACGACTCTTCCGCCGCCTTGCGCGCCAGCGTGCCGATCACGTCATCGGCCTCGTAGCCCTGCTGTTCGAGGATCGGAATTCCATACGCCTCGAGTGCTCGCCGGATGTAGGGCAGCTGCTGCGCCAGGTCCGGCGGCATCTCCGAGCGGTTGGCTTTGTAGCCTTGGTACTCGACCTCCTGAAATGTCTGCGTCTTGATATCGAACTTCTTGACCGCGGTGACGGCTTCAGCTTCCTGGTCGCGGAACGTCGGCCCGCTCACATCGAACACCGCCGCCAGGTATTCGGGCGAGAAATCGTCGCGCAGCTTGCGCAGCATGTTGACGAACACGTATGTCGCGGCCGTGGGCACGCCGCTCTTGGTCGACATGGGCCGTTGCCGCGCCATCGCATGGTAGGCGCGAAAAATGAACGACATGGTGTCGATGAGGAAGACGCGGCCTTTGGGGCTGACGGGGACCCTTGCGGGAGCGGAAGCCGGAGCCGGCGCGGAAGCAGGTGCCGCGCAGGCCGTCTCCGCAGGCGCACCCGGTGGCGTCGACGTAATGCCCGGCCTCGCCGACGAGTCTTCCGCTGGCTTGGACGAAGATGTTTTGCGGGAAGGCAAGCTTCTAGTCTAGCAGTTGGCTGGGAGGATCGACGCGCGCCCGGTCCAGAGTCCAGACCACCCAGTGCTATAATCCCCTCCTCAAGGGGCCGCCGCGCGCGAGAAACCAATCCTCAGCTTTCCCCTCTGACTGAGCTTGGCTGCGGCCCGACTCCGGCAAGACCATTCGAGATGTCACCATGCCCAAACGCCTGGCCCTGTGCTCGGTGCTCGTTCTGCTCCTGCTGGGCACGCTGAACGCGCAAGAGGAGAAAAAGACGAAGAAGGTCCTCAAGAACGCCGACATCGTTCTGATGACCCAGAACCATTTCGATGACGAGACGCTGACCAGGATCATCGAAGTCTCCGACACCGACTTTGACGTCTCGACCGACGCGCTCGTCGACCTCATGAAGCAAGGGGTCAGTTCGAACGTCTGCCGCGCCATGCTCGCCGCCACACGGAAGAAACGCCTCGGGAGCTCAGCACCGAATCCGCAAGGTACGAGGGCATCAGAAAGCGCTACAGTACCGGCGGCCGGGGCGGTTCGGCTCGCCACGCCGCCCGCGTCGGCGAGCCCCGCTCCGCGACAATCTCCAGCTGCGCAACCGGCGGAGCAATTTGCCCCCGGACAACCGGCCGCGTCGCAACCCGCCGCCGCGCCGGCTCCGATCGCGTCACCCGAAACGTCTTCCAGCAGGGCCCCCGACCCCGCCTTCGCCGTGCGGCCGTCGAGCGCACCTGAGAACGCTGCTGCCTCCTCTGGCAGCACTCCTGCCAGCGGCGCAACGCAGAGCGCGAACTCTGCGCCCATCGTTGCTTCTCCCCGCCCCATGATGAACCCCGCCACCATGTATCCCGGTGGTGGCATGGGAATCAGTCCGCAGCAGATGGCGATGGTGCAGTCGCAGCTGGCGGCGATGGGCATGGGCGGCCTGATGGGTGGCATGGGTATGGGCATGGGCGGCATGGGATCGTTCGCCATGAACTATCCGCCCGAGCAGATGCCGCGCGTGTTCCGTAAGCTCGGCCCGAACAAGGGGAAAGAAGAAATCACTGCTTCCATGGCGCAGATCGGGCAGTCGAAGTTTAACGGTGGCATGGGGCCGGGGGGCATGGCGCTGCGCAGCCTGGCGACCGAAGGCCTGAGCTTTGCCGCCATGGGCGCGGGCCCCGGCGGAATGATGGCCATGTCAGCTTTCTCCATGGTTTCCGGCTTCATGCCCGGGATGCGTCCCGGCGCTCCCAAGATCACCTACGTCTGGGGGCTGCCGGGCAGAACCTCGTCGCGTACGCTCAGCGAGACCGACCCCATCTTCGAGCTGAACTATGGCGACATTCCTGGCGTCGATCCCGACGCCTACGAGCCCGCCGTGCTCAAGCTGGTCCAGACCAAAGACAACTACCGGCTCGTGGGTGCCACGCAACTCAAAATGACGGCGAAGAACATGCGCAACGGCGCGAACCCTGAAAATGGCAAGTGGCTGTCGGAGGACCGCTGGCCCTCGCATTGCGACAAGGAAGAGCGCGGCTTCTACGTGCTGCGCGTCGATACTCCGCTCGAACCCGGCGAGTATGCGGTCGTGCTGCGCCCGGTCAAAGGCTACAAGGCCCCGTCGTCGGGACTGGGCGGGCACGCCCAGGTGTTCTACTCAGTATGGGATTTCTCGGTGCCGGGGGCGCATCCCGACGACGGCAAAAGGAAAAGGAAGTAGACGTCTCGAGAAGGAACCGCCAGCCACCCCGTCCTCACACCACGTCGCCGGTCCCAGGGGAGACGTTATCTCCCAACGCAAAACGTCCCGGACTCCGTCAGAGTCACGGGACGTTTCGCTGAACAGCCCTCCCCCGAGTACTGTTCACCCATAAACGTAGAGTGGCGGGCACGCTGCAGGAATGGCACGGCCGTGCCGAGGCTTGGCACGAACAGGCAATCGAAGCCGGGAAGACACTACGACAGTTGTTTAGTATCCCGAGGTCAGCGTGAAGTCGGTTTCCACCATCTTGGTGGCCTTGCCCCCAGGCAGGTTCACAAAAACGACGTAGTACTTCACGGGGTCATCTCGGGTGGGTGGCAGAATGAACTCCACCTCGTGGTCGTGGCTCGATTCCACCGTGTATAGCGCCGTTTCCTGCCGATTGCCGCGCGCATACTCGGCATACTGATCGGCGCTCATCAGCAGGAAGGAAATGTCGGTGGTCTCGTCGCTCTGCCGGTCCTCGCCCTGCTTCACGAACGAGGTGAACGTTCCGTGAATGCGCGGAACCACGATGTGCGGGGGCACCTCCACGGCAAAAGCCGTGAAGGACTTCACCGCGAACGTCTTGTGCAGAAAATTCGTCGGCTGAAACTTGGAGCTGTCCACGCGGTCCAGCGGGTTGACGGCTTCTTTCTTCGGCGGCGCTTGCCGCGAGCAACCGGAGAGACCTACTGCTACCAGCAACAGCACGACAACTTGGCGCATGCTCTCCTCAATGGCCGGGATGAGGCTACTGGTTTGCCTTCCCGAACTCCGTCGTGTAATGCAGCTTGATCTCGCCGCACGAACCCTGCTCCGGCGAATAAACGATGCACGTATCGAAGGGCCGGGAGTACACGTGCAAGCTCACGGCCCGCTCCTTGAACTCGCGCGGATTCACCACCCGATGCACCGGCTCCAGAGGATCGACCGCGCAGGGATGCGCCGCGTCCATCAGTTCCGTGTTTGCCGGCTCCAGTTCGCAGCGGCCCGCCTGCAGGTCCTGGAACACAAGCCGGAAGTTCTCCACCCGCAGGCGCCCGACGGGCACGGCCATCCAGCAGTTCTGGTCGCGATGATTGTGCACCGAGCTGGCCTGTCCGACGTCCCAGCAGATCGCAATCAGCTCATAGAGCGGCGTCTTGTCGATGAGGTTGCGAGTGTAGTGCTGCCGGTCCCAGCACAAGTAGGGGGCGAGCGTGTTGGGAGCGACCGTGTTCGCGGCCAGAAACCCAGCGATTGCGTCGATGCGGTCGAACGCCGCAGCCGGGAAGCGCCGCAGCTCGCGCGTGAACTCGTCGATTGCGCAGGTTCTCTGAACGGCCGGTGGCTGAGGCATGGCGTGCACTCCTGCGGAGAGTATAGCCGTCCCGGGTGCGGGGCCGATACTGCGGTTCGCCATTCTCCGGCCTTGCGGAGACTTGGCCCGATGGTCTCGGCGCCCTTGCAGGCTCCCTCAAAATCTTAAGCGGAACAGTCCGCCGCGGAGGCGCGAAGCTCGCAAAGAAATCGATGCATGAGTTGGCGGGTCTCCTGGCCCAGGCTCCGACCAGCCCGTACGACCGCAAATGGTTTGTCCTCTTCTGTGCTGTTGGCAATCCGGGTTGGGCAAGTGTGCCCGCCAGACCGAGAGCTATCCTGCGCCGCTACTCCACCAGCATGCAGTCCCCGTAGGAAAAGAACCGGTACTTCTGCTCCACCGCGTGCTGATAGGCTCGCAGCACGTGCTCCCGCCCTGCGAACGCGCACACCAGCATCAGCAGGGTCGACTCCGGCAGATGGAAATTTGTCAGCATCGCCCCCACCACCTGGAACTCGAACCCCGGATAAATAAAGAGGTCGGTCTCGCCGCTCGCCACTGGAATTCTTCCTGACCCGGTCCGCACGGCCGCCTCCAGCGTGCGCACGCTCGTCGTTCCTATCGCCACCACGCGCCGCTTTTCCCGGAGCGCATCGTTGATCTGCTGCGCAGCTTTCTCTGCAATCGAGTACGCCTCGCGGTGCAAACGGTGTTCTTCCACCCTCTCGACCCGCACCGGCTGAAAGGTCCCCAGTCCGACGTGAAGGGTCAGCTCAGCGGTTTCGATCCCGCGCTCGCGCAGCCGGCTCAGGACTTCTGGCGTAAAGTGCAGCCCCGCGGTCGGGGCCGCCACCGATCCGAGTTCTTTTGCATACACAGTCTGGTAGCGTTCGCGGTCGGCCTGGCGGTCCTGGCGGGCAATATAGGGAGGCAGCGGAACATGCCCCAGCCGCTCCACGACGCCAAAGAAATCCCCCGTGGGCGCAAAGCGGATTCTCCGCTCCCCGAACTCCCCGCGCGCCACCACTTCCGCTCGCAACTCGTCGCCGGCTCCAAAAAACAACACCTCCCCCACGCCGATCTTGCGTCCTGGCCGCACCAGGCACTCCCACTCGTTCGGAGCCTGGCTGAGTTGCCGGGTCAGCAGCACTTCGATTTGCCCGTGCAGGAAATCCCGTGCCGCAGGATTGCGCGGGCTCAAAGGTTGCGCCCGCGCCCCGCTCCGCCGTCCATACAAACGCGCCGGAAACACCCGCGTGTTGTTGAATACGACCAGGTCCTCGGGGCGCAACAGTTCCGCAAAATCGCGGAACTGGCGGTCCTCAAACTCGCCGGTCTCGCGCCTGAGCCACAGCATGCGCGCCGCGGCCCGGTCGGCGAGCGCTTCTTGCGCGATCCGCTCCGCGGGGAGGTCGTAATGGAAGTCGGAAAGCAGCACCCGCAGGGCATTATAGGGGCCGGCGTTCGTTCGGGCGGAGTGAGGCCGTTCCGAGTTTCGGGTTCCCCCGGTTGCAAATTCGCGGGGAGGTCGCCAGAGCTTGCTGGAACCTGGAAACCCAAAGCGCAAAACTGATGGATATCTTGATGGGCTGACAAATGGCGTTGTCGGAATCCTGAGCCCTGCGGTACCATGACCGGGTCAGGTCCCCCTTTCTGTCCCTGCCCATCCCCATGGCTTTGGAGCGCCAATACCGGGAACAGATTGTCCGCTACGGACGCATGCTGCACGAACGCGGCTTCGTGGCGGCGACCGACGGGAACCTTTCCGTGCGCCTCAGCGGCAACCGCATTCTTGCGACTCCCACCTGTATGAGCAAGGGATGCATGCGGGCCTCAGACCTCGTTGTGGTCGACGCCGAAGGCCACCTGGTGTCGGGTAAGCGCAATGTTTCCAGCGAGATCGGGATGCACCTGCTGATCTATCGCCTGCGCCCCGACGTCCAGGGGATCGTGCACGCCCACCCGCCGACAGCCACCGGCTTTGCCGCCGCCGGGGTCCCGCTCAATCAGCCCCTGGTCTGCGAGGTCGTGATCGGGCTGGGCTCGATTCCGCTGGCCAAGTACGGTACCCCGGGGACGGCCGAGCTCACCGACGCGCTGGAGCCGCTCATCCCCGGCTTCGATGCCATTCTGATGTCGAACCACGGTGTGGTGACCTACGGTGGGGATCTCGAGCAGGCTTACATGAAGATGGAAACGGTTGAGCACTTCGCCAAGATCGCCCTGGTCACCCATCAGATCGGCCACCAGCAGCCGCTCGGCGCCACGGAACTTGAGAAGCTGGTGGTCGCGCGCGCCAAGTACATGCAGGGCGGCCGCGCGGAGTTGCAACCGAGCAACGGTCATGGCCGTAAGAAAGCGGCGGCGGAGTCAGAAGGGGCTCTCGACACCCTTCCCCGCCGCGCCTCGCGCTAAACCTCCTGCGACCGCCGTTAACGGTCCGTCGACCTGCTAGAGGAGGGTTCAGAAACAACAGCCGGCTCCTGCTCGCGCCATGCGCCCCGTGCACGGGATTCGCCGTGCAAGAATCCACCGGTTCCAGGCGTTTCCGCGACGCCAGCCATTCGCCAGCACGTAAGTGCGGGGAAGACATTACCGCTCAGGATCCTCCCGCGACTCCAGCATCCGCCGCAGCCGGATATTCGCAATGTGCCTCGCCCGCCACAGACGCCGCACAAACACCCAGCACACAAACCACGTCAGCGTGCCCAGGATCAGCGCCACCCATCCCAAACTCCACACATTCGCCAGCCACTGCACGATTGCCATAAGACTCCGGCCGCCGGCCGCAAGCCGCCTTTACGCCCCCAACTTCTCCCGGATCACTTCCGCAATCCCGCCGGCCAGGGCCCTCATTTTCTCTTCCGACTCCGCCTCCACCATTACGCGCGCCAGCGCCTCGGTGCCGGAATACCGCACTACTACGCGCCCGTTGCCGTCCAACTCCCGCTCCGCGTTCGCAATCGCCTGCTGCACGGCCGGCACCTGCGCGAACGGGACCTTCTCCCGCACGCGCACATTCCGGATCGTCTGCGGAAACACTTTCATGTCGCCCGCCAGCTCGGCCAGGCTCTTGCCGCTGCGCGCCATGACTTCCATCAGCCGCAGTGCGGTGAGCAGGCCATCGCCCGTGGTCGCATCACCATCGCGAAACAAAATATGTCCCGACTGCTCGCCTCCCAGCGTGGCCCCGGTCTTCAGCATTTCTTCGAGCACATACTTGTCGCCGACGTTGGCGCGCAACATGGCGATCCCGGAACGTTTGAGCGCGACTTCCAGCCCCATGTTTGACATCGTGGTCGCAACGATCGTGTTGCCCACCAGCGTCCCGCGCGCCTGCATGTCGCGTCCGGCGATGAGGAGCACCGCGTCGCCGTTGACCACGTTGCCCAGCGCGTCGCTGAACAGAGCGCGGTCGGCATCGCCGTCAAAGGTGATGCCCAAATCGAACTCGCCCCGGCGCGCCGCCACCGCGTCCGCCACCGTCGCCGGATGAAGCGCTCCGCATTGTTGGTTGATGTTTTTGCCGTTGGGCGCCGAGTGCAGAAACTCTGCCTTCACGCCCAGCGCCCGAAACAATCCCGGGGCCTCGGCTGTCGCGGCTCCATTCGCGCAGTCCACCAGCACGCGCATTCTGCTCAGGTCCGTCGCCACGCTGTGGGCGAGCCAGTGGATATAGGCCTCGCGCAGGGACGCATCCCCCGGCAAACTCGCCGCCGCCACACCCCCACTTTCCGAGTTCGGCGTCTCCAGCAACGCGAAGATCTCCTGCTCGATGGCCAGCTCGCGCGCGTCCGGCAGCTTGTAGCCGTCGCCGGAGAACACCTTGATCCCGTTATCGGTCCAGGGATTGTGCGACGCCGAGACCACCACTCCCGCCGCCATGCCACGCGAGCGCGCCAGGAACGCCACGCCGGGCGTCGTGATCACCCCCGCGCTTTCCACCGTGACGCCCGCCGCCGCCAGGCCCAGGGTCACGCGGTCGGCGATCCAGGCGCTCGACTCGCGCGTGTCCTGCCCAATGACCACGCGCGGCTGCGCCTGGGAGTGCCGCAAGTCGTGGCCAAGCGCTTGTCCGATCGCGAACGTGCTCTCGTACGTCAACGGGAATTCGCCGGCGACGCCGCGAATGCCGTCGGTCCCAAACAGCTGGCGTGAGGAATGGGTCATTGCCTTGGCCGGGTCTCCTGAGGATCGGTCACCGTTGGTTCCAGTTCCACCGTCACCCGCACAGGAGCCGGGCGCACGATCTGCACCACCGGGTCCGAGACGAACACGTTGGTGACGAACGAGCTGTGCCCCATGCTGCCCGACACGTCCACCGGATCGGTGGTCGCGGTCTCGACCGCCTGCACCCGCTGCCGGGGGCCGCTGATGGTAACCGCCGCTGGCTGCACCAGGACCCGCGCAATGTGGTAGCCGGGCGCCAGCGACCCGATCACCCGCGGCTGCACCGGCACCTCGCGAGTCAGGCCAACGTCAAAGCTCAGCCGCACCTGGCTGGGCACCACTTGCGTCACTTCCAGTTCGTTGGGCAGGTGAACTTGTTGTGCCGTCAGGTCGAAGGTCCGCTCCCCCGGTTTCACCCCTGCCAGGTCGACTTCGACGTGCACTTCCTGCGCCCGCAGTTCGTGAATGATGCGCTCCGGCCCGCGCACCCGCACTTGGGCCTCGGGAATGTTGGCGGAACTGATCTCCAGGCTGGCCGGGATCTTGTGAAACTCGATCGGGACCGTGACTTCGACTTCCGCCACCGGATCGTGCGCCAGCGCCCACCAGAGCCCGATCGCCAGCAGCAGCGACACGACCTTGTAGGAAAAATGCGCGAATACGTATCTCTGCAAAACGTCGATCATGGGATGGTTGTGCCGAAATCGCCTGCCCAATGCGCTCTTGGCAATTGCCAACGGCTCCAGGCCGACGGGATTGCCATCCACCGATTTGCCCTATCGCTGCCCCGCCGTATACCTCTGGTCCGGATTGCGCATGCCGGCGGAGCGCTCTCCGGCTTCGGCCTCTCCTTCGGCGGCCCCAATCGGAGTCGGCAGCGTCGAGGGCGGTACATAGCGCCGCAGCAAAGTGCTCAGCCGCTCGCGCAGTTGCTCGACCGTGAGGTCGCGCTCGAAATTCCCCGCGACCGCCAGGCTGATCGCGCCCGTCTCTTCCGAGACGATCACGGCGATGGCATCGGTCTCCTCGGTGATGCCGATCCCGGCCCGGTGCCGTGTGCCCAACTGCGTCGACAGCACGGGATTCATGGAGAGGGGAAGAAAGCACGCCGCCGCCGCGATCCGGTCGCCCTGGATGATCACCGCGCCATCGTGCAGGGGCGCGCTGGGCCGGAAAATCGTCGCCAGCAAGTCATAGGAGAGGCGCGCATCCAGCGACACTCCGCTCTCGATATAGGTGCGCAACCCGATCTCGCGTTCGATCACCATCAGCGCGCCCGTCTGGTTCTGCGAGAACAGATTTGCGGCCAGCACGATGTCGTCATAGGCATCAATTTCCGAACTCAGCGCCCGGCTCATCGTGATCCGCGCTCCAAGGTTCGCCAGGGCATGCCGCAACTCTGCCTGAAATACGACGATCAGGGCGAAGACTCCATACGGAAGAAGCGTGGAGATCAGCCAGGTCAGCGTGGTGAGCCGGCCCACGCGGGCAACGTAGAAGCCCAGGGCGACGGCCGCCACCCCCACCAGCATGGGCGCTGCTCGCGTGCCGCGCACCAGCATCAGGAACTGGTAAATGATGAACGCGACCAGCACGATATCGATGCCATTGGTGATCGACATGTGCGGCCATGCGAGCGCCTGCGTCACCCAGGGAGGTCCTCTCCGCGAAGATGCCGGCAACAAGGTTTGCCGGAACCATCATTGTAATCCAGTCCGGGAAGCGGTCCGCGAGCCCCGCGACGTCTTCTTCACCGTCGCGTCGAGCTCTCCGCGCGCCACCTGCGCCCGGATCTGGTCTCCTGCTTTTACCTGGACTGCATCTTTGACCAACTTTCCCGAGCCGTCAAACACGAGCGCATACCCGCGCTCCAGAATCGCCACTGGAGACAACGCCTCCATCTGGCTGGTGAGCCGGTCCAGCCGCGCCCGCTGCCGCAACAGCAGGTTCCGAGCGGCCGCTGCCATCGCCGCCCGTTGTGCCTCCAGCCGCGTTCGCATCCCGCCCAGCACCAGCCGCAGATCGTAGTGCCGCACGGCGGCAGCGAGCGATTCCAGCCGCCGCCGCTGCCTCTCCAGGATGTCGCGCTGGCCATGGACCAGACGGTTTGTCAGGTCGTCGACGCGCTGCTGCCGCCGCCCGATCAGTTCTATCATCCGCCCGAATGCCCCATGCCGGGCCAGGTCGGTGAGTCGCTGCCGCCCCAACATGAGCCGATATCGCATCCCGCGCTCCAGTTCCCGTTCCAGCCTCGCGACCTGCTCCTCGACCTCCTGCCGCGACCGGATCACCATTTCCGCGGCCGCCGACGGCGTCGGTGCCCGCAGGTCCGCCACGAAGTCCGCGATTGTGAAGTCCGTCTCGTGCCCGATCGCCGAAATCACCGGTAACTCCGAGGCCGCAATGGCCCGCGCCAGCCCCTCGTCGTTGAACGCCGCCAGGTCTTCGGCTGACCCGCCACCGCGCGCGATCACAACGACCTCCACGGACCGCGCCCGGTTGAAGTAGCGCACCCCGGCCGCCACCTCCGCCGCCGCGGCTTCGCCCTGCACCTGTGCCGGATACACGACCACATTTGCCGTCCGATGCCGCCGCTCCAGGACCCGCAGAAAGTCGCGCAACGCCGCGGCCTGCGGCGAAGTCACAATCCCAATCGCCCGCGGCAGCGCCGGAATCCCCTTCTTCCGCTCCGCCGCAAACAGTCCTTCCTCGCCCAGCTTCGCCCGCAGCTGCTCGAACGCGATCTGCAGCGCCCCCGCGCCTTTCGGTTCCAGGTATTCGGCAATGATCTGCAGCTGCCCGCGTTCCTCATACACCGTCACGCGCCCGCGGGCGACCACCTGCATCCCGTCGGCGGGACGAAACCGCAGCAGCCGGGCTGACGAGCGGAACATCACCACGCTGATTTGCCCGCCCTCGTCCTTGAGCGTGAAATAAAGGTGACCCGAATTCTGCGCCCGCAGGTTCGAAATCTCGCCCTCGACCCAGGCGTCGGAATACTCGCGCTCGATATGCGAGCGCACCGCTGACACCAGTTCGCGCACCGTCCACACCCGCCGCTCCGGCGGACGGAAGCTGAAGCCGAGTTGGTCCACGCCAGCCACGTCGGCAGTGTATCGCAAGGTGGTGGCGCGGGCGCCCGTGGCCCGCGTACGGCACGAACCAGGTAGGCACTGCCGCCTCGGCTGTGCCGGCGCGACCACGTCGGTTGCCCCCGAGAACAGGCGAACTTCATCCCGCCGTTCGTACTAGACTAGATAACGATGACCGACTTCGGAAAACTGCTGGTGCTGATCGGCGGCCTGCTGGTTCTCGCGGGCGTGGCCGTCATGCTGATCGCCCGCAGCGGTCTGCCCCTCGGCAAGCTGCCCGGCGACATCACCTACCGCGGCAAGAACACGATTGTCTATTTCCCCCTGGCCACCTCCATCCTGCTCAGCGTTGTGCTCTCGCTTGTCCTCTACGGCATTTCCCGCTTTCGAAAATAGGCGCCACCCCCAGCCTATCTCCCGGTGCTAGAATGCCCGCGCCATGAAGCGCCTTCTCCCGATCGCTCTCCTGCTGGGCACGGCCCTGGCGGCGCAATCTGTCCCCGAAGTCGAGATCACCGACGAAGCCCACCATCACCTTGCCCTGGCGAACGAATATGTGCGCGTCTTCCAGGTGGAAGTCGCGGCGCACGACTCAACCCGGATGCACCGCCACCGCCATGACTACCTCTTCGTCACCCTGGGCGATGCCCAGCTGACCAACGAAGTCGAAGGCAAGGCTCCGGTTGACGCCGTGCTCAAAGACGGCGATACGCGCTTTACCCCCGGCAACTTCGCCCACATCGCCCGCAACCGCGCCGACACGCCTTTCCGCAACGTCACCATCGAGTTCATGCAGGACGAGAAGGCGCGCGCGGCCCCTCTCGCCCCGTGGGACGAGGATCGCGGCCTGCACGTGCTCAGCGCCGGCACCCAGGAAATTCTCTTTGTCAAAGACAACGCCCGCGTCTCGGAGATCGAACTCCAGCCCGGAGGCATGGTCCCGAGCCATCACCACCAGGGGCCGCACCTTGTGGTCGCGATCACAGACATCCATCTGCGCAGTGACGTCGAAGGACGGCCTCCCATGCTCGCCCAGCTCAAATCCGGCGATGTGAAGTGGGTCCCCGGGGGCTACACACACACGCTGACCAACGTTGGCAAAAGCGCGGCCAAGTTCGTGACCGTGGAGTTCCCGTGATCAGGAAGCCATTCCGCCTCGCTCTCGCCATCGCGCTGCTGCTCCCGCTCGCGCCGTCGTTTGCGCAGGCCAACATCCCCGAGTGGTGCCGGGCCCTCCCCCGTCCCGAATACAAGAATCTTCCGCGCAGGCCGGTCAGCGATGCCTGGTTTGAGGTCTACGAGGTTGCCCCCGGCGTCTTCGCCATCTACGAGCCGCATCAGTTCGAAGAGACCATCAGTTATCTGATTACCGGCGACAAGCAGGCCGTGCTGTTCGATACCGGTATGGGGATCGGGGACTTGAAGAAAGTGATCGCCGAACTGACTCCGCTGCCCATCATCGTGCTGAATTCGCACACGCACAACGACCATGTTGGCGGCAACTGGCAGTTTCCAACCGTCTACGGCGTCGACACCGATTTCACCCGCGCCAACGCGAAGGGGTCGCGGGATGACGCGCAGGCTGAACTCGCTCCCGACCAGATCTGCGGCCAGCTGCCCAGCGGATTCGACCCCAAGAGCTATGGTACCCGCCCGTGGAGGATCACTGCCTATGTGCACGATGGAGATCGCATCAACCTGGGTGGACGTTCGCTGGAGGTCGTGGCCACTCCCGGGCATACGCCGGACGCGATTTCTCTGCTCGATCGGGTCAATGGCCTGCTTTTTACCGGCGACACCTACTATCCGGCGACGATCTGGCTCTATCGCCCGGAGACCGACTTGAACGCGTATGACGCGTCGATCCGGCGGCTGGCTGCGCTCCGTCCCAAGATCAAGAAAGTCCTCGGCGCCCACAACGTTCCCGTGTCGGCACCCGCGGTACTAGCGCAGCTTCTCCGTGCCTTCGAGGAGGTCCGGCTGGGCAAAGCCCGCGCTTCGCCGACGTCCGGCGGGCAGGTCGTTTACCGGGTAGGGGACATCGCGTTCCTGATGCGTGCCCCAGCTCCCAAGCCGTGATGTGGAGCGCGGGCGCTGCCCGGGAATTGGACCCAGTTCGACCGATTCGAGCGATCCAACCCAGGGCCGTATCTCCAGGCAGTGTGTAATCAAATCTCCACGAACGGAGGCATCCCATGCCCAAGGTCAATGCCGGCAACCTCCTGCTTCTGGCGGCCGGAAGTCCACAAGGCGATTCATGCCTCTCGGTCGCTAAGGGATGCCATGCCTCACCACCCGCAGGCTCTCGCTTCCGACAGGGCGTGAGGATACTCAGGGACGCCGGTCACTCTTTCCTTGCTCCCCGGGTTCCGGGGTGCGTCAAAGCCCTCCGTGGCGCTCAGCCTTGACACACTGCCCTGTGACGAGTACTATCTTCCTCCAAGTTCGCCCGGTTTCGGGCCAACTTTTGAATTTCATGCAGAGTGGCTGAGGGACGAGCCCTGCGACGCCACGGCAACCGGGTCGCGATCATATATCGCGACTGCTTGGTGCCAACTCTCTCCCGGAGACGGGGAACATGAGATTCGGGCACGCGGCTGTTTCACCCGCTTTCCCGTAGCCTCTTTTCCTATCCGGAGAAGAGGCCTTCCTATTTTGAAGGCCTTTTCTCCCGGCGCCCCCGTTCTCCCCGAGATGCTCGTTCTCAGCTGCTCGCGAAGGAAGGCGAGTAGCCAGATGGCGCACTACGAATTGCGATGTCGGGAATGCGGGAAGACCTGGGGAAACCAGCCTCGCTCGATTTGCGACGAGTGCTTTTCTCCCCTGGAAGTCAGCTACGATTATGAAAGCATCCGCGCAGAGTTCACGCGCGAAAAGATTGCCCAGCGCCCGCCCAACATGTGGCGCTACTCCGAGCTCCTCCCCCTCCCCCAGGATTTCCACTCGAAGCTGCCCGTCGGCTTCACGCCGCTGCTGAGCGCGCCGAACCTGGGGCAGCAGCTGGGCACGCACAAGCTGTTCCTTAAGCACGACGCCGTGTGCCTGCCCACGCTGAGCTTCAAGGACCGCGTGGTGGCGGTCGCGCTGGCGCAGGCGCGCGCCTTCGGGTTCGATACGGTGTCCTGCTCTTCGACCGGCAACCTGGCCAACTCGGTCGCGGCTCAGGCCGCGCGCAACGGTTTCAAGGCGTGGATCTTCATTCCCGCCGATCTCGAGCCGGCCAAAATCCTCGGCACGCAGGTGTATGGCGCGAAGGTCGTTCGCATCGCGGGCAGCTACGACCAGGTCAATCGCTTGTGCTCGCAGATCGCCGACGAGCACCGCTGGGGATTCGTAAACGTGAATCTCCGTCCCTACTACGCCGAGGGCTCCAAGACTGTGGGCTTTGAAATCGCCGAGCAACTGGGCTGGCGCCTGCCCGATAACGTGGTTGTACCGATGGCGGGCGGATCGCTGATCACCAAGATCAAGAAGGCTTTCGATGAGCTGATCGCGCTGGGGCTGGTGGAGGCGAAAGCGGTGAAGTTTTTCGGCGCCCAAGCCACGGGCTGCTCGCCCATTTCGACGGCGGTGAAGGCGGGCCGAGCGGAGATTGAGCCGCAGAAGCCAGCGACGATCGCGCGGTCGCTCGCCATCGGGAACCCGGCCGACGGGCACTCTGCCATCCAGGCCATCACCGGGAGCGGTGGCTGGTCTGAGGATGTGTCCGATGCCGAAGTGGTCGAGTCCATTCAGCTGCTGGCCGAGACGGAAGGCGTTTTCACCGAGACGGCCGGGGGCGTTACCGTTGGCTGCGCCCGCAAGCTGTATCGCGACCGGCGCATCCCTGCCGACGAAACCACCGTGCTCTGCATCACCGGCAACGGTCTGAAGACGACGGATGCGCTCGCCGGCGAATACGCCGCCGAGACGGCGATTGCTCCGAGACTCGCGGAGTTCGAGCGCTACCTGGCAAGTACCCTCGACATTCCGGAAACGGTGGAGGCCTGAGATGGCAATCACGGTTCAGATCCCCACCGCCCTGCGCCGCCACACCGACGGCGTCGGCAGGCTCGATTGTGCCGCCACGAACCTGGGCGAGTTGTTCTCGGTGCTGGACGAAAAGTTCCCCGCCCTCAAGCCGCACCTGCGCGATGAATCGGGACAGGTTCGCCGCTTCCTGAATGTTTACGTGAACGAGGAGGACATCCGCTTCCTGGGCGGGCCGGGGTACACGTTTCAGGATGGCGACGAGATTCTGCTTGTGCCCTCGATCGCCGGGGGAACGTCATAAGCGGAACGAGGGGGGATGGGCTCCTGGTCGCTCCGGCGGGCTCTTGGTTCCAGGCAGGCTGCCCGCCATTCCACCGTCACTGTTACTCGTAGCGCAGCGCTTCCACCGGATCCAGCTTCGACGCCCGCAGCGCCGGCACCATGCCGCTGGCCACGCCCACCACCAGCAAGACTCCCGTCGAGAGCAGCACTGTGAACAGGGAAATCTTCAGGTGGATGTCGGCCTTGCCGGAATCATCCTCAAACAGCGGACCCATCAGCGGAAGCGTGCCCACGGCGGTGGCGATCAGGTAGGAAACGAGAATCCCGATCGCTCCTCCCAGCAGCATGATCAGGAGCGTTTCCGTAAGGAACTGCAGCTTGATATGCCACTTGCGCGCGCCCAGCGCGCGGCGCAATCCGATCTCGCGGATGCGTTCATCCACCGATACCAACATGATGTTCATTACGCCGACGCCGCCGATGCCAAGCGTCAGCGTGCCGATGAACGTAAGCAGCACCTGCAGTCCGATCGTGATGCCGTCGATGATCGGGCGGAACTCTTCGCGGCCGAACATCTGGATGGCTTTGGGGTCGGTCGGCGAGAACTGTTGCCGCGACGCCACCGCCGCGAGCACTTGCGCTTCGGCGCGTTTTTCAAACTGGGGCGCGATCGGCTCGAAGACCATGACCTCGGCGTAGCGTGTGTTCCAGAGATCGCCCGCCGCCGAGTAGGGAATCCAGGCGGAATCGTCGTCGCTCGAAAAGTAATTGCTCATCTGGATTTTGCGCGCCATCACCCCGATCACCTGGAAGGGCACGCCCTGCACCAGTACGGTCTCGCCCACCGCGGGCCGGCCGCTGAACAGCTGTTCTTTGACGCGCGCGCCGAGGAAGATTACGCGCCGCCGCTCCAGTTCGTCGAGCGGGCTGATCCAGCGGCCTTCGGCCGGGACTTCGTTGCGCATTTCGCCGTACTCGGGGCAGACGCCGCGCACGGGCGCCGTCCCTGCCATGCGGTCTTCATACGCGATGCCCGGGCGCCGCACCGTCTCCAGGCACGCGTGCTTTACCAGAGGCGCGGTCTCTTTCACCAACTCGACGTCTTCTTTTTCCAGGACCACTTTCTTGCCCGCCCGCTGGCCGCCCGGCTGCTCGCTGGTCTGCTGCGGCCAGCAAATGACCGCGCCTTTGCCGAAGGCGTTGAAGCCATTGACCAGGATCGAGCGGAAGCTGTTGCCGTAGGCGATCAGCAATGTGACCGTGGCAATGCCCCACACAATACCCAGCATGGTGAGCACGCTGCGCGTGCGGTTGCGCTTCAGCGCGGTCCAGGCTTCGAGAATGATTTGCGTCAGCATGAGCTATGAGCTTCGAGCTACGAGCAATTCCTTCTTCACGGCTGTTTTGCCAACGACCAACGACCAACGGCTCTTTCTCGCCGGCGACTGGTGACCCATCTTCATCCCCCCGCCTCATACCGCAACGCCTCGATGGGATCCACAGAGGCCGCTTTGCGCGCCGGATACAGGGCCGACACGATGGCAATCATGCCCAGCAGGAAGCACGCCAACACTCCCGTCCCCCAGGTGGGCAGCAGTCCCGCGAAAAAGTCCGGCATGGGCAGCGTGTTTACAAGCGCGCACAGACCGTATGCAATGCCCAGGCCGACTGCACCGCTCAGGCCGGCGATCAACAGGGCCTCGATGAAGAACTGGCGCAGGATCTCCCCTCCGCGGGCCCCCAGCGCCTTGCGCACTCCGATCTCGCGCGTGCGCTCGCGCACCGCCACCAGCATCACGTTCATGACCCCGAGTCCGCCCAGCACCAGCGTGATCAGGCCCACGGCTCCGAGGAAGTACTTCATGCCGTTGGTCATGGTTTCGAAGGCTTTGGCTTCCTGCACTGTGTCCCAGATCGGGCACGCTTCCTTGTCGTTGGCGTCGAAGTTGTGCAGGTGGCCAAGCGCGCGCCGGACCTGGTACTTGCACTCCTCGTGCAGTTCGACCGAGCGCGGCGTCACCAGAAACTGATCGATGTTGTGCGCGGTGGCCGGCGGCTTCGCCGGGAAGTCCCGCTGCATGGTGGTGAAGGGAACGAACACTTTGTTCACGTCCCAGCCGTCGTAACTGGAGTCCTGCTTTTTTTTCTGCATGACGCCGATGACGGTGTAGGGGAAGTCATTGAGGTGAATGGTTTGGCCGACAGCGCCGCCGTCAGGGAACAATTGCTTGGCCGCGTCGGTGCCGAGGAAGGCGACGCGGCGCGCTTCCTTCACGTCGCTGTCGTTGTAGAAACGGCCTTCGCCCGGATTCAGCGTGCGCACCCAGCCAAATTCCGGCATGGATCCGCTGACCAGGAACGCGGCGTTGTTGTAGGCGCTATGCGTGCGCACGGTCTCCTGTTCCAGTTCGGGCAGGATGTACTGGCAATCCGTGGCGGTTGTCTGCAGGTACGGCAGGTCGCCATCGCTCCACTGCACCGGGCGCCCGGCGCGCTGCCCTCCAGCCTGCAGGCTGGTGCGGCCGTGGAACACGATCATTACGTCTTTGCCGAGCGTCTCGGCGACTTTCGCCTGACCCACGCGCAGTCCTTCTCCGGCCGCGACCATCAGCACGATCGACACGATGCCCCAGGCGATGCCGAACATGGTCAGAAAAGTCCGCAGCTTGTGAGCCCACAAAGTGCGGAAAACGTCGCCAATGAGATCGCGGAGGGCCATCGATTTGTTTGGACGGGCGCTGCGTGCGAACGTGATCTCTCCGTCCGGCCTGCCCCTAGATACGCACCCGCACTCGATTTTGTTTCAGAAATATGCGGGGCCTGCCTGGGCGGAGCGAGTGGGTCCGCGGCTGTCCCCGACAGCGCCGGAAATCTATCGTAGGAGGGGCTTTCCGCTGCTACACTGGCCCGCGTGATTGCTGGGTTTGCCACCGCCGAGGGCACGGCTCGCTGCCGCGCCCGCTTTCTCCCGCTGCAGGAGGCCGGTTTCTACCGCCAGCTCCAGCACCTGCCTGGGGCCTCCGGACTTTGGTTTTCGTCCATCGGGCTGGGCACTTATCTGGGAGAGCCCGAAGACTCCGCCGATGCGGCCTACGTGGAAGCGATCGCGCAGGCCCTCGCCTCCGGGATCAACGTTCTCGACACGGCCATCAACTACCGGCACCAGCGCTCCGAGCGCAACATCGGTGCGGCGCTGGAACAGGCTGTACATGCGGGAGTCGTTCAGCGCGATGAGGTCCTGGTCTGCACCAAGGCCGGCTATCTTTCTTTCGACGGCAACTTGCCCGCCGATCCGCGCGGCTACTTTCTTCGCGAATACCTCGAAAGCGGCGTCATCGACCCGAAGGAACTTGTGGGCGGCATGCACTGCATCGCAGCCGGGTACCTGCGCGATCAGATCGAGCGTTCCCGCAAGAACCTGGAGCTGGACACCATTGACGTCTTCTACCTGCACAATCCCGAGACCCAGCTGGCGGAAGTCGCGCGCGATGTATTTCATGACCGCCTCAGGCACGCCTTTGCTTTTCTTGAGACCTGCGTGAAAGACCACAGGCTGCGCTTCTACGGGATGGCCACCTGGAACGCATTCCGTGTTCCCGAGGGAGCGCGCGACTTTATCAGCCTCTCTGAGGTCGTATCTCTTGCCCGCCAGGTTGCCGGCGACGAGCATCACTTCCGCTTTATTCAGCTGCCTTTCAACCTGGCGATGCCCGAGGCCTGCGTTCTCGCCAACCAGGTCGTCGGGAGAAAGAACATGTCAGTACTCGAAGCCGCCGGCCAGTTGGGCATCGCGGTTGTGGGCAGCGCTACGTTGTACCAGGGACGTCTGGTGCACGGCCTGCCTGCTTTTGTCGGAAAAGCGCTCGGCATGAAGAATGATGCGGAGAATGCCATCCAGTTCTCGCGCTCGGCGCCGGGAATGACGACCAGCCTCATTGGCATGGGGCACTCCGAGCATGTCGCCGCGAACCTGAAGCCGGCGCTGCTTCCACCGGCCCGCCTGGAGGATTGGAGGCAGCTGTTTGCCACGCGGGAGCGGTGAAACGACCTGTGCATTTTGCCGGCCTTCGCAAGACCTTGCCCTGAGATTTTGGAAGGGATGTCCCGCCCACAGGCAGCCGAGCCTTGCCGCGATTGGCGAAATGCTCACCGATGAGCGCTGATGGTGGCAGCTGCTACTTCAGGGCCTGCAGCTTCGACTGCGCGATAGACTCCGCCTCGCTGTGCGGATTGTCTTTCACGATCTGCTCGTAGATTTTTTTGGCCTCGGCGGGCTGCTGGGTGGACTCGTACATCGAAGCCAGTTGCATCTGCGCCATGACTTTGCCCACGGTTTCGCTGGGCTTCTCGATCAACTGCTTGTACAGCTCGGCCGCCTCTTTGGTCCGGCCGTTGTTGGCGTAGAACGAAGCCAGCGCCATCTGGGCCAGGCTGGCCAGGTCGCGGTTGTGGACCGAGGAAATCTCTTTCAGTTCCCGCTCGGCCGTTGCCTTGTCGCCCAACTCGATCGCCGTCGTGCCCAGCAGGTAACGGGCGATGTCGGCGCTGTGGGTGTGGGGATACTGGTCGATCACGCCTTGCAGCTGTTTGTTGGCGGCGGCCGCGCGGTCCTGGAGCGATGCGAAGGAGGGGTAGTTGGGAGTTTCGGGCGCTCCTGCAGGACGGACCGGCATCTGCAGGGTGCGGACCGCCTCGGTCAGCTGGAGATTGGCCTTGTCGTCCTGCTGCCCCATGTAGTACCAGGTGCCAAGGAACGCGGCCAGAACCACAACGACCGCTCCAGCTCCGGCGATGAGCTTCGATTTGTGCTCGGCGGTCCAGTGAGCGGTGGCCTCGGCGGCCCCCAAAGTGGCTTGCGTGAAGCGGTCGGTTTTCAGTTGGTGGCGGGTCTCAGCGCGCACGTACTCCTCGTTCGATGTTGTTCTATGCGTGGGATGGGGCTGACAGGCCCTCAGTCTAACAGGCGAAAAACAGCAGCGTCAAAGAACGCGCACCTCCCCCGGCACGGGGCCAAACACACAGACCGCCGGCTTCCGCCGGCGGCCCGGTCCCGATCATTGCCAGAATCTATTTGGGAGTCTCCTCCAGCAGGCCCTGCTCGAGTTTTTCCTGGCACTCGATGCAGTGACGGGTCCAGGGCACGGCTTCCAGCCGCTTGCTGTTGATTTCTTTGCCGCAGTGAATGCACTCGCCGAAGCTGCCTTCGCGAATGCGCGTGAGGGCGTTTTCCACCATCTGCAGCAACTGCCGTTCGTTATTGCTCTGGTGGAACAGGAACTCCTTGTTGTAGGAGTTGGCGGCCTTGTCGGCGATGTCCTGGGTCGCGTCCTCGTCCGCGGAGCGACCGTCCTGCTGGGTCCGCGTCACGGTCTGGCGCAGCTCCTGCTGCCGTTGTTCCAGACGCTTTTTGAACGAGTCGAGTTTCTTTTTGTCCATGGGCATACTCATCTACGGCCTCAAATCAAACTCCCCAGCGCAGAGAACTGCGCTGAGGCCAAACAAAAATCATATGCGCCGGAAATAAGATGCGTCAACCGAGGGGGATCTACATGCGGAAACTACTGTAGATCGCAGGACCAGGCAGGTCATCGTTGCAGAAATCGACGCCGGGATGCCGCACACGTTCGGATTTCCGGCGACTTGAAGAACCGCCCTAATCGCTGTTCACGGCCCTCATTGGCGCGAACTGGTGCAACTCCGGCTCCCCTGCGTCTTCGGCGTCGGCTAGCAGCGGGGCAGCGGCGCGCAGAGCTTCGATCTCCATGCGGATCCGCGCGGCTTCGAGTTCCTTCTCGCGTAAGACCTGGTAGACGTCCCTCATGGGCTCCTCCAGGAGACTGGCTGGAATCCGCAAAGCATACATGAAGGCTGGCCCCCTGGCCGGAAAAAATCGCCCGCCGGCCACCACCCCAAAGAAAAAGCGGCCCCATTGCTGGGGCCACTATTCAAAGAGGCAGAGAAGGCGGGAAGTCAGGGAAGACTTTGCAAGGCGTCGCTCTGCCGGGCAGAGCGACCATTCGGGAGTATTCGAGAACTGTGAGTTGTGGTGAAGGTCATACTTTGAGTTGCGGCCTCTTTAGTTGGTGGGCATCCATGCACTTGCCGAGCCAAAGGATTTCGTCACATGGTCCGGTGACGAAGATCACGGTAAAGCCTTGCAGACGCAACACTAAACAGCCAAGCTGGAATCTCCGGACGGGGCCCTGGCGGCCGCGCTCCCCGAGGCCGAGGTGCAGAACCCTGCACATTGACTGCAGTCCCCTACGTTCACGGGCCAGTCACAATTCAAAAGACATACCGCCCGGCGGGTGTCCGGGCGGCGCGGGAAGAGGCGGGCGAAATCCTGCCCTAGCTGCTTCCGGCGACGGTGCGCAGCTTGCCGGGCAGAAAGTGGTAGGGGGGCCAGGGGCCACTGATCACCAACTCGCAGTTTTTGAGCTGCTTGGCCGCCATGTTGTAGCGGTTCTGATACTTTTCGACGGACTTGGAATCGATCAGATGGGCGATGTCGATCAGCATGCCGTCGGAGGCGACCTTCTTGCAGCTGACTTCTTCCTCGAGTGGATTGAAAAGCTTGTGGACTTGCACCGAGAGGGCGCGGGCCTTGGTCTGCCGTTCGCGCTCCTTGCTGGCTTTCTCCCGCAGTTTCGCCAGGTATTCCCGGCCGACCGTGTCGGGCAGCTCCACGTTGGCCATGGCGTCCTTGAGGGAGCCGTCGCGCACCACCAGCTTCAGGCGCATCTCAGACTTGCCGCGTAACTTCTCGACACTCACTCCAAACGCGCGCCGGTTGGAGCGGACGGCTTGGCGCAGGGCGTCGTCACTGTCGAAGACGGTTCCAAACCGGAATGGGAGAACGGTGCCGTTGCGGAAGCACACGCTCACCACCCGGGCATGCTCCAAAACGGTTTTCTCGTCGACTTGGTGGTTGGCGCGGTCGTATTCGCTGACGATCACCGCGAATTCTCCGCTGGGGTAGCTCAGGACGGGGGCTCCATTCACACCCTGGATGCCTTCCAAAAGGAAGGGACGCCGGGGCCGGGTACCATTGGGGAGTGCCTGATGTTCTGTCAGGCAATATGCGTACCACGCCATATCGTTCCTCTCCGAATCTGGGCAGAAACGGGTTACCCGTTTCCTGGTAATTCGCGAAAGCAGGATCCGACTCTAGTTCTGGAAGAAAGGGCAGTAACGTGAGAACGGACGCGAACCTGTGGAGCGATGCGTCCACTGGCATATTACTTCCGGAGCGCGGCAGTTTGCAACAACTTCGTTGCATTGATTCGTTTCAATGGCGCATTTTGAGACCAATTTGACTCGGGGTCACCCCTCCGATTGAGTCCTGCGCCGCCAACCGCCCCTTTTCGTCGGGGGCCCCCACGACCTCCCGGCCGAAGGCACCGGTTACTGCTTGCCTTTGCGGCAGAGCGGGTTAGCCGCTGACGGACCGCTTGCCCCCGTACGAACTTCATTGATTCGTACCCCTGAATGCTGTAACAATTTCCAACAAGCAAAAGGCAGCGCCTCCTTCGTCTACTGTGTGTCGGTGGAACGGCAACCCACTGCCTCACCGATACCTCGCTTTGCGGTTCCTCTTACGAGTGCGCTGGGGCGTCCTACGTGGCAAGACAGAAGATCCTGGGGCTGTTCATTTTAGTCTTGGGCGGAGCGCTGGGCTTTGTCATCCGCGAGCCGGTGGGACTCGCCTTGGTGGCGGTGTTTCTGGTTGCCGGGCTGGGAGTGTTCTTCTCGTCCGAGGCCCGCGGGCTGATTGCGCCCGGGGGCTCGCGCAAACCTCGCGTGCTGGTTCTTCTCAAGGAGATTCACGCCCGTCCGCAGAAAGGCGGGAAGTTTCGGGAGATCGTCGACCCTGCCGAGGCCGGCCTGGAGCTGGAGGTTTTCGTCAACTGCTGGTTTCTCAATGAATCCGATTTTGTGGTCCAGCTTGTCGGCGACGTGCAGTTCAGTGTGATCACACGGGGTGGAGCGCGCAAGGTCGCAGAGCGGGTCCCTTCCGATCTCAATCAGTGGCGGTTGGGTAGCCTGGTGAGCGACGAATGGGATACGGACGTGGTTCGCGCGCGTCAGGAACCGATGCCGGAGCTCAGTATCAGCGACCCGCTGGCCTGTGGTATTCCCAGACATGGGTGGATGCACTTCCGGCTGCGGGAGACCAGCCCCGCCGAGTTCAGGAACGGAATCCTGCAGCTGACTGTGAATGACTCGTCCGGCGATGCCCACCAGGGCGCCGGCAAAAGTCGCTTCTTGCCGGGGCGCGTTTGGCCGGCCGCGAGCCAATCACGGGCGATCGGTGAGGAGCCGTCCCCACCGCCGACCAATGAAAAAGTCGTGCCCGAAAAAGCCGCCGGCTTTACGAACCAAGGAGGGGCATCATGAGCGCATGGAGTGCTTGGGGAGAAGGCGAGCCCTACTGCTGGGTGGTGGTCTGCAAGAACCGGAAGTTTCACAATCAGCAGAACATCTACAGCGGCCACAAAATCCCGCTCAGCGAGACCGACGAGTTCTCGTCGCCCCCGGAGGTGGGCTTCTTCACCGTCCGCTGCGACGAGTGTGGCTCGGAGCTGTCGTACCGTCCCGAGGACCTCATGCGCTTTAAAATGGAGCTTCCGCCGAACTTTAAGCCCCATCCGTTGTTCCTGTGAACTCTCCTGCCCGCCGAGGGATCGGAGCAGGGTCCGCCCGTCGCCCACGCTCGGGAACGTCGCGCCCGGAAACACCACGGGTGGCCCCTCTGTGCCAGGGAACCCGCCATCCGGGCCATTCGCTGTCCCTGGAATAACCTTATCGTTTCCTGTTGCGGCGGGTCCTCGACCTGCCGCACGGGCAGGCTTCTGGGGGAGACTGCCCAAACAGGGCGTCCCAGAACACTGGGACGCTCTGTTTGCCTGGTTGCGGGAACGGCTACTTTGTGGAGGCCTTCTCCATGTTCCCCTCCTCGCGCGGGGTCATGGAGACCACGGTGTACTGGCGGTCCTTGTCGTCGAGGTCTTCGACGCGCAGGATCATCTTGTCCTTTTCCATGCGGAACTGCGCCTGTTCGCCGACCGGCAGCAGGACCGGATGCTTCTCGTCTCGCGGGCGGATCCGGTAGATCACGCGATCGGAAATCAGCACGTATTCCTGGCAGAGCAGTTCGTGCGTCTTCTTGTGGGCCGAGTCGGTGCCAATCAGCTCCCCAGCGAAACTCTTGCCGCTGTTCTCATCGACCCCGCAGGCCACCGAGTCCATCTGCGATAGCTTGCCCGACTGGCGAGGCTTCGGATCCTTCGCAAATGCCACACACGTCATGCAAAGTACTGCCAGCACCACTTTGGTCTTCATCGGAACCCCCTCCGTGTACGGATGGGCCGGAATCGTTTGCCAGGCCCTCTCCCCCCTGAAGACTGAGTTTCCGATATCCGGTCCGTGGAGCCAACGTGACCGCAGGGAGTCGTACGAAGGTTACTGTCAGGAGGCCCGCGCCAGGGTCGCCCAGGGGAAAGAATTTTCCACTTCCCACCTCCCGTCGGCCTGCAGGACAGGGCCGCAAGAGCTCGGCAGCGGCGGAACGATTCTCTACTTACCTTCTGGAGTTCTCTTAAGGGTCTTGGGCGCGACGCGGGCGAGCCGGATGCAACGCGAATGGCAAGTCGTTCGAGGAGTAAAGGGCCGGAAAGGTTTCCAAGGCAGCCTGTCAGCAGTGCAAAGACCGTGCGATGACCGGCGCATCACTCTAATTCTCCGACTTATAGCGCGGGGCCTCGGATCGTTGGGCAACAACGACATCTTTGGTGCGAGCTACTAACTTTTGGTACCGCGGGCTGACGACCAGCCGATCAAAAGCATGCCATTGGGACAACCCCTGAAGCCCCACAAATTTAGAGTGCGCTTCGAGGGCGTCGATGGCCTTCTCGGGTTGTCCCAAGCCGACTGCGATCAAGGCCGCAAAAACAGGGTACTCCGGAGCTGTTCTCTTCAAGGCGGCTAATAGTCTCCTCGCTTCATCGGTGTGGCCGGTCGCCGCCAACACATATCCGGCCTCTCCAAGGGTGCGTGGATTTGTCCCCGCTAGCGCGAGCCCGGTACGGGCCTGTTTGACTGCCTCCGGAATCTTGCCAGTTTCCAAATCGATGAGCGCTGCAGTCTCATGCGGCTGCCCAAAGTCTGGCGCTAACTCCAGCGCCCGCCGCAAGCGAGTCCCGGCTTCTTCGTATCGTTTTGCGCGATAAAGCATGGCTCCCGCATCGGCGTTGATGATGGCCGAGAGCGGGTCCAGTTCGCGGGCTGTTTCGATTTCCGCTACGGCTTCGTCTGCGCGGCCGGAGAAAAGCAAGTAATACGCGAGCCAGTGGTGAGCCGTCGCGTAGTTTGGGTTGAGCTGGAGTGATCGCTTGAGTTCGGCCCCTCCCTCTTCCCAAGAAGGAGTGTTCAACGAGATCAGGCCAAGGGTCGCATGCGCCTGCGGCAGCGTGTCGTCGAGTTCGATGGCCCGGCGTGCTGCTGCTCTGGCTTTTGCATAGGTTTCGGACACGGCGACCCTGTCATATGAGGGCATTACGGCATAAGTGCTCGCTAAACCAGCATATGCGGGCGCGTAGTTCGCATCACGGGCAATCGCTTGTTGATAATAATCTGCAGACTTCGCCAAATCTGCTGCTGTGCGCTTGTTCCAGTGATAAAGCCCCAAGAGACAGAGTTCGTAGACTTGCGGATCCACTGGGCCTAATACTGCGGGCTCTATCTGGTGGCCGCGTAAGGTCGCACCCACCTGGCTGGCGACCTCCCGTGAGACTTCCTCCTCCATACTAAGGAGATCGCCCACTCGACGATCGTACTTCTGCGCCCATAAATGACGATCTTCCCTCGCATCGATCAGTTGAACGGTGATGGCCACGCGGTCCCCTGACCGCGCAACCGCTCCCTCGACCAGGGCCTCCACCCCCAGCTCCCGGGCAATCTGCGTTATCGGTTCGCTGACCTCTTTGTATCGGATCACGGAAGTGCGCGAGATCACGCGCAGCGGAAGAGACTGCGCTAAGCTTGTGGTTAAGTCTTCCGTTATCCCGTCGGCAAAATAGTCTTGCCCGGGATCGGGAGACAAGTTTCGCAGAGGCAGGACTGCCAGCGAGTGTATCCGCTCGGGGTGGTGGGCTCTGGCCGATCGCTCCTGGAACAACCACAGTCCCACGGCGAGCAAGCTCGTCACAGTCAAAGCGGCGAAGAGCCAGCGACGGGACTGGACGCCACGAGCGAAGGGCGGAACCTTTGCCTGCTCCGACGGATTCCAGCCGCCTGACGGCGTGACCGTCGCAGGGGCAGCGAGGCAGCAGTCCCTGACCTCTACCGGAACCAGAAAGCGATAGCCCTTCTTTGCGACCGTCTGGATGAATCTCGGGTTCTCAGCCGAATCAGAAAGGGCGCCCCTGACCTTCTTGATCGCCACATTGATGCCCTGTTCGTAGTTCACGAATGTGTCGCTGCCCCACATCCTTTGTCTCAACTGTTCGCGAGTAACCAGGGTCTGCGGTTGGTCCAGAAGAGCGCTCAACAGAAGCAAGGGTTTGTCTTGCAGCCGGACGCAGCTGCTAGCGGTCCGCAATTCGCCGTCGGCTAGGGACAATTCAAACTCAGCAAACTTGTAAACCCGGCCCGTCATGCGCAAGGGAAGAGGTCCACTTGGGAGGGAGGGCAGTCATTTTCGCGTAAAGAGACGAGATTTTCAAGCCGGGGCGCAGGCTGCTCGGAAACACGCGCCGTAAGCTTCTGACTCCAAGCATCTTCCGCCGGTTAAGGCGAAGTTCATAGCAAATTTAGCCGCAGAAAATTGACCGGCATTCGCCGCATCCAGCATATACGCCGTGCGGCTGTGCTGCAAAACCTAGTGCGAAGAGGTGAATTCTGTGAAGCGGGTGTGCGTGCTGACTGTAGTGGGCGCCTTGGTTCTCTTTGCCTTTGCCTGCGGAGGCGGTGGAAAAACCACCTCCTCCCCTCCGTCGACAGTGGCCAGCATCAGCGTCTCGCCATCCTCGCCTTCGATAGCCGTGGGTGCAACCCAGCAGTTCAGCGCCACAGCGCTGGACAGCGCTGGCAACATCATCGCTGGGGTCACGTTCACCTGGACCAGCAGCAACACCACTGTGGCCACGATTAGCGGTACCGGCTTGGCCACCGCAGTGAGCGTGGGAACCACCCAAATTACCGCGTCGGCGAGCGGTGTGAGCAGTTCCAACGACAGCCTCACGGTCACGCCGCGCACGATTGCAAACTGCACCTCCGGGAGCGAATCGCTCCTGAACGGCGGCTACGCTTTCCTTCTGAAAGGCTTTGACAGCTCGGCAAATCCGGCGCTGGTCGCCGGTGCTCTGACCTTCGACGGCGCTGGGACGGTCACTGGGGGTACGCTCGACATGAACTTGAACTCCGGAGTCGAAGCGGATCTTTCGGTAACCTCGGGCTATTACAACGTCGGCAGCGATCAGCGTGGTTGCCTGGTTATTACGACCTCGGCCGGGACACAAAACTATCGCTTCTCCGTGGCGGGCATCTCCGGCGGCGTGGCTTCCACCGGACACATGATTGACTTCGATTCTTCGGGCCCGTTCACAACGGGAATCTTGCGCAAGCAGACTGGCGGTCCCTTCTCCAACGCTTCGCTCAATGGCAACTACGTGTTTGGCGGCGCTTCCCTGCAGAACTCGGCATTTTGCGCGCCTCCCTGCAAAGCGGCCCTGATTGGCGTAATCGGTCTCGACGGGAATGGTGGAGTCAGCGGAGGATCGGAAGACTTCAGCCAGAACGGAGTGCTTGACGGCAATGCCGCAAATACGACTTGGCCTGCGACTCCCATTCCCATTGCGAGCGGGGGCACGTACAACGTTTCCACCAGTGGCCGGGCGACCTTGACGTTCTCCCTGGGTGGCGGGACCAATGGCGATGCCGTGCTTTATCTCGTGTCGCCCGGGGAGGCTTTTTTCCTGAGCCCTGACCCGCAGACCGGCAACCTCATTACCGCGGGAGCGGCCCTCTTGCAGTCGGGCACACCGTTCGCCGCAAATCCCCTTTCAGGAGCCTACATCGGTTACGATTCGGGAACTGGTGGCAGCGGAGTGGGGAGGACGGACCTGTTTCTTATAGGTCCACTGACCGCAGGCAGTAACGCACTTGCCGGCGTCCAGTTACGCAATACTGGCGGCACGTTTGCTTACGATCCGAACGCCTTCGTCGGCAGTACCTATAGCGTCTCCGCGAACGGGCGGGCCATCATCGCCGCTGGCGCCCACGCGCCGGTGCTGTACCTCGTAAGTACCAGCCAGGCTTTCTTGTTGGCGGGCAACGCGAGCGTAGACGATGGTTTCCTCGAGGCACAGAGCGGCGGCCCGTTTTCCACGGCCTCAGCGAACGGGACCTACGCTTTGGGGATGATTGATCCGGTGCTACCCAGCAGTGGCGCATTCTCCGGCGTGACAACGCTTAGTTCTGCTTCTAACAGCATCAGCACCACTCTGGACGGTAACGGCAGCGCGGGCTCGGTTGTTGGTCAAACCCAAAGCGGCAGCTATTCGATTGACAGCACAGGTCTTGGTCTCCTGCCGCTCGGGTGCTCGATCTCCGCATCCCCGCCCACCTGCGATTCGGCCTTCTATGTCGTTTCTCCCGCCGCAGCGGTTTTAATGGACGTGCAATCCTCGAACCCGAAAATTTCGAGTGTCGAGCAGTAACGATGCCACAATGGGCGGGCTTCAGTCCCAAATCCCTCGCTGTGCTGCCTCCGGGGTGCTACGACAGCCGGCTCCTGAAAAGCGGAAGCGGGGATCCAAGGACTAGGCGCTGGAAGCAGTTCGAAGAAACCGCCCCATCCCGACTCACCACGTCGGCAATCCGCGTCGGGATGGGGCATGTCCGCTATTTGTAGGTGGCCGTAGTGCGCGCCAGTTCGTCGCGGTGGGCGCCGGCGTCAGTCATAGAAGCGAAGGCAGGGCCATCGAGCGGGTTGGCTTTCATGGTCGCCTGCAGGGCCGCGTTGACCTTGTCCAGGCCTTCGGCGCTGGCGGCGATGTATTCGATGGTGAACGTGCCGGGCGCTTCGGTGTGGACCGCTTGTACGTCGATCTCGTACTCGTGGATGACGCCGTCGGAGAGCATCTGCTCCAGCAGTGGGACGACGAGGTTCTTCGCCAACTTGTCGATGGCCTCGTCGCTGACCTCGGCTTTCAGCTTATAGATGCCCACTCGCGTGTAGGCGCCTTTCCAGGAACCAGAGTGCCAGTTGTAGTAGCGGCTCACATAGATGCTGTCTTCGTGGCGGGTGGCGCTGGAGAGAACAGACGACGTGGCGCTGCCGGACTGATAGAACTGCTCGAGCACGTTGAGCAGTCCCGCCATCGACATGGACGACCACCACTGATCGTGCGTCCAGCCGTCGTTCTGATGAATGAGGTTGAGGTCTTCGCCATAGGCGATGATCGTGCCGTTGGCCAGGGCCTTTTCCAGGACCTTCTGGTTGGCGGCGTTGTCTTTCTCCATTTCGCTCCACTGCGGGCGCGGAATGTTCCATACGCCGACATAGGAGTACATCGGCGGTTTTTCCTTGACTTCGCTCTGGGCAAGGGCAGGCAGGGTCGCGAGCGCAGTCAGCGCGAGTGCCAGCAGACCTCTCACAACTTTCCTCGTCATCTGCTTTTCCTCCGTGTTTTTGAAAGCTGGGCCTTCTTACGATCCGGGGTCGCGGAAGTGTACACCCTGCGTGTGGAGTGCAGCGGGGATAGTTCCGTTTGCCGGAAGGACTCGAGAGAATCGCGGACCTCTCGCGGCTCGAGACCCGGCGCGCGCGGCAAGTCGGTGAAGTGCATTTCCCGCTTCCGCGGGGCCGGAAACGGGGCAGCATCCCGCGGGGTGCAGGCATCCTACAAGTTGAAGAGGTTCCATGCGGATAAGCCTCAGAGCCGTTCTGGCCATGCTTGCTGCAGCCACGCTTTTCTGGGCGCTGAGCGTCCGGGCCGCGCGCATGGCAGTGTCGGTTGCGCAACACCATACGGGCCAAAGTGCGGTCTCAGCAGCAGATAACAGCGGGGTTTCGGACGCGCCCGAGGCCGTGGCAACCGGCCCCGCCTCGACGGTGGAGGCCACGCCCGGTGAGTGGCTGCTTCCCGCCGAGCAGGATTTGTGTTTCATGGAGTGGTCCGCTCGCGTCCAGTGGGACCGCCCGCCTCCCAGGGTCTGACACACCCTCCCGCGAAACGACGTAGGGTCGAAGTCCTGCAGGTGCAAGGCGGTGCTCGGTCCGCAGGGATTTCGAGCACGGGAACCTGCCTGCCGTGTGTTGTCCGGAGACGACTCCATGCCTGGGCGACAGCGCGTGGAGAGAAAGGAAGCAAAGCCGTGAATCGCAAACCAATGATCGCCTTCACCTTGGTGCTGCTGTTGGGAGCGCTTGCGCCCAATGCAGTCGCGAACGCTGACAACAAAGAAACCCTGTTCCGAATCACTAATCCCGTGGAGATTCCCGGGGGTGTGCTGCCTCCGGGGCGCTACGACATCCGGCTCCAGGGAAACGGAAGCCCGACGGCGGGAATTTGGAGTGCCGATGGGCTGAAATTCTATGGGTACTTCGAGACGATGCTGGTCGATCGCGCCCGGGGAATGCGTGGCTCGGAGATCGTCTTCGACCAGGCGTCTAACGCTCCCATGAGGCTGGAAGAGTGGTTCTACCCCGGCAGCCGCGTCGGCAATGAACTGCTCTATCCCAAGAACGAGCAAGTCCGGATTGCCGGCCTCCTCCCGTCGCAGGCGAACGCGAACCGGTGAGATCGCGTGGCCGTCTCCACTCCGCGTTGCCGAAGCCGCGACGCCGGAGTGGAGACCCGCGGCAGCTAGTATGCGGCCAGGTTCGGGACCGCCTCACGTGTACGCCCGGGATGGTTCAGGCAAGGCTCGTCTTCGGTATAGTGACCATGGTGGAGGTTTGCAGGGATGGAGGCCCATTGGAGACGACTCGCCGGATGACGCCAAGCCGCCACGATCTGGACGAGATCAAGCGAAGCGCGGAGGAAGCTCAAGCCATCGTTCTGCGGCCCCTGTCTCCCTCCGAAGTCGCGCGCTATCTGGACCCTCCGGCGAATACTGCGTTTGCTCTGGAGTACGCCTTCTACCTGCTTGGCGATGTGCGGGGCAAGACGGTCCTGGATCTGGGTTGCGGGCACGGAGAAAACTCGGTGCTGCTGCTGGCGCGCGGTGCCAACGTGCTAGGGATCGACATCTCGCCCGATCTGGTGCGGCTGGCCGAGCAACGCCTAGCGGGAGCGAATGGGCAGGTGAGATTGCAGGTCGGTTCCGCCTACGAGACCGGCCTGCCCGATGCGTCGGTGGATGTCGTCTTCTGTATCGCGCTCATTCATCATCTGGAGATCCCCAGAGTGCGCGACGAAATGCGGCGCGTTCTAAGACCGGGCGGCTACATCGTGCTCTCCGAGCCGATCCGTTTCTCCCGCCGCTATGACCAGCTTCGAAAGATGCTGCCCTCGCGGGAAAACATTTCCGAGTACGAGCATCCTCTGACGCCAGAAGAGTTCGATTGCATGCTCACGGGCTTCCACGCGGAAGGGATGCGCTATTTCCGGCTTCCCATCGTGCCCCTGATCGAGCGCTCGCTGTGTAAAAAGTCGAAGTCGACCCACAAGCTGAGCGCGTGGCTGTTGCAGTCCTTCCCCGGGTTGCGGATGTTTGCCACCACCGCCGTTGTCAAGCTCAGCAAATTGTAGGAGGTCGGCCGTGCCGGCAGCCGTGAGCGGTGGGCGGAAAAGCACCGGCCTTCTGAGGCTGCTTCCCCGATCTTACTTCTTTCCGGCCGCGCGGGCGGCGGCGCGTTCCTGCAGGGCGATGGTGACCACGCGCAGCATGTCGTCCCAGGGGGCGGGTTTGCCCGTCCAGATTTCGAATTGCCGGGCGGCCTGGTGGACGAACATCTCGATGCCGGGGATGATCTGCGCGCCGCGCGCTTTGGCGGCCTTCAGAAACCTCGTTTCGGCCGGATCGTAGACCATGTCAAAGGCGAACTTGGCGCTGATCTCGTTTTCGTTGAGAGGCGAGTCTTTGCCGTTCGCCATGCCCACCGGGGTGGCGTTGATGATCACGTCGAAGGCGAGCTTCTTGAGGTCGGCCCGCTTGATGGTACGCGCCCGGGCCTGGCGCGCGAGTTTCCGCGCGGGGGCTGCGCTGCGGTTCAGGATGAAGACTTCGCTCCCGCGCTCCTTCAGACCAAAGACCGCGGCGCGGGCGGCTCCGCCGGCGCCCAGCACCAGAACGCGCGCTCCTTCCAGCGTGATACGCTGCTCGAGCGGACGTACGATGCCCGCCGTGTCCGTATTGAAGCCGTAAAGCTTGCCGTCCTGCGCCCTCACCACGGTGTTGCAGGCGCCGATCTTGGCGGTGTGCGAATCGGTATTGTCGAGGTGTTCGAGGATGGCTTCCTTGTACGGCATGGTGATGCTAAGGCCGTGGATCGGAATGTCGCGCACGCACGCCAGCAGGTCCTTCAGGGTCTTGGCGTGAAGGGCGAGGTAGACCGCGTTGACGTTCTCGCGCCGTAGGGCCGTGTTCATGATCACCGGCGAGAGCGAGTGCGAGACGGGGTCGCCGGCCACGCCATAGACACGCGTCGCTACATCCACCTGATCGATCCGGTAGACCCCGCGCAGCTCGCTCGCCGCAACTTGCCCCGGCGCGGTTCTCTCGCCCGGGGTCAAGGCGGCAAAGGTGAAGGCGCTGCCGGCGCGCACTCCCAGAACCCGGCTGATGATGCCTTGCTCGCCCATGCACAGTCCCACCAGCGAATGGCGATCGCCTTCCTTTTCGAGGAACTTCATCATCAGTACGTTGTCGTACAGCGTGGTCGCGGTCGAGACCACCTTGTAGAAGTCGGCGGGATACTTCTTCATCTTCTCGAGGGTCTCGTCGAGCTTCCGGGTGGCATGGAAGTCGTGGAACGAAAGGATCAGCGCGGCACGGGCGCGGAGTTTTTGCAGCTGTTCGGGCTTGCACTTGGCCGCGGTCTGCAACTCCACGTCGACCAGCTGGCACCCGGCGGCAGCAGCCTTCCCCAGGATCTCTAACTGGGAGGCGATGGAGCCCTTGAACTTGCCGCCGCTGGAGGCCCGCCGGCAGGTCGCTATGACGACGGCGTGCGGGTACATCTCGCAGAAGCTGCGGATTTTGGCCAAGGCCAGCCCGGGCCGGGGCAGGTAGTCTAAACGAAACTCCAGAAACGGGTTATCTCGGACCACGCTCTCGCCCTTGGAGACCAGGTCCGCGGCCTCGCTGCCGGTCAGCGCCACGCACACTCGCGGCATTCGCAGGGGCAGCAAGCGGGGAACGGAACTGAGCGGAGAGGCGGTCATCGACGGGTCGGGCGCGATCTTACAGGGGCGTAATTCTAGATGCAACAAAGGATTAACTTTGCCCGCTGGGAAACTTTTAGCGAACGTCACATGACACCCTCGTAACCTTGACCCACCCCCACCCGCTTGTTACTTTCCGGCTGAGCCCTTGTGTGCGTGTGAGTTGCGGGGGCGGGGCCCCGAGTTACCGGGCCTACGCTGGAGGTAAGATGAAGAAAATAGGACTTTTCCTTCTGTTCGCAGCAATTTCGGCGAGCGCGCAGGATGCCACTTCTGCCGACGCCAACGCGCCTCAGGGAACCTCCCCGACCTCGGTGAGTTTCCCGATCGAGCGGGTGCAGACGCCGACCTACGCTGACCTGTACTGCGCGGGCTTCATTAACAAGAGCCTGTTGCCCAACGCCAATTATGTCGCCGGCGGTCTGCAGACCCCCAATACCAGCAAGTTCGTGACCGGCGACATCGTCTATTTGGCGGGCTCAAGCTACACGACCGGGGCCCAGTACACCATACTGCGCGAACTGAAGGATCAGAACCGCTACGAAGTATTCCCTGGGCAGGCCAAGGCCCTGGCCGCGGCCGGCCAGCCGTACGGGGAAATCGGCCGTGTGCGCATCGTGGATACGCGCAGCAGGATGGCCATCGGTCAGATTGAGTACAGCTGCGATCCCATTAACCCCGGGGACATCGCCGTGCCCTTCACCGAGAAGCCATCGGTTTCGTTCCACCCGCCGCTGCGCTTCGACCGGTTCGTCCCCAAGACGGGCAAGACCAGCGGGCGCATCGTGCTGGCGAAAGACTTTGATTCCACGCTAGGAACGGGCATGAAAGTCTACATGAACATTGGTTCGAGCCAGGGCGTGAAGGTGGGGGACTACTTCCGCGCGGTGCGCACGTATTCGGCCGACCTGGAGAACCCGGTCGACTCGTTGTCGTTTGCGGCTTCCACTGCGGAAGATACGCAGAAGCGGCCGCCCTCGATCGAAGGCAGCTGGTTGACAATGACCAAGACCAAGGGACCGAATATCCGCGTGGGCGACATGCCGCGACGAGCGGTGGGCGAAGTAGTCATTATCGGCGTTACGCCGACCACCTCCACTGGAATGATCGTCTTCGCCATGGAGGATGTGCACGTCGGGGACGGCGTCGAACTCGACGAACAGCAGTAATCCTGGCGCAGAACACCAAGCCGGGGGGCATCGCCCTCCGGCTTTCTCATTTCCCGTTCTGGCCGTTTTGTTGACCCCGTCTAGCGGAAGAACACAACGTGATAGTCGCCCGGGATCAGGGCGGCGCCAACAATCAGCAATACCGTCACAATGGCCAATTCCATAGCATCCTCCCCAGCCAGTATCTCCGCACCATACCGCAAAGCTGGGTCCGCCCCCCACATTACTTCCGGCACAGGACGAATATAACCGTGCTCTATTGATTCGATGCAGAAAATTCGGCGGACGTCGACCCGGGAAAATTTGGATGCGGCGCATCGCCAAGATTCGCCGCCCGAGCGCTGGTCAGGCGGGCGCGCCAGGATCGCCGAAGACCTCGGCCGTGAAGACCTCCAGCGTCGCTCCCTTCTGCCAGGCATCGGGCGGAAGGCCCGCCTTGCGGCAGGTCTGCTCGAGCAACGTGGTCCGGTCCCATTGATGTTCGATCGCAACCTGGGGCAGGAGCAGGCCGCGGTAAGCGCCGAGGGTCACCATCAGTCCATGTTTGCCAATGTCGATGTGATCCGCCTGGATCGGGGACAAGGCCGAAAGCACGCTGATAGAAATCTTCAGGCGCGGAGCCTCCTCCCGGGTGACCGGGGCAAAGCGAGTGTCCTGAGTGGCCGCGGCGCGGGCGGTTTCGAACACGGCCCGGTAGAGCGGCAGGACGGGGAAGACATAGCCGACGCAGCCGCGCAGCTGGCCGTCCAGATAGAGCGTGGTGAAGGCCCCGCGGTTCTCCGCCAGGTGGCGGTTGGGGGCCACCAGGGGCGTCGGCCGCTTTTCCAGCGAGGACTCGATGGCCTCGTGGGCCAGGTGCAGCAGGATCACGCGCTCCTGCGAAGAGTATTCTCCGGCCGCCCCTGGCTCGGCCTCGGGCGACCGCGTCGGTGCCGCGGAAGGATCAGGAGGTGGGGACGGCATTGCGTTTGCGGCGACTGAGCACGAACGCTCTCCGCCGGCTCCTTACCACCTGGCGGTCGATCTTCGACCAGAACGCGGCGAAGTAATCGATCGCGGAAATCAGCGACAGACAAACCATGAACCAGATGGCCGCCCAGGCGATCCAGTGCACGGGGAAGAAGTAGCCACCCCACAGTGGCCACTCCTGCCAGCGGTGATCGAGGATGACCGCCACCACCGAGACGATCTGCACCACCATTTTGAACTTGCCCAGGTCGCTGGCCTCGATGGTGAAGCCCTCGCTGGCCGCGATCCCGCGCAATCCGCTTACCAGGAACTCCCGCCCAATCACAATGACGGCCACCCATGCCGGCACCAGCGCGGGATTGAACTGCACCAGGGTGATGTAGGCGGAAGCGATCAGCATCTTGTCGGCCAGCGGGTCCAGCAGGATGCCCAGCGTGGTGATCTGGCCGCGGCGGCGGGCCAAATAGCCGTCGATCCCGTCCGTGATGGAGGCGGCGATGAACAGCGCCGAAGCGAGCAGTTCCTTTTCCCCGTGAACGCTCGAGAAGCGCGCGCTCGACAGGATCCAGATAAGCAGCGGAATGCTGAGAATACGGACGAACGTGATGGAGTTAGGCAGGTTCACCGGAAGACATCGAGCGCCGTCCGCGGCCTTCACGAATCCGGCGGTGGCTCGATTATCCTCCACGCTGCAAGCGGAATGCAATTGCAGAGAAATCAGGAAACGATGCTGGAGCGCGGGGTCGCAGGGGCGAACCGCTAGGGTTCGCCCCGCGCGCAAATCAGGGTATCAGGCGGATTTGTTGAGCGCCTGCAAAATGCTCATGCCCATTTCGAGCAGGCTGGAGTGCTGCGGCATCTGGCCGTTCGGAGTCAGCTTGTCGACCAGCGTGGGCAGCAGTTGCGACAACGCGGCGCCGGCGGCGTCAGAAGGAATGCCCGCCTTCGTTGCCAGTTGCTTGACCTGGTCGCTGCCCAGTACCTGTTGGATCTGCTCTGCGCTAATCGGCAGGTTTTGGCCGGTGCCGACCCAGGAGGCGGCGATGGCGCCTAGTCCCTTTTCGTGAAACGACTGCACCAGGCCGGAGAGACCGCCCGGTGTGCTGTTGATCATCTGCAGCAGCCCGGTGGCCAGCGGGTTGGAACTGCCGCCCAGCACGGTGCTGGCCGCTTTATTCTCAAGATCGTCGAGAAGACCCATGGCACCTCCTGCACGGTGGAGCGAGATGAGAGCGGGGAAATGTCGGCGCCGGAGCGTTGCGCGGAGAAGACTCCGGCGCCGGATGGACACGCAGACTTACTTCTGCTTGGCGATGACTTTGTCCTTGATCTTGTTGTAGGTGGCCTGGGGAATGACCTTCTTCTTCACCAGATCCGTCTTCGCCTTGTAGGGACGGCCGTCGATGATCTTCTGCGAGTACTTCTCGCCGATCCCCGGCAGTGCGTCGAGTTGTTCCTTGGTGGCCGAATTCAGGTCTATCAGGTCGGCCGATGCGGGCGCGGCCGCCGCACTCTTGCTGGCGGCGGGAGCCTTCTTCTGGCCCGCTTGCGGGCTGGGCGCTGCGATGCCTTGACTGACCACCAGCAGCAACACGAAGAGTGCAACCAGAATGCTTGCTATGCGTCTGTTTTTCATGCGATCTCCTTAGGAGCTCCGGTTAGTCCTTTTTGGATTCTTTGTATCCCGCGGCCTGGGCCTCGGACTCAGTCATGAATTTCCCATTCTTGGTCTTGCCGTAGAACTGGCCACCCTTGTGGTAGATGCCACTGTCGAGGTTGACCCAGACCTTGCCGCTGGACTTGGCTGAGCTGATCTCGGAATCGGAAGCCGCGCCGGTGGGCGCCGGCTTGGCGGCCTTCTTGGCGGGAGCCGGACTGGAAGCCGGCACGGGCGCGGCGGCGGGAGCGCTCGCGGGCGTGCTCATGGCAGACTTGCTGGCCGCAGGGGCCGCAGGTGCGGATCCGGCCGAAGCGCCAGAGTCGGCCGACATGTCGCTCTTTTTCTTGCGGTTTTTCTTTGGAGCTGCCGTTTCGGTGCTGGCCTTGGAAGCCGGTTCGCCTGCGGTGGCGGACGATTTCTTCTTCCGACTGCTCTTTGCGGACCCGGCCGCGGTTGTATCGGCAGAAGCCGATTGATCGCCACCTGCGGCAGAGTCGCTCTTCTTCTTGCGACTCTTCTGGGCGGTGCCTGCGTCCGCGCTGGCGGCGGATTTGTCGGCAGCCTCTGCACTGTCAGCAGACTTTTTCTTGGACTTGGATTTCTTGCTGCCGGACGTGTCTGCGGCTGCAGACGGCTCGTCGGCACTCTTCTTTTTTTTCTTCGTTTTTTTCTTGCTCCCGCTATCGCTTGCCTGATCGCCTGTGCTGGACTGGGCCCGGGCCAGGGCGGGGGCCACCGACAACGCGAGCAACAGGCACAGCCCCGTCAGCCACGTGGTCATTCGGAGAAGAAGTCGGGTCATATGGGGTCCTCGGTGTGATTTGTCAGGGGCAAGCGAATCGCCCCGTCTCGTACGGCGAGAAATGCGGGGCCACCGGACAATTCTGGGAAGGGATGGCACCCCATCCGGTCAACCTCAACACGCCCGCGGCCAGCCATCATGCCAGTCAGGGGAGGGTGTGGTCAACCCGCGAACAGGGAAAGTCTGCCGCCGAGCTCGCCGCGAAAATCGAAAGCGTTCCTTCCCTCTGCATTCTCGGCCTTCTCGGGGGGTGGAATGGACCCTTAGGCGTAAATCCCGCGCTGCTTGATGGTGTAGGCCACGCGATCGATGGCCAGCATGTAGGCCGCGATCCGGTTGTGCACGCTGTGGGTCTCGGCATAGCGCACAACATCCTCAAACGCCGAAACCATGATGCCTTCCAGTTGCTCGTTGACCAGCGCTTCTTTCCAGAAGTAGCCCTGGCGGTCCTGCACCCACTCGAAGTAGGAAGTCGTCACCCCGCCGGCATTGGCCAGAATGTCGGGAATCACAAACACTTTCTTCTCAGCCAGCACTTCGTCAGCGGCGGCCGTGGTGGGGCCGTTCGCTCCCTCCGCCAGAATGCGGCACTTCACGCGATCGACGTTGCGGCTGGTGATCTGGTTTTCGGTCGCGGCAGGGATCAGGATTTCGCAATCGGCGGTCAGCAGTTCGGCCGCCGGCCACTTCTCGGCCCCGGGGAAGCCCTGAATGGTGCCGTTCTTCTGCCGGTACTCCCACAGCGCCTCCACATCGAGGCCGTTTTTGTTGTAGAGGCCGCCTCCGACTTCATCGATGCCGATGATCTTGTATCCGGCCGCGGCCATGAGCCGCGCGGCGTTGGAGCCCACGTTGCCGAATCCCTGCACTACCACCCGGCAGCCTTCCCGGCTCAGGCCGAGTTTCTTGACCGCCTGGTCGCAGACGATCAACACCCCGCGGCCCGTGGCTTCGCGGCGCCCCCGCGACCCGCCGATGTTGATCGGCTTGCCGGTGACGACAGCGGTGACGGTCTGGCGCATGTGCATGGAATAGGTATCCATCATCCAGGCCATGACTTGCTCGTTGGTGTTCACGTCCGGGGCGGGAACGTCTTTCTCCGGGCCGATGAACTCCACCAGTTCGGCCGTGTAGCGGCGGGTCATCCGCTCGAGTTCACCGCCCGACATGCGGTGCGGATCGCAGATCACCCCGCCCTTGGCGCCGCCGAAGGGAATGTTGACGACCGCGCACTTCCAGGTCATCCAGCTGGCCAGCGCGCGCACTTCGTCGAGCGTGACGTCGGGGGCGTAACGGATGCCTCCCTTGGCGGGACCGCGGGCGATCGAGTGCTGCACCCGGAAGCCGGTGAACACTTCGAGATGGCCATCGTCCATCTGGACCGGAATGTGCAGGATGATTTCCCGCGTGGGATAGCGCAGGACCTTCCACAGACCCTCGTCGAGGTTGAGCTTATGGGCGGCCAGATCGAAGCGGGCCGCCTGCGATTCCCAGGGGTTGGTCTCCTGCTCCAGGGCGATGCTCTTCATGAAAAATCTCCGAGAACATGGCGTGCGAAACCTGCCAGACGTTGTTTCAGTATAGGCACAAATCGAGCAGTATAGGGGGCCGAGAGGGGCGTGGCAAGCTGCGCAGTTAACGAGAGAGTAATCAGCGGGCCGTGGCCGAGAGTTCGTTCCGAAGGTGGATCTCCAGTCCTTCGGCGGCGGCGCGTACCCGGGGGAAGTAGTTGCGGGCCTCGTGCACGACCTTGTCGATCAGCCGGTCATCGTGGTCCGGATCGTGATGGAAGAGCACGAGCTCCTTGGCGCCGCTTTCCAGGACCACCTTGACCGCCTCGCGCCAGTGGCTGTGCCCCCAGCCGCGGCGGCGCGCCTCATATTCTTCGGGCAGGTACTGGGCATCATAGATGAGCAGGTCGGCGCCTTCGGCCAGCTTGCGGACGGCCTTGTCGAAGTATTCGTCGCCGGGCTCGTTATCGGTGGCATACACCAGGACAGCATCGCGGGTCTCGAGGCGGAATCCCAGGCATCCCTGGGGATGATTGAGCCACTGCGTGCGCATCGTCCCGCCCTCGAGTTGGGTCACTCCTTCCTCAATGTCATAGAAGCCCTGCCGTGCTTTCATTTCGCTGATGGCTACTGGGAAATACGGTGACGCCATCTGTTCTTCCATCACGCGCTGCAGGCTGCGCGTGCGCCGGGAGGAATGGAAGACGAACTCGTTCTCGGGATGGTCATAGAGCGGGCGAAAGAACGGGATGCCCTGGATGTGGTCCCAGTGGAAGTGCGAAACGAAGACGTGCGCGAACAGCGCCTTGTCCTTGAATTCGCTCTCGAACTGGTGCCCGAGGATCCGGAACCCGGTGCCGCAATCGAAGATGTAGAGGTGGTCGCCGAAGCGCACTTCGACGCAGGAGGTGTTGCCTCCGTAGCGCAAGTTCTCGGCTTGGGGCGTGGGCGTCGACCCGCGCACTCCCCAAAACTTGACCCGCATGCTTCCTCGATCCCCGGACTTTGGGCTGAAAATAGAATCTTCTGACGCGGCAACGGCCCCGTCAATTGTTTCGCTGGTTCCCAGAGGTGACCGAGGTGTACGTCCCAATAGGCGGAAATACGGGGCCGCCATAAGTCAGGCGCCAGCTTTGCCCTATAATTCTGGCTTCCTTGCGAGGGGGTTGCCGGTGCGCAAGCGGAGGGTGGGACGCCCTCCGGAGGGCCGGCGAGGCGCCAGCGCTACGAAGTTCCGCATGTTACAGCCTGACTACAAAGAATTTGCCCGCCTGGCGCGGGAGGCGACGCTGGTGCCGGTGGTGAAGTCGGTGACCGCCGACCTGCTTACCCCGGTCTCGGCTTACCTGTCCATTGCCAGGCACGAGCCCCACTGCTTCCTGCTGGAGTCCATCGAACGGGGCGAGCAGATCGGGCGATACACCTTCCTGGGCGCGCGCCCGTATATGCGGCTCTGGTCGCAGGGCGACCAGGTCACGATTGAGCGAGGTAAACGGCAGGAGCGCCACAAGGGTGACATCTTCTCGACGCTGAAGCACCTGCTGCGCGCGCATCGGCCGGCACAAGTGCCGGGCCTGCCTCCCTTCACGGCCGGAGCCGTGGGCTATTTCGCCTATGACGCCGTGCGGCGCCTGGAGAAGATCGGTGAGCACGCGAAAAACGACCTTGCCGTCCCGGATTGCGTCCTGATGTTCTTTGACCGCCTGCTGGCCTTTGACCACCTGCGCCATCAGATCCACATCATCGCCACGGCCGATCTAAAGGTGGAGTCACCCAAGCGCGCCTACCAGCGCGCCGTAAAAGACATTGCGTCCCTCGAGAAACAGCTGGCCGGCGGGCTGCGCTCGGGGCAGTGGGGCAAGGCCAACGGCAAACGGGGCGCTTTGAAGGTGAATTACGGAATCAGCCGCGAACGCTTCGAGAGCAACGTGGTGCGTGCCAAGGAGTACATCGCAGCCGGCGACGCTTTCCAAGTGGTCCTGTCGCAGCGGCTCGATTTCCAGCCCGAAGTTGCTCCGTTCCTGCTGTATCGTGCGCTGCGCACCGTAAACCCGTCGCCCTACATGTATTTCCTGCGCATAGGCAATATGCACGTGCTGGGCTCTTCCCCGGAGATGCTGGTGCGGGTGACCGAGCGCAAGCTCGAATACCGGCCAATTGCCGGCACGCACCCGCGCGGCAAAGACGCGGCCGAAGACGACCGGCTCGAGCAACTCATGCGCAACGACGAAAAGGAACGCGCCGAGCACGTGATGCTCGTCGATCTGGGCCGCAACGACCTGGGCCGGGTGAGCGAGTACGGATCGGTCAAAGTCCGCGACCTGATGTACGTGGAGCGCTATTCGCACGTCATGCACCTGGTCTCGGCGCTCGAGGGCAAGCTGCGTCCGGAACTGGATGCTATCGATGCATTCGCCGCATGTTTTCCGGCGGGAACCTTGACGGGCGCGCCGAAAGTGCGGGCTATGCAGATCATCGAGGAACTGGAGCCTACGCGCCGGGGCGTCTACGGCGGCTCGGTGCTCTATGCCGACTTCGCCGGGAACCTCGATTCCTGCATTGCCATCCGGACCATGTTCATGAGGGGCAAGCGCGCCTACCTGCAGGCGGGCGCGGGGATCGTGGCCGATTCGGATCCGGCAAAGGAATTTCAAGAAACCCTCAACAAAGCGCAAGCCGTGCTGCGCGCCGTGGAGATCGCCCGGCGCGGGCTGTAGAGGCGCCCGGGCAGCGCCTCGCAATGGATGCGCATCTTGACGGCGGCGCCGTCACTCCTGCGCTCGGCCCGCCGGAATCCCATGGGCTGCAGCCGCACCGAACATCGTGATGAGAGAAGGCCTCATGCTCGTGTCTTGCGGCAAACCCTCGCAGTGTATGCGGAACATCGCGAATTGCACTCCTGGACGCGATCGCCTCCTTCCCTGCTTTAGAATCCAAGCACCGTGTCCGTTCAATTCCAGATTGAGGCCACTTCCGGTTCCGCGCGTGTCGGCAAGCTGAACACCCCGCACGGCGTGGTCGAGACGCCCGTCTTCATGCCCGTCGGCACGCTGGCCTCGGTGAAAGGCGTGCCGCAAGACCTGCTCGAGGAACTGGGCGTCCAGATCCTGCTGGGCAATACCTACCACCTCTACCTGCGCCCCGGCGTCGACACCGTGCGCCGCATGGGCGGGCTACATAGTTTTATGGCGTGGGACCGGGCGATCCTGACCGACTCGGGCGGGTTCCAGGTCTTCAGCCTGAACGAGCTGCGCAAGGTCACAGAAGAAGGCGTGACCTTCCGCTCGCATCTCGATGGCTCGTCGCACTTCTTCAGCCCGGAGAGCGCGATGCAAGCGCAGATCGGGCTCGGTGCCGACATCCTCATGGCCTTTGACGAGTGCACTGAGTTTCCCGCTGAAAAAGACCGCATGCGGGCCTCGATGGAGATGACGCTGCGCTGGGCAGAGCGGTCGAAGCGCTATTTCGAGGAGCACAAGCACGAGGTGCCGTGGGGCAGTCGCCCGTCGCCCGTCGCCCGTCGTCCGTCCTCAGCCACAAGCTCCAACCGTTGTCATTCCGGGGGGCTAAGCGGCGAGGAATCTGCCGTTGCCAACGACCGAGGACCAACGACCAACCACCACGGTTCCGCCCATGGCCGACGACCGCTCTTAGCTTGTCCTGAGCTGAGCGAAGGGACCGACGACGAACGGCCCACCCAGTCCCTGTTCGGCATTGTGCAGGGAGGGATGGACCTGGCGCTCCGCAGAGAGTCGGCCGAGCGGACCGTCGAGATCGGCTTTCCCGGGTACGCCATCGGCGGGCTGAGCGTCGGCGAGCCCCGGGAAGTCACCCGCGAGGTCGTGGAGGCCACGGTCCAGCACCTGCCTGCCGGCAAGCCGCGCTACCTGATGGGCGTGGGCACGCCGGAAGAGATCGCCCAGTACGCCGCGATGGGGATCGACATGATGGACTGTGTCCTTCCCACCCGGGCGGCGCGGCATGGGCTGCTGTTCACTTCCGAAGGCAAGATCTCCATCAAACAGGCGCGTTATGCTCTGGACCAGGGCCCGCTCGACCCCGCCTGCGGCTGCCGGGTTTGCCGGAGGTATGCGCGCGCCTACCTCCGCCACCTGTATGCCGCTAACGAAGTGCTGGCACAGGTTTTAAATACCGCCCACAACCTGAGTTTCTACCTTGACACTATGCGGAGGGTGCGGCATTCTATTCGACTTGGGGAAGGGACCGGCTCTCTTTCTGGTGTCTCGTCTCAGCCGAAGCCGTAGGGTCCGCTCCCCTGGTTCCAGCGAAGGATACCCGGCCGGAACACACGAGTACTCCCGCGGTGACAATCGAGGGCTCCAGGCGCAAGCCGCGCAGGTGTGAACTTTAGATGGATGCGTCTTTCATAGCTTCATGAGCAATCTTTCTCTCTTGGCGGCACAGGCAGGCGGAGGGTCGGGGCTGGCGTTGTTCGCTCCCGTCCTTCTGATCTTCGCCGTTTTCTACTTCCTCCTCATCCTTCCCCAGCAGCGCCGGCAAAAGAAGTGGCAGCAGATGCTCAACGACCTGAAGACGGGGGACAGGGTGGTGACCAGCGGCGGGCTGAAGGGCACCATCTTCGCGATGAAGGACGACTCGATTACCCTGCGGGTCCCTCCGGACAACTTGAAGCTGGATGTTAGCCGGGGATCGATCGTGAGCGTGACCACGCAGGACGAGGCGGCGGCGAAGTGAGCGGCAAGCAGACGGCGTTGACCGCACAGACCGCTGAGGACGCCGAGAGAAGGAAGGAATCAGGTTTCGGGGTCGAAGGGCCAGATCGTCATCGTTAAGTCATGAATAAGAACCTGCGCTGGAAAGTCGTCGTCATCATCGCCACCATGCTGGTGTTCCTCTTTGGGATCTTCGGGATTCCCAAGAGTTTCTCCGGGTCTGGGCTGCTGGCCGCCATGACCGACCGCATTCACCTCGGCCTTGACCTGAAAGGCGGGACGCACCTGATTCTGCAGGTGCAGGTGAATGATGCGGTCAATGCCGACTCCGACCGCGCCGTCGAGCGGCTGAAGGATGAAATGCGCAGCCGCAAGATCGCCTATGCCGACGTGAGCAAGCCCGACCCGGCCAACGCTCCCGACAGGATCGTGATCAAGGGCGTGCCGCCCGAGGCCACCACCGAACTGCGCAACCTGGTCCAGGACCGCCTGCCGGAATACGACGCCAACTCGGGGGCCGAGAACTCCTGGGTGCTGACGATGAAGCCGCAGCCTTTGGCCGAGCTGAAGACCCGGGCGGTGCAGCAGGCCATTGAAACCATCCGCAACCGCGTCGACAAGCTGGGCGTGAGCGAGCCGGTGATCCAGGAACATGGCCTTGGCGACTATCAGATCCTGGTGCAACTGCCCGGCGTGGACGATCCGGCGCGCGTGAAGGAGATCATGCAGTCCACCGCCATGCTGGAGATCCGGCAGGCACTCAACAATGGAACTCCGTACAAGGACGAGCAGGCCGCCCTGGCCGCCAACAACGGCGTGCTCCCCGACAATTCCGTGCTGATGCACGGGCGCAATATCGGCGCCGCTGGCGAGGACTCGGTCTATATCATCTCCCGCGTCTCGGCGGTCGCGGGACATGACTTGCGCGAGGCGCGTGTGGGCCGCAACGCCAACACCAACATGCCGGAAGTGAATTTCTTCCTTACGGCCGAGGGCGGCCGCCGCTTCTCCAACTTTACCTCGCAGCACGTAGGCGATTACCTCGCCGTGGTGCTTGACAACAAGGTCATGGAAGTCGCGGTGATTAAGAGCGAAATCGGCGACTCGGGCGTGATCGAAGGCCGCTTCACCGATCAGCAGGCCAAAGACCTGGCGCTGATTCTGAACTCGGGGGCGCTCCCCGCAGGAATCAAGTACCTCGAGGAACGCACCGTGGGGCCGTCGCTCGGCGCCGATTCGATCCGCTCCGGCGTGCAGGCGGCCGTCGTGGGCATGCTGGCAGTGCTGGTCTTCATGCTCGTCTACTACCACGGGGCAGGCATCAATGCCGACGTGGCGCTGATCCTGAACCTGATCATTCTTCTCGGGTTCCTCGGATTCAGTGGCGCAACGCTGACCTTGCCGGGAATCGCGGGGGTGATCCTGACCGTCGGCATGGGCGTGGACTCGAATGTCCTGATCTTCGAGCGCATCCGCGAAGAGCTGCGCAATGGAAAAACGCCGCCCTCGGCCGTGGACCAGGGGTTCGCCCACGCCTGGATCACCATCGTCGATACGCACGTGACCACTATCGTCTCGGCCTTCATCCTGTTTATCTTTGGGACCGGCCCGGTCAAGGGATTCGCCGTTACTCTGACCTTCGGTCTGCTGGCGAACCTGTTCACGGCGGTGTTTGTATCGCGGGTGATTTTTGACTATGTGCTCAGCCGCAAGCAGCGCGGAGAAGCGCTGAGTATCGGATAGAAGGTTTCGAGTTCCAGGTTTCGCGTTTCGAGCCAAGCCCGTGGAACCTGAAGCATGGACGAAAGGGTCTAAAAGCGCGTGGAATTTTTTCGCAATCCAAACATAGATTTTCTCGGGAAAAAGTGGTATTTTCTCGCCTTTTCGTTGGTGTTCAGCGTGGCGGGTGTGCTTTCGATGCTGTTCTGGCATGGCATCCCGCTCGGCGTTGACTTCCGCGGCGGAACTCTGGTCTACGTGAAGTTCTCGCACGCGCCGAACAACGACAGCATTCGGGCGGCCCTCGACAAGGCGGGCCTGCCCAACGCCAAGATCCAGAGTTATGGACCGGCGCAGAACAATGAAGTGCTGATTGATCTGGCCGAGCGCGAGACCAGCGAATCGGCGCTGGACAAAGGCAAGGCCCAGATCATCGGCGCCCTGGGGGCGAATGCTCCGGCGGGCAAGCAGGACCTGAATAACGCCAGCTCTTTGACAATCAAGAGTTACCTCCTCGAGAAGGACCCCCTGCACCTGGGCACCGATGCTGACGCCAGATACACCGCGATCGCACAGGCGATCGTGAACTATCGCGACAAATCCAAGGGCGGCGTGCTCAGCTCGATGGACGAACTGCACAGCGCTGTGGATCCGGCGGTGCTGGCCTCGCTGCAGGACGGCTTCTATCTCTCCGATTTCGGGGTGCGCAACGTCGAGATCGTGGGTCCGCAGGTGGGCGCGCAGCTGCAGCGCCAGGCGCTTCTGGCCATTGCCTATTCCCTGCTCGGCATGCTGGTGTATCTGGCGGTGCGCTTCGAGTGGATTTATGGGGTCGCGGCGGTGGTGACCGTGTTCCACGACACGCTCATTACGGTGGGTGCGTTTTCGCTCACCAACAAGCCGATTTCCCTGACCGTGGTGGCCGCAATCCTGACCCTGGTCGGCTACTCGAACAACGACACCATCGTCGTGTTTGACCGCATCCGGGAGAACATCAAGTTGATGCGCCGGGAGAGGCTGGCGGAGATCGTCAACAAGAGCATCAACCAGACGTTGAGCCGGACGATCCTGACCGCCGGACTGACGTTCCTGACAGTGCTGGCCCTGTTCCTGTTCGGCGGAGAGGTGCTGCACGGGTTCTCCTTTGCCCTGGTCATCGGAATTCTGATTGGGACGTATTCGTCGATTGCGATTGCAGCCCCGATCCTGGTGGCGTATCAAGAATGGCGCGCGGGACGTGGCCGCCCGCCCGTGGCCATGCCCGTGGATCCCGGCAAGCGGGCCAAGGCCAAGGCCAACGTTTAGGTGCAACCGCGGGCAAACAACCTGGAATCGGAATGAAGTTATTTGCCGGACATTCAAAGATTTGCAGTCGGGCGGGCGTCAGCCACCGCTGGTTGCGCAGGTGGATGCCGGTAAGTAGCTGATTCTTAAGCTTGGAAGGACTCAAGCCCAGGCCGTGCAAGCGGCAGGCCTGTTGCAGCCACGGCGATCGGCCCGGGAGCAAACAGCAAGGCTGCGGTGTCTAAAGTCGTGTAGGCGGGCCGTACGGAGAAACCTATGTTTGAAGATAGCCTTATCGAATCAGGCGGGCGGCTGAAAACCAATCGCGGCAAGACGACCACGATCTCGTTTGTTTTACAGGCCGCGCTGGTCGGCGTGCTGGTGCTGCTGCCGCTCATCTTCACAGAAGCGCTGCCCAAGCAGCAATTGATGACTTTCCTGGTGGCGCCACCGCCGCCTCCGCCGCCTCCGCCACCGCCGGCCGCCGCTCCGGTGAAAGTTGTCAGACAGGTGCAGAGCGACCTGATCAACGGCCAACTTCGTACCCCCACCAAGATTCCACAAAAAGTGCAGATGATTAAGGAAGAGGAAGCGCCTCCGCCGGAGATGTCGACGGGCGGCGTGGTCGGCGGCGTTCCCGGGGGTGTCCCCGGCGGGCAGATGGGCGGCGTGATCGGCGGGATCATCAGCTCCACCCCGGTGGCCGTGCCCAAAGTCGCAACCCCGCAGCGGGTGCGCGTGTCCCTGGGCGTCTCGCAAGGTTTGCTGATCAAGAAAGTGCAGCCGGCGTATCCTCCCCTGGCGCGGCAGGCGCGCATTCAGGGGACGGTGCTGCTCCAGGCAGAAATCAGCAAGGACGGTACCATTGAGAACCTGCGCCTGATCAGCGGGCACCCGATGCTCGCCCCGGCAGCGATTGAGGCTGTCAAGCAGTGGCGTTACAAGCCCTACATGCTTAATGGCGAGCCGGTCGCGGTTGAAACCCAGGTTCAGGTGAATTTCACGCTCTCTGGGGGCTAAACTCCTGGAGAGCAGCGGAGTGCCGAGTGGTCGCAGAGTAAGGCGGTTACCCTCCCCGAGTCCCACCTGTTCGTGTGGCCGGGAAGGATGTTCCCGGCACCCAGTGCGGTCACGTTCCAAAATGTCCGAGATTCGAAGAAGCTCCGGAAGACTGCAAACCGGGGCCGGAAATGGCCTTGAGGCGTGGCTGATAAGCTGGCGCTCATGGTCCCGCGAGGTAAGCCACAGAAGCTGCAGAAGGACTGACGAGTTCCTGAGGAGGAAACGCAACTCATGTTCGTAGCCAATCTAGCAACCGCTTTGCATCATGTGCCCGCGCTGGCCGCCTGGGTCGTCCAGGAAGGAACCGTGGGTTGGGACCTGGTTTCGCTGCTGAAATCGATGGGTATCCTGGCGAAAATCGTGGTCGTCATCCTGTTCATCATGTCGGGCTGGTCGATCGGGGTCATGATCGACCGCTGGATGGCGTTCAGTGCCGCCCGCAAGCAGTCGCGGGCCTTCGCCCCGGCCGTCGCCGGCGCGCTGCGCGATGGCAAAATCGACGAGGCCATCAAGGTGGCGGAGCGCAACAAGAAGAGCCATCTGGCCAAGGTCGTGACCGCCGGCCTGATGGAATTCAAGGCCCACCAGGACAGCCCCGGCGAAATCCCCGGCGAGACCATCGAAGCTTCCAAGCGCGCTCTGGAGCGCACCGAAGCCATCGTCCATGCTGAACTGAAGCGCGGACTCGGCGGCCTGGCGACCATCGGGTCGACCGCTCCCTTCGTCGGACTGTTCGGAACCGTGGTCGGCATCCTGAACGCCTTCAAAGGCATCTCCCAGGAAAAGGCCACCGGTCTGGCGGCCGTCGCCGGCGGTATCGCCGAAGCCCTGGTCACGACGGCGATGGGGCTGCTCGTCGCCATCCCGGCCGTCATGATGTTCAACTACCTGACCGGACGCGTCGAGGCATTTGACGTGGAGATGGACAATTCCTCGAGCGAACTGGTCGACTACTTCCTGAAGCGGCGGAGCCTGCGTCGTTCCTAAGTCTTCCAGGATGGCTGCGGGTGTGAGTGGCTAACGTCCGGCGCGGGAGCGAATGGCTTCCGTGCCGGACACTCAGGCAGCCGCCGGCGGGAAGCCAGCAGCGCGCACGCAGCGCATCGGAAAAGGTGAGTTCATGGCAATCGCAAAGAGAGACGAAGGCTCCAAGGTCAATTCCGACATCAACGTCACCCCGATGGTCGACGTGATGCTGGTGCTGCTGATCATTTTCATGGTGGTCACGCCCATGTTGCAGAAGGGCGTCAGCGTGGACCTGGCGAAAGTCAATAATCCGGAGCAGATGCCCGATGCCGACAAGGAAGACGCATTGGTGGTGGCGGTCATGCGCACCGGCGACGTGTTCTTCGGCAACGACAAAATTGCCCCCGACCAGTTGACCGGGAAGATCAAGGACCGCATTGCGAACCGGGTGGACAAGCGGGTCTACATCCGGGCCGATGCGCGCGCCAAATTCGGGCGGGTCGTGGAAGTGGTCGACAACATCCGCGCCGCGGGCGTAGACCAGCTGGGATTGCTGACCGATCAGCGCAAGGAACGACCTGCGGGCAGCGCACCACCGACCCCGGCGCCAACCGGCGGTCAATAGAGGAGATTTGCTATGGGTATGGCAGTTGGCCCGAGCGGGGGCCAAAGCGCGAATATCAACGTGACGCCGCTTATTGACGTCTTGCTGGTCCTGCTCATCATCTTCATGGTGATTACGCCCCTGACCCCGAAAGGCCTGGATGCGCTGGTGCCCCAGCCGCCGCCGCCCAACCAGAAGCAGCAGAGCACGCCCGACCGCACCATCGTGGTCCAGTTGATCGACCGCGGTGCCAGCCAGACTCCCGGGTTGAAGATCAACCAGGAAGACGCCAGCTGGGACGATCTACAGGGCCGGCTGACCGACATCTTCAAGACGCGCGCGGAAAAGGTCATGTTCGTCAAGGGCGACGACAACGTTCCTTTCTATGATGTCGCCAACGTCATCGACATTGCGCACGCCTCCGGCGTCGACAAGGTGGGTTTGATCACAGCCAAGATCGAAGCTGGACAGTAGAGTTTCGGACAGTACCAGTGGGCAACATGCCGGGCGCCTGCCCTCCACGCGGACGCACGGCTGGAGCCGAGTGGTCGCCCGGGCGAACAGCTGCGAGCCGTCGTGCGCGCGGATTTGCGCAACGCCGCCGGGAGTGGTAATTTCCCATGGTTCGGGACAAGGGAGACTTATAACGCAATGAAAATCAGCGTGCGTGTGTTGGCACTGGTGGCTGCCGGCCTGATGCTGTTGACGACCACGGGCTGCAATCAGCTCAGAGCTCGCGACCACCTCAATAAAGGGGTCAACGCCTACAAGAACGCCAAGTACGAGGAAGCAATCAATCACTTTCAACAGGCAGTGCAGCTCGACCCCACGCTGTTGAATGCCCGCCTTTACCTGGCGACCGCGTTTGCTCAGCAGTACATCCCCGGCGCCGACGCTCCCGACAACAACAAGATGGCCGAGCAGGCGATCGAGCAATACAAGGCCGTGCTGGAGCGCGACCCCAAAAACGTCAATAGCGTCAAGGGCATCGCCTACCTGTACCTGCAGATGAAGCAGTTCGACAAGGCGAAAGAGTTCTATCGCAAGGCCACCGAACTCGACCCCAACGATCCGGAGCCCTACTACTCGGTGGCGGTCATCGACTGGACCCAGACCTACCAGCCGCGCATGGAAGAGCGCGCCAAACTCGGGCTCAAACCCGAAGAGCCGCTTAAGGACAAGAAAGTGTGCGCGGCGCTCAAAGAGAAGAATTCGGCCAACATCCAGGAAGGCATCGACAACCTGAACAAGGCCCTGCAACTGCGTCCTGATTACGACGACGCCATGGCCTACATGAACCTGATGTACCGCGAACGCGCCGACGTTGAGTGCGAAGACCCCTCCGCGCGGGCCGCCGACCTCAAGACTGCCGATGAGTGGGTTGACAAGACCCTGGCCGTCAAGAAGGCCAAAGCCGAGAAGCAGCCGGGCGCCGGAGGCATCACCATGGATCAGTCCGGTAAGTAAGCTCTCCAGACGGTTTTGCCAGCCCCTTCCCGCGGGAAGGGGCTTTCCTTTAGGTTGCCGAAAGCCGCCCATCGCCGCGTCTTCTCTGAATCCTTGCGCCTGGTTATGGCATCATTGCAGTATGCCTAAGATCCACATTCCAACGCCTTTACGACAATATGCCGCAAAGCAGGCGGCGGTCGAAGTCAAGGCAGCCTCGATCGGCGATGCCCTGGCTGGCCTGGTCGCCCAGCACCCGGAGCTGCGCCGCCACCTCTACACCGACGACGGCAAGCTGCGCGCTTTCGTGAACGTCTACCTGAATGACGAGGACGTCCGTTACCTGCAGAAAGAAGCCACCGCGGTCAAAGACAGTGATACCATTTCCATTGTGCCTTCCATTGCCGGGGGCCGCGAGTAACATGACGGCTGGACCGACATTCCGTATGTCCCTCCTCAGCAGCCGCTGCTGTTGTTGTTCCTGTTGTTGTCGCTAGCCGACGCGTTCCCCGCTCCCGCAGCAGAAAATTTCCACAATCGAGGTCGTGATGGCTACCACATTGGACGTAAAACCCGAGACCGCAACCCTTACCAACGACGAGATCCTGCGCTATTCGCGCCACCTGATCATGCCCGAGGTCGGCATGGCCGGGCAGCAGAAGCTGAAAGCGGCGCGCGTGCTCTGTATCGGGGCGGGCGGCCTGGGCTCCCCGCTGGCGCTTTACCTGGCAGCGGCCGGCGTGGGCACGCTGGGCATCGTCGACTTCGACGTGGTCGACTTCACCAACCTGCAGCGGCAAATCCTCCACTCGACCGCCGACGTGGGGCGCAAGAAGCTCGATTCAGCAGCTGAAAAGCTGAAGGCCATCAATCCGTATATCAATCTCAAGGCCTTCGAGACCCGGCTTTCGAGCCAGAACGCGCTGGACCTGTTCCGCGAGTTCGATATCGTCGCCGACGGCACCGACAATTTCCCCACCCGCTACCTGGTCAACGATGCCTGCGTGCTGACGGGCAAGCCAAACGTCTACGGATCAATCTTCCGCTTTGAGGGCCAGGCCAGCGTATTCGCCACCGAAGAAGGGCCGTGCTACCGCTGCCTCTATCCCGAACCGCCACCCCCCGGGCTGGTGCCGTCGTGTGCCGAGGGGGGCGTCCTCGGGATTCTGCCGGGCTTGGTGGGCGTGATGCAGGCAACGGAAGTGATTAAGCTGATCCTCGGCGCCGGCGAGCCGCTGATCGGGCGGTTGCTGCTGATCGACGCGCTGGGCATGAAGTTCCGCGAACTGAAGCTGCGCAAGAACCCCGATTGCCCCGCCTGCGGCACCCATCCTACGATCCGCCGGCTCATCGACTACAATGAGTTCTGCGGAATCCGCGGGGAGGAGAAACCAGTGGAGACGGGAATTCCCGAAATGCAGGTCGAAGAACTCAAACGACGGCTCGACGCGGGCGACAACCTGTTCGTGCTCGACGTGCGCGAGCCCCACGAATACCAGATCTGCAACCTCGGCGGGCACCTCATTCCGCTGGGCGACCTGCCCAAGCGCGTCAACGAACTGGATTCCAGCCGCGAGATCGTGGCCCACTGCCGCTCGGGCGTGCGCAGCGCGAAGGCCGTGGGCTTCCTGCAGCAGGCCGGATTCCGCAAAGTCCACAACCTGGCGGGCGGGATCCTGGCCTGGGCCGACCGGATCGATCCGAAAATGCCGAAGTACTAAGGCCCCGCAGAATTCGTCGGACCGAATTCTGCTCGACCCTATCGCCGAAGCGAGTGTTTGGGGAACGGCCCCGCTTGCTCAGCCCAGGGCAGGCTGGTTTCCTGAAAGCGGGTGGGCCGGTTGCTGGCGCAGCCGACGCTTCCCGGGAAGATCGGCTCAATGCAGGACGTGGAGGCGGGCACATCTTCCCCGTGTCTGAAAATCAGGGGAAGCTGATTTGCTTCCCCTGTTTTACTCGCCGCATGGGAAAACAGCTTACCTCGAGTCGTCCGCCTTGGCCGCTTCTTCGCCAATGCTGAAGGCGAACTTCTTTCCGTTCAGGCGCACTTCGCTGAGCGACCGCATGCCATCGCCGTTGTTGCGGACCACCGTGGCGTCAGTGGATGAAGGCGCGTCCAGTTCGACCATGTGGGCCGGAACCTTGGCGATGATCTTCTTGCCCTGGGTGATGCTCAGCTCCACGTTCGGGCCGTTGCCTTCCCACTGGACTTTGTAGTCGCCGGCGGCGATCTTTGTGCCGTTTACCATCAACGGCTCCTGTACGCTGAGCGATCCCTTGTTGATTGCGAACGCGCTGGTCGCCAACAGCAGGGCCAGCCCCAGAAACAGACTCTTCGATGCTTTCATACAAACTCCTTTGATCGGTCCCGACGGATCGGGCGCGGGTTCTGGGCGGCCTGGGTGCGTCCAGCGCTGGACGCGCTTGCCTTTTCCCGCATCTGGCTTACAATGCGGCGGTCGGGGTTCCGGAAAAGGGCCAGGCCGCAAGCCTTGCGCTCTTGCACAGGGGATTGTCCTCATCTGGCCGCCAAACCGAGTTGAGGCCGTCCCCGGAACCCCGCGAATTTCCTGCTCCCGGCGAAGGAAGGCGGACGCGAAGCCCGTCCCTCATCCCACCGAGGTTCCTGCTCAGATACGCTCGACCCCGGTCAAAAGTTCCCTGAGGATGCGACCGGGATCACAAACTTGGACGCGAGTCCGCGGGCATGGTTAGCAGCGCGCCGTGCGAGTGCGAGACTCGCTGGCCCTGTCTTGTTGAAGTGACCGGACGCACATCAGGAAATCTTGAGCACAACCTTGCCGAAATTCTTGCGGCTGCGTATCAGTTCATAGCCGTCGACCACTTCTTCCGCAGCGAGAACGTGGCCGATGACCGGGTGGAGTTTCCCGTCGGCAATCCAGCCGGAGAGTTGCTGCCAGGCTTGCTGCATCAGGGTCTGCTTGCCCGAGAGATAGGTGAGCCAGAGTCCCTGCACGCTGGCGGCTTTGGCGTAGAGCGCGCGCAGATCGAGTTGCGGATGCTTGCCGGTGGCGGTGCCGTACTGAATGACCTTGCCGAAATCGCGCAGACAGCGAATGCTTTTCCCGGTGTGCTCGCCGCCGAGCATCTCGAAAACCGCGTCCACGCCCTCGCCTCGCGTCAAGTCGCGAATTGCATCTTCATAATCGTTCTTCGTGTAGTTGATCGCGTGCTGCAGGCCAAGTTCTTTCACGCGCGCCAGCTTGTCCTCGGAGGACGAAGTGCCGTACATCTCCACCCCGAGGACCTTGCCGACTTCTACGGCGGCGGTGCCCACTCCCCCCGCGACGGCGTGAATCAGGACGCGCTTGCCCCGCGGTTCGCTCAGCACTCCCGCTTCCCAGTAGGCGAAGTATGCGGTGAAGTAATTCACCGGGAACGCGGCGGCCTGGTCGTAGCTCCAGCCCTCCGGGACCGGCCACAGCAGCTCGGGCTGGGCCGCGGTCTTTTCGGCGAACGCAGACCACTGGGTGTAGCCCATCACCCGCCGGCCGGTGCTCTCCTCGACCCCGGCGAATTCGCGTCCGGCGATGAGAGGGGGCTTGGGCGCGCCGGGATACCCGCCCTGGGCCGTCATCAGGTCGGCAAAGTTCAGACCACCCCGCACCACGCGAACCAGGGTCTGCCCCGCTGCTGGGCGCGGTTCAGCAACCTCACGGACCTCCAGCACTTCCGGGCCTCCCGTGCGCGTGATCACGATCGCCTTCATGCGCAAAAGTGTAACAAGAGAGATCGGGTCGTGGGCGGGGGGATGACCGAGAGGAACGCCGGGGCCGCGCTTTAAGGTGTCTGGCCTCGATGGAACCGTTATATACTGGGGCGGCTAGTGGTTGCTCGGGGCGCCATACAAGGGCACTTCGAGCCGGCGGAGCGCCCGTTTTTATCCCTACATTCATAGCTCCGCTTCTAGATCGTTGGGCCTTTAGGAGCCAACGCGGGCCGGGTGCCGCGCCGCAGTTTCCGAGCGGTGGCCTTGCCCGGGGAGGTCCATATTCGTGGACTTGGTTCTGGTACGCGTCTTATTTGTTCTTATTGTTGCGGTAGCTTGTTACTTCATCCAGCCCTTCGGCAAGAGCGCGAACTTCGACGCGGGGCTGGGCGCGCTGATCGGGCTGGCGGTCATCGTCTTTGAATGGCGGCTGCGGCTGGTCAGCTTGAAGCGCCTCATCGGCGCGGCCATCGGCAGCATCCTCGGCATCGTCGGAGCCTACATGTTCGCGCTGGTCATCCGCACCAGCGTGCCTGACGGACACACCCAGAGTTTTCTGCAGATCCTGGTCATGCTGCTCATGGCCTACGTCGGCCTGATCGTGGGCGCGAACAAGGGCGACCTGCTGAACCTGGCGGCGCTGGGCGGCATTTTCGGGGGCGAGAAGCAGTCCAAGAAGAGCTACAAGATCCTCGATACCAGCGTCATCATTGACGGCCGCATCGCCGATATCGCGGAGACCGGCTTCCTCGACGGCGTCATCGTCATCCCGCAGTTCGTGCTGCGCGAACTGCAGCTGGTCGCCGACTCCGCCGACTCGCTCAAGCGGAACCGCGGGCGGCGCGGGCTCGACATCCTGCAGCGCCTGCAGAAGGTCGCGTCGCTGAATATTCAGATCGTCGAGGATGATTTCCCCAGCATCCGCGAAGTTGACCTGAAACTGATCGAGCTGGCCAAGCTGTACGAGGGGAAGATCATCACCAACGACTTCAACCTCAACAAGGTGGCGCAGCTGCAGGGCGTGGCCGTGCTCAACATCAACGAGCTGGCGAACTCGCTGAAGCCCATCGTCCTGCCGGGCGAGACCATGCGGGTGTTCATCCTGAAGGAAGGCAAGGAATATAACCAGGGTGTGGCCTACCTGGATGACGGCACGATGGTCGTGGTCGACAACGCGCGCAAGATGATCGGCAAGACCATCGACATTTCCGTGACTTCGGTCCTGCAGACCACGGCGGGCAAGATGATTTTCGGCAAGTGGGACGAGCGTGCCGCCGGCGCCCGCCAGGAAACGCAGGCCCGCGGCGTAAGCACGGCGTCGTCGCCGGCGAATCCGGCCCCCAACGGGGTCGAGGCAAAAAAGCCGCAGGTGATTGCAGCCGACCGGCCGGCCGACTGAGAGCGCCCGCCTCCACTATAATTGCGCTCCGGTGGAGTGCCCCGCCCGGGCTCGCTGCGCCGGAGCTGCGCTTTTCTCTCCAAAGATGCGTCGTTCGATCCCTACCCTGCGAGGCAACATGCTTAAAGCCAGTGCTGTTCTTGTCTGTCTGTCATTCCTCGTTTCCGGAATTGCATTTGCACAAACCCGCAGCACCGCCGACAACAGCAAGGTCCGCTTCAATCCGGACATGCTCGACAAGAACATCGATCCCTGCACCGACTTCTATGCCTATGCGTGCAGCAAATGGCAGGCGCAAAACCCCATCCCGAGCGACCGGCCGTCGTGGGGGCGCTTCAACGAGCTGCAGGATCGCGGCGAGGTCCTGGTGCGCGGAATCCTCGAGAAGTATTCGGTGGACGACCCCAAGCGCAACCCGATCGAACAGAAGATCGGCGACTACTACTCCTCCTGCATGGACGAGGCCGCCATCGAGAAAGCCGGGACCAAGCCGCTGGAGGCACCGCTGGAGCGTATTGCTGCTTTGAAATCGAAAGACGAGTTCGCGAAGGAAGCCGTTCGCCTGCATCGTGACGGCGTGGGAGCATTCTTCCAGTTCGGATCGGAGCCCGACTTCAAAGATGCCCGGCAGGTGATCTCCGCCGCCGAGCAGGGCGGATTGGGCCTGCCCGACCGCGACTACTACTTTAAGGACGACGCGAAGTCGGTCGAGATCCGCAAGCAGTACCTCGCGCACGTGCAGAAGATGTTCGAACTGCTGGGCGATTCCTCCGGCAAGGCCGCGGCTGAGGCCAAGGTGGTCATAGACATCGAGACCGCGCTGGCCAAGGGTTCGCTCGACCGCACCAGCCAGCGCGATCCGGAAAAGATCTATCACAAGATGCCAGCCAAGGACCTGGCGGCGCTGAACCCAGCATTCGCATGGCAGGTCTATCTTGCCGAGGTCGGCGCGCCTCCGGTGGAATCGCTGAACGTCGCCGAGCCTGATTTCTTCAAGCAGTTCGACACCACCCTGAAGTCCACTTCACTCGACGACTGGAAAACTTACTTGCGCTGGCACGTCGTGCATTCCAACGCCCCGATGCTGCCCGCCGCGTTCGTGAACGAGAATTTCGCGTTCTTTTCGCAGACGCTTCAAGGCACCCGGGAACTGCCGCCCCGCTGGAAACGCTGTGTACGCGCCGCCACCAGCGACCTGGGCGAAGCCATCGGCCAGAAGTACGTCGAAGCGACATTCAGCCCGGAAGACAAAACGCGCATGCTGAAAATGGTCAATGCTCTTGAAGCCGCCCTGGGGCGCGACATCCAGGCCCTGCCGTGGATGGGCGAGGAGACCAAAAAACAGGCGATGGAAAAGTTGCACGCCATCACCAACCGCATCGGCTATCCCGACAAGTGGCGCGACTACTCGAGCCTCAAGATTGTGCGCGGCGATGCCCTGGGCAATTCCGTGCGCTCCAATACCTTCGCCTTCCAGCGCGACCTGGACAAGATCAACAAGCCTGTTGACAAAGGCGACTGGCCATATCCGCCGATGACCGTGAATGCCAGCTACAATCCCCTGCAGAACAACATCACCTTTCCGGCGGGAATCCTGCAGCCTCCGTTCTTCGACAACCAGGCCGACGACGCCATGAACTTCGGCGCCATCGGAGCTGCGATTGGGCACGAACTCACCCACGGGTTCGATGACGAGGGCGCCAAGTTCGACTTGAACGGTAACCTGCAAGACTGGTGGACCGCGAAAGACAAGGAAGAATTCGAGAAGCGCACCGGCTGCGTGAAAGATCAGTACGCCGGCTACAACGCGCTGCCTGACGTGAAGCTGAACGGAAAACTTACGCTCGGCGAGAACACCGCCGACAACGGCGGCCTGCGCATCGCCTACATGGCGCTGATCGACTCGTTCGCCGGGAAGGAGCCCGCGCCCATTGATGGCTTCACCGCCGAGCAACGCTTTTTTCTGGGCTTTGGCAACATCTGGTGCCAGAACCGCACCGAGCAGATCTCACGCTATCTGGCCAATATCGATCCGCATTCTCCCGGGCAGTGGCGGGTGAACGGCACGGTGTCGAACATGCCCGAGTTCCGGGAGGCGTTTCACTGCAAGGCAGAGGCGCCGATGGTGCGGGCGAATGCGTGCCGGGTGTGGTAGGGGATTGGTATGGCGATGCCTTCCGTGGCAAAGAGACCAGGCCGACACAAAGAGGTGTGACGGAATCGGCATCTCCAACGGTTTGTTAGAGCACCCATTGAAATGCCTCCGCACGTCCCCGCCAGCGTTGTGACGTCCCAGCGGGGTCGATTTTCCTAACCATCCATCTATTCTTTACGATCGAGAATCTACGCGACTACTGTCGCCTCCGCCTGCTCGTGCGCGTGGTAGCTGGACCGCACCAGCGGCCCGGATTCCACGTGGCGGAATCCGAAGCGAAGCGCTTCCATCTTGAGTTGCTGGAATTCGGCGGGGGTGTAGAAGCGCGCAATTGGCAGGTGGTCTTTCGAAGGCCGCAGATACTGCCCGACCGTCAGAATGTCTACGCCGCGTTCTCCTAGGTCGCGGAAGACTTCGACCAGTTCGTCCATCGACTCACCCAGGCCGACCATCACTCCGCTCTTGGTGACCATTCCCGGTGAGAACTTCTTTGCATTCTGGAGCAGGTCGAGCGTGCGCTGATAGCGGGCACCGGACCGAACGGCCCGATAAAGCCGGGGAACCGTCTCGGTGTTGTGGTTGAGCACGTCGGGCTTCGCGTCCAGCACGATGCGCAGCGGCTCTTCGAGTCCCTGGAAATCGGGAATCAAGACTTCCACGCGGCAGTCGGGGGTGAGCGTGCGGATCTGGCGGATGGTCTCGGCAAAAATCTTTGCGCCGCCCACGTTGTCGTCGTCGCGGTTCACGCTGGTCACGACGGCATGCTTCAGCCCGAGCGTGGCGACGGCTTCCGCTACACGCTGAGGCTCTTCCCAGTCGATCGCCTCTGGCCTGCCCTTCGGAACCGCGCAGAAGCCGCAGCGCCGGGTGCAGATGTCGCCCAGCAGCATGAAGGTTGCGGTGCGGTGGTTCCAGCACTCCCCGATGTTCGGGCACTGGGCCGACTCGCACACCGTATGCAGGCCGAGGCCTCGGGCTAACTTCTTCAGAGTGTGGAAGTTGTCGCCAACCGGGGCCTTCGCGCGCAGCCACTCGGGCTTGGGCTGCCGCACCGGAGGGCCGAGTTCGATCTGGATCAGTTGGCTGGCGCCGCTCATACGATCACTTGATTTTACATGGAGACGCCGGGCTCCGCGACTTCAGAGCTGGCGCCGGGACGGAGCGCATACCGAATCAAACCAGCGGCTGATGAAGACCTGGGCGTGGGCTTCGCCGCAGAAGTGGCGGGCCGTGGGAGCGCTGGCGATCTCCAGGTCCCACTTGTGCACGGCCAGCTTGAGGTCGCCGCATTCGATGACGAACCAATGCAGAGGATTGGCGCTCATCGTGCCGCAGATTTCGCACTTGAACTCTTTCAACGTAGACATGAAGGGCAGGTTCTCTGCTGACTCCGGGTTGGCCCCCTCCACGATCTCAAACTTCGGGGCTGAGTGGCAAATCGGCGGCCTGTCGTCCGAGGGTAAATCTTTGGTTACCTGCGCCAGAAAACCGATTCTGCTATCCTCAGCCGACCTGATCTTCTGTTCGATGCAGGCTCGGGGGTCGAACAGTCTCGCATGGCACCTCAGAAGAAAGATGCAGCGCACGAGGAGTTGTTGTCGATCCTCCAAACGGGAAAGCACCGTCTGGAATACCTCACTCCCAACGATTGGACGCTGATCGTGGACCGCGCCAGGCGCCTGAGCGTCCCGAAAGATGAAGTGCTGATCCAGGCGGGCAAACAGCACAAGACCGTGTATCTCGTGGTAAAGGGAGCGGCCCGGGTGGAGACCGCCGCGAAAGCGTTCATCGCCCGGCTGGAGCCGGGGGAAGTTTTCGGGGAAATGGCGTTCCTGGAGAACAGCGTGGCGAGCGCCACGGTGACGGCCACGGCCGGGCTGGAGGTGTGCGCGATCGAGTGGTCGGCGCTGCAGGATCTATTTGAGTTGTACCCGCACCTGGGCTCCCGCTTCTATCGCTCCCTGGCGGTCAATCTTTCGCGGCGTTTGCGGGACGTCATCATGGTGCGGCAGGGCGCGAAATCGGTGCAGTGAATTCCGCCCGAAGGACCCCACTAGTTCATCGGGAATGGGCAGGGCCTCAGGGCGTCTGCGGAGTTGCCCGGCTTGGCACCGCCGGCGGGGCCTCCGAGGGGCCCTCATTCATGGTTTCCAGCGCGTAGCGGAAGGCGCCCGGTCCGACGTGCACATCTCCTTGGTAGGGACGGTTGATGGAAGCGATCGCTACCAGCATCAGCGAGAGCAGGAAACTGATCTCGAAGACCTGCACCACGTGCAGCTTGAAGTTCTCGATTCCAAACAGGCAGGTCGAGCCCACCGTGACCAGGCCCCCCACCACCAGCACGGCCCAGAGCAGCGCGGGCAGGTGCTGCCGGCTCTGCAACAGGCGAATTCGCCGGTGCTCGGTCATCTCACTCAACTCGGACAAGGAATGGTCCATCACGGTCTGCTCGCTGGCGTTTCTAGGCTGCACGCTGCTCAGCGCGCTCCAGAGCTGCTGCACAATGCGGTGGGCGGTGGGGCTTTGTTTTTCCTGCGCCATGAGGGGCCATTCCTCCCTGATCATGGCCTGGCAATAGCCGCGCGCTAGTTCCTGGATCCGGTCCCGCGATTCGGGCGGGAGGTGGTACGCGAACCGGAAAATGTTCACCAGGCTGTTGGCTTCCTGCTCGGCATTCAGGCGGGCGCCCTGCAGGCTGCTCCACACGCCCGAAAGCATGAACGCGATCAGGACGGCATAGGTGGTACCGATGACGCTCACGTTCGGGCCCACCACGTCATTGTGCGCGCGCCGGGTGGCAGGGTCCCAATAACGGCGCAGCACGCCCAGCGTGGCGAGCGCCGCCGCGATGCAGGCAACGATGATGAACACACTGCCGAGTGCGGTTTGCGCCATGGGTCTGAAGTTCTGGGGCGAGTCGACGCCGTCGCGTGGGCTGGCTCACAGCGGCATCATGTTCGGCTATTGTGAACCCGGCGGGCAAGCAAAAAATAGCAAGGGCAGCTGGAGCAAAAAAGAGGCGCCGAACGGTCCGGCGCCTCTCGCTCCTGTCCACACTTCGCGTTCAGTAACTGGATCCCTTGCTGGCGGCGACGTCTTTCGAAGTCATGTCGAACGTGAGCAGGAAGCCGTTCGTGCCCTTGAACTCATAAGCGTTTGGGCCTTCCCGGTAGGTTTCGATCTCGTTCGGCATCATGACGAAGCCGTCGTTGCGCGGAGTTCCCCAGTAGCGCACATTGGTCAGCACAGCAGGCTCGTTGGTCATGCCCTGGAAGCGTTTCAGCTTAACCTCAGCTGTCTTGCCGCCATTCAGGGTTGCATGAGCCTGGTCCTTGTCATACGTCCAGGTGTCGATGTTCCCCTCGGCCGTCGCAAAGTTCTTCCACTTTACGGGGAAGACGTGTCCCAAAATCTCGCCCAATGCCTGACGTTGCTCTGGAGTGGTGGCCTTGTCGAAGGTGACGAGGGCGCGTTCCATCTGACCCTGCGAGAAGTCGGCGCCCAGATCGCCCGAAATCCAGAACTTTGCCCCGGTGAGTTCGGTCGACCCGTAATGCCCCTTGTTGACCTTATAGGCGTTGTTGAACTTGCAGTAGTGTTCGGTTTTGCCGTTCTCGTGGTGTCCCGCCGGATGTGTGTTGAAATAACACATACAGAAGTGGGGACAACTGCATGCCTCGATCGCGGTCGCATTGATGGCCCAGTCCGCGGACGGGGAAGTGTGTCCGGTGGAGAACCCGAGCGCGGCAACGAGAACCAGCAATAGCACTCTTTGCATGACTCACCCCCTTGGCAGCAAATTATCCTCTCTGGGGTCCCGCTCCGCAACCAGACACTCAGGATGTGTCAGGTTCGTCACGGGCCGGTCTGGTGGTTAGCCCACCTCGACCAGCCCGTAGCTGTACTGCCAGCGGGCGCGCATGTGGCGCAGCGCGCGATCGATCTCCTCTCGCGAAATTTCCGAATTCGGACCGGCCACCACGGCGGCGGCCTCGCGCTTGGCTGCTTCCAGAATCTGGCGGTCGCGGATCAGGCTGGCCACCCGGAAATTCGGGATCCCCGACTGCCGGGTGCCAAAAAACTCCCCGGGCCCGCGCAGTTCGAGGTCGAGTTCGGCGATCTGGAAGCCATCGCTGGTGCGCACCATGGCGTCGAGCCGGCGCTCGCCTTCCTCCGAGACCTTGCCGCCCGTCATGAGAATGCAATACGACTTGGCGGCGCCGCGGCCAATGCGCCCGCGCAGCTGATGCAACTGCGACAGCCCGAACCGCTCGGCGTGTTCGATCACCATGACGGTGGCGTTGGCGACATCGACGCCGACTTCGATCACCGTCGTGGCCACCAGGATGTTCAGTTCGCCCGATTGAAACCGGCGCATGACCTGCTCTTTGAGATCGTTGTCGAGGCGGCCGTGCAGCAACGCGACTTTCAGATCAGGGAAAGTCTGATTGCTGAGTTCCTTGTACATCTTCAGCGCGGCCTTGAGTTCGCCCTCTTCGTTCTCCTCGATCACCGGGTACACGATGTAGGCCTGGTGGCCGGCCGTGACCTGCTTGCGCACGAAATCCCAGACCTCGGCGGAGCGCTCGTCGGAAACCCGCCGGGTGACGATCGGGTTGCGCCCGGGCGGCAGCTCGTCGAGCACGCTCAAGTCCAGGTCCCCGTACAGCGTGAGGGCCAGCGTGCGCGGGATGGGAGTGGCGGTCATCACCAGAACGTCAGGTTCCGGTGGCTCCGAAGCTCCCCGGGGCGCAACCTTGGAGTGAAGCGGAGTGTTCGCTTCCGGCCCCTCCTCATTCGATTTCCGCATCAGCTTCAGCCGCTGCATCACCCCAAAGCGGTGCTGCTCATCGACGATCACCAGGCCCAAGTTGTGGAACTCGACCGTTTCCTCCAGCAAGGCGTGCGTGCCGATGACCAGGTGCGCGTTGCCCTGCGCGATATGGCGGCGGATGTCGCGCTTGCGGTCCGACTCCACCGAGCCCGTAAGCAACACGATCCGGTAGCCTGCGCTTTCCAGGATCCGGCGGGCGGAAAAGTAGTGCTGCTGCGCCAGGATCTCGGTCGGCGCCATCAACGCGACCTGGCATCCGTTCTCGATGGCGATGATGGCCGCCTCGAAGGCCACGATGGTCTTGCCCGAGCCCACATCGCCCTGCAGCAGGCGGCGCATGGGGTAAGGCTTCTCCATGTCGCCGGCGATCTCCTTGAGCACCCGCTTCTGCGCCGCCGTGGGATGGAAGGGCAGGACCTTCTTGATCGCTTCGCGGGCCCGGTCGTTCAGCTGGAACGCGATCCCGGTCTGGGACTTCATCTGCCGGCGCTTGAACTCCAGCCCGAGTTCCACAAAGAAGAGTTCCTCGAAAATCAGGCGCAGGTGGGCCGGGGTGCGCGAAGACTGAAGGTCGGCCAGGCTTTCGCCTTCCTCCGGCCAGTGCACCTTCCAGAAGGCTTCGGCCGGAGACACCAGGCGCATGCGCGAGCGGACAATGGCTGGAAGCGGATCCGGCAGGGTCTGCGGCATGCTTTCAAGGACCGATCGAATGATCCGCCGGAACCAGCGCGAGGTCAGCCGCCCCTGGCCCGCAGACTCGTAGATCGGCACGATACGTCCGACTTCGAGCGACGCCGCCAGCTTCGGGTCCGCGGCGGAGGCGCCCTCCTCGCCCGCGTCCCCCAGGATTTCGAACTGGGGTTGCATGATCTGCAGTTCGCCGTTGCGGCCGGCTTCCACTTTGCCGTACAGGGCGACCATCTGCCCGGGCTTGAAGCGGTCGCGCAGGTAGGTGCCGTGGAACCACAGGCACTTCAGGCGCGCGCGGCCCTGCCCGGCAGTCATCTGAAAGATGGGCATGCGGCGCGTGTGGAACAGGCCTGAGTTTCGGACTTCGGCGATTACGGTCGCCATCTCGCCCGGGCGCAGCTCCGCGATCCCCCGCGGATTCAGCCGGTCCTCGTAGCGGAAGGGCAGATAATAGAGCAGGTCGGCCACGGTATGGATGCCCTTGGCGGCCAGCACCTCGGCCAGGCGTGGACCGATTCCCTTCACGTACTGCACCGGAGTGGAAAGTTCGGGCATGACCACAGTCGCCCTCATCGTAACAGGCCAAAGGCCAGGGAGAACCGCGGCATCGGTGGCTGCGCCTTCGGGAACTGGGAGCCCCAAGCCGGGTGTCTAGATCGATATTGAGTGTGAATCTGCTGCAGTCGCTGTTGGCCGTGCTGCTCGGCAACGCCGCGTACTTCGTGCTGATGCCCTCGCTTCCACCCGCGGCCCGGCACCGTTTGTTCCAGGTTGATCTGGGACTGGTGGTGGACTTCTGGTTCTGCCTGGGGGCGTTTGGGCTCATCCGCACGGCCCAGTGGTGGCGGCACCGCCGGCGCTAGGCTGCCGCACCCCAGGGAAAGCGCCTTCTGGGCCCGTCTCCCTCATCTTTCCTGTGGGATACCGCAGGTTACTTTGGGTACTTCGGTGACCCCAGCCGAAGCAGCTAGAATCTCCCTGCCTGCAATGCAGAAGATTGCCATTCTTTACGACGCTAGCCAGGCCGTGCTTTCCACCTTCGATCTGGACGAGGTGCTTCGCCAGATCGTGCTGATTGCACGGGACTATTTCCATCTGCAGAACGTGGCGATCCTGCTTCTCGACAAGAAAAGCAACGAACTCTACCCGCGCTGCCAGCTCGGCTGGGACCCCGGCCACGAGCAGACGCGGTTGCCCCTGGATCGGGGCATCACGGGTGCAGCGGCGCGCCTGAAGCGCCCCATCTACGCGCCCGATGTTGCCAAGGATCCCTTCTATGTGAGCTCGGCACACCGCACCAAGTCGGAGTTGGCGATCCCGCTGATGGCCAAGGCCGAGGTCGTCGGGGTACTCGACTGCCAGAGCGAAAACCTCAATCACTTCGACAACGACACCATCGACCTGCTCACCCTGTTCTCGACGCAGGCCTCCATGGCCCTGCAGAATGCGCAGCTCTATTCCTTGGAGCGGCAGCGGGCGCGGCACCTGGAAGTCATCAACGCGATTGCGCGCGAGACCACCGCCGTGCTTGACCAAGAGCACCTGCTGATCAAGGTCTGCACCGTGATCCAGGAGACCTTCCAGGTCGGGCATGTCTCGGTGCTGCTGCGCGACGACGATGGCCTGCTGCTGCGCGCCAGCCATGGCCGGTTTACCGCCTGCGCCGCGGCGGGCGGGCGGCTGCCGGCCAATGCCGGTTTGTGGGGGCGCGTACTGGCCTCGAGCCGGTCTCTGATTGAAGACGATGTGCAGGCCTGTCCCGAGTACGTCGGTTTCTACGAGGAAACGAAATCCCGCATGGCCATTCCGCTCGTCTCGTTCGGCCAGACCCTGGGGGTGCTGATACTGGAGAGCGAACAGACCGGCAAGTTCCAGGAAGGCGACGTGGAGTCGCTGGAAGCGGTGGCCGACATCTGCGCGACGGCGATCCAGAATGCGCACTACGTCGAGCGGGTCAAGCAACTCGCTTACCTTGACGGCCTCACCGGGATTTTCAACCGCCGCTATTTCGAGTTGCGGGTGGTGGAGGAGATTGACCGCGCCCGGCGCTTCAACAGCGGCATGGCGGTGCTCATGGTCGACATCGACCAGTTCAAGCGGCTGAATGACGAGTTCGGGCACCTGTTGGGCGACGAGGTCCTGCGGCAGGTGTCGTCCATCTTCCACGGGCAGCTTCGCAAGATCGACGTCGTCTGCCGCTACGGCGGCGAAGAGTTCGCCGTCCTGCTCTCGCAGACCAATCCGCAGCATGCCCTGCAGGTCGCCGAGAAACTCCGGCGGCTGGTGGAGAACTGGCAATTCCCGGGCGTGCCCCGCCCGGTGACCATCAGCGCGGGGGTGGCGACGTTTCCCGACCACGGAACCACCCGCGACGAATTGGTGAAATCGGCCGATGCCGGCCTCTATGCCGCCAAGCAACGCGGACGGAACCGCGTGCTTCTGGGGCCAACCCACTACAAGACGGCAGCACAGGGAACCTCGAGCTGACAGCGAACCACCCGGCCGGCTGAGCGGTCCCACCCCTGCGCCCACCGGACTAGATTTGCATCCAGTCGCCGTGCATTTCGTGCCGCACGCGCTCCATCTGCTTCTGGCTTTCCCGCAGCACCTCCCGCCGTTGCTTCTGCAATTCGCGCTGCAGCTTTCTGCCCTGCTCACGCATTTCCTGCTGGCGTTTGCACATCTGTTCCCGGGCCTGCTCTATGGCAGACTGGGCTTCCCGCAGGGCCTTCTCGATTTCCGGTCTTTGCTGCTCCACTTCCTGTTTCGCCGCCTGCATGGCCTTTTCGATCTCGGGCTTCAGGTTCTCGGCAGCCTTTCGGGATTCCTCAATCGCAAACTGCAGCTGCGGCTTCAGTTCCGCCAGCCGGCTTTGCGCCTCGGTCAGGTCGAGCGTGACCTCGGCGTCGAAATCCGGCAGGTCCAAGCTCTCTTCGAACAGCCCTCCGGAGTCTTTGCGCTCGGGCAGCGGCAGGGTAAGGTTCTGCTCGCGCTTTTCGCGGATGATCCCTACGGTCACGCTCCCGGAACTGGTCGAACGGATGGCATGGCTGAAATCGCTGGTGTCATGCACCGCCTGGTCGTTGACGCGGATGATCACATCCCCGGCGCGGAACCCGGCGCGCTCCGCCCGGCTGCCTTTTTCCACTGAACGCACCAGCACGCCCTTGCCATCCTTGGCGCCGAAATATTCCCCCAGCTGCGGGGTGATGTTCTCGACCATCAGGCCGCTGCGCAAGGAGGAGTGCACAACCACCACCGAGACCGGGACGTCGAAGTCCGGCATGCTGGGCATCGCGGGCATCTCGAACCTGAAGTCTTTGGGATGCGTGTTCCATGCCGTGGACTTCTTCCGGTCGGCGAGTTGTACTTTCAGGGTAAGCGGCTGGCCATCGCGGCTGATCCCCAGGGTCACAACGCGCCCCGGAGGTGTCTCCCGGATCATGCGGCGCAGTTGCGCCCCGCTTTCCACCTTGGTGTCGTTCATGGTCAGGATGACGTCGTGCTCCCTGAGCCCGGCCTTTCCGGCGGGCGCGTCCTGATCGACCATGGTGACCTCGACTCCCCGCTCGTCCTTCAGCTTGAGCGCGGAGAGACGCTCGGGCGTGACGTCGGCGATGTCCACGCCCATGTACGCGCCGGTGTTGTCCTCATCCCCGGCGAAGCCCGTATCCCAGGACCACAACCGGGATTCGCGCGCGCCCGCGCTCTGGTCGGGAATCGGACTGGCAGAGGCGGGGGAAAGGTTGGAGAGGACGAGAGCCAGGAGCGCAGCAACGATGGGTCGGCGCATACGGACCTCCGGACTTGAGAAGCGATCGATGGTTCGGGACGGGCGTTTACGCCCGCCCCCGATTCTTTCAGCGGCTGGCGCGCAGAAACTTGATGTCGCCGGTCGTGGTCCGCACCTTGAGGGTCGGGCCGCCGCCGTTCAGTTTGCCTTCGGCGCTGAAACTCTTCGGCCCCGGCCAATCGCCGCCTTCGCTGCTGACGCGAATGTCGCTGAAGTCGGACCAGATCTTGTGCCCGTTGGCGAGGTCGATGCTGGCGCGCACGGTCATGGCCACATCCGGCGCGATGTAGACCACGATGTCGCCGGCCGAGGTCTCAAGCACCGAATCCATCCGCTCTCCGCTGGACGTGAACTTGGCCAGGATGCCGCCCGCCCCGGTCTGGGCGCGCGCCGCCGAGATATTGTTGAGCTCGATGCGCCCCGCTCCGGTCTCGGCGCGCACCACTCCCTTGGCCCATCCCAGGCGAATGCTGCCGCCGCCGGTTTCCATCTCCACCGGTCCGCCGATGTCGCCCAGTTCGATGTTGCCGCCGCCAGTCGAGACCTTCAGCTTGCCGCCGCACTGCTTGACGTCGATGTTGCCGCCGCCGGCTTCGAGGGTCGCATCCTGCGCCGCGGAAACCAGCATGATATTGCCGCCGCCGGTGGTAGCCGCGACCTTCCCCTTGGCATTTGCGATGTGGATCCGCCCGCCACCGGTCTGCAGGCGCAGGTCTCCGTTCACCGTGCCGATCTCGATGCTGTCGCCGCCGGTTTCGGCCGTGACTGCGCCGCCGATGTCGTCGACGTGAATCTTGCCGCCCCCGCTTTCAGCCTCGACCCTGCCGGCGATCCCGTTGACGGTGACACCGCCGCCGGAAGTTTCCAGTTTTGCCAATTCGAGGTTCCGCGGAACATTGATGACGAATTCGCCGGAGCAGAAGTGATTGCGGCCGCCTTCCCAGTTGCCTTCGATGACGGCACTGTCGCCGCGGCTGGAGGCGTTGATCTTGTACGCTTCAAATTCGCGCCGGGCCTGCCTCTCGCTGGAAGTGTAAGAGTGAGTCCGGATGATGTAGGTGATGTCCTGCTGCGCACTGCCCTGCACGCGAACCGAGCCGAAATCCACCTGGACTTTGAGGGTCTTGGCCGCGGGCAGCGTGCCCGTTACCTCCTCGGTCCAGGCGTCGCCTTCGTGAAACACCCGGGTCTGCTGCGCGAAAGCGACCGAGACCAGCAATGCCGCGATGGCGAAGATTTTTGTGAACTGTGAAACCTTCATGTGCATGATGTTCTTACGTGACTACTGGGTCGAACATGTCCCGTTGAGTGACGTGCCTCCGTGTGTAGGAGCCAGGGGCTCCGAGTCTTTCTGGCCCGGCCATCCAGCCGGAACATCGCCAAAATTGTTCGGCATCGCCAGCATGATGCCGGGTTGAAACCATTAATCGATCTCGGGCAGTTGTGCCAGTACGGTGCGCGCCTGCGAGCGGATGTACTGGTTCTGGTCGGTCTCGGCCAGATGCTGCAACGCGGCCCGCACGCTGCTGTCAGCCTTCACCGGCTCCAGCAGCAGCAGGGCCTGGGTCCGTACGCCCTGGTTCTGGTCGGCGATCAGCGCGTTCAGCACCGCATCGCGCACCCGGACGTCGTCTTTCACATAGGACCCCAGGCCTTCAATCGCCTTCAGGCGCACGCCCGGGTTGTTGTCGTAGCGCAGGGCATACATGAGGGCCTCGCGCACGCGCGTGTCGTCCGGTTTCTGCGTCAGCAGGTCGACCGAATCCATGCGCACACCTGAGCTGTAATTGCTGCGCGCGGCAAACAGCAAGAGCTGCTGAATGCGCTGGTCATTGACCGATCCCTGCGCTTCCTCGGTGTGGACTGTGTCGTACTTGATGGTGACCTGGTTGGAGCCGGGTTCCTGGGTGACGGAGCGGATCCCGCTGATGGAGGCTTCGGTGACTTGCGGCTGTGGGCTTGCCGCCAGGTCGGGACCATTGTTCCTGGGCAATCTCGCCATGGTGGCAATCCCGCCCCCAAACCCGATCATGAAAATCACGGCGGCCAGCGCGGGCGAGAAGCGAACCTGGCGCAGCCAGTGGGTCGGGTCAAACACCAGCCGCTGCCAGAAGCCACCCTGCTCCGCGGTCTCCAGCCCTTCCTGCAGGCCCATGCGGGAAGCCGCCAGCAGGTTGGGCGAGGGCTCGGTCACGGGCAGCTTGGAGAGCGTCGCATGCAGAGCGCGCGCCGACTTCAGCTCCGCCGCGCACTCGGGGCAGCGTCCCAGGTGCTGCTCCAGCTCATACCGAGCATCATCGGCAAGCTCGTTATAAATGTAGAGCAGAATGTTTTCTTGTACCCATTCGCACTTCATAATGGCACCCCTTCGGGGTCACTCCTTATAAAAATCGACTCCGACGCTAGCGCAAGTCGGCCAGTGCGCCGCGCAGTTTTTGCGTGGCCCGGAACAGCGTATTCTTGGCCGTCTCTTCTGTCGTGTTCAAAATCTCTCCCACGGTCCTCAGCTTCAGGCCGTGATAATGCTTCAACTCGAAGACCATGCGCTCGCGTGGGGTCAGCTTCTCCAGCGCGCCATTGATCCGGTCGCCGAGCTGGCGGCGCATGAGGTCCCGTTCAGGGTTCGCCCCCGCGCGGCCGTCCGGCACCTGGTCCAGCAGGCTGTACTCCTCGCCCGACGCGTCGGTACCGACCGGCGCATCCTCCTTGCGCACCTGCCGCTTGCGCAGGTGGTCCAGGCACAGGTTGGTAACGATGCGGTAGATCCACGTGTAAAACGAGCACTCGAAACGGAAGCTGCCTACGTTCTTGTAGGCCTTGAGGAAGGCGTCCTGAAAGATGTCCTGGGCGTCGTGTTCCGACCCGGTCAGGTGCAAGGCCAGGCGCAAGACCGCCTGATCGTAGTGACGAACCAGTTCCTCGAAGGCGGCGCGATTGCCGCGCTGCGCCTCGCGGATCAACATCGTGTCGTCGATGCGGTTACCTTGCCCGGCCATGTGGCCCCGTGCCGCGGGGTCCTGGGTTGTGCCACTCTGGTTCGGCCGCGCGACCCTGGCGCCCGGGTGGGAACGTTCGCCAACCGTCATTGGTACTGCCCACGCTTCGGCCGGCATTCTTCTGTCCTTCGTCCTCGGCAGACCCGCGTTTGGTTAGTCGCTGGGTTTGCATAGTGATGGACGAGGCAGAACCCCATCGGTGAGCACGCCTGGGGAGCGATTGGCAATGTGCTTGCCTTCCCGGTGGCCGCTGTAAGTCGCTGGCACCCCATAACTTGCCGACCTCTGACGCCACTGCCGGAACGATGGGAGACACCCTCGCCCTGTCTCGAACCCCAGGAAATTGTAAAAAGTTGGTCAAATTCCGACTGACCTGGGACTCCCCACGCCCCAAGAGTCTTCCCCATCCCACAGGATACCGCTGCCGGGACGGCCCTGGAGGCGCTGGGCACTGCCCCTAAAAACACCACCGCGGGCGTTCCCCCGCGGCCAACCCTGCCGATCGAGGACCGCCCGCGGCGAAAGATCCTTACTCGGTCGCCTCTTTTTCGATCACGACCTTGAGGTGGGCCGTGACGTCCTTGTGCAGCTTCACCGGAACCTCGAACTCCCCCAGCGACTTCAGCGGCTCGTGCAGCTGGATCTTGCGGCGGTCGATGTGGAAGGACTTCTTTTCCAGCGCCTCGGCAATGTCGCTCGAGGTGACCGAACCGAACAGCTGATCGCTTTCCCCCGAGCGACGCCGGAACGAAACCGAGAGCCCTTCGAATTGCTTGGCCAGCGCTTCGGCCTCGCTCTTCTCTTTGGCCGAGCGGCGCACCGCGGCTGCCTTCATCTGCTCAATGACGGCCTTGTTGGCAGTGTTGGCCTCAATGGCCAGCTTGCGCGGGAGCAGGAAATTGCGGCCGTAGCCCTCGGCAACCTTCACCACGTCGCCACGAGAGCCGAGCTTGGGGACATCTTCCTTCAGAATGACTTCCATGAGTTAACCCCTAATTTTGTAATTGTGTAATTTGGTAATTGGGTAATTGAAAGTCAAAATCAAACTTTGCAGTCGCTTGCGGTTCCGCGCAGATTCGGTAAGAGAGAGAAATTACTCAATCACCAAGTTTCCCAATTACTCAATCGCCTACATCGCCCGCCCAGCGAAGGGCAGCAGCGCGATGTTGCGCGCCATCTTGATCGCGGTCGACAGCCGGCGCTGGTGTGGCGTGCAGACCCCCGTCAGCCGCCGCGGCACGATCTTTCCGCTTTCCGCCACAAATTGCGCGAGCAGGCGAACGTCCTTGTAGTTGATGTTTTCGATCTTCTCGACGCAGAACTTGCAGACCTTCTTGCGCCGGAAGTACTTGCGTCCGCCTTCGCGGGGACCGCCCGGGCCGCCCGGACGCGGTCCGCGGCCGCCTGGCCGTGGACCATGACTGTCGGAACCCGACGGTCCTTCAGCCGTCGCGGTCGGTGCTTTCGTTTCTTCCGCCATGATGCTCCTTCACGTGTAGCGCGGGCGCCCTCGCCCGAGCTTTGGATTGCGTGGAGCGGACACTTACGTCCGCTGCGTTGAACTTAGGGTGGCGGGGTACGCCGGCCCTACACCGCTGCCGGCGCAGCCTCTCCGCCCTCGGGCGCCGCTGCCGGGGCTGCCGAGGTCTTCTTGCGTGCGTCGCGGATCGCCTTGATCTTGTCCAGGCGCTTCTGCTCTTCATCGATGCGCACGCTCAGGAACTTGATCACCGGTTCGGTGACGCGCAGGCGGCGCTCCAGTTCGTGGATCACCGCGCCCGAGCCCTCCACCGTCAGCAGGATGTAAATGCCTTCGTGAAAACGGCGCACGGTGTACGCCAGACGGCGCTTGCCCATACGCTCCACGCTCTTGACCGTCCCATTGGTGGTGGAGACCGCCGTCTCCAGGGTCGAAATCAGCTTGTCGAGGTCCTCTTCCGCCATGTCCGGGCGGACGATGAACATCAGCTCATACGTACGATTCATGCGTTTTTCTCCAAATCTTCTAGGTCGCGTTCGGCGCTGCCTTGTCGTCCTGTTTGCGGTTAAAGCGGTTCATCGCCGCTGCCGGACCTTCCGTCAAAATCACCTTCACCGCTGCGGCAGCCCGGTCGAGGACTTCGTCGACGACCTTCAGCTGCCGCCGGGTGAACGGCCTCAAAATGCGCTTCTCGGGCGCGATCCCCAGGCGGACGCGCAGGAACTCCTGCGTGCCGAGCGCCCCGATGATCGACTTCATCCCGTTATGTCCCGCCGAACTGCCCCGCTGCCGGATGCGAATCGTCCCCAGCGGCAGGTCCAGCTCGTCGTAAATCACGATCAGGTCCGACTCCGGACGCAGCTGATATTCGTTCAGCAACTCCTTTACGGCGATGCCGCTCAGGTTCATGAACGTATCGGGTTTGGCCAGCAGGACGGGCTGGTCCCCGATCTGCGTCCGGCCCGTGAGGGCGCGGCACTGATGGTTCCTCACTTCCACCGCGTGATCGCTTGCGATGCGGTCGATGGTGAGAAACCCGAGGTTATGCGGCGTGAACTGATACTCGATTCCAGGATTGCCCAGTCCAACGATCAGTTTCACGCCTTATCGCTCGCAGCTCGTAGCTCGCGGCCTCAGATCCTTCGCTCCCCTCCGGTTGACCGCGGCAGGCCCAGCTCTTCGCTTGCCCTGGACCGCCGAGCGTACCCGAACGCGGCGTAGGGCCTGCCAAACGCGGTCACTTCTTCTCCTTCTTCTCGGCCTTTTCTGCCTTCTCCGGGGCCTCGGCAGCCTCTTCCTCGGTCTCCTGCTTGCCCTTCTTGATGACTTCGGGTTCGGCCGGAGCCGCGGCTTCGGCCGCAGCGGCCTCAGGCGTCGGAGCGACTTCTTCCTTCACCGAGGTCACGTGCGCGACCGGCTGGTTCTCGTCGGTCAGGTACGCGAACTTGCCGCTGCGCGGCAGGTCGGCCACGCGCAGCACCTTGCCGAAGACCAGTTCGCTGACGTCGGCATCGATGTGGCTGGGGATGTCGGAAGGCAGACACTCCACTTCGACTTCGCGCAGCATCTGCTCCAGAATGCCGCCCTGCTGCTTCACGCCCGCCGCTTCGCCCTTCAGCAAGATCGGGACCTTGACCGCCAGCTTTTTGTCCATGGCGATCCGCTTCACGTCGATGTGCAACAGCTTGCCCTTGATGGGCTCGTACTGCCAGTCGACGATCATGGCCTTGGTCTTGGAGCCATCGAGGGTGAGATCGAAAATCGTGTTGTGGCCGGTTTCCGAGTTCAGGATGCGGGTCACCTGGCGCGGATCGACCGAAACGGCCTTCGCCTCCTGCCCCGCTCCATAAACGACCGCCGGAATCTTGCCCTGCTGGCGCACCCGCCGGGCGTCATTCTTGTTCCCCGGCGTGCGGGGCTGCGCTTCGAGTGTGTTGGTGTCGATTGCGGTTGCCATAATTTCGTTTCCTGCCTAGCTGAATAATTTGCTGACCGAAGTTTCCTCGTGAATGGACTGGATGGCGCGGCCAATCAGCCCGGCGATCGAGAGCTTGTGGATCTTCGGCTCTCGCTGCGCCGCTTCGCTCAGCGGGATCGTGTTCGTGACCACCACTTGCGTGATGGGGGACTTGGAAATGTTTTCTACCGCGGGATCGGAAAACACCGGGTGCGAGCAGCATGCGTACACCGCGGTCGCGCCGTTTTCCAGCAGCGCATGCGCGGTCTTCACCAGCGTTCCGGCTGTGTCGATCAGATCGTCGATGACCAGGCAGTTGCGCCCCTTGACGTCGCCGATCACGTGCATGACTTCCGCCACGTTCATCTCGACGCGGCGTTTGTCGACGATGGCCAGCGCAGCATCCATTTTCTTCGCGAAGAAACGGGCGCGCTCCACGCCTCCGGCGTCGGGCGAGACCACCGTCAGGTTCGGCAGGTTCAGCTCCTTGAAGTAGCTGACCAGCACCGGCGAGCCGAACAGGTGATCGACCGGGATGTTGAAGAAGCCCTGCAACTGCGGCGCGTGCAGATCGACCACCAGGGCGCGGTCGGCGCCTGCCGTTGTCAGCAGGTCCGCCACCAGCTTCGACGAGATCGGCACACGCGGCTTGTCCTTGCGGTCCTGGCGGGCATACCCGTAGTAGGGAATCACGGCCGTGATCCGCCTCGCCGAGGCCCGCTTGAGCGCGTCGATCATCAGAAGCAATTCCATCAAATGCTCGTCCACGGGGCGGCAGGTCGGCTGCATGACGAAGACGTCGGCGCCACGCACGTTCTCCTGGATCTGCAAGTAACATTCGCCGTCCCGGAAGCGCGTGATCATGGCTTGACCGCGCGTCAGCCCCAGGAAATGGCAGACTTCATCAGCGAGAGCTTCGTTCGCGGTCCCGCTGAAGATCTTGAATTTCTCGTCCACGCGCGCGCGCGTCTTGCGCTCGCTCTTCTCTTCAGGCACCTGCTGGCCTTTTTTTTCCGCCGGCGTCGCTAAAGTTGCCATGTGGGCTCTCTCGTAGACTGTGAAAAGGTTCCGGTTTGGGCCTTGTGAGGGCGGAGCTGGTAAGCCCTGGCCCCGCGACCCGAAACGAAATCTCATCCCCAACGCGACCGAACAGAACTGGCTGGGCCGCTAGGATTCGAACCTAGACAAAGTGCTCCAAAGGCACTTGACCTACCATTAGTCGACGGCCCAGTAGGTGCAGTTTCAAGTTTCCAGTTTCGGGTTCCAAGTGGGGCTGCCCTAAGTGTAGCGCGGTCCTTCCCGCCGGCATACTCGAAACTAGAAACTTGAAACTGGAAACCTCTTCCAATACTGGCCCCGCGTCAAGGTGACCGTCGCCTGTGCCGGGATGCCTTGTTTTCCCAACCGGGCAGAGGCCTCCTCGGCAGCGCCCCTGGTTGCGAAAATCCCGTACACCGCCGACCCTGAGCCCGACAACGACGCGTAGGCCGCGCCCGCCTTCTCGAGGGCACACCTCACGTCGCGCAGTGCGGGATATTGCGGAAAGACGACCCGTTCGAAGTCGTTTTCGATCCCGGTACGGACAAGGTCGAGAAGTTGGGTCTCGGCCCGGCCCCTGCCTCGGGCAGGGGCACCGGCGCAGCGCCCTTTCGAGGTCTTCTCCCAAGGCACGCTGCTCAGCCACGCGGAAACCTCACGGCTGAACCCATTCATTCTAGCGGAGGGCTCGGGAAGCGTCAATTTGGCTGCGGCGGCATCCCAATCGGCAAACGCCTTCGGCGTCGAAACCCCGATCTCGGGCGTCGCGATCACGCAGGGCGTTGACGGAAGGTCGGCCAGGGGATACACCTGCTCCCCGCGCCCTGCGCCCAGAACCGTTCCGCCCACAAGAAACAAGGGAACGTCGGAGCCCACCTCCGCCGCCAGGCGCAGCCGGTCCCCGGCCGGAAGTCGCTTCTTCACGGCGACCTCCAAGGCAAGCAGAGCCGAAACCGCATTGCCTGAAGCCCCGCCGAGTCCGCCCTGGATCGGGAGCCTTTTCTCGATTTCCAGCACCACGCGGCCCTTGGCCCCCAACGCCGACATCCCCAGCTCGAGCATTCGATAGCAGGTGTTGGTCTGGTCGGTGGGAACGCGCCGGTCAGCGCAGCGGATTTCGATACCGGAACCTCGCTCCAGGCGCAACCGAAGAATGTCGTGCAGCCCGATCGTCTGGTAGACCGTCCGCAGCTCGTGGAATCCGTCCGGGCGGCTCGGGCCAATGCACAAGCCGAGGTTGATCTTGGCGAAAGAACGGACGGTTACCGGCATGGAGCGTTGATTGTAGAGGCTCAGGCGGAAGTTTTGGAACCCGACTCAAGGCGCGGGCCGAGCGCCGGAGGCGGGGCACCCCAGCTTTCCGCTGTTTTTGCGGACCCTGAGTCGTTGAAGCCAGCAGCTACGGCCGCCGCTTGTGATAAATCGCGAACTCGAACCCCGGGTTCGGCGGGAACAGTTCCGCGACTTTCCGCAGACGCTCTGCCATGGCGGAGGGCGCCAGCAGCGGATAGTCCCGTTCGCGCAGATCGTAGTAATCGACGTCGAGGTACAGCGAAAGCAGATAAATCGAGATCGCGTCCGAAAATGCCGCGCCGAAATACTCGTTCTTATACTTCTCGGCGTCGGGGCCTCCGCCGGTCGCGCCCTTACGGGCCTCCCAGGCATCGAGCGAGGTCTCGCCGCGCACTCCGGCTTCCACCTGCTTCCAGGCCAGGTCGGCGAATGCTTGCGATACCCCGATCCGCTCCACCATCGCGTGCCCGACGTTGATATAGAACTCGAAGGCCACCGAGAAGCGGTCGTCCATCAGGCGGGTAGAGATGAATACACACTGGGCGTCGCCCAGGTTCAGGTTCCGGTGGCAAACTGCGTTGTCGCTCAACTCCACGTCGTAGCGGTCGGCGATCACCGTACTCTCGCCCTGGCTGACCGTCAGCGGAACAAAATAGTAGGCTTTCCGCTCCAGCGCCGCCGCGGCGTTGCTGGGCACCGCGGCAATCATCCGCTCCAGGTCCTTGTCGGAGATGGTGACCTCCCCCGACATCGCGAAGCAGATGCCGTTGGACGCCTGGTTTACGGGAGTCAGGCGAACCACCTCGGCCGGGGTTCGCGTCAGGACGGGAGCGGCATGCGACATATCCCAGTTATTGTAACGCAGCGTATACAAAGGCCCGCCAACGGGACGGCAGACCGTGTAGTCTAGTCCTATATGGCAGTTGCTCCAAAAGCCCGGCGGCCCCACTGGTACGGGGTGCCGGCCCGGGTCCTGTTGGTCACCTTTCTGCTGACCCTGCTATCGCTGGCCGTCACCCTCTTCGTCACCATCCTGCTGACCGTTGCCGGAGCAGCGCTGCGGCATACCAGCCCCAATCTCCCGTTTGCCTATCGCCACATCGCCTTCCCGGTCGCCCTGGGCGTGGGATCGGTGGTTCTGCTCGTTACTCTGGCCATGGAAATCCGGCACTTGCGCCAGGCCGGGGCCCTGGAGGGGATTGCCCGGGCCAGCCGCCAGGACCGGGCCAACATCAGTTGCCCATGACCCGTCCGCGCATTGCCATCCCCGTGCCGCACTCCGGCGACCCGGCCTATGCCGCGCGCGCCCTGCCGCAATACGAAAAAGCTGTGGAGAGGGCGGGCGGCGAGCCGGTTACCGTCCCGCTCGGCCAGCCGGCCTCGGCCGTGCTCAAGCTGGCGGGCAGCTGCGATGCCGTGCTCCTCCCCGGCAGCCGCGCCGATGTCCAGCCGTCCAAGTATGGTGCCCCTCGCGACCCGAAAACCGCCGAAGCCGACCTGCTCCGCGATGCCGTCGACGACCTCCTCCTGCGCGATGCTTACCGGCACCGCAAGCCGGTGCTCGGCATCTGCTACGGCCTGCAGAGCCTCAACGTCTTTCGACAGGGATCGCTGGTGCAGCACATCGAATCGACGGTGAACCACGAGGCGGGGCGTAAAGTTCCCATCGCCCACGAGGTGGCGGTCGAGGAGCAATCCCGGTTGGGAAGCATCGTGGGGCAGGCGGGCTCCGAGTTGACCAAACTAGCGGTGAACTCCAGCCACCATCAGTCCGCCGAGAAGATCGGAGCAGGGTTGAGAGTTTCAGCGCGCTGTCCCGACGACGGGGTCATCGAGGCGGTCGAGGGCACGGACCCCGAGCACTTTGTGCTCGCCGTGCAGTGGCACCCGGAACGTTCGCTGGACGACGCTCCGTCGCGGAGCATCTTCCGCGCCTTCGTAGAGGCAGCAGAAAGCTGGCGGAAAGAACCGGCCACGTAGGGACCGCCGCCCTCGGCTGTCCGGCGGAGCGAAGCTCCGCTGTCCGCGTCGTGCCCTTGGAACTTGTCCTTCCGGCACTGCTCGAAGCGCAGGCCGGAGGACTCCGCGCTCCCCGTCAGCTTCGGGGCGATTTTTTGGCTGGCGCGGCTTTCTTCGCAGCCGCCGCCCGCTCCAGCAGCACTACCACGTTCGCAACCGCCGCGTTGTCGGTCCCAATGCCTTCCGGGGTTTTGGCCTTCAGGCCTACGCAATCGATGGAGATCCCCAGCAGTTTCGCTACGTGCCCGCGAATGTTGCCGGCGTGCGGCCCGATCTTGGGCGCGAGCAGAATCAGCGACGAATCGACATTCCCGATGCAATACCCCGCCGCCTTCACCCGCTGCAGAGCCTCTTCCAGAAAAACCGCGGAGTCGGCCCCCTTCCACTGCGGATCGGAGGGCGGGAACAGGGTGCCGATGTCGGGAGCGCCGATCGCGCCCAGCAGCGCATCGGTGAGGGCGTGCAGCAGCACGTCGCCATCGGAGTGGCCGCCCAGTCCCTTGCTGTGATGGATCCCCACGCCTCCCATCTTCAGAGGCACGCCGGGCACGAACTCGTGCGAGTCCCAGCCGAATCCGATGCGGTATGCAGGTTTCATAGTCTGCTCGCTGTTCGTGCCTCACGGCCCCAGCCGCCTAGCTAGCTCTGGCTGCGCAGGTAAAACTCGGCCAGTTCCATGTCGCCGGGAGTGGTGATCTTGAGGTTACGCGGCGACCCCATGACGACAGCCACCTCGTGTCCCGACCGCTCCACCAGCGAAGCCTCATCGGTACCGATGAACCCATCGGCCATGGCCTCGTCGAACGCTTTTTTCAGCACGTGATAGCGGAATCCCTGCGGCGTCTGGGCCAGCACCACGTGTTCGCGCGGGATGGTCGCGGTGATCAGGGCACCCTCGGCCGTGCGCTCGACTTTTTTCACCGTGTCCACGGCCGGGGTTCCCGCGATCGCGGCGCCAAACTTCTCCGCCCCACGAATTACTTCCTCGATGATTGTCTCGGTCACGAACGGTCGCACCGCATCATGCACCAGCACGATGTCGTCTGGCGCGGCCGTAACCGCCACCAGCGCATTGGCGACCGAATTCTGCCGGTGCTGGCCGCCTTCGACAAGTTCGACCTTCTTTTTCAAAATGTCCTTGGCCTCGGCTTGCAGCCGCTCGCCGAACCCGGCGATCTCGTCCTTGCGCAAGGCCACGTAGATTTCCTCGACCCGCCGGCTTGCCGCGAACCTGCGCAGCGTATGGATCAGGATGGGCGTGCCGCCCAGTTCGGTGAATTGCTTGGAAGGCGGCTTCCCCTTGGCGCTGCCCGCCGGCAGCATGCGCGTCCCCAGTCCGGCTGCCGGAATGATGACCACCACCTTCATGGCGCGCGAAAGTATACGGTTCGGCAGGACCGGGTTTCAAATCGCAGCCGCTCGCCCATGACCTCAGAAGATCTTTACTTTGAACGTCAGGTACTTCTTGGGATTCTCGCGAATCGCCTTCACCAGCTGCCGGGTCTCGATCAGCATCTGGTCGGCGTTGTTGTAGAGCGAAGGGTCCTTGAAGAGCTTGCCTGCCGTTCCTTCCCCGGCCTCGAGGCGCTCGCTCAGAACCGACAGCTTGGTGATCATGGTATCGAGCTTCTGCCCGAGCGCTTCGTCTTTGGCGAGTTTGCCGATCGAGCCTTTGCCCGCGTTGATGTCCTCGGTAAGCTTTCTCACGTTGGCAACGGTCTCGTTGGCGTTGTTGTAGAGCGCCGGATCCTTGAGGAATTTGCCCGCGGTCCCCTTGCCCTGCTGCAGGTCATCGATCATGGCATTCACCTTGTTGATGGCCGCCATGACCTGGTTATAGGCATCTTCGTTGGAGATCAGCTTGCCCAGGCTGCCCTGTCCGGTGCGCACCTGGTCCACGATTCCCTTGAACTCCGTCACCGTGTCGGCAAAGCGGTTGTACAGACCCGGATCGTAAATCAGCTTGCCGATCGAGCCCTGCCCGCTTTCCACGAACGCCAGGATGCGGTCGGTGCGCTTCAGCAGCGCATCCAGGTTCTGCAGCGTGCTCTGGCTGGCGCGCACCACGTCCTGGATCTCGGGCGTCTCGCGCGTGGCCAGCGTATCGCCGTCCTGCACGACCGGACCCTTGGCGTGCGAGCTGTCGATGTTGATGTAGGTCTCGCCCAGCACTCCGGCCGTGCTCATCGAGGTGACCGAGTCCCTGCGGATGCTCCGGATGTACTTGGTGGTCACCTTCATCGTGACCTCTACCGGTGTGGGTTCTCGTTCCGGAATGATGCGGACCGAGGTCACGTTCCCCACATCCACGCCCTGCAGCCGGACCGGTGCCCCGTTGCGCAGCACTTCCGCGTCGTCGAAATAGGACTTCAACGAGATTTTCGGCGTGAACAGGCCGGTGGTGCCGCTCATCAGAAAAATGAGCACCGCCAGCGTAACGCTGGCAAACAACACGGTCAGGCCGACCCGCAGTTGCGACCATCGAAGCTGCTTCTGGCTAGGCACGCATCCCTCGCCCGGACCATGTACGGCGCCCGGCCCAAGCCTTCAACCGATACCCGCAACCCCGCGGCGGCAGGTCGAATTGCGCTGATCATAGCAGACCCACGCAGCCCCACTACAGGTCAAGCGCGCGGGGTTGCAAGCGTAGGAAACAGCCCCAAGGCCAGCAGGTAGGCCGCGGCCCCGCCCGCCAGCGTCACGTTCAGGCCGAAGTGGATGGCGATCACCATCGCCAGCACCGACCCCAGTACGCTGGAGGCGGCATTCATCGCCCAGGCCCACTCCACCGAATTGTCTTCGAGATTGGCCGGCTCGCCGAGTTCCGAAGCCGGCAGTTCGACTTCCCCCGTGCCCGCCAACGCCCGCAATCCGGTGGGGAAGGGCATCCCCATCGCCAGCCCCAACGGAACCAGCACCACGGCGCTCAGCAGCAGCTTCAGCACGAAAGCCAGCCCGATGAAGGCTTCCAGGAACCTGGGCAGCGCCCAGGTGTTCAGCCCGATGCCCGCAAACAACACCACCAGCGGGACCCATCCTCGCGCCGCCTGCGACAGCCAGCGCCGCGACAACAGGCTTCCCGCCCCGCTCGACAGCAGCAGCAGGAAGATCACCACTGTGAGGGCATACGTGGGATGTCCAAGAAATAAGACGAAGCGCTGAATGCAGGAGATCTCGACCAGGATGTAGCCCAGCCCGACGGCCACGAAATACAACATCGACAGCGAGCGCTTGCCCCGGCCGCCCCGCAAGGCCATGGGAAGCAGCAGGAACACGACGACGGCTACGACCGAAATCAGCAGGACGACTCCCAGCACCACGACACCCAGATTGACTTTCCAGTCGATGCCTTTCCGCAGTCCGCCATCATGCAGGATCTGGTCGGTCTTCAGGGTGAAGAAAAAGAAGGGCGCGTCGTCGTTCACCGGAGCCACGTTGTAGGGATAATCGCGCGCGAACGCCCGCGGATCATTGCTCGCGATCAGTTCCGAGAACGCATTCTTCCCTGGTGCCGAAGGCGTGTAGAGGGCCACCAAGTCGGGATGGTCATCGAGGTGTTCCCGCACCCGCGCCTCTTCGCCGGCAGTGAACGGCGACTTCTTCGCCAGCACCACCACCGGAATGCCGTCTTCGTCGAGCGCTCCCTCCGAGACCACCATGAAATGCCCCGCCGGATTGGGTATGCCGATCTGGTGCAGCGCTTCGGTCGCCACCGAGACCACGCGCAGCGCTTCCCGCGGCTGGCGGAATTCCCACCGTGTGATCGCGATCAGGCCGTCGGGCTTCAGGTGCTCGAAATACTCGCGGAAGGCATTGGCGGTGTACAGGCTATTTTCGCTGAGAGCGAAGGCGCCGGCTGCGGTCGAAGCCCAGGTGTCGACCAGCGTCATCTGCACCACGTCGAAAGTTTGCCTGCTGTTGCGGACGAACGATCGCCCATCGGTGACGTGCAGGTGTACTTCCGGCCGCTCATAGAGCCGGTACGAGTAGTCCGCGTACCGCCCGCGCATGATGGTATTGGCGATGATGGGATTGATTTCGATCCCTGTGACGCTGGGGCTGCCATTCGCGACCGCGCGCAGCACGTCCACGCCGCCTCCCGGCCCGATGATGGCGTACTCCCCATGCGGGCGCAGCACGTTCGCCAGCGCAGGCGGCGCGGCCATCAGGTTCCTCTGCCAGTCCGTCCCCTGCCAGCCCTGCGGGTCGACGTTCATGATGTAGGTGGACGCGTCGGCGTCGATCACGATGGCCTTGCCGCCCTCGCCCTGCCGGTCCACTTCCACGCGCGAGATCGCGTTCCAGCGCGCGAACTCCACCCAGGATTTGTCGCGGAACGCGCCTTTGGCGTAAATCACGTCGATCCATCGGCCGGAGGAATTGCCCGCGATCAGCAGGGCCAGCAGGGCCGCGAGAACAACCGCGCGCCTGCGTGTGGTCGCCGAACCCGCCCAGACCCAGGCCGCAATCGCCATCATCCCGCCCGCGGCCAGAATCGAATTCGGCCCGCCCAGCCAGTTCAGCAGCGGAACAATGCTCAGACACGCCAGCGCCCCGCCCAGTAAATCCGCGCCATACAGCCGCGTGACCTTTCCCGCCTGCCGCGCGAACACAACCGAGAACAGAACCCCGGTAAACAGGAAGGGCGCCGCCGAGGCCAGGTACAGCACCGTGAGCTTCCCCAGGTTGTACCAGGAGAGCTCCAGCGATACCGGCACGCGCAGGATGATCTCGAGCACGAGCGGAACCGAAACGGCATTGCATAGGCACAGCCGTGCCGCCAGATCGCGCGTGGCCACCAGCTGCAGCCGATCTTTGAAGATGTAGGCGAACACCCCGCCCGCGCCCAGCCCCAGCAGCGCGATCGAGATCGCCAGAAACGCGAAATGATAGAACAGCACCACCGAGAACAGCCGGGTCAGCACCAGTTCCAGCAGCAGCGCGGCGAAGCTGCTCAGGCCGGTCCCCAGAAGAAAGGTACGCGCGTCGTCGCGGGCTGGGGCGGTCGCAGGTTGGGTTGAAGAAACGGTGGTCGCCATGGTCCGATGGAGCGTCAGTCTAGCAGAGCGGCCGCGGCCCGAGAGCCCGGCCTCAGTCCAGAAGGGGGCGTTCTCAGCGTTCGAGGATCACTTGCGCCATGGCTTGCTCGGCGGTGTGCGTAAGCGACAGGGCGATGTGGTGGGCGCCGAGCTTGGCCGCGAACTCGGCTGCCTTGCCGTGCAGCAGCAGCGTGGGCCGCCCGCCCGGCTGGCGCGACACTTCAATGTCGCGCCAGCGCACGCCGTGGTTCCACCCCGTGCCGATGGCCTTCATCCCGGCTTCTTTGGCCGCAAAGCGCGCTGCGTACCGCTCCACCCGGTTGGCCTTTGACTCGCAGTACCGGATCTCGCCCTCGGTGAACACGCGCTTGAGGAAGCGCTCGCCGTGCCGCGCGATGGTCTCGCGAATACGCGGAACCTCAGTGATGTCGATGCCCGTGCCGACGATCATCGGAAAAACGTTAGCACAATCCTTGCTCGGCAGTCGTTGGTCGTTGGCAACCGCTGGCGAGTTCCTTCAGACTGCAGCGCCGCCGTCTCGGCGGCCGTCATTGCGGCGTCTGGCCGCAACCCGGGGGGACGTTCGCTTCATCATGAAAAGAGCATATCCCCCGCGTACAGGACCTTGCCGTCTACCAGCTGCGCTTCAGTAGTGAGCCGGTGCGGCTTTGGCGGCCGTTCGTTCTCGATGTGCAAGACCGTGTGCCCGTGCGCCGCCAGCCAGTCCGAAACCAGCATGCGATGGCACTGGAACCACGCCTTCTCCGCGCACATGCAGGCAGTCCGCGAGTCCTTGGCAAGTCCCACCAGCTTCCCGGCGGCCTCCTCGAACTCGGGCGTCAGCATGTAGTCGGCATAATTACGGAACGAACTGTTCCGCAGTGCGGTGTTCGGCGAGTCCTTGCGGATCTTCTTGCGGTATCCGCCGAGCGACTTCATCCATAGGTAGCGTATTCCGGCCCCGGCGAGTGCTGCCTCCAGCGATTCCCGATTGAAGTGCGGCAGTCGCCGCGACATCGGGAAGGCGCGGATATCGACCAGCGTCTCGATTGAGTGCGCCTTGAGCGCCGCAACCAGCTCGTCGAGCGTGCGCGTGGAGTGACCGATGGTATAGAGCGTGGCCAACGCGGTCTTGGTCGATGCGGGGCTGCTGGCCAAGTCGATAGAGACGACGGCCGGCTCGCGATTCGGAGCCAGTTATGTTGTCATTCCCAGCCGTCCGGAGCCGCGCCTGCGCGGTGAGGACGAGCGCGGAATCTGCTTCTTGCGGTCAGAGGGTTTCACTTCTCCGCGATTTTGCTGCACCCCTCTACGACCGCCGCTTCCTGCTGCGGAAGAACCGTCCGCAGATCGAGCAGCACGCGGCCGTCCTGCACCCGGGCGATGATGGGCGTCTCAGACGCGCGGAAGCGCGCCTGCATTTCGTCCGCGCGCAGGCCCTTCACCGCGACGGCAATCAATCGCGTGGGCAGCGTGGCCGATGGCGCCGCTCCGCCCCCGATCACCGACTCGCCATCGAGGATTTCCACTTCCAACCCGGGTACAGCGCGCAGCTTCGCGGCCAGTTTGCTCGCTCGCGCGCCAATCTCTTCTTTTGACGTCCGCATCATGCCCAGCACAGGGATCGCACTATGGTCACCCTTCACGTACGCCAGCAGGGTCGCTTCCAGCGCGGCATACGTGAGCTTGTCGACGCGCAGGGCGCGGAACAGCGAATTTTTCCGCATGCGCCCGATCAAATCAGCTCGCCCCGTCAGCATGCCCGCCTGCGGCCCCCCCAGCAGCTTGTCGCCGCTGTAGGTCACCACGTCCACGCCGGCGCGCAGGCTCTCGGCCACGCTCGTCTCGCCACTGACCCCGACGGTTCGCAGGTCGAGCAGCGCGCCGCTGCCCAGGTCCTCGACGAGCGGGATGTTCCGCGCCCGTGCCAGCGCGACCAGATCTTCCAGCGCCGGCTGCTCGGTGAAGCCCGTAATCTGAAAATTCGAGCGGTGCACGCGCAGCAGCAGCCGCGTCTTCTCGTTGATGGCCTGCTCGTAGTCGGAGATGCGGGTGCGGTTCGTGGTGCCGACCTCCCGCAGGATGCCGTTCGACTGCGCCATCACGTCGGGAATGCGGAACGAGCCGCCGATCTCGACCAGCTCTCCCCGCGAAACGATGACCTCGCCTCCGGATGCCAGCGTGTTCAGCGCCAGCCACACCGCGGCGGCGTTGTTGTTGACCACAATGGTAGTGAGTTCGCGGCCGCCATGCGCCTCGTCGGCGAAGAGTTTTTGGAACCACCGGCCGACATGAACATCCCGCTTGCCGCGCTCGCCGCTCGCGAGATCAAACTCGAGGTTCGAGTATCCGGCGGCCGTGCGGGCAACGTTCTCAATGGCCGACGCCGTCAGCGGCGCCCGCCCGAGATTGGTGTGCAGGATGACGCCGGTCGCGTTGATCACCGGGCGCAGCGAGTACCCCACCGCGCCGCGCAGTTCGCGTGTGATGGCCTCGGCCAGGCCCGAGAGCGCCAGTTCCAGCTTTTCGGAATCGAGCCCGGCGTCGATTTCTTTGCGCACGCGCTCCAGCACGACGCGAGCCGCTTCGGTGACGGCGCTGTGCCCTTCGCGCGCCATCGCCTCGGCCAGGTCGGCGCGGTGCAGAACCTCATCGACAGAAGGCAGCTTGCGGTAGAGGTCGGCTTTGGAGGCAGGTTTCAACCAGGGAGATTATCCCATGCTGCCAAGCGCATGTGCCAAGCCCATGGAGAAGAACTCGACTCCGCATCGATCATGGCGTACTGGGCCTTGCGTCCATCAGTCGCATCTCGACCTTCTCCCCGCGAACCTGAAATTTCGCAACGTGCCCCCAGGTTGTGTTGAGCTCGGACTCGACGATCTGGCTGACCGCTGCCGGGATTGGCCGCTGACCGTAGAAACTGTAATCCTTCTCGGCGACGGTCTTCTTGAGCCAAAACAGGAATACGGCCCCATCGCTTAACCGGACAAAGATAAGCGAGGTGTAGCCGCCCACGTGTAGTTGTGAGACGTCCATCAGCAGAAACCCGTCTCGCTTTTCAATCGCCCCGCAGCCGGAAACCCTCATGTGCGCTCGAAAGGCGGCGTAGTCGCCATCGAGAATGTTCTTCAGCGAGGACAGGAGTGCGCGCTGTTTCAACAGCCCGTTGCTGCACGGATACGTGCCGGCGTACTTACCCAGGTCTCGAGTGGAGGTGATCTGCAACGGGCGAGACTCAGAGGCAGCCGTCTCTAAGGTGAGCAGGACCATAAAGAGAATTGCCGGCGGGGAGAGTCGCTTCACGCCTGCGAATTTACCGCGAAACCGGTGCATCCACCACTGTCAGCGGAAAGCCGCGCAGTCGCATTCCATTCCATCTAGGAATGTTCCGTGGAACGCCCCTTTCGCAGCCCTACAGCGTATGCATGTACGCCAGCAGGTCCTGGATCTGCTGCTCGTTCAGCGTCTGCCCATAGGCTGGCATCTTGCTGCGTCCGAAGCGGATGATCTCGCCCACACGATCATCATTCGCCGGGAGCCCGCTCTCGGAAAGATATTGCTTCTTGAAGACGCCCTTCAGTCCCGGCCCCTTCTTGCCGCGCGAAGAGTAAGGTTCGTGGCACTGGTCGCAATGCTGGTCGTAGATGCGCCGTCCGGCCGCCTGCTGCGGGTTCAGCCCGAGTTCCGCGTCCGACTTGCGGCGTTCTACGTCGCAGCCGGCGGGAAGCAGCAGCGCTCCAGCCACGCCACACACCAGGAGGAACGTTCCCAACCTACTCACCGAACGCCGACTGCCACTCAGGGACACGTCCATGCATGCCTCTATCGGTCGCGCCAAAGGCTAACGCGCTTTCCCCGGCCTTGCCCGCCGGACGTACAATATTAGAGCAAAGCCATGCCAATCGCGGTCAAGCGCGTGTACGAGAAGCCTTCGCGCTCCGATGGCACGCGCGTGCTCGTCGACCGGCTCTGGCCGCGCGGCCTCACCAAGCAGGCCGCGGCGCTCGATGCCTGGTTGAAAGAACTCGCGCCCTCGGACGAGCTGCGCCGCTGGTCGCACCAGCATCGCGGAGCCTGGCCCCTGTTCCGCAAGCGCTACCTCAGGGAACTCGCTCGCCCCGAAGCCGCCGCCCAGTTACAGAAACTCTACGATCTCTCCAATGGACGCAAGCGCCTCACGCTGCTCTACGCCTTCAAGGACGAAGAGCACAACAACGCCGTCGTGCTGAAGGAACTGCTTGAGGGGATGCGCAAGCCGCCCACCGGGACAGGCCCGGCCCGCGCGGCGTCTCGCCTGCGCAAGGCGGCGCGGCGCCCTTCATGAAGTGCCTTGATCCCGAGTGAAAGCTCCTTAACCGCAACGTTCGCAAAAAAGTGCCGCAAAGGGCGCGAAAAAGCGCTGGTTTTTCAATGGTGCCGGAGCGCTCGCAGCTCGTAGCTGCCGGCCTCGAACCCCAAAGCCTGAAATCCTAGGACCTGGGATCTGACCCCCGAGCCCTGCGCCTTACTTCTTCTCCCCGTCGTCGACCATCTGCACCAGGATGTCGTCAATCGCGTCGGTGACTTTCTTGCTCGGCGCAGTGAGGTTGTTGGTGAGGATGGAGAACGCGACCTGGTCTCCACGGGTCGTGGTGGCATAGCCGGACAGGGTTTTCACGCCGCCCAGCGACCCGGTCTTGCCATGGACCTTGCCTTGCGCAGGCGTGCCGCGCAGACGGTCGGCCAGCGAGCCATCGATCCCAGCCACTGGCAACGTGTCCTGAAACGCCGGTCCCCAGGGTTGCTTCCACGCGTAGCTGAGCAGTTCCGTGACTGCGTGCGGGGTGACCAGGTTCTGCCGCGACAGGCCCGAGCCGTCGTAAAACAGATATTGCTCGCTGGGCACGCCCGCCCGCGTCAGAAATCCCCGTACGACTTCCAGTCCGCTCTCCACCGTCGCCGAAGTGCCGCGTTGCCGGCCCAACAGCCGCAGGAGAATCTCCGCGTGCAGGTTCTGGCTGACCTTGTTGATCACACGGATGTCTTCGAGCAGCGGCTTGGACTCGAAACTGGCCAGCACCAGGTTCTGATTCTCCGTCCCGAACCGCGGCCGGTCGCCTTCACCGCCGCGCGCCTCGGCTGTGGCCGTCACGCTGAACGTCGAGAGGCCCGCGAGTTCCGTGTGGCGGGAACGGTCGCGACCGTAGACGGTCACGCCTCGCTTCTCGAGCAGGCTGCGGAACAGGGCCGAGGCAAAAGCCGCAGGGTCTTCGATGGCCAGCGCTTCGTTGGCTCCACGGTCGTCGATCGGTATCTCGCCCCACAGCGTCAGCGACGTCGATCCGGGCTCGCGGTTGAAAAAGATTCGCCGCGTGGTGCCCGCCGGCGTCGTCAGGATCCGATTGTCGACGCGGTAGTAGTCGGCAAAAGGCGCGATGGTGACGAACGCGCGCTCCCCGGCCCGGTCAGCCGGCAGGATGTTCACGAACACCACGTTGTCGTTGATGGTCAGCGCCGAGACCGGGGCTCCGTCGCCCCACACCAGGTCATCCTGGCTCCAGCCTTCGCCGTAGCGCTCGAACGCGAAATAGGAGTCGTCGGCGACGATGTCGCCGTCCACGTACTTCAGGCCCTTCTGCACCAGGCTGTCGGCCAGGTCCTCGAGCACCTTGATGGGGTGGTCGTTGCGCTGCGTGCGCAGGTCGTAGGGCAACTCGCGGCCCGAGAGATTGGGATCGCCTCGCCCGATCAGCACCAGGTCCCCATTGAGCCGCCCGTGCGTGTCCAGCACGCCCGTGGTCTCAACCGAGGTCTTGAAGGTGTAATCGGGGCCGATCAGCGCCAGCGCTGCCGCGGTGGTGAACAGTTTCGTATTGGACGCGGGCGTGAACAGCTTCTCCGCATTCTGCTGGTACAGGACCTTGCCCGTGGTCAGCGAGGTGATCTCGATGCCCCAGAACCCGCGCGCCAGCTCGGGGTCGGCGAGAATTTTCTCGATGCGCGAGCCGAGGGATTTGCGGCGCAGGGCCGGCGCCGGCGCCACCAGGACGAAGCACAGCACGAATGCCACCGCCGGCCGCCAACTGCGGGAATACATAGGGATCTCTGGTCGTGATTTTAGCACTGGAAATTGGGCAGGGAAGCTCTCCGCGAAGGCCCGCCCGAAAAAGTCCCATGCCCGGTTTTGCTGGCCGGCCGCTGGTTTAGAATCGCCCTCGATGCGGCCGGTTTTCGAATGGAACCTCGGTTCGCGCATCCTCACCCTCGGCAAGCGCACCCTGGTGATGGGGATCGTCAACGTGACTCCCGACTCTTTTTCGGATGGGGGGCAGTTTCTCGACCCCGAAATAGCCGTGGCCCATGCGATCGAGCTGCTCGATCAGGGGGCCGACCTCATCGACGTGGGGGGCGAGTCGACCCGGCCGGGCGCGAAGGTCGCGGGATCGAAGAAACCCGACACCCACCCGCCCGTCAGCGAGAAGCAGGAACTGGAGCGGGTCATCCCGGTGATCCAGAAACTGAAGCAGCAGCGCCCCAAGGCGCTCGTCTCCGTCGACACCTACAAAGCCGCCGTGGCGCGCGCGGCGGTCGAAGCCGGGGCCGAGATCGTCAACGACGTGAGCGCCCTCCGCTGGGATCCGGCCATGGGCAGGACCGTAGCCGGGCTGAAGTGCGGGGTTGTCCTGATGCACATGCGCGGCCGCCCGGAAGAATGGCGCACGCTCGCGCCCGTCCCTGACATCGTGGTGCTGGTAAAGCGCGAGCTGCGCGACTGGGCCGACAAAGCCACCATGGCCGGTGTAAAGCGCGAGCGCATCGTGCTCGATCCCGGGTTCGGCTTCGGCAAGAACTTCGAGCAGAATTATCCCCTGCTGCGTCGCTTCGAAGAATTTCATCAGTTACGCTATCCGCTGCTGGCAGGCGTCTCGCGTAAGTCATTCATCGGCCGCATGCTCGCCCGCGACGGCACAGACGCACCCGTGGATCAGCGGCTGTTCGGAACCATCGCCACCGAGACCGCAGTCATCTTGAAGGGCGCCCACATCATTCGTACCCATGACGTGCGCGCCAGCGTAGAGGCGGCGCGGGCGGCTGATCTGGCCGCTTGAAGGCCGCGGGCGCGGGGTAGGCGGGGCGGAACCTTGGCCGGGCTGCCGTGAGCCTTGCATGGCCATATCGTCCGGCCCTGCGCCAGAGATTCTTTTGCGGATCTGCATCCCCCTGAGCTCTGCCTGCATCTGTTGCTGCGGCCGGCCCTGGGCTGCTGTTCCCGGCACACCAAAATGGACGCGCTTCTTGAACTGGCAAGCGATCCGCGGGTCACGGTCCGCCGCGCTGGCCCGCCCGCTCCCGAAGGCACTTGCGTCGTCTACTGGATGCAGCGCGCCCAGCGCGGCCTCGACAACCCCGCGCTCGATGTCGCCGTGCGGGCCGCCAACGTGCTGCACAAGCCCGTGGCCGTGTTCTTCGCCCCGCGTCCGTTTCCTCCGGCGAATCTCAGGCACTATGCTTTCCTTGCGCAAGGGATTCCGGACATTGCTGAGGACCTCGAACAACGCGGCATCGGCTTCGTGCTGCGCCGCTTTCCCGAGCACAGCCTTCTGCGGTTCTGCAAGGAAGTGCGCCCGGCGCTGGTGGTCGGCGACGAGAACCCGGTCCGCCACGCCGAACTCTGGCGCCACGCGGTCGCCCGGAAACTGGACGTTCCTTTTTGGACGGTCGACGCCGACGTCATCGTCCCGACAAAGTTGCTCGAAAAGGAACAGTACGCCGCCTTCATCATCCGGCGGCGGCTGCAGGCCCGGCTCGGCGAGTTTCTGGTCGCATCGTCCAATCCGAAAGCAAAAGTGCCCTGGGCGCCGCCGGCCGGCCTGCGAACGGCCGGGACGCAGTTGGACCTTTCCAGCCTCACCGCGGGCTGGAGCGTGGACCGCTCCGTCGAGCCCGTCTCGGCGTGGAAGGGCGGGCCGCGCCAAGCGCTTCGTTGGTTGAAGAATTTCGTAAAGAACAACTTGGCTCGCTATCCCCGCGACCGCAACCGTCCCGAACTCGACGGCACTTCCCGCCTCTCGCCCTACCTGCACTTCGGACACATCAGCCCCATCACCGTGGCGCTCGCCGTCCGCGAATCGAACGTGCCCCAGGAAAGCAAGGACGCTTTCTTGAACCAGCTCATCACCTGGCGCGAGCTCTCGGTGAACTTTGTGCGCTTCAATCCCCGCTACGACAGCTTCGAATGCGCCGAACCGTGGGCGCATCGCACCCTGGCCGCGCATGCCCCTGACCTGCGCCCGGTCCTCTACACGGAAAAGCAGCTGGAAAATGCCGAGACGCACGACCCCCTGTGGAACGCCGCGCAAATGCAGATGGTCTTGACCGGCTGGATGCACAACTACCTGCGCATGTACTGGGCAAAAAAGATCCTGGAGTGGACCCGGTCGCCGGCGGACGCGCACGCGATCGCAGTGCGGCTCAACGACAAGTACGAACTCGACGGCCGAGACCCCAACGGCTACGCCGGGATCGCCTGGTCGATCCTCGGCAAGTTCGACCGCCCCTGGTTCGAGCGCCCCATCTTCGGGCAAATCCGCTACATGTCGGGAGCAAGCACGGGAAGGAAATTCGACAGCAAGACGTACATTGCGCGGTACACGCAGGGCGGAATGTTTGCGGAGTGAGTGGCGAGCGTCCCATCGTTAGGAAAATTTTTCACGAACCGCGCCCCGAGCGTACAATTCACCGTCCCTCTAAACCCTGGCTCGGATGCCCACAGACGGCGGACGAGGCAGAACGCGCAAGGAGGTTTGTCTGCCATGGCCGCACTGTCCGATCCTCTGGTGAAGCAGTTCCTGGAAGGCCGTTATATCGCTGCGCTGGCCACAAAGAACACCGACGGCTCGTTGCACATGGTGGCCGTCTGGTATTGGTACGACGGTGCCCACATCTACGTGGCCACTTCAACGCGCACGCGCAAGGCGAAGAACCTCCGGTCTGATCCAGCCGTTTCACTCATGATCGACTCGCGCGACCCGGCAGCGTCTTGCGGCGCCACCATCATCGGCAAGGGATCGGTCACCACCGGCGAAGCCTCGCGAAAGTGGAACGAGCACATCCACCGCAAGTACCTCAGCGGCGCCGCGCTCGCCGATCCGAGAGTAGGCGCGGTGTTCGCCGCCTGGGATGACATGACCATCCGGATCGCGCCGGAATCTGTCATAACCTGGGACATGCGCGAAGCCGACAAAAATGTCTTCGGCGGGGCGTTTGCCGCCCATCCCGGCTACCTGCTGGACGTGAAACGCTGAGGCGGGTGGTTCGAACCCGCGCTAAAACAGCTTCCCCGAGTCCAGCAGGATCGTTACCGGACCCTCGTTCACCAGTTCAACTTTCATCGTCTCCTGAAATCGTCCAGTCTCGCAGCGCGTGCCGGTGGCGCGGACCCGTTCCACGAAATATTCGTAGAGTCTGCACGCCTTGTCCGGGCGGGCGGCATCCTCGAACGAAGGACGCCTGCCCTTGCGCGCGTCGCCGTACAGCGTAAACTGTGACACCACCAGGACGCCGCCTCCCACCTCCGCCACGGAACGGTTCATCCGTCCGGCATCGTCTTCGAAAATCCGCAGCCCAACGATCTTGTCCGCAAGATAGTCGGCGTCAGCCGCTGCGTCCTCGATGCCCACCCCGAGCAGCACCACCAGGCCCGGTCCGATTTCTCCGGTGATCTCGCCGTTCGCCGTGACCCTGGCGCGGCTCACTCTTTGGACGACTGCGCGCATATAACAAATTGTCTCGGTTCGTCTTGTCAGGAACAGATTTTGCCTTCACCCCGACGCAAGGCCGGGGCGGCGCGAGACTCGGCCGCATTGACCGTTGCGATTCGCCCGCCTACAATCGCACGTCATTCCGCTGCCAGCAAGGAGACCCGATGTGTCGTAGCACGATGGTCGTTCGACGGTCGCTTGTCGTCTCAATTCTCGCTGTGGGCGCGACCTGCTTCGCCCAGCCGTCCAGTTCCGCCATGAATCACGACGTCGTCATCAAGAACGCCATCGTGATGACCGTTACCCACGGCAACCTACAAAACGGCAGCATCTATATAAAGGACGGCAAGATCGCCGCCGTTGGCGAGGCCGTCAACGCTCCCGCTTCGGCCACGGTGATCGATGCCGGCGGCAAGTATCTCACGCCCGGCCTCATCGATTCGCACTCCCATCTTGCGCTGGATGACGACGTCAACGAAGCCACCAGTCCGGTCACGCCGCAGATGATGATGCAGGACGCCTTCGACTACCAGGACAAGGCCATCTACCGCGCGCTGGCCGGGGGCGTGACCACCTCGCTGCTGCTGCACGGCTCGGCCAACATGATCGGAGGCCAGGCAGTCGTCATCAAGCACAAGTACGGCGCCGGCCGCGATGCCATGCTGTTTCCGGGCGCTCCCCGCTCCATCAAGTTCGCCAGCGGCGAGAATCCCAAGCGCGTGTACGGCAGCCGCCACGAACTGCCCTCCACCCGCATGGGCAACTTCGCCGTGCAGCGCGCTGCCTTCGTTGAGGCCCAGGACTACATGCGCTCCTGGGACGAGTACAACGCCAAGGTCCAGCGCGGCGACAAGGATGCTACCCCTCCCAAGCACGACCTCAAGCTCGAGGCCCTGGCTGATGTGCTGCGCGGCAAGCTCCTGGTGCAGATCCACTGCTACCGGGCGGATGAATTCCTCACCGAGATTGCCATCGCCAAGCAATTCGGCTACCACATCCGCGCCTTCCATCACGCGCTGGAAGCCTACAAAGTCCCCGAGAAACTGGCCGCGGAGAACATCGGCATCGCCACCTTCGCCGACTGGTGGGGCTACAAGCAGGAAGCCTGGGACGCCATTCCCTGGAATGCCGTGATGTCCATGCGCAAGGGGGTCCGCGTGGCGATTAAGAGCGATTCCGATGACTTTGCCCGCCGCCTCAACCAGGAGGCCGCCAAAACCATGCGCTATGGCGGCGCCACCGAAGAAGAAGCTCTGAAGATGATCACCCTCAACGCTGCCTGGATCATCGGCGTCGACGACAAAGTAGGCTCCATCGATGTGGGCAAGGACGGCGACCTCGTGATCTGGGATGGCTACCCGCTGTCCAGTTCCGCGGTCCCCAGCAAAGTTTTGATCGACGGCGATGTCTACTTCGACCGGTCCCTGCCTGGATACGGCATGCCCCACTACTCGGAGGGACAATGAACCGGTTCCCAGTTGACAGCTCTCAGTTCTCAGTTGCGCGGAAGGTGCTCGCCGCCATGATTGCGGTTGCGAGCTTGTTGGGGGCCGGAACTCGCGCCTCCGCCCAGCCGCAGCCCGTCGTCCTCAAGGGCGGCAAGCTGCTCACCGTCTCGCATGGAGTGATCGAAAATGGCGCGCTGGTCATCGAAAGCGGCAAGATCGCGGCCGTGGGCCCGGCCGCAAGCGTCAAAGCGCCACGCAATGCCCGCGTCATCGATGTTTCAGGCATGACCGTCTACCCGGGGCTGATCGACTCGGAGACCTCGCTCGGTCTGACCGAAATCTCCGAAGAAGCCATGACCAACGACCGCGTCGAGCTCAGCGACGAGATCATGCCCCACATGCATGTCTACGATGCCTTTCATGCGGAGTCGGCGCTGATCCCGGTTACGCGTCTGAACGGAATCACCAACGCAATCGTGGCCCCCGACAGCGACGACACCCTGCCCGGCCAGGATTCCTTCGTGCAGCTGGCCGGCGCCTCGGCGGCCGAAATGCTTCTGCTTCGCGACATCGCCATGCCGCTGAACTTCACCGGCGCCCAGCGCCGCAACGAGTCCTGGGAGAAACGCAAGTTCCCCGAGACGCGCATGGGTATGGCGGCCCAGCTCCGCCAGGCTTTCCTCGATGCTCAGGACTACCAGCAGAAAGCGGCCGACTACGAGAAGAAGAAGGCCGACGCCGAGCGCGACCACAAGTCCCCGCCCCCGGCCCCCAAGCACGACCTCAGACTCGAGGCCCTGCTCCCTTACCTCGAGGGCAAGAAGCCGGTCGTGCTGGCCGCCGAAAATCCCAGCGACCTCGAGACTGCCGTCCGCCTGGCCCGCGAGTTCAATCTCAAGTTCGTGCTCAACCACATCAGCCACTCTCGCCCGGTGCTCGATTATGTCGCCAGCCTCAAGGTTCCCGTCATCGTCGGCCCCATCTACGAGACGCCCAGGGAGTATGAGCGCTTCGACGCGGTCTACAGCCTGCCGGCGGAACTGTACAAGCGGGGCGTCAAAATCGCCTTCGCCTCCTTCGATGCGCACAACGCCCGCAACCTGCCTTACCAGGCGGGATTCGCCACCGGCTTCGGTCTTCCCCCCGAGGAAGCTCTCAAGGCCATCACGCTGAACGCCGCTGAGATCTGGGGCGTGGCCGGCCAACTGGGCTCGCTCGATCCCGGCAAAGTGGCCAATGTCGTCGTGGCCAGCGGCGACCCGCTCGACGTCAAGACCGACGTCAAGCGCGTGTTCATCGGCGGCCAGGAGGTCCCTATGACCAGCCGGCAAACCCGCCTGCGCGACCAGTACGCCGCGCCCTAGACGCCCGCCAACGCACCGATTTTGCTGCATTGACCCGGGCTTGCGGCCGCAGATAGCATGCTCGGGGCGCGGCTTGGGCGGCCCGGTCGCCCGCGTGGTCCGCGCTCGCTTTACACATTCTCCGGCAGGCCATTACACTAATCGTTTCCATTGCAGCCTTTGCGCTTGGAGGACTCTTATGGCGGCAAGCGATAAGACGAAGGAAATTACCGAGAAGGTGAGGCAGATCATCGCAGAGCAGTTGGGCGTGGAAGAAGCCGAGGTCACACCCAGCGCCTCCTTCATTGACGACCTGGGCGCCGACTCGCTCGATACCGTGGAGCTGGTCATGGCGCTGGAAGAGAATTTCGACCTCGAGATTCCCGACGAGGACGCGGAGAAGATCCGCACCGTCCAGGACGCCATCGACTACATCGAAAAGCATTCCAAGGTCAGCAAGTAGACCGATCAAGACAAGCGCCCGCCCCCGCGTGCGCTGGCGAGGAGAACGAATGGCAGCCGTGGACGAAAAAGTAAAGCAGATCATTGTCGAGCAACTGGGCGTGGACGAGGGTGAGGTCACCAACAATGCCTCCTTCGTCGACGACCTGGGCGCCGACTCGCTCGACACCGTCGAACTTGTCATGGCGTTCGAAGAAGCCTTCGACATCGAGATCCCCGACGAGGACGCGGAGAAGATCCGCACCGTGCAGGACGCCATCGACTACATCGGCAAGCACGCGAAAGGCGGGAAGTAAGTTTGGCAAGACGGGTCGTCGTCACCGGCATCGGTCTGATCTGTGCGGTCGGGAACAACACAGAAGAAGTCTGGAAGAACCTGCTCGCGGGCCAGAGCGGCGTCGCCAGGATCACGCAGTTTGACGCCTCCAATCACGCCTGCCAGATTGCCGCCGAGGTCAAGGGCTTCGACCCGCTGAACTTCGTCGAAAAAAAAGAAGTCAAGAAGATGGGCCGCTTCATCTACTTCGCCCTCGCTGCTTCCGAAGAGGCGATGAAGGCCAGCGGCCTCCAGGTCACTCCGGAAATCTCCGAGCGCGTCGGCGTGCACATCGGTTCCGGCATCGGCGGCTTCGACGTCATCGAACGGGAGCACCGCGCGCTGCTCGAGGGCGGCCCGCGCAAAATCTCTCCCTTCTTCATTCCTGCCGCCATCATCAACCTGGCGGCCGGCCACGTTTCCATGCGCTTCGGAGCCAAGGGCCCGAACGAGGCCACCGCAACCGCCTGCACGACCAGCGCCCACTCCCTCGGTGACTCCTTCAAGATTATTCAGCGCGGCGACGCCGACGTGATGATTGCCGGCGGTTCCGAGGCCGCCATCACCCCGATGGGCGTCGGCGGGTTCGCTGCCATGCGCGCCCTGTCCACGCGCAACGATGAGCCCGAGAAGGCCAGCCGCCCCTGGGACGCGGCCCGCGATGGCTTCGTGATCGGCGAAGGCGCCGGCATCCTCATCCTCGAAGACCTCGACTTTGCCAGGCGCCGCGGTGCGCCCATCGTGGCCGAAATGGTCGGCTATGGCATGAGCGGAGACGCCTACCACATCACCCAGCCCGCTCCCGAGCATGAGGGCGGGTTCCGCGTGATGAAGAACGCGCTCCACGACGCCAAGCTGCAACCGGCCGACATCGGCTACGTGAACGCGCACGGCACGTCCACGCCGATCGGCGATGTGCTCGAGGCCCATGCCATCCGCAACTTCTTTGGCGAACGGAAAATCCCGGTCAGCTCCACCAAGTCGATGACCGGTCACCTGCTGGGCGGCGCCGGAGGCCTGGAGGCAGGGATCTCGGTGCTTGCCCTGCGCGACCAGGTGCTGCCGCCCACGATCAATCTGGACCATCAGGACCCCGAAACCAAAGACATGGACTTCGTCGCCAACCACTCGCGCCCGGCCAGCCTCGATTATGCGCTGTCGAATTCCTTTGGGTTCGGCGGGACCAACGGCGCCATCGTCTTCAAGCGCTGGTCGGAATAGGCCTGCGTCTGCCGCTTTGAACGGGCTCGGCTTCAGCCGGGCCTGCCATGCTCGGCGGGATTGTCCTCTTGAGCCGCCCCCCGCTGCTCCGGAGCGGTGACGACCAGCGAGCGATCGATGTGATCGGCGCCGTCGCTCGGCAGCCAACGCCGCATCGGTCCGGAGGCTCTTCGAGTCTTCTATAACGGCAGGCTTTTCAGGTACTCGCGAAAGCGCTCCGCCAGCTCCGGCCGCTTCAGGGCCAGCTCCACCGTCGCCTTCAGAAAGCCCAGCTTGTCGCCCGCGTCGTACCGCTTCCCTTCGTACACGTAGGCATAAATCCTCTGCTCGCGCAGCAGGGCCCGCAACGCGTCGGTCAGCTGCAATTCGCCCCCGGAGCCCTGGGGCGTGTCCGCCAGGATCTCGAAGATGCGCGGGGTGAGAATGTAGCGGCCGATAATCGCCAGGTTGGACGGCGCCTCTTCGGGCTTGGGTTTCTCCACCATGTTGTTCACTTCGAACAGGCGCCCGTCAAACCGTCCGTCCGCCGGCTTGACATCGAGTACGCCGTACGCCGAGATGCCCGGTCCCTCCACGATCTGGGTGGCGACCACCGAGCACTGGGTTTCTTCGAACACGCGCATCATCTGCCTCAGGCATGGCACTTCCGCGTCGATGACATCGTCGGCCAGCAGGACCGCGAACGCCTCCTCGCCCACCAGTTCGCGCGCCATCAGCACCGCGTGCCCCAGGCCTAGCGCTTCCTTCTGCCGCACATACGCCAGGTGAATCATGTCCGAGATCGCATGCACGATCTTCAGCAGATCGGTCTTCTTTCGCTCCTCCAGCATCTTCTCCAGCTCGTAGCTGACATCGAAATGGTCTTCGATCGACTGCTTTCCCCGGCCGGTCACGATGATGATCTGGTCGCAGCCCGCCGCCACCGCCTCTTCCACTCCGTACTGAATGATGGGCTTGTCGACGATCGGCAGCATTTCCTTGGGCTGCGCCTTGGTGGCGGGCAGGAAGCGCGTGCCCAGTCCGGCGGCGGGGAAGACAGCTTTACGAACTCGCATTGGCATGGGGATGTTTTCCTTCGCGCAGGTTTTCGACTGGCCAGCCACGGCCCAGATCACGATAGCAGGAGACAGGAATTTCCGCGAAGCCACAATCTCCGCAGGCAAGCCCGGAGTCTGCTGCAGGCGCACGAGAAAATCCCCACCCTAACCGCGAAGAACGCGCTTAGGAGGCGCCCACTTCGGATGGTTGTCGACCAGTTATTGCAGCGACGCCTGCGTCCCGGTCAGGTAAAACAGTACGTAGGCCTTGATCGTGCCATCGGCTTGCGGAATGCCGAAAGCCTTCACCGGGGTTCCGACCGTTAAAGCCGCCGAGACCGTGGCTAGCCCGCTGGCACTGGTCAGGTCCTGGGGCGTGATGGTCACGATGCCGCCCGTGGTGTCCACCTGGTAGACCAGCGTCGCCGATCCCGATACGCTGCTCAGTCCGATGGTCACGGGGTTCGCGCCTCCGGGCACCTGCATGGCGATGGTGCCGCCGTTGCTGTTCGCCGACCAGGCCGTGCTCACCGTTCCCAGCGGGACCGGCGTGGGCAGCAGGACCGTCCAGCGCGCCGACCAGCCGTTCGGGTTCGCAGGATCGTTCCAGGTCACGTAGCTGACGCCCCAGACCTTCATGGCCGGCACGCTACCGCCGAAGTTCACCGATCCGTTCGTCGCCGACACGAAATCGTTGATGGCGTTCGCGCCGGTATCGGCCAGCGTCGGATAGGCAAAGTTCCACCACTGGAACCCGTCGATCGGGTTCCCGTTCGCGTCCCGGCCGTTCGGAGTCGTGCCCGAGATGTACGGCAGGGTCACGCTATAATCATCGGCCGCCGTGTGGAAGTTGCGCGTGTACACGAAGCTGGTGCCGTTGGGCGCCGAAATCAGCCCGTCATACTTGGCGATCTCGATATCGACCGTGGAGGCGACCATTGGGACTGCGCTCGCGTCCCTCACGCCCACGTGCACTTTGAAACCGCGCACCAGGTTCTTCGCCGCCAAAAAGCCCGTGCCGGTTGCGATCGGCGTCGCATCGGCCAGCGAGTCCTGGGGCTGGCGGAAGAAGAACTCCGTGTTGGCGTCCACGGTGATGGGCATCGCGACGCCGTCTTCGTTCTCCACCACCATGACGTTGGTGGCCGGGTTTACGTGCAGAACGTGCCCTTCGGGACTGATCCATACCGTGTTGAACGAACTGCTGGCCCACACGCGCACCGCGACCAGCGTCCCGTTCTCCTGGTAGCGCGCCGCCACGCGAACGAACTTGCCATTCAGGCTGCCGGCTACGGACGTGAAGCTGGTAAGCGTGCTGACCGTCTTCGCGTCCATGTCATAGAACAGGGTCCCGTTGGTTGCGTCGGCCAGCGCCGTCAGGCTCAACGAAGTTTGCACCGCGGTCTCCGGATTGGTCGGTGGATACACCGGGTAATCCTTGCTGAAGGTGATCGAACTGCCGTCAGTGGCCACTGCGGTGACCGTGCCGTAGGTGTGCCGCAGCACCAGCCAGGCTATGTCGGCAATCGGATGGTGACGGATCGGAGCGTGGAAGTTCACTGCCCAGATCGTCGGTCCCGCAATCACCGGCACATGCGCCACGATGAACGCCGGATGCGAAAGATCGAACTCCAGACCCAGAGCGTTGCTCTGGTTTGCGGTCACCACGAGCGGACTGTCAAACTTCACGTCCACCGGCACCGTAAGGCTCCCGCTGCTGCCCTGCGTCCCCTTGATCTGAATCTGGTTCGAGGGGATGGTCGCGCCCGCGGTGCCCGGGAAGCCGGTCTCGGGATCGTTGGAGACCGTTAGCTGCACATCGCCCGGATTGCCGGCCACCGTCACGGTCGCGCCGGTATAGGTCCCGGCCGGAACCTGCGCGTTGCCGAGGATCTCGCCCAGTTGGTCAAGTTGCACCAGGTTGATCATGGGCGCCGGCGAAGGCGCCGTGAACACCGTCACGGCCGGACCGCCACCCTGCGGCTTCAGGGAAATGCTCAATACCTTCACGCCTATCACCGCCCAGTCCTCGGTGGAGGCATCCTGCATTATCACGTTCACATTTCCGGTCTGGGTCTGCGTGCCCATCGGGGAGTTTCCACTCGAGCCGCACGCCACCATCGAAATCGCCAGCGCGGCGGTGCCCAGCAGCAGCATCCACCGCCCAAACTTCCTCTCTCTCGCTTCCATAACATCGCTCCTCATCGCACAAGGGTTGGGGGATGGGATCGTGGATCGATCGTCCGGGGATGGAAACCCCGGCGATTGTGCGAAAGTTGCGTAACTTCGGAAACATTACCCCCCCGTCATGGCCCACGAGGGGACATGTACCAGGATTTGGCAGCCGGAGGGTCGGGCGCGATCCGGAGCAAATCCCGGACCTGGGCGCCGGTTGCCAGGTGGGGCTGGGTACCATGGTAACCCGGCAACAGGCCGGCCTGGCTGGTCTTACTTCAGGGAGGCGATATCGATCACAAAACGGTACCGCACGTCACTCTTCAGTACCCGCTCGTAGGCCTCGTTGATCTTCTGGATCGGAATCAACTCGATATCGCTCACGATCTCGTGCTGTCCGCAGAAATCCAGCATCTCCTGCGTTTCGCGAATGCCCCCGATCGCGGACCCAGCCAGGCTGCGGCGCCCCATCACCAGCGCGCCGGCCGGGACGGTGTTGTCTTCCTCAGGGAGTCCGACCAGCACCATGGCGCCGTCGACCTTCAACAGCTTCAGGTATTGCCCCATCTCCAGTTTGGACGAGACTGTGTTGATGATCAGGTCAAAAGTCCGCTCCAGCTTCGTGAAGGTCGCCGGGTCCGACGTGGCATAGAAGTGCGCCGCTCCCATGCGCTTGCCATCCGCCTGCTTGCGCAGAGACTGGCTCAGCACCGTGACTTCCGCGCCCATCGCGTGGGCCAGTTTCACGCCCATGTGACCCAGCCCACCCATGCCGACGATCGCCACTTTTTTCCCGGCGCCCGCCTTCCAGTGCTTCAGCGGCGAATACACGGTGATCCCGGCGCAGAGCAGCGGCGCGCTGGCGTCGGCGGCGAGGTTCGTCGGCATCCGCAGGACGTAGTTCTCGTCGACCACAATCCTTTCGGAGTATCCGCCGTACGTCGGAGTCTCCTCCTTGTCCTGCTCGCGGCCGTTGTACGTCCACGAGGTCTTCACCGAGCAGTATTGCTCGAGGCCGCTCCGGCACTCGGGACAGGCGCGGCAGGAATCGACAAAGCATCCCACCCCGGCCCGGTCGCCCACTTTGAACTTCGTGACGTTCCGCCCCACCGCCCCCACAATGCCCACGATCTCGTGCCCGGGCACCATGGGGAAGATCGCCTCGCCCCACTCCTCGCGCGCCTGGTGGATGTCGGAATGGCAGACCCCGCAGTACTGAATCTCGATCAGCACATCATGCTCGCGCAACGCGCGCCGCTGAATGGAAAACGGGGCCAGCCGCGCTTTTGCCTTCTGCGCCGCGTACGCCTTGGTCGGATTGTGAACGCTGGATGAGTGTACGGTTTGCGTCTCAGGAGAAATCTGATCTACAGGCATGAATGCCTCCCATCGAAGTATGATCTTTGGATGCACCCAGCCGTCGGGACGCTTCAGGCCGCGGTGGTGCTTTCCGCGCCGGCCAGTTCTTCCAGGACGTGCTTCAGAGAGCTCAAGACCTCTGCCGCCTCGGTGGCTTTGTGCAGGAACTTCAGTGTGCCGTCGGGCGTGAACTGCGTGCCCCGCTGCGACGCCACAAAGCGTGCCAGGCGCTCCGGGTCCACCGTCGCATTTTGCCGGAACTTGATGCTGACCTGCTCCCGCTTGCGCTCGATGGCATGGACGCCCACCCGGACCGCCAGCAGTTTCAGCTCCGCGTAGTCGAGCAGGTTGCGCACGGCCGCCGGCGGCTCCCCATAGCGGTCGATCAACTCCGCGCGCACGTCGTGCATCTGCGCTTCACGCTCCACCCCGGCTACCCGCTTATACATCCGCAGGCGCTGGTTTTCCTCGGCAATGTACTCTGCGGGAATGCGGATGTTGAGGCCGAGATTGAGCTGCGTGGCCATCTCTTCTTCCGGCATCTCCCCCTTCAGCTCGCGCACCGCGCGGTCCAGCATCTGGGTATACAGCTCGAATCCCACCGCTTCAATGTGCCCGCTCTGCTCGCCGCCCAGCAGGTTGCCCGCCCCGCGCAGTTCCAGGTCGAGGGCGGCAATCTTGAAGCCCGCTCCCAGGTCGGAAAACTCTTTCAGGGCCGCCAGCCGTCGCCGCGCGATCGGGGTCAGCTCGATCTCCGGGGGCAGCAGCAGGTACGCGTAGGCCCGCCGGTCCGAACGCCCCACCCGTCCGCGCAGCTGGTACAACTCCGAAAGCCCGAGCCGCTCCGCCCGGTTGATCAGGATGGTGTTGCACAGCGGGATGTCGAGGCCGTTCTCGATGATCGTCGTCGCCACCAGGACGTCGGCCTCATGATGCATGAACTTCAGCATCACTTTCTCCAGTTCGCCTTCCGACATCTGCCCGTGGCCCACCAGGACGCGCGCCCGCGGGACCAGCTCCTGCAGCTTGGCCGCGATTTCCCAGATGCTCTCCACGCGGTTGTGCACGAAGTACACCTGCCCCCCGCGCTCCAGTTCCTGCTCCATCGCTGACTGGATCAGCTTGTCGTCCCAGCTCGCCACCACCGTCTGGATGGCCATGCGGTCCTTGGGCGGCGTTTCAATCACGCTCATGTCGCGCAACCCGACCAGCGACATGTGCAGGGTCCGCGGAATCGGCGTTGCCGACATGGTCAGCACGTCGACCTGCTTGCGCATCTGCTTTAGCCGCTCTTTATGCCGCACGCCGAAGCGCTGCTCTTCGTCGACGATCAGCAGCCCAAGATCGGAAAACTTCAGGTCCTTCGACAGAATCCGGTGCGTGCCGATCAGGATGTCGACCTTGCCCGTTTCCGCCTTCTGCAGAATTTCCTTCTGCTGCTTGGGCGAGCGGAAGCGGCTGATCATTTCCACCGTGACCGGGAAGGGTGCGAACCGCTGCTTGAAGGTCTCATAGTGCTGAAACGCCAGCACCGTGGTGGGCGCCAGCACCGCGACCTGCTTGTTATCGCTGATCGCCTTGAACGCCGCCCGCATGGCCACTTCCGTCTTGCCGTAGCCCACGTCCCCGCACAACAGGCGGTCCATGGGACGGCCTGACTCCATGTCGGCCTTCACGTCGGCGATGGCCTGCGCCTGGTCTTCGGTTTCGGTAAACTCGAAGGCGTCTTCGAATTCCTTCATCCACTCGGTGTCGGCCGGGAAGGCGTGCCCCTGCGCCATCTGCCGCTGCGCATAGAGCTTCAACAGTTCGTCGGCCATGTCCTTCATGGCCTTGCGCACGCGTGCCTTGGTCCTGGCCCAGGTCGCGGTGCCCAGGTGGCTCAGGGCTGGCCTCGCGCCTTCCGACGAGCGATACTTCTGGATCAGGTCCAGGCGCGTCAGAGGCACGTAGAGCCGCGCCGCTTCGGCAAACTCCAGCAGCATGAATTCTGCCGGCCCATCGCCCTGGTTGATTTCCTTCAGCCCCTGATACTGCGCGATGCCGTGTTCCACGTGCACCACGTAATCGCCCACCTGCAGGTCGCGAAAATCGGAAAGAAACGCCGAGACTTTGGACTTCTGCCGTTGTGGCCGCGCCGCGACGACCTCTGACTCGTCAAACAGATCGCGCGCGCCGAAGATGGCGAGCCCCGCCTCGGGCAGCACGACCCCGTCGGGAACGTAAGCTCTCACCAGAGTCGCCGCCGCCATCTCCTCGGCAAAATACGCCGTCTCGTCCGCGAAGCTCTCGCCCCCGCGCGTGCGTGTGCCTAGCCGGAACGACACGTTGTACTCGCTGAAAATGTCGGCCAGCCGCTCCACTTCGCCGGTGTTGGGGACCGCGAACACCGCGGTCTTCCCCTCGGCGGCCAGCTTTTGCACTTCCTCCACCATGGCAGGCACCGACCCGTGAAACCGCGGCGACGGCCGCGACGCGAAGGCAATCACCTCCCCGGCGTTCTCCGGCCGCGTGATGCCCAGATGTTCCAGGTCCGCGCCCGGCAGTGTGCTCAGCGTCCTCCACCACTCCTCGGGGGCAAAGTAAAGATCGCCCGGCCGCACCAGGTTGCCGATCAGGCTGCGTTCGTGCGCTTCTTCGATGCGCGCCCAAACACGGTCCAGTTCCTGCCTCAGGCTGTCCGGTTCGTCTGCGAACACCGCTGCCTGCGGCAGCAACTCGAACAGGCTTCGGCTGTCGCGCGCCACCGGCGCGTAAAACTCCCAGCCCGGAAACACCGTCACCCCGCCGGAACGGACCGCCTGCTCGACTACCTCGGCGCTTCCGCTCACGCGCTTTCCCGAAAGCCGCGCATGGATCGCCCCCAGCAGGTCTTCGCGCACCGGCGTCTCGGTCAGGGGCAGCAACAGCGCCTCGTCCACCGGAGTCGACGAGCGCTGCGTCGCCGGATCGAACTTGCGGATCGACTCTACCTCATCGCCGAAAAACTCAATGCGCACCGGCCGGTCCGCTTCCGGCGAATACACGTCGAGAATGCCGCCGCGCAGCGCGTACTGTCCCGGCATCTCGACCACATCGGTCGAGTCGTAGCCCACGGTGTTCAGGTGCTGCCGCAGAGCGTCGGTATCGAACGTCTCGCCCCGGCGGATGGTCCTGGCCAGGTCGGTGTAGTACTCCGTCGAGGCCAGCCGGATCGTCGTCGCGGCTATCGGCGCCACCACCAGCGAGACCGCCCCGCTGGCCACCTTCCACAGCGCCGTGGCCCGCTCCTCCTGGATCTCGGGATGCGGCGACAGGTTCTGGAACGGCAGCACGTCGCGCGTCGGCAGCGCCACAATCGACGCCGGATCGGCCGAAGCCGTCAACTCGGCAAACCCCTGCAGCACCGGGACCAGGTCTTCGGCCGCCCGATTGTCATTCACTATCACCAGGAACGGCCGGCCCATCGCCCTCTGCAGCAGCACCAGCAGTAGGGCCTTGGCAGTCGGAGTCAGCCCAGAGACACGCGCCCGCCCCGTGTTCTCTTTTAAGCGGGAGGCTACACGCGAAAACGCAGGCAACTTTTCCACGTCCGCGAAGAGTTCGCGAACGAACGGTAGGGCCATTGCTCTTTCATTCTATCAGCGGGCAAACCGGGAGCCGGCGCTGGCGTGGACTTGGTTGATTTGTTGGGCCGCTCGAAAAACCCCATAAACCGCAAAGTGCGCGAAGGAATCGCAAAGTTCGTAAGGCGTACCCCGCCCCTGGTGAAGGCGGCTCGATCAGCAACGCTTATCCGGGTGCACCCGCTTCTTCGCGTCCTTCGCGGCCGTTGCTTGCGGGGGAAGGATTTTTCGGGGGGTGCGCGCCTTCACGCATCCTCCCGCAGCAGCGGTCGCGTCAGGCAGGTCGGCCCGCCCGCCCCGTTGATGCAGATCTCCGATCCCGGGAACGTCCGCACGTCGAATCCCGCTGCGCGCAGCCGCTGATTCGTTTTCGCGTTTTCCTCGATGGCGATCAGCCGGCCCTTCCCCAGTGCCAGCACATTGCAGCCCAGCGTGTCGCGCTCCGCAGGATCAATCTCGACAAATCGGTAGCCGCGAGCCTGCAGCAACTCCACCGTCTCCACCGCCAGCCACGGCAAGTCGACCAGCGCCGTCGTCTCATCCAGCAGGCTGATGAGCGACATCAAATGCAGGCAGGCCGCCGGACCGGGCCCGTACGGCAACGGCGCGCTTAAAACCTCCACGCCGTGCGGCTGCAGCAACTCGCGCATCTGTGCGATGCCTTCCGCATTCGTGCGGTAGCCCCGCCCGATCAGCAGCGTCCGGCGGTCGATCCACAGCATGTCGCCGCCCTCGGTCTTCCCTGGCGCGCGGATCTCCCCCAGCACCGGAATCCCGGTCTCGCGGAAAAACTCCCCCTGCCGCGCCGCTTCCGCCACCCGGTTCGCCTTCCCCGGACGCAGCAGGATCACGCCAAAATCCGTCGCCAGCGACGCGTCGTGCGCGTACACCGCATCCAGCGTCAACCAGGGCGACTCCGGCAGGACCAGCACTTCCGCGCCGGCCTCCTCCAGCAGTTGGCACAGCCTCCGGTGCTGCCGCTCCGCCGCCTCAAACGCCGGCGGCCGGGCAAATCCCAACTCCCGCCACTGCCCCACCCGCTCAGTCGCATGCCAGCCCGCGCTCCCCGGCGGACACACCAGCACCCGGCGCAGCGCACCCACCATGGAATGCCCATTGCACTTTTGAGAAACCGCAGCCGTCGTCATCTTGAAACCGATCTCCGGAGCCACGAATCTAAATCCACTGTTATGGCAAAAGCAATCTGGGAAAACACGGTCCTCGCCGAGAGCGGCCTAACCATCGAAGTCGAAGGCAACCAGTACTTCCCGCCCGACGCGATCAACAGCGAATACTTCAAGCCCAACGCTCAACACACGACCTGCCCGTGGAAAGGCCTGGCCAGCTATTACGACCTCGAAGTCAACGGCAAGCGCAACGCAGGAGCTGCCTGGTACTACCCCGATCCCAAACCCGCCGCCCGGCAGATCAAAAACTACGTCGCGTTCTGGAAAGGTGTGAGGGTCGAGAAGTAGCGCGGGGCGCCATGGGTGTCTTTCAGCGCGATTGGACAGCCTCGGGACGAGGGCCCGCTCACCTGGCTCTTGAGCGGCCTCGAAGCCGGGGCCCGGCCGGATCTCCTCATCGCCACAAAAAAGATCAGGACAGCCCGGAGCCCCCGAGGCTGTCCTTAGAAAACCCTCCCGGTTAGAAGGGCGTCACTGTCGCCACCCTAGCTGCCCGATGTTTCGGGAGTATGTCCAAGTCATGAAAATCTGATGAAAACCTGGATCTTTCCGCTCTGTGGCGGCAATCACACGCCCTCGTGACCGCCTCCGCTGCCCCCAGCCTCGCGCTGCTATAGTTATCTTCCTGATACAGAAAAGAACCGCGAGGAGGAGTCGTGTCCCGCAAACTCGAACAGTCCCGCAGATTGCAAAAGCGCGCCGAGAAGCTGATCCCGGGGGGCGTGAACTCGCCCGTGCGCGCCTTCCGTGCCGTCGGCGGAGACCCGCCGTTCATCGTGCGCGGCGCCGGTTCGCACATCTGGGACGCCGACGGCAACGAATACATCGACTACATCGGTTCCTGGGGGCCGATGGTTCTCGGGCATTGCGCTCCGGTCGTGGTCGAAGCTTTGCAGAACGCCGTGCGCAACGGCACGAGCTTTGGCGCCTCCACCCCCGCCGAAGCGGATCTCGCTGAGTTGGTCATCTCCGCCTTTCCCCAGATGCAAAAGGTGCGTTTCGTCAGCTCCGGGACCGAAGCCACCATGTCGGCCATTCGCCTGGCCCGCGCCTACACCAGGCGCAAATACATTGTGAAGTTCGAGGGCTGCTATCACGGACACGCCGACGCCCTGCTGGTCAAGGCCGGATCGGGCGTGGCCACGCTCGGCCTCCCCGGTTCCGCAGGCGTTCCCGAAGAATTCACCCAGTTCACCCTCGCCCTGCCCTACAACGACACCGACGCGCTCGAACAGGCCTTCACCAAATTTAAGAACCAGATCGCCTGCGTGATCGTCGAGCCGGTTGTCGGCAACATGGGCTGCGTTCCCCCCGCTCGCGGCTATCTCGAAGCGCTCCGCGCGGTCACTGCCAACCACGGTACCCTGCTGATTTTCGACGAAGTCATGACCGGCTTCCGCCTCGCCTTCGGTGGCGCGCAGGAACTCTACGCCATCAAGCCCGACCTCACCACCATGGGCAAGATCATCGGCGGCGGCTTGCCCGTCGGCGCCTACGGCGGCCCGTCGGAAATCATGGACCTGGTCGCCCCACTCGGCCCTATGTACCAGGCCGGCACGCTCTCCGGAAATCCCCTCGCCATGGCGGCCGGATACGCGCAGCTTCGCTACCTGAAGGAGCACAAGGACGTCTACGCCCGTCTCGACCAGCTCAGCGCCGATCTGGTCGCCGGAGTCGCGGCTGCCGCCAAGGCCGCCGGCGTCCCAATGACCCACAACCGCGTCGGCTCAATGTTCACCTGGTTCTTCACCCCAGGCCCGGTCACCGACTGGGAGTCGGCGTCGAAGTCTGACACCGAAGCCTTCGGCCGCTTCTTCCGCAATTTGCTCGACAGCGGCATCTATCTGCCGCCCTCGCAATACGAGGCCGCCTTCCTCAGTGCTGCCCATACCGAAGACGACGTGAAGAAGACGGTCGCCGCCGCGAAGCAGGCGTTCGCGATGGTGGGGGTGTAGGCCTAGGCGGGCCTCAGCCTCGGCATCTGCCTCCGCGTAACCAGACAATCGGCCATGTCACGCAATCTTAAACAGGCCCGCCTGACCTCACCCCGGCGATCCTGGCCATTACGATTGCTCACCCCGCACCCTCAGCACGATCGACCAACGATTCGGTGCTGCCAACGACCGAGGACCCTGTTTAGCCTGCCCCGGGTCGGGCGAGGGGGCGGGCGACCACTTCCGCCCCCATCACCTCCGGAATACTCACAAACTCATACCCCGCCGCCCGGTAGCGCTCCAGCAGCATTCCCGTAGCCAGCACGGTCTGCGCCCGGTCGGCGCCGAAAGCCTCGTGGCTGCCGTCGTGCATCAGGATCACATCGCCCCCGCGCATCTGCCGCACGCAGATCCTGACAATCTTTTCCGCCGGAGGCGTCTGCCAGTCGTAGCTGGTCACATTCCACATGACGGGCTCAAGTCCGAGCGAGCGCGCGATCTGCAACGTGGCCGGCCGCCTTCCCCCGAACGGCGGACGAAACAGCCGCGGCGCCTCCCCTGCGACTTCGAGGATAGCGCGCTGGCACTCTTCCATCTGCAGCCGGTTCTGCACCACGCTCGCCACCGCCAGATTGGGATGCGTGAACGTGTGGTTGCCAATCGCGTGCCCAGACTTGACCACGTCGCGAACAATCTCAGGCCGTTGCTCGACGTAACGGCCAATCAGGAAAAACGTGGCCCGCGCGCCATGCTTCTCCAGCACCTCGAGCAAACGATACGTGTGCGGATCGTTGGGGCCATCGTCGTAGGTGAGCGCGATGCGCTTCGATCCGCGCGGCCCGCTTGTGAAGGTAGCGCCATACCCTTGCGCCGAGGGAGCCATCGCCTGGTAGGCCGCGGTCCCGGCGGCGGCTACCACGCCAGCGCTGAGCAAAGTGCCGAGCATCGGGGACATTCTAAATGCAGTCGTCTAGAACCAGTCGTCAGTCGCAAGTCGTCAGTCGTCAGCCAATGGCTTCATTGGGCGCGTCAGCAGCGCTCTTACCTAGCGCTGAAGCGCTGGGCTACATTCGAGCGTGCCTCCGGCCCGGGTCTGCCGTTTCGGGCCCTGGAGGCACTCAAACACGGTTCTAAGATCGCATCCGAGTTGAGAAGGGGACGAGCAGCCAATGCACGTCGCGGACCGAGGTCGGACGACTCGGTTTGAAGGCTGGCGACTGAAGACTGACGACTGCCTTCCTGTTAACTCTTCCCGCAATTGTTTTCCAAAGCGCCCTCGGGATATTCTCCCAAGCGTCGGTCGTTCCCCGAGCCCATGGCCAATCTCTTCGAGAACCCCCGCTACATTGCAGTCGAAGGCCCTATCCGAGTCGGCAAAAGCACCCTGGCCCGCATCCTGGGCGAGCGCCTGAACGCACAGCGGGTCATCGAGGCGGAAGAGAATCCCTTTCTGAAGCCGTTTTACGAAGGCGAGCGCGGCGCCGCCTTTCAGGCGCAGTTCGCGTTTCTGATCCGCCGCTTCGAGCAGTTACGCGCGCTCGATCTCGGCGCCCGTTCCCCGCGCATCATCGTCGCTGACTTCATCTTCGAAAAAGACAAGCTGTTCGCCTGCCTCAATCTCAGCGACCAGGAACTGGAAACCTACAACCGCTATTACAACTTCTTCCGCGAACAGCTGCCCACGCCCGACCTGGTGATCTACCTGCAGGCCACACCCGAGGTGCTCAAAAAGCGCCTGCGGAAGAAGAACTCACCCAGCGAAAAGGCGGTCAACGACGAGTACCTCGAAGAAGTGGTCAAAGCCTATGAGCACTTTTTCTTCCACTACACGCAGTCTGACCTGCTGATTGTGAATACCTCCGAAATCGACTTCGTCGAGCACAACGAAGACCTGAAGGAACTCCTGCGCAAAATCACCGAACCCATCAAGGGCACCCAGTACTTCCTGCCCCTGGGCAGCCAGGAAGCGGCCAGCGCGTGAACATCCAGTCGCAAGTCGCCCGTCGTCAGGCTTCCGCTAAGCGGCCGTGGAGGCCCAAGAGCGTGCGCACCCTCCTGATGGGACTCCATCGACCGCCTTGCAAGTGACTGATTCCGCTGGGCTACAATCGGCTCGGCCCAGTGCCGAACTAACGGACGCCTGACGGCTGGTTTTCTTCGTTTTTTCGATCTACACTATCTCCGTTCGAATCTAGGATGTGGACAGGCTCTATCCGGCCGGGCCGGAGGGGCACTGGAGGACATCGTGAGTTTGACCCCCCTCGGCGAACCTCGCCCGAAGATCACCGTCGCTTCTCTCCGTGAAAAAAAGCTCCAACAGCAGCCCATTACCTGCCTCACGGCCTACGACTACTCAAGCGGCCGGCTGGTTGATCAAGCCGGCATCGACATCGTGCTGGTGGGCGACTCGCTTGCCATGACCATGCTCGGCTATGAGAACACGCTCGCGGTCACGCTCGGCGAGATGCTGCATCATGTCAAAGCCGTGCGCCGCGGCGTGAAAAACGCCCTGCTCGTCGCCGACATGCCCTATGGCACCTACCATGTCAGCGCCGAGGAAGCTGTGCGCAACGCCGCCCGCTGCGTGAAGGAAGGCGGAGCCGAGGCGGTCAAGGTGGAAGGCGGAGAAAAGCGCGCCGACCTGGTCCGCCGCATCATCGACGCCGAGGTCCCTGTCGCCGGGCACATCGGCCTGACCCCGCAATCGCTGCACCTGATGGGCGGATACAAGGTGCAAGGCAAGGATTTGACCGCGGTGGAGCGTCTCATGAAGGATGCCGTGGCCCTCGACCGCGCCGGCGTGGCCTGCATCTATCTCGAGGGCATCCCGCGCGAAGTGGCCGCCATGATCACCGCGGAAGTGAAGACGCCTACCATCGGCATCGGCGCCGGCCCCGATTGCGATGGGCAAGTGCTCGTCTTCCATGACATCCTCAACCTCACCTTCCAGCAGCCGGCGAAATTCGTGCGCCGTTACGGCGATGCCGCCGCCGAGATCACGCACGCCGTGCAGGCCTTCCGCGCCGACGTGCTTTCGCGCCGGTATCCCTCCGACGCCGAGTCGTACCACTTGCCCAAAGAAACCAAGGCAGCCCTGGACGCGGTGCTCGAGCGCAAGAGCGCCATGCGGCGCTAAGGTGGAGTTGGTGGGAAAGAACGGCCTTTCGACCGTTCAGAAGCGTCCCCGGAAAATCGTGGGCTTGCGCCCTTTAGGGGAGACTCGCCCCTACGATTTCTCTGGTTTCTCTCTGCGCTCTCCGTGCCCAATTGGTGATTTAAGCGCTTTCCGCTCGCATGCAGATCTGCCACACGATTGAAGCCACCCGCGCCGCTGTGCGCGCCGCGCGCCGCGCAGGGAAACGCGCCGGCCTTGTTCCTACTATGGGGGCCCTGCATGAAGGCCACCTCTCGCTGGTTCGGATCGCCCAACAGAAGACCGCCTTCGTGGCGGTTTCCATCTTTGTCAACCCGCTGCAGTTTGGCCCCACCGAGGACCTGGCCCGGTATCCCCGCACCTTCGAACGCGACTGCGAACTTTTGAACAAGGAGGGGGTCCACCTCGTCTTCGCGCCCTCCGTGGCCGAGATGTACCCCACCACTAATCTCACCTACGTCCAGGTCGAAAGATTGAGCGACCGCCTCGACGGCCAGTCCCGTCCGGGCCACTTCCGCGGGGTCGCCACCGTCGTCTCCAAGCTGTTTCACATCGTGGAACCTGAGGTTGCCGTCTTTGGCCAGAAGGACGCAGCCCAGCTCGCCATCATCCGGCGCATGGTGCGCGATCAGAACCTGCCTGTCGAAATCGTGGCTGGTCCTATCGTCCGCGAACCTGATGGCCTGGCCATGAGTTCCCGCAACGCGTACCTCGACTCGCGGCAACGACAACAAGCGCTGGTCCTGTCGCGAACCCTGCGAACAGTCGAGGAGGCTTTTCGCATGGGCGAACGTTCCAGTACGCGGTTGCTCGCAGCAGGGAAAGAGGTTTTGTCCACTGAGCCCGATGTCCGCCTCGACTATCTCTCCGCCGTCGATCCTGAGACCCTCGAACCAGTCGAGCGGATCACGCATGTGACCCTGATCGCCATCGCTGCTCATGTCGGGACGACCAGGCTCATTGACAACACCCTGCTGGTTCCCTGAGTCGCCGGCGAAAGGGCCGGCTCGTGCAGCGCTGTCACTCTCGCCCCCGTGGCCGTGGCAGGGTATGCCGCGATTGGCTGTTCTCCTCCACCCGTACGCGGCTAGAAGCCGGTCGGAGCGCTCCCGGCTCTTTCTCGCGTCCCTGTTTTAAGATTTCTCCGCTTTTTTCCCCGACACAAACCCGTTCCCGGCCACGATGTACCGCAAAGGCCGCTCCGCCGCTTTCGTCAGCCCGATGCGCGCCGTCACTCGTATCGGTGGCCGCACTCCGTCATCCGCGATCCACAAATCAGACTTCCCCGATGTCAGATCTTTGCCGTTGTCGCGCTGCTTGGTGATCGCAAAGGCCTCGGCCAGCCGCCCTGGTCCACTGGTCAGCTGGCGAAGCTGCCGGGCATCGGTCCAATCGAGATCGCTCAGTTGACGCGCCCGTGCCATCTCCGCGACCCCCAGCACCGGTTCCACCGCCCGAAACAGCACACCCCCGGCGGTCCCCTCCGGCAGGCATGAAACGTTGAAGCAGTAATGATTTCCGTAGATGAAGTACACGTAGGAAATCCCCGGGGGGCCCCATAGAATGTAGTTCCGTGCGGTTTTGCCGATGTAGGAATGCGCCGCCGGATCGTTGTGCAGATAGGCTTCCACCTCCACGATCCGCCCCGCCAGCAAACGGCGGCCCTCGCGCCGCACCAGCAGCTTCCCCAGAAGCTCCCGTGCCACCCGCCGCGGATCGCGATCGTAGAAATCCCTTGCCAGGCGCGGCAGCGCCCGCACCTGGAATGCTGTTCCGGATTCCGCCCTCATCCCTGCCTGCGATCCGCGCATGCTTGCGAGTTGTCCTGCTCCCTAGAGAATCAACCGCTCATCCCCCAGGCGCTTGGTCACGCGCTCCCGGTCAAGATACTCCAGCAGCGGAATCGCGTACTTGCGGCTGACCCCGGTAAGTTCCTTGAATTTGCCGACGTCGATCCTGGGCGACTTCGTCTTGTAGGCAGCCAGCTGGGCGCGGAGTTGGTTCAGCGCCGAGTGGTGGAAGACCAGCTCGTCGGAGACTTTGACCAGCAGCTTCTCGCGCAGCAGCAGCGTGACTAGCTTCTGGGCGCGGGCTTTGTCGAGCTTGAGCCCGGCGAGCACGTTGTACAGGGCGGGGACCTGCAGTCCGGCCGTCGAGAACGCCTGCTCGATGATTTTCTTGGACTCGGCCTCTTCATCTTTGAGCGTAACGCCGCGGCCGGGCAGGCGCACCAGCTCACCGGCGAGTTCGAGGGACTTGCCCGCCACCAGTCCGGAAACGATCTGTTCCAGGACGGATGCCTCCACCTTCCCCATGCGTTCGCGTAGCTCCTCCCGGCTCATCCCCGGAAGAAGGGGATTTTCCCGGTGAAAGCCCTCCACCAGCGTCACCATCCCCTTTTGGATCATGTCCACGGCGCTGCGGGGCAAGAGAACGTCTTTGACACGGGAGACGTGTTGCATCGTGGGAAGCATCTTTTCGATATCGGCGCGGCGCAGTCCGGTGCGCGCGGTCACTTCCCAGAGCGTCAACCCGCGGGTGCCCCGGGCGGTGACACGAGCGGAGAGGGTTTCGCCGGCGTTCCCTGCGTCGAGGCCAGACAGAAGATCTAGGTAGGCTCCGCGATTCCCGGTCCGCAACGGCGGCGTGTTCTCCAAGACCACGCCGCCCCCAATCGTGATTACCGGCGAGAACTGCCGCAGGATGAAGCGGTCGCCGGGAAGCAGCAGCACGGGCTGGGCGAGGCGAAGTTGCGCGTACGCGGTCGCGCCCGGCTTCCCCGCTTTTTCGTCGTAGAGCGCCACTTCGGCGATGCTTTCGAATGTGAAGGCGTGCAGGTGGACGCGCGCACGGTCTTTCAGCGGCTTGGCGCTGGGTAGCAGTGAGAACCGCGTGTCGATACGCTTCGTTGCTCGGAACGTCTCAGGTGGCGCTAGGGTCATCCCGCGAGCCAGCTCTTCGACCGCAACTCCGGCCAGATTGAGCGCGGTGCGCTGGCCGGCCATGGCTTGCTCCGTGGCCTCGCCGTGCACCTGCACGCCGCGCACGCGCGCGCGCTTGCCAGTGGGAAAGATTTCGAGCTCGTCTTCCTTGCGGATCGTGCCCGCGATCAGCGTGCCCGTCACCACCGTGCCGAATCCTTTCATGGTGAAGACGCGATCGATCGGCAGGCGGGCCAGAGCGGCGGAGTCTTTGGCCGGAACCTCCGCGGCAATGCGGGCCAGTTGCCGTTTGAGCTCGTCGAGGCCGGCCCCAGTGAGGGAACTGACGGCGAGCAGGGGGGCGGGCGAGTAGCCGCTGGTCGTCGCTGGTTGGTCGTTGGCGCAAACAGGGCCGTCACTTGTCGCCTTTCGGCCGGCCGAAGAGCTCTCGGGACTTCCGCTCGTTCCCACATCCACCACAGATGCGCCGCCGTTCGGATCTAAAAACGACCCGCGCAAGAATTCTTCGACTTCCAGCCTGACCACATCCAGGGTGTCGGCATCAACCGCGTCGGATTTCGTAAGCACGGTGATGCCGCGGCGGATGTTGAGCAGGCGGCAGATGTCAAAATGCTCGCGGGTTTGTGGCTTGATGCCTTCATCGGCAGCGATGACCAGCAGCACCAGGTCGATGCCGCCCACCCCGGCCAGCATGTTGCGCACGAAGCGCTCGTGGCCAGGCACGTCGACGAAACCGAGGCGCAGCCTTTCGCCGTCGGGGGCGGCGAGTTCGAGGTGGGCGAAACCGATGTCAATGGTGATGCCGCGGCGCTTTTCCTCGTCCAGGCGGTCGGCGTCGATGCCGGTCAGCGCCTTGACCAGCGCGGTCTTGCCGTGGTCGATATGTCCGGCGGTGCCGACGATGACCGACTTCATTCTGGACAGTATAGACGGGCGCGTCAGCGGAGAAAGGGCGGGGGCGCCCGCGCCACATGGTTCAGCGCCAACGCTTTAGTTTGGGCCAGAGGTCCGCAAGCGTGCCGAATTTCGCGCCGCGGCAGATATAGACGGAGACTTCGCGCTCCAAAGCGTACGGATTGGGCGCGGAGTTGCCCAGGTATTCGACGTGGTCGAACAGTCGCTCCAGGGTCTCGCCATTATCGTCGAGGACGATCAGGCAGTTGCCAGAGTAGCCGCGCGGGCCCCAGAGCCACCAGCTTTGGTGTCCGCTGAGCGCGGGCGGCAGGCCGTATCTTGGCCCGAGGAAGTCAATCGCTCCGGCCTGCCCGTAGTCTTGCGCGAAGATACCGCAGTCTTTGCGCTCGGCGGCGGGAATCCGGTTCCAGGCTTCGGCGGTCTTCTCCACGATTTCATTCCATCCGAACTGGTCGGCGTAGTGCTGCGGCAGAGCCGCGCGCGCGTGCTGGTACTCACTGCGCGGGACCTTGATTGGCAGGCGGTTCATGTAAGGGATGAACTGGTCGATGGGCAAGATCGGCATCGCCAGAGGCGCGAAAATGGCTCCGCCGGCGAGAAAAAGCCCGACAATCGCGGGTTTCAGCCAAAGCTGGCGGATGCGGTCGATGGCATCGTCGATCACGACGGATCCGGCTGCCAGATATACCGGGTAGATTGGGGCAAGGTAATAGTTCTTGCCTTTGAGAACGACGAAGACAGTGAAGGCGACAAGGTACGCCCATCCCAGGAAGCGGTAAGGCCGGAAGCGCGGCGCAAATAGGAGTGCGAGGATGCCTGTCATCCAAATGAACACCGACAAGGGGAAAAGCAACAGGATTTGCTGGGCAAAATACTGCCCGGGCGAGAGCACGACGTCGCGGCCCTCGGCGCGGATACTCCGGATCAACTGCACAAAGGGCCAGTCGAGGCTGATGTTCCACAACAGGTTGGGCAGAAAGATGAGCAGGGCGGCGAGTCCGCCGAGCCACATCCATGGGCTCAGCAGAAGGCGGCGTTGCGCGGTCAGCAGCAATCCCAGAACAACGGCGAAGCCGAGCACCGCGATCGAGTATTTTTCCTCGAGACCGATTCCGGCCACGACTCCGAACCAGAGCCAGAACCGCGGGTCGCCGCGCTTCCCGGCAAGGATCGCGAAGTAGACGCAGCCCATCCAAAGCAGCACTTCGAGGTCGCAATTGCTGGTGAGCAGACTTCCGCCGGACAAATAAATCGGGGCGACCAGAATCGTCACGGCGCTCAGCGCCACCGCAAAGCGTTTGCCGCCGAGTTCGCGCGTAATCATAGCCGTGAGCACGATGAGCGCCCCGCTGGTCAGGGCGGGCAGGAGCCGGACGCTGCGCAGCGAATCCCCGAAGATGGCAAGAAAGATCCGGCTGAGAACCGGCAGCAACGGCGGCTGGTCGACGTAACCCCAGGCCAGGTGTCTTCCGCAGATGATGTAGTCGAATTCGTCGCGGAAGTAGCCGTAGCGGTTGTTGACGATCGTGTGCAGGACGAAACTGAAAAGAGCGATGCCCATCACCCCCAGCATCCCGTTCTGCCAGAAGTCCGGCTGGGTGCGCTGATCTTGGCGGGCTCCTGTACCCAAGCTGCGCATGTTGCCTGGAAGCATGATGCTTAACGACGGCCAACTCACTGTTTTGTACGGCTGCAGGTGTGAAAAGTTCGCGAAAAACCCTCTCAAAATGCGACAATAGATTTTCCCCTCATGACCACTGCCGCGATTTCTGCCATTACCCCCGAGATGATCCGGGAGCACGGGCTCACGCCGGACGAATACGCGAAAATCAAACAGCTGCTCGGAGGGCGCACGCCCACGCTCACGGAGCTGGGCATCTTCAGCGTGATGTGGAGCGAGCACTGCTCCTACAAGTCGTCGCGCGTCCATCTGAAGCGGCTGCCCACCCGCTCCCGGCTGGTGGTGCAGGGGCCGGGGGAGAATGCCGGCATCATTGATATCGGGGACGGCTGGGCGTGCGCGTTCAAGATCGAATCTCACAATCATCCTTCGTTCATTGAGCCGTTCCAGGGCGCGGCCACCGGGGTAGGCGGGATTCTGCGCGACATCTTCACCATGGGCGCGCGCCCGGTGGCGGTCATGGATTCGCTGCGCTTCGGCCCGATCGACCAGTCCAAGGCCGCCGGCGAGGGCGCCCGCGCCACACAAGCCGAGATTCATCGCAACCACTCCATCATGGAAGGCGTGGTCAGCGGAGTGGCGTCCTACGGGAACTGTTTTGGCGTGCCGAACCTGGGCGGCGAAACCAAGTTTGAGCCCTGCTACTCGGCTAATCCGCTGGTGAACGCATTTGCTCTCGGCCTGGTGCGGCGCGACCAGATTTTCTATGCCCGCGCGGCGGGCGAAGGGAATCCGGTCATTTACGTGGGCGCGAAGACCGGCCGCGACGGCATTCACGGCGCGACCATGGCCTCAGAAGAGTTCAGCGAAGAGTCGGACGCGAAGCGTCCCAATGTGCAGGTGGGCGATCCCTTCCTCGAGAAGCTCTTGCTCGAGGCTTGTCTCGAGGCCATGCAGACCGGGGCGATCGTCGGCATTCAGGACATGGGCGCGGCCGGGTTGACCTGCTCGACCTGCGAGATGGGGGCGCGCGGCAAAGTGGGACTCGAGATCGAGCTCGACCGCGTTCCCCAGCGCGAGACCGGTATGTCGGCGTACGAGATCATGCTCTCGGAATCGCAGGAGCGCATGCTGCTGGTCGCGGCCAGGGGCCGCGAGCAGGAAGTGTTCCGCCTCTTTGAGAAATGGGGGCTCGATGCAGTCGAGGTCGGGCGCGTCACGCCCGACAACCTGATGAGGGTGTGGCATCACGGTGAGCTGGTGGCGGAGATTCCCAACCAGGCACTGACCGACGATGCCCCGCTGTACCAGCGCCCGCTGGAGCGGTGGGAGCCTCCGGTGGAGCGGGAGATGCCGGAGAACCTTAACCTCGCGCAGCCGGGCGATCTCACCGAAAGCTTCAAGCGGCTGCTGGCTAGTCCCAACATCTGCAGCAAGCGCTGGGTGTGGCAGCAGTATGACCACATGGTGCAGACCAATACGGTGGAAGCGCCCGGGGCCGGCGATGCGGGTGTGATCCGGATCAAGGGCAGCGAGCGCGGACTGGCGATGGCGCTCGATGGCAACGGGCGCTGGTGCTATCTCGATCCGCGGCTGGGCGCGATGCACGCGGTCGCCGAGGCGTGCCGCAACGTGGCATGCGTCGGGGCAACCCCGATCGGGGCGACCAATTGCCTGAATTTCGGAAGTCCGGAGAAGCCTCACATCATGTGGCAGTTCTCGCAGGTCGTGGACGGGATCACCAAGGCCTGCGAAGAGCTGAACGTCCCGGTCACGGGCGGAAACGTCAGCTTCTATAACGAAACGCTGGGCGAAGGAATTTATCCGACGCCCGTGCTCGGGATCGTGGGCCTGCTCGAGGACGTGCACCAGACAGCCAAGATGGAGTTCCGCGAAGCGGGACGCACGATCGTGCTATTGCGCGCAACCGAGCCCGGCGATATCACCGACGCACAAACCGAATTCGGATCGTCGGAGTACGCCAAGCACGTGCTGGGCGCGGTGTGGGGATATCCGCCCGAGCTGGACCTGGAGAAAGAAGCGGCCCTGCAGCGCGGCCTGGTGGAGATGATCCAGGCAGGTCTGGTCGAGTCCGCTCACGATTGTTCTTCCGGCGGGCTGGCCGTGGCCCTCGTTGAGCCCGCGTTTCCTCGCGGGATTGGCCTGCGGGTCGATGTGGCGTCGCATGGACTGCCCGCCGAGTTTGCTCTGTTTGGGGAGGACGCCAGCCGGGTGGTTCTGGCCTGCGACCCGGGACGGCTGAGCGGAATCCAACAGGTGGCGGCGAAACACGGGCTGGCCGTGGATGTGCTCGGCGCAACGGCGCCCGGTTCGGTGGAGATCAAACTGGATGGACGACTCGTAATTTCGGCTCCCGTCGACCAACTGAGCGAAGTGTACGAATCCGCCCTGGAACGGGCCTTGCGCACCGAACCGGTGGCGGTGGCGGCGGACTGAGTCGCCAGTGGCGAGAGAAGAGCTCTTAACCGCGAAGGACGCGAAGAAAATCTTAAAATGCAGCGAGCGCGGAGAATGGCCGCCGAGGCCGCACAGAGTGACACGAAGATGTCCGCTTCCCGGTTTCCTGCGTCTCGAGAGAACCGGATCGCGCATTTCGGAAAACGACTCGATGCAATAAAGTCCCTGTGCGGTTCCATACCTAAACGGACGAAGGGCGAAGAGCTGACAGCTAAGGGCTGAGACCGAGATGTCTTATTCCGACACATTTCGCGAAGAGTGCGGGGTGGTGGCGATCTATGCGCATCCCGAGGCGGAGAAGCTTGCCTACCTCGGCCTGCACGCGCTGCAGCACCGCGGGCAGGAATCGGCGGGGATCGTCAGCTCCGACGGCATGACCCTGCGGGCGCATAAGGCCATGGGGCTGGTCGCAGATATTTTCGTCGAAGACGTGCTCGCGAAGCTGCGCGGCACGCTGGCAATCGGCCACACGCGCTACTCGACGGCCGGAGATTCGGCGCTGCTCAATGCGCAGCCGATCCTGGTGCAGTCCAACAAGGGATCCATCGCGGTGGCGCACAACGGAAACCTGGTGAATGCCCAGGAGATTCGCTCCCACCTCGAGGCGCACGGCTCGATTTTCCAGACCACCAGCGACACGGAAGTGATCGTGCACCTGATCGCCATGTCGCGCGAGCACACGCTGCCGGAAGCCATGGCCGATGCGCTGCGCCGTGTCGAAGGCGCGTTTTCGCTGGTAATGGTTTCGACCGACCGCGTGTTTGCGGCGCGCGACCCGCGCGGGTTCCGTCCCCTGGCCATGGGCCGCATTCCGGCCCAGGAAGGCTCGCGCAAGGACACGATCGTGTTTGCCTCCGAAACCTGCGCCTTCGATCTGATCGGCGCCGTGTACGAGCGCGAAGTGAGGCCCGGGGAACTGGTCATCGTGGGGCCGGAGGGGATTTCGTCGCGGTTCTACTCCACCGCCGCCGCGCAATCCAGTTGCATCTTCGAGCATGTGTATTTCTCTCGTCCTGACAGCCAGGTGTTTGGCCGCGCGGTGCAGACCAGCCGCCAGAACCTGGGGGCGCAACTGGCGCGCGAGGCCCCGGTCGATGCCGACCTGGTGGTTCCCGTGCCCGACTCGGGCGTGACCGCGGCCCTGGGATATGCCGCCGAGAGCGGCATTCCGTTCCGCTTCGCCCTCATCCGAAATCATTATGTGGGGCGCACCTTCATCGAGCCTAAGCAGAGCGTCCGCGACTTCGGCGTGCGCCTAAAGCTGAATCCGGTGCGCTCGCTGCTCGACGGCAAGCGCGTCGTGCTGATCGATGATTCGATCGTGCGCGGCACCACCAGCAAGAAGATCGTGCGCATGGTGCGCAACGCCGGGGCCAAGGCGGTCCACATGCGGATCTCCTGCCCGCCCACCATTTCGCCTTGCTTCTATGGGGTCGATACGCCGTCGAAGAGCCAGCTAATCGCCGCCAACAAGTCGGTGGACGAGATCCGCGAATACATCGGCGCCGATTCGCTCGCCTATCTCTCGCTCGAGGGGCTCAGGCAGGCCTGCGGCGAAGGCGAGAAGACCAATTACTGCACCGCCTGCTACACCGGAAAGTACCCTACAAACTGGGTGGATGTGGAAGAAATCCAGCCGGCTGCGATCAAGCGCTGAATCAAAACCGCCCCTCGCCCGAGAGATACGCAGAGGGGCCGAGGAATGAGCTCCTGGCCCTGAGCAACAGCCCGGCCTCCCGCCCGCCGGTTCTCCGCTGGGTCTTCCGGCCTTGCTACGACGGCTGGTAGTAGGCGAAGGGAACCGCTAATCTCGATGGCCTTGGCGCGCCAGCAGAGTGGTGTTCCGTCCCCGCCTCCGCGGCCGCGTCCCCCGGGTCCCAACCCGCTTTCAGGAGTGATTTCCAAATCTATGCCAGTGGCTCAGCAGTCTCGTGTTTTGTGGAGGATGAACCTCTGCTCGCGCCTCGTGCTGCTCCATGCGGTGGCGCTGGGGAGCTTTTTGCCGGCCGCGGCCCAGAATCCGCGGGGCGCGCTCCGCGGAGAGGTGCAGGATGCCAGCGGGGCGCGGGTGGCAGGGGCCCAGGTTGTGGCCCGTTCCAGCGGCTCCTCGCTCGAAAGCACGGTGGCGACGGACCGCAACGGCGAGTTCCGTGTCGAGGGCCTCTTGCCGGGCGCCTACCGCCTGACCGTGAGTGCGAAGGGGTTCGCGGATGCCAGCGCCCATGTGGACGTCGTGGTGAGCATGGTGCGCGACGTTTCGGTCACGCTGAAACCCGCGGCGCGGCCCGAGTCCGTGAACGTAGAAGCAGCGCCTTCCTCGATCACCTCGGAGCCGGTCGACACGGCCAGCGCCGTGCACCAGGGCGCCGTCAGCGCGCGCGACCTGGAAACCATTCCGCTGGCCCATCGCAGCTTTGCCAACATCGCGTACCTGGTGCCCGGGACGGAGCCGGTCGAGCCCTCGGACCCGACCAAGGCGCGCATCACCGCTGTTTCCTTTGGCGGCAGCTCGGGGTTAAACGTAGACCTTTCGGTCGATGGCGGCGACAACTCCGACGACTACATTGGCGGCTTCCTGCAGAACTTCTCCCCGGACGCCATCCAGGAATTTGCCGTACGCACCTCCAATGAAGAAGCCGACACCGGGCGCACCGTGGGCGGATCGGTGGTGATCACCACCAAGCATGGGACGAACCTCTGGCATGGCACCGGCGCTTTCTATGAGCGGGCCTCGGGGCTAAATGCGCGCTTCCCGATTGACAACCCTCCGCCCCAGCCCAAGCAGCCCTTCTCGCGCCAGAACTACGTGGCCACGCTGGGCGGTCCCCTGCAGAAAGACAAGCTCTGGATCTTCGGGTCGTTTGAGGGCGTGCGCGAGGATGCCAGCATTAATTACAGCGCCGCCAGCCTGGCCGAGTTTCAGGCGCTCGCCTCGCTCGCCTCAGCCGGACTGATTCACGGAACCAATTCCGCCGGGCAGGCTCTCGGGGTCGACTCGATCGCCGTGCCCGGCTCCGTGAAAGTGCCGTTCCGCGACTACCTGGGTTCGCTGCGCCTGGATTGGGCGCAGTCGGGCCGCTCGCAGTGGTTCCTGCGCGGGTCCCTCGACAACTACACCACCAACAACGACCTGGTGCAGCAGGCGACGCTGCCCTCGACCGGCGCGACCTCGGGGTCGAAATACACCAGCATCGTGTTGAACAACCAGTGGACCTTGAGCCCCACCTGGCTGGGGTCATTCACCGCCGGGGCGAGCTTTCTTCATCACACCGAATCCCGCAACCAGTATCTCGGCTTCGCGCTGGCGTTTCCCTTCAGCTCTACGTTCTCCACGATTTCCGGGTTCGAAACCTTCGGCGACAACCAGTTCCAGACGCCGATCACGGCGTTCCCCGTGGTCCGCAATCAGCAGAAATACCAGTTCCGCTACGACCTCAGCCATGCGGCCGGCAAGCACTCCCAAAAATTCGGCGTCAGCCTCATTCACGAACCGGTGCTGAGCGGGGCCCTTTCGGGGACCGCGGAGAGTTTCCTGCAGTATGCGAACGATCCGAGCTTTTACCTGAATCACCCGGGTACGTTCACCTTCGATCCGAGTTGCGCCAATGTCGGCAGCGATGTCACGTGCACCGAGACTCCCGCTGGCGATGGCAGCTTTACGCAGAGCGTCCGGCGGCTCGGACTCTACGCGCAGGATTCCTGGCGCGTGAATTCGCATTTCACGGTGAACTACGGGCTGCGCTGGGACACCACGTTCGGGTTGTTCCAGGCCTCGGGACGGAACCAAACCCAGAACCAGGCCTACCTGACGCTGAAGAGCCTGAACATTCCCCTGGTCTCCGGCGCTCCGCAGGACTACCGGAAGCAATTCGGGCCGCGCCTGGGCATCGCGTATTCGCCGGGACGCCTCGAGAACACTGTGCTTCGTGCCAGCTTCGGTCTTTACTACAACGACCTGGCGCAGAACGGCTGGGTCGGAGCCTTCCAGGCGGTGAACGCGGCGTTCCAGTGCGTGAACCCCGGCGATCCCGGCTGCCTGCCCGGCGGGGCCCAGGGCGCCGTGATCGATCCCCGCTACAAGACCCCTTACGCCTTGCACGTTGGCGCCGGGATCCAGCATGCCTTGGACGAGCACTGGATCCTCAGCGCGGACTGGACCCATGAGAACGGCACCCACGCCTATCGCGCCTATCCCTTCACCGCCGGCGTCAACCTGTTCGCCCCGGATCCGGCCAACCAGGACCTCGTTCCCAACGTCGACCTCTACCGGACCGACAACCGCTCAAACTACGAAGCGGTGACCTTCAGGCTGCAGGGCAACCTGCAGCGCGTGAACCTGATCGCCCACTACACTCTGGCCAGGGCGCGGACCTGGGGCTGCACCGTGGGGGAGCTGTTCGATTACGTGAACGGCGTGTGTGACCCGCTCAACGCGTTCGCGCCGGGCGACTACGGGCCGTCGGGCGAAGACGTGCGCCACCGCTTTGTGCTGGCGGGAACCGCTCGCCTGCCCGCAGGATTTGAGGTGAGCACGCTGACGCAGCTGGAGAGTGCGCGGCCTTTCACCCTGGCCAACGGTGATGTCCGGGCCGTGGTCAATGGCGTGCCGACCCAACTCGATCAGTTCCGGGGCACGCCCTATATGCAGGTCGATCTGCGGGTGGCGCGCCCGTTCAAGATCGGGGAGCGCGCGCAGCTGAATCCGTTTGTCGAGTTCTTCAATTTGTTCAACCGCAATAATCCGGCGAACAACTTCGTCGCAGATGTGGGAGCGCTTCCCGTTCCCGCGGACCAGGTCGCCAACAACAACATCATGGATCTGTGCGGTGATCCGGCCTGCGACCCGGCGCAATACATCCCCATCACCCGCCTGAATCAACTGCGCAAGCCGGCGGGCGCGCTGGGCGATTTCTTCGGCCCGGGGACCACCGTGGGGATTCCGTTTGCGGCGCAGGTGGGCGTGCGGCTGACGTTCTAATCACGTCGCCGACTCTCGGTCGCCGCTCACCGGCAAAAGCCTCTGTCGCCATTGACTCATCGGTTCTCCGGGCGGCCTCCCGAAAAGCTCGCCGTTTGCGAGGGTGCGCAGGCGATGCGTTAAGAAGCGGCCTTTCCCTCGAGATGGTGATGCAGGAAGCGGTGGCGCATCTCTTCGTCGGCGAGGGCAAGGACCTCGTCGACCGTCCACTTGGGGCCGGTGCTGGCAGCAAGATTGAATTCGATGCCGTGTTCGTACTGGTCGAGCCAGGTGTCGAGCAGGAAAGGCTTGAACTGCATCATTCACCCCGAGATTTGTGGGTCTCTGCTATAGATTCGGCGGTTGCGCGAGGGATGATTTTAGTTTGGGAGAAATTCCCCACCCTCCCGCAGCAAGCGCGGGAAGGATGGAGCGCCCGGTTGCAGAGGCCCTACTTTGGCTTTCGCCCCGCAGCGACGCGGGGAATGCCTTGCAGGTCGGGTGTGATTGTTATGTCTTGCCAACTGGAGTTGGCGAGCAGCGCGCGAACGCCTTGGGCGATGGTGCCGCTGATTTCCAGGATCAGGTAGCCTCCGGGCTTGAGCGCGGCGCGGGCGGCAGGGACCAACTGTTCGATCACTTCGACACCGGTCGGCCCGGCGAAGACGGCGCCGCGCGGCTCGAACTTGCGCACTTCAAGCTGCACTTCGTCTTCTTCGGATTCGCCCACGTACGGAGGGTTGGAGACGACAAAATCGAAGGACTCGGGCTCGAGGCCGTCAAGCAGACTGGCCTCGTGAAAGAACAGGCGCCGCTCGGGAGGCTGCCCGCGAAATTCGAGTTGCAGGCGGGCCGCGTTGGCTTTGGCCACTTCGAGGGCCGCCGGCGAGTTGTCGGTGGCGTGGATTTCGGCGTTGGCCAGTTCCTTGGCAAGCGCCAGCGCGATGGCCCCGGAGCCCGTGCCAACGTCAGCGATTTTCGGCGTTTTCATGGACCGGGCGAGCGGCAGCACGGCTTCAATCAGGTGCTCGGTTTCCGGCCGCGGGATCAGCACCGCGGGCGAGACGATGAGGTCCAGCCCCCAGAATTCCTGGTGTCCAGTGATGTACTGCGCTGGCATGCCGCTTGCGCGCTGAGCGAGGGCCGCGTCGTAGCGGTCTTGTTCTTCTTTTGTGAGTTCGCGCTCGGGGTGCGCGTACAGATGAGCGCGGTCGCAGTTGAGCGTGAACATCAGCAGGGTTTCGGCGTTCAGGCGGGGCGAGGGCACACGCTCGGCGGTAAGCCGGGCGATGGCGGCCTGGAGGGCGTCGCGGAGCATTCGACGACTATTTCACCACAGACGGCCTTCAGCCTTATTCACCACTCGACACGGATGCACGGAGTAAGCTCGCCTTTCAACGGACGAAGGCAGACGGGAGCGTCCACTCCGCATTACACCACCGGCGCGGCGGCCTCGGCCTTCAGCCTTTCTGCCTGGTAGTGCGTGACCAGCGCATCGACGATCGGTTGGAGCTTCCCGTCCATGACCTCGCTCAGCTGGTGGATGGTCAGGCCGATGCGGTGGTCGGTGACGCGGTTCTGCGGGAAGTTGTAGGTGCGGATCTTTTCGCTGCGGTCGCCGGTCCCCACCATCGCCTTGCGCTCTTTGGCCAGTGCTTCCTGCTGTCTCTGCATCTCGACTTCGTAGAGGCGCGAGCGCAGCACCCGCATGGCTTTCTCGCGGTTCTTGATCTGCGACTTTTCGTCCTGGCAGCTGACCACGGTGTTGGTTGGGATGTGCGTGATGCGCACGGCCGAGTACGTCGTGTTCACCGACTGGCCTCCCGGGCCGGAGGAGCAGAAGGTGTCGATGCGCAGGTCTTTGGCTTCGATCTTGATGTCGACGTCTTCCGCCTCGGGCAGCACCGCGACCGTGACCGCCGAGGTATGCACGCGGCCCTGCTGCTCGGTCGCAGGCACGCGCTGCACGCGGTGCACGCCGCTCTCGTACTTCAGCTGCGAGTAGACGCGCTTGCCTTCGATGATGGCGATCACTTCTTTCAGTCCGCCCACCGCGGACTCCGAGGTCGAGAGCACTTCGACTTTCCAGCCCTGCGACTCCGCATAACGCGAATACATGCGGAACATTTCGGCGGCGAACAGCGTGGCTTCGTCACCGCCTGTGCCGGCACGGATTTCGAGGATCACGTCTTTTTCGTCGTTGGGGTCCTTGGGCAGCAGCAGGACCTTCAGCTCTTCTTCGACACGCCTTACGCGGACCTCGAGGTGGGTGATCTCCTCCTGCGCATAGGCGCGCATGTCGGGATCTTTCTCCTCGGCCAGTACCGCCTTGCTCTCGGCGATGCCGTGGGTCAGGTCCTTGTACTCGCGATACTTTTCGACGATGTCGGTGAGTTCGCTGTGCGCCTTGGCAGTCTTCTGGTATTTCGCCGAGTCGTTGATGACTTCCGGCGAGGCGAGGGCCCGGGTGAGTTCCTCGTAGCGGGCTTCGAGTTGGGAAAGGCGTTCAAACATGGTCCTTGGCCGTTCGTTCGTAGTCGCCGGTCGTCAGTTCTCGGTCGCTGGTCGAGGAAGTCTTCGCGGGGAGCCCCGCTACGCTATGACGAACTCTCCGCCGTTCTGCTTTTCCAGTTCCATCGCCTGGTCAAGGGCGACGATGGCGCAGTGGACCTGGTCGTCAGCCGGCGGCTGGGTGGTGATGCGCTGCAGCCACAATCCGGGCGTGGTCATCAGGGCGAACAGCGAGCCGCGGTGCCTGGCGGCGAAGCGGATGATCTCGTAGGAGAGCCCGGCGATCAGCGGCAGCAGCACGATCCGTGTCGCAAACTGCGCCGCGAAGGTCGTGACCGGCAGGATCGCGTTCGCCATCATGTACACGAAAATCGAGAAAATCATCACCGTCATCAAAAAGCTGGTGCCGCACCGGGGATGATACGTCGAGTATTTCTGGACCGTTGCGGTCGACAGCGGATCTCCGTTTTCAAACGCGAACACGGTCTTGTGTTCGGCCCCGTGATACTCGTACACGCGGCGGATGTCGCGCATCAGCGAGGTGGCAAAAATAAAGAGCAGGAACAAGCTGAGCCGGATCAGCCCGTCAAACAGAATCACGACGTTCGGCCGGGCAAAAAATGGACTCACATGCCCCAGTTCACGCGCCGCCAGCAGCGGCAGGAACTTGTACATCACGATAAAGAAGCCGAGCGACAGGATGATGTTGACCGCCGCGACCCACCCGCTGATCTCCAGTTTCTTGCCTTTTTCTTCAGCTGGCGCTATGTGTTCGAGCGCCACGTCGGCCGAGAAACGCAGCGCGCGGAAACCCAGCGACATCGCGTAGCCCAGCGTCATGATCCCACGAATTACCGGCCAGCCCATCCATTTGTGTTTGTCCGAGGGGCGTTCCAGCGGCTCGCTGTGGGTGGCCACTTCGCCCGAAGGCTTGCGCACGGCAATCGCCCAGGCATGCGGCGACCGCATCATGACGCCTTCCAGCACAGCCTGGCCGCCAACCAGCGTTTCTTCCCCGCTCTCAAGCGCCGGCAGAAGCTGCACCGCCACTAGAAAACGCCACCAATTGCGCAAATAATCCATGATTCCTTAGATGATACTTCCGGGGGGAAGTTGCTGGCGTTAAGGGTATCACAGGAGGGTGTGATCGGCAGGGTCACGCCTGTACCGAATTGATTAGCATATACTTAACGGGATCCCTCAACAGCTTTCGCACCCCCGAGGTACAGAGAAAAAAGCGCCCAGGCTGCCTTCGGTTGTTCGGCGCGGCGCCGGCGTGGCATCCTGCGGCCATGCCGAAGGGCTGGCGGTTGTGGGTTCTCATGGCGCTCTGGGCGTTCTTCCCGATCCTGCTTCACCCGTGGTGGCTGCTGGTTCTGTCCCTTGCAGCCTATTCCCGGGTCGTTTGGCTGCTGCTCCCGAAAAGTGATACTTCCAGGTGGCCCACTGATCGAACAAGGGCGTTCTCTGGGACCCGGTGTTCCTGTGGTGGTTCCCAAGGCTGGCCGACGGGCCGGTATCCGCTAAGATGATTCTGTGCCAACCCGGGCTCCTTCCAATCCCGGACTTTACATTCTGCAATCGGACCTGCTGAACCTCTCCTGGCTGGCGCATGGGTTTTCGACGCGGGGCGGGGGATTCTCCCGCCCCTATGGCGGAAGTGCGCTGAATCTCGGTTTCACGCAGAACGATTCGCGGGCGGCGGTGAAACGCAACCGGGCCGCTTTTCTGCAGGCGCTGGGAATTCCGAATGGGGCGCGGCTGGTGACTGCGCGGCAGGTGCACTCCGACGTGATTCATCTTGTGACCGAACCTCCCGCCGGGCCTCTGCTGGGCGACGGCCTCGTGACCGACACGCCCGGCTTGGCTCTCGCGGTGCTCGTGGCCGACTGCCTTCCGGTCATTCTCGCCGATCCCAAGCGAAAGGCGATCGGGGTGTTTCACGCCGGGTGGCGAGGCACGGTCAAGCGTATCGTGCAGAAAGGTGTGGGCCGCATGCGAATGCATTTTGGCAGCCGGCCCGGCGATCTGCGGGCCGCGCTCGGGCCGGGCGTCCACCGCTGCTGCTACAAGGTGGGTGAGGAGGTGCGCGAAAATTTCCGGTCGCAGTTCGCGTATGCGGATGCGCTGTTCCATGAGATCAGGGAGTCGGACCCGGTGCGGGAGAAATATCCCCTGCTGTTTCTGACCGCGCGGGCCCCGGGACACAGCGTGCTTCCGGTCAATATATTTCTCGACCTGGTGGAGGCGAACCGCCGCCAACTGCTCGATGCGGGGTTGTTGCGCCGGAACATCTGGGCCTCGGAGCTGTGTACGTCATGCCACCCCGGGCTTCTGTTTTCGCACCGCGCGGAAAAAGGCGACACGGGAAGGATGATGGGGCTGGCGGCGGTGCGCCAGCCGTCTGCGCGCCAGCTCCGCACAATCCCGGTTGCGGGAGATTCCCGGCGTTCTTCCAGATCCTGAAGACCTGACGATTCGGAAGACCCTTCCAGCATCCGCAGTTGGAGCCGCCGTCGATGTTTCGCGAGTGACTCGCTCGGTTGCAACGCAGATTCGGCATCGCAATACGAGGGAACCTTTCAGGACACCAGCACAGGCCTGAACGACTTTGATGCGACGCGGTACTCGGCAGCTCAAGGCAGAAGCATCAGTCCGATAGGCGGAGACAACGGTTACGTAAGAACAAACAGTCCGTTCTAGTAGAAGTGCCGCTCTGGCTAGAGCGAAAGACTTTGAAATGCATTGCACGGCCATGGAGTCGAATGCCGCTGTTTTTGGATCACGTGCGAACAACTGTATGCCGGAAATGATTTTTTCCAACTTCGCAACGTAGCTGCGCACGACTCCTCCTTCGGCCCTGGGCGGGCCATCCTACAGGGGAGAAGTCACATTTCCAATGGACTAATTTCCGGGGGGCAGGTCAATGACGCTTTCAGCCAAGCAGCAGATGATTAAAGCCTTCTTCGACAAATTCGAAAAAAGGATTGATCGCTTGCAGGAACTCCGAGCCAAAGGCTTGGATGATGAAGCGTTCACGCTCTGTTTGGTTTACATCGACAGACTTGCATCCGGACACTTTGGCGGTACGGCTGGCCAAAATCGGAAAAACTTCTATCGGGCACTGGCTGAGCTAAGTGGCAAACCGCTGTTTGGCATGGTTCACCCCGGCCAGCTTCGAGCACTTGTACAGGATCACTGTCCTTCTGCATCCACGCTGGTCGATTCCATTGTTAACAGGCAGCCCGATGCCCTGCTCGATGAGAAAGACATAGCGGAAGAGGTTCGCAGATCGAGTTTGTCGGAAGACGAGAAAAACAAGGTCATCACGAACCTCTGGCGAGCGTCATTGGCAAACATCGCCTATGACTTTATAAGGGTGGCTGAGGCTCATGGCCCCGGCAGCGGAGGCCTATCTTTCGACAAGACAATATACAAGGGAAAAGTTGGGGTTTCATTCGACTTTTCGACACTATTCGATGCCTTGAAGGAAATTCTCAAGAACGTGGTCGCACGTTCAATGAGCACTAGCGAGTGGTTCGGAAATCCGAACTACATGAAAGAGTTACCTTGATTATTGGCCTTCGCCAGTCAATCCGCATCCCCAGTTGAATTACGGGATAATTATGGCTGGTTTATCGTCCTGCTTCTTCGCTTCTTCTGCCTTCTTTTTGGCAGCTTCCTCCCGCTTTTTCTGCCGTCGCTCAATCCACCAAGGAACCGTTAGTATCGGGCCGAGAACCGACAGGAACGGGCTGATGAAGGGCGTCAACCATGCAGGAAGAAATTCCGCTGGTCTGACTGAGTACACCTGGTCTCATAAATGGTGGTTGAACCAATTTTGCTATTTGCAGTGCACAAGGAAACCGGCAAAAGAAGGGCATGCGAGGACGATGGGAACTCAGCGATGCCCAATGGAAACTCATCGAACCGATCTTAAGACCGCCGCGGCGGGCCGACGGTCGTGGTCGACCCTGGCAGGACACGCGAGCCGTGCTCAACGGAATTCTGTGGGTGTTGGGCACCGGAGCGCAGGGGCGCGAACTGCCCGACAAGTATCCGCCGTACCAAACCTGCCATCGCCGTTTCCAGCACTGGGTGCGGGCCGGCAAGCTGGAGCGCATCTTGCGCGTGCTGGCCGAGGAGCTCCAAGCACGGGGGAAACTCGACCTGGAGGAGGCTTTCATCGATGCCTCCTTCACGGGGGCAAAAAAGGGGGCCTCGCGGTCGGGCCCACCAAACGCGGCAAAGGGACGAAAATCATCGCTCTCGCCGTTAGTATCGAAAGCGCTTCGCCGCACGAAACCCAGCTCGTCGAAGGGGTCCTCGGGCACAGCTTCCTCGACACCCTCCCGGCGCGGCTGATCGGCGACAAAGCCTATGACAGCGACCGGCTGGACCGCGATTTGGCCGAGCGCTACGGGATCGAAATGATCGCGCCCCATCGCGGAGAACGGCGCACGCCAACGCAAGACGGGCGTCCGCTGCGTCGTTTATCGCCGACGCTGGCGAGTGGAACGACTTTTTGCGTGGCTGCATCATTTTCGTCGGCTCGTGATCCGCTTGGAGTACCACGTCGAGAACTTCTTCGGCATGGTCCGCCTCGGCTGCATGCAAATCCTGTTCAGGTATTTATGAGACCAGTTGTAGGAATGCACACCTCAGTCTCAAGTATTTGGACGCAGCAAGCGTTTTCTGCTGCAGCTTCCTACGTTCAGTCCGATAGGGACAAGTCGGGCGAACCGATAAAAACCGTCATCCTCCTTGAGCCAGGCGTGGAAGAAAGAGTCCGTTCTAGGGCGCTTGGTTTACGCTCGGGATGTGTCACGAAATTGGGGGGCTGCGATAGCGCTCGGGATATGCTTCCATATATCCCTGAACTGGAGGCCCTACTGGGGTCATCTGGAAAGTAAGAGGTCGATATTTATTTCACTACCTGGTTCACGTTTGCCGCAGTGAGAATGTGGCACTTTTCCCTTCTGTAGAGCTATCCCCCCTGCCGCGTTGACGCCGCCCAGGCCGGCTTCTAGACTCCTGACGAGGTCTCCCATGAAACGTCTCTGTTGGACACTGGCAGTTCTGCTCTGCTGCGCCCTTCCCCTGGCTGCCGACGATGAAGGGCATCATCACGAAGACCTGACCGAGAAGCAGCTCGGCACGGTGCACTTTCCGGTCTCATGCGCCCCGGCGGTCGGCAAGCCGTTTGAGCGCGGCGTGGCCCTGCTGCATTCGTTCTGGTACGAGGAGGCGGAGAAGGAGTTCGCCGCCATCGCCAAGGACGATCCGAAGTGCGCCATGGCGCAGTGGGGACTCGGCATGAGCCAGTGGCACCAGCTGTGGAACCATCCCGATGCGGCGACCACGAAGAAGGGGCTGGAGGAGGCGAAGCAGGGCGCCAGGCTGCATCCGGCGACGGCGCGCGAGCGCGATTACATTGCGGCCATGAAGGCGTTCTACACCGGCAAGGGGGACTTCTACGCGCGGGCGCGCGCTTACTCGAAGGCGATGGAGAAGGTGTACCAGCGGTACCCTGACGATCACGAAGCGGCGGCGTTCTATGCGCTCTCGATCCTGGCGGCGAACCAAGGCAACGATCCGACCTTCGCCAACGACAAGAAAGCCGCAGCCATCCTGGAGAAGCTGTTTGCGATCGAGCCGGACCATCCGGGGGTGGCGCACTACCTGATCCATGCCTACGACAAACCGCAGCTGGCGCAGCTGGGACTGCCTGCGGCGCGGCGCTATGCGCAGGTGGCGCCCGCGGCCCCCCACGCCCTGCATATGCCGTCCCACATTTTTGCCCGCGTGGGCATGTGGGATGAGGACATCCAGTCGAACCTGGCCTCGGTCGAGGCCACGCGCAAGACTGCGGCCATGCACATGGGCGGCGAAGGGCACCAGTTCCACGCCATGGCTTTTCTCTTCTATGCCTACCTGCAGAGCGGCCGCGATGCCCAGGCGCGGGCGCTGATCGAAGAAGTGAAGGCGATGCCCGACACGATCCACAACATGTACGGCATGGATTACAACCCGCGGGCGGCCACCCTGGTGCACTTCACGGCACTGTATCCGATGGAGATGCATCACTGGGCGGATGCGGCGGCGTTGACGCCAACCGCGGTCGCGGGCACCGCCGAAGACTCGGTGGTGTACTGGGCGCGCGCGATCGGCGCCGCGCACCTGGGCAATGTGGACCAGGTGAAAAAAGACGCGGAGCAGCTCGACAGGATCCACAGCGATCTGGTGGCGACGAACAAGAAAGACCTTGCCGACGAGGTGGAGGCCGAGCACAAGCAGGCGCTGGCTTGGCTGAAGGTGGCCGAAGGCAAGTATGACGATGCGCTGGCGATCCTGAAACCGCTGGCCGATCAGGACGATTCCTTGGGCGAGGAGCCGCAGGGAATTCCCACGCGCGAGATGGTGGCGGAAGTCCTGATGATCGCCAAGCGTCCGGCGGAGGCGCTGGCAGAGTACGAGACGGATTTGAAGTTCAATCCCAACCGGTTCAACGGGCTGTATGGCGCGGCGCAGGCGGCCGAGGCAGCCCGCAAGCCGGACCAGGCCACGAAGTATTACGCGCAACTCGTCAAGGTGTGCGCCGGGTCGAACTCGGACCGCCCTGAGCTGAGCCGGGCGAAGGGGCTGGTCGCGGCGAAGTAGGGATTGGGGTGCCGTGGTAAGAGTGCGGTCAAAAGGTGGAAACACGCTTCTCCACCCGCTGCAGACGGAACAACAACGTCCCCCACGTCAGCTTGGCGCGCATCTGCACCGGCGTGTGATTGCCGTCGTCGCTGAACCAGGTCCAGATCTTGCCGCGGCCCTTCAGATTGCCGGAAGTCGCTTCGGCAGAGACCCGCACGGCGTCGAAGGTTCCCGCCGGGACTTTCACTCTTTCTTTTCCTTCCACGTGGGCGGTGACTTCGGCGGTCTTGCCGCCATCGTTGACCGGGAAGCTGTAGCTGTTGCCAGGCTGCAAGGGCAGCGAGGCCAGGTAGTAGAAGCCGGTGACCACGTCGGTGACGCAGGGCGGAATGTCGTTTTCCTGCGACTTCAATTCCCCGGTCTTCAGGTTTTTCTCATTGAGCACGCTCTTGCGCCGGGGATAGTCGTAGGTGATTTTCGTGTCGCGCTTGTGCGGGCCTTCTTCGATGTGCTTGTTCACTTCAAGGGAGCAGAAGCTCTTACGGTCGAAGCGCGCCTCGAACCGGTCGTGTACCGCGTAGAGCACATTGGCCATGCCGGCCGAGTCGGCCATGCCGGTGACTTTCTGCTCGGCCCCGCTGGCTTCCATGCGCACGCTCGAGGTGCCCGCGGTGAAGAAGTGCCATTCGGCGGTGTAGACGTAGGCCTGGCCGTCGGGAAATTTGTAGCCGGCGGCGGGAGCCAGGATCTGGGCCGAGGGGCCGATGGTGGCGACGGTGCCCTGCTCGGAGCCGAGCGCGGGATACAGAACAAATCCTGCGCCCAGCAAGACCGCAGCGCTGGCCGGGAGATGCCGCAGAGCAAGGGCGAGTTGGGAGAGGACACGAATCAAAGGCGCTCGGAACTTGGTGGGGCGGCGGCGAACCGCGTCCTCAAGGGCAACCCCACAACAGCTTGGCCACCAGGGCCGCCAGCAGCGCCACAGTGCCCAACGCAGCATTGTACTCGCGATGCTGCCAGTACAAGGATGCCGAAAACTGCCCCGGGCGTTGGCCGGCGCGGCTCAGGCGGGGGAGCAGGCGCGGCACCTGGCGGGCGTATTCGTCGAATGCCGGGAAGGCCTGCCGCAGGTACGCCTCTTCCCCGCGGATGACCGGAAGATAGATGACGAAGAACAGGACGACCATGAGCACGAGCACCCACAGGCTGCGCGCGGCCACGGCGAAGCCGAGTGCCATAACGACCGATCCCAGATAGAGCGGATTGCGCGTGTAGGCATAGGGGCCGGTAGTGGTGAGTTCTTCGTTCTTCCTCACGTGGCCGGAAGCCAACGCCCGCAGCGCGATGCCGGGGATGGCAACCAGGGTCCCCACCGCGATGGAGGCCCGCGTGGGGCGCGCGATCCAGAGATAGAACACCGCCAACGCGAATCCCAGCGGGACGCGGATGCGGCGCGCGATCCTCCCCCATTCAGCCACGCGCGGCTTCCTCCGGCCAGCCTTCCAGCAGCTGATGCGCGGCGGCCAGAACTTGTTCGGGGGCAATCGCGAGAAGTCCAGGGTCGGGCTCGCTGCGGTGGCTGAGCGAAGTCCGGCTGGCGGGATGCCGCAGGACGATGCTTCGGGTCCGGAACGGACCGGTGCGTACCGGATCGGTAGGACCGTAAAGCGCCACCACCGGCACGTGCAGCGCGGCGGCGAGGTGCAGCGGGCCGGTATCGCCTCCAATGAACAGGCGCGCGCGGCGGATCAGCACGATCAATTCGCCCACGGAAAACGACAGGGCGCGGCCCGTGCCGCCACTGGCCTTCTCCGCGACCCGAGCCAGTTCCTCTTCCCGCGGGCCGAAGTTGAGGATCGACGAGACCCCGCGGCCGGCCAGCGCTTTGGCCAACTCGCCGTAGCGTTCCGCGGGCCATTGCTTGGCTCCCCAGCCCGCGCCGGGATTCAGCACCACGAAGTCCCGCACGCCCAACTCCGCCAGGCGTCTCCCGACCGCCTCTTCCGCGGCGGGATCGCAGGGGAAGACCGCGTCGGCGACCGCCTCGCTCCGGCCCGTGACCGCGCTGGCAATCTCGGCATACTGCTCGACCACGTGCCGGCGCTCCGTGAGCACTCGCCGCGTGTACCACATGCTGGCGAGGTTCTCGCGCGGGCGGATGGCCCCGAAAATTGCCGGCGCTCCCGACCAGCGGGCGAGGATGGCAGAGCGCGCGGCGCCCTGCAAATCAACGGCAACTTCGTAGCGCTGAGCGCGCAGGTCACTCAGGCCGGCCCCCATGCGTTCCCACGTCAGGTTCGAGACCAGACTCTTGCGCCACTGTTTCAGGTTGACGCTGTGGATCGCGTTCACCAGCGGCCGGTGCGCCGAGACAGGCCCGGTCCGCGCCGCGGAAACCGCGCACAGCAACTCGGCCCAGCGCTCCTCGATCAACCACCCGATGTGGGCCTGCGGGAACGCTGCTCGCAGCATGGCCGCGGCCGGCAAGGCGTGCACGACGTCTCCCATTGAACTGAGGCGCACGATCAGGATGCGCTCGAAGCGCGCGCTCGCCGCCGGGGAATCGGGTTCGCTCATTTCGTTCCGCCCCTGGGCGCCAGGCGGGTGCGGATGATTTCGCTGGCGGAGTGATCTTTCGGGTCGCCCACGATGGCGACGCGCCCCCCGTACTCGCGCACCGTGTCGGCTTCGGGCACCCCCTCGGCCGTGTAGTCGGTGCCCTTGGCCTGGATGTCGGGATGGATTTCGCGGATGAGGCCGCGCACGTCGCGCTCGGGGAAGATCACGACGGCGTCAACGTCGGCGAGCGCGGCCAGAATTTCGGCGCGTTCTTCCGCGGGCATCAGCGGGCGGCCTTCCCCCTTGAGGGCGCGGACCGAGTCATCAGAATTGATGGCGACCACGAGGCGCCCCCCGAGTTGCTTGGCGGCATGCAGGTAGCGCACGTGGCCCACGTGCAGCAGATCGAAGCATCCGTTGGCGAGGATGATGCGTTCGCCGCCTCCGCGCCAGGCTTTGACTCGCTGGCGAAGCTGCTCGCGATCGAGGATCTTGGATGGGTCCGCGGTGCTCAATGGGATCGGGTGGCGGGGGGCGCGGTTTCGATTGCGCGCAGCAGTTCCTGCCGCGTCACGGTGGCGGTGCCCCGCTTCATCACAACAATGCCGCCGGCGTAGTTGGCCAGCTGGGCAGCCTCTTCGGGGGCGGCCCCGGCGGCCAGCGCGGCGGTGAAAGTGGCGATCACGGTGTCGCCCGCGCCGGTCACGTCGGCGACTTCGTCGGAGCCAAAGATCGGGATGTCGACCGGCTTGTGGCGTCCGGCAAAGGCCACCATGCCGTCGCGGCCGCGCGTGATCACCAGCGATTGCAGTTTCATCCGGCTCATCAACTGCTCCCCCGCCGCAACCAGCCGGGACCAGTCCTGCCCGATGCGCACTCCGAGGCAGGCTTCCACCTCGGGCTCGTTGGGCGTGGCCGCCGTGACCCCGGAATATTCCAGCATGCGAAAGCGCGAGTCGAGCGTCACCGGAACGCCCTGCAGGCCGCCCTTGGCGCGCACCGCGTTCAGGATCGCCGGGGTGGCCGAACCGTACCCGTAGTCGGAAACCAGCAGCGCGTCGGAGGCCCGCGCGTATTGCCGCGCGGAAAGCGCCAGTTCGCGCGTGAGGTGCGAACTGGGCGCCGCCTCCGGTTCGCGGTCCACGCGCACCACCTGCTGGCGTGCCGAGTGCATCATGCCGGCCAGGATGCGCGTCTTGGTGACCGTGGTATGGGCCTTGTCCTTCAGGATCCCGCTGACTGGGATGCGCTTGTGGCGGAACGCCCGCAGCAGCAGCCGCCCCGGCTCGTCGTCGCCGAGCAGCCCCACGGGCAGAACGTTCACGTCCAGGTCAGCGAGATTGTTGACCGCATTCGCGCCGCCGCCGGGAACGACCGTGCGCTCACGGTGCTTGAGAATCAGCACCGGCGCCTCGCGCGAAACGCGCGAGATTTCGCCGTACACGAATTCGTCGGCCACCAGGTCCCCAAGCACCGTGACCGTGACCCTGGGGAAGGCGTCGAGAATTTTCTTCAGGCGGTCTGCCTCTTTGGGGTGGCGCGTCATCCGGCTAGTGATTCTCTCATGCCCGGTTCTTCCGTTCGCCGACGATCCGCAGCATGGTATCCACGGCGTTAGCTGAGTCCTCCAGGTCCATTTGGACCGAGACCACGGAGATGGGATCGAGCGCGGCGAAATACGTGCCCAGATTGACCACGTCTTTCTCCGTGGTCACGAAGCCGCCGGCTTGGCTCGAGGCTTGGAGCGCGAGAAGCTCGCGGATGTCGTTTTCGGTGTAGGCGTGGTGATCGCGGTACACCGCCTCGGCTGCCGGCTCCACGCCCGCCTTGCGCAGCTGCAGGAAGAAGTTCTGCGGGCGGGCGATGCCGCAGAACGCCACCGGGCGCCTGGGAACGTTGTTGGCGACGATGCCGCGGCGCGCGCGCCAGACCAGTTTGCCGTCGAGCGGAAAATGCCCCGCGCCGGCCCCGGCGGTGAGCACCACGGCGTCCGCTCGCTTCAGCGAGGTCCGCGGTTCGCGCAGACGCCCGGCGGGCAGCAGCCTGTCGCGGGCATCCTCGGCGGTAACCAGGACGATGTCGAAGTCGCGGGCCAGCGCCCGATGCTGGAAACCGTCGTCGAGCAGGTGCAGTTGCGGGCCGAACCTCTCTTCGGCCAGCAAGCCTGCCCGGTAGCGGTCTTCTCCGACCACCACGGGCACTTCCAGGCGGCGGGCGATCAGCAGCGGCTCGTCTCCGAACTGCAGCGAGGGGCCCCCGGGATCGACCTCGAGCACACCCCGCGTCTGGCGCCCGTAACCGCGCGAGAGCACGTCGAATTTCCTTCCCCGGGCCTTGAGCAGTTCGCCCAGCAGGATCACGAACGGCGTCTTGCCCGAGCCTCCGACGGAAAGATTGCCAACGCTGACCACCGGCCCGCGCAGCCGGCGAGCCGCCAGGATCCGCCGCTCGTAAAGCGCGTTCCGCGCGGCAACCGCCGCTCCGTAGATGGGGCTGAGTGGGTTCAAGGGTTGAGGTTCGCGTTCTTTTTCATCACCGACGGATGCGCCATGCCCGAATGCCCCAATGCTTGAACAGCTCACTCCTGTTCCCGCCCGAACGGCCCGCCGCAAGACGTGATCCTCCGAGGCTGGGTTACCTTGCGGCTTCCCGTGCTGAGGGGACCTCCCCTCCCAGCAACGGTTCCAGGGCGGCCAGAGTTTTTTCGGTGGCCCCGGTCTGCGATTGCAGGGTTTCGGCGGCGCGCCGGCCCATGGCCCGGCGCTCGGTTTCGTTCGCGATCAACTCCATCAGTACCAGCGGGAACTCCGCGGGGCCGGCGACTCTCACCGCGCGCTGCCCCTGGAACAGCCCGATGATGTCGCGGAAGTTCTCGTAGTGGTTGCCGATCACGATGGCCACGCCGTGGCGGGCAGGTTCGATGATGTTATGTCCGCCCTTGGGCACAAGGCTGCCGCCGACGAAGGCAATGTCGGCGACGCCGTAGATGGCCGAAAGTTCACCGATGGTGTCCAGCAGCAGAATGCTTCCCGCCAGCGGCTCTCCGCTCCACAGCGTGCGTCGCAGGAAGCGGGTGCCGAAGCTTTCCACCAGCCCTGCCACGGGAGCAAAGCGCTCGGGGTGGCGCGGCGCGAGCACCATCACAGCCTTGGGATAGCTGGCCAGGATGCTCTGAAAAGCCTGCAGGAGCATGCGCTCTTCTTCGTCGTCCACGGTGCTGCCGCAGACCAGCACGGGGCCGGCCCCCTCGGCGCGCAGGCTCTCGCGCAGTTTGGCGACTACTTCCGGTTCCGGCCCCGGCTTGAGATCGAATTTCAGATTGCCGGTCACCGCGACGCGGGCTTCGGGCGCTCCAATCTCGAGCAGGCGCTTGCGGTCTTCTCCGCTTTGCGCGAGGAACAGGTCAACCTGGGCGAGCACGCTCGGCAACCACCAGCCCAGGCGCTTATATCCGGCGAGAGAACGGTCAGACAGGCGCGCATTGACCACCGCCACACGGGCCCCGCTGCGCTTGGCCAGGCGCAGGACGTTCGGCCAGAACTCGGTTTCGGCAATCACCATCAGTTGTGGTCGCAGCCGTTCGAGGTAGGGCCGGATGGCAAAGCCCAGATCGATGGGGAAATAGAAAACATGGTCGGCGCCGAAGCGGGCCCGGGCAAGATTCTGGCCGGTGTCGGTGGTGGTCGAAACGTACACTTCGAAGGCGGGCCAACGCGACCGCAAGGCTTCGGCCAGCGAAGTTACGGCCAGAACTTCTCCCACCGAAACCGCGTGGATCCAGATGGCGGGGCCGTCTTTTCCGCGGGTCAGGCGGTCCGGCACCGCTCCGAAACGCTCGCGAAAGCCCACGCGGTACTTGCCACGGCGCGCCATCTGGTAGATCCAGTAGGGCAGCGTAACCACCAGGCCGATGACCAGCAGCGCGCTATAAACCAGGTACATGGAAGCGGCTATTCTAAATCGGAGAAACACCGGATTCGCCAGGGCCAAAACGATTTACAATACTGGGAACCACTCCCAGCGTAAGGCATGGTTCGGGGAGGGCAATGTGACCATTGTCGTCCGGCGCAGAAATCGCTTGCGCAGGCAGATGCTGGCGTTGGTCCTGCTTTCGATTCTAGCGGGACTGGTGGGCGGCGCTCTGGTGGGTCTGGCGACCTCGCGCCATACGCCGGCCTCGGTATCGCCCAGTTAGGCAGCCGGGCCGCTGCGCACGCTGCCCGCGGATATAATCGAGGCATGCCCAAATTGCAGGACACGGCACCCGGCCGCGTCTGCCGCGCGCTGCTGTTGGCGCTCGCGTGTACCCTGGTGGCCGGGTTCGCCAAAGAATTCGCCAAGCCCGTCGCCAGGCCCGCCACCACCTATGATCTCCACGATAATCACACCGACGAGAAGGTCGCCGCCGGCATCGACCCCTACGACACGCCCGAAAAGCAGCAGATCTTCACGGTGAAATGGGCCGAGAACGGCTTTCTCCCGGTGTTCCTGGTCATTACCAACGACGGCGACCAGCCTGTCACCCTGGGCAATCTGCGGGCACAGCTGATTACCGCGCGCCGCGAGAAGATCACTGCCGCTACCACCGACGAGTTGTATCGCCGGCTGGCGCACGTTTCCGCCGGCGGGCCTTCGCCGCTGCCCATTCCTTTCCCGCGCAACAAAGTGAAGGGCGCGGTGGGCAAGAAGGCGCTTGATGAGATGGACGCGGCTCAGTTCAGCGCCAAGGCGGTCGAACCGCATTCCACCCAGTCGGGATTCGTGTTCTTCGACGTGAGCGGACTGTCGGGCTCCCCGCTGGCCGGCGCCCGCTTCTATATGACCGGGCTGCGGGATGCCAAGGGCAGCGAGTTGTTCTACTTTGAGATTCCGTTTCAGAAGTAGGGACCTCCTTCCCGTCTCCTCTGGCACGCACGGGCCCCGCCAAGCCTGCTTTTTCGTTCCTGTCATTCCCAACGAAGCGAGCAATCTGGTTCGCCCAGCCTGCTGAGGAGCCGCAGGTTCCTCCCCCGCCCGGCGCGCGGCGTCGGACTGATAAGAGTTTGAGGCAGGCATGGGCCCTGGCCAGCGGACCGCGACGCCCGCCGCTCCACCGACACCGCTATAATCGCTCACTATGGTGACCGTGTCTGACGCCACGGTGGCGGCCCTCGCCAAGTACGAGCCGGTAATCGGGCTCGAAGTCCACGTCCAGCTGCTGACCGAGACCAAAATCTTCTGCTCCTGCTCCACCAAGTTCGGGAATCCTCCCAACACCAACGTGTGCCCGGTCTGTCTGGGGATGCCGGGCGTGCTGCCGGTGCTGAACCGCAAGGCGGTCGAGTTCGCGGTGCTGGCGGCGATGGCGCTGAACTGCCGCATCCACGAGACGTCGATTTTCGCCCGCAAGAACTACTTCTATCCCGACCTGCCCAAGGGTTACCAGATCTCGCAGTACGACAAGCCGCTCGCCGAGTTCGGCTGGATCGCGCTGAAGCAGAACGGCGGCAAGAAGATCGGCATCACGCGCATCCACCTCGAAGAAGATGCGGGCAAGAGCCTGCATGAAGGCTTCGCCGACGCCGGCCAGAAAACCGCCATCGACCTGAACCGCGCCGGCGTGCCGCTGATCGAAATCGTCAGCGAGCCCGATATGTCGACGCCCGAGGAAGCCTACGAGTACCTGACCCTGCTGAAGGAAATCATCCTCTACACCGGTGTGAGCGACTGCAACATGGAGGAAGGCTCGCTGCGCTGCGATGCCAACGTCAGCGTGCGCCCGCGCGGGCAGAAGGAATTCGGCACGAAGACGGAAATCAAAAACGTCAATTCGTTCCGCTTCGTGCGCGAGGCGCTGCAGTACGAAATCGCGCGCCAGGTCGAGGTGATCGAAGGGGGCGGCAAGATTCAGCAGGAAACGCGCCTCTACCACGCCGACGAAGGCCGTACCTACGGCATGCGCTCAAAGGAACAGGCCCACGACTACCGCTACTTCCCCGAGCCCGATCTGCTGCCGCTGGTGGTCGACGAGAAATGGAGGGCCGAAATCGCCCGCCAGTTGCCGGAACTGCCCGAGGCGCGGCGGGCGCGCTTGGTGACGCAGTACGGCATCACCGAATACGACGCGAATGTGCTGACCTTCTCCAAGGAACTGGCCGACCGGTTCGAGGCGGCGGCCCAGGCGGCGAAGAATCCCAAGCGCGTGGCCAACCTCGTGCAGGGCGAGCTGATGGGCCGTCTGAAGGCCAAAGGCCTGGAGATCGGCCAGTCGCCGATCACGATGCAGGGCGTGGCCATGTCGGCCGACCTGGTGGAGTCGGGCGCAATCTCCGGCAAAATGCTGAAGGACCTCTACGACCTGAGCTTCGAGCGCGGCAAGGATTTTGGCGCAGTCTACGAAGAAGAAGGCCGGCCGGTGCAGTCGTCGGACACGTCGGCGCTGGAGAAGATCATCGACGAGCTGATCGCCGCCAATCCGAAGCAGGTGGAGCAGTACCGCGCGGGCAAGAAGACGATGCTGGGATTCTTCGTGGGACAGGTCATGAAGGCGTCGAAGGGCCAGGCCAACCCGCAGCTGGTCAATGAGGTGCTCGCGCGGAAGCTGGAGGGCTAGGCATCACGAAGCACAATCGCCGCCGAGCTGGAAAACATTCCCACCTGCGTTCCCCTACGTCGCCGGCGCACGCGGTGCGGCGGCGAATAAGAGCATTACCATAGAAGCCGCTCAGGGACTCGGTGCTGCCTTGCTGAAGAACGCACTGCAGCGCTGCTTGCAAGCGTCGGAGTCAGTCGGCGCGCGAGCCGTCCTGGTCCACCCCGTCGTCGCGGAGGCCAAAGCCTTCTACCAGCATTTCGGATTTGAAAAATGCGCCGTGGACGACTTGCCTTGGATGCTGCTCATCAAAGACATTCCCAATTCCGTCTAGGCTCGATAATTGCCGCATCCGATGACCGGCAACATCATCGTATAAGATGACCGATCCTCCAGTTAAGTCGGCGCGATGCAAATCTACGACCTTCCCACCTTCCTCGACTACTTCGACAAAATCCATCAGCGCACCATGCGCGTGGCCCGCTGCATTCCTCCCGACAAGCTTGAATGGACCTACCGCGACGGCAGGTTCACGCTGGGCGACCTGGTGCGGCATGTTGCGACCATCAATCGCTACATGTATGCGGAAACCGTCTCGGGGCGGCCGAGCCGGTATGCCGGCTGCGGCAAGCAACTGGCCGACGGGCACGAGGCGGTGATGGAGTTCGCCGAACGCCTGCACCGCGAGTCGGCGGAGATTTTCTCCCGGCTCGCGCCCGAAGACCTGAACCGCAAGGTGGCGACTCCCGACGGTGTTCCCATTACCTGCTGGAAGTGGCTCCGCGCCATGATCGAACATGAGGCCCATCATCGCGGGCAGATTTATCTGTATCTGGCGATGCTGGGGGTGGAGACACCGCCTTTGTACGGGCTGACCTCGGAGCAGGTGCGGGAGCGGAGCGTGCTGGGTTAACGGGGTGGCGCGCGGATTCGCCTGCCTGAGCCTGCGGAAGGGCCCCCCAGAGAGGTCCAGCCACGGACATGCGCTGATCGCAAGATCGGACGACAGCCGGACAGCGGCTTTGGTGACGTGAGCGGGGCGTTTAGTGCGGCTAACATTAGTACGAGTCGTTGGTCGTTGGCGAACGTTGGGGGCCAGTGGAGGAAACTCCTATGCGGCCGGTGCTGACGTTGGGAAACGCGGGGTCCTTCGACTTCGTTCGGCTGCGCCTCGCTTCGCTCAGGATGACCGCGTGACGTGGAGCCGGCTGCGGTGCGGCAAGCAGCAGGTTCCCCGCTCGCCAGTGCCGTGCGAGCGCGGTTGCGGACGGCTCGGAATCACAATTCTTTACCAGGAATGGTCGGCGCGGCTGAAGCCGCGCCCCTTCCAGGCGGCCGCCCCACGAGGTATCCATGAAGATCAAAATTGATCGCATCATCAGCTTGGCAACGCTCACTACCTCGGCGGTGGCGCTCATTCTCGTGCTCAAGAAGCCGGCGCCGGTCGCCCCGCCGCCGCAGCCGCCCGCGGCCGTCGCGGCCAATGCGCACTCGTTTCAGAACAAGATGCAGCAACTCGACGATGCCCGGGCCCAGGGGCAATCGGGGGCGGAAGTCCGGCTGAACGCGCAGGAAGTCGCCGCGGCTATCGCGCAGGCTTCCGGCATGCTGTCATCGGGAACAAGTTCTGCCGCGCCCCCGGCCTCGCAACAGAATTCACCCGCCGCGGGCGATGGCAGCAGCAGCCATCTTCTTTTGGGCGGCGATCTGGGCCCGGGCGAGGCCAGCGTCAAGGACTACCAGGTGAACTTCGAGGGCGATGTGGCCAAGGGGCAGTTTCTCACCCACATCGCGGGCAAAGATGTCTGGGTGACGATGGAGGGACACCTCGGCTCCAAGGACGGCTATGCGACCTTCGATCCCACCAGGATCAAGATCGGCGACCTGGAGGTCCCGGTCGGGCTGGTCAACGATCAGTTGCAGAAGCGGCTGGCCGAGCAGCGCGACCGCTTGAAGCTTCCCGAGGGCATCGGCGGCATTAAGGTAGAAAATGGCGAAGTCGTGCTGACCAACAAGTAGTCCCGAGTCGCGAGTTCCGGCAACCCACAAAACCTTTCACCGCAGAGATCGCCGGGAAAATGGTTTCAACGCCGGGAGCGCACAGAACCGCCGCACAGAGACGCAAAGAAGCTCTTGACCAGGCAGGGTGCTCCTCCTCGGTCTCCGGGAGTCGCAGCTCGGGACGGGCGGCTCAATTGTGCTTGATGAACCTTCCGTCCTTCTTTCCCGTCAGGTCGTTGTAAAGGGTCTCGATCCACACATCGGTGGAGATGAAGTCCCCGTTCCACTTCTTCCACGCTTCCAGAACTTTTTCCTGCTTCAGTTGCTCCAGGGTCTTGCCTGCTTGCACGCCTTTCTCCACTACCGCGCGCGTGTCGATCAGCATCTTCGTGTACTCGCGGACGTCGTCGAGGGTGGCCAGTTCGCCGTGGCCGGGGATGACTTTGACGTCGGGCGGAAGTTTCGCCACCACCTCCTGCATGGCAGAGATCATGCCCTCGACGCCGCCGCCGCTGGCGAGGTCAACAAAGGGGAAGCCGTAGCGCACAAAGTCATCGCCCATGTGGACGACGTTCGACTTGGGAAAGAAGATGATGGCGTCGCCGTCGGTGTGCCCGCTGGGGAAATGCAGCGCGCGGATGTCTTCGCCGTTCAGGTGCACGGTGACGTCGTGGTCGAAGGTGAGAATCGGCAAGGCATCTTTGGCGGCCGGCTTATGTTCCATGGAGACCGACCCCAGGTTTCCGGCCGCGCCTCCCTCCTCCAGGCGCTTACGGACGTTGTCGTGCGCGATGACCGGGGCCTGCTTTTGGAAGTAGGCGTTCCCGCCAGTGTGGTCGCCGTGGTAGTGCGTGTTGATGATGAAGCGCACGGGCTTGTCGGTGACGCCCTTGAGCGCGGCCTCGATCTTGTCAGCCAGCGGCGCGTACTGGTCGTCGACGACGACGATGCCGTCATCTCCCACCGACGCGCCGATGTTGCCGCCCGCGCCTTGCAGCATGTAGACGCTGCCCGCCACCTTGCTGACTTTGATTTGCACTTTGCTGAAGTCCTCGTTCTGGGCGCTCGCGAGCGCAGCGAGCGCGAACAGACACGCGATCCCGGGCGAAAGTCTTTTCATGAAGTCACCCTTCCTGAGATGTGCGGGGCATTCTAAACGGCCGCGACCGATTTGAGTAGCAGTGCTACTCGGCGGGCGGCTTGTTCTCCGGCGGCGTGCCTTCGAACAGGGGGAACAACTGGTCGGCTCCGGCGCGGTAGACCGCCCAGGCCTTGCCCGCGTCGGAGGTGGTGCGGAACAGGAGTTCGCCGCGGCCATCGCCATCGGCGTCCACGGCATCGATCAGTTCAAGCCGCGGGGTTTCGTCGAGATGACGCGCGTCGGTCACGCCGGCGTAGAGCTGGTGCAGTTCGTCGTAGATATTGCTCTTGGCCACGACCGTGACGTAGGTGTTCGGGTCCGGACTTTCCGGCGTGCTGCGGGCCGGCGGCCTCTCTACCGTTGCGCTAAGCACGAAGACGGGCTCGTTGGTGTTCCACAGATCGAAGGCGCGAAATTGCACGTGATCGAACTTCGGTTGCGGGGCCTTCGCCGGGGCGCGGCGGATCGGTTTGCGGGCCGGCGCCGAAGCGGCCGGGACAGCCTCGCGCGCTCTGCCAGCCAGGGCCTCGGCAGCGAGCGCGAGCATGCCCTGGCGGTACTTCTCCTCTTCCGACGGTTTCAGATCGTACGTGTACGGGCGCGGGTCGGGGCCCCCGGCGTCGGAGATCGCAGGGATCAGCTGGAATGACTTTTTCTTGGCGCTGCCGTCTGTGGGGACGGCCGGCCGGCGCGGCACTCCCGTCGACGCTCCGGCCTGCGGGCGTTCGGCGCCCAGCGTTTCGCTCTTGCCGCGTTTGAGCACCGGCCGGTTCGGGTCTTCGTCGTTGGATGCGGTCGAAGCGGAGCTGTCCGAGGTGCCCTCCGCGCCGCCCGCGGGCGCCGGCGTGCTGCTGGCGCCGGGAGCGGACTTCTGCTCGGTCGAGGCCGTCGCGCTGGAATCCGACGGCCTGGGCGGCTCCGGTCGCCGAAGCTTTGGTGGACCCTCGTCCTCGTCGAATTTCGGCTTGGCGTCTTCTTTCTTCTTGTTGCGGGCCTTGGACTGCGACCCGGCGGGCGCCCACTTGCCAACGCCGAACCAGACGTCGTTCCCCGCGTGCCCGGCTTCCGAGACCGTGAACAGCCCCTGCGGCACTCCCGTCTTCTCCCCCTCATACACCGTGCCGCTCCAGAGCGCAAACGGCACCGGAGAGGCCTTGTACACTCCGGCATCGTAGAACTTCCCGTCGATCAGGATGCAGACCGGGAGAAGCCGGGCCTTGCCGTCGGAAGATAGCTCGACTAGCCCGAGAGCGCGCGGGCCGCTCGTTTTTTTCGCCTTGCGCGCAACCTGCGCGGGCGCGCTGTGCGCGACACTAAAACCCAGCAGCGCGCAGATGACGATCCCCCGGGCGCTGCGGTATAACCATGACCGGATTGGAGAGGCGACCATGCTCGACGTCAATGATAAAGCCCCCGCCATCACATTAGAGGATGAGAACGGGAAAGAGGTTTCCTTGAAGGACTTCCAGGGAAAGACGGTGGTTTTATTCTTCTATCCCCGGGCCGACACTCCCGGATGTACGAAGGAAGCCTGCTCGTTTCGCGACGACTACAAGAAGATCCAAAAGTTGGGCGTCGTGCTGCTGGGAGCTTCTCCAGACAAGCCTGCTGCGCAGAAGAAATTTCAGCAGAAGTATCACTTGCCGTTCACCCTGCTGGCGGATGCCGGTAAGAAGCTGTGCCACGCGTTTGGCGTCATCCAGGAAAAGAACATGTATGGCAGGAAGGTGATGGGGGTGGTGCGCACGACGTTTGTCATCGGGCCGGATGGAAAGATCCGGCACGTCTTTCACAAGGTGAAGCCGGAAGGGCATTCCCAGGAAGTGCTGGACTACTTGAAGCGGCCCTCATAGCGCAGGTTTCCTCGCGGGGAAGGGCCTCGCGCCTTCTCCGCGGGAAGCTGAGCTTCGTGCTTTCCCGTCACCGCGCGGCAACTCCGGCTCCCTCTGCGCCTCTGCCTCCCCCTCCCAAACCAGGTGCGCCCTTCCAGGCCTCCGCGTCATCAAAAAACTGGAGGCTCTCAGGCATGAATCGTATCCCGGGCGCCAAACCCTCCCAACAGGGTTTTCTCGGCGGCCTCTTCACTCGCATTGTCTACGCCCTCACCCGACGCAAGCTCGGCCGCGTGGTCATGCCCGTGCAGGTCACCGCGCATCATCCCGTCATCCTCTGGGGCTACGGACAGATGGAGCAGTCTCTGCTGTCCAGCCACAAACTCGACGGCGGGCTCAAAGAACTCGCCACCCTGCGCGTGGCCACGCTCGTCGGCTGCCCGTTTTGAATCGACATCGGGTCTGCGGTCAGCAGACAGCGCGGCATCTCCCCTGAGAAGATCGAAGCCCTGTCCGACTACCCGGGCAATTCGCGGTTTTCCGACCTCGAAAAGCGCGTGCTCGCTTACGCCGATGCCATGACGCGCACGCCCGTTGACGTTCCCCCCGAGCTCTTCCAGGGCCTGCGCGCCCGCTTGAACGAGGCCCAACTGGTCGAACTCACCACCGCGATTGCCTGGGAAAATTACCGTGCCCGCTTCAATCACGCCTTCGGCCTCGAGTCTGAAGGCTTCAGCGAAGGGACATACTGTGCTTTGCCGACCGGGACCGCGCAGAATCGTTGACTCAACCGAGACCTCACCGCGAAGGCGTGCAGATCGGGAACACACGGAGTCTGGCCATGCCGGCGCCGAACGAAGCAAAAGCGGGAAAAATCTGTTTCCCCGTTCCTCATGGTCCGGCGTGATCCACCCCGCCTCAGATTAACGCCCACGTCGCCCTGTGTTTAAATGCACACCATGGACCCGCTCTCGCTCTCCGGCCAGGACTTCCGCCGTCTCGCCGCCGAAGTCGTCGATCTCTCCGCCGAATATCTCGCACACTTGCCTGCCCGCGCCATCTTCCCCGCCACCAGCGGCGAAGCGTGCGAGCGATTGTTTGCCACCAGCCTCCCGGAGAAAGGCCTTGGTCCCGGCGCGCTCGCCGCGCTGCGCGATGTCATGGAGCACAGCCGCGCCCAGAACGGACGCTTCTTCGGCTATGTCCAGGGGCCCGGCGAGCCGGTGGCCGCCCTGGGCGACCTGTTTGCCTCCGTCCTCAACCAGAATATGACCGCCTGGCGCTCTTCACCCGCCGGCGTCACCGTCGAACGCACCGTCGTGCGCTGGCTCGCGCAGGCTGTCGGATGCAAAGATTTCACCGGCACGCTTACCGGCGGAGGCTCCCCGGCCAACCTCATGGGCCTCGCCATGGCCCGCGAAGCCAAAGCTCCCGGCAACGAGCGCGGCTTGTGGGGCACGAAGCCCGGCGCGCTCTACGCTTCCACCGAGGTCCATATGGCGATCCCCAAAGCCGCCGCCATGCTGGGCATCGGCCGTGACCATCTGCGCTACATCCCCTGCGACGATGCCTGCCGCATGGTTCCCGCCGCTCTCGAACGCGCGGTCCTTGCCGACAAGGCCGCAGGCCTTACCCCGATTGCCGTCGTTGCCTCGGCCGGCACGGTGAACACCGGGGCCATCGATCCCTTCCCCGAAATTTCCCGCATCGCCCGCGCCCACGGCCTCTGGATGCATGTCGACGGAGCCTACGGCGGCCTGGCCGCCCTGGCCGCGCCGGAGAAATTCGCGGGCCTCGAACTCGCCGATTCGCTCGCCATCGACCCCCACAAGTGGCTCTACCAGCCCATCGACTGCGGTTGCCTCCTCTACCGCGACCTCGCCATGGCCCGCCAGACCTTCAAATACACGGGCACCTATGCCAGGCAGCTCAGCACGGATCCCATCGAAGGCTTTGCCTTCTTCGAAGAATCCATGGAACTGTCGCGCCGCTGCCGCGCCCTCAAACTCTGGCTCTCGCTCCGCTACCACGGCCTGGAAAGCTTCCGCGCCGCCATCGGGCGCGATCTCGAGCATGCGCAGCAACTCGCCCGCGCGGTCGACTCCGAACCCGCCCTCCAGCGCCTCGCCCCGGTGGAACTGAGCGCCGTCTGCTTCCGCCACCGCCTGAGCCCGTCGGCTTCGGAACAACAACGCAACGCCTTCAACCTGCAACTGCTCAAGCGCCTGATCCTGCGCGGGAAAGTCTACCTGTCCAACGCCGAGCTGCAAGGCAAGTTCTGCCTGCGCGCCTGCATCGTGAACCCCATGACCACCGACGCCGACATGGACCTCGTCGTCAGCGAAGTGCTCGATACCGCGAAGGAGCTCTCCGGCTCCACGGACTAGACCAGCGCCATCTCAGGGACGGCTGTCATCCCGGGCGAAGTGAGGCGCCGGCCGCACGCTTCAAGACCCCTTGCGCGGCCCCTGTCGTCCCGACAAACGGCGGGAACTCTCACCAGCAGGCTGTCACAGGCACTTCTTTATAATCGCTCCCAGCCACAGCTGCGTCCCCGGGCGCCGCTGGGCCTCCCCAACATGCTTGGCATCCGCAGCCTCCGGCGGCAAGACGGGCCCCGGCTCCGCCAGATGATGTTCGAGCTCGCCACCTGCGAGCGCCTCGCGCGCGAGGTCGCCCCGCCATGACCCGCATCCGCATCATCGGTGCCGGCCTTGCCGGATCGGAAGCCGCCTGGCAGTGCGCCCGCCGCGGCGTCGCCGTCGAACTCTGTGAGATGCGCCCCGCGCGCTCCACGCCCGCCCATCAGACCGCCGACTTCGCCGAACTGGTCTGCTCCAACTCGCTGAAGTCCGACAGCGTGAACACTGCGCCCTGGCTGCTCAAAGAGGAAATGCGCCGCGCCGGATCGTTGCTGCTCCAACTTGCCCGCGCCTGCGCCGTTCCTGCCGGGCATGCTCTCGCCGTCGACCGCGTCGCCTTCGCCGCCAAAGTCACCGACGCCCTCTCGCGCGAACCGCTCATTACAATTCGCCGGGAAGAAGTCACCGCCGTCGATGAGCGGCAACTCACTGTCATCGCCACCGGCCCGCTGACTTCCGACGCCCTGGCCGCCGAGATCTCCCGGCTCAGTCAATCCCAGCCCGATCTTGGAGGCCCAGCCTCCCACGCCCTCTACTTCTACGACTCCATCAGTCCCATCGTCGAAGCCGACTCCATCGACCGGAGCAAGGTCTATCTCGCCGCCCGCTACGACAAGGGCACGGCCGATTACATCAACTGCCCCATGTCGAAGGAGGAATACGACCGCTTCTACAACGCGCTCCTTACCGCCGAGTCCGTCGAACAGCGCGACTGGGAGCACCTCAACTACTTCGAAGGCTGCCTGCCCATCGAAGAGATCGCCCGCCGCGGCCGCGACACCCTGCGCTTCGGCCCCATGAAGCCGGTCGGCCTGCGCGATCCGCGCACCGGCCAGCCGCCCTACGCGGTCGTGCAGCTACGACAGGAGAACCTCCGCGCCGATTCCTACAACCTCGTCGGCTTCCAGAACCACCTGAAGTTCGCTGACCAGGCCCGCGTGCTGCGCCTGGTCCCGGGCCTCGAAAACGCCCGCTTCCTGCGCTTCGGCCAGATCCACCGCAACACTTACATCAACGGACCTGCGCTGCTCCGCGATACATTACAGATGAAACGGCATCCGAACGTGCTCTTCGCCGGACAGATCTGTGGCGTGGAAGGCTACGTCGAGTCGATCGCCACCGGACTGCTGGCCGGCCTGCACGCCGCCGCCCTCGCCTCAGGCGCTGACCCCCTGCCCCCGCCCCGCGCCTCCGCCTTCGGATCGCTCATGCACTACGTCACCCAGGCCGACGCCCGCAACTTCCAGCCCGCCAACATCACCTTCGACCTGCTGCCGCCGCTGCCGACCAGAGTCCGCGACCGCCAGCAGCGCCACCGCCTGCAATGCGAAGCCGCCCTGCGCGAATTCGACGCCTGGGTGGAACGCACGGTGAGCCCGACGCTGCTGTCCGACAAACCGTAGCTCGGACGCTCTTGTCCACCCTGTGTGGGTCCCCGTGGTGACACAAGCTTCTCCCTGCGGGCAGACAGGAGCGCCCGCCCCACACTCTCCCGCCTTTGCTATCATCAAGCAGTCCCATGCATTTCGAAGAAGGCGACAACCTCCCATACATCTCCGGGAAAGGGGAATCTTCCATGGATGTGCCAGGCACTCCCGCCGCCGGCTCGCGCCGCGATCAAGATATTGCCCTGGATTTGATGAAATTTATTGCCATGACCACCGGCTACGGCAAGACCAGTTCGACCGCCGGCGGTGTGGGATTTGAGAAGTCCAGCGGCGGCGCCTCCAAGCCCGAAGAGTACGCTGCCCACCTGCTCGAGCTCTACGCCAAGTGCCTCAACGCCGTAAAAAAGTAGCGCCCGCGTCCAGCCGGCGGTCGCCAGGGCATCTTGCCCTCGCTGTCCCGACTGAGTTGGCATCGAACCCAGGAAGTGCGGCACCCCCCTACGCCGCCCGCAGCCGCTCCGCAATCTCCGTATGCCCCTTCTCGTTCGCGACCTGGTCGGGCGTATGCCCGTCGTCGTTCTTCGCGTTCGGGTTCGCCCCGTACTTCAGCAGCAACTCCACCATCGGCTGGTCGCCGTGCTGCGCCGCCGCGTGCAGCGCCGTCCATCCCTTCTGCTGGCGCGCATTCACCGGCGCGCCATGCTCCAGCAGCGCCCGCACGATGGCCAGGTTCCGCCCCGCCGCCGCCGAATGCAGCGGCATCACCTGCATGGGATTGTCGGCCACAGCCCCCGCGTCCGCGTGATGCTCGAGCAACACGCGCGCCACCCGCTCCTCGCCAAAGAACGCCGCAAAGTGCAGGGGCGTGTAGCCATCGCCCGAACGCGCATTCGCCAGCCGCGGATTGCGCTCCACCAGCTCTTCCACCAGGTCCGATCGCCCCAGGCTGGCCGCCTCGAACACATCCAGATCCGGCCGCGCGGCCCGCAGCAACTCCGCCAGGTCCTTGCGCTGGCGATAGAGCGCATGCATCAGCGCCGAAACCCCGCTCTCGTCCCGCGCCGCGGCCTGCGTCCCATCCTCTGCCAGCAGATCGCGCACCGTTTGCGTCTCGCCCGCCTTGACCGCCGCGATCAGGTCCCGCGTTGTGGCCATGCCGCTCCTCCCCGCCGCCGCAAGTCCGCGGCATCGCCCGCCATCATAGCGGCCGGCCCGCTCGCCGGGGAACCCCCATCCGTGGGATAGCGCCGGGGCACCCCAAGTTACGTTCCGTTGTGATCCACATCACACCGGGGTGCGGGCCCCCGCCGTAGCCTGAACCGTACGGGCGTCTGTGGACCGCAGCCCGGGTCGGCCCCGGCCACAGCCCCACCGGAGCGCATCGTGGGTAAAGCGATTGGGAATCGGGCCACACGGCTTCCCACACGGGTTCAACTCCCGACGCTCCGGCCAAGCTCGCGGTGGAGTCCCGGACCCGGCTTGCCGGGCCGACCCTCTCTGCCGGATGCATTTCGCTGACGAGCAAGAACGAGGAGGCTCCTCATGTCGAAAACTCTGCTGCTCTTGGCTGCTCTCCTGCTGGGCGCTTTCATCGTCTCTGCGCAAGATAGCAAGCCCGCGACGCCGCCGCAGGCGAGCGCGCCGCTGTTCTCCGTCCCCGTGGAAGCCGCCCGCAAAGAAAACCCTGTCAAGCCGACCCCCGAGTCCCTGGCCCGCGGCAAGCGGCAGTACGGCTACGACTGCGCCATGTGCCACGGCAAGGACGGTGCCGGCAAGGGCGATGTGGCCGTCGACATGAAACTCCCCATGCACGACGACTCCAACCCCGCCACCCTCAAAGACCGCACCGACGGCGAGCTGTTCTACATCATCAAGAACGGCAAAGACCAGATGCCTCCCGAAGGCAATCGCGTCAAGGACGAGAACATCTGGGACATGGTCAACTACCTCCGCTCCCTCGCCAGGAAGGGCGACGCCGCCAAGCCGGCCGAAGAGAAGGCCCCCGAAGCCAAACCGGAGGAACCGAAGCCTGCAGAACAGAAGCCCGAGGAACAAAAGAGCCAACAACAGAAGCCCGCGGAGCCGAAGCCGGACCAGGCCCCGAACTCGCAACCTCGCGACTAAGGCTGCGTTCGCTCCGCCAGCGCGACGTGGAAACTCTGCTCCACGCTCTCCAGCGGAAATTCACACCCGTCCGGCATGACGTCGAATTCGCGCATGCCAACGCCGGCGTCATTTCGCCCGTCCCGTCCCGACGAAACCCTCCGGGACATGGCGGACTACCTCCCCTCAGCCAAGAAAAAAGACGAAGCGGGCGCAACCGCGTCCTTTCGCATCCGTCGCTTTTTCCGTCACTCGGAAGCTGCAGGCCGTGCGGACTAATTCAGCCCAACCCGTCGCACCAGGTCCTGAAAACGCGGATCGCCGCGAAGCGGGTCCATGTACGGATGCACTTTGACGAACTGAATGATTGAGGACTGCCCTGCGTACGCCTGCTCCAGGGCGGCGAGCGCTTTCTCGTTGTCACCCAGGCCCAGATACGCGTTCACGAACGCTGCGGGATTCACGTAGCCGCGCTTCTGCCGCTGCCGCAGTTCCGCGAGCAGACCCAGCGCCTCCGCGCGGCGGCCGGCATGGGCATAGGCGCGTATGAGAACCCCCATCACCGCCGGGCTTCGCTGGCTCAATGCAACGGCTTTTTCCAGCACCGGGATCGCTTCCTTCGCCTGGTCATTCGCAATCAGTGCGAATCCGAGAAACCAGTATGTCGAACCGTCTTCAGGATGGACCGCCACATCGCTTTTCAACTCCTGGATGGATTCCTCGTAGTGGTGCGTCATGAACAGCAGCCAGCCCATGCTGTTGCCGGTAATGCCCAGGGGATCCAGTTCCCGGGCGCGGCGCGCCCAAACGATGGCTTCTTCCGCGCGGCCTTCGCACGCCAGCCATCCGGCATAGCCCAAATGGGCCGCGGCATTGTTGGGATCCAAATCCAGAGCGATTTTGTACTCCGCCTCCGCGTCGCGCCACTTCCATTCCAGGCGGTAAACCCCCGCCAATTGGGCATGAGCTTGCGAGAGGTTGGGGTCCAGTTCGAGAGCCTTTTGAATGGCGCTCATTACCTTGGGCCGCACCTCGGCCGGGGGAGCTCCCGAAATTCCCGCCGTTCCAAGCTGAGCGTAAGCGTCCGCCAGGCCCAGGTACGCGGGTGCGAAATTGGGGTCTTTGTGGAGAGCGTCCTCGAAGTATGCGATCGCCTTCTCCACGTCCCCCTGGGTGTAGCCTTGCGAGAACTGGCCCTTCAGAAAGCTCTCGTATACCTCCGGCGACACCGCACGGGCTGCCACCAGCCGCGCCCGTTCCCCGCCGCTCAAGGTGACTTCCACTTTGGCAGCAATGGCTTGCGCGATCTCGCTTTGCAGCAGCAGCACGTCGCTAATCTCGCGGTCGTAGTCTTGCGACCAGAAATGGTCGTCGCTGGCCGCCCGAATCAATTGCGCATGAACCCGAACGCGCCCGCCTTCGCGGATCACCGACCCTTCCACCAGCGCATCCACGCCCAGCGTCTTCGCGATTTCCGGGATGGGCGTGTTCGTATCCTTGAAGCGCATCACCGAGGTGCGCGAGATGACCCGCAGCCCCCGAATCATCGCCAGCTTCCCGATGATGGCCTCCGTCATACCGTCGGCGAAGTACTCTTGAGTCGAGTCTCCCGACAGATTCTTCAGGGGCAAAACCGCCAGCGACTGGATTTTGGACTGACCTTTTGCTCTATGGCCCCGGCTCAGCACGTACGTCGCTGCAATCAAAACGAGGGACACCGCAACTGCCCCGAAAACGACCCACTTCCGGGTCGCTGACCCCTGGGCCCGATCTGCGTCATCCCGGACCGGCTCTTCCGCCGCGCGGGTCTCCTCGGGTTCCGGGACTGGCTGCCGTCCGCGCACCCACGCGTCCAGTTCCCCACGCAGTGCATACACCGATCCTCGCTTGTCGTGCAGGTGCCGATGAACCGGCATCCCCTCCCGCTTCTCCCAGCGCTGCACCGTCGTGACATCGCGTTTGAGGTAGGCCGCGATCTCCTTCCACGACTCCAGGCGCTTTTCCGCCGAGCGCTCGCTTGGGACTTTGTCAGTGAATGGGGCGCCCATTCAGGATCTCCTGTGAACGGGTGGCTGCCAACGGGGGGCTTTTATTTTACTTCCGCTGTTCAACCCCGGCAAGGCACGGCATTAGGCGGTACGGCATGCATGCCGCTTTATGCCCTTTGACCTCTGCCACCCCGGTGCCGGATCGTCTGCAAACACTCCCCTCTACCAAACCTACAGGAGGCTGATATGCGACACAAATTTCTGGGGACTGCGTTACTTGCCACCTCTGCCCTCGCCGTACTGCTCTACCACGCGAAAACCGCCCGCGCCACTCCTGCCAGCGGCTTCGTCGGCACCACCATCGCCCTGGGCCGGCTGGAGCAATTCGAGGTGTTCAACCACTTCATCCCGCCGGGCACCAAAATGAGCGACGACGACCAGAAAATCTGGCTCTCCATGCAGAAGACCAAAGGCTCGTCCGACCTCTATGTCCAGAGCAACACCTGGCAGCCCGGGGGCACGACCGGCTGGCACTCGCATCCCGGCCATAGCCTGATCATCGTCACGGCCGGCACCATCACCGACTATGAGGCCGACGATCCCTCCTGCACGCCGCACGTCTACACCGTCGGCCAGGCCTTCGTCGACGCCGGCGGGAGCCACGCCCACATCATCCGCAACGAAGGCACGGTGGTCGCGCAAACCATCGCCACCCAGCTGATTCCGGCCGGGCAGCCGCGCCGCATCGACGCCGCCGATCCGGGAACGTGCCATTTCTAAGGCAGAGCACCGCCACGGAATTGACCAAACCACGAGGGCACGCACTTGGTCATCCGGCGGAGGGGAACCCTGGGCGCACGCTCACTCCGTGCGTCCAGGCCGCTGGCTCGGCTGCCCACTCGGGTCGGACGGCGGATCCACGGAAAAACACTTCAACAAGGCCGAGGTCTTCTGCGCCGTCTTTTGGCAAACCCCGGTCAGCGGCCAGAAAGAAGTCGCCAGCGCTCGGGGATGCAGTCTTCGCGGGCGCCCGTCATCCGGCGTAGCGCAGACGGCAGGCTCTGCCGGAGCGCGCAGATTGTAGAATGAAGCCATCGCTGGACCATGGCCCGCGTCTTCATCACCGGCTCCTCCGACGGCCTCGGCCGCATGGCCGCGCAACTGCTTATCGAGCAAGGACACCGCGCCGTCCTGCACGCCCGCCACGAAAAACGCGCCCGCGACGCCATGGCCGCCGTCCCCGGCGCCGACGCCGTCCTCATCGGCGACCTCGCCAGCATCACCCAGACCCGCAAACTCGCCGATGCGGTCAACGCGCTCGGCCCCTTCGACGCCGTCATCCACAATGCCGCCGTCGGCTACCTGGAACCGCGCCGCCTGCTCACCGAAGACGGCCTGCCCCACGTGTTCGCCGTCAACACGCTTGCGCCCTACATTCTCACCGCGCTCATCCGCCGCCCCCGGCGCCTGGTTTACCTGAGTTCCGGCATCCACACCAACGGCAATCCGAGACTCGACGATTTGAAGTGGGAAAAGCGGCGCTGGAATGGAACCCAGGCCTACTCCGACAGCAAGCTGCACGACACCATCCTGGCCTTCGCCATCGCGCGGCGCTGGAAGGATGTCTGCTCCAACGCCCTCGACCCCGGATGGGTGCCCACCAAGATGGGCGGCCCCCGCGCCCCCGACGACCTTGACCAGGCACACCGCACCCAGGTCTGGCTCGCCACCAGCGACGACCCCGCCGCCAAGGTCAGCGGCGGATACTTCTACCACCTCAAGCCGCGCACCCCCAGTCCCGCCGCCCGCGATCAGGACCTCCAGGACGGCCTGCTGGCAGCCTGCGAACAACTCAGCGGCATCCCCATGCCCGGCAGCGCGGTCGCGCGCGACCAGTGACCCCTCACCGTAACCATCACTGGCACTGCCCCGCGAGAATGTTCAGTTCTCCCCCCTCGCAACCCCGGCCTGGGTCCGCTGCCCCGCGCTAGAACGGAAACCGCACCGTCAAAATTGCATTATGGTTCGTCGTGTGAAAGTGCGTGGTCGCGATCTGGTAGCCCGCGCCAAACGTGAAGCCTACCCGCCCGGCCAGCCGGAAGCGCCCCAGCACCAACCCGGGAGTCACGAAGTTCTGCTTCTGTCCGTCGTTTTTTCCATCCTGAAAGAAGGTCGTGTTGAGCTCAATCTCTGGCCAGATCTTGCGCAGCACGCGATATTGAAAGGTATTGTTCCAGCTGTACGTGCGCCCCAGCGTCTGCGTGTCGGCGGTTGGGAATCCGATTCCGAACGTACCCTGCACATCGAAATTCCCAAACCCCTTGCCGTAGGAAATCGTCGGCGTGATCACCGGATGCAGCGCGCCGTTCTTGTGGTCGCCCGTCGGCAGCGTCCAGCCCAGAAACGCGGTCAGGATGTAGTTGCCCTTCTCTTCGTTCGCCGAGAGCAGCCGGCACTTCACCAGGAACGCGACATCGCCGAAGCCGTCTTTCACCGCCGGATCGTTGTGCGCCAGGTAGGGCGGTAGATTGAAAATGACTTCCACCTTCTCGAACGGAATCAGTTCCAGGCCCTTGCCTCCATCGTAGTTGTTGGTCGTGGTTCCCTTCGCATTCACCTGCCACAGCTGGTCGTAGCGGAACTCTTCCTCGAGTCGCGGCGTCGTGGTGGCCACCGGCGTCACCCAGTGCGGTTGCTCGTCTTTGGTCTTGTCCACCCGGGCGAACCAGCTGGAGAAATAGCCGTCTTGAGCCAGCGCCGTGCCCGACACCAACAGCACCACCGTGATCGCCGCCTGCATTCCCTTGCGCATAGATCTTCTGCCCTCTCGTCCTCCGGCTGCCCCGGAGCTTTTTGCCGTTGCATTAAAAATGCATATCATACACGGATGTACTTTGTTATACTGCATTTTTATGTGTGATTTCGGCAACCGGACCGGCCGGGTACTCCCGGGCCCGTTGACCCCGCGCCAGCCCCCGGGTACGATGCTCTGCCATGCCGAAGAGCGGGAAATCCCGGCGCAAAAGCGAAGAGCTGCTGCATCCCCGCGATGCCGCGCTCGAACTCGGCGTCAGCTTCCCCACCATCAAGCAATGGATCTACCGGAAGAAAATCCGCAGCGTGCCTACACCCGGCGGCCATCACCGCATCCCCCAGGCCGAAGTCGACCGCCTGCTCTATCGCACGCGCGGCTCCAGCGAGGCGGAGCGCCGGGAGGTGGTCCGCCGGGTGAGCGGGCGCAATCAGCTGGTGGGCCGCATTGACTCGGTCCGCATCAGCGGCCTCATGGCCGAGGTCAAGATCTCCATCGGCGGCCAGCAGATCACCTCCATCATCACCGCCAGCTCCGCCCGCGAAATGAACCTCAAGCCCGGCCAGACCGCCGCCGCCCTCATCAAAGCCACCGAGGTGATGATTCTCCGTGTCTGAACACAAAGTCGCGCCGGCGTCCTCGCCGGCTGTCGCGAGGGCCCCCGCCGCCTGGCGGCTGGGGAAGGGCACGAGTTTGCTCGTGCCACCAAACGGGTGATAGTGCTGCGGCGCTTTAGTGCCTGAGGTCTGCTGTCGGTGAGAATAGCCCGCTCACCGCCTGCTTCAGACCCGGCCACTGGCGATGAAAGGCTCCAGTTTACGGGGCGAGAGTGGGCCGTGCCTCAGACAAAGCATATGACTATACGGATCACAATTCTCTTGCTTCTTCTCCTTCTTCTCGCTGCCAACGCCGCCGCCCAGGACCTCACCGTGGCTGCCGCCGCCGACTTGCAGTCCGCCATGCAGGAGGTCGCCGCCCGCTTTCAACGGGAAACCGGAAAGTCCGTCAAGGTCATTTACGGCTCCTCCGGCAATTTGTTTCAGCAGATCCAGAACGGCGCGCCCTTCGATGTCTTTTTCTCGGCGAACCTTGAGTACCCGAAGAAACTGGAAGCCGCCGGCCTCAGCGAACCCGGCAGCTATTACCCATACGCGCGCGGCAAAATCGTCCTCTGGGTGCCCAACGGCTCGAAACTCGATCTCGGCTCCGGACTGCGGGCCCTGCTTGACCCCGCCGTCAAACGGGTCGCCATCGCCAACCCGCAGCACGCTCCCTACGGCCGGGCCGCCGTCGCCGCCCTGCAGAAACAAGACCTCTACGAAGGGCTCAAAGACAAGTTCGTGTTCGGCGAAAACATTTCGCAGACCGCGTCGTTCGTGGTTTCCGGCGCCGCCGACGCCGGCATCGTCGCCCTCGCGCTGGCACTCTCCCCCAACATGAAAGACAAAGGGCGCTACGCCGAAGTCCCCGCCGCCGACTATCCGCCCATCGAGCAGGCCTGCATCATCCTGAAGTCCTCCAGGCAAAAAGAAACCGCGCAGCGCTTTCTCGCGTTCGTCAAAAGCGCGGCAGTCAGCGACCTGCTGAAGACTTACGGCTTTGACGTCGAAGGGAAGTCAGAGCGGAAGTAGGCCGGGTCGAACCAGGTTCGTCCGGCGCCGGCAGGCAGATCACCCGAGCAAACCCCTGCAAAACGAACTCGTATCGCTTCGGTTTTGACGGCTCACGAACGACGAGCGACTGCCAGCCTGCGACTGGTCTTAGGTTTCAATCCCCACATAGCAGACGCGGCCGACCAGGTAGTCAGCGGCGGTCTTGCCGTCTTCCATGGTCAGGACTTCGATGGGGTAGGCCTGGTTGTGGGGGCGCAGGATGAGGTGCTGGCCCGCGACCTCGACGTACTTGATGGTGCAGTCGCCGTCTTTGGCCACCGCGTACATGTTGAACTCGCCCTTGCGGTAGGGCTTCAGCGAATTGTAGTGGCGGTCGAGGAGCACGGTGGCGCCGGGCAGCAGGCGCGGATACATGCTCATACCCTCGCGGCCGTCGGCGCGGATGAGCACGAAGCGCTCCCAGGTCTCGCGGTCGCCTTCCGGCTCGGGGCGCATCTTGCGCAGGAAGCTTTTCTTGAACTTGAGGATCTCGCGCACGTTCATGCTCATGAGCAGGGGCTCTTTGGCGGCGACCGGGCCGTCGACCAGCAGCACGTTGTCGAACTCGTCCTCGGTGGGCGGCAGGATGCTGGCGCGCTTGTTGACCTCGGTGGGCTCGATGAGGTCGAGGACAGACAGGTGCTGCACGTTCAGCACTTTGTCCATGCCTTCGAGGCTGAGGCCGCGCTTGCGGTTGAGGAAGTTGGAGATGTGGGCCTGCTTGAATCCGGTCTGCTGCGCCAGGCGGAGCCCGGTGAGTTCGCCGCCTTCAATGCGCTCCCAGAGGGTCTTGCGCAGATTGTCCTGCAGTGCCTTGAATTTCATGGGAGAAGTATAGCACGCGTTTATAGCACCGGGATATTAGCAAATCAAGTTCAACATCTGAAAGGAAATAAAGCTCTTGACTTTGGAAAAGAAGAGCTATACGCTATGCAGCATTTATAGCTCATATGTGGTATTACTTGGAGTCACTATGCAATGGGTACCTGCCGGAGACGAAGAAAGGAGCTTCGGGGAGTTTCGCCGCAAGGTGAAGGACTCGGAGGTGCTGTCGGCGTCGCTGGAAAAACTTTTATCGGCCATTCATTTTACGGGCCGGGTCAGCGTGGTGGTGCAGAATGGCCGCGTGCTGAAGTCCGGCTACGAGGAGGGCTACTTCCGGAACGAAGTTCGGGCTTAGGCTCGCGCGGGGAATCCGAGTCTGAGAAAAATCCCCGCCCTCCCGCAAAGAGCGCGGGAAGGTTGGGGCACGCGGAAAGGTTCGGGAAGGAAAGTAGTTCGGGATTCATAACTCAATAGCGCAACAGGTCGTCGTAAGAGAAACGAGCCCTGTGTCCGGGAAACCGGCGCGGGGCTTTGCTTTTTCGGTCGGTGGTCGTTGGTCGCGGGTAAGGCGTCGCCGGCCGTCGGTCTTCGGCCGGCGGCAAACAAGGGAACGACATTCATAAGCGGGGCAAATCAGGGAGGCCATCATGGAAAGACTGGATGATGTTCTGGTAGCGATGGAGTTGAAGTATTGCGAGCGGTGCGGCGGGTTGTGGCTGCGGGAAAGCGAAGGGGAGGAGATTTACTGTCCGGGATGCCGGCCGGAGATGGTGGAGCTGCCGCGCGGGAAGCGGAAGCGGGTGCGGGTGATCGCGCGGAACACGATCGAGGAGCTGGAAGGCTGCCTGGCGGAGCTGACGGCGTTCTGCGGGGAAGGCGGGAACGCATGACGGCGGCGGTGGGGTATCTGGCCGCGTCGATGGAGTCTCGGGAATGCTTCGAGGATGGGTGGGATGTGGGGCGGAACCCGGACTTGTGGCTGTACCGGAGGAGGACGGCGGCGATCTTGCGGCGGTTCTTCCAGATGTCGGTGGAAGTGGGACGGCTGCCGTCGATACTGGGGAAGGAGTTTTTCCGCAGCAAGGTGACGTCGTACAACCTGTCGAGCTTCGAGGACGCGGTGATCTTCGTGCACGATGTGGAGAAGAGCCTGGGGAAGCTGGATGAGATGTCGCAGCGGCTGCTGGCGCGGGTGGTGCTGCAGGGATTCTCGCACGAGGAGACGGCGCGGCTGCTGGGCAGTTCGCGGAGCACGCTGGAGCGCAAGCTTCCGGAGGCGATTGACCGGTTGAGCGAAATCTTCCTGTCGGCGGGCATTCTGGAGGCAGTGGAGGGCCCGCGGGAGGAAGAGGAACAATGCTGTCAAGAGGGGGAAGACGACGAAAACTTTGTAATCCTCTGAAAGCAAGAGGGAAATAAATTTCGGAAAGGTGACACAATTCCCCCCTGCAAATTGTTATTCTGAATTTATAGAGAGAAGAACAACGCAATGATGAGTGCGAGGCGCGCCGCGGGCGCGCCTTTTTTATTTGGGGATGACGGCTGAGCGGGCAAAGAACGCGGAGGGACTCGGCGCAAAGAAATCTTAAAACGCAGAGGGCGCAGAGAAAAGCGCAGAGGGAGCAGAGGAAAAAGGGACTGGGAAGATCCGGGGAGCGGGTGAAGTTGAGACCGAGCCGGTCCTTGGCCTGCCTGAGGACGCGAAAGATTTGGGGAGGGATGACAGAGATCAGGAAGGAACCATGGGGAAGAAGGCGGTGAAGCGGTCGGGAGGCGCGGAGAAGGCGGCGGCGAAGAAGAAGGCGAGCAAGGGTCCGGTCGACCGGAAGGAAGTGCGGGAGCACATTGCGGGGCTGGTGGCGAACGGGACCGACAAGATGATCAACGCGATGATCGAGGAAGCGAGCAAGGGGCTGCTGCCGCAGTTCAAGTTCCTGCTGGAGGTGAGCGGGATTTATCCGGCAGCGACGGCGGAGGAGAGCGCGGCGGAAGACAGCAACGTGCTGGCAAAGGTGTTGCTGGACCGGCTGCAGTTTCCGAACCTGCCGGAGAACGAGAAGGAAGAAGGCGTGCCGGCGGGCGTGGAGGAGGAAACGGTTTCGGTAGAATGAGAGGCCCGGGGGACAGGGCGTGGGCGCCGGGCAAGGGGAGAGGGCGGAAAAGCAGATCCCTTCGCAGGCCCAGGATGACAGGGTTGAGGAAGGGGCCGGGCGCCGCGGCGGGATTGGCAAGGCCTGAAGGGACGGTATCGAAGACCCGGGCCTGGGCCCAGCCGCCGGGCAGGTGGAGTGGTTGTGAAGTTCGGTGAGGGGCTGGAAAAGACGCTGCGTTCGATGAAGTGGCGGAACGGGCCGCTGGCTGAGGCCGAAAAGGCGCGCATGGACATGACATGGGTGACGGGCCGGATCGCGGTGGGAGGGGGGATCTGGAACCGGGAGAACATGGCGGAGGTGGCGCGGGCGGGAGTGACGCACATTCTCGATATGCAAGTGGAGTTTGACGACACGGCGCTGGCGGAGCCCTTCGAGATCGAGGTGCTGTGGAATCCGATGGACGACGATTTGCAGCCGAAGAAGCCGGAGGTGTTCCGGCGCGGGGTGGAGTTTGCGATCGAAGCGCTGGACCAGCCGGGGACGAAGCTGTACATCCATTGCGCGGCGGGGGTGCATCGGGCGCCGATGATGGCGCTGGCGTTGCTGGGAGCGCTGGGGTGGAAGGTGAAGGAGGCGGTGCGGCTGATCGAGATGCGGCGTCCGCAGGCGGACTTTGCGGACGTATACTTGCGGAGCGTGGAGCGGTTCTTGCAGGAGTATGCGGCGACGCGGAAGTGAGTTGCGAGTCGCGAAGGCGAAGCGCTGGTGAGAGAGAACTCCCACCCTCCCGCAAGGAGCACGGGAAGGGTGGGGCACCGGGCCCAGGATGACAGGGAATTAAGAGGCAGGCCGCTGGCCGTGCTGAGGATGACACGGGACTTGAGGGGAGGACGGGGCGAGGGCGGGGACGCTCTTGCGACCGCCGGCGGGAGCCTTCGGCAAGCTGAGGGTAAGCTGCCGGCGCTACAGAGGAGGAAGGAAATGGTGGATGCTCGTCGCCGCCCGAAGGGGCGGTTTTTTTGTGGGCTGGGGACGCTGCTGCTGGTGTGGTGGGGACTGACGCAGGCGACGCCGGGGCGTGCGGCGGACGGGGGCGTGGCCACCACGCGAATCAGCGACACGGTGTACCGGGCGGATGGGACGCCGGCGTCGGGGACGGTGTTGATTTCCTGGCCGGCGTTTACGACGGCGGACGCGAAGCCGGTGGCGGCGGGCACGAAGAGCGTGGAGCTAGGCGCGGGCGGGGAGCTGGCGGTGGACCTGGTGCCGAATGCTGGGGCGACACCGGCGGGAGCGCTGTACACGGTGGTGTTCCAGATTGACGTAGTGCGGACAGAGTACTGGCTGGTGGGGACGACATCGCCGACGACGATTGCGGCGGTGCGGGCGACGCCGGGGTCGGGCGTGGCGGTGCCACCGGTGTCGAAGCAATACGTGGACAACGCGATCGCGGTGAACAAGGCGTACGTGGATTCAGCGGTGGCGGCGGTGGGAGCGGGTTCCTATGTTGCGAAGAATGGGGACACGATGACCGGGCCGCTGAGCCTTCCGGCGGACCCGGTGGCGAGCGCACAGGCTGCGACGAAGCATTATGTGGACACGGGGCTGGCGGGGAAGGCGAGCCTGGTGGGCGGCGTGGTGCCGACGGCACAGTTAGGAGCCGGGTCGGCGAACAACACGACTTGCTTATTGGGGAATTCGACGTGGGGGCCGTGCGGAACCAGCGCCAACGCGACGGCGCTGCAGGGGATCCCGCTGGACACGACCGCGCCCAGCGACGGGCAAGTGGTGACGTACGACGCAGCGTCGGGGAAATACAGGCCGAAACCGGGGACGGGCGGAGCGACGCCGGGGATGCTGGCGGTGAAGTACTCGACGGACTTTATCTGGACGCAATCGCCGTCGACGGACCTATCGGCACCGGGGGCGAAGACGGTAACGCTGGCGTCGTGTCCAGCGGGGGTGAAGGGGACCGACCTGATATACAGCGGAGGCCCGACCGCCAATCCGTTCTACTACGTCTACATTGCGGGGACGGGAACTCCGGAGGCGGTGCTGGTGACCGGGGGAACGTGCGCCGGAGACGGGAACCCGGGGACGCTGACTTTTACGACGGTCAACGGGCACGCGGCGGGGTACACGATCTCGACGGCGACGGCGGGCATTCAGGAAGCCTCGATAGCGGCCAAGCTGGACATTCAGTCCGGGGCGGGGGCGCACTACTACCAGGACGGGTACGTGCGGGTTTCGCCGGGAACGCATGATCTGCGGGCGCCGCTGACGATTGTAGCCAACCATCAGACCATAGATTTCTCAGGCGCGGTGGTGCGCTGCAACTTCGATGCGGTGTACTGCATTGGGGTGGGGCGGTCGGACAACTATGGAGCGAGCAGCAATGTGACGCTGATCAGGCCGCGGGCGATTCCAACGGTGACGGGGAGCACGATGTCGATGATCGCGGTGTTCGGACAGAAGACGCGGATCTTCAACGCGATGCCCATGATCGGGCCTCCCAACAATGGGGGATATGGGACGTGGGGCCATTTCGTGACGGTGGTGGCGGACCAGGCATTTCTGCTGGACGGGCTGGATACTACGTCGGGCTCCAGCCTGGTCTGTACGGCTTCGTTCTGCGGTTCGGCGGTGTACGCGCCGGGGCCGTTCAGCGGGCACGGAACGTGGGGCAGCGGATCCGCGGGCGATAACGCGGCGGTGGGCTGGCTGAAGAACATGCAGATCGCGCCGTTCTGCACGGGGAATGGCGTGGACTGGCAGTCGGGGAACGTGGTGCACATTGAGGACTCGGTGATCCAGGGGTATGCGCAGTTCGGCGTGCGGTGGAGCATGGCGGGGGGCGGATACGGGATGGCGACGCTGGACAACGTATATGAAGAAGGAGGGTGCTCGAGCAACCCGCTGGGGAACGTGGGGTACGCGGGGTTGATTGTCCAAGGCGGACGGGTTTCGATTCATGGCGGCGAGATGCCGTATGGGGTGTATCCGACGTTCGCCAATCAGCCCGGCGGCACGCCGACCTACTACTACGTGGTGGCGACGGACGGGGTGAACGGGTCGTCGAACCTGCTGTACGCGGGGTACGCGATACTGAACGGGAGCGGGAACGTGACGGTGACGATCCCGGACATACCGAGCGCGGTGAGTTTTGACCTGCTGAAGACGACGACGCTGTACCAGGCTCCGTATGGGACGGGCAACTGGGCGGTGGCAACGGGGGTGACGCGGGCCTCGGCGTGCGCGAACGGCGTGTGCACGTTCACCGACACGCAGGCGGCGCCGACGAGCTATTCGGTTTGGGCGTATGCCCCGGGGTACTACCCGAAGCTGGACTACTGGCCGGGGCCGATGGTGATTGGGCCGTATGCGGCGGGCAACTCGGCGGCGGCGAATGGCACGGTGAGTCTGGACTTCAACAACCTGAACTGGACGGCCATCTGGCAGACCAACACCGGCGGATCGCTGCTGGACATGGTGGACTCGACGCGGTGCATTCTGCTGGCGGGTTCTCCGATCTGGGAAGCGTGCACTGGGCAGGACCAGGACCTGGCGGCGACGCTGATGCGGACCAAGACCGGGCCGTGGACGGGACTGAAGGGGCGAGTGAACCTGATGTCGGGTTCCTCGGCGCCGAGTCACTTCATCACGCTGTACGACTCGAACGTCGCCAAGACGCTGGGTTCGGCGCTGTATCGTCCGACAAGCGATGCCGCGGACACCTACATCGGGTACGACCAGGGGACGAACGGGGCGGCCTCTATTGGGTTGTCATTCGGAGCGCCGGTGTCGATCTCGAACTACATCAACAACGTCGGCGACGGGACGAACTGGAAAGAGCGGCTGACGGCTTCGCTGAAGTCGTTCACGGTGCCGGTGGACGCGCCAGGATACAAGATCAGCGGAAGTTATGGGACGAACGGGCAATGCCTGAAGTCGACGGGAACGGGGAGCGCGTGGGGATCGTGCGGGACGGGGAGCGGAGTAACGTCTCCGCTGACGGCGAAGGGGGACTTGTGGGGATTTGGCACGGCGGACGCGCGGGTTCCGGTGGGGGCGGACGGGCAGTGCCTGGTGGCAGACTCGACGAACGCGGTAGGCGTGAAGTGGGGAGCGTGCGGGACGGGCGCAGGCGCGGCACTGGATTCGGCGGTGGTGCACAACACGGGGACGGAGACGGTGGGGGGAGACAAGACGTTCACGGGGAACGCGACGTTTTCGGGCAACGTGACGGTGCAGGGGGCAATGACGGTGGCGGGCGCGTGGCAGGTGGAGAGCGCGGGGCCGGCGACGCCGATGACGGCGGGAGCGGGCGATTCAAAGGTAGGGTTTGATGTGGACGGAAAACTGAAGGTGTCGGAAAACGGCGGGGCGGTGGCGGAGGTGGCAAAGGTAAACCAGATCCCGCTGCTCCAGACGAACGGTGTGAGCAATAGCAGCCAGGCTGCGTTGAATCTGGTAGCGGGGACAAACGTGTCGTTGACGGCGGGTGCGAACGGAGCGGTCACGGTGGCTACGACTGCGCTGGGGCAGGGACCGCTGTACGAGACGGACGCAAACACGGTGGAGCAGAGGAACGGGACCAGCGCGCAAGTCCACAATCTATATGGGTCGTACACCGACGCGAGCAACTGGGAGCGGTTGCGAATGCAGGAGGTCCCCGCGGACGGGTATTTTGAGCTGCTGACGGAGAAAGCGGGTACCGGGACGCAACGGGGGCTCTGTTTCGGGGGGACGGGCAGCGGGTGCAACTGGGCAGTAGACGTGCTGGGGACGCTGAAGCCATTCAGCGACAACGCGAAGGACATTGGGGGAGTGACGCTGAGGCCGCGCGACGTGTACGTGGGGCGCAACCTGGTGATGTACAGCACGGCGTCACGTTATAACGGGGTGGCGACGGCGGGAATTGGGCTGGAGCCGGTGTACGCGACGGTGTCGGCGACAGGGCAGACAGCGGCGATTGCGTCGGCGAACCTGTGCGGGAGCGCAAGTTGCGGGGCGGGGCAGTACGCGATCACATACTACCTGGATTCGACGGCCAGCTGCGCTAATGCGGGAACGGCGAAGGTGAGCCTAAACATTGGGTGGACGGACGAGGCCGGGACAAAAACCTACGTGAGTGTGCCGCTTGCCGGAAACGGAGTGACGGGGAATGCGATGAATCTCGGCGACACAACGAGCTTCGGGAGCGGGCAGATCAGCGTGTGGACGACGGGGACGAATGCGATCACGTATTACACGAGCTATACGGGGTGCACGACAGGAACGGGGACGTACTCGGTGCGGATCGCGGTGAAGCAGATGCAGTGAGGGCGCGCGGGGGACGAATCCGGGGATTGGCAGGATTTTAAAACGCAGGGGGCGCGGAGAAGGGCCGCAGAGGGAGCGGAGAAGGCGGGTGCTTCGCGGTGCTGCGGATGACAGAGAGGGAGAACGGGCGATCGGCGATTGGGCGATCGGGCGAAGTAAAGAGGAAAAGCGGGTCCTTCGCTGTCTTTCAGGACGGCAATTTCTCGAGGGTCGAGGGTTCTCGAGTGCGGCGCTGCGGTACAGGTTGGCGGTCAGGAGTGTCCGCCCCGTACAGGTAGTTCCATTCTGAAGTAACAGCCTGACAAAGAGACGAGATGAAACGGCTACTGATGTTGGTGGTGTGGTCGGCGTATGCCTGCGCTTCGACGTACTACGTAAGTTCGAGCACGGGGAACGATTCCAACGCGGGGACTTCTCCGGCGACGGCGTGGAAAACGCTGGCGTCGGTGAGCACGGGCGGGTCGCACGCATCACTGATGGTGCCCGGGACGACGGTGCTGCTGGCGCGAGGGGACGTGTGGACGGAGCAACTGGCACCGGCGGGGAGCGGGACAAGCGGGAACCCGATTGTATTTGACGCATACGGGACGGGGGCGGCGCCAGAGATTACCGGGTTGCTGAACATTCCGACAGCGAACTGGACCACGGCCGGCACGAACCAGTGGAGCGCGCCAGTGACGGCATCGGGGATGAGCTGGGTGCTGTTCGGGACGATCTGGGGCACGAAGCAGACGACGCAGGCGGCGCTGCAGCACGACCGCGACTTTTACCTGTACAACAACACTTTGTACGTTTACGCGCCATCGAATCCGGGAACTTATTACGGTTCAGTGTCTGCGGGGGTGATGGTAAACACCCCGCTGATCGTGGTGAGCGGGAAATCGTACATAACGTTTCAACACCTGAAACTCGACTGGTTCGACACGTACGGGGTGTATGTGACCGGGGCATCAGACCACCTGGTGTTCGCCAACATGGAAGTGGACGGGATGATTCCGGCAGGGGCGATGCCGCTGGGGTTCTACGTGAACGCGAGCTCGCCCACGGACATCCGGTTTATCAACGCGGACGCGCACATGTGTTACGACGGGTTCCGGTTCGACGGGACGGTAGGGTCGCCGGGCGCTTCGATTGTGAATGCGCGGGCGTACTTCAACCGCAATTACGGGATTGATGACACGACGGGCGCGCAGCACGTGACGTATTCGTACTCGCACTTTTACGGGAACGGGGTAGGAGTGCTGGGATCAACGGACGTATTCGGCGCAGTGGAAGCCGGGGGCGCCGGGAACGGGCACAACCTGGCGGCATATACACCGCCAGCCGTGAACAGTTTTGCGCGGTATCCGGCGCGGATCACGTACACGATTGATGATGAAGGGAAGTCCCCGGGCGGGGCAGACTTCATTGACAGTGTGCTGCCGCAATTCACGACGCGCAACCTGAAACTCTCCATCGCGGTGGTGACGGGCGGGACGTATGCGAGCGGGGACGCTGCGCGGATCCAGGGATGGTTCAACGCAGGCCACGACATTAACTCACACTCATGGTCGCACAACTACTACGACAGCCCGGTGATTAACGTTAGGTACACGGGGACCGGGACGGCGGCAACGCTGACAATTTCGGGGAACACGCTGACGACATCGGTGACGGGAGGCCCGGGCGGGGAAAACCTGAACCTGGACTTGGCGGCGCTGGGGACGTTCGGGAACGTAGCTGCGGCGATCAACGGGCGCTCGGGGTATACGGCATCCATTCCGATTTCGGGAGCGGGGACGAGCACGACGCTGGCGAACGTAAGCGCGGTGGACATCAAGACGGCCACGTACGGGCTGATGGTGAACGGGGATGCGTTCGTGCAGGACGAGATGGCGAAGTCGAAGGCGTGGCTGCTGGCGAACGTGAGCGGGCTGTCGAGTTCGGAACTGGTGTACGTGTACCCGTCGGGGAAAGAGAACTACCAGACGCAACTGGACGCGGTGGCGGCGGGATATAAAGGCGCGCGCGGAAGCCTGTCCATGGGGCAGGCGGTGGCGGGGACGTTCACGACGAATTCCGGTCCGGCTCCCGGGGAATCAAACGTGCGGTCGGTGTACGGGCTGGGCGTGAACGTGCAGAACATCACGAGTTTGGGCGCGTCAGGGCTGGGAGGGATGACGCCGGCGCAGATTGGGCGATGGATGGCGGCATTGGTGGCCAAGGCGCAGGCGTGGGGCGTGCCGTATGGATTGTTCACGCACCCGCCGGAAACGGGAGCGCCGGAACTGACGGTGAACGAGATCGGAGCGGTGCTGGACGGGCTGGTGGCAGCGGGCGCGACGGTGATGACCAACACGCAGCTGGTGGACTACCTGGCGAGCCAGGCCGCGGTGACGGGAACGACATTCTACGTAACGGCGGGCACGAGCGCGACGGTAGACATGGGGGAGGCGTGGGGCGCGCCCACGGTCTTGAGTGGCAATAACCAGGGCGCGGCGTATGCAGCGGACATTAGGGGGAAAGTGCGGCCGGGGGCCGGGACGTGGGACATCGGGGCGTACCAGATTGCCTCAAGCGCGCACGGGTGGCTGGGCGGAGCGACGCATTTCACGCTGGGCGGGGCGCCGTCGCCGACGGGCGAGAACGCATACTGCGCGCCTGGCGATGTGGCGCGGTTTGGCGGCGTAGACGGTCCGGCCACGCTGCCCACGGCGTGCATTTACACGGCCATGAGCGGGACGCCATCGCCGGGGACGGTGCGCACGGTGAACGGCTCGAACTGCAACGACCCGACGACGGGGCTGCAGGCGACGATCAACGCGGCGGCCGCCGGGGACACGATTGTGATTCCGGCAGGTACTACGTGCCAGGGATCTTACACGTTCCCGGCCAAGAGCGGGGCTGACCGCAATCACTGGATCACGGTTCGCACAGATCAGATCAACAATTCCAGGTTCCCGGCCGAGGGCGTGCAGGCGACGCCATGCCTGATCGGGCTGGCTTCGGTGTACGGGTATCCGAATTACTCCTGTCCGGCACCGTCGGTCCTGGTGCCCACGCTGCTGGCGTCCGGGGGAGCGACACCGCTTACGGTAAGCGGATCGTATTACCGCTTTATCGGGATTGACGTAACGAAACCGTATGGCACGGCACAGGTAAACGCGCTGGTATCGCTGGACGGATCGGACCATGTGATCCTGGACCGCATGCTTGTCCACGGGGACAACTGGGACCAGCACACGCCGAACTATGACAGCCATATCGGGGTGAGCACGCGCGGCACGTATCAGGCGGTAATTCACTCCTGGGTGTTTGATATTGATTGGAACCAGGCGGACAGCCAGGCCATCGTGGGCGGCACGGGAAACCAGTTGGACGAGGGACCGCTGAAGTTGTACGACAACCTGCTGGCCGGCGGATCGGAAACCTGGGTTTTCGGCGGAGGGTACACGAACACATGGCCGCACGACTACGAATTTCGGCGCAACCTGTCGATGAAACCGCTGAAGTGGATGCTGGCGAAGGGTGCTACTTCGTACAACGTAAGCGTCAACGTCAAGAACCTAGGGGAGTTTAAACACGGGCACCGCGTCCTGTACGAGGATAACGTGTTCATCAACAACTGGATCGGGCAGGCCGACCAGTGGGGTGAGGCGCTGCTGATCTTGCCCAAGAACCAATCGGCATCGACTATCGGAAACAAGTACGTAAACACGAACGGGACGACGGTAACGTGCGCAGCGGACACGTCGGGAACGCCCTGCGCTCCCGGGACGAATACGTGGGGGAACGCGATTGTTTCGATGTCGCGGACAAACGGGATTGTGACCCTGAACGGTGCGAACAACGGGGCAACAATCGCGTGGCCGTACTACCACGCCGGCGGAAACATCGTGCTTCAGGGGATACCGTCGCAAATAGTAAACGGGGTAGACCTGGCGTCCTTCAATGGCGAGTGGACGATGGGGTGCCTGAATGCGACCACATGCACAGACGGGTATGCCACGCCCCGGGTGATCTACTTCTCCGCGCCCGGGCCGGATTTCCCGCTGACCACGACGGGCGGCGGACTGGCGCAAGATTTTACGGCGTCCACTTGCGCGACGCCCGGGCATTGTTACTTTGCGGCTCCAACCGCCACGTATCCCACCAATCAAATCATGTCGGTGTCAAACGATGGCCTGACGTTGACGGTGGCCACCAGCTTGGGGGTGCAGACCGGGGTAAGTTACAAGACCTGCCGTCCCGGGCTGGCGCCCAACGCACAAGTGCAGGACGTGACGGTGCGGTACAACTATATATCGCACACATCATCGACGGGGCTGTCGCCGTCGGCTGCGGTTTCCGACTGCGGGGACTATTCACTCGGCGTTTCCAATATTTCCGTCCATGACAACCTGGCGGATGACCTGGATGCTGCGGCATGGGACCGGTCGAACGGCGGGAACACGTCAAAGGGCGGGCTGGGGCCAACGCTGGCGAATTCCAACGTGGCGCCGTCGCAATGGCCGCACGACATCACGTTTGACCATAACACGTGGGCGGGGGCGCGAGGATGGCAGATCGCGTCCGGGTCATCGCGGTCGGCCGGGTTCGACATCTACGATCCCATGGGATCCACCTACTACGCCAACATCCAGTATACAAATAACATCCTGCATGGCCCGTTCAAAACATCGCAGCCCGCTGGAGGTGCGCTGTTGGGTGGCGGCGTGGTGGCTGGATTCAATAAGTACCTGTGCAGCGACCACGTTGGGGCGACGGGTTGCACCTGGACGTACAAGAACAACCTGGTAAGCACGGCGCAGAACGGGGCGGCATACCCGCAACAGTCGAATGCTCCCTACCCGTCGGCGAATCCAGATGCGTCGCCCACCTGTACGGTGACCGGTGGATGCCTGGTGACGGATTTCTCCACGGTGTTCCGTTCGTGGGGCACCGGACTGGGAGACACCCGTAACAATGACTACACGGTGACGGGCGCATACAGGGTGGCAGGATCGGACGGCCGGGACCTGGGCGCAAACATGGCCAGGATCAACCAGGTTAAGTCGGCGGTGCTGCCCGCGTTCACGTATAACCCGCTGGTAATCTCGACTACTTCCCTGACGGCATGCACAAACGGAGTGTACTGCGAACAGCAGCTGCTTACTTCGAGCAACGCCGGCGGAACGGGCGGAAAGGGGTTTGTGCGCTGGTTTCTGACGGCGGGTACTTTGCCGGCGGGGATGTATCTGGCCAACGCGGACGGCGGGGCGGGAGTGAACCCATCGGAGGGCACTTATTACAGCTGCCGCATCAATGGCGCGTACAGCAAGACGGGCCCAAGCGGGTGTTCGGGGTGGATTTACGGAACGCCGACGCAGAGCGGCAGTTTCCCGCTGACCTTCCAGGCGGAAGACGCGGCGCACCAGAAGGCAAGCGTGAGTTTGACGCTGGTGGTGAGTTAAGAGCATCGAGCTTGGAGTGCCGAGTTGCGAGCAAAAAAAGGCAGGAGTGCAGGGGAAGGCAAAAAATCTTAAAACGCAGAGGATGCGGAGGGGCGCAGAGAAGAGCCTCTAACCGCGAAGCCCGAAGGCAAAGGGAGGGGGCGCGAGGAAAAAAGGACCCTTCGCTGCGCCCAGGATGACAAGCCATTTTATAAGCGTCGTGTTCTCGCGAAGCCTGGCGAAATGGGCGGCGGTTGGCGGGGCGGAGGGGCGGCTGCACAGGCTGCGGGGCGCCGGGGCTACGGACGGGACAGCTGACCAGGAGTCGGCGCTGCGAACGAGATGCCGGCGCCCGCTGCGGTCTTGGCGAAAGATCCTAAGTTGCAGGGGGCGCGGAGAAGGCGGGGAGGGCGGAGGGAGGAGCAGGTTTCTCGCTGCGCTCAGGATGGAGAAATGGCTCAGAAGCTTGCCATCATCGCGAGTGCGGTCGCGCCTTACGCTGTTCAGGATGACAGTCAAAGAGGAAGAGGTCGAGGTGTTGGGAGAGTGTGGGGTAAGTGGGGAGTTTGAAGGGCAGCAGGCAGGGCCGGGCCGGGGGGCGGAGCGATGGGGGATCTGAGGCTGCTGCGGATGCTGGGAGTGAACCTGGAGCACCGGAAGGCGGGGCTGCATTACAAAGCGGGGCGCGACTTTCCGCAGGAGCTAGAGATTCCTCCGCAGATGCGGGACGTGCTGATTGGCTGCCTGCTGAAGGTGCGGAGCAAGGACCGAGGGCTGGTGCGGCTGGTGCCGAACCGGGCGCAGCTGGAATTTGCCCGGAGGTGTACGAAGCGAAACATCGTGCTGAAGGCGCGGCAGCTGGGAATCACGACGTATGTGGCGGCGCGATATTTTGTGCACACGATCACGCAGCCGGGGACGATGACGGTACAGGTGGCGCACAGCCAGGAATCGGCGGAAGAGATCTTCAGGATCGTGCATCGCTTCGAGGAGAACCTGCCGGAAGCGCTGCGCAACGGCGCGCTGTATACATCGCACGCCAACGTCCGGCGGATCGTGTTTTCGCGGCTGGACAGCGAATACCGGATCGAGGCGGCGGACGAGAACGCGGGACGCGGGCTGACCATCCACAACTTGCATTGTTCGGAGGTGGCCCGCTGGTCCCGCGCGGGAGTGGAGGGGCTGGCATCGTTGCGGGCGGCGGTGCCGAAGGAAGGAAACATTGTGCTGGAGTCGACCCCGAACGGGGCCGGCGGGCTTTTCTACGAGGAGTGGCAGCGGGCGGAGGAGACGGGATACACGAAGCACTTTTTCCCGTGGTGGTTTGGGGACGATTACAAGGAGGAGGTTGGGGCGGACGAGCTGGGCCCGCTGACGGAGGAAGAGGCGGAACTGGCCGCGAAGCATCAGCTCACGAAGGCACAGATTGCGTTCCGGCGGAAGAAGAAGGCGGAGTTGCGCGGGTTGACGGCGCAGGAATTCGCGGAGGACCCGGTGGCGTGCTTTCGGGCGTCAGGGGAGAGCGTGTTCGACATGGAGGCGATCGACGAAGCGCTGCAGGGGTGCGGCGAACCGCTGACGACGAGGGACAATGGGCGACTGGCGGTGTGGTTTCCGGCGCAGGGCGAGAAGAGGTACATCGTGGGGGTGGATCCGGCGGGGGGCGGGTGCGACGGGGACTACTCGTGCGCGGAAGTGATCGACCGGGAGACCGGGATGCAGTGCGCGGAATTGCATGGGCACTTTCCTCCGGCGGAGCTGGCGCGGCTGGTGGCGCAAGTGGCCCGGGAGTACAACGGGGCGCTGGTGGCGGTGGAGCGGAACAATCACGGACATGCGGTGCTGGCGAACCTGCGGCACGAAGGATTCGGGAACCTATACAGGGAGGGGCACCAGGAGGGATGGCTGACTTCGGCGGTGAACCGGCCGTCGATGATCGAGAACCTGGGGGCGGTGCTGAGGACAGCGCCGAGACTGTTTCACAGCCGGTTGTTCCTGGGGGAGTGCCGGACGTTCGTGCGACATGCGGACGGGAGCACGGGAGCGGCCGCGGGGGCACATGACGATGCGGTGATGGCGATGGCGGTGGCGTATGCGGTGCGGCGAGCGGGGACCTGGGAGGGCGCGGAGCGGGAGATGGAACTGGTGAGTTTGTGATGAGTTGGAAGGCCCCCCTTCCGCAAAGAACGCGGGAAGGGTGGGCACCCGGGTCAACGTCGGTGGAGAGCGCGGAGGGAAAGCAGATCCTTCGGTCCGCCCCGGAAGAGGAATTCTTTTCCTGGCTCAGGGTGACCAAGCATCGGGGATCCCGGGAGGGGCGGGACGTCGAGAAAGTCTGTGATGGGTGGTGCGGGCGGATGTTCAGGTTGAACACCTGGGCGTGCGGGAGGTCACTGAGGGCGGGATCGGGAATTTCTAATTTGTAGGCTGGGCGCGAAGAATCTGAGAGTCCTGGCCGCAAGAGGCGCGGGAAGGGCGGGGCACCCCGACCTGGAGACATCCGTAGTGAGGTCTTGAGGAACACTAAGGTCGCTCGACTTCGTTCGGCTGGCGCCTCAGTTCGCTCGGGAGGAGCGAGATGAGGGAGAGGGGCAGGGGTGCCTTCCGGCAGGCGGCGCTGTGAATGATTACGGCTTGCCAACACGTGCGGCGGATGAGGGGGGGAGCGCAGGGACACTTGATGTACTGCGACGACGGGCACTACTACGTGGTGAAGTTCCGGAACAATCCGCAGCACTTGCGGGTGCTGGCGAATGAGTTTCTGGCGACGCGGCTGGCGGAACGGGCGGGGCTGCCGGTTCCGGTGACGGAAGTGGTTGAGGTGGGGGATTGGCTGGTATCGCACACGCCGGAGCTGAACATTCAGCTGGCGCACCAGGTGATACCGTGCCAGGCGGGTTTGCAGTTCGGGTCGAGGTACGTGGTGAGTCCTCCCTATGAGGGACAGGTATTTGATTACCTGCCGACGGAGATGATGGAGCGGGTGAGGAACCTGGAGACGTTTGCCGGGATGCTGGCGATGGACAAGTGGACATGCAACGCGAACGGACGGCAGGCGGCGTTCTGGCGGAAGGGACGGGAGAAGAAGTATACGGCGACGTTCATTGACCAGGGGTATTGCTTCAATGCGGGGGAGTGGTCATTTCCGGATTATCCGCTGCGCGGGGTGTATGCGCGGAATGAAGTGTATGAGACGGTGACGGGATGGGAGTCGTTTGAGCCGTGGCTGTCGCGGATTGAGGGGATGGAGGAAGATGCGATCTGGGCGGCGGCGGGGGAGATTCCGCCGGATTGGTACTGCGGCGAGTGGGATGAACTGGAGTCGCTGGTCAAGAAGTTGATTGAGAGGCGGGCACTGGTGCGGGAATTGATTTTGGGATTTCGGGCTTCGGCACGGAGGCCGTTTCCGCGGTGGCGGGAGGACGCATGAGCGAGTGGAGGCGGCAGGACCGAGGAACGAGAGCCTGTAACCGCAGAGGGCGCGAAGAGAAAGCGCAAAGGACGCGAAGAGAATCTTAGAACGCAGAGCGCAAAAAGCGCGCAAAGTGCGAGGTTCGGTGAACAGGATTGCCGTGGAGGGTTGCGGCGGTCTTGAAGAACAGGGAGTCCCTCGACTGTGGTCGGCTTGCGGCTCATTCCGCCGGCAGGACAGGGTCGAACAAGAGCCGAGCGTCAGATGTTGAGAGGCGGGCGGGTTGGGAGCTGACGATTGAGAGCTGAGCGCTGATGGCGGGTGCTGACAAACACGAGCTGGAGTTTTTCCTGCTGCGGTATGTGCCGGACGCGGTGAAGGATGAGTTTGTGAATGTGGGGGTGGTGCTGGTGGGGGAGGGAGCGGACGCGGGATTTGCGGAGGTCCGCTTCACGCGGGACTGGCGGCGGGTATGGTGCCTGGATCCGGGGGCAGACGTGGAGTGGTTGCAGGCATTGGAGCGAGACATCCGGATGCGGTTGAAGGATGCGGCGGGGCGCGCGGACATTTTGGATCGCCTGCAGGATTTGTGCTCGAACGGGATCCAGATCTCGGCGGCGAAGGGGTGCCTGGGGGAGGAGCCGGCAGAGGAGCTGGAGTCTCTGGCGAAGATGTATCTGGGGGGGGCGCCGGCGCGGGCGGGGAAACGGGCGCCCAGCGGGCGGCAGAGGATTGTGGCGGCGATGCGCGGGGCGTTTGAGCGAGAGGGCGTGTGGGAGCTGATGCGGAAGGAGATTGCGGCGTCGAAGTATACGCATGCGGGGGACCCGCTGAAGATTGACTGCGGGTATCGGCCCGATGGGGTGATCAAGCTGTTCCAGGCGGTGGCGCTGAGCGCGGACGTGGACGCGGCGAAGGTGCTGGCGTTCAGCTATCCGGAGCTGGCGGCGGGAATTGCGCGGGAGGAGAAGGCAGAGACCTCGTTGACGGCGGTGGTGGAAGATTCGCTGGACCGGAGCGATGAGGGGATTGTGTTTGCGCTGGGGCTGATGGAGCGGAGCCGGATTGGGGTGGCAGTGGTGAGCGAGATGCCGGGGCTGGCGGCGGTGGCGAGGCAGGAGTTGATGGGGTAGGTGGGCTTTGGGGAAGCGCGCACCCGCCCGCAAGAGGCGCGGGAAGGGTGGGGCACCCGGGGAAGATCTCAAAGTGCAGAGCGCGACCGCAGGAAACAGCAGGTCCTTCGCTTCGCTCAGGATGACAAGCACACGCAGGATCGACTAGGCAGTAGATTCGCGGGCGAGGGCGCCCGCGCGACATAACGCGGGCAAGAGTGTCCGCGAACACACACAACCTGCCGGCGGACGCCGGCGCTACGGGAAAACATGAACATTCGAGAAAAGGTACGCGGCGCGTTGCGCCGGATCGCAGGAGTGTCTTTGGGGGAAGCCATGGCGGTGGAGGCGTCATCGCTGTGGGCGATGGGGCCGGCGGCGGGAGAGGGGTCATCGAATTCTCCGGAGAAGCGGAGGACAGTGGCCCTGCCGTCGATCCTGCAGGCATTCGGGTATGGGCGAGGAGGGGCGGCGTGGGGGCAGGCGATGCCGAAGCCGACGCCAGCGAACTTGCGGCGGTTTGCGGAGACTCCGGTGGCGCGGAAGGCGATCAACACGATCAAGGACCGGATCGCGGGGATGAAGTGGCGGGTGCAGGCGAAGCGGGGGCGGGTGCTGGAGCAGGTGCCGGAGGGGGCGGGGCGGGTGCGGGTGCTGACCGACAACTTCGAGCAGCCGAACCCGGACGATTCGTTCCGGTCGCTGGCGGAGCAGGTGCTGGAGGACGTGATTGTGGGCGGGTTCGGAGCGATTGAAGTACAGGAGTCGGGCGACGCGGAGAAGCCGCTGGTGTTGTGGCCGGTGGATGGGGCGACGATCCGGATGAAGGCGGACTGGGACGGGCAGGCAGGCTCGGTGCGGTATGTCCAGGCGACGGGGCAGTTCGGGCCGGGGGGGCAGATCGAGCTGAAGGATGAAGAGCTGATTTACATCCGGCTGAACGCACGGACGCACACTCCATTTGGGCTGGGGCGGCTGGAGGTGGCGTTTGAGACGATCAACGCGTTTCTGAGCGCGCACCGGTATGCGTCGCGGCTGGCATCGAACACCGTGGTGCAGTATGCGCTGTGGCTGAAGGACCTGAGCCCGGCGCATCACGAGCGGCTGATCCGCTGGTGGCAAGACGAGATCGAAGGAACGGGGAAGGTGCCGATCCTGTCGGTGGAGAACAAGCCGGAGGTGTTGCGGTTTGGCGGGGGGACGGATGCGGACTTGCGGCTGGCGTGGCAGGAGTTCCTGCTGCGGGTGATGGCGGATGCGTTTGACCTGCCTCCGCAGTACCTGGGAGTGGAGCGGGACGTGAACCGTTCGACGGCGGCGGAGATGAATGATGTGGCGTTTCAGCACGCGATTGTGCCAACGGCGCGGCTGCTGGCGGAGCACCTGACGCGGGACGCGATCGGGAAACGGTTGGGGTGGCACGACCTCGAGTTCGTGTTCACGGAACTGGATGCGCGGAACGAACTGGAGCAGGCGCAGATTGACGAGATCCTGCTGAGGAGCGGAGTGATGACGGTGAATGAAGTGCGGCGGATGCGGGGGCTGGGAGAGATTTCGAACCTATCATCGGCAATCTGAAAGGTGTGAGTGAAAGGGCGTTTCACCGCAAAGGGCGCGAAGAAAGTCTTACGCCGCAGAGGGCGCGGAGAAGGGCGGCAGAGGGCGCAGAGGAACACCGAGTCCGCTTCGACTCCGCTCAGTGCGGGCCTCGACGATGTTCGGCTACGCCTCAGTTCACTCAGGACGGCAACAGGGTGGAATGGGGACAGGGGAGACAGATGGAGACAGTGGAACTGGAAAGCATGGCGATAGAGATGCCGGCGGTGGATGGGCACCCGAACCGGGAGCCGTTCCGGGGAGTATTGACGCTGATCGACGTGGCATCGGACCGGGCGCCGTCGGGAGCGCGCGGGCACCGGGTCGTGCTGACGCGGGCGGCGGCGGAGGCGGCGTTGCCGTCGCTGCTGGGGATGGCATTGGACTATGCGCCAGGGCTCGACCGGCATGACGTGCGGCGGAAGGTCGGGGTGATCACGCGGGCCGAGATCGTGGGGCGGAGGCTGGAGTTGTCGGGGTATGTGTTCGCGAAGGACTTTCCGGAGATCGTGAGAGAGCTGGGGCGAGCGGGCCGGCGACATGGGCGGTGGACCGGGGAGACGCCGGGGGCGCCGCAACTGGGGATGTCGTATGAAGTGGCGGATGCGCGGGTGGCGGACATGAATGCGAGCGTGTGGACGCTGACCAGAGTGACGTTCACGGGAGCGGCGATCTTGCGACGGGACAAGGCGGCATATGGAGAGACGTGGATTGAGTTGGGAGAGTAGGAGCGTCGTCAGGAGCCGGCCTTCGGTGGTTCGCGATGCGGGTAATGGGCGATTGAGTCGCCGGGTCAATTCAAAGACGAAATCAAGGAGGAGTGGATGAGCGAAGAGATGACACAGCAGATGATGGCGGCGGCGGAGCGGCTGGCTACCGCGGCTGAAGCATTGGACCGGGTGCTGCAACGGATCGATGCGCAGCAAGATGCGTTGAACGCGAAAGTGGACCGGATTGTGGCGGCGGTGGAAGAGCAGAGTTCGGGGGAGGGGGCCGAGGCGGGGGAAGCCGCGGACGGAGCGCCTGTTGTTCGAGAGCGAGTGGCGGAGCTGGAGAAGGCGAACGCGGAGCTGAAGGCGCAGGCCGCGCGGCTGGCGCGGAAGACGCTGTCGCCGGCCGTGTCGGCGCTGATCGGGAAGTTTGATGGAGAGAGCAGAGAGCGCTTGGAGGCGGCAACCATCGAAAAGACGCTGCAGCCGCTGACGGTCGAGCAGCGGATTGCGGTGAAGGCGGAGATGGCGCGAGCGGGGCTGATCGAGTGAGTTTATAGCCGGGGACGTCCTGATGGTGGGGCGCGGGGTCAAAGCCGCGCCCTTTTTGATTGGGGAGCCGGGCGATCTGCGACCGGGTCAGCGGCCGGCCAGTTGTCAGAATGCAGGGGGCGCAGAGAAGGGGTGGAGTTCGCAGGGGAAACAGGTCCCGGTTGGCAAGCTCGGAGCGGGCTTTCGCTGCGCTCAGAATGGGAAGTTTTTCAAAGCGGCCTAGAGCGGGGAAGAATTCGTCGGAGTGGCAAGGGAAGCAAATTTAAAAGAGGAGAGGACATGAAAGCACAATTTCTTGATCTGCATGCGGCAGCGGATTTTATGGGGCCGGGCGCGGTGGAGGTCAACCGGTATCAGACAGAGATTACGGACATCGTGCGGCGGCGCGGGGTGTTCGGGCAGCGGATCCGGCAGGTGCCGGCGACGGGGCATCCGTCGCGGTTCTTCGAGCAGACGGCGATTGCCTCGCCGACGGCGGCGGCGGGATTTGTGGATCCGCGGAACATCGTGGCGACGGTGGCAACGCCGACGCGGGTGGAGCGCAGCGTGCCGCTGAAGGCGCTGGTGTCGCAGATCAACTACAACCTGTTCGACATCGAAGTGGGGGCGCAGCAGAGCCAGTTTGCGTTTCTGCAGGCGAAAGACCTGGCGGACGCGGTGGAAGGGCTGATGCGGACGCACGATGTGGCCTTGTGGAACGGCAACGACACGTCGCTGAGCGCTCCGACGACCAGCCAGTATTTCGGGGTGATCGGGCAGATTTCGGGGGGCGGCAACAGCTACACGATCCATGTGGGGGACTCGATCGTGGATGAACTGAAGGGCGTGATCGCGCAGATGGTGGCGAACTCGTCATATGAGGTGCGACCGACGGCGATTTACGCCAACCCGGTGCTGCTGGACCTGATCGACCGGGAAATGAAGTCAGCGTACAACGTGGTGCTGTCGACGGCGGAGATCCAGGGCGGGCTGCGGGTGAAGACGTTGTCGACGCAGGCCGGAGAGCTGCCTCTGATTCCGGAATGGTCGCTGGGTTATACCGGCACGCCGGGCAGCGGGACGGCGGTGCTGCCTTGCTACATCGTGAGCGAGGACATGATCGAGTATCACTGGCTGACGGACGCGAATCCGCGGGTGTTCCAGCTGGGAGTGCCAGGGTCGCTGCAATCACAGATGGTGGTGGTGAAATTCGGCGCGGTGGTGGTGAAGGGCGCGTCGTATGCGCACTACGAAGTGAAGGTCAACCGCTAGTGCTCGGTTCTCAGCGACGCCGTGGAGTGAACGACCCCACCCTCCCGCCCAGGACGGGGAAGGGTGGGGCACCCCCGGTGCTTTCTCCCCAAGCACAAACAAGGCGCTGAGATGGAGCGGCCGGAGTGGTGAAGCGGCCCGCGGGTTTTGGGGGCCGAGGTGTTTTCTGGGCAGTGAGAAGTAACAACGGGCAACTGAGAGCTGGGAACTGATCATGAACTATTTGTCTCCTTCGGAATATGAGAGCTACGGGCTGGAAGCGACGACGCCCGGGGCGTGGATCGCGGCGGCATCGGCGGTGATGGATGCACATTGCCGGCGGGCGACGCTGGGAGTGGCGCAGTATACGGAACGGGTGCGGGTGAGCGCGGGGCGGAACACGATCCGGCTGACGTACCTGCCGCTGGCGGTGATGGCCCCGGCGACGTCGGCGCTGATTTCGGCGCGGGGACGCTATGCGACGCCACGGCGAGGGGAGTGGCCCTACGAGGAAATGAGCGCGTCGATCGCGTGGGCATTCGGATTGCCCGGGCTGTGGAATGAGCTGAACGTGGCGGACCTGGATGTGTGCGCGAACACGGGCGAGCTGAGTTTACCGGTGAATGCGCTGGGACTGATGTTCAGCGAGATCGAGGTGGTGTACACGGCGGGACTGGCGACGCTGCCGGACCCGGTGAAGGTGGCGTGCGCGCAGATCGTGCGCAACGCGCAGTCGACGCCGGCGTTGAATGTACGGCGGGGGCGGCTGGACCGGATGTACCTGGATTATTTCTCGGACACGCTGCTGGACGACACGGTGCGGGAGTTGCTGGCGCCCTACGTGGCGCAGAAGGCGGGATGAGATGGAGGCAGGAGCGATGGGAAGCGGGATTTGCGGAAATGCGGTGACGCGGGCGGCGGATGCGATGCTGCGCTCGCTGGGCGGCGAAGAGATCAGCCTGCTGCTGCCCCTGACGGGGATGGCGGCGGACGCGGCGGGAGAACTGGGACTGGTGGATCCGGGCGTGGAGGAGCTGAAGATTGCGCCGGTGATCGCGCGGGCGCTGGCGACTGACAGCAGTGGGCCGAGGCGGCGAGTGGAGTTTCTGGTGCCGGCATCGGGAGTGATGGCGGCAGTGTCGTCGCACAACTTCACCGGGGCGGAGCAGTTGATGGAAGCGGCGCTGGGGATCGTCTACGAAGGGGACCTGTTCCACATTGAAGGCTTCACGAGTGAGTACTTCGGGGCGGCGGCGTATCTGTACCGGGTGACGGGAGTGGAGTAGGGCGGTGTTGCCGGTCGTCGGTCACCGGCTAGACAGAGTCGTGGGTCGATAGTCGTTGGGGAAACCCATGTCGTCGGTCGCCGGCAAAGGAAGAGCGCAGAGTTCTTCTTTGCGCGCTGCGCTCGCAGGTTGGAATGACAAGCAGTGAGGAGCTGGGGCGAGCGAGACCGGAGGATGAGCAGAGGGAGAAGAAGGATCCATGCAATTTGCGAAGGATAGTTTCGCGGTGGCGCTGAGGGAGCGGCTGGCGGCGCTGAACCCGGGGCGGACGGTGACGTTGGGGGGGGTGCAGCGGCCGGCGGTGGTGGTGCGCGAGAACGAAATGCCAAACGCGGCCGAGCCAGCGATGGAGTGCTTTTATCTCGAGTGGGGCGCCTGCCGGGCGGTGGGAGCGAGTGGGAAGGTGGCGTTGTACGGAATGGATTGCGTGATCACGTACCGGACCTGGGGGAGTGTGGAGAGCGGGGTGGACCGCGGGCGCGTGCTGGGGGAACTGGACCGGGAGCTGCTGATGATCTGCCAGCCATCGTTCACGGGGAAGAAGGACTTCAGCCAGGCGCCCGCCGCGGAGCTGGGGACAGGAGTGTTCTGGAGTTGGCCGCAGATCGAGGTGGGAAAGAATGCGGAAGGAGCTTCCCCGTTAAGCGCAAAGAGCGCGCCTGGACGGGGCACAGCGGGCGAGGTGGAGCACGCGGCGCGGGTTAGGGTGTTCTTCTATCCGGAGGTTGAGTGGTGACGAATCCTGGGAGTCTGCGCACGGCGATGAGGCCGGTGTCGCGGCGCGTGCGGGCGTACTTTGCGGCGTTTGATCACAATGCGAACCAGCCAGTGGTGTTCGATCCGGGCAAGGCAGGAAAGTTCGCGCTGGATGCGCCTCCGGCGCCCTGGATCGATCTGGGGGAGATTGAAAACTTCCAGGCCACATCGGCAACGGCGGTAGAGAAGGTGGCAGGCGGCGGCAAAGGGGCGGCAGCGGCGGTGTTCCGCAAAGCGCCGGGAGCGGGAGTGGAGTTCAGCTTCTGCGAATGGGGAAAACTGCAGATGGCGCTGGCCGGCGGATCCCAGCACATGAACGTGCTGGCGCCAGATCCGGACGCAGCGGGACGGGCATCGGGGGGAGTTCCGCTGCCGGCCGTGGCGGTGCTGGCGGGCTCGTCGGCGAGCGAGATCGTGCTGGGCGCGGGGACGGTGGATGCATTTGCCGTGGGCGACCTGGTGGCGGTGGATGCGGATTACGCGCAGCAGACGGGATGGGTAGGCACGGGAATCGCGGGCGCGTATGTGAAGGACCCTGGCGACGTGCTGCGGGACAAGGACTACGTGCGGCGCGTGACCTTCAACGTGGGGCGGGTGGCGGCGAAGACGGCCACCTCGTTGCTGCTGGCGCAACCGCTGCCGGGCGGGGCTCCGGCAGACGGGGCGAGCGTGCAGAAGGTGGCGGCGTTCGTGGACCGCGAAGGGGGATCGTACCTGCAGGACTGGTCGGCGCTGTTTGTTTGGGAGGAGGAATCTGGGGGAAGGATCTGTCTGTATTATCCGCACCTGGTGGCGGCCCGAGTTGCGGGCAAGGGGAGCGGATTTCAGGCAGAACTGCGGGCCGTGGTGGAAGAGCCGCTGGCGGCGATCCGTTTGCACGCGTGCTTTGAAGCGTTGCCCTGCAGCGATGAAAACGACGGCGAAGAGGTGGTCAATTACAGGAGTTACTTTCCTGCCGAGATGTCGGCAGTGTATTAACAGCAGGGTAATCGAAGGAGGGGTACTCCAAGGAGACCTTGTAACGCGCGGGACGAAATGGGAACAATGGAGAATCCCGCCTCACACCTTCAGTCCGAGACGTAGCAGCATTCTCCGAAAAAAATATGAAACTGACGATCGACAACCTCGACGGTCGAGGTCCGTGGGATTACACCGCCTACCTGGATGGAGCGGGAGTGCGGGTGGCACGGCGGCTGAACAAGCCGACCGAAGTGCGCTTCAGCCTGGTGGCGAGCGGGCCGGACTTTGTGGTGCCGGTGAGCGGGGCGCGGGTGATGGTGGGGCAGTTGAACGGGCAGGACGTGTTCACGGGATATCTGACGGGGGCTCCGAAGTATGAATACCTGGGGTGGGGTGGCCAGGGTCCGGTGTACCGGTATGCGATGACCGCGCAGAGCGACGAAGTGCTGCTGGACCAGAAGATCGTGCGCAGGCGCTTCCCTTTCGTGGCCCGGAGCGCGGGTGACGCGCTCCGCCAACTCGCCGCCGATTTGATGCCGGGGTACTTCGACACCGGCGGGATCGAGGAAGTGGACACGCTGGCGTACTACGCGTGCGATCCGCAGAAGAGCTGGTCAGAGCATGCGGCGGAGATCGGGCTGCGTGCAGGGGGAAGCTATCGCGTGCTCGGGGGCAAGATCGGGTTCAGCGCGCTCGGGAAGAGCGCTTACCGGCTGGCGGAACAGGACGGGGCGTTCTCTCCGGAGGGGTTGACGCTGGTGGCGGCGGACGGGCTGAAGAACGACGTGACCGTGGTGGGCCTGATGGAGCCGCAGGCGCACGTGAAGGACTACTTTGTGGGGGACGGGTATTCGCTGAAGTTCTACCTGTCGCAGATGCCGTTCATGAGCACGAACCGGACGCTGCTGGACGAAGAGTACAGCGCGCTCGATGGGACGCGCTGGCAGGTGATGGATCCAGCGGGAGTGATTTCGACGAGCGGCGGCAAACTGGTGGTGGCCGGGGGAACGGGAACGGCGAACGGGACGCAGGTCAACTTGACGGAAAAGATCGAGTTGGGCGGGACGGTCCTGCTGCAGCACGGGGACGTGGCGTTCGACAGCGCTTCGGATGGAGTGCTGGGCGGGCTGTATCCGGATGCGGTTTCGGCGGGGGCATGCTTTGCGGGATTTGACATTGCGCGGGTGGGGACGCAGTCGCGGATCCAGGCGAGGGTGAGCGGGAGCCTGACGGGGACGACGATCACGACGCAGGCCGACCATCACTATGTGCTGACGACGCGGCTGTACAGCTCGGAAGTGTATCGGCAGGCGCAGACGTTCCATTCGGCGAGTCACGGGGCGGGGTCTGGGCACGGCGGCGGGGCGGTGGGAGCGGACGTGCGGGTGGTGCTGGAGGTGCACGAGATCGACCCGGGGAATCCGGGGAGCCTGGTGGCGGCATCGACGGTACTGTTCGATGACGTGGTGGCGAATGCCCCGGGGTACTGCCACTATGCGCTGGTGAGCGGGCGCGACATGCATTGCAGCCTGGCGTTCACCCGGATTGTGCAAGCGGTGAATGCGGAAGTGCGCAGGGCGCTTCCGGGGCAGAGTTATCGGACGGAGCTGGCGGGGCCGTTGTCAGAGGGGGCCCGCTGCCGGCTGTCGAAGGAGCCATCGCTGCAGTTTTTTCCGCAATCGCTGCCGGCGGCGAACGAACTGATCACGGTGCACTACCGTGGGAGCGGGCGGGCGCTGGCGCGGGTGAAGGATGCGGAGAGCGCCGCAGCGCATGCGCGAAACGGGGACGACGGCGTGCGGGCGGTGGTGCGCCACGTCACGGCGCCCTCGGCGCGGACGACGGCGGACTGCGAACAGGGGGCGCTGGCGATCCTGGACGATGGGAGGGGCCCGGCCTGGAGCGGCGAGTACAAGGTATGGAGCGACTTTCTTCCGGGAGGAGCGAGCGACATTTTTCCCGGGGATGCGCTGGAGGTGGATGTGCCGTCGCGTGGGGCAGGTTTTCGGGCGATTGTGCGGGAAGTGGACATCGAATGCGCGGACCCTCGCGGCGACCACAGCCAGTACACGATCCGGTTCGCGGACGGGGCGGCTTCGCCGCTGACCATGGAGTTTACCGGGGCACCAGTGGGCCCGGCGCTGGACCTCACGCCAACGCCGGTGGCCGAAGTAGGGTCCAACTTCCTGCCGGACCTGACCGGGGCGGAACTGCAGATGCCGCCGGGTTCGACCAGCGTGAGCCTGGATGCGGGGCAGGACCCGCTGCCCGGCGGCGGCTTCGAAGTGCGGTGGAGCGACACGGGCTGGGGGCCGGACAACGAGCGGAACCTGGTGGGGCGATTTGCGACGCGGGTTTTTGCGGTGCCGCGACTGGCGCGGGTGCAGGACTACTACCTCCGCCAGTACGACGGTTCCTCGCCGGCGAAGTACTCAAGGTACTCAGCGGCGCTGCACCTGGACTTTCCATTGTGAGCAGAACATGAGAATTGAAGACGAAGTGGTAGATCCGCATGTGCGGTTGCGGGATTCCCTGCCGTTTGTGGTGCGGGTGGTGGACCACGAATTCCAGCAGCAGGTGCTGGAGAAGCTGGGGCGGCTGGAGGCGAATGTCGAGATGCTGGTGGGCGACGGCCAGCCAGGCCGGATGAAGATTGCGGAGGACAAGATTTTTGCGCTGCAGCGGAGCGAGATCCGGCGCAGCGTGTACGACAAGATCGTGAGCGCGGTGGTGGCGACCATAGTGAGCATGGTGGTGGCGATGCACGATCATCTGTTCGCGAAGTGAGGGCTGAGCGGGCGCGGCGAGCCTGGGAGCTGCGAGCAGCGAACGAACGCAGCCAAGTTTCCAATCATTCTTATACATGCACAGGAGAGGACATGAACTTCTTGCCGAAGTTATTGCAGGGGATCGCCTTCATCCCAACGATTGTCAATTCGATTGAGGGCCTGTTCGGGAGTCACAGCGGCGAGCAGAAGAAGGAGTCGGCCATTTCGTTCGTGGCGGCGGCGCTGCAGCTGACCGAAGCGGTGTCGAACCGCGAAATCGTGGACGAGATCAAGTTCAAAGAGGGCCTGGGAAAAATCATCGACGGGACGGTGGCGTGCCTGAACGCCTCGAGCTGGTCGCGCGTCGACATCAAGAAGTAGCGGTGGTTCGAAGAAAAAAACAAGGAGCAGGAAATGTCATTCGGGTTCAAAAACATCGGTCATTTCTTCGCAAGCGTGGCTGGCGACATCGTGAAGGGTGCGCGGGCGGTGGCGAGCGTAATGATGAAGGTCGGAAAGGTGGAGCCGGAACTTGAGGCGCTAAGCAGCCTGTTCTTTCCGCAGGCGGTGGAGTTGGAGCGGGGAGCGTTTGCGCTGCTGGGGCTGGCGGCGCAGGCGGTGAGCGAGGCCGGGGACGCCGTCGACCAGAAGGGGATCAACATCACGCTAGATCAGCAGTTGATTGCCGACATCAAGGCGTTGATCGTCGCGATCGAGCAGTATGCGAAGTCGGCCGGATTGCAGAAGCCGGGAGCGGGTTCCGCGGCGAAGTAGATCGAAGACAGGGAAATCCGCAGCCAAGCGCAAAGAGCGCGCTTGGATGGGGCACCGGCGAAGTAGGGGTTACAGCGCGCAGGGAGGGCGGTGGTAGCACTAGGGCCCACCGCCCTTTTGGCAGTCGGCGCCTGGCCGGTGACATTCGGCCAGTCCATACTGAATCCCGACACTGCGCTCAATCGGGTCCCACGACTCGGCCCGGAGCCCGGCCCCCGCAACTTCGCGTGACGCCAGCTCGTTGAGGGGGAGCTGTTCCTGGCGACATCTCTTGATGCTATGAATCGGCCTTGCGAATGTAATGCAGGAGAACGAGCGTAATGATTCCAAGAACGAGGAAAAGCGCGAGTTCCGTCATTGGAGAGCCCTCGAGACAGGAGTTTTCCGGCACCGAAGTGCGGGACGAACTGTACCGACAGCGGCACAACCAGTTTTCAGCTAAAACGAAGGAGAGAGTGCGACGCTACCCGATGTCCTCGCTCCAGTTTTCCAGCGTCTTTTTCACCAGGGCCAGGAACTGATCGGCGACGGCCCCGTCGATGAGGCGGTGATCATAGCCGAGGGTCAGGTGCACGACCGAGCGGATGGCGATGGAATCGTTGCCGTCTTGATCGGTGACCACCAGAGGCTGCTTGGTGATGCCGCCCACGCCCATGATGGCCACGTTCGGCTGGTTGATGATGGGGAGTCCGAAGACCGCGCCGAACTGCCCGGGGTTGGTGATGGTGAAGGTTGAGCCTTCGACGTCGGCGGGCAAGAGTTTCTTGGACCGGGCGCGCTCGCCGAGATCAGTGATGCCGCGCTGCAGGCCCAGGAAGTTCAGTTCATCGGCATTCTTGAGGACGGGGACGATCAATCCCCAATCCAGCGCGACGGCGATGCCGGCGTTCACGTGCCGGTGGAAGCGGATGCTGTCGCCTTCGAGCGATGCGTTCACAATGGGGAACTGCTGCAGAGCGATGATGGCCGCGCGCACGAAGAAGGGCATGAAAGTGAGGCGTGCGCCGTTGCGCTGCTCGAAGCCGGCCTTCATTTTGTTGCGCAGGTTGACGATACGCGTCAGGTCGACCTCGAACATGGCGTGCACGTGCGCGCTGGTGCGGCGGGACTCAACCATGCGCTGGGCGATGATCTTGCGCATCTGGCTCATGGGGACCAGGTCGCCGGGGATGGCAGCTGGAGCGGGAGCGGGGCGCGCCGCGGGCGGTGCAACGGCCGGTTGCTGCACGGGTGCGCTCGGGGCCTTCTCGAGGAAGGCCATGATGTCCTGCTTGGTGATACGGCCGCCGAGGCCGGTGCCGGTGACCTGGGCGAGGTCGACGTTGTGTTCGCGGGCCAGCTTGCGGACCAGCGGCGAGGAGCGGACGTCTTCATCGTGGATTTCGGCCGGGGGAGCGGCGAGCGCCGGCGCGGGGGGCGGCGGAGCGGACTCTTTCTTCGCCTGGGCAGGCGCGGAGGCAGGAGCGGCCTTGGCGGGCGCCGCACCTTCGCCGTCCGCAGCGATGGTTCCAACGACGGTATTCACCTGTACCGTGTTGCCCTCGCCGACCACGATTTCCTTCAGCACACCGGAAGCGGGGGCGGGGATTTCAGCGTCGACCTTGTCGGTGGAGATTTCAAACAGGGGTTCGTCGCGCTGCACCTTGTCCCCGGGCTTCTTGAGCCACTTGGTGATGGTCCCTTCAAAAATGGATTCGCCCATCTGGGGCATGATGACGTCAGTTGGCATAATTTCCTTCCGAGCGGCCCCCCTGCAATGAAGATCGGGCCGAAAGCAAGCACCTATTATATATAGGAGGATGGTTAGAGCCAGATGGGTGGGCGCGGGTCCCCAGCGGCCAGTCCAGTGGCAGGGCAGGCGGCGCTCGCGCCCCTCCCGGTTTTCCCGCGTCGGAGCCGTTTGTCCGCAGGCTGGAAGGCCGTTGCGCTCCCGGAGCGACGCATGACCGACAGTCGCCGGCCCTAGTGTTTCTCGTGGTCGTCTTTGGGCGCTTCGCGGGAGGGCGGCGCCACACCCACCGCGTTTTTCCAGTACTCCTGCGCCGGGGCGGGCAGCTTTTCGATGTGGGAAAGGAAGAGGGTGACCTTCCAGATGTCCGGATCGCTGAGGTTTTTCTCCCAGGCGGGCATGCCGGTGTAACGGATGCCGTTGCGGACGACATAGTAGGTGTGCCAGTCCGGGTCGTCGGGGGGGTCCGTGATCAGGGGCGGCGCGGGCGGATAAAACGACAAGCCGAACGCGACCGCTTTTCGATCCAGGCCGCCGTGGCAGCCGGCGCAATTCATGGTGTAGATCTTCATGCCGTCGATCAGATTCTCGGCCGTGGGCGGAACCGGGCTGTTGATGCGGGCGGCATGCTTCTCGGTGGAAGCATCCAGGGCGCTCATGGCGAGGTGGCGCTCCCATCGCGGCGGGCTTGCATTGGCGTTGGTGGGAAGGAAGCCCAGCAGGGCAGCACTCAATCCGATGAGCAGCAGAAGGGCGAGAGTAAAGATGACGCCAAGAATGAAGTTACGCATTCAGCCTCCCAAGAAGGGTGCGGGCGTTGGGGTTGCGGGGTGCGGCGGAGCGAACGGACGATGAAGCGTTCCGCCAGGTGCGTCGAGACCCCATGATAAACGTTAGCGGGGCGCAGCACGAGTCCAGGGCGCTTGCCTTCGGCCTGCAGGGCGGCGGTCAGTAGGCCAGCAGCTTTCGCGCTTCCCGGAGCACATCGCTGACCTTGGGCAGAAAGAATTCCTCCTGCGGCGGGGAAAAGGGAACGGGCGTGTCGAGCGCGGTCAGGCGCACGATGGGACCGTCGAGGGAATCGAAGGCCTCTTCGTTGATGATGGCGCTGATCTCGCCGGCGATGCCGCCGGTGCGGACGTCTTCGTGCACGATGAGGACCTTGTTGGTGCGGCGAACGGTATCCGCGATCGCCTCGCGGTCGAGCGGGGAGAGCGTGCGCAGGTCGAGGACTTCCACTTCGCTGCCTTCCTGGCTCAACTGCCCGGCGGCCTCAAGCGCGACGTGCACCATGGCTGCGTAGCTGATGATGCTGAGGTCGCGGCCAGGCCGGGCGATGCGGGCTTTGCCCAGGGGAACGAGGTACTCGTCGGCCGGCACGTCTTCTTTGATCCGCCGGTAGAGATACTTGTGCTCGAAAAAGATCACGGGGTTGTTGTCGCGGATGGCGGTCTTGATGAGTCCCTTGGCGTCATAGGCGGTGGCTGGGCAGACGACCTTGAGGCCGGGCGTGTGCACGAAATACATCTCGGGATTCTGCGAGTGAAACGGCCCGCCGTGCACGTTACCGCCGCTGGGCCCACGAATGACGATGGGGGCGGGCGCGCTCCAGCGATAATGGGCCTTGGCGACCATGTTGGTGATCTGGTTGAAGGCGCAGGGGAGGAAGTCCATAAACTGGAACTCGGCCACGGGACGCATGCCGGTGAGGGCGGAACCGAAGGCGGCGCCGACGATGGCCGACTCGGCGATGGGCGTGTCGATGACGCGCTCAGGCCCGAAGCGGTCGATGAAGCCGTCGGTGACCTTGAACGCGCCGCCGTAGACGCCGATGTCCTCGCCGATGCAGAACACCGTCGGGTCGCGTTCCATCTCTTCCCAGATCCCCTGGCGGATGGCTTCGAGGTAAGTGAGGTGCATAAGAGGCTCGGGGTTTCAAAGCTCCAAGGTTACACGTGCGAACGCCAGATCCGGGGTCGATGCCGAGGGGGAGAGAGCGCCTTCACTTCAGCTTCCGGCTCAGCCAGATCAAGAATACTGCTCCGATGGTGGCCACAATAATCTGCGAGATGAGGCCCCCGGAGGAGTGCAGCCCCACCAGGTGCAGCAGGAACCCGCCCACCACGGCGCCGGCAATCCCGAGAAGAATGTCCATCACCGTGCCGTAGCCGCCCGTGCCCATGATCTTGCCCGCGGCCCAGCCCGCAATCAATCCCACGGTGACTACCCAAAGCAACCAGAACATGGCACCTCCTGCGAATTTCGGGATGCTGCGCAGACTATGGTTCGCCGCTCCGCCTGTCAAGCCGCCTGCGATCAACCCTGTGCTTTGTGGTTAAATCAAAGAGGAATGTTTGCCCGCAAGGTCCGCGTCGAATATGAAGTCAATGGCCAGCGCCACCCCTGCCTGATGAAGTGGATCGACAGCTTCAGCATGCGCAATTTCACGAATGCCAGCGTGTTTGACGACACGCTGCCGGTCAGCGACGGGTGCCTCGAAATTGGCGCCAAGGTGCCCCTCGACGCCTTGCGCGACGCCATGGAGGACTGGTTCCGTCGCAAGAACTACCTTACCCCTGGGTCCAAATTAGTGCTGACTGAGTAGAAACGACCCGCCCCTGGGTTGTCCCGGCCCAGCCGCGAAAAGTTGACAAGGTCCGGCATTTGAAATTTCGATGGCAGGCATCGCGGCTGCAGGACGAATCGCCGCGCCTTTCCGGGGTTCCCGTCCATTTTTCCCGCAAGCTCCCGCGCGCGACCTTTTCCCGGGCGCTGGCTTGCGCTTTGGAACTCATCCTGCAACCGGTTTCCGCAAGTCCCGTGCTTGTGCGGGGCCACTTTCAATCAGCCCTCCCCCAAAGGGCGAAGGAGACTTGCATGGAGAAAAAGAGCCAGCATGAGGACGTGAACTGGTACGCAGTTCTGGGAATGATGGCGGCGCTGTTGCTCAGCTTTGGAATCTACGGAGCGGCTGTGGGGGCATACCTCACGTTGCTGGGCCCGGCATAGCGCGCCGTTGGTTCCAAAGCAAAGGGCCCCGGCGGCAAGCCGGAGCCCTTCTTGCGCGTTGGCGCCAATCTCGTTACAGAGGCCGGACGTTCTCGGCCTGCAGGCCCTTCGGGCCCTTGGTCACTTGAAACTCCACGCTCTGCCCCTCCTGCAGGCTGCGGAAGCCGTTCGCCTGGATCGCAGAGAAATGCACGAACACGTCCTCGCCCGTCTGGCGGCTGATGAAACCATACCCCTTGGCATCGTTAAACCATTTCACTGTTCCTTGTTCCATACCGGTTCACAGACCTCTTGGTGAATTTACGCTGAGACGAATCGGAGGGTACTGCAGGGCAGGGTCAGGCTGGAAAAGCTTGAACCGCTCACAACCGAATCTGATCAAACGCGAGGCAAAGGTAGCAGAAGGCACCAATTTTCGTCCAGTAGATTCGTTGGGACGGAACGAGGTTTACGGTGGTGCGGGAGCCGCCGGGGAACCCCGCGGGGGAAATGCGAACTGCCCGATGCTGCCTTCGCCGCGCTCATGGCTTGGAGCTCACTGCTATTTATCGTAGTGCAGCACCGAAAACACGTCGTAGCGCTTCAGCTTCTCGCGTCCCTTGAGAAAGTCCAGCTCCACCACGAAGGCCAGCCCGATAATCTCCGCGCCCAGCTTGGTGGCCAGCTTGGCGGTGGCTTCGGCGGTGCCTCCGGTCGCCAGGAGGTCGTCGACGATCAACACGCGCTGCCCTTTGTAGATCGCATCCTGATGCACTTCCAGGGCATTGCTGCCGTATTCCAGGTCGTATTCCACCCGGGTGGTGGCCGCGGGCAGCTTGCCCGGCTTGCGCACCGGGACGAACCCGGCATTGAGGCGGTAGGCGAGCGCCGGACCAAAAATGAATCCGCGCGCTTCCATGCCGAGGACGAGGTCGACGTCTTTGCCGATGTAGCGCTCGGCCAGCAGATCGATGAGCGTCGCGTATCCCGCCTTGTCCTTCAACAGCGTGGTAATGTCGTAAAAGAGGATGCCCTTCTTCGGGAAATCCGGCACTTCGCGAATCAGCTTCTTCAGTTCGTCGGAATTCAAGCGTGCCTTGGACATTACCAGGCTCCTTCGATGCGAAAGGTTTTGATGTCCTGGGAGAGAGGAGCTGCGGCTTCTTCCACGCTGTCGACCCGCGCCGCCCGGGGGCCCTGCTGCAATCGCGCCCGCATTCCGCTGAGCTGCTCCCTTGTTCCTTGCGCCAGCACTTCGACCGCGCCGTCGGCATTGTTGCGGACCCATCCCGCGACGCCGAGAATGTGCGCCTCGCGCTCCACAAACCAGCGGAACCCGACGCCCTGCACGCGCCCGCGCACCAGGAAGCGACGCGCCTCGATTTTGCCGTGATCGCGATCGGAAAGCATGTGAGCTGTGCGCCGGCGGCTTTTCGGCCGAGCATGGCCGCTTTGCATTTGGCATGGAGCCAGTCGAGGCGTTTCAGAACGGCCCAACCTTCGGAGTACGCCGGCCCGTTCTCCGACCATCCTGGCGGCCAAACGCCATCGGCGAACTGCGAAAAGGGCCACGAGCCCAAACGCAGGTGACTTCGCTCGCAGCTCAGAGCTCGTGCCCGGCAGCCCGGTTTACGCCCTCGACAGATACGTGCCCTCGGCGGTATCGACCTTGATCTTTTCGCCCTCGTTGATGAACGGCGGCACCTGGACCACCAGTCCGGTCTCGGTTTTCGCCGGCTTGGTCACGCTGGAGGCGGTGGCGCTCTTCAGGCCGGGCTCGGTCTCGACCACGGTCAGCTCCACCGTCTGCGGCAGTTCGATCCCGACTGCTTTGCCGTCGAAGAACTCTACCTTGATCTGCAGATTCGGCGTCAGGTAATCCACCGAGTCGCCGAGCGTGTCGCGCGTCAGGTGGGTCTGCTCGTAATTTTCGGTGTTCATGAAGTAGTAGTCGTCACCGTCGTTGTACAGGTACTCCATGTTGACTTCATCGACCGTGATCTTCTCGATCGGGTCGGGCGAGCGGAAGCGGTGCTCGAACATGGCGCCGGTGCGCAGGTTGCGCAGTTTGGCCTGGATGAAGGCGCGCAGGTTGCCCGGCGTGCGGTGCTCCACGCTGAACACCGAGTGAAGATCATTGTTGTGCTTGATGATCATGCCCGGGCGGAGTTGGGTGGCAGGAATCGACATGCGGCTTGAACTCTCCTCGAAAAATTGCGCTGGTTGGGACCGGCGGATCGGGGACACGCCACTTGTCCGCCGGCGCGGGGATCAAACACCTTATTTTACACGGAGTTGGAGCGTTCTTCCAGCGCGCGCCGTTCCTCCGCAGGTCCCCGGGGTCCTGGTTCCTCCGAGAAGATACAATAGGGACGTACTGAATACTTCATTCGAGGTGGCTTTATGAAGTTCGGCAGATATGAGAAATCGGAAAAGAGCACGGTCGGCACGGCGGTGACCTTCCTGATGATCGGCCTCGGCGTGGGCGCAACCATTGCCCTGCTGCTGGCTCCGAAGTCGGGCCGACAGCTCCGCAGGGACCTCCGCCGCGGCTACGATGATGCCCGCGACACGCTGCAGGATTGGTCGGACGAGGCCCAGGAGCGGCTGAAAGAGGTGGCCGACGCGGCCCAGGATCGTCTCCGCGGTGTGGCCGACCGCAGCGCCGAATGGGCCGATGAACTGCGCGAGGCCGCGCGTCCCATCGCCAAGGCCATCCGCCGCGATTGACGGCAGTCCTTCGACCCTGAGGGAACTGGCGTAGCTGCCCGTCTCCGCTGTGCCTGCACAGGGAGGGCCTTTTGGCCGCCCCGTCTTTCCCCACAAAGGACAAGGGGCTTCAGCCCTGGGAAGGCTCCGCGAAACGTTCTCAGTGGAACATCCCCGAGAAGAAGTGCTTTACCCGCCCGAAGAAACCGCGGTGCTCCCGGGCTTGTGGCTGGGTCTGCGCCGGCGCAGGCATGGGCGGAGGAGCGGGCAGCGGTGGCGGGGCGGTCGGGTCGGTGCGGGCTTGCCTGGCGGGGTTGGCGGGGGGCAGGTTCGATGCGGTTTGCGTCGCCGCGGCTCTTGGCTTGTCAGTTCCCCGGAAGACCAGCGGGGCCTCAATCTGCACGTGGATGTCGGCCGGCTTGGCCGAGGGGTACGGAGAGGACTCCGGGTTCACGGACGCCATGCTGCTCTGCGAGGGAACGTTTGCGGCGATAGCCGGCCGCGATGCGGAGGGCAAGGGCGGCAGCATCGGATCGAGCGCCGCGCGCGTCGTGGTCGGCGCGGTCGAAGATGGCAGATGGACATTCTGCGGCAGGCTGGCTTCTGGAGCCGGAGCGGGAGCGGGGGCGGGGGCCGCGGTCCCGGCGGCACGCATCACCGGCGGAGGTGGCGCGGCGCAGCCGCAGTCGAACGGCACATCATTGCTCAGCCGGTCAATCCGGCCTTCGTGAAATACCAGTTGCTCGGTCGGCTTCACCCGGTAGGTGCGGTTGCTCATCAACTCCGAGACCAGCAGCGGCGCGGTGTTTCCCAGCAGAGCGCGGATGCAGGTGTCGCCATGCGAGTTCGCGCTGATCGCGTAGTCGAAATCTCCCGGGCCGGAAAGCAGAATGCGGAAGTCGGGCGTCAACACCGCGTCGGACGCCGCATCCAGATGGTAGTGGGTCTCCAGGGTTCCGGTGCTCATCCCGAACATGAGCTCCTGGCCGTTCTTGGAGGCGGTGACTGATACCGTGCTGCCGGGGCAAACGTGCAGTTCGCCGCCGCGGGCGATGTGCAACACGGCGGTTTCCGCGCTTGCCGTCACGGTCGAGCCCGACCCGATGCGGCTTCCCGCCAGCACCGCCGCACCTGCCAAATGGGGCGTGACCGGGACCACTGCCGCCTGCGATCCCGCGCCCAGCATGGGTACGGTGGTGGGCTGCTGCGGAGGTTCCGCCTTGGCCTTGGGCTCATCGGGCGGCTTGAGCCGCACCGTCAGCCGGTTTCCGGCAGCATCCCAGGTGTAGGGGTGCGCTTCTACCAGGTCCACCGAAATGCGCGCCACTGGGGGAGAGGCCTGCAGCTGCTCCACCCGCATTCCGGTGAACTGATCGCCCTTCAGGTACGTGTTCTTCCGCTCTTTCTCGCTGACATTCGTGTTGGGCAGATCGATCACCAGCCGTGGCGGGGCTCCCGGCTGCGTCTGGAGGGCCGGCCGCACGGGCCGGCTGGTGACAATCTCGACCGCGTACCCGCCCTTCTCATGCGCGACTCGGACATTCTTGATGGAGGCCGGGGGCTGCGGAGGTGTCTCGCCGGCGGTAGCGCCGGCGGCCGTCACCGGTTGGGCGCCGGCAAGGTCGGTGCCGGGCGCGCCCTGAGTTTGAGCAGCGGGATCCTGCGAGACCGCAGCCGGCACAACCGGGTTCGCCTGCGGTGTCACGACTGAAGGAGTCGCGGCCGGCGTCGCAGCCGGGGCCGGAGCGCTGGGCTGCTCGGCCGCTGGCGCCCCTTGCGCATTCTGGCGCGCCGCCGCGCGCCGCGCCGCTTCTGCCTGAATCATCCGCCGGATCGCCGCCGCGCGCGATCCTTCCGTCGGCTGTTGTGGCTGCGCGGCGGAATTATCCGGCGTCTGCGCCCGGGTCACGCCACTCAACAGCCCACAGACCGTGAGCACCAGCCACAACCGCGCTTTGTAACTTTTTTGCCGCAAATGCTTTCACCCCGCCCGGCTCACCCCGGGCTGAAAGTCTGGAAGGAACGCCAACATCGAGAAAGCACGGGGGGATCGAGCTTCCGCGGGTATCAGGACTCGGACAGGAACTCGTACTCGTCAATCACGGCCGCGACCGCCAGCTTCCCGTTGGGGCCGCCTTCGTCCAGCCGTACCACCGTTCCCTTGCACTTTACGCGGATGCTTTCGGTCAGCGTAATTTCCGCCGGAAGCGTCAACGTAAATTCAATGGGCGAACCCGTCGCAATCGGCGAGTCCACATAAAACGAAATGCCCCGCGCGCTCACGTCGCGCGTCTGGGCTGATTTTTCCTGGGTTCCGTTGTCGGCGTAAGTCACAGCGACCGGCAAGCGCAGCGCAAAGCGCCGCGTCGCCCGCTTGTCCTGCTGGGCCTCCGCCATGCACTTCCCTCCGAAAAATCGTACTCCAGCATGGCTTGCCAACCAGTTACTGTCAAGACCACTGATTGGGGATGGCCTCGGGCATTCTCAAAACGAAACTCCCGCATTGTCAGCCACTTGCCCAACGGCATTGCCCAGCTTCGCGCTTCGACCCGACCCGCCCATTCCGGCTGCTGGCCCTCGCAGCCGCCCTCGCCTGGCTGGCGAACCGCCGACTTTGCTGGGAGCTGTTGCCTGTCCCCTGGGACCTGGCTCGCCCGCTGCTCGTGACGCCAAGCGCGCCGCCCTTCGACGAATCCGCCCCATTGGGCATACACTGCTAACAGGCCGTCTTCCCCATGGTCTTCGTGCTCGACAACTACGACTCATTCACCTACAACCTCGTGCAGTATCTCGGGGAACTAGGCGCTGCTGTGCAAGTCCGCCGCAACGATCAGGTAAGTGTCTCTGACGTCGAAGCTCTTCGTCCCGACCGCATCGTCGTCTCCCCTGGGCCGTGCACGCCCCAGGACGCGGGCATCAGCATCGAACTCATACGCCATTTCGCCGGGAAGGTCCCTGTGCTGGGCGTGTGCCTCGGACACCAGGCCATCGGCGAAGCCTTCGGCGGAAAGGTCGTTCGCGCCAGGAACCTGATGCACGGCAAGACCAGCCGCGTCGAACACGATGGCCGCACCATCTTTCAGGGCGTGGCGTCGCCCATGACGGCGACCCGCTATCACTCGCTGATCGTTTCGGAAGAGCAGCTCCCCGCCGAACTCGAAGTCAGCGCCCGCTCCCGCGAGCGCGACGGGACCGAGGTAATCATGGGATTACGCCACCGCAAGTATCCGGTGGAAGGCGTGCAGTTCCACCCTGAGAGCGTCCTCACCGACCAGGGCAAGAAGCTGATTGAGAATTTCCTGGCGCTGTAGGGATTGGCCCGTTCCCCGCTGGCGCGACCGGCCGATCACCCGATCTTTACAATCGCTCCCCGTACCTGCCCGCCCTCCACCACCAGCCTTCCTACCGAGACCGGAAGCTTGAACCGCCGCGGACCCGCGCTCCCCGGATTGAAGTACAGCACCCCATTCTTCACTTCCACCTTCGGCATATGACTGTGCCCGTGGATCACGACGGCAAACCCGGCCGCCTCCGGCTTCAAGTCCAGTTCTGCCAGGATGTGCAACAGGTAAATCGAAACGCCCTCCACTTTCACCGCTTCACTGTGGGGCAGGCCCTTCGCCCAGGCCTCGCGATCGACATTCCCGCGAACCGCGGTCACGGGAGCGAGCGCCCGCAGTCCCTCGAGCACCCCGGCGCTGCCCACATCCCCGGCGTGCAGAACCAGCGACACGCCGCGGAGCGCGGCCACGGCCTCGGGGCGCAAAAGCCCGTGCGTATCGGAAATCACGCCGATGGTTGTCATGAGGAGAGCAGCCGTTGGCAATTGGCATTCAGCATTTCGTCCCTGTGCGCTTCGGAACGGTTCCCGCAACGCCGCCAAGCTCCGCGATAGCTCCCCGGGGTTCTTGCGCGGCGCTTGGCTGGCCAGATGCCAGGCGCTGGGTGCCTAGGGCCCGCTTTGGCTGAGGAGTGACGACTGGCGGCCGGCGACTAACTCAGCATGCGGTTCACGTCCGCGTGCGGGATCCCGCCTTCCATGGCCGCATACGTCCCGCTCGATTTCAGTTCTTCTGCGATCCGCTTCACCAACCCGAGCGTCGCCCGCATTGCCCCCGACCCCACGCTCACACGCGCGACGCCGAGCCTTTGCAGTTCCGGGGCCGAGGGCGCCCCCGGCCCCGCCAGAATATTGAGGGGGCACTTCACATCTTTGACCACGCGGCCAATCGTTTCCGCGTCGACCACGCCGGGCAGGAACACGCAATCGGCTCCGGCATCGCGGTAGGCGACCAGGCGGCGCACGGCCTGGTCATACCGAGTCTCCGGCGCGCCCACCCGGGCCAGGTAAACATCCGTGCGCGCGTTGAGCACCAGCAGCACGCCGCTCTTCAGCGCGGCCTCGCGCACCGCCCGGATGCGCTCCAGTTGCAGCGGCAATTCATAGAGAGGACGCCCCGCGTCTCCCGTCGCATCCTCCAGGTTGATGCCCACCGCGCCGGCCACGATCACTTCGCGCGCCGTGCGCGCTGCGTCCTCCGGCCTGGCGCCGTAGCCCGCCTCCACATCCGCCGTCACCGGGACCTTGACCGCCCGCGCGATCCGCCCCACCCGCGCCAGCATCTCCGCGCGCGAGATCTTCTGGCCATCCGGATATCCCAGAGAAAACGCCACTCCCGCGCTGGTGGTTGCGATCGCGCCGAATCCCGCGTCTTCGAATACGCGCGCGCTGGCCACGTCCCACGCATTGGGCAGCACCAGGATCGCCGGGCCGCGATGCATCGCCCGAAACGCGATCGCTTTGGATTTCTGTTCTTCGATTGGCATCGTCTGCAGTGGGGAAAAGGGATGGCCTTCCGGCCGTTCGCAACGGTCACTCTGCTGCCTTCCTCGCCCTCGCCCCGAACTTCGACACGCTCACCGTGGCCCGGCCCACGGTCCCGCGCCCGATCTGTTGCGATCCATCGCTGGCCGAGACCCGCACAGTGTAAAAGCGCCCATCGAATGACTCCACCACGGCCTCGGCCCGCACCCGCGTCCCGATGCCGCTCGCCGCCCGATGCTCCACGTGAATCGAGGTCCCCACGGTGATCTCATCGCCCTCGCAGTAGGGCTGTAGCGCATGGAAGGCCGCGGTCTCCATCAGCCGGATCATGTCCGGGGTGGAATACACCGGCGGCAGTGCGGGATGGTGCGCGGCCAGCGTATGCTGGAACTCCACCGTTTCCTCCGCCTCTCCCCGGGCCCCCATCGGAACAGGTTTCACCTTAATCCTCCACTTCCTTTTGCCGGAAGATAGTCGCATCCGCCGGGAAGCGCCGCAATCAGAACCTCATCCCACAAAGCAAAAGCCACCGACCGTCGCCGGCCAGTGGCCTCAACTTTCCCTGAACCACAAAAACCTACGCCGCCGCCTGCATCCGCCGCGCTTCCACGCCATCCAGGGCCGTCCACAAGGCCCGGGCCGCCGCTTCCGCCGCGTTCAGCGCCTGCTCTGCCGTTTCCGGATGGGCCTCCACCCGCTTGGCCAGTTGCTCTCGCCATACGTTCGCGTGATAGACGTCCGCCGTCGTGTGGAGCGTGAAGTAGCGCGTAGTCTTGTCATCCGCGCCATACCAGTCGCGCAGCCCGCGCTCCTTTGCCCCCGCTACCCGCGGCACCTGCGACTCATAGGCATAGAATGCCGCCAGCGCCTCTTCCGGCGTACCTTCTTCCGCCACGCGCGCGAAGTGCCCGATCAACTGTCGGACCTCTGCCACCGGCTCGTGCCCGAAGGGCGCGCGGTTGGCGCCCATGCCTTCTGCGAAGTCCAGCCACAGGTCGGAGTGCGCCGGTTCATTCTCGCCACCCTGCTCGTCGCGCATGTTGGCCAGCACCGCGCGGCGCAGTTCCCCTTCATGCAGCCGCAACGCGAAGGCCGCCAGGTAGGAGGGAAACGCATGCACATGCTGATAGTAGTCCAGCGCATACTCCCGCAAGTGTTCGCGGGTCAACGCGCCCGCGCTCCAAGCTTTATAAAATGGATGGCAAAGCAGATCGTACTTGGCGACCCGCGCGTGCAACTCCTGCAGGAATTGCTGGTTCGTCATGCAGCCCCCTCTCCCTGGAGGAGCCTACTATAAAGTCCCTGCCCCTTCCGTGACAAGCCGCGCGCGCCGTCCCCGGTGGCGAGAGATTTTTCAACGGTACGCGCCGGGTTGGGCCCTTGTCTGGGGCCACTCTTGCTAAAATTCAGCTACGGGCGCAGGTTGCCGCGTGCCGGCAGAGACGGCTACGGGGAGCCGCCCGTTGAGCTAGGGGCTGTGGTTTCGCTTCCCCCGGGGGAAAATCCAGAAGGGCGGTTGGAGGGTGCAGTTTAACGAACAATTCGACGTGGTCGTTGTGGGGGCCGGGCACGCCGGGTGTGAGGCCGCCATGGCCGCGGCCCGCATGGGCCTGAAGACCGCCTTGTACACGCTCAACGTCGACCTGATCGCCCAGATGTCGTGCAACCCTGCCATCGGCGGCATCGCCAAAGGACATCTTGTCCGCGAGGTGGACGCCCTCGGCGGCATCATGGGCGAAGTCACCGACGCTGTCGGCATCCAGTTCCGCCTGCTCAATACCTCGCGCGGCCCCGCCGTCTGGTCTCCCCGTGCTCAATGCGACAAGCAGGCCTACCGCCTCAAAATGCGCGAGGTCCTCGAATCGCAGCCCAACTTGAAGATCAAGCAGGCCGAGGTCGCCGACCTGATCGTGGAACAGTCGCCAGTCATCAGTCGTGAGTCGTCAGGAACATCCCTTGCAGATTGTCGTTCCGAGGAGCGCAGCGACGAGGAAGCTGTCTTTGCAAACGACCAAGGACTCACCGCCAACGACCGGTTTTTGTCCAGCGACCAACGAGCGACGGCCGGTGACCCCGCCGTGCCCCGGCGCGGGGTCCAGGGCATCCGCCTCCGCGACGGCCGCAGCGTCGGCGCCCAGGCCGTCATCATCACCACCGGCACCTTCCTCAACGGGCTCATCCATTGCGGGGAGCAGCAATATCCCGCGGGACGCTCCGGCGAGCCCAACGCCGTCCTGCTTGGCGAAGCGCTGAAGAGACTCGGCCTGCGCGGGTGCCGCCTCAAGACCGGCACGCCCCCGCGCCTCGACGGGCGCACCATTGACTGGTCGCGCTTCGAAGTCCAGCCCGGCGACCCCGACCCCACGCCCTTCAGCTTCCGCACCCGGCGCGTCGCGCACCACGACCGGCAGGTGCCCTGCTACATCGCCTTCACCACCGCCGAAACCCACCGCATCATCCGCGAGAACGTGCACCGCTCGCCGATGTACAGCGGCCAGATCCAGTCCATCGGGCCGCGCTACTGTCCCTCGATTGAAGACAAAATCGTCAAGTTCCCCGACAAGCTCCAGCACCAGCTCTTCCTCGAGCCCGAGGGCCTGAACACGCACGAGATCTACGTCAACGGCATGAGCACATCGTTGCCCATCGATGTTCAGCTGGCGATCCTCAAGTCCATCCCCGGCCTCGACACCGCCGAAATGATGCGCCCCGGCTACGCCATCGAGTACGACTCCATCGACCCCACCGAACTCGAGCGCACGCTCGAGACCAAGAAGATCTCCGGCCTGTTCCTGGCGGGACAAATCAACGGCACCAGCGGCTACGAAGAAGCCGCCTGCCAGGGCATCATGGCCGGCATCAACGCCGCCCTGAAGATCAGGAACGAACCTCCTCTGGTCCTGGACCGCACCGAGGCGTATACGGCAATTTTGGTCGACGACCTCATCTCCAAGGGCACCAACGAGCCCTACCGCATGTTCACCTCGCGGGCCGAGTTCCGCCTGCAGTTGCGCATCGACAACGCCGACCGGCGCCTCACCCCGCACGGCCGCCGCGTCGGCCTCATCGACGACCGAACCTGGGCCGACTTCCAGGCCAAGCAACAGCGGCTCGAAGCCATGAAGCAGCTGCTGGAAACAACAAAGCTCACCTCGGCGATGGCAGCGCAGCTAAATTCTCAAGCTTGTCATTCCGCACCGCGCAGCGACGGGGAACCTGCTTTCGCCGACGACCGGCGACTGACGACTGGCGACTCCGCCGAGTTCTCCTCCGCCCTCGGCCAGCCCCTCGCCCAGCTCCTCAAGCGCCCCGAAGTGGTCATCGAGCAACTCGCCCCCATCCTGCGCGAACTCGCCCCGAACTTTTTCGATGGCCCACTCGCTGTCGAGCGAGGGGCAGCGACCGGCGACTCGCTGCTTCCGGCCCTAACCCTCTCCTCCCGCGCCCGCAACGACCTCAAATCCGTCGAGACGGAAATCAAGTATGCCGGTTACCTCAGCCAGCAGCAGCGCTCGATCGAGCGCCTGAAGAAGGCCGAGCAGCGCGGCATCCCCGACTGGTTCGATTACCGCGCCGTCAGCGGCCTCTCCCGCGAAATGCAGGAAAAGCTCCTGAAGGTCCGCCCTCGCACGCTCGGCCACGCCGCCCGCATTCCCGGAGTCACGCCGGCTGCCATCTCGCTGGTCAATGTGTACATCGAACTCCAGGCCCGCCGCCGCGAACAGGCTGCCGCGCTTTAGAGCGCGCGCAGGACGGCGAAGCTGGAATGAGGCGTCCTCTGGAGCGCAGCGAGGCGCCAGCCGAACGCAGTCGGGAGTCCCTGCGTGTTCCTCACGGCTCCCGGCAGGCTGAACAGCAAGAGGCCCGCGTTTGTTCGCGGGCCGGCGATCACTGCAAAAATCTGTTTACCCCGGCACCTTCTTCAACTCTTCCAGCAATCCTTCCAGGTCCGGCAACTGGTCAATGGGATACACTTTGGCGAACCGGATTACCCCGGCCTTGTCGGCAATAAACGCGGCGCGCTCGCTGATCCCGGGAACCGGCGGCGCCTCCCGCAGAATGCCGAACTGCCGCGCCACCTGGCCGTGCGGATAAAAATCCGAGCACAAGGGAAACCGCATCATCCCAATCTCTTTCCGCTGCCACGCCAGGTGGCTCTCGATCGAGTCCACGCTGATGTCCACCAGCTTCCCGCCCGCTGCCCGGAACTTTTCATGCATCGAATCCAGGATCGGCAACTGCGATTCGCACGTCGGCGTCCAGTCCAGCGGATGAAACGTCACCACCAGCTTCTGCTTTCCCAGGTAATCGCTCGTGCGGAACTCTTCCCGCTTTCCGCCCTCCACCGCTGGCAAGCGAAACTCCGGAAGCCGGTCTCCCACCTTCAACGCCACGGAACCCTCTCAGCAACTGCCCGATTGTACTTCCCGCTCGGGGCGCCACCAAAGCACCCGCCTCGCTTCTTCCGCCGCTCCCTCAAAACCCGCGCCCTGTGGCCCTCTCCGCCATGCCGGCCGCTCGATCGTTGACGAGAATTAACATTCCTTTAATATAGAGGGGACTCGCCCGAAGCTACCATTCACCGATGCCCCTGACCTCACAGGAACCGCTCCATATCGAAGATCTCGACGGCAACCAGCCCGGCCACCGCATCCTTCGCCTCCAGGGTCCGGTGGTGCTGGGTACCCTTTTTCATTTTCAATCGACCCTGCGGGCCCGCGAAGACCGGGCCCTGATTATTGACTTCACCGGCGTCCCGTACGTTGATTCGGCGGGAATCGGGGCCCTGGTTGGAGCCTATGTCAGCCATAACAAGGACGGACACTCGCTTGCTCTGGTTGGGGTCAATGAACGTGTCCGCCATGCGATGGGCGTCACCCGCGTCGAGCAGTTCTTCCGCTTCTACAATTCCGTTCCGGAAGCGCAAAAGGCCAGCGCCTAGGCTGCTGGTCTTCACCGGTCGCCCCGCGGCCTCCGATTTTCACCCGCGCTCAAACGCGTGCTTCTTCTCCAGGTCGGCCAAAGCGGTTCGCATCGCCCCCTCAAAGTCTTCCGCCCTTGCCAGCAGCGCCGGCAACGCCGTCGCCCACCGCCGCTCCAGCCGGATCAGGCCTTCGCGAGCCATCCCGTTCGCGACTTCTGCCAGATGGTCGGGCGTGGTCTGCAGGTACTGTGCCTCGACCTCGTCCCCCATCCACACCTCCCCGCCCCTTGCCTTCGTCTGCCAGTAAACTTTTCTCTCCAGCAAAGTCCGCAGCACGTTCTCCGAGGCCTGCCCAAAGGCCCACTGCTGTTTCTTGAAGCTGTAATAGCGGCTCGAGAACTGCAGCGGCACCAGCTTCCCCGATTTCACAAACTCCAGCTGCCGCCGGTCCACTTCCTTGCGGATCGCATTGATGACCGGGCCTTCCGTGTGCTCCCGCTCCAGCGAGGGGAACACTTCCCGCACCGTGGCCGACATGTTGACGGCCACGGGCGCGTGCAGGTCTGTCCCCGCCAGGCGCACGTTCGCGTGCAGTACCCAGAAATCGGCGCCCGACGTCGATGCGTGAAACGGCCAGCCTAGCTCGATGGTCAGCGGCAGACCCGACTGCGTCACGTACACGATGTCGGGTCCCGGCCCTGGTTTACTCATTTCCCGGCCCCCTCAGCAAGCGCCTATTGTAAAGGCTGACCGCTTCCGCCCTCAAAGTCGGCCCTCAGGTCTGCGCCCGGAATCGTGCCGGACCCACTCCGTTTCCCCGGCGGCGTCCGGTCCGTTCCCCGATGTCCCCGCGCTGTTCTCAAAACCTGCCGCGGGAAACGTTCCTTTCCGCGCAACCTTGTTCCTCGTCCCGCACGTCCTATTGCGGGCGGTTCCACCACCACCGCCCGATTTGCAGGAGATCCAAATGTCTTTCAAGAACGCGGCGGGACCGTCGGTCCTGTCTCTTTGTCTGCTGGCTGCGCTGGCGACTCCGGCCCGCGCCGACCGCGATGACCGCGACGATCGCTGCCGTCGCGACGTGCACAAAGCCGAAGAGCGGCTGGAAAAGGCCATTCGCAAACACGGGGAACACAGCCGGCAGGCCGATGCCCGCCGTCATCAACTCGAGGAGGCGCGGGAGCGCTGCCACATGCGCGGCGAGGATCGGGAGCACGGCCGCGATCCTCGATGATCCTCTCCGAGCCAGCTGATCGTATCGATCCGCGGGGCTGGCGGAACGGCGAAGCTGACTTCCCGCTCGCGAAACCCTGCCCGCCGCCCAGCCGCCAGCACGCGGGCCCGGCGGGGGAGTCTCCGCTTTGCCGTCACACTCCCGGCGCCCGCGCCGCCAGCTCCGTTCCCTCGACGCGCGCCCGGATCTCTGCGAACGCTGTCTCCCGCGACGTCGGTTAGAGGTGGGCGTTGTCGGACCGACACTCCTGCCCGCTTCCTAGAGACTCCTCCATCCCGTGTCCTTCCGACACGCGAACGCAGCGAGCCAAGGAGGAACCTGCAGTCCCCCCCCGGAATGGAACGAGTTGCCGTGCACACCGCACGCGACAGGTGGCCCGAGAATGGAGGGCTGGCGGCTCGCTCCCACAACACAAGGATGGCCCTGGCCCATCGCGTTCTGTGCGATGGCATGGAGTAGCCATCCTGGCGCCATCTCCACACTCACATCGCGTCGGGATCGATGGCGCGGTTGACCTATCAGACATTTGGTCGCACAACGCACGGGGTGCCCTGCCCCAATCGCGCACCTTGCGATTGAGTGGGGTGAAGATGCTGCCGATGCCTCAAAGCATTTTCAAAACAAAAAGCCCCGCTCTGCCGAGCGGGGCCCTTGCTTTTACTGGCCACTGACCATCAGTCCCGGACCCCATCCATGAAAGCCCGCAGCTTCCGCGATCTCGACGGATGCCTTAGCTTCCTAAGCGCCTTGGCCTCGATCTGGCGGATCCGTTCGCGGGTAACGGCGAACGACTGGCCGACTTCTTCGAGCGTATGCTCGCTGCCGTCTTCCAGGCCGAAGCGCATCTTGATGACCTTTTCCTCGCGCGGCGTGAGCGTGCGCAGCACCTGCGAAGTCTGGTCTTTGAGGTTGACGTTGATCACCGCTTCCGCCGGCGAGACCACGCCCCGGTCCTCGATGAAGTCGCCCAGGTGCGAATCTTCCTCTTCGCCGATCGGCGTTTCCAGCGAGATGGGCTCCTGCGCGATCTTCAGCACCTTGCGCACCTTGGCCACCGGGATGTCCATGCGCTTGGCGATTTCTTCCGACGTGGGCTCGCGTCCCAGTTCCTGCACCAACTGCCGCGACGTGCGGATCAGCTTGTTGATGGTTTCGATCATGTGGACCGGGATGCGGATCGTACGCGCCTGGTCGGCGATGGCACGGGTGATGGCCTGCCGGATCCACCACGTGGCATAGGTCGAGAACTTATACCCGCGGCGGTATTCGAACTTGTCCACGGCCTTCATCAGGCCGATGTTGCCCTCCTGAATCAGGTCGAGGAACTGCAGTCCGCGGTTGGTGTACTTTTTGGCGATCGAAACCACCAGGCGGAGGTTGGCCTCGATCAGTTCGCGCTTGGCATGTTCGGCGTCGATGTCACCCTGGATGATCTCGCGCTGCGTGCGCTTGAGTTCCAGGAACGACACGCCCGCTTCCTGCTCGAGCTTTTCCAGTTCGGCGCGGATGCCGCGCGCCTGGCGGCGGTATTCTTTCTTCTGGTCCTCGCTGCGCGTGGCGTCGGCCTTGCGCTCCAAGTTCTGCGCCTGCCGGTCGAGCGAGCGCATGCCGTCGACGGTTTTGTTGACCCGGTCGATCAGCCGCTTGCGCTCGGTGTTGGTGAAACCCAGGTTGCGCACTGCGAGCGAGACGCGCACAATGCCGCGCCCCAGGGCCATGCGGTACCGGCGATGGTCCTTGGGACGCTTTTTCTGCGAGACGGCGGCGAACTTCTCCTGCAGTTGCCCGGCTTTCTTGTAGTGCCTGGCCAGTTCATCGATCTTGCCGGTGAACTCCATCAGCCGGTTCTGCAGGATGTCGTCGGTGATTTCCTCTTCGTCGAAGGTGACCACTTCCTTGATGGAGCGCACGCCCTTTTTCAGATCGTCGCCCATGGCCAGCAGTTCGTGAATCACGATCGGCGAGCGCGACAGCGCTTTGAGCACGCGGAGCTGCCCGCGCTCGATGCGCTTGGCGATTTCGACTTCGCCCTCGCGCGTGAGCAAGGGCACCGTGCCCATCTCGCGCAGATACATGCGGACGGGGTCGTTGGTTTTTTCCAGCGCGCCGGGAGAGAGGTCGAGTTCGACGTCTTCGGCGCCTTCTTCGGCTTCTTCGAATTTCTTGTCTAGCGCGGACGAAGGCATCTTGGGGCCTTCGAGCACATCGATGCCTTGCGTACCGATGGTGGTCAGCAGATCGTCCAGGTCCTCGGGACTGTGCACATCGTGCGGGATCAGGTCGTTGACCTGATCGTACGTGAGGTATCCCTTCTCCTTGCCTGTATCGATCAGCTTCTTAATATCCTCGTACTTGTCGTCAAGGGCCAAGACGGATTTTCCTTCAGCGTCCCGGTTGTGGGACGCAGCGTTACCTTGCCAGTTGGTGGGAACGTGGCACTGCGGGATTGTGCCGGTGGCACAAACTTTCAGATTATAGCAGACAAAGGGGTTATCTGCGCATCTAGAAGCTTTTTGGTTTCCCTGCGCCCAGCCGCCCGCATCTTCAACCAGCTTAAACATTTAGATGCATCTCCGCAGTCTTTCGTTCCAGCTTCTTTGGGCCGAAAGCCTTGCGCGCTCCCGCGGGGGACGGCCTTCTACGCGGGCCGCTGCCGTTCGCCGGCTTCACGGCCGGGCTCGGCCAAGGCGGGGTCCATGAGCGCCCGTTTCAGGCGCACCCGCTCGCGGAGCAGTTCCTGCAGGCGGGCGGGGTCGTCCTTGGCGCGCGGCGACTGCAGGTGGCGCTGGATCTGGTCCAGCTTGCGCCGCAGGTGAATCCGCCTGAGAGCGCGGACCGCGCCCTCGATGCGGTCGGCCGTGAGTTCCTCGGCATCGTGCATCAGGAGGGCCGCCATGCGGCGCCGGTCCGTCTCGGAGAAGGGCAGATCCATGACGTTGTCGACTTCGAGCGCGCCGCCAAGCAAGGTGGCGATGAGGGACTCGGCGGCCAGGCCTTCATGCAAGGGTTCGCTCTCGAGAGCGAAGCGGGCCTGGCGGGCGGGATCGAAGTCCTCTTCGGCGCCGTCGCGGGCCGAGATGTGTTCCCCGCACTGCATTTCATGGGCGGAGGCCAGCGCGCGAATGAGGATGCGCTCAGCGTCGGTGAGTTGCATTTCCGGCGGGGCCTTGACGGCAGGCGAGGAGCGCGTGGCGGCAACGTGCTTGAGTTCCTGGCGCAAGAGGGCGGAATCGATGCCGAGTTTCTGGGCGATCTCGCGGGCGAGTTCGTCGCGCACAATGCGGCTGGGAACGCGCTGGACGTGGGGCAACAGGTAATTCACGGCCTGCACCTTGCCCTCCGGGGAGCGCACCGGGAACAGGGCGCGGGCGCGCTCGATCAGGTAATCGAAATAGCGCAGGGCGTGACGGAGCGCGTCGGCGTATGCGTCTTTCCCTTTGCGGCGGATGTAAAGGTCGGGATCGAAGCCGCTTTCCAGGGTGAGCACCTTGATCTGGAATTCCTCTTCGACCAGCAGGCCGAGTGTGCGCTCGGTAGCGCGGGCGCCGGCGGTATCGGGATCGAAGTTCACGACGACGTTCTTGCTGAATCGGCCGAGCAAGCGGGCCTGGGGCTCGGTGAAGGCGGTGCCCGAACTGGCAATCACGTTTTGAAATCCGGCAGTGAACAGCGAGATGCAGTCCATCTGGCCTTCGACCAGGATGGCGTAATCGAGCTTGCGAATCGCTTCTTTTGCGCGGTCGAGGTTGAACAGCACGCGCGACTTGGAATAGATCGCGGTCTCAGGGGAGTTCAGGTACTTGGGTCCGGCCTTCTCGTCGGTCGAAAGCGTGCGCCCGGTGAAGGCGATAATTCTGCCCGCATCGTTGGCAATCGGGAACATGACCCGATTCCGAAACTTCGAGTAGAGGGCTGGGGGCTTCGAGCCTTGAGCTGCAAGCGGGCCCGCGTCCCCTCCATGGGCGTCATCGTGAGCAGCGGGAAGGGGCGGCCGCTGCTCTTGTTGCGGGCTGTCGCCGGCGGCCTGGGGCCTGGCGTGGGTGGCCGTTCGTGGCTCGGAGCTCGCGGCTTCCTTGAAGGAAAACAGGCCGCTCTCGCGGAGCAGGTCCTGGTCGAAGTCGCGGCACAAGGCGTCGCGGAGGAGGAAGCCGGAGTCAGGGGCGTAGCCGATGCGGAACTTCGCGATGGTTTCTTCGTCGAGTCCGCGCCCGGCGAGGTAGGCGCGCGCGCCGGCGCCTTCGGGACGCCGCAGGCACTCCTGGAAAAAGGCGCAGGCCCGCTCCTGCACATCGAGGAGCGCCATGCGCAGTTTCGCCTCGCGCGCCTCCTGCGGGCTGGAGAACTCGAGCCTGGGCATGGGGACGCCGAGCTTCTGCGCGATCCGGCGCACGGCTTCGGGGAAGGTGATGTTCTCGATTTTCTGTACAAACGAGAAGACGTCGCCCGAGACGCCGCAACCGAAGCAGTGGAAGAACTGACGCGTGGCGTGGACGGAGAACGACGGAGTTTTCTCGTTGTGAAAGGGGCAGAGCCCGGAAAAATTCTGCGCTCCGGCTTTCTTCAGCTTGACGTAGTCGCCGACGATGCGGACGATGTCGGCCTGCTGCTTGAGGGCGTCTTTGAAGTCGGAAGCGGGCATTGGGGGACGTCACCGGTGGTTCCCCGTTCTCGCGGAGAACGCGGGAAGCGGGGCATCCGAGGGAGACGCCCTATTGTGGCATGGCAAGGGAAAGGGGAAATGGCCGATCCGCGGTGGAGGCTTGTGGACGGGCTGTGGATAAGCGAGTCAGGCCGCGCGGCGACGGGCGCCCTCGGCCGCGAAACGAGCCGGCGGCGCTTCGACCGGCACTTCCAGGGGACGACGCGCAGGCAGCTTGCGCCCTTCCTCATCAAAAAGTAACCAGCCACCCCGCGCAAACTCTTTCCCTTAAGCATCATCCGTGTTGGTTACCGCGGTAACTGGCTGTAACGCCACGGACGGGCAATTGTCGGGCAGGGACCGCGCCGGTAACGTGAAGGCCAAGCGGATTCCGCCACTTCATACAGGAACGAGGTTGAGCAATGCGACGCGCAGTATATCTCGGACTCTTGGTTCTGGGGCTATGCCTGGTGGCTGGGCCGGCATTCGCCAATTCCACCGTCCAGCTGACCTTTGTGAACGTCGGGCCGGGCAATATAGCGCCCACCGGGGTGTATGCCTATCCCTACAACTTTTCGATCAACGGCAGCACGACGCTGACGCCGATGATGTGTGACGCCTACAACAACCACATCACGTTCGGCGAGAGCTGGACGGCGGATGTACACAGCATTCTGCAGGGCGGCATGTTCGGGCACAGCGGCCAGGCACTGCTCGACTACAAGGCAGCCGGCCTGATTTTCCTAAGCGTGCTTGATGGACATCTCAACGCGGCCCTGGGGAACGCCGCGGTGTGGGAGTTGTTCAGCGGACAGAACAACGGCTCCAGCGAAGCTGCCGTGCAGGCGATCCTGTCGCAGTACCTGGGACTGGCGGCGAGTGCGTCCAACAGCGCATTCAAGGGCCTGAAGATCTATACCGCCGTGGGCTCGCGTCCGGGATACGGGCCGCAGGAGTTCATCGGCTACTCGCAGTGTGAAGTGCCTGAACCGGGCAGCCTGATGCTGATGGGCACGGGCCTGCTGGGCCTGGCGGGCGCGATTCGGCGCAAGCGCATCGCGTAACCAGCAAGGGCGCAGAACGAGGGAGAAGTTCGAAGCGCGAGCCGGGTTCTTGTGCTCGCATCGGAGGGGCCGCAGCCCGGTGGCGGGCCCGGTTTCTCCCTTCGGCGGGAAGCGAACTTTCCGCGCGGCACGTCTGCCGTTCCCACTTCACAGAAAAGACCTGACAGCAAACGCCGCGCCTGGAGCGGGAATCCGCCGGTATTTCGGCCTGGCTACAGAGTGTCCGGTATGGGCCCGGGGGCTGGGCGCAAACGATACTTTTACACGGCCGGGATTGGACAATGCCGTCGCGGTGGTGCAGAATGGCTGTCGATCAAGGAGAAGCTGTGACGGACGTGTACGAGATTTTGCGGCGGAAGGAGCTGGATTGCGCGCGCCTTCGCCAGGAAGTGGAAGCGTTGCGGGTGGCGGCGCGACTGCTCGATCCGGCCGGGGTCGTTGATCCCGCGGACGAGGCCGGGGAGACGCTCGACGAGATGATCACGCGCGAGCGCGCGCTGGCGGAACCGGCAACGGCGCCGGAAGGGCAGGAACAGAGCCTGGCGGCGCAGCCGGAGGCGGGCGCCGAGAAGTCCGACAGCGAGCGCAAGGGCCCGTCCGCAAGCGACCCGGGCCAGACCACCTGGTGGCGCCGGCTCAGCGGAACGTAAAGTCACTCTCCGCGGCGAGCGGAGTTCACACCTTCAATTCCACCACCGTGGCACCGCCGCCGCCTTCGTTCTGAGGCGGTTCGGTGACGGTGGCCACGTGCGGGTGCTTCTGCAGGAACTGGCGCAGGGCCTTGCGCAGGACCCCCATGCCGCTGCCGTGGACCACGCGAATGCGCGGCAGGCCGGCGAGGAAGGCGCGGTCGACAAACTTCTGGACTTCGTCGGTGGCTTCGTCGACAGAGCATCCAATAACGTTGATCTCAGTGGGGACGCTGGAGTCGGCGCGTCCGAGGGAGACGGAGATGCCGCGGGCGCGGGCGGCGGCGAGGGGAGAGTCGGCCGCGCGCGCCATCACCTCGGCGATGTCTTCGCGCGCGACCCTCATCTTCATGGCACCGATTTCGACTTCAAAATGATGGTCATCGAGGCGGCGCGTGACCAGGCCGGGACGGCCGACAGACTTGAGCTTGACCGTGTCGCCTTCGGAGACGTGTTCCACCAGGGCGGGTTGGGCGTGGGGATCGCCGCGGTCGGCGCCGGTAGAGTGGGCGACCACGGCGGAATCGAATTGCTCGCGGAATTCGCGGCGCATCTTGGCGATGCGCCGCTCGGCGTCTTTGGAAAGTTTCTGCGCGGCGGCGCGGTCCTGGATGGCGTGGATGGTTTCGCGGGCGTGGTACTGGAAGTCCTTGAAAAGGAGTTCGAGTTTCTTCTCCATGTCGCGGACCTTGGCCTGCTGTTCTTTCTTGCCTTCGGCCGAGAGGCGGGATTTTTCCTGTTCCAGTTCCTGCTCGCGGGCGCGCAGGCGGGCGCGTTCGCCTTCGGCCTCGCGGAGCTCGGCGTGGAGGCGATCGAGGAAGCGCGAGATGTCCTGGGTCTGCGAGCCGATGCGGGCGCGGGCGGCGGCGATGATGGCCGGATTGAGCCCGAGGCGCTGAGCGATGTTGATTCCGGCGGAGGCGCCCGGGACGCCCACGCGCAGCTCATAGGTCGGCTGGAGGGTGGCTTCATCGAAGCCGACCGCGGCATTGACCACACCGGGCGTATTCACCCCGTAGACCTTGAGCGAGGTATGGTGGGTGGAGATCACGGTGATCGCGCCGATCAGGCGGAAATGCTCGGCGATGGCGACGGCGAGGGCCGCGCCTTCTTCGGGGTCGGTGGCGGAGCCGAGCTCGTCGAGCAGCACAAGGGATTGCGGGGTGGCAGCGCGGGAGATGAAGTCGATGTTGGTGACGTGCGCGGAGAAGGTGGAGAGGTTCTGCTCGATGGACTGATAGTCGCCGATGTCGGCGAGCACGGCGTCGAAGATGGGGAGTTCGGCGCGATCGGCGGGCAGGGGAATACCGGATTGCGCCATGAGGGCGAGCAGGCCCACGGTTTTCAGGGTGACGGTCTTGCCGCCGGTGTTGGGGCCGGTAATGACCAGTTCGCGGCGTTGGCCCTCGAGTTCGATGGAGACGGGGACGACGCGGCCGCCCTTGGCTTTCAGGTTGCGCTCCAGCAGCGGGTGGCGGGCGTTGTGGAGGACGAGGGGGGAATGGTTGGCCAGGGGAGTGCGGGAGGCGGTCCCGAGCGGAGGGGAGAACGCGGGCGCGACGCAGGCAAAGTCCTCGGCAAAGCGGGCTTTGGCGAATTGGAGTTCGAGAGCGGCGAGGGCGTCGAGCGCGGCGCGGACGGCGCCGGCGCGCTCTGCGATGCGGCGAGTCATTTCCAGCAGGATGCGGTGGACCTCGGCCTGTTCTTCGTCGAAGAGGCGAACGAGGTCGTTGTTCTGCTCGATGGTGTCGAGCGGCTCGACGAAGACGGTCTGTCCGCTGGAGCTGGAGCCGTGTACGACGCCGGGGACGCGGCGTTTCAGCTCGACCTTGACGGGGATGACGAAGCGCTCGCCGCGGATGGTGACCAGCTCGTCCTGCACGGTGCCGCCTTCGGCGAGACGGCGGAGGTAGCCACGCAGCGACTCCTGGATGAGGCGTTTTTGCTTTTCGATGTCGCGGCGGATGCGGGCGAGCTCGGGCGAGGCCTTGTCCTCGAGGGTGCCGTCGGGCTGGATCTTATTGCGGAAGGCGCGGAGGAAATCGGTGAAGTCCTCGACGGCGGCGGAGAGTCGAGGAACGGCGGTCCACGGTTTCATGGCGGCGGGAGGGCTGAGCATGATCTGGCGCCACTGGGCGGCGCGGTCGACGACGAGAAGGATGTCGCGGATCTCGGTGGTTTCAAGCGCAGCGCCGGCGATGCGGGACTTGTCGAGGAGCGGGGCGACGTCGAGGAGGCCGGAGAATTCAAAGCGTCCGCCAACGCGGCGGAACTCGCGGATTTCCTGGGTGAGCTGGTGCTGGCTCTCGATCCAGGAGCGGTCCTGAGTGGGGGTGAGGGCGGAGATGCGGGCGGCGCCGAGCGGGGAGGAGGCGTAGCCGCGCAGCAGTTCGCGCAGAGGTTCGAATTCGAGGACGCGCGCGCTGGTGTGGGCAAGAGGCATGGGTAGATACATGGTACAGGGATTCATGAGCGGCGGTCCGTGGGCAGGGGAGCAAGCGGTGTGTACGGCCCCGAGGAGGGCGCCGCTAGATTGCGCCCGACTGCACGGCCGCGGCAGCCTGCGCCGCAGCCGGGAAGCGGAGCGTGAACACCGCGCCTCCTTTGGGCTGGTTGCGGCAGGAGATGTGACCCTGATGTTCCTGCACGACGCCGTAGGTGGCGCTCAGGCCAAGGCCTGTGCCCTTGCCGACCGGTTTGGTGGTGTAGAAGGGGTCGAAGACGCGGGCGGGGTCGGCCATGCCGGGACCGGAATCGGAGAATTCGATGGCCACTTCGCCGCCGATGTGACGGGCGGTGACCAGCAGGGCGCCGCCGCCCACTTCGATGAGGGCGTCAATGGCGTTCTCGGTCAAGTGAAGGAAGCTCTGCAGCAGCTGATTGCTGTTGCCCCAGATGCGGGGCAGGCCGGGCTCGATCACGGACTGGACGCGAATGTTTTTGCCGCGGACCTGCACGTCGTGCATCTGCAGGGCGCGCTGCAGAAGGGCGGCGACATCGACCAGGGCCTTCTCGGAAGGGCTCTGCTGGGAAAAGCTGAGCAGGTCGGCGACCAGGTCGCGAGTGCGGCGGGCGTGCTGGCCAATCTTCTCGGCCATGGCGGCCTGCTCCCCGCGCAGCGCGGGTTCGGAGGCGAGCAGCTCGGAGTAGCCGAGAATGGCAGCTAAGGGGTTGTTGATCTCGTGGGCAGCGCCGGCGACGAGCTGTCCGAGGGAGGCCAGCTTCTCTTTCTGGACGAGCTGGCTTTGCAGGCGCTGCAGGCTTTCGTAGCTGTGGCGGGACTCCTCGAGCAGGCGAATCATCTGGCGGTCGAGCAGGAACTGCTTGAGGAAGACGAACAGGCCCAGCACCAGGACGGCGGCCAGGGTGACCAGGAGGCGGAAGTTGCGCACGGGGAGCGGGGTGTGGCCGGCGTACATCGTGAACAGCCCGAGGAGCGGCAGGGAGAGAATGGCGACCATTGCCAGGCGCGGCGCCACCGCCACCCAGACACTGGCGGGCTCCGGAGTGCCGACGGGGTCCAGGTTCGCGTGTGCGGCGGAAACGGCGGCCCAGATCATCCATCCCAGCGCGACCATGAAAGGCAGATCGTAAATGCTGCCGCTGTAGTAACGCTTATGGGCGATGGCCAGGTTCATGATTTCTGCGGCGACGGTGTACATCCCGCAGGCCACAAACAGGTTCCAGTACAAGTTGCGCCAGGCGCCCTGAGTGTGGGACGCCACCATCCCGAGGACCAGGACCAGCACCAGGTTTTCAAACGTGTACAGCAGATCGTAATTGCGGCTGTAGACGCTGACGTTGAGGGCCACGTACTGGTCGGGAAATACAATGAAGGCGTAGAGGAAGACCCACCAGGCCAGCAACATCAGGAAATTGATGGCGTCGAGCAGGACCTTGCGGTCAGCCCGTGGGCGGTGGGGGCGGAGGGCGACCGCGGCCATGAAGGGAATGACATGGGTAAAAAGAATCACGTCGCCCAGGCAAGGGTCCGGGAGTTCCTGCCGCAGGAAGACTTCATAGTAGACCCAGAAGCCGGTGTTGACGGCCCAGAGCGCGCTGCCGAAGGCAAACAACAGCCAGAAGGCCCGGGCTCGGGGCTGCAACACGGCATTGCGGCAGAAGGCCGCGGAGGCGAGGGTCAGAAGCCCGAGCGCGAGCACGTCCCCGACGGCAGCCGATACTGCGCTGCGCGGCGTGAACCAAAGCAAGCATCCTGCCACTGTGACCAGCAGGATGATGCCGGCACGCCCGAGTTTTTGCACCCACAACATGATGTGCCTCCAGTTTACGGGCAAGCCGCAAGAGTCCGAAGATTACAGCCGACGGGCTGTTCGTTACCGAAGTGCAGGAGTGAGCGAAGACAAGCGCAGGGATGCGTTTTTCGCTGAAAAAGGGCCCAACTGGTGTCAACTAGGGGGTCCTGCCGACCCGGCGTCAGTGATGTTTGTTACCATCGAGGAGATTACTGGGGTCATTGGGCAGCAGTCCGGTTTTTGCAGGCCGGGGTGGGCCCGCGCTTTGCTAGAATTCCCCCATGGCGTTCCCGGTCACGCGCCTTCGCCGCCTGCGGAAGAGCGAACCCCTGCGCTCGCTGGTTCGAGAAACCCACCTCACCCCGGAAAACTTTGTGTATCCGTTGTTTATCTGCCCGGGTCAGGGTGTGCGCAAGGAAGTGCGGTCGATGCCGGGCGTGTTCAATCTGTCGGTGGACCAGGCGGTGGAGGAAGTTCGGCAGGCGCGGTCGCTGGGCGTGCTGGCGGTGATTCTGTTCGGCCTGCCCGAGAGCAAAGACGAAATCGCGACGGGAGCCTGGGCGGAGAACGGCATCGTGCAGCAGGCGGCCCGTGCTATCAAGCGCGAAGTTCCCGACGCAATTCTGATGGGCGATGTTTGCCTGTGCGAGTATATGTCGCACGGACATTGCGGGATCGTGAAAGCTGCGCCGCAGTCGCTGGGAGCAGCGGTGGCCGCGCCTCCCACGGCCAGCACGGAATACGAGATCGTGAACGATGCCACGCTTGACCTGCTGGCGAAGACCGCGGTTTCGCTGGCGAAGGCTGGGGTAGACATCGTCGCGCCGTCGGACATGATGGACGGGCGCGTGGCCGCGATCCGGAAGGGGCTGGACCAGGAAGGCTTCCAGAATACGCCGATTCTTTCCTACGCGGCCAAGTTCGCCTCAGGGTTCTACGGGCCGTTCCGGGAAGCGGCCGATTCGGCGCCGCAATTTGGCGACCGGCGCTCGTATCAGATGGACGGGGCGAACTTGCGGGAGGCGATGCGCGAAATCGAACTCGACCTGGAAGAAGGCGCCGACATGATCATGGTGAAGCCGGCGATGCCGTACCTGGACGTGATCGCGGCGGCGCGCGAACGCTTCGACGTGCCGCTGGCGGCGTACCAGGTTTCGGGCGAGTACGCCATGATCGAGGCAGCAGCGCGCAATGGCTGGATCGAGCGGGAACGGGTGATGATGGAAGCGCTGCTGTCGATCCGGCGGGCGGGCGCGAGCATCATCCTGACCTACTATGCCAAGGACGCCGCCCGGCTTTTGCGCTGAAAACAGGGCAGTTAAAGACTTTTCCACACGGCGAGAACCTGCGCTATGATGAGGGCGCCCTGGAACTTGCCCACCGCGAGCTGGCTATGCGCGCTAAGTCTTCTCTGGTTCGTCGTGAAGTAACGCTTGTGGAATCTGAAACCCGGCTGCTTTGTGGCCTGGGATCAGCTTTGCAAATATTTGAGGAGTTATCGCGGCGAGATTACCGGAGATTTGCGTCCATACCGCTTGATCCACGGCAGCCTTCTCCGTCACGCCCAAAGAAAAGTAGCTCTTCCCGTACATCTCTCGTGCCGCCGTCATCCCGGTCAAAAAGTAAAGCTCAGCGGCCAGAAGCTTAATCACTGCCAACTGGAAATCGTCGTCGGCCATGCCTTCCTCCCTCGCGGGCCCTGGGGCGATTGGTGACTCGCCGGAATCCCAAAAGTGGCTGCCAAGACTGTACCATTCCGTTTCCGGCGCGTTCCTACAAAATCGGCATGGCTGTCGTAAAATCGCCGAAGGAGTAGCGGCTGAGTGACCTTGGCCGAGGCGCAGAAGCGCTGCCCGCATTCGTGATTTCTGCATTCCAACTCGGAACCCTCGACTACGCCACGGGCCTGGCCTTGCAGGAAAGACTGGCCGCGCTGCGCAAAGAGGGCCGCATCAGCGATGTGTTGCTGCTGCTCGAACATCGCCCGGTGATCACGCTGGGCCGCAACGCGAAGGCGGGGAACGTCGTGGCGTCGCCGGGCGCGCTGGCCGGGCGCGGGGTCGAAGTGTTTCCCTGTGATCGCGGCGGGGATGTGACCTTTCACGGCCCCGGACAACTGGTGGGGTATCCGATCTTCGATCTGCGCGGATTCGTCGGGGAAGACGGCCGCCGCAAGACGCTGGGCGCAGTCGAGTATGTTCGCAAGCTGGAGGAAGTGCTGATCCGGACCTGCGCTGATTTTCGCATTCCAGCCGGACGGGTGGTGGGGTTGACTGGCGCGTGGACGGAGCCGGGCGCAGGCGAAGAAGGTCAAGTGCAAGCTCGACCGGCGCAGGCGAAGATTGCCGCCATCGGCGTGCACATTTCGCGCGGCGTGACCTCGCATGGGTTTGCTCTGAATGTGAATACTGACCTCAGCTACTTCGATCTGATCGTGCCCTGCGGCATCGGCGACAAGCCAGTGACCTCCATGCAGAAAGAGCTTGGGCATGCAGTGGCGATGGACGAGGTAGCGCACGCGGTGGCGCGGAACTTCGGGCAAGTGTTTTCGAGCCAGGTGTTATGGCTCAAAACCCTCGAAGCGCTGCTGGAGCCGACTGTGGGGGTGCCGGCGCATCCTCCGGAAGAGCTGCGGCGACTGCACGGGCAGGATGAGCCGCACTGGGCGTAAGGCGAGGCAGGGCAGGAAGCGAAAATTCGCGGGTGGAACCGCCAGTGGGCAGCGGTCGTTGATGGCGAATCAGCCAAAGCGCAAACCAAAAGCGAAGCACACTCGCTCGGACCCTCAGGCTGCGAAGCGGCGAGCCAGCGGAGCGAGCGTCCCGCCGCGCACCTACACCATCGCCGACTACCGACTGGAGAAACCGAGCTTTGAACTGCGCCAGGTGCGCGACGGCGGGGCGGTGCGCTACCAGGTATCGGGGACGCTGAACGGCGCGGTGCCGCCCATTCGCGACTCCAAATACCTGAGCAAGCAGCAGTGCATTGAGATCTACCGCTGGATGCTGCTCAACCGCAAGATGGAGGCGGTGCTCGAAAACCTGTACAAGCAGGGCAAGGTGGTGGGCGGGGTGTACTTCGGGCTGGGACAGGAGGCGTGCTCGTGCGCGTCAGCCTACGCGCTGAAGCCCGACGAGTGGCTTGGGCCGATGATCCGCAACCAGGGGTCGCTGCTGGTGCGCGGGTTCTCGCCACGCGACATCATGATGCAGTACATGGCCAAGGCTGGCTCGCCGACGAAAGGCCGCGACGCGTCGTCACATTTTGGCGACATCGAGCAGAAGCACGTGGTGGCACCCATCTCGACGCTGGGAGACCTGATTCCGGTGCTGGCGGGGGTGGCGCTGGGAGCGCGGCTGCAGGGGAAGAACATCGCGGTGATGACCTATATCGGAGACGGAGGCCAGTCCACGGGGGTCACGTACGAAGGACTGAACTTCGCCGCGGTCCAGAACCTGGGCCTGGTGCTGTTCGTGGAGAACAATCTCTGGGGATATTCCACGCCCGCCGATCTGCAGTTCCGGGTGGAGGACCTGGCGGAACGGGCCATCGCGTACGGCATTCCGGGAGTGATTGTCGACGGGACGGATGCCTGCCAGGTCTATGACGCCGCGCATGAAGCCTGCGAGCGGGCGCGACGGGGCGAAGGCCCGACCCTGATCGAAGCCAAGATGATGCGCATGAAGGGCCACGCGATCCACGATGCGGCCGAGTACGTTCCCAAGCCGCTGTTCGAATACTGGAAGAAGCGCGACCCGATCGCCCGCCTGGAAGACTACCTGGTGAACGTAAAGAAGTGGCTGGCGCGCGCCGAACACGAGAAACTGGCCGCGGAGGTGGACGCTCAGCTGGAAGCGGACCGCGAGTTCGCAGTCGCCTCTCCGATGCCCGCACCGGAGACGGCAGAGGGCGGCACCTACTGCGAGCCGGGATGTCACACGATCAAGCCGATGTATGGAGTGCCAAGGGTACGGGAGAGAAAATCTCCCGAGTCCGCCCGCCGAGGGGCGCCGGTTCATTTGGAGTAGGCGCGGAGCGTTGCCGGCGAACGATGAAGCGGCGCGCTACGCCTTCTGTAAGCGCTGTGCGAGGTTCCTGACTTCTTCGCGCAGGCCTTGCGGCAGATGATCGCCGAACTGGGCGAAGTGCTTTTCGATGAGAGGCAGCTCTTTCTTCCAGCCTTCGGCATCGACACTGAGGATCCGCTGCAGTTGGGCAGCGGGCAGGTCGAGTCCGCGGGTGTCGAGGTCGGCGGGTTCGGGCAGACGACCAATGGGTGTGTCGACCGCGTGGACCTTGTTGTCGCAGCGCTCGAAAATCCACTTCAGCACGCGGCTGTTCTCGCCGTAGCCGGGCCAGAGGAATTTCCCGTTCTCATCGGTACGGAACCAGTTCACGTAGAAAATCTTGGGAAGCTTCGCCGGGGTGGAACGCTTGCCGATGGCGAGCCAGTGGGCGAAGTAGTCTCCCATGTGGTAGCCGCAGAAGGGCAACATGGCCATGGGGTCGCGGCGCAACTGGCCGACTTTGCCGGCGGCGGCGGCGGTGGTTTCGCTGCTGGCGGTGGCGCCGAGGAAGGTCCCGTGCTGCCAGTGGAAAGCCTCGGTCACCAGGGGCACGATGCCGGCGCGGCGCCCGCCGAACAGGATGGCGTCAATGGGGACGCCGCCGGGGTCCTCCCACTCGGGAGCGATGGAGGGGCACTGCGAGGCCGGCGTGGTGAAACGGGAATTCGGATGAGCGGCCTTGCGGCTGGAAGCGGGGGTCCAGGGGCGGCGCAGCCAGTCGATCAACTCGGTGGGCTTGGCCTCGGTCGCGCCTTCCCACCAGACGTCGCCCTCCGGGGTCATGGCGCAGTTGGTGAAAATCGAGTTGCGCGTGGCGGTGAGCATCGCGTTGCGGTTCGATTTCATGTTGGTGCCGGGGGCAACGCCGAAGAATCCATATTCGGGGTTGATGGCGTAAAGCCGGCCATCCGCGCCGAATTTCATCCACGCGATGTCATCGCCGATGGTTTCGACCTTCCAACCGGGGATGGTGGGGATCAGCATGGCGAGATTGGTCTTGCCGCAAGCTGACGGGAAGGCCCCGGTCATGTATTTGACCTGGCCGGAGGGGCTGGTCATTTTCAAGATGAGCATGTGCTCGGCCATCCAGCCTTCGTCGCGGGCCTGGACGGAGGCGATGCGCAGGGCGTGGCATTTTTTGCCGAGCAGGGCGTTGCCGCCATAGCCGGAGCCGAAGGACCAGATCTCGCGCGCTTCCGGGAAGTGGCAGATGTACTTGTGTTCGGCATTGCAGGGCCAGGGTGTATCGGGATCGTTGGGGCCCAGGGGAGCGCCCACCGAATGGAGGCCGCGGACGAATTCACCGTCCTCGCCGAGGACGCTGAGCACGCCGGTGCCGACGCGCGCCATGATGTGCATGCTGGCGACGACGTAGGGGGAATCGGTGATCTCGACGCCGATGTTGGCGATGGGCGAGCCGATGGGGCCCATGCTGTAGGGGATGACGTAGAGGGTGCGCCCCGCCATAGAAGCAGAGAACAGGCTGCGGAGCCTGGCCTTCATGGTGTCGGGATCTTCCCAGTTGTTGGTGGGGCCGGCCTGGTCGCGGGTGGCGGAGCAGATGAAGGTACGGTCTTCGACGCGGGCCACGTCGGCAGGATGGGAGCGAACCAGGATGCTGTGGGGGCGCTTGTGTTCATCGAGGGGGATGGCAGTCCCGGCGAGGACCATGAGGCGGAGCATGCTCTGATACTCTTGGCGGGAGCCGTCGCACCAGTGGATGCGCTCGGGCTTGCACATCTGGGCGGCTTCTTCAACCCACTGGGCCAGTTTTGTATGTTTGTTTCCGCTGCTGGAGGTTTCGACTTCAATGGTAAGACTGGACATAAGAAAGTGTCTCCGCAATACCAACGACCAGCGCCGCAGGATGCGGTGGAACAACGGTAAGGACGGCGCAGCGAAGCGACGGGCGCGAGCGGACGCGGGCTGTCCGAACGCATCTCCTGGCTTGGCGGACTGGGTATTGTCCTCTTTCCGGCCGGAGATTCCAAGTCAAAACGCGGCACCAGGCGTTTCCCCGGGAACTTGCGCGGCCGGGGGCCCATTCTGCCCGCCCGGCCAGCAGCGCGGAAGGCCTTCGATCCCAAGCCTCAGTGACGGTTGCGCTGGAAGCTCCGAAAAAAGCCCATCGGAGACAGCTCACGTCGCAACGGCGGCAGGCGCTTCAGCCTCGCTGACGACGTGCTCGAGGTGGCGCAAGGTTTCCTCCACGGTCAGCGAGTACATTTCGCGCCCGGCTCCTTCCCCGGATTCGAGGAGGGATTTCAGGAAGTGGCCAGCGATTTCGATGGCCAGGGGATCGGTAATCATCCTGCCGGTGCGGCGGGAATATTCCGCCCAGGCTGGCAAGGGCAAAGCAATCCAGACAGGGCGGCCGTCGACCAGAAACTTGATGTCGACCGCATCGGCATGGCGGGTGGCGATGGCCACAATCAGCGCCTGGTAGATGCAGTGGACCTGCTTCCTGGTCCAGCGATCGATGGCCTTGAAATCCCTGTACATGGTCTCCAAAAACTATATCGGACGGAGGAACCCGGCTGCAAACGCGAGAGACCGGGCGGTCGGTGCGTGGGAGCCAGCCTGCGCGCATGCAGGTGGCGATGAGTTCGTCGAGCTTCGGCAACAAGGCGGAGTCAGCGGACAAGTGGCGAGTCTGTGGCGGTAGGTGTCGAGGCTGGCGAGGAAGGACGCGACACCTTCCGGATTCAGGTCGTCGCAGTATTGGCCGTATCCCATCTGACCGATGTAATCGGCGGGATGACGTCGCGGGCGCGGCTGGAGTGCCCTGCACCCTCGCCGCTCACTCCGTAAAGGATATTTGCCATGGCCGGATCCCCCCTGTCGCGGAGCCGCCAGTAGGGGGCGCATCCACTGTACTGCGGCCTGCTTGACGCTGGCCGCATCGGGCTGTTATCAAGAGCGGTCCCCTGGAGGCTCGATTGGTCCGCAGAATTGCTGCCTGGTTTGCCCTGTTCGCTTTTGGCTTCTGTCTTTGCGGCGGCGCCCTGCCTGCGCAAGGTTCGGGTCTGCGATTCGAGATTTCGTTCCCGAAGGAACTGAGCGCGGCCCCGCTCGACGGCCACGTGTTGCTGCTGATTTCGACCAGCGATAAGGAAGAGCCGCGCTTCCAGATCAAGGAGGAGTTTGCCGAATCGCAGCAGGCGTTCGGACTTGACGTGGACGGGCTGGCGCCGGGCGCTGCCGCGAAGGTGGACGCGACGACGTTCGGGTATCCGGTGCGAAGCCTGGCGGACATTCCCCCGGGCGATTACTGGGTGCAAGGGTTGATCAACCTATACGAGACGTTTCACCTGGCCAACGGGCACACGGTGAAGCTGCCGCCAGACAAGGGGGAGGGGCAGCACTGGCAGACCAAGCCGGGCAACCTGTACAGCAAGCCGGTGAAGCTGCATCTGGATCCGAAAGCAGACAAGGCTATCCGGATTTCGTTGACCGAGAAGATTCCACCGATCGAACAGGAAGCTGTGGAGGTCGACAGCCTGCTCGACTGGGGGCGGGGGTACCCACATGCGGCCGGCGACAGCAAGTGGGTCAAGCACCTCCGCATCCAGAGCGAGTTGCTGACGAAGTTCTGGGGACGGCCGACCTACTTGGGCGCCATCATCCTGCTGCCGGATGGGTTCGACGAGCACCCCGAGGCGCGCTATCCGCTGATCGTGGAACAGGACCACTTCCACCGCGACCTGTTCCTGCCGAACGCGTTCCGGACGGAGCCTCCGCCCGCGAATCTCAAGGGGATGCCCCTGCGCACCGCGCAATATGGATACAAGTTCTACCAGGACTGGACTTCGGGGCGATTGCCGCGCGTGATCCTGATGACCATCCAGCACCCGACGCCGTATTTCGACGACTCGTACGCGGTGAATTCGGCGAACCAGGGCCCGTACGGGGACGCGATCATGCAGGAGTTGCTGCCTTACGTGGAGAGGAAATTCCGGGCGATCGGCGAAGGCTGGGCGCGCGCGGTGTATGGCGGATCGACGGGCGGGTGGGAGGCCCTGGCCTCGCAGGTGTTCTATCCCGACATGTTCAACGGGGCGTGGGTATCGTGCCCGGACGTGGTGGACTTCCGGGCCTACGTCACCACGAATCTGTACGCGGACAAGAATGCCTATTTTGTGAAGGGCATCTTCGGGGACGTTCCCCGGCCGGAGATGCGCGAGGCCGATGGCCTGGTGAAAGCCACGATGGAGACGGCCAATCACTACGAACTGGTGCTGGGAACGCATGGGCGATCGGGGGAGCAGTTCGACATCTGGCAGGCGACGTTCAGCCCGGCGGGGGAGGACGGATATCCCAAGCCGATCTACAACAAGCTGACGGGCGAGATCGACGCCGAGGTGGCGAAGTACTGGCGGGAGCACTACGACCTGAGCGCGATTCTGCAGCGCGACTGGAAGACGCTCGGCCCGAAGCTGGCGGGCAAACTGCATTTCTACGTAGGGGAAGCGGACACGTGGTATCTGGACCGGGCGGTCCATCTTTTGCGCGACTTTTTGGAAAACACCAACGATCCCTATTATCACGGCACGTTCGATTTCGGGGTGCGCGAGCCGCACTGCTACTCGGGGGCGGGCGATTCTTCGGGTCCTGCGGGTTCGACCCTGCCGCAACGCTTTCTGCCGGCCATGGTGAAGCACATGGAGCAGACCGCGCCCCCGGGGGCGGACCTGAGCAGCTGGAAATACTGACGGGGGACGTTTGCGCCCGACCTCCGGGTCCGACTCTGCGCGGGGAGCCTGCACCCGGCATGGCGCGCATCTCGATAAGCAATGGCGCGGCACGGCGGACGACGCTAAAATTCCCCCCAAATCAGGGGCTGCTCCACTAAAAAGCTGGCATGATGGGCGATTCGGTTGGCGCCCATCCATCAACCAAGAGCGACGGCTCTGCTGCAAGGAGAGAGACCAAGATGAAAATAGGGACCAAGATCCGATTGGCGCTAACTGCGCTTGCCCTCACGCTGACCCTGGCCCTGCCCGCGATGGCGGCCAGCAAGGCCCCGGCCAGTACTCCGGCGCACGCCAAGGCGGCGGCACCGACCCCGGCGCCGCCGGAAGCGCATCCCCAGATCCGGGCAGCGCTGGCGGCCCTGCGCGACTCAAAAGCGCACCTGGAACATGCGGCCCACGATTTCGGGGGACACCGGGTGGAAGCGATCAAAGCGATCGACGAGGCCATCCGGCAACTGGAGATCTGCCTGAAGTACGATAAAGATTGAGCAGACCTGAGCACGAACTCTCGGCGTCTCGCTCCGCGCGAGACGCCGTTTTTGTTTGCCGGGGAGCCATGGTCTCAAAGCCGGACGGTAGAAGTTTTCGGATGCGGCGACTGGCGGAAACCTGTGAAGCGATCGCGGCCACGAGCAAGAAACTGCAGAAGATCCAGATGGTCGCGGACTGGCTGAGGTCGCAACCGGTTGAGGAAGCAGCGGTGTCGGCAGTCTTTTTGTCGGGGCGGCCGTTTGCGGCGTGGGAGGAGACCACGCTGCAGGTGGGTGGGCGGATGCTGTGGCAGCTGGTAGCCGAATTGTCCGGGCGATCGGATGAAGAGATGTCAGGGGCATACCGGAAGCTGGGGGACCTGGGCGCAGTGGCGGGCGAGGTGCTGGGTGGATCGGACGGGGAGAGTGGGCCGGGCGCCCGCCTGGCCGGGCGGGCGAGGGCGCCTGTCGTGAGGCGAGCGGAGGTGAGTGCGGTCGAGGTGCAGTGCTACTTTCGGCAGATCGCCGAGGCGCGCGGGCCGGCGGCCAAGGCCGCGCGAGTCCGCGAGCTGCTGGGGCGGGTCACGCCGCTGGAGGCCAAGTATGTGGTCAAGATCATGACGGGAGACCTGCGGATCGGCCTGAAGGAGAGCCTGGTGGAGGAGGCAGTGGCGCAAGCGTACGGCGCGAGCCTGGCGCAGGTGCAACGCGCGAACATGCTGCTGGGCGACATCGGCGAGACCGTGCGTCTGGCCGCCCGCCAGGCCCTGGAAGAAGCGCACATGCGGATGTTCCATGCGCTGGGGTTCATGCTGGCCAGCCCGGTGGAGTCGGCGCAAGAAGCGCTGAGTCATTTCGAACAGGCCTCGATCGAAGATAAGTATGACGGGATCCGGGCCCAGGCGCACGTTTGCGGAGGCGAAGTACGTTTCTACTCGCGGACGCGGGATGAAATCACCGAGTCGTTTCCGGAACTGCCGGAAGCTTTGGCCGGGTTGCCGCGGGAGGCGATTCTTGATGGCGAAATTGTGGCGTGGAGCTACGGAGAAGAAGGAGCGGGGCGGGCGTTGCCATTCAGCGCGCTGCAGCAGCGGCTGGGAAGAAAGAACGTGAGCGGCGGGTTGATGGGACGGGTTCCGGTGAGGTACCTGGTGTTCGATGTGCTCTATGCGGGGGGTGAGCTGCTGTTGGAGCGTCCGTTGCGAGAGCGGATGCGAATCCTGGATGACCTGCTGGCCGAGAAGCGAAAGACGGGAGGCGCAGAGGGACGGAGAAAGAGGCAGGGTCAACGGAGTCTGGTATTTGAGGAGAGTGAGGAGCCATCGGTCACCCGCGTGCTGCGGGCGCCCGCGGTGCAGGCATCTCGACCCGAGGAGCTGGAGGAGCTTTTTGCCGCCGCCCAGGCCCGTGGGAATGAAGGCTTAATGATTAAGGACCTGGAGTCTGCGTATACGCCGGGGCGGCGGGGAAAATCGTGGCTCAAGATGAAACGCGAACTGGCGACGCTGGACGTTGTGGTGACGGCGGTCGAGCACGGTCACGGCAAGCGGATCGGCGTGCTGAGCGATTACACGTTTGCGGTGCGCAGTGGAGAGCGGCTGGTGAACATCGGCAAAGCGTATTCCGGGCTGACCGATGCGGAGATCGCGGAGATGACCCGGTGGTTCGGGGAGCACACGGTGGCCGAGCAAGGTTTCCGGCGGGAGGTAGAGCCGAGGATCGTGCTGGAGGTGGCGTTCAACAACATCATGCGGTCGGAGCGGCACGAGAGCGGCTACGCCCTGCGTTTTCCGCGGATTGTCCGGTTGCGTCCCGACAAGTCGCCGGAAGAGGCCGACACGATCGAGCGGGTGGAGGAGATTTACCGGCGGCAAGAGCGGGGCAGGCAGTAAGATCTGAGCGAACGGAAGCCGGACGGGGAAGAGACGAGGAGCCATGAGCGTGCCTGGAAAACGAGCCGTACTTGGATCGGTGCTGCTGCTGCTGGCGGCCTGGTGGAGATTGCGCGCCGAGACGCCGCAGCCCTGGAAGCTGACGAAGGACTCGGCGGCGCTGGTGGGCGATGCGAAGCTGCGCGACGAGATTTTCGATGCGCTCAACGCGGCCGAAAAATCGGGGACGGACCCGCGCATTACGCACTTCAACGTGAAGGCCGCGACCGCTTTCGAAAAGGACGGCAAAGAGCGCATTGTGGTCGGGGGGAACGTGGAGTACGAGGTGCCGGAAGGGATTCACGGCGAGACATCGCTGCTCAATCACGTGACGGCACTCTACGGTCCCGAGACCACGCGCAAGGACGTGCGCTTCATCGCATTCTTTGCGCAGCAATGCGGGGGAGGGGCGAGCTGCGGAGATTGCCGCGACTACCAGCTGGCCACTACCGACTGGGAGCATCTGCTGGTGGCGTGCGGGCAGGCGGGAGACCGAAGCGTGAAAGTCACGCGATTTGCCGATCAGATTGTCTGCGAGCGGAATTTCCCGGAGGTCGAGGCGGGGAAGATTCCGCTCGCGCCGGAAGAGTTGCAGAGGCTGGTGAAGTCGGCGCAGGAGGCCCGCCGGGGTGGAGTGACGCTGTTCACGACCACGCGGCACACGGGGGCGGCGGCGCTTTCATTCTCCGGAAAGGTGTATCGCGCGGCCGGCGCGGATGACGCCGCTTTTCATTACCGCTATCCCATCGGCGGCTTGCTGCAGCAGGCGATGACCGAGCGGGACTATTTCCTGCGGGCCATCGTAGTGACCGGAGAAGAGGGCACGTGGCCGGTGGTGAATTACCGGGACCGGCAGTACGGGTACGAGGCGAGCAGCTTCAACCACGCGGCAGGAAAAGCGCCGATCGTGCTGATCCTGGCGAATGGGCGAGGGCAGTACCGCATGACGACGTTCGAGGCTGCGCTGCCCAGCGCGTTCAGCACGGCGGATTTCATGCCCGAGGCCCTGAAGAAATTTCTGGAGAGCCACGCGGGGAAATAAGCTCGGATCCGACCTCGATCAGGCCTCGGTGGGCTTCTTGGATAGTGCGTTGACAGTGCGCGCACAGATCTGCTCCGGGGTTCCCGTTGCTGCGATGGGCAGCAGCAGCCCCAGGTTGCGGTAGAAATCGATCAGCGGGGCGGTGCTGCGTTCGTAGGCCTGCATGCGCACGGTAACAGACTCGGGTCGGTCGTCGTCGCGCTGGAGGAGGCGTCCCTGGCAGCGGTCGCAGACCCCTTCGGTCCTGGAGGGCTGGCGGGAGACGTGATAGACGGCTTTGCAGTTCTCGCAGGTGCGGCGACCAGTGAGGCGCTCGACGACTTCCGCGATCGGCAGTTCGTAGTTGAGGACGGCGTCGAGGGCAAGGCGTTCGGAATCCATGAACTGCTTCAGCGATTCGGCCTGCGGCAACGTACGCGGGAAGCCGTCGAGAATGAAGCCGCCCTGGCAGTGCAGGCAGCCGCTGCGCTCGCGCACCATGTCCCAGACGGTGGAGTCGGGGACGAGTTCGCCGCGGCGCATGAAGCCGAGGGCGGCGGTCATGGCGGGGCCGAGTTGGCAGTGGTCGCGGGAGGCCGCGGCGCGGAAGACGTCGCCGGTGGAGAGATGGCATGCGCCCAGGCGCTGGCGCAGCAGGTCGGCCTGCGTGCCCTTGCCGACCCCGGGGGCGCCAAGGAGGATCAGGCGCCAGGACGTGGCGACGACGGGGCGAGGGGGACAGACCCCGGACGGGCCTTCCAGCCAGGCAGCGCGGGAGTTTTGAGCGGGCATAGGTCACCTGCAGGGGGGATTCGGCGCGTCTGCGTCAGGAACCGAGAACAGCGCTCCCGCGGCGGGGCGCGGCCTTGGGAGGCAAGCCTAGCGCGGAGGGTCCGCGCAGTTGGTGACAGAGGTCACATTCGACTGTGACCTTAGGGCAACGGCCGGCCCGGTGCGGCACGCGCTTTCTTTGCCGGCAAAGACGGCGGGGGGAAGGCGTGGCGGGGCGCCGGGTGGCCTCAGTGCGGGTGATGTTCGGCCTCGCTCACGGGAATGACGCAGCCGTGAGCGACTTCGCATTCGACGTGCTCGAACTGGATGGTCGTGTGCACCACGTGGAAATCGTTCTGCAAGACGTCTTTGACGTCGCGCAGGATGCGCTCGCTGGCGGATGGAGGGATGTCGGCGATGGCGATATGGCAGGAGAGAGCGTGGCTCTCGGAGCCGATGCTCCAAACGTGCAGGTCGTGGACGTCGTTGACGCCTTCGACCTTGCGGATGGCGGCTTCGAGGCGGTCGAGTTTCAGGCCTCGGGGCGTGCCTTCCAGCAGGATATTCATGGTCTCGCGCAAGATCCCCGCCGAAGACCAGAGGATGAAGGCGCCGATGCCAATCGAGAGAGCCGAGTCGATCCAGTACTGATGGGTGGCCAGGATGGCCCAGCCGCCGACGATGACAGCGGCGGTGGAAAGCGTGTCGCCGACTTCGTGCAGCAGGGCGCTGCGGATGTTAACGTCGCCGCCGGAGCGGAACAGGAGCCCGGCGATGGCCCCATTCATGACTACGCCCGCGGTTGCGACCCACATCATCAGCCCGGCGTGGACGGGTTCGGGGTTCTGCACCCGGCGGAAAGCTTCGTAAAAGATGAAGAACGAGATGGCGACCAGGGAAGCGGCATTGATGAGTGCGGCGAGTACTCCGGCGCGATGGTAGCCGTAGGTCTTGGTGGCGCTGGGCGGGCGGGACTGCAGGTAGACGGCGACGAGGGAGAGCAGCAGCGCCAGGAAATCGGACAGGTTGTGGCCGGCTTCGGAAAGCAGAGCGAGGGAATGGGCGCGAAGACCAGCGACCACCAGGAGGATGATGTAGGCGAGGGTGACGAACAAAGAGACGCGGAGCACCCTGGAGGTGGCGGGGCCAGAACCGGAATGCACATGCATGTGCATTGCCTTCAGTGTAATGGGGCGGGAAGTCGGCTTCAAGGCAGCACGGGGCGGCCGGGAGGCGTCCAGGCAAGGCGGCATGTCTGCAAGCAGAGTAGAATGCTGAGCTTCCGGCGAGGCGAGAGCTTGGCCGGCGCGACGTTCAACCAAGGTAGAGAGGCATCATGAGAAATCGCAGTGCGGTGGCGATGGCAGCGGCGTTGCTTGTGGCTTTGCTGGGCTCGGCGGCGGCCGATACCATCATTACGCGCGACGGCTCGAGTTATTCAGGGCAGTATCTGGGCGCGAGGCAGGGGACGATTGGGTTCACGGACTCGAGCGGCGTGGGGTACACGTTCCCGATGCGCGATGTGCAATCGCTAGTCTTCACCGGCACGAACGATACGGTGACTCTGCGGAACGGGAAGGTGTATTCGGGGAAGTTCGGAGGACCCGACCCGCTGGCGTTCAAAGACAAGCTGGGCATCCTGTATGAATTTCCGCGCCGGGACGTGGAGTCGCTCGTGCTCAGCGCCGCGGAGGCGGCGCAGGCGAGCACGCCGCCGCCGGACGCGAAAGTGATTCCGACGGGAACCGAGATCAGCATTCGAATTGAGGAGAACATTGATTCGGGGAGCGCTTCCGCGGGACAGCGTTTCGCGGCGGAGGTGGTCGACGCGGTGGACGATCTGTCGGGAGGCGTGGCCATCCCGGCGCACTCCAAGGCGAAGTTGCTGATTGTGTCAGAGTCCGGAGGTGGAGCGGGATCGCCCTATCTGTATCTGGACCTGGACAGCGTGAACATCAAGGGCGTCTGGCACCGGGTGTTCACCTCGGAGCTGAAAGAGTCAAGCAACCAGGGTTTCGGCAAGAACAAGCGGACGGCGGAATTCCTGGGCGGGGGAGCGGCGCTGGGGGGTCTGTTGGGAGCGATCCTGGGCGGGGGCAAAGGGGCGGCGATCGGCGCGGCTTCGGGAGCGGGGGGCGGGTTTCTAGGGCAACTGTTCACGCGCGGCAAGCAGGTGAAGGTGGCGGCGGAGACGGTGTTGCAGTTCCGGCTGGAGCGGCCGCTGGTGCTGCAAGCGCAGTAGATCAACGAATGGCAACAGCGGACGTTGTCATCATCGGAGGAGGAATCGTCGGCTCCAGCATTGCGTATCACCTCACGGCGGCAGGCTGCCGGAACGTGCTGGTCATCGAGCGCGAAACGCAGCAGGGCAAGGGCTCGACGGGCAAGAGCATGGGTGGGGTGCGGGCGCAATTCTCGACGCCCGTAAACATCCGGATGTCGCTCTACGCGATTCCCTTCTATGCGAGCTTCGAGGAGCGGCTGGGGCATCCGGCGGGCTATCGTCCGCAGGGCTATCTGTTCTGCGCGACCAACGAGAAGCACCTTGCCTATTTGCGCGCGAACTACGAGAAGCAGGTGGGGCTCGGGCTGAAGGATGTGCGCCTGGTGAGTGGCGAAGAAATACGGCAGATGTTTCCGCGGCTCCGCGGAGATGACATCCTGGGGGGAAGTTTCTGCGCGACGGATGGCTTTGTGGATCCGTACAGCGCGATGATGGGGTTCATGACCTGGTCGTCGGAGCGGGGAGCAAAGCTGTGGAAGAACACGGAGGTGACGGCGGTTCGCCGCGATGCCCGCGGGGTGTGCGCGGTGGAAACGACCCGGGGAGAGGTTGGGACCCGGGTGGTGGTGAACTGTGCCGGGGCCTGGGCGGCGGCCATCGCAAAGATGGTGGAGGTCAACCTGCCGGTGGAACCGCTGCGGCGCATGCTGGTGCCGACCGAGCCCTTTGATCAGTTTCCGCACACGGCGCCGATGATCATCGATATGTCGAACGGGTTTCACTTCCGGCCGGAGTCGCTGGGATTTCTCCTGGCCTGGAACGATCCGGAAGAGACACCAGGTTTTAAAGAGGACTTCGAGCCGTCATTTATCGAGAAGATTCTGACGCGGGCGGCGGACCGGGTACCGTGCTTTGAGAACCTGGCGGTGAATCCGAAGAGGGCCTGGGCGGGGTTGTACGAGATGACGCCGGATCATCACCCGATTCTTGGCCCAGTGCCGGAAGTGCCGGGCTTCTTCCTGGCAAACGGCTTCAGCGGCCACGGAGTGATGCACGCGCCCGCGACGGGAAAGATCCTGAGCGACCTGATTTTGACGGGGAAAACGGACTTAATTGACGCCTCACTGCTGAACCTGTCTCGCTTCGCCGAGGGCAGGATGATTCACGAGACGGCGGTGTTGTAGGGAGCCAGGGGCTTGCCAGGTTGCGCGCCTGGCGTATAATCCGGCGCGATCGAAATTGGTCCAACTTGAGTTGCGAGGTGAACCGTGTTTGACTCCATTACCGAGACTGCGGAAGCGCGCGGGGCGCTGTATATTCTAACGGCTGCGCTGATCGGGTCCATGATCATGGCCCTGCTGGCAAATTTCTACTGAGGATCCTGCTCAAGGCGATCGGTTTTCAGCCTGGGGTGGAGGAAGGGACTTCGGTCCGCGGCTGGATGAAGCGCCGCAGCACGACGTAGACAATCGGTCCGGCCGCCAGGGCGACCGGTCCCCAGAGCAGCCCGTAGCGGTCGCTGCCCAACAGCGCCACCGCGCTCATCACGACGACCGCCAGGACTGCGGCTGCCAGCCCCAGTGTTCCTCCCGGAACCAGGAAAGAGCGGGGTAAATCGGGCATCTTCCGACGCAGTTGCCATCCCGCAAGGACGGTGATGATGGTGGTGGCGACGCGCAGCCAATTGTAGACCGTGATCAGCTGCGTGAGCGAATGCACCGCCAGCAATGCATAGATCACTCCTGAGGCAACAATCGAAATCCAGGGCGTGGCGAAACGCGGGTGTTTCCCGGTAAGAGCATGGGGCAGGTAGCCATCCTCCGCCATGGCAAAGGGCATGCGGGTGGAGGTCAGAACGGTGGCGTTCAGCAGCGACAGGTTGGTGACCATGGCAGCGATGGTCATCCAGGAACCCAGCCAGGAGCCGCCGACGAGGGCGGCGGCGTGGGGGAAAAACCCGGTGTGCCAGTCCTGCCAGTTGCCGAGCGCGGCCAGCGCGGCCACGGTAGGCAGGAAGTAGACCACGATGGAGAGAGGAACGACGATGGCGAGCGCCAGGGGATAGGTGCGGCGCGGGTTTTCGACCTCCTCAGCCACTGTCGAGCATTGCTCGTAGCCGGAATAGAGCCAGAGACCGAGGGCGAGGCCGACGCCGAACACGTTGTAAAGCGGCTGGTGCGGAGGGACGACGGGGACAAAGGGATTGTGCTTCCACTTGGCGAAGCCCATGACAGCAAGCACAAGTGCGGGCATGAGGATGAAGAGTTCGAGGGCGGTGGCAAACTTGCCGACGGCTTCGATGCCACGAACGTTGATCCAGGTGACCAGGGCGACAATCAGCAGCGAAACCGCGTAGTGTTTCCATCCGGTGAGGCCGGGCAGGTAGAAGCCCAGGTAATCGGAGAACTGCACGGCATAAACGGCGCCCAGCAAGAACGAGGCGCACCAGTTCCACCAGCCCGCGAGGAATCCCCAGAAATCACCGAAGCTGGCGCGGGCCCAGCGGTAGAAGCCGCCTTCCACGGGCATGGCAGTGGTCAGTTCGGCGGAGACGAGGGAGACGGGGATGGACCAGAAGAACGGAATGAGGAGCAGGTAGACCAGGGTGAGGCCGGGCCCGGAAGTGGTGACCATGTCCTCGAGGCCGAAAGGGCCTCCGGTACAGTAGGAGAACATGACCCAAACGAAGTAGAAGAGGCCAGCTTTGCGGATGGCGGATTTGGTCTTGTTGGTTGTGGTCACGGGTTCGAAGGGAACGCCGATTATACGCGGGCGGGCGCGCCGCCAGAACCCGGCGCGATGGGCCCGTGCCGCAGAGCAGGCAGGAGCAGCGCGTCAGGCGCTTTTCTGTTGCGCTTGCCAGCGCGCCAGCATGGTGTCGAGCGCATCTTTGCAGAAGAACAGCAAAACTTGGCCGGCATCGAGGGGCTCGGGAGTGGTAGGCTCGCCGACGTAATCCATGATCATGGTCACACGTGTACGGTCGGGCCCAAGGGGCGTGAAGGTGACCAATTGCTGGGCCGTGACTCCCAGGGCATGATTGAGCAGGGCAACCTTGACCGCGGGTTCACTGAGGGTGACCACGGCAGAGACCGTAGCCTTCACCGGCTTCTCCACCGCGTAACGGATCCGGCTCCCAACCAGCCAGGGCTGACCCTGAATGAATGCGGCTTCCGAGTAGATGCCGCGCCCAAGAAGGCGGCCCAAATCGCAGAAGGCCTCCCAGAGTTGGGCGGGCGTGGCAGAAGCAGTCACCGAGTATTCCACTCGCGACTCCATATCTGTGTTGACCCACTTTATGTCGAGAAATGCCGGCGGGATTCGCTTCCCCAAGCGACTGGGCAACTGTAGGCGGATTGCAGCGCGATTTCAAGCAAGAAACTCAGGCAGCCAACACGGTGGTAATCGCGCCCTCCAGTTCGAGCAGACGCCGCTTCCGGTGGAGGCCGCCGCCGTAGCCACAAAGGGTGCCGTCGGAAGCAATCACCCGGTGGCAGGGCACGACGATCGCGATCGGATTGCGATGGTTGGCCATGCCCACGGCGCGGAAGGCATGCGGCCTGGCGACGGCGCGGGCAATATCTGCGTAGGTGCGGGTCGCACCGTAGGGAATAGCGAGCAGGGCGCGCCAGCAAGCGAGTTGAAACGGCGTGCCGCGAAGGTCGAGGGGGAAGGTGAATTCACGGCGCTGGCCGGCAAAATATTCGGCGAGTTGGGTGGCGTAGTGGGCGGCCTTGGCTTCGGAGTGCTCCCAGGCAACGTGCTTGTTCTTGCGCAGGGAGTGGTCACGGCAGAATTCGAGAACGACGAGACCCTTGTCAGAGATGGCGAGATTCAGGGGGCCGAGGGGAGAATCGATCTGAGAGTCGTAGAGGGTTTCCATGAGCGCTCCGGTGGAGATAGGTTCTCGTTCATTACCGGGAAAAGCAAGCGGGGAGTGGGTGGAGAAGATGAGGGCCGGCCAGAAGGCGAAAGCCCTTCGCTTGCGCGAAGGGCTTTTTGGGGGAGGAGACGGGAGCAAAGTCCCATCGGGGTTGAAAAGCTATTTCGCTGGGGCCTGCTGCTGTCCCTGGGCAGCGGGAGCCGGAGAGCTGGCCGCCAGCTGATCCAGGTTGTTCTTCAGGAGGCTGATTTCCACGCGGCCGCCCGTGGTGCGTTTGGCCTTTCCATCGCCGGCGGTGGCCTGCGTGGGGGCGTTGCCCATGCCCACCAGGTAGATACGGTAGACCGGGATGTCATGGTTCAGGACCAGGTAGCGAACCACCGACTCGGCCATCTTCTGCGAGTTCTGGATGGCGGCCTGGCCATGGCCGGAGGAGAAGCCCTGCACTTCAACGATGTAGCCGCGCTGGCTCTTGAGCGGGGTGGCCATCTCGTCGAGGGCGTCCTTGGCAGCCTTGCTGAGCACGGTCTGCCCAGGCTTGAAGCGGATCTCGGTCTGGGTGGAAGGGGTGTACTGGTCGATGTTACCGACAACCTGCTCGACGGTGGTCAGGCGGGTGGTGGCCGCAGTCGCCGTCTGCTGGGCCGCGTTGGCGCGGTTGCCGGCATCGATGGCGTGCTGGTCGGCCTCGTTGGCCTTGTTCGAGGCGAGCTGGATGCCAGCCTGGGCGCGGGAATCGACGTCCTTGATCAGCTTGCTGTTGGCGGCGGTCAACTCATCGAGTTCGTTGACGCGGTCGCGGATGGGCGCGGTCTGCCGCTGCACATATTTCTTGCGAGCGAACGGATTCAGCTTGCCCCAAAAACCTTCGTGGGTATCCGGCTGGAGAGGATCCTTGCCGGTGGCGGCGTCGGCCTTAGTCGGTGCGGGCGCAGCCTGGGTCGTTCCCTGAGCGGGAGTGGTCGAACTGGTCTGCTGGCCGAACGCCGGAATAGCCAGCACCCCGGCGACGAGCAGTGCGATGAGAGAATTTTTCATTGGAACTTCCTCCGATTGGGGGAGCGTTTTGGGCTCCACTCCAGCACGCCTGCGGGCGTGTTGCGTGATTTTTTGATTGCGTCCCCTAACGGGTGAACTGAAAGCAAGAAGTCAGCTTGCCGGCATACGCTGACGCAACGTATGCACCGAAACCCTACCAACCGGCCGCCGCTGGACTCACGACGCCCACCTCCTCTAATTACAGGTTGCTTGCCAAAACCCCGTCCTGGGAAGAGACGCTAAACTATTGAGAGACAGATAGATTTTACTGCGCTGGGTGGCCCGCGTCGGGACAAAATGGCCGGGCAGGGTAATTTTGGCAGAACCTGCTATAAAAACTACTTACGTGCAGTTGGGCTAACTTACGACAGTTCAGGGAGAAACGAACGATGTTTCCGGCGCGTGAGGGAATATTTTGCAGTTCTCACACTGCCCTGATTCTAGTGCTATTGAGCGCCCTCTCGCATCCTGCCGGACTCCGCGCACAGGACTGTTCCGGATTGCCGTCGTGCCGCATCGCCAACGAGCGTCTGGCCACCTATTCCGACCTGGCGGTGCAATGGCTGCAGCAGTATCTGCGGATCGATACCACAAATCCTCCGGGAAACGAACTGCAGGCGGCCGCGTTCTTCCGGCAGATTCTCGAGCGGGAGGGAATCGAGAGCCAGCTGTTTGAATACCGTCCGGGGCGGGCAGACCTGTGGGCGAGGGTGCCGCGCACAAGCCCCTCCGGGAAACGAGCGATCATCCTGCTGAACCACATGGACGTGGTAACCAGCGACGCATCGCACTGGCGAGTCGCCCCGTTTGGGGGGCAGACCGTGGATGGCTCCATTTACGGGCGTGGCGCGCAAGACATGAAAAACGAAGCGATCGCCCAGCTGCTGGTGCTGGTGATGGCCAAGCGGGAGCGCGTCGCCCTGGACCGCGACCTGATCTTTTTGGCGGTCAGCGACGAGGAGGCTGAGGGCACAGGCACTGACTGGTTTCTCGACCACCACCGCGAGCTGCTGGAGGACGCGGAGTTTCTGATCAACGAAGGGGGTGAGAACCTACAGCAGGACCAGAAGGTGCGTTACGTGGGCGTCGACGTGGGAGAGAAAATCCCGTTCTGGGTGCGCGTGGTGGCGCATGGCCGGGCCGGGCATGGGTCGCGACCCATCGTCGACTCGGCTCCGAACCGGCTGGTGCGGGCCCTGGACCGGGTGGCCGCCTACCGCCCTCCCTACAAGGTCCTGCCGGTGGTGGAGGAATTCTTGCGCGACATGGCTCCTTACGAGGCGCCGGAACGGACCCGCCTGTTCCGGAACCTGAGGCGCGCGTTGCGGGACCCCCACTTCGAGCAGCAGGTCGACCACGACGAATCGCTGAATTTTCTACTGCGCAACACGATCTCAATCACCATGCTGCATGGGTCGGAACAAACGAACGTCATTCCGTCGGAAGCATGGGCCAATCTGGACGTGCGCCTGCTGCCGGGCGAGGACGGGAGCCAGTTCCTGCAGACGCTGCGGCGGGTGATCGATGATCCGGATGTGACGGTGGAGCCGGTTCCCGGATATTTCCGCACGGCGAATTTTTCGCCGACCAACACCGAACTGTATGCGGCGATCCGACAGGTGGCAGGCCGGTACTTTCCCGGGGCGCCGGTGGTGCCGCTGCTGACCAGCGGATATACCGAGAACCAGCGCTATCGTCCCCTGGGAATGGTCGCCTACGGATTCACTCCATACACGGAGACGGATGCAGAGGGCAGCACGGAACACGGCGCGGACGAGCGCATTCGGGTGGAGGAAGTGCGGCGCGGGCCCAGGATTCTGTTCGATGTGGTCATGACGGTGGCCGCGGCGCGCTAGGAGGCGAAGGGTCCTACCGCGAGGCGTTGCCGCCTTTCGGCAGCACAATCTCATCCACGTAGCGGTACAGTCTATCCCGGTGGGCCTTGAGGTAGGCGGGATAGTCCTTGGCGATTTCGGGGTCGGCGCGGTTGAGCAGGACGAAGGGCTCGAGCAGGCCGTCGTGATCGAGACGGACCAGGGCCAGCAGCGAGGGATCGAGCTTTTCGGCTTTTTTCATGGAGGCGGCGTCGGGCGCGAGTACTGCGACCAGGGCATCGAGGGCCTCGGCCTCTTCCTTCAGGCTATGCCGGTAGTTTGGTTCGTTTGGGTATTCGCGCTGGAACTTGCCGTTTTTCCACTCCTGACGGGTCTTATCGTAAGCCGCCCAGGCGGCGGCCTCCGGGCCCTGCTGAGCCAAGGAATGCTCGTCGAGGTGCACCACCTTCTCGCTGCCTTTCTTGCTGGCTGATTTATTTTCGAGGATGATGGCGTTGAAGGGCTGGCCGATGCGGTCGGTCCAGGTGCGCAATGCTACCCAGGCGGCGCGCGTGTAGGGTTCGGCGAGGACCGCGCTGATGTATTTCTGCCTTGCCTCGTCATTCTTGCCGGCCATGGCCAGGGCGTCGCCCCAGTAACGGTAAGCGGTCTCCTTGCCGGGATTGATGGTGATGGCGCGCTGGAACCACTCGCTGGCGCGGTCGTAGATCTTCTGCTTGAAGTAGGTATCACCGATAAACAGCGCGGCTTCGTAGTTGTTGGGATCGAGTTCGAGCACGCGCTGGTAGCCGGCGCGCGCGCTGTCGTAGTCGCCACGGGCGAAGCCGGCTTCGGCGGAGCGCATGGCCTCGTCGACGTCATGGCGTTCGGAGAACTTCGGCTCCGAACCGTCGGGAGGAATCGAGAGCAGGACCTGCATGAGGTCGCTTTGATCGCCCAGCTTCTGGGCCTCGAGGGCGAGTTCGCGGGCATGAATGCGCTGCCGTTTTCGCTCCGCCGGGTCGCTGAGTGTGGCCGAGTATTCCAGAACGCTGTAGGCCCAGTGTTCCTTGACCACGAAATCCTGCGGGTTCTTGCCGGAGAGTTTTTCGAGCAGGGGCATGGCGTCCACGAACTTGCCGGCACGGTACAGTTCCAGGGCCTGTCTGCGCAGGGTGGCGGTCTCAGGATCGTCGGCGGACTGTTTCTGGGCGAAGGCGGGAACAACGAACGCGGACGCAAGCGCCAGCAGCAGAGCGGATCCCGGAATCCAGAAACGCTGACGGCGACCGCTCGGGCTCATCGGTAGTCCTCCGCAAAAGGGTGGTTGTGCCGGGGAAATCCATCCATAGGCTAAATGGAGGAGGCACCGCAGCCAATAGCACTTGTGGGTCTCAACCCGCGCAAAAGCGCTCGTACTGCTCATAGATGAAAGGATCGGTCATGCCGGCGATGTAGTCGCAGACGATGCGGGCGAGTGGCTCGGACTGCGCCTTTTCCTGGTAGTTGGCGGGGAGCGCGGAAGGCTTCTCCATCCAGTAGGCGAACAGAGATTTCACGACTACCTCGGCGTCATCTTTTTCACCGGCCAGGGTCGGGCTGAAATAGAGTTGCTGGTAGAGGAAGTCTTTGTTCTCGCGGCGCTCCCGCTCGACTGCGGGACTAAGGGCCAGCAGGCGCTTGGGGTAGCGGCGGACCGCGGCCAGACTGGCGATGTAATTGTCCTTCAAGGCGCGACGCGTGTTCTCGATCAAATCGCCCACCATGCGGTCGAGCATGCGCTTGATGGTCTCGTTGAACTTGAGCTTCGCGGTGGCATGAGGATACCGGGCCTCCACATCGTGGTAAAAGCGCTTGAACAGGGGCAGCCCGGCACGAATATCGTCGAGCGACAGCAAGCGGGCCTCGTAGCCATCGTCCAGGTCGGCGGTGTTGTAGGCGATTTCGTCGGCGAGGTCGATCAGTTGCGCTTCCAGGGGGGGGCGCTGGTCGAGGAGATATTCAGAGAGCTCGGGGTGCTGGCGGGGATCGTAGTCGCGGGAATGCTTAATGATCCCCTCGCGCACCTCGAAGGTGAGGTTCAGCCCGGGGAAGGCGGCGTAACGCTGCTCGAAGTCCTCGACGATGCGCAGGGCGTGCAGATTGTGGTCGAAGGAAAATCCATGCTCGCGCATGGCGGCATCGAGGGCCTTCTCCCCAGCGTGGCCGAAAGGGGGATGGCCGATGTCGTGCACCAGGGCCAGGGCCTCGACCAGATCGACATTCAGGCCCAGGGCCGCGGCCACCGTGCGCGCGATCTGGGCGACCTCAATGGTATGGGTCAGGCGGTTGCGAAAGTGGTCGGAATAGCGCCGGGTGAAGACCTGGGTCTTGGCCTCAAGCCGGCGGAAGGCGCGCGCGTGAATGACGCGGTCGCGGTCGCGCTGAAAGTCGTTGCGATACGGGTGCTCAGGCTCGGGGAACCGGCGCCCGCGGGATTGTTCCACGCGCACCGCGTAATCGGCCAGCATGGGAGCAAGTCTAGTTAGAACGTTTCAGGGTTTCAATATTTCCAGGTGGATGCGTATACCCCGGGTACTTTGAACCCTGCAACTCTGGTGCTTTGAAAGCTGTTCTTAGGGCTTCTCCTGCTCTTTGGCCAGCCGCATTTTGGCCGATTCGAGTTTTTTCTGCACGCTGGCGAGGCTGTCGGTGTCGACTTCGGGGGCAACCGTCTTATTCCACTCGGTCACGGCGCGCTCCCAGTGGACTACGGCCATCTTCAGGCGCCCGGTCTTCTGATAAACATCGCCCAGGTGGTCGTGCACGGTAGGATCGTTGGCGATCCGTTGCGAGGCCTTCACCAATTGTTCTTCCGCCTGATCGAACTTTCCCAGCCGGTAATAGGCCCAGCCGAGGGAATCGAGGTAGGCGCCGTTGGAAGGCTCCAGCTCGACGGCCTTTTTGATGAGGGTCAGAGCTTCTTCCAGTTTCACGCCGCGGTCGGCCAGCATGTAGCCGAGGTAATTCAGGGTCATGGCATTTTGGGGATCGCTGGCCAGCACTTTGCGGAACATCTCTTCGGCCTGGTCGTATTTCTTCTGGCGCTCGAAGCTGGAGCCGCGCAGGAAGTAAACGTACTCCTTGTCGTCGGGCTTGATAGAGAGTTCTTCGGCCTTGTCCAGAGCGCGTTGCGCGTCGTCCCAGCGCTTGAGGCGGGTATTCATTTGCGCCAGAGTGATGTAAACGTCGCGATCGTCGGGCTTGCCCTTGAGCAGGGAGCGCACTTCGGCGAGGGCCTTGTCGGCCTGCCCGGTATCGGCCAGCTGCGCCGCGTAAACCATCTGCAGCCCGCGGTCGTTGGGCAGCTTCTGCGTGGCCTCCTTGGCCACCGCCGTGGCCTGGTTCCACTGCTTGGCCTCACGATAGGTGTCGATGATCTGCTGGTAGCCGCGGACGGCGCTGTCGTCGCCGAGCGGAACCATCTTGCGGAAGACTTCTACGGCCTCGGGGTACTTGGCCTGGTCGCGGTAGACAGTGCCCAGGCGCTCCAGGAAAACGGCGCGATTGTTGCGCTCGCCCTGGGTGTAGCTGTTGTCGGGCTTTTCGGTCTTTTTGAGCAGGTCTTGCAGGGTCTGAGCCGCTTCGTCGAAGCGGCCCTGGGCCTGATAGACGGCGGCCTCGTTGTAGGGGACCTCGAGGGAATCCTGCACCATGCCTTCGGCCTTTTTCAGGTTCTCGAGGGCGAGATCGAACTTGCCGCTCTTGCGGTAGATCTCAGCCATGTGCAGGTAGGTCTGCGCGTCTTCCGGATTGGCGTCGGCGATGACCTTGTATTGCTCGAGGGCGGCATCGGTCTGGCCGTCATTCATGAGGTTCTCGGCCAGGCCGCGGATCGCGTCCAGGTTGTCGCGATCGAGTTCGATGGCGCGCCGGTAGGACTCAATCGCCTGCTTATACTGCTTTTGCTGCTCGTAGGTGTAGCCGAGCGCGGAGTACATCTTGGCAGAGCGGCCGGCGTCGGGGACTGAGCTCAGCACCTGCACCGCGCGGGTGGCATCGCCTTCCTCGTTGTACAGGTAGGCCAGCGTGGTGACGGCCTCTTCAGAGTCGGGCTGCAGCCTGACGGCCGTCTTGAACTCGCTTTCGGCTTTTTGCAGGTCGTTGTTGAGCCGGTACAGGCGGCCCAGGAGCAGGTGATCGTCCATGTTATTGGGCTCGATCCTGACGATCTGCTCGTACTGCTCGATGGCCAGCTTCAGCACGCTGCCCGATCCGCCGTTGCCCGGCTGCATGTCGCCGAGCGAGCGCAGGTAAATGCGGCCCAGCAGTTTGTGGGCCTCGAGATTGTTGGGATCGCGCTTGAGGATGTCTTGCGCCTCGACGACTGCATCGCGGATGCGCCCGGTCTTGGCGTAGAGCTCAGCCAGGGCGGAGGTCAGGTATTCGGACCCGGGGTCGGCTTCGATGGCGGCACGGTATTCCTCGATGGCCTTGGTGGCCAGATCGCTGCGCCCATAAACCGCCACCTGCTCTTCATACATATGGGCCAGGGCGTAGTGGTAGTACGCCGCCGCTTTGTCCACCTTGCGCGGGGAAGCGGTCTCGGGTGGTTTGGCGGCCGGAGCGGGCGACTCGTTGGACTGGGCAAACCCGGCGACCGAGGCCGCCAGCAGCAAAGGAAATGCAAACCAAAGTCTCGTCATGAAAACCCTTAATCCCAAGGTCTCAGCGATTTAGATGCCCAACCGCCGCGCGTGGGTGTATCTAGATTGTACTCCCCGGTCCCGAGCAAACGCAGCGAAAGATGCGCCTTTCCGCAAGCAAAGGTAACCACGGAAGGACAGCAACCACGGATTCTTGCAGGCGTTTACGCACTTTTACAAAGGGAGCAAAAACCTGCGCCGCGTGGGCAGCCGGGCCGCGGGGAGGCAAGCGCTGATGATCGCCCGAAAGGGCGGACGTACTGCCGGAAACCGTGTTAGTGTCCTCGAACCATCAGTGCCGAAAGTGGCGGACCCCGGTGAAGATCATGGCCATGGCGTGGCGATCGGCGGCCTCGATCACCTCCTGGTCGCGTACCGAGCCGCCGGGCTGAATGATGGCGGTCGACCCGGCCTTGGCGATCTCTTCGACCCCGTCGGGGAAGGGGAAGAAGGCGTCGGAGGCGGCGACGGTGCCTTTGAGAGGGAGCTGGGCCTTCATGGCGCCGATCTTGCACGAATCGACGCGGCTCATTTGTCCGGCGCCGACGCCCACGGTCTGCCCGTCGCGCGCGTAGACAATCGCGTTCGACTTCACGTGCTTGCACACTTTCCAGGCGAACAGCAGGGCGCGCTTTTCTGCGGGGGTGGGGGCACGCCTGGTGACGACTTTCAAATCGGCCTCGGCGAGTTGCTGGACATCGGCATCCTGCGCCAGCATACCTCCGGAAACGTTCTTGAGCACCCACTTCTGTTCAGCGGGCACAACCTCCACCAGGCGGAGATTCTTCTTGGCGGCGAACTTGGCCCGGGCCTCATCGTCGAAGCCGGGGGCCGCGATGACTTCCAGAAACAGCTTCGCCATTTCCTCCGCGGCCGGGCCGTCGATCCGGCGGTTGACGCCGATCACCCCGCCGAATGCGGAGACGGGGTCGCATTCCAGGGCGCGCTTGTAAGCTTCGAGCAAGTTCTTCCCGGTGGCCGTGCCGCAGGGGTTGGTGTGCTTGATGATGGCGACCACGGGCTCTTCGAATTCCTGCGCCAGGTCCCAGGCCGCCTGCAAATCGACGATGTTGTTGTAGGAGAGTTCCTTGCCCTGCAGCTGCCGTCCGTTGGCTACGCCCTTGCCCGAGCCGTCGGAGTACATGGCGGCGCGCTGGTGAGGATTCTCGCCGTAACGCAGGTCCATGACTTTGTGGAACGACATGCGCAAGGTCGCAGGGAAGCCCTCGGCGGGGTGGAGTTGGAAATGGCCGTTGGAACTGACCCGTTCCAGGGTGGAAGCGATCGCCGAATCGTAGGCGGCGGTTGTCGCAAAGGCTTTCTGCGCCAGCCGCCACTTGGTGGCGGGGGAGAGTTCGCCGCCGGAGCGGGCCAGTTCTTCGGCGATGGCGGGGTAGTCGCCGGGCGAGGTCACGACCGCGACGTCGTGAAAATTCTTGGCCGCCGAGCGGATCATCGAAGGCCCGCCGATATCGATGTTCTCGATCAGTTCTTCCAGTTGCACTTCCGGCTTCGCGGCCGTCTTCTCGAAGGCATAGAGGTTGACCACGACCATGTCGATGGGCGGGATGCCGTGCTCGGCAACGGCCGCGCGGTGCCCGCTATCGCCGCGGCGGTGAAGGATGCCGCCATGAACCTTCGGGTGGAGGGTCTTCACGCGACCGTCCAGCATCTCGGGGAACCCGGTGAGTTCTGAGATGTCTTTGACCTTGACCCCGGATTCACGCAGCAGTTTGGCGGTGCCGCCGGTCGAGACCAGTTCCACGCCCAGGCCCTCAAGCCTGCGGGCAAACTCCACCAGACCGGTTTTGTCCGTCACACTCAGAATGGCACGCTGAATCCTGCCCATGAAACGCCTCGCTGTAGGAGGAAATGATTGCCGCGGAAGGGCGACGGGAAATGATACATCAGTCGCTGGTCTTCGGTGGTCGGCGGGGTGGCGGGCCAGCAGCAGCGTCGCATCATCCGTGGTTCGTCGTTGGTCGTTGGTCGTTGGCCAACCCAGACCGACCCCGGTTGATTTTGAAAGGGAGATGGCCTACGGACACGCCAGGCCGAGGCCAATCCCGCCTGTCTTGCTCGGCTTTTGCGGACAACCGACGACCAGCGGCCGGTTTTCAGGTCTTTGCCTTGGCCTTCAGCTTCACCTGGCCGTCGTGCAGTTCGACCGAGTACTGCACCACTTTGCAGCCGTATTGTTTGCGGATCTGATCGGTCTTTTTGCGGACGAAGGTGGAGAAGGATTCCAGGTTTCCTGAGACCTCTTCCCCGGACTTCTTCTTGGCGGCGACCAGAGCATTGTAGAGACGCTCCACGTCTTCCTTGGGCGCTTTGTCAGTGTAGTCGAGGGTAAACGCGCGGGGCTCGGCGGAGTGACCGACTCCGTAGGCGTGGTGATGTTTGGGGGCATGTTCTTCGACCCGCACACCCTGCACCGAGAGCAGCGCGTCCTGGGGTCGGCGGTACCCCTCTTCGCGAATGCGCATTTTCTTACGCCACAAATCGCTGTAAATGGCATAGCGCTGGGCCATTTCGTTATAGCGGAAGCGTTGCGAGAAACTCAGGCGCCCGCCATCGGAGTACTTGCGGATGAGGGCGACCGCCTTCCATTCCAGGTCGGCGGGAGGACGTTTGCTGGGATTGTTGAAGTACACCTCGTACTCGATCTTCAGACGGCGAAGCAGCGAGTCCAGGTGCGTGAGTTCCTCGTCAATGGTCAATGGACGCGCCTCCGCTCACCACAGTGTAGGGAGAGGCAGCGTCTCCTGGCAGATGCCCGGCGGACACGAAGGGCGGAGTACGAAAGTAATCGGGCCAGCAGCTACCGGTGTTGCGCTGCCAGCCGGGTGCCGCTCGGGAGCCTGGGAATCCGGAGTGTTCCGGAGCAGTGCGGGTGGCTAGAAATGGCCAAGGACTGCGGCGGGGTCAGAGCCGACAGCTATCTTGCCGCGCTGGAGGCCATCTTTTTTACCATCGCGAGCACCAGCTTGCGGTCGCTGTCGTTCAGGCTGGTGGAGTAGCGGCGAATCTGGCTGAGGAAGCGGACTTCATCCTCGGAGAGCTGAGGCAGGCCCTTGGAGCCATTGCTGTGATGCGATTCGGAGAAGAATTGAGACAGGGGCAACTCCATCGCCCCGGCGATCTTGGTCAGCGTGTCGAGGGAGGGGATGGTGTGGCCGTTCTCGACGCGCGAGAGGTAGCAGCGCAGCAGCCCCGTGCGCTTCTCGATATCGCCCTGCGACATGCCTTTTTGAAGGCGGTAGTTGCGGATGGTTTCGCCGATGTTCATAAGCCAACAGGCAACGCTCAGGGCCGATGGAGTTGGACTGCATAGTAACCAGAGTAGTACCGTCTGGCAAGTGGAAATTGCTGGCAATCGAAACCCCTGCCACGCAAGGCGGTTGCGGAAGCGGCGCGGCAGCCCCCTTCCGCCAAATTGCGGTGTTGGAGTTACAATCGTGGGGCGAATCGCGTGACGGCGGTCTTCTCAGCCGGTACGACGCTGCGGGAGATGTCATGGCTGACCGGGCAAGTGCTCTTCCCAATCCGAACGAAAAACTGGTGAAGGTCTTTGACAGCGAGCAGGAAAGCGAGGCCCTTGTAGTCAAAGGGCTGCTGGACTCCGCGGGCATCGATTCCGACATGACTTCGGTGGATGCCGTGCAGGACATGTTTCCCGGCGTGGGCGGCACCGTCATCCTGGTGCGGGAAGAAGACGCCGATGCGGCCCGCCGGCTGATTGATGAATACCGCCAGTCCCCCGACGCTGACGAGACCCAGGAGATCGACATCAGCGAAGACTCGCCAACTGCGGGCTGACCGATTTTCCATCCAGATAAAAGCTGACCGCTCCGTTGCAGTCCGTGCGGTAGGTTGCCGTACCATGCGCCTGCAGCTGGCGTAGGGTCTCCCAGCGCGGGTGCCCGAAGCCGTTCCCTTCGCCGACCGAGATCACCGCCCAGCGCGGTTGCACCGCCTGGACGAATTCCGGGGTGGTGCTGGTTGCGCTGCCATGGTGGCCGACTTTCAACAGGTCCGCGCGCAGGTCGTGCGTGGCGACCATTCTTTGCTCGACCAGCCGCTCGGCGTCGCCTTCGAGCAGCACGCGAGAGTCGCCGTAGCGGAAACGCATCACCAGCGAGTCATTGTTCCTGGCCTGCGCGGAGGCGCGCCAGTTGGCGGGCGGCGAGAAGACTTCAACCTGCATGCCGCCGAAGGTAAACGTCTCCAGGTCGTGGCGTTCGATGACCTGCACTCCCAGGCTCTTCGCATAGGCCAGCGTTTCCAGCACGGCGGGAGTTTGTGGCAGGGCTCCCACCCATAACTCCCGCGGACGGAAATTGTTCAGGATGGCGTGGACTCCACCGATGTGATCGGAATGCGCGTGGGTGATCGCCAGCACATCCAGGCGCGAGATGCGGCGCTCCCACAGGTAGGGGGAGACCACGTTTTCCCCGTAATCGAATTCGGAACGCTGCCCGCCGGCGGGTCCTCCGGCGTCGACCAGCAGTGTCTTGCCTTCGGGAGAGACCAGCAACAGGGAGTCCCCCTGGCCCACGTCGATGGCGGTCATCTCGAGCGTGCCCGGGCGGATTCGGGGTCGCGGAACCCTGGCGCTGACCCAGAATCCAGCGGCAGCAAGCAGCACAACTCCGGCGATGGCCAGTGCGCGACGACGCCAGGCAAGCAGCATGGCCGCCGCGAGCGCGCCGCCGGCGAAAGCCATCGAGCCGACGTCGGGTATCGCGACCCGGTGATCGGCAATACGCATCCCGCCCAGCCAATGTACCGTCCCGGCGATGCCATGCAGGGCGAAGGCGGCAATCAGAGCGGGGAGTTTTGCCAGCGGAAGCCACACATAGCTGAGCGCCACGGCGAGCGCAGCGCTCGGCATGAGCAGGCCGGTCAGCGGAACCGCCAGAGCGTTTGCGGGAATTCCCATCACAGTGGCGCGGTGGAAGTAGCAGGCCATTGGCAAAGCCAGGCCGACCTGCATGAGGGCCGAAACGGTGAGCACTTCAAAGGTCGCCAGCAGCACGTGGGCGCCTCCGGCCACGGCCACAAGCGAAGCGCGCGCGCCGAACAGCGGCCTGAGGCGCCCGGCGATCAGGCGCAAGTCCAGCCGCATCTGCGCGACCCGCGGCGGCAGGGTCTGATCGTACCCCTCCGACTTCAGCAAGCGCAGCCCCTTGAGGTAGGGTTGCGACGTTCTCTCCAGAAGCGGCGCTGCGATCGCCGCGATGATGAAAACCGCGAGAAAGGTGAGTTGAAAGCTCGGGCCAAGAAGAGCTTTGGGGTCTGCCACCATGACCCCCAGGGCGGCGGCTCCCAGCGCATTCAGCATGGAGCGCTCGCGGTACAAGAGTCGCATCCCTAAGTAGATCGCCAGCATCAGGACCGCGCGCCACACCGGCGGGCCGACGTCGGTGACCAGGGCGTAGCCCGCGCTCAAGGCCACAGTGAGCAGCGTGGCGAATTCGTTGCCCAGGCGCAGCCAGCGCATTGTCCAGAAGATGACCAGCGCGAGGATGCTCACGTTCATCCCTGACACCACCAGAATGTGGTACGTGCCCGAACGCTGGAAGTCCGTTTTCGTGTCGGGAGTGAGGAAGGCGCTCTCCCCGATGACCGCGGCGTCCATGAGCGCTGCGTCTTCGGGCTGCCAGAGCTGATGGATCTTTGCCACGATGCTGCGATGGATGCGCTGGCGCACTTGTTCCAGCCGGCTGCCAGTAAACCCGGGGAGCACCTCGATGGCGGAGTTCTTCGCTGAGCCCAGCAGGGTGATGCCACGGTCGGCCAGGTAACCGCGATAGTCAAACGCCCCGGGGTTGCGGAAGTTCCGCGGGTGACGCAGCCTGGCCGTGAGCCGCAGGCGCTCGCCGTAGCGGTACGCGCGCATGGGCATGGGCGCGCCGCTGACATCGTATTCCTGCTCGGATTCGCGGGTGTAAGCAGTTAGCCGGGCTCCCGCGTGCAGCGACTTCATCGTCCCGGCTTGCGCGACTTCCTCGGTCTCAAGCTCCAGGACCTGCCGCGAGCCGCCGACGGAAGCTTCGCGAACCTCGCCTTCTTTGGTGACGTGCGCGAGGACAGTAACTGGCTCGGAGCCAAACGATGCCGTGGCGGCGCCGGTCCCCCGCGCGACGCGCAACTGGATGGCGAGCGCCCCCACAAAAAACATCGCGCCCAGGGCCAGCGGGAAGGCCAGCCCGCGGCGGCGGGGCGCGAAGTACGCACCGGCGCCGGCGAAGGCAACTGTGGCCACCACCCACCACGACGGCGGTCGCCAGGCGCAACTTCCAACGACAACGCCGGCCGCGTAGGCCAAGGCGGCCCACAGAAGAGGCTGGCGCGGCACTTTCAGCGGCACGGGAGACACGTGCGGGATGGATCGTGCGGACGACACGGCTTGCGCTGGGAACGGAGGCTAGCGGACCAGATGGGCTACGGTCTCAATGTGGTAGGTCTGCGGGAACAGATCGACCAGGTGCAGCTTCTCCAGGCGGTATCCGGCGGCAGTCAACACCGCCAGGTCGCGCGCCAGAGTCGCCGGATCGCAGGACACGTACGTCAAGCGCGCGGCCGCCAGGGTTCCCAGACTGCGCGCGACGCGCTCGCCCAGGCCGGCGCGTGGCGGATCGACGACCACAAACTCCGGCCGGAATCGTTCAGCCCGGGAGGCCAGGTACTCCTCCACTGTGGCGCGTCTTGCCTTGCCGTTCGGAGGGCAATTGTATTGGAGGTCATTCACCGAACTCTGTGACGACTCAACCGCCTCGATGTGATCGAAGGATGCGCCCAGGGCCGCGCTGAAAAGTCCAACCCCTGCATACAGATCGAGAGCAGTTTTGCCCGACCGACCGCCACAGACGAGGGCGACCAGTTCGTCGATCAGGAAACGGTTGACCTGGAAAAAAGATCCTCCGCTGACCCGCAAGCGTCCGGCGGCGGTCTGATAGGAAAACTGTTCCGAGCCGAGACGCCATTCGACGGTGACCCCGGCGGCTGCCGGCGAGCCCCTGACGGTTGCCGAGGCCAATCCATCGACGCTCGTGACCTCGGGCAGTTCTTCGCGCAGCCGCGCGGCAAAACTCTTGCCAGCGCGTTCGCGTTCCGGGGCTGACCCTCGTGGATCGCTGTAGAACTCCACCATGAGTTGTGAATCGTCATGATTCGCAAACAGTTCGATTTCCCGCAATTGCTCCGGGACTTGCCCGGCTCGGCCCAGGCGCCACACAGTTTCGATCGCGCGATTGATCAGGGGCGAGCTGATGGGGCAGGACTCGACGGGCAGAAGCTCATGGGATGATCGCTTCCGGTATCCCAGGGCAAATGACCAGGACTGCGCGCGCACCTGCAATCGCGCACGGTTGCGATAGCTCCAGGGCGAGGCGGAATGGACCGGGATCTCCGAGGCCAGAGGGAGCTTCCCCAGGCGCTGCAGGTTTTCGCGGAGGATCGCGGCCTTGCTCTGCAGTTGGAATCCGTATCCCGTGTGCTGGTAGTGACAGCCGCCGCACTGCTGAAAGTATCCGCACCGCGGCACGATGCGTTCGGGCGAGGGGGCGAGGATCTTCGCAATTGCCGCCCGCGCGAACCCGGGCTTTTCCTGTTCGACGGCGACCGATACTGTTTCGCCGGGCAGCGTGAAGGGAATGAAGACGGCCTTGCGGCGTCCCTGCTCGTCGGCGGGCAGGCGCGCCAGTCCGTCGCCCCCGTAGATCAACTTTTCCACGCTGAGTTCCAAGTGTCGATTCTATGCCATGACGAACCGGCAAATCCGCTTCCCCGGGCAGGTGACCCGGCTTTACAATCAGCTGAGACCTGCCTGATTTCCCGGTCGACGGGGTTTGCGCTCCAGGCCGAAACTACAGTTGCTTCAGGGATCCGTCATTGAAACTCTCGGTAGTCATGCCTATCTATAACGAGCGCGCGACGTTGCGGCGCGTCGTCGGGAACGTCCTTGCGCTCCACGTTCCCTTCGAAATTGAGTTGCTCTGTGTGGATGACGGATCGACCGACTCTTCGCGCGACATTCTCGCGGAACTCGAACGCGAGTATGCGCCCACCTTGCGAGTGCTGCTGCAACCGCGAAACATGGGGAAAGGCGCGGCGCTGCGCCGGGGGATCCAGGAAGCCACGGGCGACTTCGTCATCATCCAGGATGCCGACCTGGAATACGATCCCTGCGAATACCCGGCGCTGCTCGAGCCCCTGATTCAGGGGAAAGCCGACGTGGTCTACGGGTCCCGCTTCATGGGGGGAGGCCCGCACCGGGTTCTCTATTTCTGGCACTCCGTCGGGAACCGGCTGCTCACGCTGTTCTCGAATGCGCTCACCGACCTGAACCTCACCGACATGGAGACGTGTTACAAGGTCTTCCGGCGCGATGTGATCCAGTCCATTCCGCTCGAAGAGGACCGCTTCGGCTTTGAGCCGGAGGTTACCGTGAAAATCGCCAAACGGCGCCTGCGCGTGTACGAGGTGGGGATCAGCTACTTCGGCCGGACGTACGAAGAGGGCAAGAAAATAGGCTGGAAAGACGGGGTCCGCGCGGTGTGGTGCTTGCTGAAGTACTCGATCAGGGAACCGCGCGCAGCCAGCTCGGGGGCCACACTCGCCGCGGAACAACCCAGCTCTAAGGCTGCGAGGTAGCTGGGTACGATTCGCGGGGAGGCGCACTGCCCACGTGCGGGAAACTGCGGCCATCGACGCGCAGAACCCGCCAACGCTTTCCGTCTTTCACTTCGCTCCACACTTCTTGCACAGGAGCTTGCAAGTTCGCCGCTTTCTTCCTGCCCGACACGTCCGCTTTTTCCGGCAATGCCTCAACCACAAAATCGATGCTGTAACGTTGCAGGAACTGCGGCGTGATCACCTCGGGCAGTTCGAAATCAGCGATCACCTGGTTACTAAGCCTCTCGCCCGCGAGATAGAAGTTCGCCTCTTCGATGCCGGTATTGTTCACAACGCGGGCCCTCGCCGAAAGATCATCTATAAAATGCGGATAGGAATAGGCGTCGCACCGCCTCCATGTGTGAGCTCGTGCCCTGCCCGCCAGTTCGTGCAACGGGACGAACATTGAGATCGCACATGTAACCGCTACGCAGCCCACGAGCAATGCTCGAAAACCGCGCGCCGCAAATCGGTCTAGCGCGCCCAGCATCGGCGCCGACAACGCGCACGCGATAACCCATAACGGGAGTCCGAAGCGCGGCATCCGCTGCAGCGCCAGCCACCAAACAGCCAGCATTGCCAGCCATGCGACCAAAAGCGCCTGGGTCGTGGCGCCGCTGCGCTCGAATCGTGCTATCGCCACCAGCAAGCCGAGCGGAACAAACGCGGCGAAGGCCGCCCCCAACCCACTGCCTTCAGTGTAAGGAACCAGCTGTTCTCCCGGATTGCGGTGCCATTCGGTCCACGGGTAGATCGCCCACTCCGCCCGCCGCCGCACGAACTTGTCGCTAAACTCGTTCGGCGTGATCTGAGTGGGTGGGTATCCCTCTAAGATCACATGCTTTCCCACCTTCACCTGCAGCGGAAAGACCGGATTCCCGGTCGCGTGAAACGAGCGTCCAAACCAGAAGAGGCTCGGGATCAGCATGCCTGCGACGATGACGGCCCAAGCTTTCGCCAATGCCACCCACCGCCCCACCGACTCGCGCAACAAGACCAGCGCCGCTACAGCGCCATACAGCAACGCATCTACATAGAACACCGGCTTGGTCCCTATGCTAATTCCGGAGGCCAACGCGGAAAGATTTACCAGAGCCATCGACCAGCCGGGGCCGGGCCGCGCATTTTCTCCTGGGCCGCTCTCCTCAACCTCACCGCGATTCAAGAACAGCGCCACTGCAGCCAGCAGAAATGCAGACCCGAACAAATCGACGTAGCCCGAAAAGGCCTGGAACTCGACGATTGGCAGGCTCAGAGCGATGACAGCCGCCGCACTGGCCGCAATCTTGTTTCCTCCCGCAATCCGATCTGCGATTAAGTACGTCGCCAGCGCCAGCACGACTGCCGCAAACAGGTTGACCACCGGCATCAGCGACTGCCGCCCGGTGTTGAGCATGAGCATCATCCCGATCTCCGCGTTTCCCGGGAGTGCGTACTGCCATCCTCTTGATGCGGGGATCCGTAGCGATCCCGTTTGCAGCCAGCGCAACGCAACCGGAAAGTGATAGGCGAGGGCATCCCAACCCGTCGGATACGAAGCCAGCAGCCTGACGGCAAAAACCAGGTAAGAGCCGGCGAGGATAGCGCCGCAGATCCAGAGATAACGTGGAAGGCTATGCAGATTGTTCTGGCTCGCTTGCTCAGTTTTCAGATCGGCCGGCTGCCCTCGTGTTGCCCTCCACGCGATCGTCAACAACAAGATCAGTACCTGTGCCACAACCAGTGGCCACAGCCGAACCGCTGGCACTAATCCTGCGATCTGCAATGCCGCCATCGCCTGCACCGGCGTGAGCACCAGCACAGCCCATGACACGGCCCACGCCAGCAGCCACAGCGCGCCGCTCCTACGCAGTCGTAAACGCCACTGCCATGCCGAGGCACAGGCGGCGGAAAACAAAAAGTAAAGAATGGCGGCCATCAAGTCCGGCGCCCCCTGTCAGCGCAAGCAAATCCAGACAGGAATCAGTGAACAACCTTTGAGAGTATCTGCCCCACTGCCCGCAGTAGATTGCGTAAAGCGAAGCTGTGTACAAGCCACACTACCCAGCTGGCCGTAGCCAGCACCAGCAGGATGCGCGCCCGTCGACGCTCTCGTGGACCTTCGATACCTGGCTTGGATGCCAACGGATCCGTTTGCAAGGACATTGCGATCCAAGTGTAGCGCGCCAACCCCTGACTCCGAAAAACGCGGCCGAACCTAACGCGGTGTACACGCTGACCCCGCTCTAGGCGATGCGCGGCTAATCTCCATGTTCTGCGGCCAGGCGGTGTGATAGCTTCCTCAAGGCTGCGGACCGGACTTCTCATGGCTCTCTCGTTCCCCACAACTTTGGCGCGCTGGCTCACGCGTCGAAGACTCTTGGCGCAGGGCTGGGTGCTGCTGGCGTGCCTGTGGCTGGGAGCGATTGTCGATTTCTCAACCCCAGGCGTGATGGACCGCGCCGGGAACGTGAAGTTCCAGGACTTCGTGCAGTTTTATGTGGGTGGCACGCTGGCGGGCTCGGGCCAGATCGCGTTGCTCTACGACTGGCACACGGCGCTGGAGAGGATGCATCAGATCGCGCCGCAGTGGAGGTTCGGCTTGCCCATGGTGTACGGGCCGCAGGTGGTAGCGCTGTTCATTCCATTCAGCCGCTTGTCGTTTCTGACGGCTGCCGGCATCTGGGTTGCGATCAGCGCAGGCGTGTACCTCGCCTGTTGCTATGCGTTGTGCAGGGCCTGCCCGGCGTTGTCTGGGCAGTCTTCCTTATTCTGGCTGCTGGCGCTGGCGTATCCCGCATGCTTCCATTTCGTCATTCGCGGCCAAATCTCAGCGCTCATTCTCTGCTGTTTCACGCTGGCATATTTCGCCTTCCGCGAAGGCCGTTCATTCCTGGCCGGCCTCGCGCTCGGGACGCTTGCCTTCAAGCCGCAGTTTCTGATCGCCCTCCCGGTTGTGTTTCTGCTGGCGCGCGCCTGGAAGCCTCTGGCGGGAGCGATCGCCGGCGTAATTGGGCAGCTCGGCCTGACCTGGATGTGGTGCGGCAGCAGCGTCATGCGGCAATACGCCCAAACACTGGCGAACCTGCCGCGGCTGGTGGCGGCCACCGAGACCACCGAGGCCCACGCGCAGATGCACTCGCTGCGGTCGTTTTTCAGCCTGCTGCTTCCCTGGCCGCAAGCCGCGATTGGATTGAGCATCATCAGTTCGGCAGCAGTCATCGTGCTGGCGGTCCGCGCCTGGAGGTCTGATGCGCCGCTGGCGGTGCGCTTTTCGGCGCTGGAGGTGGCGGCTGTTTTGGTGAATCCCCACCTGTTTGTCTATGACCTGCTGGCGTTGGCCCCGATGCTGATCCTGCTGGCGGACTGGGTATTGGCAGAAGCGGCCCGCGCGGAGGCGGCGCCGCGGGATGCTCTGATTTGCGGCCTCTACGGCACGTACCTGCTCCCGCTGTTCGGACCGCTCACGATGATCACACACCTCCAGCTGTCGGTCGTCGCGTTGGTCTGGCTACAGTGGGAACTGTGGCGCGGGTGGTCAACCCAGTCGCAGAGGCCATCACATATAGAACAGGCTCAGGCGCGGTAGGCCGTATTTTTCCAGCAGCCGCTTGTGCATGTATTGCTTCAGCAGCTGATCGATCTGGGGGCCGGGCATTCTGCTGCGATAGGGGGCCAGTTCCCGCTCGGCTTGCGCGCGCGCGGTGACCAGATCGGTGTCGGGAGTTGCGGCCAGCAGCGCGGCCAGGAGTTTCTCCTCCAGTACTGTGAGGCGGCGCTCCAGGTCTTCTATGCGGATCGCCTTTGTCGTAGCCAGGTCGTTCGCGAGTCCGCGCAAGGCCGCGGCCGTCTCGCGGGCCAGCGCGCCCGGAGAAACACCCCCTGCCGCGGGCAGCTTGGCCTGTTCGAGGTGGCCGGCGTTCTTGCGCAGGAAGGCTGCGATCGCTTCCGGCTCGAAGCCGCTGGGCTTCTCCGCGGTGACACCAGCGCCAGCAGCTGTGCCCACGGCGGCTTCCTTCATAGCTTCGGCGGCGGTGAGCACTTCCTGCGAGCAATAAGCCAGGCTGTTGACCTTCTTCGACTTTGACGGACGCTGGTCGTAACGGTCAAATGCCGCGTCGATGCCCCGCAATACGGCCTCCAGCGGGATGCCCGCATTCTTCCAAGTTTCGATCAGCGCCCAGTCGAGCGTCGAGAGCAGGAGCAGGCCGCCGCGCCGCCGTTGAAAGTGCTCCTCGATTTCCGTGAAGTAGTTGAAGTAGTTATCCACGCGGACTCAGCGGGGGGAATTGCGCGCCTTACTGCCGGCGGCTGCCTTGGTTGTGCCGGCCGTTCTGCCCTGAGCTTCGGCCGGCCTCCCCGCACCCTGTTCGCGGCGGCCCGGGAGGTTGCGTTCCCAGATGATGCGCAGGCCCTCAAGCGTCAGATAGTCGTCGATGGTCTTAATATAGCGCGAGGCCGTGCCGATCATCGGTGCCAGCCCCCCGGTGGCAACGATCCTGCAGTCGGGTCCCATCTCTCTGAGGAGTTCTTCGAGGATGCCGTCAACCAGTCCGAGATAGCCGTAGTACAAGCCGGACTGCAAGCTGCCCACGGTCGTCGTGCCGATCACTCGCGACGGTTTGCGGATGTCGACCCGCGGCAGGCGCGCGGTCCTCTGAAACAGGGCGTCGGCCGAAATCCCGATTCCGGGACAGATCACTCCGCCGAGATATTCGCCCTTGACCGAGACGCAATCGAAGGTGGTCGCGGTGCCGAAATCCACCACGACGCAGGGGCCGCCGTACTTTTCGAACGCCGCCACCCCGTTGACGATGCGGTCCGCCCCTACCTCCGCGGGATTCTCGTATTGCACCGGCATCCCGGTCTTGACGCCTGGTTCGATGAACAGGGCCTTCAGTTTGAAATAGCGCTCGCACACCTGGCGAAGGGTGGAATCCAGCGGCGGCACGACGGAAGAGATGACGATCCCGTGAATGCCCGCAACATCGAGGTTGTCCATGGCGAACAGCCCGCGGAACAGCACGCCGTACTCGTCCACGGTGTGACTGAGCACGGTGGCCACCCGCCAGTGAGCTACCAGCCGTTGATAACGCGCGGGCTCGGTGGCCGCTTCGCCAGGATGGATCTTGGCCACGCGGGCGAAGACGCCCAGCACCGTATTCGTATTGCCGACATCGATGACAAGCAGCATAGTTGACGTAGACCCGGACGCCCTGGTCTGGCGGCCGGTCGAAGCCTGGCAAGGTCGAGGCAGCTACTTGGCCCGAACCGTTCCGCTTAACACGGTGCGCACGCCATGCAGGGTGCGCACCTGCAGAAATCCGCGCGCGTCCAGCCCCTCGGTCACGCCCTGGAAGCCGCCATTTTCCTCGATGCGCACTTCGCGGCCACGCGCGTACGAAGAATTCTCGCTGAAGCGCTGCAACACTGAGGCGGGCGCGCCCGGCTTGCCCAGAAGGTCTCGATATTCGCGGTCGAGCGATTTTAACAAAGCGGCTGCCAGCTCCACCCGCGACCATTCGCGCCCGGAAGCGAGGCGCAACGACGTCGCTGCGCCCGCCAGATCGTCCGGGAACCTCGTCTGGTTTACGTTGATGCCGATGCCCACCACGATGTGCCGCACGCGCGTGGCCTCGGCATTCATCTCGGTCAGAATTCCGCAGAATTTCTTGTCTCCGAGCAGAACGTCGTTGGGCCACTTGAGGTCGGGATGGAGCCGGGGATCGACCTCGCGCACCGCGGAGTGGACCGCAAGGCCCGTCGCCAGCGAGAGTACCAGCGCCTCGGAAGGCGGCAAGTTCGGGCGCAGCACCAGCGAGCAATAGATGCCTGCCGAGCGCGCCGAGTGCCACTGATTTGCGCCCCGACCCCGCCCGGCCGTTTGTTCCTCCGCCAGAAACACGCAGCCCTCGGGCGCGCCGGCGGCCGCGGCCTCCATGGCGGCCGCATTGGTGGAGCCGATCTTGTAGTAGTGATGGATCTCCTTGACGAGGGTGCCCTTCAGCAGGGGCGCGAGCACGTCAGGCAGAAGCAGGTCGGGCACTTTGCGAAGCTGGTAGCCGGTGGCGGGGTGGCCTTCCACGTCGACGCCCAGCGAACGCAGCTGTTGGATGAGCCGCCACACTTCGGAGCGGCTGACGCCGATCTCGTCGGCGATTTTCGTGCCACTGACTACGACGGTGGCATGGTCGCTCAGGAGGCGGATAATCCGGCCGAGGCGGATATCGGTTTTCTGTGAGGCGCCGGCCCGGAGGCGAGGCAGCCGAGTTGGGACGGTTTGCGCGATGCGGGGATTATAAGGCCAGTCACCGGCCGTCAGTCGTCAGTCGTTAGTCGTTGGCAAAATCCTTCTGAGTTCCAGTTCTTCCGCGAGCCGTCTCAAACTGGCTAGCCGAGAATCGAGCGCCGAACTCGGGGGAACCGAGAAGCTGAGACGCCGCAGGCTCTCTGTAACGACCAACGACCAGCGACGGGCGACTATTCCGGCACCACCCGCAGGCTCATGTCGACCGCCGGGGCCGAAGACGTCAGCGCCCCCACGGAGATGAAGTCCACTCCGGTTTCGGCGTAAGCGCGCACATTGTCCAGCGTGATCCCTCCGGCGCATTCCAGGGGGATCCGCTTCTCGCGTCGGGAACAGGACTCGACCGCCTTGCGGACGTCTTCGACCGTCATGCCAGCCAGCAGGAGGGCTTCGCTGCCGTGCGCGAGCGCCTGCTCCATCTCGGCCAGCGAGCGCACCTCGATTTCGATGGGTTGCGAGCCGCGCCGGTTGTGGTGCGCGCGCTCCAGTGCCTGCCCGATTCCGCCCGCCAGCGCGATGTGATTGTGCTTGATCAGCACCCCGTCAGAGAGATCCAGCCGGTGGTTTTGGCCCCCGCCGCAGCGCACCGCATATTTGTCGAGCAGACGCAGTCCGGGCATGGTCTTTCGCGTGTCGAGGATGCGGGCCCTGGTGCCGCTGACCGCCTCGACGAATTTGCGGGTGAGTGTGGCCACGCCGCTCATGCGTTGCAGAAAATTCAGGATCACACGCTCGCAGGAAAGGACCACGCGCGCGTTGTGCCGGATCACCGCCACTGACTGTCCCTTGTGCAGGCGGACGCCGTCGAAAATCTCGGGGTGGCTGATCACCTCATAGTGCGACATCACCGCCCCGTCGAGGGCGGCAAACACGTCCAGGATGGCGGGAATGATCCCGACGCCGGCCAGGATGCAGTCCTGCCTGGCAATCACTGTGCCCGCGGCCTTCTGGCCGGGGTCGACGCAGGCGTAGCTGGTCGCATCGCGCGTGGCCCGGTCTTCGAGCAGCGCGTTTTCCAGGATGGCGGTAATACGGCGGCTGTTCCAGTCCATAACTCGAGTTGCCAGTGGCCAGTAGTCAGTTGCCAGTTGCCGGTGGCTACCGGCTACCAGCCGCAAGCGGCTTCACAGGCACCCCAGTTCTTTCATTTTGCTTTGCGTCTTTTCCCGCAAGGTTTCGCTCTCTTGCTTGTGTTTGCGCCGCCCTTCCACCACCGGCGCGGGCGCTTTTGCCGTGAAACCAGGATCGCTTAGCTGCCGCTCTGCGTTGGCAATGTCTTTCTCCAGCTTCTCTAGTTGCTTTTTCAGACGGGCACATTCCGCGGCCCGGTCGATCGTCTGCTCGTAAACGAGGTGCACATCGAAGCGGGCCGTGTGCCGCGCCCCCGGCAGCTTGGCGAGCGAGGACTCGACGAAGGCAATCGACTCGACGCTGGCCTGCCGGTCGTTCTGGATGGCTCCTGTATTTTGCTCGATCAGGGCGCGAATTTCAGGCTCGGGCACATAGACCTGGATCGGCGTTTTCACCTTCGGCTCCACCTTCAACTCGACCCGCAGGTTGCGCACGCTGACGATCAGATCCTGCAGCACGGCCATGTGCGTTTCGGCCTTGAGATCAATCTGCTTGGAATCGGCTTGCGGGAACGCGGTCCATGCGATGGATTTTAGCGGCGGCTTGCCGTCGTAGATGGCGTGCCAGATTTCCTCGGTAATGAACGGCATCACCGGATGCAGCAGGCGCAGCGCGGCGTCGAAGAGCACGACCAGGTTGTTGCAGGCAACCTGTGCCGCGCTTTGGTCGGCGCCCTCTGCAAACGCCAGCCGCGGCTTGATCAGTTCGATGTACCAGTCGCAGAACTCGCCCCAGAAGAAATCGTAGATACGGTGGGCGGCCTCGTGGAAGCGGTAGTCCTTCAGAGCTTCCGCGACGTATGCGGCCACGCCGTTGAACCGCGAAAGGATCCACCGGTCTTCCAGCGTGACAGCCTTAAATCCTGCCACGCCCAGGTCCCCCGTCTTGGAAACCGCGGGTGCCTTTACATTCGCGATCCGGCCCATGTTCAGGAACATGAAGCGCGCGGCGTTCCAGATCTTGTTGGCGAAGTTGCGATAGCCTTCGGTGCGGCTCGGATTGAAGGCAATGTCGGTCCCCGGCGCCGCCATCGCGGCCAGCGTAAAGCGGGTCGCATCGGTCCCGTACTGCTCGATCACGTGGATCGGATCGAGCACATTGCCCTTGGTCTTCGACATTTTCTGCCGCTCAGCATCGCGTACCAGCGCGTGAATGTAGACTTCGCGGAAGGGCACGCTGTTGCGCAGGGCTTCTTCGTGACCCTCGGGCTTTTCTCCCGGGCGCATGGGTTTTTCGGGCGGCAGCATGAACCAGCAGCCCATCATGATCATGCGCGCGACCCAGAAGAAGAGAATGTCGAAGCCGGTAATCAGCAGCGATGTGGGATAGAACACGTCGAGGTCGCGTGTCGCTTCCGGCCAGCCCAGGGCCGTGAACGGGAGCAGCGCAGAGGAGAACCAAGTGTCGAGCACGTCGGTATCCTGCTCTAGATTCGCGCCGCCGCATTTCGAGCAGCTTGCCGGAGCCTCGCGCGCGACGATCAACCCGCCGCACGCGCAGCGCCATGCCGGAATGCGATGTCCCCACCACAACTGCCGCGATATGCACCAGTCGTGGATGTTGTACATCCAGTTCAGGTAGATCGTCTTGTAGTTGTCGGGTGTGAAGCGGATGTAGCCCTTCTCCACCACTTCGATCGCTCGCTTGGCCAAAGGCTCGATCTTCACGAACCACTGTTCCGAGAGGCGTGGTTCGACCACCGTGCCCGAGCGGTCGCACTTGCCGAGCGCGATGGTGTAGTCCTTGATACCGGCCAGGAAACCTTGCGCCTCCAGGTCCGCGACGATGCGCTTGCGCGCTTCGAACCGATCGAGCCGGGCATAGGGACCGGCATTCTGGTTCATGTGGCCACGCTCGTCCATCACGTCGATCTGCGGCAGGTTGTGCCGCAGTCCGGCCTGAAAGTCGTTGGGATCGTGCGCGGGTGTGACCTTCACCGCACCGGTGCCGAACTCGGGATTCGCCAGTTCATCGAGAATGACGGGGATTTCGCGGTTCATCAGCGGCAGCACGACCTTTTTGCCGTGCAGGTGCGTGTAGCGCTCGTCCTTCGCGTTCACGGCGACGGCGGTGTCGCCCAGCATCGTTTCCGGACGGGTGGTCGCCACCGTGATGAATTCCTTCGAACCCACGACCGGATAGCGGATCTCGTAGAGTTTGCCGGGCACGTCCTCATGCTTGACCTCGAGGTCCGAGATGGCCGTGCCGCAGTCCGGGCACCAGTTCACGATGTACTTGCCGCGATAGATCAGTCCCTGCTCATAGAGGCGGACAAAGACCTCGCGCACGGCCCGCGAGAGGTTCTCATCCATCGTGAAGTACTCGCGGTTCCAATCGACCGACGCCCCCAGGCGCTTCATCTGGTCGAGAATCGCGCCACCGTACTGCTTGCGCCACGCCCAGACACGCTCGATGAAGGCTTCGCGGCCCATATCACGGCGCGATTTGCCTTCGTGCCGGAGCTGCCGCTCGACCATCATCTGGGTGGCGATGCCGGCGTGGTCGGTGCCGGGCAGCCAGAGCGTGAGATCGCCGCGCATGCGGTGCCAGCGGACAATGATGTCCATTTCCGTCTGGTTGAGCATGTGGCCCATGTGCAGCCGCCCGGTCACGTTCGGAGGAGGCAGCAGCAGGCTAAACATGTCGCGCGCCTGGCCTTCGGCGGGAGTGGCCGCGTGGAAGAGCTTCTCGTGCTTCCAGTATTCGGCCCAGCGCGTCTCGATCGCGCCCGGCTCGTAAGCTTTGGGCAGTTCGTGGGGCATGTGTGGTGACAGGCCTGCGCGGGCGCAAAGGGTGGAGCCGCCAGGCTAAAGGTAATCCCTGATAGTAAAGGCCTGAGAAGAATCGGGTCAAACCCTGCGCGGCGAGTTCAGACATCGGAGGCAGCGGTTCCCCGCACCCAGGCAGCCGATGTCCGGTGAACGGAAAGCGGCCCTGGCGTTTTGGGCATTCTTGCGCGGACGCGCATTTTCCCCTTCTAGTCTTTTCCTACTATTGCTGCGGATTTCCCGCATGGCTACAGTGTCCGACACTCTGGTGGGGTGGTCTGACGCGAGGGCAAGGGCGCGCCCGAACTGCCATTTCTGCCGTGGGGACTTCCGCTTCGTTGAGCACTCAGCCATGCACATGCGCACCTCGCTGTTTCTCCTGTGGGTTCTAATCTGGACGGCGGCCACATTCGGCCAAACGAACTATGCGGTGGTGACGGGCACCGTCAGGGACGCGCAATCGCTTCCCATCGCCGGAGCCACGGTCCGCTTCAAAGCGCTCAGCACCGACGCGGTCCGGGTTGTCACCACCAATGACAAGGGCCTGTTCTATGCCCCGGCCCTTCTGCCCGATGACTATGAGTTGACGACCAGTGCTCCGGCTTTCGCTCCCCTCACGCAGTCGCTGCATCTGGAGGTCGGCCAGAAGCTAGCCATCGAAGTCGCACTCAAGATCGGGCCGGTCCAAGAAGGGGTGCAGGTCAACGCCCTGGCGGATGTTCTGCGCACCACGGATGCGAGCGTGGGCGAGGTGGTGGAACCGAAGTCGATTCAGGAGCTGCCGTTGAACGGCCGCATGCTGATTGATCTGGTGCTCACGGTGCCGGGCTCGCACGAGGGATTTGGGGCACAGACCGGAGAAACGAATCCTTTGTATTGGCGGCCGGGGCAGCGCTCGGCGGTGGTGATCGGCGGGGCGCGGCCCAACGCCAACTTCTTCCTGCTCGACGGCGCCACCAACACCGACCCGACATTTAACACGCAGAATCTCAGTCCCGCGCCCGATGCGGTGATGGAATTTCAGGTGGCCACCAGCAGCTACACCGCCGACATGGGCGGGGCCGGCGGTGGGCAAATCAACATCGTCACCCGTTCGGGGACGAACCGGTTTCATGGCACGGTCTACGAATTTCTGCGCAACGGCGCCATGGATGCCAGCTCGTTTGAAGCCATGGGCAACAATCACCTGGTGCAAAACAACTTTGGTGCTTCCTTTGGCGGGCCGTTGCTCGGGAAAGAGCGCAAGACCTTCTTCTTCCTCAACTACGAGGGATTGCGCATGTCCCAGGCCGATGCCCAGATCCTGACCGTGCCCACGCGCGATGAGATCATGGGCGACTTCAGCATGAGCGGGGTGAACATCTACGATCCCACGACCGCGGTGGCCAATCCGAACTACAATCCCGCGTTGCCCACCGGCCCTGCGAACTTTCCCTACACTCGCAGCCAGTTCCCCGGCAATCAGATTCCGAGCGACCGGATCAACTCCAAGCTCCAGGCGTTCCTGCTGCAGTATGTGCCCCAGCCCAACATGGGCATGATGGCTTCGGGAAAGGACTCGAATAACTACCTCGACGTGCGCAACGAGCTCCATTCCCAGAATCAGGGGACGGTGCGCGTGGACCACATTTTTTCAAACCATGACAGCGTCTTCGCGCGCTACTCGCTCGGCTCGGAGCACGGCTTCTCGCCCACCAGCGGCATGACCGCCACCACAGAAAACCTGCCGGGCTTTGGCGCGAACTTCGACAACCTGTCGCAGCAGGCCATCCTCTCCTGGAACCACGTCTTTGCGAGCAACAAGCTCAACACGGCATCGCTGGCAATGTCCCGGCTGTCGATGGACCGGACGTCGCAGAACGACGGCGTGAACGACATCGTGGGCCAGCTCGGCATTCAGGGAATCGGGTTCGGAGGACCGGGGGCGTGGGGCGCGCCGTGGTTTGCCGCGCAAGGCTATACCGGAATCGGGGACACCTTCGCCGCCACGCCCATGCACGCCTGGGACACTACCATCGAATTGCGGGACACCTTTGCCTGGCAGCGCGGACGGCACGCGCTCAAGTTCGGCGGCGATGCGCGCCGCTACATCTGGCCCATGTGGGGCTTCTTCCAGAACCGCGGGTATTATCAGTTCACCACCGGGTACACGACGCAATTCGGCTTCAACGATGGCAGCGGCTCAGGGTTCGCCAGCATGCTGTTGAGTCTGCCGGCGGTGAAACAGCGGCAGGCCGGAATTCCGCAGATGAATCTCCGCAACTGGGGATGGGATGCGTTCGCGGAAGACAGCTGGCAGCTGACGCCGACCACCACGCTCAACCTCGGCGTGCGCTACGAATACACCAGCCCCTTGTATGACCTCGCCAACACCAACACCAATCTGGTCTTCAATGGCGGGGTGCCGTCCGTTTTTATTGGCGGCGAGCTGGGCTATCCGCGCGGGTTGATGTATGCCAACAAACACAACTTCGCGCCGCGCGTGGGCATTGCGAAAAATCTGCCACGTTTCGGGCTGGTGCTACACGCGGCCTACGGGGTGTTCTACACACCCGTGGACCAGAACACCTGGTGCAATCAGCGGCACAACGTGCCTTACGTGTTTCCCGAGACGCAACAGGCCGACAACTTCACTCCGTCGGCGGCGTTGTACACTTCGGGCTTGAACTTCGGCACCCCGGTGCTGGGGACCGGGACGCTGCCGGCGACCACCGTCAGCTTTACGGCGTTCGATCCCCAAGCGCCCGCGCAGTACATCCAGCAGTGGAACACGCAAGTCGAGAAGAGTTTTGGCGCCAATACCACGCTGGCCGCCGGTTATCTGGGGGCTCGTGGGTTTCACTTGCAGCGTTCGCACCTGATCAACAACACGCTGCCGGGCCCCGGACCGCTGGGTCCGCGGCGGCCGTTCAAGACGCTCAGCTTCGTACCCGGAACCACGCTGACTCCCAGCAGCACCGACGCGGTCATACAGAGCCAGACGTTCCCGGTGAGCACCATCAATCTGCTGGAAGACACGGCGCAGAGCTGGTACGACGCCGGCTACGTGAACCTGCGCCGCAGGTACTCCCGCGGACTGAGCGTGCTGGCGAACTACACGTTCTCCAAGAACTTGACCAACGCGCCCGATTTCCGCTCGCCCATGGACGAGGCCGCGATTCCCCAGGACAACCGCAATCTGGCGGCGGAAAAAGGGCCGGGGTGCGACGTCCGGCACCGCCTGGCGCTGAGCAGCGTGTACGACATCCCGGCGCTCCGGCGCGCGGAGTGGACGCGGCTGCTGACGCAGAACTGGCACTTCGCCACGGTATTGCAGATTCAATCGGGCATGCCCTTCACGATTTCGGTGTTTGGCGATACGGCAAACTCCGGAACGGTCCTCGGCGAGAATCCAATTCGCGCCAACTACACGGGACAGCCGATCTTCGGTCCAGGGACGCGCACGGCGGCCAAGTGGTTCAATCCGGCGGCATTCGCCACGCCCCCGGCTTTTACCTACGGCGATGTGGGGCGAAACTCGGTGTATGGTCCGCCGCTGCGCACCCTCGACATTGCGCTGTCACGGACCTTCAAGCTAGCAGAGAGCGCAAGCTTCCAGTTGCGGGGAGAGGCTTTTAATGCGCTCAACACGGTGAATCTAGGCACGCCGAATCGTTTTGTGAACACGCCCCAGTTCGGCACCATCACGATGCCAATGACACCCGGCCGCGAGATTCAGGTCAGTGCCCGGCTGTCGTTCTGATTCCATTGCTGCCGGTTCGTGTGCCCAAGGGTTCGCGTGGCTGAGCGCAGCCCCGGGAAACTACCGGCTGTACTGGTTCTTCTTCTTGTCTTCGTGGCGCTCGAGGCCGAGCTGAATCAGGCGGTCGATGAGATCGGAATACGCGATGCCGCTGGCTGCCCACAGCTTGGGATACATGCTGATGGAAGTGAAGCCGGGCATGGTATTGATTTCGTTGACGTACAGCTTGCGGGTCTTCGGATCCATGAGGAAATCAACACGGGCCAGGCCTGAGCAGTCGACTGCCTGGAAAGCTCGAATTGCCAGCTGCTGGACGTTCCTGGTCTCCGCCTTGGTCAGCTTGGCGGGAATGACCAGCTCGGAGCCTTCGTCCAGGTACTTGGCCGCATAATCGTAGAACTCTTTCACGGGGACGATTTCACCCGGAACGGAAGCCTGCGGCCGTTCGTTGCCCAGCACGGAGCACTCAATTTCGCGGGCCTTGTGTTTCGCGCCGCCCACGCCCTGTTCGATGACGATCTTGCGGTCGTACTTGGCGGCCTCGTAGATGGCGGGGCCGAGTTCTTTCTGGTTGTGCGCCTTCGAGATGCCGACGGAGGAACCCAGGTTCGCGGGCTTCACGAACACGGGGTACTTCAGCGCGCGGTTGACGACGCTCTCGGTCTTCTTGGGATCGGCGTCCCAGTCGCTGCGCAGGATGGCGACGTGTTTTACGATGGGGAGACCGGCGGAGCGGAACAGCGCCTTCATGATGTCCTTGTCCATGCCCGCGGCCGAGCCCAGCACACCGGCGCCCACGTAGGGAATGTCGGCGAGTTCGAGCAGACCCTGGATGGTGCCGTCTTCGCCGAAGGTGCCATGCAGCACCGGAAAGATGACGTCCACGTTGATGGCACGATCGGAAGCGCGGCGCAGAGAGGAGGCGTCGCTCTGAAACGGGGTGAGCGAGCGGGAGGCGTGGTGCACAGGCTCGGGTGGAACCACCACCGCTTCTCCTCTGGCAAGAACCGCGGCACCCGGGGTGGCTTCAGGATCGCCGGCGCGGAGGTGCCGGGCATGCTCGTCGTCTGTGTGCTGCCCGGTGAGCAGGCGCTCGGCCTCGCCCGCCGTCAACCAGCGGCCGTCTTTGGTGATACCGATGGGCACGACTTCATACTTGTTCTTGTCAATGGCATTCACGACCGAGGCGGCGGAAAGCAGCGAGACCTCGTGCTCCCCGCTGCGCCCACCGAACAGGACACCCACGCGCATTTTTTTCATGACATTTCAGTGTGGGGTTTAGGGCAGCTTCGCGTCAAACATAGAACAATGATCCTTTAGATGCCGGAGGACCGTGAACGAAAGGTAACACGACACGAGCGGATCAGTTTTGGTTTTGCGCCGGCCGCACCAGCACAACCTCGTGCTCGGCCTTGCATTCAGTTTCGGGATTGTAGACGGCGGTGCCTGCCAGCGCGTCCTTGGAGGCTCGGAAGATCAGTGGCGGGCGCCGCACTTTCGCGGGGAGACCGGTGAACTTTACCCTCCCGTCATTGCCAGTGTAGGCCTCAAGGTCGAGCCGCCGAATTCCCGCAAACCCGTACTCGATGTGCACCTTCACATCGGCAGCGACCAAGGGTTTGGAATCTGACGTCGCCGTAAGCGTGACCGAACAGGGACCAGCCCCGCCGTCGATGGACTGCACCGAGCTGTCGGCTTGGCCGGTTGCCGAAGTGCCCGTTTGTGCCATGGCTCGATGCGGGCAGATCGTTTGCGCGGATCCAAGAACAAGAGCGAGCACCAAGACAGAGCGCTTCATGATTTCAACCAAACCTGCGGGCTAGAGAATTTTCTTTCCGAACGCCGACAGCGCCAGTTCCACCGCCAGGTCCGCCGTCTGGTTGTGCTCGTCGATGACGGGGTTCACTTCCACGATTTCCAGGCTGAGCATACGGCCGTGGTCGGCGATGATTTCCATGGCCAGGTGGGCTTCGCGGTAGGTGGCGCCGCCCCAAACGGGTGTTCCCACGCCGGGAGCGTCCTCGGGATCGATCCAGTCCATGTCGAGTGAGACGTGGTAGCCGGCGGTGCCGCGTCCGGCCATGCGCAGGGCTTCTTCCATGACGGAACGCATGCCGCGCTCGTCGATGTCGCGCATGGTGAAGACTTCGACGCCGGCGCGCCGGATATTTTCCTTTTCGTAGGAGTCGACGTCGCGGATTCCCACCAGCACGCAGTTCTCCGGAGCGATCTTGGGGGAGAAGTTGAAGATGTTGCCCAGTTCGGCCGGGCCGAGGCCCATAATGGCGGCCAGCGGCATGCCGTGCACGTTGCCGCTGGGAGAAGTTTCAGGGGTGTTGATGTCGCTGTGGGCATCGATCCAGATCAATCCGATGCGCTGATTGTGCTTGCGGTAGAACTCCGCCACCCCGGCCACCGTGCCCGCCGCGACGGAATGATCTCCGCCGAGAACCAGGGGAACTTTGCCGGCTTCGAGGGTCCTCAGGACCAGTTCCGCGCTCTTGGTGCAGGTGGCCGTAATCTCCTTGAGATACTTCGCGTGGGCGGCGCCTTCCTTCTTCTGTTCCGGAATGGCGACGGCGACATTGCCTCCATCCTCGACGACGTGGCCAATGGCTTCGAGGCGCGCTTCGAGTCCAGCGACGCGGACGGCGGATGGGCCCATGTCGACGCCGCGCCGCGACTGGCCGAGGTCGAGGGGGACTCCGATGACGCGGATCTGCTTGGGGGTGATGGAACTGAAGGACGTGTTGGGAGTTGGCGTCATTTTCGTTGGCTGCTGTCGATGAGTCCGAAGCGTTCTACCGAAGAAATCTACAGATTACAAATTACCCGCTTGCGACATTCCAAACGTCTCTACGGGTAGAGCCGGTACAGCATGCGCGGGAACGGTATGGTTTCACGGACGTGCTCGAGGCCGCAGATCCAGGCCACCGCCCGTTCGATGCCCATGCCGAAACCGGCGTGCGGAACCCCGCCAAACTTGCGCAAGTCGAGATACCACTGAAAGGCCTCTTCCGGCAAGTTGTGCTCGTGAATGCGCTGCCGCAGTAACTCATACGAGGCCATGCGCTGGGAGCCGCCGATGATTTCGCCATAACCCTCGGGGGCGAGCACGTCGACGCAGAGCGCAAGGTCCGGACGTTGCGGGTCGGGCTCCATGTAAAACGCCTTCACCTTGGCCGGGTAGCGGTGAATCATGAGCGGGCGCTCGAACTGCGAGGACAAGTAGGTCTCGTCGGGCGAGCCCAGGTCGCCGCCCCACTCGAATTTATGTTCCAACGCGCCCTGGGCGAAACCTTCCTGCAGGCGTTCGACGGCTTGGTCGTAAGTGATGCGCGGGAAGGGAACATCGATCTTCTCGAGCTTTGCCAGGTCGCGGCCGATGGTCTGCAGATCAGCGCGGCGCCTTTGTAGGCAGCGTTTCACCATGAACGTGATCAGCCCCTCGCCGAGTTCCATGATGTCGTCAAGGGTGGCGTAGGCGACCTCGGGCTCCACCATCCAGAATTCGGTGAGGTGGCGCCGCGTTTTTGATTTCTCGGCGCGGAAGGTTGGACCGAAGGAATACACCTTGCCCAGGGCCATGGCAGTGGCTTCGATGTAGAGCTGGCCGGACTGGGTGAGATAGGCCTGCTCGTCGAAGTAGTCCACGGGAAACAGCGTGGTGGTGCCCTCGCAGGCGGCCGGCGTCAGGATGGGCGGATCGGTCAGGGTGAAGCCGCGGTCATCGAAGAAGTCGCGGGCTGCTTTGATGATCTCGGCGCGGACGCGCAGGATCGCGGCCTGGCGCGGGGAGCGGATCCAGAGGTGGCGGTGCTCCATGAGGAAGTCAACGCCGTGTTCTTTGGGAGTGATGGGGTAAGGATCGGTCTCGGGGACCTTCTGCAGGACCTGGACGTTGGCGACGTCGAGTTCGTAGCCTCCGGGGGCGCGCTTGTCGGCGCGCACCTTGCCCTCGACGATCACGCTGGATTCCTGCGTGAGTCCCTTGAGCGCGTCGAAGGTTTCGGGCGACACGGCGTTCTTGGGCACGACGCCCTGGATCTGGCCGCTGCCGTCGCGGAAGATGGGGAACAGAAGCTTGCCGCTCTCGCGCAGGTTGTAAAGCCAGCCGCGAATGGTGACGGACTGGCCTTCGTGCTTGCCGATCTCGGCGATCGTGGTCACAGGTGCAGACATGAGTTCAGTCATCGGAGGTTGAGTCATTGGGGAATTGAGTAATTGGGTAATTGACATTCCAAGGCGCGAGTGGTCGCGGGTGCGCCAACGGCTTGATTTCAAATTGCCCGATTACCAAATTACCCAATTACTCAATTCTTTTCGAGCTTGTCGAACGCAGGCTGCAGCTTCTCAATCGGGTTGACCTTGTCGTCGTGCTCGATTTCGAGCAGCACCGGCGGCGTGTTCGGGGCGCTGCGCAACAGTTCCATCGCTTCCTTCCAGTTGATGGAGCCTTCGCCGGGCCACAGGTGGGCGTCGCGGTCTTTTGCATTGTCGTGCACGTGCGTGGAGCGGACATGCGGCTTCACGATCTCGAAGGCCTCGGCCACACTCGACATGATGTGGGCATGCCCAAAATCGAAGCAGACACCGACGTCGTCAAAGTGCGCAGTCTGGATCAGTTCTACGAGCTTGTCGGGTGTCGCCAGTTCGTTGGGGATGTTTTCCAGCAGAATGCGAACGCCGAGAGGTTTGGCGAAGGCGCGCAGGTGCTCGATCGAGGTCATGGCAGCTTCGAACTTACGGTCGTTGAAGGTCTCGTTGCCGGTGCCAATGTGCTGGATGAGGAAGCGAAAGGGGATCTGCTCGGCGATTTCGAGCGCGCGTTTGACCTCATCCATGGCTTCGATGCGCCCGGCGCGGTCGGTGGAAGCGACATTCACCGGCGGCGCGCCGGTGCGGCCGAATTCGTAGTCTCCATAAAGAGGAGAATGCACCGAGTTCAGCGGGATGCCGCTAGAACGGAACCAGTCGGCAATCTCCCGGACGTGCTGCTTGCGGTTGGCATAATCGAGGTGCTGGCGGGCAGCAAAAATTTCTATGGCCTGAGCACCGCCGCGAACCAGGCCGTCGAGCAGGCCGGGGTGGAGACGCTCTTTGACGTAGACGTATGTTGAGACAGCCTTCTGCATGGTCCTGCCTTTGCGCTGATGCGGGGCCCGGCGCCTAAGCCGACGCTCGGTACGCCACTGCCGTGACGCGCCTGAAGCCGCGTCCGGATACAACATGTTCTGACGCTACACTGCTCACAGACTTCCGCTTCCGGCCACGGCTCTGTCCTAGTAGCCTACCGCCTTGCCGTAGTGGCGACCGTCGGCGGCACCCAGACGCTCCCCAGTTTTCGGGTCGATGGCGATGCACTCGCTGTCGCCCCAGAAGCGCTCCATTTCAATCCTGTGACCTTTGCTGCGCAGGAGGCGCACGGTATCGGGCGAGATCCGGTCCTCCAGATGCAGTTCATCGGGCATCCACTGATGGTGGAAGCGTGGCGCATTCACGGCTTCCTGAATGTCGAGTCCGAAGTCAACCACGCCCATCAGAACATTCACCACCGAAGTAATGATGGTCGGGCCGCCTTCTGCGCCCAGCACCAGGAAGGTTCTGCCGTCCTTAACCACGATGGTGGGGGTCATGGCGGAAAGCGGTCGCTTGCCGGGGCCGATGGCGTTGGCCGGTCCCTGGAGCAAGCCATAGACATTGGGGACGCCCGGCTTGGAGGAGAAGTCGTCCATTTCGTCGTTGAGCAGGAATCCCAATCCTTCGGCGGTGACGCGGGAGCCGAAACTGTCGTTGAGGGTGGTGGTGACGGCCACGGCATCGCCTGCCGGATCGACGACCGAATAGTTTGTCGTATTGTGCGGTTCACGCACGGCGGTGTGTGGGCGGGGGTGGGATTCAGCGTACTGTTCGAGTTCGTTGAAGATCGCGGGCCGATGCAGGTCCTGGCTGGCGCTGGCATGAGCGGGGTCCACCGATTCGCGCCAGCCGGCGGCGTAACGCCGATCGACCAGCTGGGCGACGGGAATCTTCGAGAAATCGGGGTCGCCCAGAAACTCGGCGCGATCGTAAAAGGCGCGGCGAAAGGCTTCGGAGACGAGGTGGATGGCTTCGGCTGAGCGGTTCCCGTCTTTAGCGAGGTCGTAGCCTTCGAGAATGTTCAGGGTCTCAAGCAGCGCGACGCCCCCGGACGACGGGGGCGGGGCGCTCAGGATGTCGTAGCCGCGATACGAGCCACGGATGGGCTCGCGCTCCTTGACCTCGTAGCGGGCGAGATCCTCGGCGGTGATAAGGCCTCCACCATTTTGAATGACGGCGGCAAGCTCACGAGCCATCGCTCCGCGATAGAAGTCGTCAGGATTCTGGGCAATGCGCTCGAGCGTGCGGGCGAGGTCGGGCTGGCGGAAGATCTCCCCGGGCCGGTAGTAGTTTCCGTCGCGCTGAAAGATCCGCTTCGATTCGGGGAACCGGCTCAGGCCAGAGTCACGATAGTTCTCCGCGTCCTCCCACGCCAGCACGAAGCCCTCGTGGGCCAGTTTAATGGCCGGCGCCATGACCCGCGCCAGGGGCAGCTTGCCATACGCTTTCTGCGCATAAGCCAACCCGGCGACCGCGCCGGGAACAGCGATGGCCTTGTATCCGACGAGGCTGGCGTTGGGGATCAGGTTGCCCTGTGCATCGAGATACATGTTGGCGGTGGCGGCTGCCGGGGCCTTCTCCCGATAGTCAATGAAGTGCGTGGCGCCGTCGGCCATGCGGATCAGCATGAATCCGCCGCCGCCGATGTTGCCTGCTTCAGGAAAAACCACCGCCAGCGCAAAGCCGGTGGCGACCGCGGCATCGACGGCGTTGCCGCCCGCCTGCATCACTTCCACACCGGCGCGCGAGGCCAGTTCGTGCAAGCTGACGACCATGCCGTGGGAAGCATGCGCGGGCCGCATGCCGGCGGCCGAAGCGCCAGGCAGCGTCATCAGGGTCAGGAAGCAGGCAAGAGCTGGTCGCGGGATTCTCATGCAGTAACCGGCAGGCTTCGCCGGATGACGTCGTCGATTTCGGTGAAGAATTGAGGCTAGCCCAGCGGGTTGGAGGGAGTCAAATCTCAGCGTTCTCGTGGAGGATCGCCTTCTCCATGTCTTCAAGGACGATGTTTTTGGTCTCAGGGTAAAAGAACAGAACCAGGAAGAATTGCAGGGCCATCATGCTTGAAAAGAAGACAAACGGGGCCGCCTTGGAGTGCGCGGCCACAATGGGGAACGCCCAGGAAATCAGAGCGTTCATGACCCAATGCGTGGAACTGCCCAGGCTCTGGCCGCGGGCGCGGACCGCGGTGGGAAACACTTCGCTGATGTAGACCCAGATGACCGCCCCCTGGGAGAACGCGAAAGAGGCGATGAATCCGATCAGGAGCCAGACCAGCAGGGTTTCATGCCGGCCGGTCCAGAAGATGGCTGCCACTCCGGCAAGGCTGAGCGCCGTGCCCACCGAACCGGTCAGCATGAGGGTGCGGCGGCCGGCCTTATCGATGATCGACATGGCCAGCATGGTGAACAGAAGGTTGGTCGCGCCGATGGCGACGGCCTGCAAGTCGGAGGAGACTTTGTTGAATCCGGCACGCGCAAAAATGTCGTTCAGGTAATAGAGGATGGCATTGATGCCGGAGAGCTGATTGAACATCGCGATCGAGACCGCGAGGAAGATCGGCAGACGGTTGCGGGCGGTAAACAGGCGCTCCTTCCCCTGCTGCTGCTCGAGCTCGAACGAGGTTTGCATGGCGGCGAGTTCGGCCTCGATGTTGTCCTCGCCAATGGCTTCCAGCACGGCGCGGGCTTCCTCTGTGCGCCCGACCCGCGCCAGCCAGCGCGGACTGCGCGGGATGGTGAACAGCATCAGAAAGAACAGCGCGGCCGGTACGGCGGAGATCCCGAGCTTCCAGCGCCACTCGAGCGGGCCGCCTTGCAGGCAGAGGCCGACGACATAGTTCGAGAAATAAGCCAGCAGGATGCCGGCGACGACGTTGAACTGGAAGAACCCGACCAGGCGGCCGCGCCAGCGGGCCGGCGCGACTTCCGCGATGTACATGGGGCCCAGCACCGACGAGCCGCCGATGGCCAGGCCTCCGATGAAGCGGGAGATCACCAGCAGGGCCCAGTTCGGCGCGAAGGCGCTGCCCAGCGCCGAGAGCAGGTAGAGAACGGCCATGACCCGGAGGCTGTCGCGGCGGCCATAGCGGTCCCCGGGAATACCCGCCAGCAGCGCTCCGGCCACCGTTCCCCAAAGAGCGATGGAGACGGTGAGCCCAAGGCCGCTGTCGCTGAGTTGAAACGACGTGGTCAATTGGCTGGTGGCGCCGGCGATGACGGCGGTGTCGAATCCGAAGAGAAGTCCGCCGAGGGCCGCGACCACCGTGCTTTTGACCAGCGTAGAGTTCAGCGCCATGCGTCGGCTCCGGCAAGCGGCGCTCCGATGCGCGCGCTAGGATTGCGGTAGATGTGCTCGGCCAGCACTAACGCCCCCAGCACCCCGGCGCGGGCGCCCAGCTGAGGCGGAACCACGTAGGAATCGATGCGCTCGAGGATGGCGGGAACGCGAATGTAGTTGTTCAGCAAAGCCAGCAGGTCGGCGCGGACCATCGGGAACAGCGCTTTCTGCTGCATGACTCCGCCGCCGAGCAAAATGCGCTCCGGCGACAAGGTACAAACCCAGGTGGCCAGACCGAAAGCCAGATAACGGGCTTCAAGCTTCCACCATGGATGGTCGGGAGGCAGTTGCGGCGCGGGCACTCCCCAGCGCGCCTGGATTGCCGGTCCCGAGGCCAGCCCTTCCAGGCAATCGCCGTGATACGGGCAGGCGCCCGCGAAGGGGTCTGCCTTGAGGTCGTGAGGGATACGAATGTGCCCCATCTCGGGGTGCAGCACGCCGTGGATGACTTCGCCATTGACCATGGCCCCACCCCCGATGCCGGTGCCGACGGTCAGATAAAGAAAGTCCGGAATGCCGCGGCCTGCGCCCCAGCGAGCTTCGCCGGCGGCAGCGGCATTTACGTCGGTGTCGAAGCCCACGGGGACGTCGAGCGCGCGCTGCAGAGTCCCGGCGAGATCGCATTGCTGCCAGCCCGTTTTTGGGGTGGAGGTGATGAAGCCGAAGGTCGCAGATTCGGCGCGGAGGTCGACCGGCCCGAAGACGCCGATGCCGACCGCATCTAAAGCGGCGCCTGCCTCCCGACGGAAGAACTCGATGACTTTTTCCAGGGTGGCGGCGGGAGTGGAGGTCGGAAAACTGGCCGTCTCCAGATTCTCGGGGCCTGTGCCCAGCCCGCAAACGAACTTAGTTCCCCCGGCCTCGATGGCTCCGAATAGGCTCAATCGATCCTCGCGACGGGAAAGTCTGGCATAAGCGGCCAAATTTGTCGAAGCCGGGCGCGCAAAGTCCCGCTATCGCCATGGTTTGCGCCGGGAACGGCGCGGACGCGCCCCGGCGCGCTTCTTCGCTCCACGCGACGCTCGCGCGGCGCGAACGGACTTGGGCGCTTTCGCGGCCACCATCGAATAAGAGCGCTCAATGAGAGGTTCGATTTCAGAGCCTGCGAGTGCATCGAGACGATCGAGCATGACCCAGTGATAGCGGCCAACGTAGGGTGCGGGGCGGATATGCTCGCGCTCGATCAGTTCGGCGAACGATTCCGGATCGCACTTAAAACACAAACGCAGGTCATCAAGTCCGAGGATGGTGAAGATTTTGCCGCGAACTTTGAAGCACAGGGCATCGCCCCATTGCAGCTTCTCGGTCGCTTGGTCAAAGGAAAGGCAGTAGGCGCGGATGGCGTCGACGTTCATGGTTCACCTTGCCAGGATGCTCTCTGCCCCAGAGACACGGAGGCACAGAGAACCCATGGCCTCGCGTCAGGGCTTGAAGCCGCGCCCTCATGCTATCGGATCAGGGGCCGTTCCAGTGCCGGATGACCGTGGCCTTGCTGTAGGCGACCCGGAATCCCAGGCGGAGACAATTGCGCTCCGAGATAGTTCCGCCCCGCGTAATCACTACCCCATATTCGCAGCCTGCCTCAGCGGCAGCTCTCCGGCGGGTTTCGAGCAGCGCAGTTTGGATCCCGCGATTGCGAAATTCTGGCAGCGTGCCGGCCCCGAAAAAAGCGAATACGCGATGCTCGGGGATGACCCGTCCTGCTGCCGCAGCCACTGGGTTTTCATTCACCGAAGCCAGAAAAGTCACGGCTTCGGGATAGGCGAACAGCGGCGCCAGCATGTCGGCAAAGCCCTCGGGAGGAGCCGCATTCTCGAAGAAGCTGCGGGCGACGATCTGGGAGAACAGCGCGGCTTCCTCGGGTTTCCCCCGGCGGATCGCGATGCCCGCCGGCACCTGGACTGCGATGGCCGGAGTGAGCGGGCAGCAGAGGACGTTGTTGAGTTCAGCCAATGCGTAACGCCGCGCGGTGACGAGCTCGAGAACGCTGGGATCGGTGTGCGGGCAAAGATCGAGTTGCGCCGGGGCGCCGTGGGACCGGTAGAAGTTCTCCAGGTGATCGAGGTCGGCGGCACTTACCGGCCCGGTGAACCCCAGCCCGGCGGCGTGGCCGATGGGTGAGTTGAGCCCGGCAAAGATCATATGACCGCCGCAGAACGGCTCGTAGGCGGCGCCGATTTCGGGGCGAAGTTGCTGCAGCATGCGCGCGCAATCGACTTGCGGCATCTCTTCGGCCGATTCCAGACGGCGCGCGAGTGCCCTGTCCACAACTTGCATGGGAAAGGTCCTTTCTGGTTGTTCGAGGAATAAGGAGGAAGAGGCGCGCGCCCATGGCGGCACGGTGCGCGTCCTCAGAACAAGACCAGCGGAGTTAGCGGACGGCGATCATCGGCAGAGCGCTAGCTTAACACGATTGCGCCGCAGGTGGGAAAAGGCAGAGATCTTCGCGTGGCGCGACGCGCTGGCCGACCCGCCTAGACCTGTTCGCGGGCCTCGCCGAGCGTCACCGTGACCTCCAGCTTTTGTCTGCCGCGGTAGACAGTGACCCTTACCGAATCCCCGGCGCGGTGCGCGTTCATGATCTGGGCCAGGTCCTGCTGGTCTTCGACGTTGTCGCCGTCGATGGCGACGATGAGGTCTCCTCCCAGCATGATGGGAATGTTCCCCAGGTAGGCGCGTTCGCTGCCCCCACGCAGGCCGGCGCGTTCCGCGGCGCCGCCGGGTAGCACCTTGATGATGAGGAGGCCGAAGTCGACGGGCAGCCCCATCTGCTGGGCCAGTTCGGGGCCGATGGGGATGGTCTGGACGCCGAGCGCCGGGCGCCGCACGCGTCCCAGGGTGACCAGGTCATTGAGAACGGCCTTGGCGGTGTTGATCGGGATGGCAAAGCCAATGCCGGCGTTCTGGCCGACATTGGAGAGGATCATGGTATTGATGCCGATCACTTCACCGTGCCAGTTCATGAGCGGGCCGCCGGAGTTGCCGGGGTTGATGGCCGCGTCGGTCTGGATCGCTTCGTCGATGGTTGCGCCGTTGGGCTCTTTCACCGGGCGAATGGAACTGACGATGCCGCGAGTCATGGTTCCTGCCAGGCCGAAGGGATTGCCGATGGCATAGACCTTTTGCCCGACCTGAAGGTTCTTCGAGTCGCCCAGCACGGCGGGAGTCAGGTTGGGAGCATCGATCTTGATGACTGCCAGATCATGCGCCGGATCGCTGCCGATCACGGTGGCGCGGAACTTTTTGCGGTTGTGCATGGTGACTTCGACCTGGCGGGCGTCGGCAATGACGTGGTAGTTGGTGAGGATGTGGCCTTCCTTGTCGATGACAAAGCCCGAGCCCTGGCCCTCCTGTGGCACCAGGCCGTAGAAGAAATCAAAGGTGACCGCCTTCGACGTGATGTTCACGACCGAAGGAATATTCTTGCGGTAGACAAGGATATTGTTCTGCTCCTCGGAGTCGAGCGACTCGCCGCCGGCGGCCTCCGTGATCTCAACCTTGGCGGGGCGGCTGATCCAGTTGGTCAGGCTTTTCGGAGGAGAAGACTTCCAGCTTGTGAAATAAAAGAATGCTCCCGCCAACAGCAATCCCAGCAGTACGGGGCGCAATAGCTTCATAATTGTGATCACCACGAAAAGCGATTTTTTGTGAACTTTCCGCGCTTGTCCGATGTCTTCAATTGTAACCAATCGCAGGGCAGGCGGAGGCGGAGGAAACGGCCTCGGTCCGGAAAGATAGACGGGCAGCGACCGGCCACCGGGCGGCGAGGTGCTTTCAAGGCTCCGGTTCCTCTAGAATCTGCCAGTGTTGCGGAATCGGCTGGAGTTCGACGCGGGGCGCGACCACGAGATTTTCTCCGCGCTTCCGGCCTGCGCGGCCGTGTTCGTGCTCCGCGGAGGCCCCGGCTCGGAACCTTACATCAGCAAAACGGCCAACCTGCAGCGGCGCATGCGCCGCCTGCTTTCCCCACCGGACGCGCAAAGCAGACGCCTGAACCTCCGCAACGTCGTGCGCTCGATCGAGTACACTGCCGTGGGCTCCGATTTCGAAGCGGGGTTTCTCCTGTACCGCGCCCTGCGCAGCGAGTTCCCGAAGACGTATGCCGCGCGCCTCAGGCTGCGTTTTGCGCCCCTGGTGAAATTGCACCTGGAGAACGAATACCCGCGGGCGTCAGTGACGACCCGGCTGGGACGGATGCAGGGCACCTCGCTCTACTACGGCCCATTCCCTTCGCGGACGGCAGCCGAGAAGTTCCTGAACGACTCGCTGGACTTCTTCAAGATGCGCCGTTGCGTGGAGGACCTGCACCCCGACCCGGCGTTCCCGGGATGCATTTATTCCGAGATGAAGATGTGCCTGGCTCCCTGTTTCAAGGGCTGCAGCGACCCCGAGTACCGGGTCGAGGTAGAGCGCGTCGAGGCTTATCTGGACTCCAGTGGCCGCTCCCTCGAACGGGAACTTGCCGGGCAACGAGAGGAGGCCTCTGCCCATCTGGAGTTCGAAAATGCCGCCGCGCTGCATGCTCGCCTGGAGAAACTGAAGCCGGTGCTGGCCCAGCTGCCCGAGGCAGTGCGGCGGGTCGATCGGCTTGCTGGCGTGATCGTGCAGCCTGCGGCCACGGAAGGGTGTGTCGCCCTTTTTCGGATGGACGCGGGGCGCCTGGCGGGGCCGGCGGACTTTCCGATCCGGACCGCAGAGCACACCAAATCGCAGTCGATGGAGTCGCGGGTGGCGTCGGCCCTGGATGCGATTCCGCGGATGACGGCGGCGCGTGCGTTTGAGACCATGGAGCATCTGGCCATCTTCCGTCGCTGGTATTACCGGGGCACACGTGTGGGTGAAGTGTTCCTGGCCGACGACAAGGCCGGGCTGCCCATGCGGCGAATCGTCCGTGGCATTTCGCGCGTCTATCGAGGGGAAAAGCCCGAAGCCGAAGCTCGGCCAGGCGGCGGGGGAGGGGCGACATGTCAGGGGGACGAGGCGAAGAATCCATGAACACCCATCACGATCAGTCACTCCGCGAGCATCTGGTCTATGTGCTGGAAGGAGGAGGCGCGCACGCCAAATTCGACGAAGTGATCGCGGAGTTTCCGGCGGCGCTGAGCGGGGAAAAAATTGCTGAACTCCCCTACACCGCCTGGTCGCTGCTCGAACACCTGCGCATCGCGCAGTGGGACATTGTGGAATTCAGCCGCAACCCGAAGCACGTTTCCCCGGCCTTCCCCGCGGGATACTGGCCAAAGCAGGACGCGCCGCCCACCGCCAAGGCATGGGATGAGAGTGTCAGGAGCTTCCGCCAGGATTTGAAGGAAATGGTCGCGCTGGTCCGGGATCCAAAGATTGACTTGTACCAGCGGCTGCCCTGGGGAGACGGGCAGACGGTTTTGCGGGAAGCGCTGCTGGTGGCGGATCACAACGCCTACCACCTGGGGCAGTTGGTGACCTTGCGGCGGCTGCTGGGGACGTGGAAGGAGTAAGGGTTCCGCGCCTTCCCGCTTTCATCCCCGGGACACGCCAGCAGTGAGAGATTCCTGAGAGAGCGGGTTGCGGCCGCCGGGATCGGTATCGGAGCGCTTGCGGAAGATGGCGCGCGTGCCGTCGCGCCAGCGCTCATCAATCCCGATGAGCGTCCACTGGATGCGAGGATCGATGTAATGCAGGATCGTGTCAGTGGCGGGATGGATGTGCAGTGTGGGCGCTACCAGAAACAGCAGGGGGTCTTCCGGCGACAGTTCCTGCCCGGCGAAGTATCCGAGGCTGGCGAATTCCCCCCGCGCATGGTGCCACTGCACGCGCGACCAGTAATCGAGGCCCTGCAGGGGCAGGTGGACATCTTCGTCCGCTTTCAGTTCGACGACGGCCAGGCGGCGGTCGCGGGTGGTAGTGAGCACGTCGAGCATGGCCCGGTCCGATGCTGAGAACGCGGGGACCTGAGAGTAGACGCAGGCCGGGTCGAGCCGCGGGTCGAGGGCGGTCACGTCGCGCACGACCAGAGATTCGAGCCAGCGTTCCGGGTGCAGGCGGAACAGCGCGTGATGCTTGCCGCCGTGCGGGGCACGCTGCACCCGCAGGCGCTCGGCCAGCCCGGCGAAGTCGGCGGCACTGCACTCCTCGAGGACCCGTTCCTCGGCGCCGATTCCAAAAACGATTTCCTGAGAAGCGCGGAAAGATCCGGTTTGTTGGGCGAGGCGGGCGCGGGCAAATTCCAGGCCCCGCCAGCGGAAAGCGACTTCGGCGGCGGACCGGACCGCGATCTCGCATTCCGGAAGGACTCCCAGAATCCGGTCGAGGGAGGCGGTGAAGCGCTCCAGAACGGCGGCTTCGTCCGGGCATCGCGTCAGCCGGGTCGCGATGTTGCCGCGGTCCGCAGGGTCGAGGGCGGTGACCGCGTCGTGGCGCTCGTCGAATTCGTAGAGCTGCCACTTGGCGGCAGCCGGGTTGAGGTGAGCCATGCGTTCCCGAGTCAGGTCCGAGCTGCCGGGCGGGAGGAACAACTTCAGCCCTTCCACCACAGTGGCCGGATCTTCGGAGTGGCGGCAGGCGTCGAGCCAGAGCACGGCAAAGGAGAGAGCGGCATCGATCGCTCCCTGGGTTTCCTGCTGATTCACGCCGAGCACGGCGAATGCGGTGCGCGCCTGCCGCAGCAGGCCGCGGCTGTAGATGGGCCCGAAGGAACGTTCGAGGTCCATGGCGTTGCTGAGGCGCGTGACCTTGAATCCGGGAAAATTTCTCTCGAGGGCGCGGGCCAGTTTCCCCTGGTAGGCGGAGCGTGCGGCGCGGCGCGCCGTGGGCGTGCGCGGGTCGTACCCCTTGCAGATTTCGAGCCTGGCGGGCCGTGACTGGCCGAGCTTCTGAACCGTCAGCCGCAGGCCGCCATTGCGGAGCTCCGCATCCAGGATTCTGCGGACGACGTTGCGCTCGGCCGACCACACGTGCAGCAGGCACTTGTTGTATTCGCCGGAGACGGAGTAGTGCGCGTCAGCCAGGTCGAAGAGGCGCGCGCCATTTTCGAGCACCGTGCCATGGCGCGAGCCCCCGAGGAAGTCCCCGAGCAGCCGGGAAAGGGTTTCAGGCGTCACAGAGGGCATGTTCTCAGCAGCTTGCGCCGCGCGTCTGTGACCGGTGAACATGGCGGAAGCCGGGAACCGGGTGTGGGATAATCAAGGGATGCCATGAGGGCGACGGAGTCTCGATCCGGGCCTGAGGCATCCAATAAACGTGACTCAAGAAAATTTCTTCTTCAAGCATTACGGGCTGACCCAGCCGGACCTTTCCCGCTATCTGGCCGCCGCTATGTCCGCTGGCGGCGACTATGCTGACCTTTACTTTGAGTATCTTTCCTCGACGTCGTTGATGGTCGATGAGTCGATGGTGAAGTCGGCGTCGCAGGGCATTTCGGCGGGCTGCGGCGTGCGTGTGGTTTCGGGCGAGCGCACCGGGTATGCCTACACCGATGACCTGTCGCCCGAGCGCATCTTGCATGCCGCGCGCACGGCGGCGCTGATTGCGTCGGGCCCGGCCAAAACGCCGGCGGTGGGATTCCAGAAAGCGGCAGCGCGCAGTTTGTATCCGGTGACGCTGCCCTCGGTCGATGCGGAAATCACCGCCAAGGTCGAGCTGGTGATGCGCATCGACGTGGCGGCGCGGGCCTACGATCCGCGGATCAAGGAAGTCCGCGCGAGCTATGCCGATGAGCTGCGCAACATCCTGGTGGTGACTTCGGACGGGACCCTCGCCGAGGACTCGCAACCGCTGGCCCGGCTGAATGCGTCGTGTATCGCGAAAAGCGGAGAACAATCGGGGCGCGGCAGCGCGGGCGGCGGGGGCCGCGTGGCGCTGGATTTCTTCTTCGGCGAGAAGACTCCGGAGTACTTTGCCAAGGAGGCAGCGCGCCAGGCGATCCTGCAGTTAGACGCGCGGGAGGCGCCGGCGGGCGAGATGGAGGTCGTGCTCGGGCCGGGCTGGCCGGGTGTGCTGTTGCACGAGGCGGTCGGCCACGGATTGGAAGCCGACTTCAACCGCAAGAAAACGTCTGCCTTCGCAGGCCTGGTCGGGCGCCGGGTGGCCAGCGAAAAGTGCACGGTGGTCGACAATGGCACCATGCCCTGGCGGCGCGGATCGCTGAACGTGGACGATGAAGGCCAGCCGACACAGGAGACCGTGCTGATTGAAAACGGAATCCTGAAGGGCTACTTGAGCGACAAACTCTCCTCCAGGCTGATGGGCATCGCCGATACCGGCAACGGCCGGCGCGAGAGTTACGAACACATCCCCATGCCCCGCATGACCAACACCTACATGCTCGCGGGACAGGACGCGCCGGAAGACATCATCCGCTCGGTGAAGCACGGCATCTACGCGGTGAACTTCGGCGGCGGGCAGGTCGACATCACGAACGGAAAGTTCGTCTTCTCAGCCTCGGAAGCTTACAGGATCGAAGACGGAAAGATCACCGCGCCGATCAAGGGCGCGACGCTGATCGGGAACGGTCCCGACGTGCTCACCCGGGTTTCGATGGTCGGACATGACCTGAAGCTCGACGAGGGCGTCGGCACCTGCGGCAAGGACGGCCAGGCTGTGCCGGTGGGCGTGGGCATTCCGACCATCAAAGTTGACCGGCTGACCGTGGGTGGTACGGCAAGAAAAGACACCGGTGGGTTCATGCAGTGAACAGCAGCCATCAGCTCTGAGCTCCTGCGATGGCCGGCGGAATCTCCTGCCGACGATGGTCATCTCCGGTTGTGAGCGCCTGCGTTCAGGATCAACTCGGTGCTCAAAAAGAATTCGCTATGCCTGAAACTCAAACTATTCCGGCCGCCCAATCCGAAACCCGAAACCTAAGACTCGAAACTGACCTGAGAGAGATCGCCCAGGATCTCGTGCGCCGAGCCATGGCGGGAGGTGCGACGGCCGCTGAGGCCGTGGCGCGCGAAGGCGATGAATTCTCGACCACCGTGCGCCTGGGCCAGGTGGAAACACTCAAGGAATCCGGCGCCCGGTCGATCGGAGTGCGAGTGTTTTTTGGCAAGCGCGCGGCAAGCACCTATTCGAGCGACTTCTCGCGCGAAGGGCTCGACCGCATGCTGCAGTCGGCGCTGCAGCTGGCGAAGATTACCTCAGAAGACCCATTTGCCGGCATTCCCGAGGCGAGCCAGTTGGGTTCGTTGCCGGGGGACCTGGATCTCTATCACGAAGACGTTTATTCGCTGCCGGGAGAGGCGCGCATCGACTATGCGCGCCGGGCCGAGAAGGCGGCGCTCGATTTCGATTCCCGGATCAAAAACTCCGAGGGTGGCTCCTTCGATGCCGCCACGGGGCGCAAGGTGCTGGCCAACTCGCACGGGTTCGTCGGCGAGTATCGGCGTTCGTATTGTTCGGTGGCGGCGATCCCCATCGCCCAGGACGAAAAAGGCAACATGCAGCGGGACTACTGGTTCTCGGTAGCCCGGAGCCTGGCCACGCTGGAGCCGGCCGAGCGGGTCGGGCAGATCGCTGCGCAGCGCACGGTGCGGCGCCTCGGCGCGCGCAAGGTGAAGACGGCGCATGTGCCGGTGGTCCTCGATCCGCTGGTGTCCGCGTCGATCCTCGAACACATTTTTGAGGGCGTCAATGGAGACTCGGTGTATCGGGGAGCGTCGTTCCTGGCGGGCAAGCTGGGGCAGAAGATCGCCGGCGAGAACGTCACGGTAATTGATGACGGAACCATGCCCGGCGGGTTTGGGACCGCGCCGTTCGATGGCGAGGGGATCCCCACGCGGCGCAAGCTGGTCATCGAAAATGGCGTGCTGAAGTCCTATTTGCTGAATACCTACACGGCGAAAAAACTCGGCCTGGAAACGACGGCGAACGCGGCGCGCGGGCTGGCCGGAACGCCAGGAATCGGGCCGGGCAACTACTTCCTGCAGCCAGGAAACAAGACAGCGAAGGAACTCATTGCCGAAGTGAAAGAAGGCCTGTATGTGACTGAGTTCCTCGGGCACGGCGCCAACCTGGTGACCGGCGACTATTCGCGAGGCGCTTCCGGGCTATGGATCTCGGGCGGGGAACTCGCCTATCCGGTGGAAGAGATCACGGTGGCGGGCAATCTGAAAGACATGTTCTTCCATATCTCGGAAATCGCGAACGACCTGGAGTTCCGTGGATCGGTGGCCGCGCCGACGATTCGGATCGATGGATTGACGGTGGGCGGAGAGTGACGTCAGTCCTCAGTTCTCAGCAACACCCAAACCCACGAGCCTCCGTGGGGAACACGCAGTCTGTGCTCGGATAGTAGAATCCCCCCATGGGCGGACTCATTCAGCCGAATCCCACGGTGGAAGAGCGCGAAACTAACTGGCGCGCGATCGGAATTGCCATCGGCACAGTGGTCGTCATCGTGGGGGTTCTCTTCCTGGTCTCGCGCAGCGAGCAAAAGGCGCCTTCGGGCCCGCCGCCCTACGCCGCGAACATCAGGTTCTCCGGCCTGAAGATGAGCGCCGCCGAGAATTTCGTGGGCGCCACGGTCTCCTATATCGACGGAACTGTCACCAACGCCGGCAGTCAAACGGTGACGCATGCCGCGGTGGAGGTCACGTTCAGGGACTCCCTGGGGCAGCTGGCGCAGCGGGAGACGGTCGCCCTGCGCGTGCTGCGCACCACCGGACCTTATCCGGAAGCAGTGGATCTTGGCCTGTCGCCGCTCGGGCCGGGCCAGAGCAAACCCTTCCGGCTCACGTTTGAGAGCATCTCGGAACAGTGGAACCACGAGTATCCGGAGCTGAAGGTCACGGATGTGGCGGTCAAGTAACTCTCTCAGTCGCCTCCGCCACGCAGACGCAGAAGCCCGAGATGAAGAGTATTGAGTGCCGAGCTGCAATGTCGAGAGCCACCGCCCGTTCCTGTCCGCTCCATTACAATGAGGCATGCCTGAAACCAAGCCATTCCGTTTAACCGAGTCGGTAAAGGCGGCGGGTTGAGCGTCCAAGCTCAGTCCGGCGGCGCTGGACTCGGTGCTTGGGAAATTAGCCCGGCAACACGACCCGAACGTGCTGGTTGGCTTCGATCATGCCGACGATGCGGGCGTGTATCAGATTGCGCCCGAGACCGCGCTGGTGCAGACGGTCGATTTTTTCACGCCGATTGTCGACGATCCTTACACCTTCGGGCAGATCGCAGCCACCAATTCGCTAAGCGACGTCTATGCGATGGGCGGGAAGCCTCTGACGGCGCTGGCCCTGGTGTGTTTCCCGGAGAAGGGCGATCTCGAGATCCTCGGGCAGATTCTGGCGGGCGGGCTTTCGAAGATGATCGAGGCCGGCTGCACGGTGATCGGCGGGCACAGCATCCGGGACGAGGAAACCAAGTTCGGATACTCCGTGACTGGGTTGATCGATCCCAGGCGCGTGCTGGCGAACAAAGGCGCGCTGCCGGGGGATGCGCTGGTGCTGACGAAAGCGATCGGGACCGGGGTGATCTCCACGGCGATCAAGAAAGAGAAGGCGGATGAAGCCTGGATTCGGGCCGCGGTGGAATCGATGACCACGCTGAATCAGAAGGCGGCCGAGATACTGGCGGCCAAGCCGTACCGCGTGCATGCCCTCACTGACATCACCGGATTCGGTCTGATCGGGCATGCCCGGGAACTGGCCCTGGCCAGCCGCGTTTCCCTGCGGCTCTACGCCGACAGAGTCCCGGTTCTTCCTGGGGCGCTCCAGTGCGTGCGGGCCGGATACATCCCGGGCGGGTTAAAGGCGAACCGCGAATTTGCGGAGTGCCTGGTCGAGTACGAGGGAAGCCTCAGCGCAGAGAGGAAGGCCCTGCTCTTTGACCCGCAGACCGCGGGCGGCTTGTTGATCTCCTTGCCTTCTAGCGAGGCCGACCGCCTGGTTTCGGAGCTTGCCGCAGCGGGGGTTCCCGCAGCGCATGTCGGGGATGTGGAGTCTGGGGAAAAACCCATCATTCGGGTCAGATGAACGCCGGGGAAATGGCGCAGCGTGCCTCGCCGTGTCCTCCGCGCTGGCCGTCCCTGCCGGCGCGCGACCGACAACTTGGGAGGTCTCTTCTAGTGATGCAAAGTCGCGAACTGGGCCGCAGTGGATTGAAGGTGTCGGCCATGGGCCTGGGCTGTATGGGCATGTCGGAGTTTTATGGCAGCCGCGATGACCAGGAATCGCTGGCGACCATTCATCGCGCGCTGGATCTGGGCATCAATTTTCTCGATACCGCCGACATGTACGGGCCCTACACCAACGAAGAACTCGTGGGCAAGGCGATTCGAGGAATACGCGATGGGGTCGTGCTGGCCACGAAATTCGGTGTGGTCCGCGATCCGGCGAACCCGCAAGTGCGCGGCGTAAACGGCAAGCCCGAGTACGTGCGTTCTTCCTGTGAAGCCAGCCTGCGGCGCCTGGGTGTGGACCACATCGATCTCTACTACCAGCACCGCGTCGACCCGAACACCCCCATTGAGGAGACGGTGGGCGCGATGGCGGAGCTGGTCAAGCAAGGAAAAGTCCGCCACATCGGGCTGTCGGAGGCCGGCCCGAACACCCTGCGCCGCGCCGCCAAGGTGCATACGATCACGGCGCTGCAAACCGAGTATTCGCTGTGGACGCGCGACCCCGAAGGCGAGATCCTGCAGACTTGCCGGGAACTTGGCATCGGCTTTGTGGCGTACAGTCCCCTGGGGCGGGGTTTTTTGACCGGCCAGTTCAAGCGTTTTGAAGATTTCCCGCCCGACGACTACCGGCGCCATTCCCCGCGTTTCCAGGGTGAGAATTTTCAGCGGAATCTGGATCTCGTCGAACAGGTCGAAGTAATTGCGCGCGAGAAAGGCTGCACGGCTTCGCAACTGGCCTTGGCGTGGGTGATGGCCCAAGGTAAGGATGTCGTGCCGATCCCGGGAACAAAGCGGCGCGCGCGCCTGGAGGAGAATGCCGCCGCTGCTGACGTGCAACTCAGCGACCAGGACCTCGAAATGATAAAGGCAATCTTCCCGTCCGGAGCAGCCGCCGGCACGCGCTATCCCGAGCACATGATGCACCTGGTCAATCAGTAGCGGTCGACGGGAGTGGACCGAAACAGAATGGGCGGCCGCCTGAGCCGCCCATGGGGTTTGCGGATGCGTTTCTACGCTCTGGCCGGGCTTTCGCCGCCCTTGGCGATGCCGGGACGCCCGGGTTCGGGCTTGAGCACCTGCTGCACGGCTTCGTCCTTCGAGGGCATCTTGATGGGCGGAAGCTCCTTGCCGTCGACAATCATCTTGATCTCGTTGGCGTCAAGGACTTCGCGCTCGAGCAGGGCGTTGGCGATCTTGGTCAGGACTTCGCGGCTGTCGGAGAGCAGGGACTTGGCCTTGTTATAGCCTTCGTCGACCAGGCGGCGGACTTCCTGATCGATCTTGATGGCGGTGTCTTCGCTGTAGTCGCGGTGCTGTGCGATTTCGCGACCCAGGAAGATCTGCTCTTCTTTCTTGCCGAAAGTCAGCGGTCCAAGCGAGCTCATGCCCCACTCGCAGACCATCTTGCGGGCCAGTTCGGTGGCGCGCTCGATGTCGTTGCCGGCGCCCGTGCTCATCTGGTTGAGGAACAGTTCCTCGGCCAGGCGGCCACCCATCAGGATCGCGATTTCGGTTTCCAGATACTCCTTGGTGTAGTTGTGCTTGTCGTCGATGGGCAGCTGCATGGTGACGCCCAGCGCCATGCCCCGCGGAATGATCGTGACCTTGTGCACCGGGTCGGCATGGGGCAGTTTCACTGCCAGCAACGCGTGGCCGGCCTCGTGGAAGGCCGTTACCTTCTTCTCCTCGTCGGACAGGATCATGGACTTGCGCTCCACACCCATGAGCACCTTGTCCTTGGCCAGTTCGAAGTCGTACTGCAGCACCGCTTTGCGGTTCTGGCGCGCGGCGCTCAAGGCGGCTTCGTTCACCATGTTGGCCAGATCGGCGCCGGAAAAACCAGGAGTTCCGCGGGCGAGTACGGTGAGATCCACGTCCTCGGCAAGCGGGATCTTGCGGGTGTGGACTCGCAGAATCTCTTCGCGTCCGCGCACATCGGGACGATTCACGACCACCCGGCGATCGAAGCGGCCGGGGCGCAGTAGCGCGGGATCGAGCACGTCGGGACGGTTGGTGGCCGCCATCAGGATGACGCCTTCGTTCGACTCGAAGCCGTCCATTTCGACCAGCAACTGGTTCAGGGTCTGCTCGCGCTCGTCGTGCCCGCCACCCAGTCCGGCCCCGCGGTGGCGCCCGACGGCGTCGATTTCGTCAATGAAGATGATGCAGGGAGCGTTCTTCTTGCCCTGCTCGAACAGGTCGCGGACGCGGCTGGCGCCCACGCCAACGAACATTTCGACAAAGTCGGACCCGGAGATCGAGAAGAAGGGCACATTGGCTTCCCCGGCAACCGCCCGGGCGAGCAGCGTCTTACCCGTTCCCGGGGGCCCGACCAGCAGAACGCCCTTGGGAATTCGTCCGCCCAGCTTCTGGAACTTCTGCGCCTCGCGCAGGAATTCGATGATCTCCCGCAGTTCCTCTTTCGCTTCATCCACGCCGGCCACGTCCTTGAACGTGACCTTCTTTTGCTGCATGGAAAGCAATCGCGCCCGGCTCTTGCCGAACGATAGCGCCTTATTTCCTCCGGTCTGCATCTGGCGGATCATGAAGAACCACAGCGCGGCCAGCAGGATCAGTGGCGCCCAGGTCCCCAGCAACTGCAGCGGCCAGCTCCCGTTGGTGACGTCGCGAATGTTGATGTTGACACCCTTGTCGCGCAGCGACTTGATCATGTCGGGGTAGTTGACCGGAGCCGTGGTATGGAACAGCTTGCCGTCTTTATACTTGCCGCGGACTTCCTGCGCGTTGATGGTTACGTCCTGGACTTGGCCCTGGTCGACCTCGGCGAGGAATTGGGAGAAGGGCACATCGGCTTCCTGCTTTCCCGAACTGCCCGCTCGCACGACCTGCCAGAGCAGGAAGGCCGAGATCACGATGACCAGCCAGAAAATGACCGTCTTAACCGTTGAATTCACTCAAAACTCCTCTTGAACACGAACCAGTTAGGCCGTCCCTCGAAAACGCCACAGGCCGCAAAACCGTCCCACCACCATTAGATGCCGCTCGCGGGCTCTTCGATTGGGCATCGCCCGAAGCAAACATTTTACTCGTTCCCCCAGGAAAAAAGCTGTCCATGTTTCCATGACTTAAGTCATGGGTGGGGTTTAACTTGCCGCGGCCAGGTAGGGCAGGTTTCGGTTTGTCTGTTCGGGCGATCCCAGCCCATAGCCAAACACAAAGGTTTCGTCGACCAGGAAGCCGAAATAGTCGGGCTGCAGTTGCACCCGTCGCGCCGACTGCCGGTCCAGCAACGTGGCCAGCTTCACGCTGGCCGCGCCGCGGGCGCGGAAATCGTTTAAAAGGAACTCGCTGGTCACCCCGGAGTGAACCAGGCCTTCGACCAGCAAGACGTCCTTCCCGCGGAGGTCGAGTTCGTGGCTGAACAGGATCTCCAGCATTCCCGGGCTCCCGCCGGCGGGCGGCTGCCGGTAGCTGGGCTTGATGAAGGTGCAGGTGAGGGGCACGTCCAGCGAACGCACCAGGTCTGCCATGAAGATGAAGCTGTTTTCCAGCACGCCCAGAGCGTGGATGGTCTTGCCCTGGTAATCGTCGGAGATCTGACGGCCCATTTCGCGGACCCGCTTCTGGATCTGTTCGGCTGAGATGACGGATCGCAGGACCTCAGGCTTCGAGCCGGTGGTCATTGGAACGTGCAAGCCTCCGAGTCGTCTGAACTGCACTCCAGATTACTCCTCGATCCGCCGTTCCCGGATGAGGAATGCATTTTCGCCGGGTCGGGCCTGCCACCTGGCGGCGAGGGGAAACCCCCGCAGCCACACGATCTCGTTGTCGCAGGCCAGGACCGGCCAAGTCTTCCGCTGCCGACCCGAAATATGCCGGTCCTGCAGGAGTTCTTTTACCTTCCGGGCGGCCTTCGTGTGCGCCGGCCAATAGCGATCTCCGGGCCGCCAGTTGCGCACGACGAGTTTTTCCGGCAGGGCCGGGGCCCGCAATAACTGCTCGGGATCGTGCTCGCCGCCGGGCTGGATGGCCACAGCTTCTATCACAAGGCCCGCTTCGGGCACTATGGCCCGCCCGGGGAGGGGCATGGGATATTCGTATTCCGACGGCGGGCCTTCCGCGGGGCGAGGTTCGGGGGTTAGAAAAGTCAAGGCCGCCGGTTCCCGCTCGACCCTCCATCCCAGCGGCAGCGACAGACTCTTCCCATCATTGTCCGAGTCAGCGGCGAAGCGGAGGACGGCTTCCACGTGCTTGAACTCCAGTGGGACGCCCGCCAGGTCCCCCACCGCCTTGATCGCGCGGCGCTGCACGGCAACCGGCTCGGACAGCAGCCAGAGCAGGTCGACTGTGGCGTTCATCACGGCCGGGCCAGGCTGATGCAGACGGCGCTGCAGAGTCGACTGGACCGGGCCAAGCTGCACCAGTGCGGCTTGTCCCCGAGCTGCCCATTCGGGTTCGGACCAGTGGATCGCAGTGCCCATCCAGCCGGAAACCTCGTTCTGCCAGTAGTCTTCCTCGCCGCGCGCGAGCTCGGCGAGTTCGCCCAGGCTCTCGGCCGCAGCCGGATTGAACTCGCGCTCGAGCATGGGGAGAAGAAGGTGACGCACCCGGTTGCGGGTGAACTGCGAACTGAGGTTCGAAGGGTCCTCGCGCCAGCTCTGGCTGATCTGTTTGAGGTACTGCTGGAGTTCGTGGTGGCGGGTTTCGAGCAGGGGTCGAACCACTTGCCCGATCAGCTCGTCGTCCTGCTCCAGATCGAAGGCGGGGTGGATGCCTCCCAGCCCGCGCAGTCCTGTGCCCCGGATCGCGTGCATCAGGACGGTCTCGGCCTGGTCGTCGAGGGTATGTCCGGTGGCGATCTTGTTGCTGTGAGAACGCCCGTGATCGTTCGAGGCGGCCAGTTCCGTGAAGAACTGGTAGCGCAGGTCGCGGGCAGTCGCTTCGAGGCTGGCGCCTGCGGCTTTGGCCTTGACGTCGGCGCTGGTCGCATGCAGTTCGAGATGATGATCTCGGGCGAGCGCGGCCACAAATGCTTCGTCGGCGTCAGACTCGGCGCCGCGTAGTTTGTGGTTGAAGTGCACCACCGAGAGCACGAGTCCGATTTCGGAGCGCAGTTCGAGAAGCAGGCGCAGCAGGGCCACCGAGTCGGAGCCTCCCGAAACAGCGACGCCGACGCGGTCGCCGGGTTGCAGGAGTTCGAGGCGGCGGATGTGCGCCAGGAGCCTGTGCGCAAGGGGATGCACGGACAACATGGTACAACCGGGCGCACTTCGGAATGGAAACCCCGCCGGGCCGTGCCCGGCCGCCCAGGCGCGGGCCTCTGGGCCGACGCGGTTGCAGGCATTGAAAACGTAGGGGCGGACGGCTCCGTCCGCCCGGCGGAGCCCGGCTCCGCTATACCCCCGGGCTCTTGTCCCTGATCAGCTTGCTGATCCGGGACAAGAACTCCGTGGCCGGCATGTCCTCGGTCTTTTCTTTTCCGCGCGTGCGGACATTCACTCTGCCGGCCTCAGCTTCCTTGTCCCCGACCACCAGCAGGAATGGCACCTTCTGCAGCGCATGCTCGCGGATCTTGGCGTTCATCTTTTCGTTGCGGGCATCCACCTCAACACGCACGCCCGCGGCCTTCAGCTGCGCAGCAACCTTGTTTGCGTATTCAGCGTGGCGCTCGGAGATCGGGATCATGACCGCCTGCACCGGCGACAGCCACACCGGGAACGCGCCGGCATAGTGCTCAATGAGCACGCCAAAAAAGCGCTCGACGGACCCGTACAGCGCGCGGTGCACCATCAAGGGCTGCTTGCGCGAGCCGTCTTCGGCTACATATTCCAATCCGAAGCGCTGCGGCAGGTTGAAGTCGAACTGCACGGTCGAGAGCTGCCATAGGCGCCCGATCGCGTCCACCAGCTTGATGTCGATCTTGGGGCCGTAGAATGCGGCTTCGCCGGGGATGGTCTTGTACTCGATGTTCAGCTGCTTCAGGACCTTTTCCAGCGAGTTGGTCGCCATGTTCCACTGTTCTTCGCTGCCGACAAAACTCTTCTGGTCCTCCGGGTTCCACGTCGAGAGCTCGGTCTGAAACTGGTTAAAGCCAAAATCCTTGAGCACATCCTTCGCGAATTCCACGCAGGCCTCGATCTCGCTCTCAATCTGCTCGGGCGTGCAGAAGATGTGCGCATCGTCCTGGGTAAAGCCGCGCACGCGCAGCAGGCCGTGCATCACCCCGGAGCGCTCGTAGCGGTACACCGTGCCCAGTTCGCCCAAACGGACCGGCAGGTCGCGATAGGACTTCAGTGAGTCCTTGTAGATCAGAATGTGGAACGGGCAGTTCATGGGCTTTATGCGGTATTCCGCGTCGTCCAGCTCCATGACGTCGAACATGTTCTGCGCGTAGTAGCCCTCGTGGCCCGAGGTCTGCCACAACTGCCGGCGGGCCACGTGCGGGGTGTACACCAGCGAATAGCCGCGCTTGACGTACTGCTCGCGCATCCAGTCTTCCATCTCCTTGCGGATGATGCCGCCCTTGGGGTGCCAGAAGATCAGGCCGGGCCCGGCCAGTTCCTGGATGGAGAACAGGTCGAGCTGCTGGCCGAGCACGCGGTGGTCCCGCTTCTTGGCCTCTTCGATCGAGTTCAGGTACGCGTCGAGGTCTTTCTTCGAGAAGAACGACGTGCCGTAGATGCGCTGCAGCTGCGGATTTTTCTCGTCGCCCAGCCAGTACGCGCCCGCGATGTTAAGCAGCTTGAAGGCCTTGATCTTGCCGGTAGCGGGAATGTGCGGCCCGCGGCAGAAATCCAAAAACTTGCCGGTCTTGTAAATCGAGATTTTTTCATCAGGCTGCGTGAACTGCTCAATGAAATGGCACTTCATGAAGTCGCCTTCCGCCTTGAACCTCTCGAGACCTTCCTTGTGGGGCAGGAACTCGCGGGCATAGGGAAGGTTTTGCTGCACCAGTTCCTGCATCTTCTTCTCGATCTTCTGGAGATCTTCCGGGGTGAACGGAGTCGGGCGATAGAAGTCGTAGAAGAATCCGCTTTCGGTGGCGGGGCCGTGGCCGAGCTTGGTCTCGGGGAACAGCTCCAGGACTGCGGCCGCCAGCAGGTGCGCCGACGAATGGCGGTACACCGCCAGCGCCTCCGGGTCTTTGTCGGTGAGGATGCGCAGTTCGGTGTCTTTTTCCAGCGGGCGGGTCAGGTCGATCAGGTCGCCGTTGGTCTTGGCGACCAGCGCGGCCTCGGCCAGACGTGGACTGATGGACTTGGCCACCTCGAGGGCGGTCGTCCCCTTGGGGAATTCCTTACTGGACCCGTCGGGGAGCTTGATATGAATGCTGTCGGGCATGGCAGGTACTCGTAGAGTGCTGAAAGACTTGAGTTTATCGGAGGCAACGGGACCGGTCAAACTGGGCTTTTGCGGGGCCTTCGCGCCTCCGAAACCTGGCTGTCGCGGAAAGCCTCATTCGGGCTCGGTCTTTGGTGACCTACTCGCCACCGCGACCGGTTGCTACCTTCAAACGCGAGGAAGAAAGGTCCACTCTTTCATGGCGAAATCTTCGTTGAAGCTCAGGATTCTGTACGGGGAAGGCGACGCCGAGGTCGCGACCACGCAGGCGGCCTCGATGCAAAAAGCCGGGCACCAGGTGACCCTCGCTGTGGGCCGCAAAGAAATCGAAGCGGCGTTGAAGAAGGACGCGTTCGACCTGGTCATCCTCGGGCCCACGCTCACCCGCAACGATCGCCACCACCTGCCCTACATGGTGAAGAAGTCGCACGAAGGCACCCGCGTGCTCGTCCTGCATGCCGACGGTGGCCGGCACCCCTACGTTGACACCGCCACCGACACCGGGCGCACCATCGAACAGATCCTGGAAACCATCGCGTCGATGATGGCGCAGCAGGCAGCGGCTGCGCCGCGCTAGGGCACTCACAGTTTCACCCCAGAGGGAGGCGGCTGCGGCCGTCTTTTTAGTCGTCAGCCAGCAATCTTCAGTCGTACGCAAAATCTCTGGACGGCCGATTTCCTTGCTCCTGCCTTTCGACTGACGGCTAGCGACTGGCGACTGCTTCGAGTACGATAGAAGTCATGCCGGGAGCAGCAACTCCCGACCCCCGATTCCCAACTGATTCTTATGAAGAAAAAGCTCGCTTTGCTGGTGCTGGGTGGCTGCCTCGCCGCCAGCGTCCTGCTGGCTCAGACACCCGCGGTTCACCCCGCCCTGCGGCCCCCGAAAGGGGCCTCGGTGGCCATCGTGATCTTCGAAGACCTGGAATGCCCGGACTGCGCCCGGGCTGCACCGCTGGTGGAGGAAGCATCGCGTACCTACAAGATCCCCGTGGTGCGGCACGATTTTCCGCTGCAAATGCACCCCTGGGCCTACGACGCGGCCATCCTGGCCCGCTACTTCGATACGAAGTCGAAGGCGCTGGGCAACGAGTTCCGCGATACCGTGTTCAAGCACCAGATCGAGATCACTAAAGACAACCTGCGCCCCTTCGCCGAGAAGTTTGCCGCGGCGCATAAGATCGATCTGCCCTTCGTCGTTGACCCCGACGGCAAACTGGCCGCGAAAGTTGAAGCCGACCGGACCGCGGGCAACGAACTGAAGCTGGCCCATACTCCGACTCTGTACGTGGTCAGCAACAAGCGCACCGGGACGCCCTTCGTGGAAGTCGTCGATCGCACGCAATTGTTCCAGCTGATTGACTCGATGAAAAAGGAGTAGGTGTTTCAGCTATGGCCAACCCGGAAGCCGGGATGGATAGCCTCTTGGAGGGCCCGGCCGCGCCCCGCCAGATGCGCGGCAAGTCCTTCAGTTTTACAGGGTTAGAACCAGAGAGAACAAATCGATAGCTATTTCCTCAGGATATAACGTAAAATAGGGCTGCGTTTGATTTTTGCGGTCCAATGCATTCTGCAGTTTCTCCGCTTACCAGCGTGACCTGCCTGCACGAGTCCTGCGAACATTCAGCGCAACATCCAAGAAAAAGGAAACAAAGCAACACCATGGAAACAGGAACAGTAAAGTGGTTTAACGATGCCAAGGGGTATGGTTTCATCAGCCGTCAGAACGGGGAGGATGTGTTCGTTCACTTCTCCGCGATTCAGGCCAATGGCTTCCGCAGCCTGCAGGAAGGTCAGCAGGTTCAGTTCGATGTCGTGAAAGGCCCCAAGGGCTGGCAGGCCGAGAACGTGAAGGCGGTCTAAACCACTTTTTGCAAGCAGACAACTGAATCGAAGGGCGGCCCAACGGGTCGCCCTTTGTATTTGCAGTTTCGTTTACCCTCGGCCGGTCTCCTAAGATGGCGGCAACGCCTTGCGACTTCCATTCGCTCCGTTCATCATTAACGTGTATGGCCCGTAACTTCGTTCTGCTGGCGGTTCTCCCCGCATTTCTCGCTGTCTTTGCGTTTGCCGGCCTGGTGGAGGATGTCCGCGAATCGCTGTCTCACCAGGATTTCTCCTCCGCGCAGTCGGCCCTCGCAGCCTACAAGGCGAAATCCGGGGTAAATCCGGAGTACCTGGAGGCCTTCTCCTGGATGGCGCGAGCAGCATTGGCCGCCGGGCAGTACCCGCAGGCCGAAAAGTATGCTCGGCAGACCCAGGCGCTGGCGGCGCCTTGGCTCAAAGGCCACTCGGTGGATTCGGATGAGCATCTGGCTACCGCGGTAGGAGCGGCCTACGAGGTCCAGGCCCAGGCCCTGGCCGCCCAAGGGCAAAAACAGCAGGGCGTTGCACTGTTGCGCCATGCCATCGCAGCGTACGCGAACACTTCGATTGCAAACCGCCTGTACAAGAACCTGAACCTGCTTACCCTGGTGGGGAAACCGGCCCCGGCTCTGAAAAGCACCGAATACCTGGGAGCGGCGCCGGCCTCTGCCGCCCAGTTGAAGGGGACTCCGCAACTGCTGTTCTTCTGGGCGCACTGGTGCGCGGACTGTAAGGGTGAAGGCCCCATCCTGGCTCGCCTCCGTTCCGAATTCAAAGAGCTCACGGTGATTGCCCCCACCCAGCGATACGGCTACGCCGAGCGTGGAGAAGAAGCCTCACCACAGGCCGAACTTGCCTACATCAAGAGCGTCTGGCAGCAGTACTATCCCGGCTTGCAGGGAGTTTCGGTACCGGTGAGCAAGGCGAATTTCAGGGTGTACGGTTCCAGCACCACGCCCACGCTGGTGCTGATCGATCGAGCGGGGAAGATCGCCTACTACCATCCCGGGGCGGTGTCCTACGAGGAACTGCGCTCAGCGATCGAGAAGGTGCTGAAAGGCTGAGCCAGCGCAGAAACCGGCAAATTCGGACAGGCGGCCCCCGCAATTCCTGCTGTCTCGTCGCGCCTTTCGTTTCTAATCCGCAAGCCAAAGTCTGCCGATAGCCAACCCGGTGAGACTCATTCTGCTCAGCATCTTTGTGACGGCGATGGCCCCGTGGCGATGGGTCCGTCACGGGCCCCCGGCAGGGAAGAAAATCCTGCTGGCGCTGGTGTTCTTCGTCCTGTTCCTGCTGAGCGACGGCTCCGCCACGGTTGCGCAGGCCTGGGAAGGGGCTCCGCCAATTTACCTGCCAGTGGGCCTGGCGGTCGCGCTGTTGCTCTATGGCGGGCTGGGCTATGCGCCCGTGGTCCTGGTCTCCGGCGTCGTCGCTGCGGTGGTGAATTACCACCGGGGTCTGCTGAGTTGGTGCGGCATTCCCGGGATTCTCGGGCTTTATTCTCCGTACCTCGCCGCGGTCGCCTTGCTGCGCGGGCGGCTGTCGATCGATCGGGCGCTCCGCGGGCCGCGCGATGTGTGGCGGTATGTGGTCATTCTCCTGGCAGCCGAAGTGCCGACCTCCGTCATCGGCATGGGCACGCTCCTCGGCGATGGCTATATTCCCCGCTCCCACGCTTTGGGCGTCGCCATTGATTGGTGGGCGAGCGATGCCATCGCGATTCTGACCGTGGCCCCGTTCCTTCTCATCTACGTGGTTCCTCATGTGGACCGGTGGCTGAAGTCGGAGCCGATCGGGCTCCTATGGCAGCCGATCGGCCTGTCATGGCGCGGCTGGCTGGAGGTTGTCGGCCAAGCCTCGGCCGTCGTGCTGGCGATTGGCATTATCTTCGGGTTCGCTCCCGCCATTCCTTATCAGCCACTGTACCTCTTGTTCATCCCAGTAATCTGGGTAGCGGCGCGGCGCGGGCTGCCCGGCGCCGTGCTGGCTGTGAATGCCATCAGTGCCGGCCTGACCGGCGCTGCCTGGCTGACCCAGTCTCCGAACGGAACCTTCCCCCGCCTGCAACTGGTCCTGCTGGTGCTGGCTTTGACCGGACTCTGCCTGGGGGCTGCGGTCAGCGAGGGCAAGCGCGTGCAGGAAGAACTCCGCCGGAGCGAGGCCGGGCTGCAGGAGGCGCAGCGCGTTGCCCGGCTGGGCAGTTGGACCTTCGACGCAAAGACCGAAGAGCTCACCTGGACCGACGAGCTTTACCAGATGCTGCATGTGGATTCCTCGCTGCCGCCGCCCCGCTTCGAGGACCAACGACGGCTTTTCACGCCGGAAAGCTGGGAACGGCTGAGCGCGGTGTTTTATGAAGCCTTACGCAGCGGCACTCCCTACGAAGTCGAGTTGGAGCTGGCCCGCCCCGACGGGAACCCGGGGTGGATCCTGGCGCGCGGACATCCCCAGCGCAACGCCAGACACGAAATTACGGGTCTCTGTGGCATCGCGCAGGACATCACCCAGCGCAAGCTCGCCGAAACCCGGGTGCAGTATCTCGCCTACTACGATGCCCTCACCGGGTTGCCGAATCGCAGCTTGTTCCAGGACCGCCTGGCCAAAGCAATCGCCGGAGCGCGCCGCCGCCAGGACACCGTGGCCGTCTTCTTCCTCGATCTGGACCGCTTTAAAATCATCAACGACTCGTTGGGGCATTCCACCGGCGATTTGCTGCTCCGCGAAGTGGCACAGCGGTTGAAGCAGCAGACCCGGGAGCAGGACACGGTGGCGCGCGTCGGGGGCGACGAATTTCTGGTCGTCATCAGCGACATCCACGATATCAGCGACGCCGCCAAGGCAGCCGAACGCATCGTCGCCGCCCTTTCGGAAGCCTTCTGGATCCAGGGCCGTTCCCTGAAAGTCAGCTGCAGCCTCGGAATCAGCATCTGTCCCGAGCACGGCACCGATTCGGAAACCCTCATCAAGAATGCCGACGCCGCCATGTATGGAGCCAAGGAGAGTGGCCGCAACGGGTACCGCTTCTTCACCGAGGAAATGAACACGCAGGTTCTGGAGCGTTCCCAGCTGGAGCATGGCTTGCGGCTGGCCCTTGACCGGCACGAACTCTTCCTGATGTACCAGCCCCAGATCGAGCTGCACAGCGGCCGGATGGTGGGCCTGGAGGCCCTGGCGCGCTGGCGCAGTCCCGAACTCGGCCTGGTTGCCCCCGACAAATTCATTCGGGTGGCGGAAAACAGCGGGCTCATCGTTCCACTCGGCGAGTGGGTACTGGAAACGGCCTGTTCCCAGATCCGTGCCTGGCAGGACCAGGAACTGCTGGCGGGCACCGTGGCGGTCAACGTGTCGGCCATTCAGTTCCGCCAGGACGGGTTCCGGCAACTCATCCACAAGGTGCTGCGCAAGGCCGGCATCGCGCCCCATCATCTCGAGCTGGAGCTCACCGAGAGCGTGCTCACCACCAATGCCGACGTCATATTCTCTCTGTTGCAGGACCTGAAAGACATGGGGATCCGCCTGGCCATCGACGACTTCGGAACCGGCTACTCCAGCCTCAGCTATCTGCGCCAATTCCCGGTCAGCAAGCTCAAAATCGATGGCTCGTTCATCCATGACGTCGCCACCAACTCCGATGCGGCTGCCGTCGCGACCGCCGTCATCGGATTGGCCAGAAGTCTGAACCTCAAGGTAATCGCCGAGGGAGTGGAGACCGTCGCCCAGCTGGAGTTTCTCCGGGCCCATGAATGCGACGAGGCGCAGGGATACTACTTCAGTGCGCCCCTTTCCCTCCCCGAGGCGGAGGAATACATGCGCCGGGAACGCAAGCGCGCTCGTTCCGCGGCCTCGTCAGCCTAACACCGCTGCAGCCCTGCCGCTCTAGAAGTGGAAGCGGTATTTCAACTGAAACGCGAATTCGCGCGGGTTCGCGAAGTGCGTTCCCCCAAACGTATTGCTGTTGTCCAGCATGTAGTGATGGTCGCCCACGTTCAAGGCGCTGAAGCGCAGGTTCCAGTTCTCTCCGAACGACTTGCCCACGGAAACGTCCACGGTCGTATGCGCCGGTAAGTGCCCGGGGCCATCGCCGTCGAGGAAGCCGGATCCATAGTTGATGTTCAGCGCAGCCCACATCTTCCAGGGCAGGGTCAGGTTCGGGCCGGCGCTCAACGTATCGCGCTGGTCGTGATCGAGGAAAAAGTATCCGGTATCGGGAGGAGTGAAGTTGGTGAGGCCGCCTGTCACCGCGCCGGCGCCCTCGGCATACTGGTGCGAATAGGCCAGGTGCACCTGGACCCGCTTCGCGATACGGGGAGAGTTGACCGTGGTTTCCCATCCCCGGATCCTGGCGCGATCGATCGTCAAGGGAAAAAAAATGTTGGAGTTCCCCAGCACGTCGTGATCGAAGAAGTTCCGTGCCGCCGTCCGAAAGTTGGCGACATCGAAGGTCCAGCCCGCCAGGGGAATCGTCAACCCGAATTCGCGCTGTTCGTCGCGTTCGCCGCGCAGGGGCAGGAACCCGCAGTCTGCGATGTTGCACTGCTCAAGCAGCGGGCCCGAGACGGTCAGCAGGGGAGGCGCCTGGTAGTAGCGGCCCCAGAACGCCCGGGCGACCCAGCCAAGCTTGGGAATCCGCAGCGCGGCGCCCAGCCGTGGGTCGGCCGCGTTCTCGCGGATGGAGTGATTCCCCCCGAGCAGTGTGTTCGTCCCGGTACCGCCAAAATGCGTCAGGCGCACACCTCCGTTCAGCGTCAGCCAATCGGTCAGCTTGTACTGGTCCTCAAGGAACAAAGCCGAGACGCTGCCCCACAGAACCTCGCGCTGCGGTGGCACGGTCAGGCTCCCATCCCCCACTCCCACTGCGAACAGCTGGTTGTCGCGCTGCCCGAAAATCTGCGCACCGGCCCGCAAGCTGTGCCGCGAGCGTGTGTAGGCTGCCGAAACGACGCCGCCCACGTAGTTTGAGCCACGGTCGTCTTGGGGGACCGCCACGGCCGGGTCGGGTACGCCCACGTATTGGCCCACATAATGCGCGCGGTTGAAGTGATAGAAGGGTGAGACCGTCAGGACCAGGCTGCTGGAAACGGTGTGCAACCAGGACAAGTTGACGAAGGCATCGCGCTCGTTCTCCACATCGCGAAACCCTTGCGCCTGGGTGTCGGGATCGTTGGGCACCTGGTAATGATCGTCGCGTACCGAGGTCACAAGACGCACCTGATCATTGGGAGACCGGTTGAAGATCAGCGAACCGAATCCCCCGAGGCCGGCGGCCTGGTCGTGCAGAACCTGCCTGCTGGGTGTCTCCAGTCCCAGGTCGGTGCGGTAGCCCGACAGGCTGCCATACCAGGCGAAGCGCTCGGTATGGTCCCCGAAGCTGATCTGCGGATTGGTTTCGTTGTAGTTGCCGTACCCAAGCACCACCTCGCCCTGACGATCGCGCTCAAACCCGGAGCGCGTGACCACGTTGAACACCCCGAACGTGCGGTCGCCGTATTCGGCGCTGTAGCCTCCGCGCTGCACTTCCAGGTAGTCGATGTCCTTGGGATCGAACTGCGGTCCGACGTTGGACGCGATGTTGGTATTCGGCACCGGCACCCCGTCGAGCAGCCACGAGACCTGGTGGCCGCCGCGAATGTGGAGCTGGTCATGCACCATGTACGCCCCCGGCGTGTAGTTCGTAATGATGTTCAGGCTGTTGGCGGTGTCCGCCCCGGGGGTCTGGCTGATGGCTTCGCGCGTCACCAGGTTCGTGCTGCTGGAGGACTCCGGGTTCACCGAGGGGGCAACATCTTGCACCTCGACTGTGACGGCTTCGCGGGCGAGGCTCAACGAAAAGTGCGGTCTGGCGTCCCGCCCCGAGTTGAGCACAATCTTCTGCTCCTCGGTTGCGAAGCCGGCCGCCTCTACCGTGACCCGGTAGTCCCCTAGAGGAATGTTCACGAAACGAAACTCGCCGGCGCTGTCGCTCTCCGCCGTCTGAAACCACTCGGAACTGGCGGCCCGGAGCGTGACCTTGGCGCCCTGGACCGGGCGGTGCTGCGGATCGTGAATCAGCCCGTTCACCGATCCGAAGAGGGTGGCGCCCGCGGACCCGGAAAATGCCAGGACCCCGAGAAATACTGTGCTGAAGAAACACGTCTTCATAATCTCCCCGTCTTGTGAAGAACCACGCGTGCATTGAGGGCCGAAAAGCAATCTGCTCGCCGAGTTGCGGCAGCGAAGCCCCTTGCCTCTCGAACGATTGCGGGAGGTTCTTTAGCGAACGGGGGGAGCCCGAACAGGAAGGTAGGGTTCGATTTCGGAGGAGCCGGCCTGCGCCACGAGCGCGGGGACCGGTTCTTGCGTGCGATCGCTCCGGTGCAGATGCACGCGCAGGCTGACATTTGCCCACTGCGTGCGGGCCTGGGAGCGGCAACATGCGTGCTCATCGCAGCATGGCTTGGAGCGCAGGTCGCGGCGCAGAGACGAGGAATCCGTCGTCGGCGCGGCCGCTTTGTGGTGCGCGCATTCGGAGCCCGTCGCCCGATGCGCGGTCAGGGATTGCCGGGCACAGTGGGCGCCGGCCGCATAGGGCTGATCTGCAAAAGCAGCCGCCGCGAAGGGAGCCAACGTCCCCAGCAGCAGGACCAGCACCAGCGCCTTGGCCGTCAGACGATGCATCGATGCATTCGGAAGGCCGCAGAAGACCCGGCGAACAGGCCGGTTCGCGGCCGCAGAATCCACAATCCGTTCCTAAGCATAGGCCAGTTCCCGCTGCCGCACAATCCCCCGTGACGGGTATCACAGTGCGCGGTGACCGGCCGGGGCAGGACCCGGCCGTCCGCGCCGCCGCGAAAAACCGCTCCCTGCTGCGGGCCTATCGCCCCACAATGTCGGACTTCAGCCCGGCAATCGCTCCCAGCACCTGCCCCTTCTCCTTCGCGGGGACTTGGAACTGGTCGAGAATCTCGGTCAGGTACTTGACGCTCTTGTCCCAATCCGACTCGCTGATGTGCAGGCCGGTGTGCGCCGTCTTCATGTCTCGGCCGGTGTACTTGCAGGGGCCGCCGCTGGCGACACAGAGAAAGTCAAGGACGTGCTGGCGGACGCGGGTCTTCGAAGCGTCACTCAAGCCGGCAAAGAAGCGGCCGAGTTGCGAATCGGTGGCCAGCCTGGAGAGAAATTCGTCCGTGACGGCAGCCAGGGCGTCGTAGCCGCCCAGGCGCTGGTAGAGGCTCTTCTCCGCGGAGGCTGCCGCGGTTTGAGGAGTCCCCGCATAGGCCGGGGCCACCGCCGCAAACGACATCAGGCCGAGGTAGAGAAACAGGGTCAGTCTCTTCATTGGTCCATGCTCCTGAATTCGGAAGGTAGGTAAAACATCATGCCCTCGGTTTTTAAATACGGGCGGGGACGGCAAACGGATTGCCGCGGAGATTCCCGCGAAATCGCGGGAAGCGATGGGCCATCCCTTGCTTGAGAGCGCAAGTTCCGCCGTGGTAGCATCCTGAGTTTTGGCAGGCGACGTTCGGGCCGGCCCGTGGCAGTCCTGATCCTTTCTCTCGTCTTTATTGGCGGTCTTCCGCCAGACCGATCTTCAGCAGACGACCGGGGAGCGACGACCGACGGCCGATCGCGGGCTGAACTTGGCGTGCTCCCACAGTGCTGAAGGAGTGAATCCGTGAAAGTTTACGAAGGCGCAAATATCCGCAACGTGGCCCTGGTCGGCCACGGGCATGCCGGCAAAACCTCGATCGTTTCCGCCGCTCTGTACACCGCGGGCGCTACCCAGCGCATGGGCCGGGTCGACGACGGAACCGCCACCACGGACTACGACGAGGAAGAAATCGCCCGCCAGATGTCGATCACGACCGGCCTGGCTTTCGCCGAATGGGGCAAAACCAAGATCAACATGCTCGATACCCCCGGCTTCAATATGTTCGTCCATGAAGCCAAGACCGTGCTGCCCGTGGTGGAGGCCGCGCTGGTCGTCGTCGACGGCGTCGCCGGCGTGGAAGTCGTGACCCAGCGTGTGTGGGGCTATGCCGAAGAGATCAACCTGCCCCGCGTCATCGTGGTCAGCCGCATGGACCGCGACCGCGCCGACTCCGAACGCGTTCTGGAATCCCTGCGCAGCGCGTTCGGCCGCCAGGTCACGCCCTTACAGCTGCCCCTGGGCAAGGAGAAAAGCTTCAGCGGCGTGGTCGACCTGGTCCGCATGAAGGCCTACACCTACGAACTCGGCGGCAATGGCAAGGGCACGGAGGGCGAGATCCCAGCAAGTGTCGCCGCCGCCGCGCAGGAGGCCCATGAAAAACTCGTCGAACTCGTGGCCGAGGGCGACGATAAATTAATGGAAGAGTTCTTCGAAAAGGGCACCATCCCCGAAGAGCACCTCATCCCCGCGTTGCACGATGCCATCCGCGACGACAAGATCTTTCCCGTCCTGTACACCTCCGGACTGGGCAATGTCGGCGTCGACAAGCTCATGGATTTTCTGGTCGACTACACGCCGGCCGGCACGGAACACACCGCCCTGCACGGGATCGCTGGCGGCAACGGGCAATCGCCCGAGCGGCACGTGGCCGACTCTGACGCTCTCTCGCTCTACGTCTTCAAAACCGTCTCGGACCCGTTTGCCGGTCGCATCTCGTATTTCAAGGTATTCAGCGGCGTGCTCAAGAACGATGCCACCGTGCAGAACTTCACCCGCAACTCCCAGGAAAAACTGGCGCACATCTCCATCATGCAGGGCAAGAACGCGGTTGCCGTGCCCGAACTGCATGCCGGCGACGTCGGCGCGGTCGCCAAGCTCCGAGACACATTAACCGGCGACACGTTGGGCGACAAGGCCGCACCCATTCAATACCCGCGCGTCAGCCTGCCCGAGCCGGCGATCACCTTCGCCATCGAGCCCAAGAGTCGCGCCGACGAAGACAAGCTGGGTCCCGGAATCCACAAGCTGATGGAAGAAGACGCCATGCTGCGCTTCTTCCGTGACCCGCAAACCAAAGAATTCCTGATTGCGGGCACCGGCCAGCAGCATATTGAAGTCGTCGTTTCCAAGTTAAAGAAGCGCTATCACACCGAGGTCAACCTCAAGGCGCCCAAGGTCCCCTACCGCGAGACCATCCGCGGCAAGGCCGACGTGCAGGGCCGCCACAAGAAGCAGACCGGCGGGCACGGCCAGTACGGCGACTGCAAGATCAAGATGGAGCCGCTGCCCCGCGGTGGCGACTTCGAGTTTGTAAACGACATTTTCGGCGGCGCCATCCCAAAAAACTTTATTCCGGCGGTGGAGAAAGGGATCAAAGACGCGGCGGCTCGCGGCTATCTCGCCGGCTACCCGGTGGTGGATTTCCGGGTCGTGCTCTACGACGGGTCATATCACGACGTCGATTCCAACGACCTCTCGTTCCAGATGGCCGGCCGTATCGCATTTAAGAAGGCCATGGAAGTTGCCAAGCCGACGCTACTCGAGCCGGTGATGGCGGTCGAGATCACGGTGCCCGACGAGTTCGCCGGGTCCATCATGGGCGATCTCAATAGCCGCCGCGGCCGCATCCAGGGCATGGACAACAAAGCCGGAAACACCGTGATCAAAGCTGAAGTCCCCATGGCCGAGATGCTGACCTACGGCGCCGACCTCACGTCCATGACCCAGGGCCGCGGCAGCTTCAACATGGAGATGCACCACTACGACATCGTGCCCGCGCAGTTGCAGGAAAAAATCATCGAGCAGTCCAAGCGTGAGCGGGGAGAGCAGCCGGAGGAAGAAGTCTAAAAGCGTAGCGCCGGCGTCGGACCGGCGTTCGGGAGGGCGTCTGGCCCTCACCATGCGAGGGCGGGTTGCTCAAGGTCGGCCTTACCGGGGGGATGGCGAGCGGCAAGTCGGTGGTGGGCGAGATGCTCGCCGCCCGCGGCGCCCGCTTTCTTCAGGCCGACCAGGTCGCGCACGAACTGATGCAGCCCGGGCAGGAGGTTTACCTCCAGGCCCTCCGAACCTTCGGCACCGCCATTCTCAACCCGGACGGCACCGTGAATCGCCCAAAGCTGGCCGAGGCTGCCTTCGGCGGCGGCGGAGCTGCCTCGCGGATTCACGAGCTCAACCGCATCGTCCACCCCGCGGTCATCCAGCGCCAGAACCAGTGGATGGAAGAGCAGGGCCGTCGCGACCCGCACGCCATTGCAGTGGTCGAGGCGGCCTTGATAATCGAAGCCGGCGCCGCCGATGACTTCGACCGTCTGATCGTCGTCACCTGTTCAGAAGAACAGCGGGCACAGCGTTTCGCCGCAAGACAGAACATTCCCCTGGCGCAAGCCCGAGAAGAAGTCCGCCGCCGCATGGCCGCCCAGTTCCCCGATGAAGAGAAGATCAAGCGGGCCGACTTCGTGATCGACAACTCCGGCTCTCTGGACGCGACCGGTGCCCAGGTGCAGCGCCTGTTCGAGGTCCTCAAGAAACTCGCTTGATGGTTCGAACGAGCCTGCCCCAAATCCTTCTCCAGCTGACGCCCGCTTTTCCGTTACACTGAACAAGCCAAGGAGAAATTGACATGTCCAAGAACCACTACTCTACCAAGCCGAAGCGCCGCAATCGCTCAGGGAAACGCAAAGACAGCCAGCGTATTGCCGCAAACATGGCCAAAATCAGGGAGCGCGAAAGCAGCGCGGCTGGAACCAAATAGCCAGGCTCCTGAGCGGCGGACTCGCCTGCCCCGTTTGTTAGTGTGGTGTAACAGCCCGCCGTGGAGACCGGTAGCTTATTCCCCTTTTACGCTCGAAAAGATGGCTGGTCGATGTTTCTAGTCGAAAGCCCGGAACAGTGAAAACAACCGGCCCGGTTGCGGAAGTCTGGTCAGACTTCAGTCGAACGTAAAACCCGAATCGCGGCGGAGCGGACAGTGGGCAACACCATTGGGCTGGGATGCTGGCTCATCGCGGTAGTCGTTGCCATGCTCGGGCTCATCCTCGCTACTGGCACCATTCGGGCAAAGTTCGGTCATTCGTGAGCGATTTCAGCGCCCCTCACCGGAAATTCGCGCTCCGGAACTTCTGCCGGAAATCCAGTCCGTCCAGCTTGATGATGCGGCACATTTCATGCAGCCGCGACCGCATGCGCTCGCCAATGCGATCGCCCAAAGTTTCCTCGCGAGCCGCCGCCCTGGCCGGCGACATCATGCCTGCTGGCGGCTGGTCGTCGAAGTTCGTGGTGATGATCGTCGTGCGGTTGTGGTTGTAGCGCGTGTTCAGGATCAGGCTGACCGTATCCCAGACCCACTCCGTGGGCTTCACCGCGCCCAACTCATCGAGAAAAAGAACTTCCGTTTCGAACACGGGACGCAGAACTTCCAGTTCCGTAGTCTGCACCGAGGCGTTATAAGAGTTCTGGATCTCTTTCAGGAGCTCTCGGTAGTCGTAGAACAGGCAAGCGATGCCGCGCGCGAGAATGAGTTCCTTCAAAATCCCCACCCCCAGGTGCGTCTTGCCCGTGCCGATCCTCCCGATCAGCAACAATCCGGTGCCATCCTGCGGGTCGTATTCCTGGACGAACTTAGCCGCAGAAATATGCGCCAGAGCGAGCGATGGGTGGGCACCGGGAAAATCTGTGGTGAAGCTCGATAGCTCGCAGTGCTCGTACCGCTTGGGGATGCGCGCGGCTCCCAGCAGCGATTCTGCCCGCGCTTTCAGCCGGCAGTCGCAGCGCCTCACCCGCCGGTCCCCGTTTTGAGTCACACTCTTCCACCCGGTTCCTTCACACAGCGGGCACAGTTCGGCCGAGACTCTCATTTCGAAGACAGGTTCCTCGTCTTCGACTGTGCACCGTGAGGCGGGACTTGCGCAAGTGCGAACGTCCATTCCTTTGTGTACATCCTGTGCAGCCGCTTGCCAGGCTGTGGAGATCCGAGGAAAACGCTGGGTCCTGGTCCGATGCTGAACCCGCCGAGTCTGCTGCCGAACCGCCCTTCCGCCGGCCCCACAGCCTTCACTCGGGCCAGGGACCGCGCCGAGAACGCCACTCGAATCGAAGGCACGCCCATGTACTAACGAGTCGGCTCGGAATCAAGATCATCACTGCAAAGCCCGGGATGCGCGAAGGCGCTATTTACGCGGGGAACCGCCGCCCGGGGCCGCGCCAACCGCAACAACGGCGCGGGTTGGCGCAGTTATTCACAGTTGACAAGCCGCCCAGTCGCGGCACAATAGCTGCGACCAGAATTCCGCCTCGGCAACTGTGCTGCAATCCTCCCCCGGAACCGGCTGGGGCAGACTGGAATTCTGCCTAGGAGAAACAATGAACAAAGCTGATCTCGTGGACCGCATCGCGGGAGCCTGTCACATCAGCAAGACCCAGGCGACCACAGCGATCGATACCGCAGTGGACAGCATTACCGCTGCTCTGAAAAAGGGAGACCGGGTGGCTTTGATCGGCTTCGGGACCTTCGCCGTCTCGCAAAGAAAGGCCCGCAACGGGCGCAACCCGCAGACGGGAGCCACGATCAAGATTGCCGCGCGCCGTGTCGCCAAGTTCACCCCTGGAGCCGAACTCAAGAAAGCGGTCAATAAGAAATAATCCAGCCCAGTTCGATCGCCAACGGCAGGAGGTCGGTCCTGCCGTTTTTCGTTCTCAGCGCCAACGCGGAACCAGCGAGCCGGTGCGCTGAAAGGATTCCTGCTACCCCTCCGCCCAAAGCGCCTCCTCCACACCTTCGGCCCGGGCAGCATCGCCCTGCCACCAACTTCCGTCCAATCAGCGACTTGGCCCTTGCTGAATCTCCTGAACCTCCTGTAAAATCAAAGTTTTGGAATCGAGGTTCCCGACGGCTATGAAAGCATCCATCCATCCCGCATACGAGGAAATTCGCGTCATGTGCGCCTGCGGCAACAGCTTTACCACCCGCTCGACCCATAAGGGCGACCTGCACGTCGAAATCTGCTCCAACTGCCACCCCTTCTTCACAGGAAAGCAGAAACTGGTCGACACCGCCGGCCGCGTGGAGCGCTTCCGCCGCAAGTACGCCAAAGCCGAACCGGCCAAGAAGTAAGCGGCGGTTCAAGCCAAGCATCGCGCCCTCGCTGCGGCGAGGGCTTTCTGTTGTCAGCCAAGCTAGAATAGGCAAGCAGCGGCTGGAGAACGGACAGTCTCGCCCATCCCGGCGGGCGCAAACGTTGCCCGTTTCTCGGCCGCCCCCTGAACGTCATGCGCAAGCACTGGGACAAGTCGGCGAATCCGCGGACCGGCCCGCTCACGCTGGTCCCCGTGCCCGCCCGGGTCCGCCTGGGGAACGTTGAGATCACTCCCGCCACCGTGCTCGCCCCAATGGCCGGCGTCACCGACACCGTCTTCCGGCGCTTCATTCGGAACCTTGGCGGCTGTGGCCTGATCATGACCGAGTTCACCTCGGCCGACGGCGTGCTCCGCGCCAAGGACAAAAAGGCCCGGCGCTACCTGCACTTCTACGAGGACGAGCATCCCATCTCGGCGCAACTGTTTGGCAGCAACCCCGAGGTCATGGCCGAGGCGGCGCGCATGGTTGAAGGCCTCGGCTTTGACCTGGTCGATCTCAACCTGGGCTGTCCGGCGAAGAAAGTGGTGAAGTGTAATGGCGGGTCGGGGCTGCTGCGTGATCTGCCGGCGATTGGAAGGATTTTCGAGGCCGTCCGCGCCGCCGTAAAAATCCCCTTCACGGTAAAGTTCCGTGCCGGCTGGAACGACCAGGAAATCGTGTGCGTGGAACTGGCGCGGATGGCGGAGTCGTGCGGCCTGTGCGCGGTCGCGCTCCACGCTCGCACCCGCGAGCAGGGCTATAGCGGTAACGCGCGCTGGGAGTGGATCGCTGCGGTCAAGGACGCGGTCAAGATCCCGGTTATCGGCAACGGCGACATCCGCGCTCCCGAAGATGCTTGCGCCATGGTCGCCCAGACAGGTTGCGACGCGGTCATGATCGGCCGCACCGCGGCCTCGAATCCCTGGATCTTCCGCCAGATCCAGCAGTACACGGCCACGGGCCGCTACGACGAACCGGGCGAGGCGGACCGCTACGACATGATCCGCACGTACTTCCGCATGCTGGTCGAAGAGAAGTTTCCCGACGCGCCGGGCAAGATGAAACAGTTTGCCTCCTGGTTCACCCACGGCGTTCCGGGCGGGGCCAGTTTGCGGAAGGCGATCTACGAAGCGCGGGAAGCAACCCAGATTCTACGGCGCGTGGAAGAGTTCTTCGAAGCGAGGCTCGCTCGTCCAGGCCCAGACGCCCTCGTCTGGGCGGCTGAGCGTTAGCTCGGCAAGGCTTATCGGGCCTGATCACCTTCGCATCTTCAGGTTCAACGATGAAGCGGCGGGCTGCCTGCGCGGAACCGGTTGAATCGTCCCCAGCCGGCGAAACCGAGCCGCGCTCGGCCGGGCAGACGAGGGCGTCTGCCCCTACGCAGTTCGTGCCGGGGCAAGCAGTGGCTTCGCTGTTAACTTCCCTCCGCCATCCTGCTCCACATGCGCCCACGGTACGGCGTGGTCATGCGTGAATACCGTCAGCCACTTTTCCGGCAACGCCTGCGCGTAATAGCGACGCTTACTATTGATCGTTTCCAGCGGATACAGGTCGAATGCCATGACCCAGGTGAGATCGAGATGCGCGCTCGTGGGAATCAGGTCGGAGATGTAGCACGCCGTCTCGCCCGCGCTCGTGACCACCACCGCCTGCAGGTGCGCGGTATGCCCTGGGAAGACGCGCACAGAGACCCCCGGCACAATCTCGCGATCGCCGCGCAGCAACTCCATCTGTCCGCTTTCGATCAGCGGATTGTAGTTGTCGCTGATGTAGCTGACCGCGTCGCGCACATGCTGTTCCTGGGCATGCTGCCACTCGCCTTCCTGCACGTAGTACTTCGCTCTGGGAAAGGTTGCCACCGCGCGATCGCCCTTGCGCACCGTGTTCCAGCCGCAATGGTCAAAATGAAGATGAGTGTTGAGGACAATGTCGATGTCGTCGGGTGCGACTCCGCCCGCGCTCAGGTTATCAAGCAGCTTCGCCGGCTGGCCGTAGATTTTCACCATGCGATCGGAAAGCTTGTTGCCGATCCCGGTTTCCACCAGAACCGTATGCGTTCCGGTGCGCACCAGCAGCGAATTCAGCCCGGCCAGGATGAAGTTGCGCTCGTCGGCTGCGGCCTTCTTCGACCACATCACCTTGGGCACCACTCCGAAGAATGCGCCTCCATCCAGCGGATAGGTGCCGTCGGAGAAGACGCTCAGTTCGAAATCCCCCAGGCTCATCCGCTGCATGGCATCCCTTATTTCAGTTCGCGCTCGAAGTGCTCTTCTATCAGTTGAAACAAGTGCGTGCGCGCCGCGGTTCCGGCGATGCCATGCGTCTTGTTGGGATAGATCATCAGGCGGAACGGCTTGTCTGCCTTGATCAGCGCATCGATCATCTGAATGCTGTTCTGGAAATGCACGTTGTCGTCGCTGGTGCCATGCACGAGCAGCAACGAACCGTGCAGCTGCCCGGCCACCTTGCAGATGTTTCCCTCCTCGTATCCCTTCGGGTCGTCCTTGGGCAGGCCGAGATAGCGCTCGGTGTAAATGCTGTCGTAATTGCGCGGGTCGGTGACGGGCGCCACCGAGACTCCCGCCTTGAACGCGTCCGAGTGGGTCATGCCGTAGAGCGTCATCGAGCCTCCGCCCGACCATCCCCAGAAGGCCACGCGGTCTTTGTCCAGCTGCGGATACTGCGCGAGCAACTGCTGCAGGCCGGCGAGCTGGTCCTTCAACTCGATCACGCCGTACTGATGATAGATGCTCGCGCTGAAGGCCCGGCCGCGGTTCGGCGTGCCGCGATTGTCGACCGAGAAGACCGCGAACCCTTGCTGACGCAGCCGCTGGTGAAACAGGCCCGTCGTGCCTCCCCACTCGTCGAGCACGACCTGCCCGGCGGGCCCTGAATAAACGTGCATCACGACGGGAATCTTGCCGCTCGGCGCGCCATCGGGAAGCAACAGCTGGCCGTAGAGCGTCGTGCCGTCCTCGGCCTTGAACTCGAGAAACTTCTGCGCAACGATGCCGTAGTCGGCGACGCTGCGCGATTCCCACACGCCTTTGCACGGACCCTCCACACCGCAGAGCGACCATGTCGGCGGCGTCGACGAATTCGAGTAGCGGTCGAGCCAGTGGTGGGCATCGTCGGAAAACGTTGCCCGATGCCATCCCTCGGGCTGCGACAAACGGCGAAAGTCGGTGCCGTCCAACTTCACCGCGAACACGCCTTGCCGGCGAGGGTCCCCCTGGTTCGCGGTGAAGTAGACGGCCTGCTCGTCGACCGCCTCCACCGACAGAACCTCGTAGTCCCCTCTTTCCAGCTGGCGCTCCAGCCGGGCATCGGCCCCCAGCGGATTCTGCTTGTCAAAGCTGTACAGGTAGAGATGGGTGTGGCCGTCGCGCCAGCTCGACCACAGGAAGCGGTCTCCCGACTTCAGGATCCGGAACACATCGTTCACCTCGACCCATGAGCCGGGGCTGGTCTCGGTCAGCACTTTGCGGCTGTGTCCGGTCTTGGCCTCGATGAAATACAAATCCATCGTGTCCTGCGCGCGATTCAGGACCTGCACCCAAAGAATCCCGTCCCGTACCCAGCCGAAACGTGGGACGTAGATATCGGGGCCGCTCCCGACCGCAAAAAACTTGGGCTTGCCGCCCTTTACCGCGACGACTCCGAGGCGCACGCTCGGGTTGGGATCGCCCACCTTCGGATACTTCTCCTGTTCGACCCGCGGATGCGTCGGCATCCAGTCGGTGATGGGATAGGTTGGCACCTGCTTCTCGTTCATCTGCAGGAAGGCGATCTCTTTGCTGTCCGGCGACCAGAAGTAATTACTGCGCACGCCCAGTTCCTCGGCATACACCCAGTCGACTTCGCCGTTCAGGATGTCTTCATCGGTATCGTCAGTGAGCTGACGCCCCTCGAACACTCCGATCGGCTGCGCGTAGAGGTTGTGCTTGCGCAGGTAGGCGATGTTCTTGCCGTCGGGCGAGAACTTGGGATCCTGGCTTGGGTCCGAAGACGACGTGAACTGGACCGCGACCCCGTTGTCGAGGCCGTAGAGCCACAACTGCCCTTGCGAATCGAACAGCAGGTATTTCGAGTCGGGACTCCAGACGTAGGCCGCCACGTGATAGCGCAGCACTCGCTCTTTTTCCCGTTCGTCCTTGATCTTGGTCGCGTCCGGCGCAAGGCCCGCCAGCTTGGCTTCGCTGACCAGGACTTTCTTCTCTCCGGTGGCCGCGTCGACGTACCACAGTTGGCCGTGCTCGCCCCCGTCATCGCGTTGCACGAACGACAGCATCTTGCCGTCCGGGCTCCACTGCACGGCTTCCGGAGAACGGCCTGTCAATCCGCCCTCGGCGAAAATCCCTTCAATGGTCAGCGGTTTCTTTGCGGCATCGGAGAAATTCTGGGCGAACCCGGCGGATAGCAAAACCAGGAAGAGAAGGAGATTGCTCACCACGTGCCTCAAGATCATGCTCCCGTACACACAGGATCTGGTTGCAGGTCGGAACCGGAAAGTCTACACCGTAGCGCAGAGATCTGCAGGCCGCCTTGAATTCAATCGTAAGGCTGGACTATCTTGCTGGCTCGCTGCCGTGCGCTTGGTCCCGGTGCGCCGGGCAATTGGTGGCCATGTCCTGAAAGGGAGCCTTCATGAAAATCGATGCGTTCGTGAAAACTATGTTGCTCATCGTGGCAGTGCTTCTGGCAATCATTGCTTTGCGTCCCGTGACCGCGCCGGCCCCGGTCCGCGCCCAGTCCGGCGAAGCCTATCCGTTCTACATCGAGCCGGGGGTGGTCATGCTGCGCGCGCCGGATGGGAGCAAGCAGGTGTATGGCCGGATGGTTGTCGATCTGCGCAACGGCAAAGTCTGGGGATTCCCCACTATGACCCAGGACCCGTATCCCGTGAACCAGATGAACAGCGCGCTCCCCACCTCGCACCCTTTCTTATTGGCAAAGTTCGCGTTCTCCGACACCGACAAGTAAGTCGTGCGGGTACAACCGGCCTGGCCTTCGGACAATCCACGCAGCGGCAGACTCTCTTGTCGGTCCAGCCCGGCAACCTTCGGCCCGCAGCCGCGCTCCCCGCTTGGCTCGGCCGGACTGGCGAAGGCGCCTCTCCCCGCGTCATTCGGCCCGGCCCCGGCGCCTGTCTCTCGCCGACTGCGTGTTAGAATGAAAGCATTCCATGCTGCAGGACCTCGAAAACCTCAAGCAATTGCAGGTTGCGGACAAGGAAATCCTGCGCTTGAGGGAAGAGATTGCGGCACTGCCCAAACGCGTGGCCGCGATTGAAGAAAAGCTGGCCGCCACCAGGGCCAAACTCGAGAAAGCCAAGGCCGCCGCCAAAGCCGACGAGGCCGCCCGCAAGAAGTACGAAGCCAACATCCTCGACCTGCAGGGCAAGATCTCCAAGTTCCGCGACCAGTCGCTGGCCGTCAAGACCAACGACCAGTACAAAGCGCTGATGCACGAGATCCAGTTCGCTGAGCAGGAGATCCGCGCCAACGAGGACAAGATCCTCGAGGTGATGATGAATACCGAGGCGCGCGACAAGGACGTGAAAGCCGCCGAGGCCGTTCTCAAGGCTGAGACTGCCGAGATCGAGAAAGAAAAAGAGCAGGCCCGCCAGCGCACCACCGAAGACGAAACACTGCTCGCCGAATGGAACGCCAAGCGCGACGGGCTGCGCGCCGGCGTCGATCCCGACACCCTGCGCCGCTACGAGCGGGTGATGAAATACCGCGGCTCTGGCCTTTCGGAGGTGCGCGACCAGAAATGCACCGCCTGCCAGGTCATGCTCCGCCCGCAAACCTACAACGACGTGCGTTCCGGCCAGAAGATCATCGAGTGCGAATCCTGCCAGCGCCTGCTTTATTTCAATCCGGAAAACGAAGTCAAAACGGAGAAGGCCAGCGTTTCCCACCGCCGCCGTGCCAAGCCCAAAGTCGATTCGCAGCAGGCCTGGTTCTATCACCCCGCCTATGGCGAAACCGGCGAAGTCTACCTCGCCTTCATCAACTCCAATACGACTTCCTCACGCCGCGTTTACGAACTCCACACCGGACGCCAGATCGGCGACATCCTCAATCGCGAAGGCAGCTTCCGCCTGGCTTTTCCCGAGGACCTGAATGGTGTGATCCGCCTGAACGGCCAGTGGGACGAAGAGGAGATCGACAGCTGGGGCGCCGAGCTTCCCATGGTCGTGCTCGACACCCTGCAGCGCGATCTCGACCTGGCCCGGGCTGAGTCGACCCATTCCACGCACGCGGCCGCAGCCGAAACGCCCAGCGAGCATCCCGCCGCGAGCTAACGCTGGTCTGGTGGAGCACGACGCCTTCGCCCGCGACCAATGGCTCATAAATAACGCATAGCATCCCTGCTTCAATGTCCGTGCCTCCTCACCATCCCCAAAACACGCCCCCAACCTGGGTCTCCGATTTAAGATCAACCAATGCCCAGCGCCCGTCCACGCCGAGAGTCACGACCGGGATCGGAAATAACCTCCGGCCCCCGTGCCCTCATTTCCCCCCGCGCCGTCACCCGCCTGAAATCCGGCCACGTCTGGATCTATCGCTCCGACCTTCTCTCAACCGAAGATGCCCCGCCCGGTGCAGTCGTCTCCGTCGTCGACGAACGCGGGCGCTTCTACGGTTCCGCGCTCTACTCCTCGAGCTCGCAGATCGCCCTGCGCATGATCTCCCCGGACCCCGTTCCCAACTTCCCCAGGCTTCTCCGCGAGCGCGTTCGGGCCGCCATCGCCTACCGCGAACCTCTCGTGCGCGACACCGACGCCTACCGCGTCGCCTTCAGCGAAGCTGACTTCCTGCCCGGCCTCATCGTCGACCGCTACAACGACATCCTCTCCGTCCAGATGCTCACGCAGGCCATGAACGCCGATCCTGTCCGTGCGGCCCTGCTCGCCGAGCTAACTGAGCAGTTCCAACCTGCCGCCATCGCCGAGCGCGTCGAGCCGCACATCCGCGAACTCGAGTCCCTGCCGCCCGGCGAGTCCGGACTGCTCTCCGGAAGCAAGACCAGCACCGTCTTCACCATGAACGGCGTGCGCTTCCACTTCGACGTGCGCGAGGGCCAGAAGACCGGAGCTTTCCTCGACCAGCGCGAGAACTACGCCGCCGCTGCCCTCTACGCCCACGGCAAAGCCCTCGACGTCTGCTGCTACCAGGGGGCCTTCGCCCTCCACCTCGCTCCGCGCTGCTCGAGCGTGACTGGGGTCGACAGTTCGCGCCCCGCCCTCGAGGTCGCCGACAAAAACGCCCTCCTCAACCAGCGCGAAATCGAATGGATCGAGGCCAACGCCTTCGACCTGCTCCGCGACTATGCCGCCTCCGGCCGCCACTACGACACGATCGTGCTCGATCCCCCCGCCTTCGCCAAGACCCGCAAGAACCTCGAAACCGCCCTGCGTGGCTACAAGGAACTTAACCTGCGCGCACTGAAGATGCTTCGCCCCGGCGGGGTGCTGGTCACCTGCTCCTGCTCCTACCACGTCTCCCCGGCGGAATTCCTGAGCGTCGTCGCCCAGGCGGCCCGGGACGCCCACCGCACCGCGCGCCTCATCGAGCAGCGAGGCCAGGCCCGCGATCATCCCATGCTGCTTAACGTGCCCGAAACGAGCTATCTGAAGTGCCTCATTTTCATTGTAAGTTATTGATATAAAAGCTTATTATGTTCTTGACAATAATACGCTCATATTTTATGCTTCTTTTGTGCTAATCGCACATCTAAAACCAGTGATCGGTTGCTTTACAAATTTCTAGCTTGAGCCTTAAGGAGGTTTGAGGTCATGACTGTTCTTACCCGTTGGGATCCCTTCCGTGAGTTTGCCACCCTGCAGGATCGCATGAACCGGTTGTTCCGCGAGTCCTTCGGACCCGAGGGCCGCGAGGAGTCCTTGACCAGCACCAGCTTTGCCCCGCCCGTCGACGTCTACGAAGACGAGCACAACGTCACCCTGAAAATCGAAGTTCCGGGGATCGACGAGAAGGACATCGATGTCCGCATCGAAAACAATGTCCTGACCGTACACGGCGAGCGCAAGTTCGAGAAGGAAGAGAAAGAAGAGAACTATCGCCGCGTGGAGCGCCAGTATGGCAGCTTCACCCGCACCTTCACCCTGCCCTCGACGGTGGACGCGGACAAGGTCCAGGCCGACTACGACAAGGGCGTGCTGAAGATCGCCCTGCCCAAGAAGGCCGAAGCCAAGCCCAAGCAGATCAAGGTCAACGTCGGCGGCCAGAAAGCGCTGGAAGCCAAGGGCCCCGGCAAGGCTGCGTAACCACGGTAGCGCCGGCGTCCTCGCCGGCCGTCGCGAGGGCGCCCTTGCCCTCGCCATGAGACGTGAGGGGGACGGCAGCGGTGACCGTCCCCGTTGTTTTTGATTTCGTAGTTTGCGAATTGGGGAATTTCCTAAATTATGTGGCGCCGGGAGGCCGCAGGCCAACATCCAAACTGACGTCGCTTTCAAATCGCTCAGTTTCTAAATCGGAGTCTTTATGCCCATCCGTTGGGACAAACTTACAGTCAAGGCGCAGGAAGCGGTCCAGCGCGCCAATGACATCGCGTCCGAGCACGGCAACCCGGAACTGCTGCCCCTGCACTTGCTCGCTGCTCTGCTCGAAGACCGCGACGGCATTGTTCCGCCCATTCTCGAGAAGCTCGGCGGCGGCCCCCAGGTCGTGCTGAACGAAGCCTACAAAGAGATCGACCGCCTGCCCAAAGTTTCCGGCGAAGGCGCCACCCAGGCGACCATGTCGCCGGCCCTGAATCAGGTCATCGAGCGCGCATTCAAGGAAGCTGCGAACTTCAAGGACGAGTACGTCTCAACCGAACACCTGCTGCTGTCGATCACGCAGGCCAAGAAAGACCCCGCCCAGGCGGTCCTGGCCCGCTATGGCGCCACCTACGAGGCCATCCTCAAGGCCCTGACCTCCGTGCGCGGCAACCAGAAGGTCACCGACCAGAATCCCGAAGCCAAGTACCAGGCCCTTGAGCGCTATGCCCGCGACCTCACCGAGCAAGCCCGCCGCGGCAAGCTCGACCCCGTCATCGGCCGCGACGAAGAGATCCGCCGCGTGGTCCAGGTGCTTTCCCGCCGCACCAAGAACAATCCCGTGCTGATCGGCGAGCCCGGCGTCGGCAAGACCGCCATCGTCGAGGGCCTGGCGCAGCGCATCGTTTCCGGCGACGTTCCCGAAGTCCTGAAGAACAAGCGCGTGGTCGCGCTCGACCTCGGCTCGATGCTCGCGGGCGCAAAATATCGCGGCGAGTTCGAAGACCGCCTCAAAGCGGTGTTGAAAGAAATTGAAGAATCCGAAGGGCAGATCGTCCTCTTCATCGACGAACTGCACACGCTGGTCGGGGCTGGAGCGGCGGAAGGCGCGATTGACGCCTCCAACATGCTCAAGCCCGCCTTGGCTCGCGGACAGCTGCGCGCCATCGGCGCCACCACGCTCAACGAATACCGCAAGCACATCGAGAAAGACGCCGCGCTCGAGCGCCGCTTCCAGCCCGTATATGTGGGCGAGCCCACGGTCGAGGACACCATCGCCATCCTGCGCGGATTGAAAGAGCGCTACGAAGTGCATCATGGCGTCCGAATTAAAGATTCGGCCATCGTCGCCGCCGCTACGCTGTCTCATCGCTACATCACCGACCGCTTCCTGCCCGACAAGGCCATCGACCTGATCGACGAAGCCGCGGCCTCGCTGCGCATCCAGATCGACTCCATGCCCACTGAGATCGACCAGCTGGAGCGCCGCGCCATGCAACTGGAAATCGAAAAGCAGGCGCTCAAGAAAGAAGACGACGCGAATTCGCGCGAGCGGCTGGCGGCGCTGGAGAAAGAACTCGCCGAAATCCGCGAGCAGTCCAACGCGCTAAAGGCTGCCTGGAAACAGGAAAAGGACCTCATCGTGCGCCAGCAGTCGCTGAAGGAAAAACTCGAGCAATTGCGCATCGAAGAACAGGCGGAGGAGCGCAAGGGCAACCTGCAGCGCGTGGCCGAGATCCGCTATGGCCTGATCCGCCAGACTGAGGAAGAACTGCGAAAGCTTACCGCGCAGCTGGAAAAAAACAGTGCCCGCCGCATGCTGAAAGAAGAAGTGGACGAAGAAGATGTCGCCCGCATCGTCTCCAGATGGACTGGCATCCCCGTCTCCAAGATGCTCGAGAGCGAAGTCAAGAAGCTGGTTACCATGGAAGACCGCCTGCGCCAGCGCGTGGTCGGCCAGGACGAGGCCGTGCAGCGCGTCTCGAACGCAATCCGTCGTTCCCGCGCCGGACTGAGCGACCCCAGGCGCCCCATCGGCTCGTTCATCTTCCTCGGTCCGACCGGTGTCGGCAAGACCGAACTGGCCCGCGCGCTCGCCGAATTCCTGTTCGACGACGAGCACGCCATGGTGCGCGTTGATATGTCGGAGTACATGGAGAAGCACGCTGTCGCCCGCCTGATCGGCGCGCCCCCGGGCTATGTCGGCTACGAAGAGGGCGGCCAGCTCACCGAGCAGGTCCGCCGGCGTCCCTACGCGGTCGTGCTGTTCGACGAAATCGAGAAGGCGCACCCCGACGTGTTCAACATCATGCTGCAAATCATGGATGATGGGCGGCTGACCGACGGCCAGGGCCGCCACGTCGATTTCCGCAACACCATCCTCATCATGACCTCGAACATCGGCTCTTCGTTCCTGGTGGCCGAGAACCTGCGCACCGACGAGGACTTCGACCAGGCCTCGAAGGAAGTGGTCAGCGCGCTTTCCGGATACTTCAAGCCGGAATTCCTCAACCGCGTCGACGACATCATCGTTTTCCATCCGCTGGGAAAAGAACAGCTCATCAAGATCGTCGACTTGCGCCTGGAAGACCTGCGCAGCCAGCTGGCCGAGCGCAAGATCTCGCTGGAGCTGACCGATGCCGCCAAGGAACTGGTGCTCACCGAGGGTTACGATCCGGCCTACGGCGCGCGCCCGCTGAAGCGGTCCATCCAGCGCCTCATCCAGGACCCGCTGGCGCTCAAGATCCTCGATGGCGAGGTGCTGCACGGCGACCACGTGATCGTCGACGCTGCCAGCAAGTCCGGCAAGCTGACGTTCCGGGTAAGCGAGAGAGTGGGCCAGCAAGCAACTGGCAAGGCGCAGAAGTAATCTGAGGCGGGCGATCGCGTCCGCTTGCCCTCCCCGCCGCTGCCGGAAGCGTCCTGAAACGCAGAGTGCGCAGAGAGGAGCTGGGGGGCGTGCAAAGAAAAGAGCGCAGAGCGATGCAGAGTTCTTTCAAGACCCTCCGTGCCCTCCGCGTTTTAAGAGGTGACCGGTCCGGGGATTGAGCAGCCGCTCCCTGCTTCAGGGCTTCTTCTCGGCCTTCTTGGTGGAGGTCTCGCGCTTGGTCTCTTTTTTCTCGTCCTTCTTTCCGGGAGAGTCCTTGCCGCCGGAATCCCCGTTGGAAGAAGGCGACGCACTGGCGGCGGACTTCTTCACGTAGTCGGTCACGTACCATCCCGACCCTTTGAACTGCACCGCCGGTGCCGAGAGCACCTGCTCCACCGGGCCCCCGCAATCGGGACACTTCTTCACCAGTGGATCGGAGAATTTCTGGATCTTCTCAAAACGATGGCGGCACTTCCTGCACTGATACTCGTAAATGGGCATGGAACTCCAATGTCTCGAAACACCGGGCCTGCGCGGGAAAACTGGGCTGGCCCTCACGACTGGTTAGATTGTAGGGAAGGGCGCGAAGGCGCGTCAATTTGACAGCAGCGCGGTGCATTCCGTCACCTTCGCGCACCGGCCCGATGAAGCCGGGGGCTGGGTCTTCCCTGGCCGTTCCCCGTCGCGAACTCTCACTGCGGAGTGCCGAAGCCCGGTGTTATCCTTCCCGCCATGACCGGCGATCCAGCGCCCTCGGCGAACTCCGCTCCGCTCGAACCCGGCCCGACGCTTTACCTGGTCGCGACGCCCATCGGCAATCTCGAAGATATCACCCTGCGCGCCCTGCGCGTGCTCAAGGGCGTGGATCTGATCGCCTGCGAAGACACCCGCCAGACACAAAAGCTGCTCAACCACTACGGCATCACCACCCGCACCATCAGCTACCACGAGCACAATGAGATGACCAAGGCCGCCGAACTGGTTGTGGATCTTGAGGGCGGTGCCCGGATCGCCCTGGTGACCGATGCCGGCATGCCGGGCATCTCCGATCCCGGTTTCCGCCTGATCAGCCTGGCGATTCGACACCAGGTTCCGGTGGTGCCCATTCCGGGGGCATCGGCGTTTCTCGCTGCCTTGGTCGCCAGTGGTCTGCCCACCGACTCTTTCCGCTTCAGCGGATTCCTTCCCGCCAAGCGGGGAGAACGCCGCTCGCTGCTGGAAAGCGTGCGCAGCTCGCCGCGCACACAGGTGTTCTACGAAGCGCCGCATCGGGCGCTGGAAGCATTGGAAGATGTTCTCGCAGTGCTCGGGCCGGACCGCTACATCGTGCTCGCCCGCGAAGTCACCAAGGTCCACGAAGAATTCCTCCGCGGCCGCGCCTCCGAAGTGCTTGCCACGCTGAAGTCCCGCGGAGAAGTCAAAGGCGAAATCACGCTGCTGATCGCCAAAGCCGAGCAGTCTGCTCTCCGCCCCGGTCTGCCTCGACCGAACCTCCGGGAGCGCCTCCACCAGATCATGTCCGAAGAGAAACTCGACGAGAAGGCTGCCCTGAAGAGAGTTGCCAGGGAGATGGGCGTTTCGAAGAGCGAAGCCTACCGCGAGCTGCAAAGAAGTAAATGATGCCCTGACCAATCCGAGCGAGCGAAGCTGCTCAGCTCCCGCTATTTCCCCGCCAGCTCTTTCTTCACCGTCTCGCTGACTACTTTCCCGTCCACCCGCATCCCGGCAGCCGCGAAGCGGGCCATGGCGTTCTTCATCACCGCGCCCATGTCCTTCATCGTCGGAGAACCCATCTCGGCAAGGGTGGCTTTCACGCCGGCAACGATCTCTTCTTCGCCAGCAGCCTTGGGCAGGTAGCTCTCGATCACCTTGATCTCGGCAGCTTCTTTGTCAGCCATTTCCTGGCGGCCGCCCTTGGTGAACTGCTCGATCGAGTCCTTGCGCTGCTTGATCAGCGTGCTCAGCACCTGCTGCGACTCCTTGTCGTCGAGCGGGCCCATCTTCTCGGTTTCGCGCAGCTTCAATGCGGTCTTCACCATGCGCAGGCAGGACAGCCGCGCCTCATCCTTGGCTTTCATCGCTGCAACAAGGTCTTTCTGGATCTGATCGATCAGGCTCATGGGAGAAGATTATAGCGGTGCCCGCGCGAACCACGTAGTGGCGGCGCTCTCGTCGGCCACCGCCCGGACAAAGCCCGGCCCTCGCTTCCCCCGGGGCCGCGCACGTGCGCCTCCCCCGCGGCTTCCGCTACACTACTTACCATCTCGTTCCCAAGGACTCATCCCATGCTGCGCAAGAATCGCCTCTTTACTCCCGGACCAACGCCGCTCCTTCCGGCGGCCCAGTTCGCCGAAGCCGCCTTTACCGCCCATCACCGCACTGCGGATTTCCGCAGCCTGTTCACCCGCGTGCTCGCCGACATGAAGGAATTCATCGGAACCAAGAACGATGTCCTGGTGCTCGCTTGTTCCGGCACCGGCGTGATGGAGGCCAGCGTCTCGAACCTGACCTCTCCTGGCGACAACATCCTCGTCCTGACGGCCGGAAAATTCGGCGAGCGCTGGACCGCGCTCGGCAAGGCCTACGCATGCAACGTCGATGTGCTCAGTAAGCCCTATGGAGAGACCTTCACGCTTGACGAAGTCAAAGCGCGCCTCACTCCCGGCGTGCGCGCCGTCTACATGCAGGCCACTGAGACTTCGACTGGCGCCCGCCACGACGTGAAAGGAATCGCGAAACTCGTTCGCGCAACCGGAGACGACACTCTGCTCGTGGTCGACGCCATCACCGGACTCGGCACCACGCACCTCGACGTCGATGGCTGGGGAGTGGACCTCATCGTCGGCGGATCGCAGAAAGCGCTCATGATTCCCCCCGGCTTGGCCTACTGCGCGGTGAGCGAGCGCGCCTGGCAGCGCATGGAAACCACGAGGTCCCCGCGCTATTACTTTGACCTGCGCAAAGAGCGCAAATCGGCCGCCAAGGGCGAGTCTGCTTATACTCCCGCCACCACGTTGTTTGCCGCCCTCGGCGCCGCTCTCGACTACATTCGCCAGTTGGGCAACGGCAATCTCGCCGCCGGCCGCGAAGACCTGGTCAACAACGCCGAGCTCGCGGCCGCGATGACCCGCGCTGGCGCGAAGGCCCTGGGACTGCAGCTGTTCGCGCCTTCCTCTCCTGCGGCCGCGGTCACCGCGCTGGAATCTCCTGCTGGCGTCGATTCCGGCGCCATCGTCAAAGAGTTCCGGGAAGCCTTCAACGCGGTGGTCGCCAACGGCCAGGGCGAGATGAAGGGCAAGCTGTTCCGCATGGCGCACATCGGCTACTACGACTACCTTGACACCATCGGCTCGCTGGCCGCGCTCGAGCACGTGCTCGCCCGCGTGACCGGCAAGGACCTTGCGTTCGGAACCGCCGTGCGGGCCGCGCAGGAAGTGTTCGCGCGCCAGACGGAAACCGAAGGCGCCGTTCGCTAGCCGAAAGCCAGACCCGACTCCGCAATGAAAATCATCGTCGCCGAGAAAATTTCTGCTTCCGCCGTCGCACTGCTCCAGCAACCACGCTGGACGCTCCTGCTGCCCGACCAGTTAGAAGGCAAGCTCAGCACCCATCTGCAGGATGCCGACGCGCTCATCGTTCGGTCGGCTGTACAGGTCGATCACGCCCTGCTTGAACACGCTCCCCGGCTGCGCGTGATTGGCCGCGCTGGGGTTGGCGTCGACAACGTGGACCTGGAGGCCGCTACTCGCAAGGGCATCGCGGTCATGAACACGCCCGGCGCCAACGCGGTCGCCGTCGCCGAACACACGCTCGGCCTGATGCTCTCCATGGCGCGCTTCATTCCGCGCGCCGACGCCCTCATGCATGCCGGTAAGTGGGAGAAGAAATCGCTGCAGGGCACCGAACTGCGCGGTAAAACCCTGGGCGTGGTGGGTCTCGGCAAAATCGGCATGGAGGTCGCCCGCCGCGCCAAAGCCTTCGGCATGGAAATCGTCGGCCACGATCCCTTCGTCTCGGCCGCCGTCGCCAGGGAGAACGGCATCCGGCTTGGCACATTGGAGGAGGTCTACGCCGCCGCCGACTTCCTCACCCTGCACGTCGGTTTGACCGCGCAGACCGCAGGCATGATCAATGCCGAGTCGATCAGGAAAATGAAGAAGGGTGTGCGCCTGGTGAACTGCGCCCGCGGCGAGCTGGTCGAAGAAGCCGCCCTCGCCCAGGCGCTCAAGCACGGTCACGTGGCCGGGGCCGCGCTCGACGTTTTCCAGCAAGAGCCGCTCAGGAATTCTCCCCTCACTGCGCTCGACAACGTGATCCTCACTCCCCACATCGCGGGCTCGACCCACGAAGCCCAGGAGGCCGTCGGCGTGCAGGTCGCCCGCCAGGTCAAGGAATACCTCAAGAGCGGTGTGATCACCAACGCCGTCAATGTGCCCTCGGTCTCGCACGAGGAATACGTCCAGATGCAGCCCTACGTCGCTCTGGCCGAGCGCCTCGGGTCGTTCCTCGCCCAAGTAAGCGAGGGGCCGCTGGACGAAATCTCGCTGCGCTACAGCGGACACATCGCCGAATGGAAGACCGACCTCATCCGCAACGCTGCCATCCAGGGCATCCTCAACCAGATGCTCGATGAGAAGGCCAATCTCGTGAACGCGGCCTCGATTGCCTCGGCCCGCGGCTTGCGCGTGCGTGAAGAACACAAGCCCAAGAGCTCCAGCGGCGGCTCGGGAAGCGTGCTCTCGGTCCAGCTCAAGACCGCCGCCCAGGAGCATCGCGTCAAGGGAGCCGTGCTGCATGGCACCGCCCCGCGTCTGCTCTCCATCGACGACATCGACGTGGAGGCCCCGCTCGAGCGTAACCTCATCTACCTGCGCAACCGCGACGTGCCCGGCGTGATTGGCAAGGTCGGCACCATCCTCGGCGAGCACAAGATCAACATCGCCAACTTTTCCCTGGGCCGCGCGTCCGCGAACGGCGGCAGCACCCGCAAGGGCGAGCCGCGCCGCGCGGTCGCCGTGGTGCACATCGACGGCCGCGTCCCTGAGGAAGTATTGAAGGCCCTGCGGAAGATTCCGGCAATCGAGCAGGCCAAGGCGATTCGATTGTTCTGAGGACTGCCGGCGTCTCGCCGCCCGTCGCGCGGCATCCGACCGTCGCAAGCCATCGACGGCCTGCCGACGGTGAAGAGGTTACGAATTCAGCGCGTCCTGGCGCAGCTTCCTGCTCTCGGCCAGCAGCGCCATGGAGTGCATCAGGTTTTGCAGCGTCACAATTCCCACCAGGCGCTGGTCTTCGACCACCGGGATGATGCTGAGGTTGCGCGACTTCAGCTTACGGAACGCCGAGGCCAGCGACTCCTGCCGCGACGACACTTCAAAGATCCGGTTCATCACCGATTGCACGTAGCTGTTCCCGTCGATGCGCAGCGCTTCCAGGATGTTGGCTTTCGATATCACGCCCACCATGTCGCTGCCCCGCACCACCGGGAAATCGTCCTGCAGCGTGTGCACTGCCTTCTCCAGCGCGTCTTCCAATGTGTCGGCGGGCGAGAGCGTGGCGAAGTCGGTCAGCATGATGTCTTCCAGCCGCACCGTCTCGAGCACGCGATGGAAGACCGCCGACCGTTCCTCCACCTGCGCCCCGATCAGCAGGAAGAACCCAAGCGTGACCAGCCAGTAGCTGTCCAGATGTCCGCCCCGGAACAGCATCAGCATGCCTGCCACAATCACCAGCGGGGCCAGTGCGTGCGCCACCGTGATCGCCCGCTGCGTCGCCGCCACCTCATCCATTCGCCGCAGGAACAGCGCCCGCAGCACGTGACCGCCGTCCATCGGGTAGGCCGGCAGCAGGTTGAAAAGCCCAAGGCATAGGTTCACCCACACAAAACTGCGCAGCAGGTGATTGGAGTGAATGAACGGCTTGGTCCACAGGCGAGCCTCGGGGAATCGCGCCAGCACGATTGCACCCGCCGCCAAGGCCAGCCCAATATTGACTAGCGGCCCTGCCAGCGCCACCAGCACATCCCGTTTCCACTTCAGCGGCACCGGCCCGGATGGCGTGGCCTGCGACTCATCCAGCAGCGTGATCCCCCCAATCGGCAGCAGAATGATGGCCTTCGCCTGCGTCCCCTGACCCTTGGCCACCAGCGCATGGCCAAGTTCATGCAGCACCACCGAAGCGAACACGATCCCCACCAGCGCCAGGGCGCGGTCGGGCGTGTTATTGCTCTTGGGCATCGCCGATTCCGCCATCCACACGAATCCCAGCAGGAACACGAACGTCAGGTGCAGGCGGATCTCGACCCCAAACAGCTTGCCGATCGGAATAGACCAATTTCTCATGGGGAACGGTCGTTAGTCGCCAGCCTCAAGTCGTCCGCAGAACTCCCGCCTCGGCAGGCTTGCCTCCGGTCCGGCGACTTCGCTGACAACCTGCCGCTGAATCCTCGCGACTGCCTCTATTCTATATATTTAGATTCCGCTGTAGATCGCGTCGTTGCCGTTTTCGCCATAACGGAAGGACCAGACCTCTGAGAGTCATCGCGGGTCAATACCGCAGCCGCCTCCTCCGCTCCCTGCCAGGTTCGGACATTCGTCCCACCACCGACCGCCTGCGCGAGACCCTGTTCAACGTTTTGACGGCGGGCCATCCCGAGGCCCTTGCCGGATCGGTCTGGGCCGATCTCTACGCGGGCACCGGCGCGGTTGGCATTGAAGCGCTCAGCCGATTCGCCGGTCACGTCTGCTTCGTCGAGTCCTCGCGCGCGGCCGCCAACCTTATCCGCAGGAACCTCGCCACTCTGAACATCACCACAGGGTTCGATCTCTTCCACAGCGATGTCCGGCTCGCCCTGCAAACCCTGCAGGCGAAGGGCATTCGCTTCGACTACGTCTTTCTCGATCCGCCCTACCGGCTGCAGGAACAGTACGCCCAGACTTTGAAGCGGCTGGCGGACGCCCATCTGGTTCAGGAATCGGGCGTCGTGATCGCGGAGCACAGCCGGAAAGTGGAGCTCGCAGACACTGTGGGAAGCTTGAGGCGATACCGCAAGCTGGTCCAGGCAGACGCAGCCCTGAGTTTCTACTCCGCAAAGAACTGAGACCTGACCGCTGCGACCCCAACGGGCAACTGGGCCGCCGCAATCGCCCTACATCAGAAATTCCTTCGCCCCGCGCACGATCGGGTGTTGCATCTCTTCCAGTTCATTTTTCACGCGGTTCAGTCCGTACACGCACTCTTCGAAGTTTCGCGACAGGTTCGCGAACAGCGGGGCCACCTTGGCATACTCGAAGTGTTCGAACTTGGAAACGATGTAGTAGCTCTCTTTCCCCGCCTTCATCCAGTCGAGGAGACCCTCCAGCCGGTGCCGGCGCAGCCGGTAGTGATTCACGCTCTCGGGAAACATCCCCGTGAAGAACAGCGTGAAGTCACCGATATGTTTCCGCACCTGGCGCTCGCGATCGAACGAAGGTGCCGGGCCATACACCGGGTCCGATTCCAGGATCATCTCGCCCAGATCGGCGATCGGGCGGTTCGCCGCATTGCGCAGCTTGAACAGTTGCTCGGCGTCACAGAACTCAACCAGCAGCTGCGAAACGTACGCGATCAGCTGCGGATCGCGAATGCCAATCTCTTCTGCGTAGTGACGTCCCACCAGCTCGGTAAAAAACTCGCGCAGTGGGTGCGATTCCGGAATCATCGTCATGGGGCCCCACATTCCGCGCCAATCGCGCGACCTCCCTGTATGTTGATTGACTACTTAACCTACCCTGCCAACCAGCGCAAGTGACTTTTGTAAGCTACAAAAAAAATTGATGCTTACCATTGGAAACCCGCCCCTCGCCTGCAAGTTGTAAGGGCCATCGCTGGCACTCGCGGCCTGTGACTGCTGATAGCCGCCCGCGCTCGTCGCCTGCCTTCACTACAATTCTCGGCCTAGGAGGAACGCCCGTTGAGTGCAGCCCGCAAAAACATTTCCAGCGGTACTCCCTGGGAGCCCATCGTCGGATACTCCCGCGCTGTAAAAGTAGGTCCTTTCGTGTACGTCGCTGGCACGACCGCCACCGCCCCGGACGGAAAAATCGTCGGCCTCGGCGACCCCTACGCCCAGACGCTCCAGGTTCTCCGCAACATTCAATCGGCCCTGGAACAGGCCGGCGCCGGCCTGCAACATGTCGTGCGCACACGTCTGTTTGTCCGCAACATCCAGGACTGGGAAGCCATCGGGCGCGCTCACGGCGAATTCTTTCGCCAGGTCCGCCCCGCCTCTACCCTGCTGGCAGTCGCCGCTTTGGTCGATCCCGACATGCTCGTGGAAATTGAGGCCGACGCCTACCTCGGAGAGTAGTCGCAGGCAGCGCCGCTGCCGCCCGCTTGGCCGGCCGCGCGCGGTTGTCCTCGAAAGCCTTGCGCCGGCGGCGTACAATCCCTGTCCCGGGAGAGTCTTGCATGAAACTCCGCTGGTACCTGCTGCTGTGTGCCACCTTGACTGCTTCGCTCTGGGCCCAGGAGTCCGAGCCCGCACCGCAGCTCAAAAGCTTTACCGTGATCCGTGCCGGCACGCTCATTGATGGCAAGTCCGACGCGTCCCTGCATGATCAGGTCATCGTGCTGCGCGGCAACCGCATCGACCACGTTTCCGATGCCGCCAGCGCCCGTATCCCGCCCGGCTCCGTGGTGATCGATCTGTCCAAGGCCACGGTCCTTCCCGGACTGATTGACTCGCACACGCACATCTTCTTGCAGGGAGAAGATCCGGCCCAGGGTGGCTACGATGTCAACCTGCTGAAATATCCCGCGTCGCTCCGCGCCGCCCGCGCTACCGTCTCGGTGCGGCGTGCGCTCGAACAGGGCTTCACCGTGCTACGCGATGTCGAGACTGAAGGAGCCGGCTTCGGCGACATCGGCATCAAGCAGGCCATCGAGCGCGGCTACATTCCCGGCCCCCGCCTGCTTGTCTCCACCCGCGCCATCTCCACCACCGGCGGATATCCCCTCGAAGGCTATGCGCCCGAGCTCACCATGCCGAAAGGCGTGCAGATCATCGACGGTCCGGTCGAAGCGCGCAAGGCCGCGCGCGAGCAACTCGACGCCGGCGCCGATTGGATCAAGGTCTACATGACCCACCGCTCCTGGGTCGGAAAAAACGGCAATCTCGTCTCTCAGCCCACCTTGACCCTCGAGGAACTGACAGCCATCGTCGAGGAGGCCCACGGCTGGGGAAAGAAGGTCGCCTGCCATGCCTACAGCGGCATCGGTCTGCAGCGCGCTCTCGATGGCGGCTGCGACTCGATCGAGCACGGCTTGCTGATCAGCGACGCCCAAATCGCCCAGATGGTCAAACAGGGAACCTGGTACTGCCCGACCCTCGCAGTCTATTTCACGGATTGGGGTCCGGCCGACACGCCCGCCGGGCAGCGCGATCGCTTGCGCGCCTCCGTCCATGAGCAAAGCTTCCGCAAGGCCCTCAAGGCCGGCGTCAAAATCGTGTTCGGCACCGACATCGGCGGCATTCCCTGGACCGAGCCCATCGCCCAGGAGTTCCCCTACATGGTCGAGTACGGCATGGCCCCCATGGACGTAATCCGCAGCGCTACCTCGCGTCCTGCCGAAATGCTCGACCTGGCGGGCCAGGTCGGAATCATCGCCCCGGGCGCTTTCGCCGACATCATTGCTGTTCCCGGCGATCCCCTCAAGGACATCAAGCAACTCGGCAACGTCCAGTTCGTTATGAAAGACGGCAAGGTCTTCAAGGATGAATTGCACGCGGCCAAATAATGCCCTGCAGTGGCCATTCCGACGGGCCCGGCAGAATCTGCTGTCGCCCGCAATCCACCGCTGGTGGCGGAAGACCGACAGCTGGCGAACCCATGATGCCCCAGCCTCCCGTGGCTCCGGGAAACACCATCGCTGCCGTGCGCATCGCCACCGGGGCCAAGCCTGCGGCCGTCTTCGTGCGGGCAAATGACAAAGGCCGGCTTCCCAGCCGGCCTCGTTTTCTCGACCTTCAAAAATCGAAGCTACTTCTTCGGCGCGATTGCGTCCTTCGCGGCCTTTGCCAGATAGAACTTTGCCGTGGTCTTGGCTTTGATCTGGATCGGTTCGCCGGTCTGCGGGTTGCGTCCCACGCGCGCCTTGCGATGGACCTTCTTGAGCCGGCCCAGTCCGGGCACTACGAAGATGCCGTTCTTCTTCGTCTCTTTGATTGCCGTGTCGGCCAGGTGCTCCAGGAACGCCGCGGCGGTCTTGTTCGGGGTCTCCAGTTTCTCTGCGAGATGACGCACCAGTTGGGTCTTGGTCATGCCAGCAGCCATGAATCCTCCTCGGTAAAACGTAGTGGGTTTTGTTGCGAGAACGCCATCTTATACCACTCGTCCTGTGGAAAAACAGCGTTCAAGCCGCATTTTTAGCGGTTTTTCTCAGGGGGAGTGTCCAAAAAGGCACAAATCATGCCCCTTTCACCGTCCCGACGGTTTCAAACCGGCCGCCGACGCGGCTCCGGCAGGGCAGGGCCTCGACTCCCGCCGGCTCCTCCCCGCAGCCCGGCAAAGCCGCCCCCGGCATCGGCGCCCGCTCCCAATGTCATAATGAAGGGCGGAATCTCATGACCTGCCCGCTCTGCCAAACCCGCAAGGAAAAGCGCTTCTGCCCGGCGGTTCACGGCCGCATCTGCCCCCAGTGTTGCGGGGAACAGCGAGAGGTCACTCTCGACTGCCCCGGCGACTGCCCCTACCTGCAGCAGGCCCGCGAGCATGAGAAGCCCCGCGCCACCAGCGATCTTGACCCTTCTGCCCTGTTTCTGCAGGTCGAAGTCGGCGATCAGTTCCTTTATGAGCACGAACATCTCCTCATGGGCTTAAGCTTTGCCCTGGCCCGCAGCGCCCGGCGCGACCGCGCCGTCAGCGACCGCGACCTCGTGAACGCCGTCACTGCCCTCGCCCGCAGCTACGAGCGCCTGGTGAATTCCGGCCTGCACTACGAAGAGTCCGCCCAGAACCCCGCCCAGCAGGCCATCGCCGCCGAAGTCATTCAGATGGTGAAGGAATATCGCGAGGCTGAAGTGAAGCACACCGGTTATTCGCGCCTGCGCAACTCCGATGTTCTCAAAGCGCTGGTGTTCCTGGTCCGGATGGCGCACGCCCGCACCTCGGGTCGTCCCCGCTCCCGGGCTTTCGCGGATTTCCTGTTCAAGCAGTTCCCCGAGATGGAATCGACGATTGCTTCCCCGGCCGCTCCCGGCAGCCGCATCATCGTTCCTTAACCGCGCTGGCTTCGGCAGGACTGTGGATCCGCCGGACCTCTTGCCCCGGCGGCAGGGCGTCGCGCAGCTGCCGCACGGTTTTCCCGAGTACCGGATGCACCAGTTCCGGGGCGATCTCGGCCAGCGGCTCCAGCACAAAGCGGCGCTCGGCCAGTGCCGGATGGGGAATAGTCAACCCCGGCTCCTCGACCACCGACTTCCCGAACAGCAGGATGTCGATGTCAATCGTCCGCGGCCCTTTGTCGCGCGTGCGCCGGCGCCCCATGGTGCGCTCGATCGCCACCACCCCGTCGAGCAGTTCCCTCGCCCCCAGCGTCGTCTCCAGGGCGGCCACGCAGTTCAGAAACCAGGCCTGCTCGGTGAAATCCACCGGCTCGGTTTCATAAAGGGACGAGAGCCGGATCCGTTCGCCCAGCCTTCGCAGTTGCTCAACGGCCTCCCGCAAGTGACCCTCGCGGTCGCCAACATTGGACCCCAGGGAGAGATAGGCGCATTCGCTCATGCCAGCAGTTTCCGCCCTCTGCGACCCGTGCGGCCAGCAAAATCTTGCGTGCGGCGGATTTCCGCGCTAGTACATCCAGGCCGTGAATTTGGCTTAGGGAATCTGTTACCTTCGTGCCTTTCAACCGGCGGCAGGCCAGTCTAAAGTGGTTCTTTATGAATCTGGAATCTTTGCTCGTGTGTCGTGACGCGGAGGTGGTCCGCGTTCTCTGTCCGACTCTCGAGAAGCTTTCCATCGAGGTCGAAGTCTCCCCGGCCGCCCGCGCCGGTGCCGAACTGCTCTCCTCGGCCAAGTTTGATGCCGTCATCGTCGATTGCGACGATCTGCAGGGCGGGGCCGACGTCCTGCGCAACCTGCGCAAGAATCCCAGCAACAAGACCTCGGTGTCCTTTGCCATCCTCAACGGCAAGACCACCACCCAGCAGGCTTTTGAGATGGGGGCCAACTTCGTTCTGCAGAAGCCGGTGACTACGGCCGGCACCCTGCGCTGCTTCAACACCGCCATGAGCTTTATGGTGCGCGAGAAGCGCCGCTATTTCCGCTGTCCCGTGGACTTGCCGGTGAAGCTGGTGTTTTCCTCGGCGGAAGAGCTGAAGGGCACCGCCACCAACCTGAGTGAAGGGGGCATGGCCATTCACTTTGAGGGCACTCTGCCCAAAAAGCCCATCTCCAAGGTCCAGTTCTTACTGCCCGGAACCAATATCGCGATGGAACCCAAAGGTGAGATCGCCTGGGCCAACGGCCTTGGCCGCGCTGGCATCAAGTTCCTGGACGTGCCCGACAGTTCCCGCACCCAGCTCGAAAAGTGGATCATGAAGCGCCTGGAAGGCGATTCCTCCAGTCTGCGCTAGCCTCCCCACCCCCAATTGCCCGGCTTCCGGGTATCCAACTGAGGACTTGTCTCCGTCCCAGCCTTGTCACAAGCTTCTCTGGACCCTCGCAAGGAGAAGCGTTTTGTCGACTTTCCTGTACGACGCAAGAATCGCTCGCGTGCAGCGCACCCTGCAACGCCTTGAAGACGATGCTCGGCTGGTGGCCCTCCGCGTGAAAGATCTCTCGCCCGAGAGGCAGACCTCCGCCAAACGTTTTGCCGCCAGCATGATCGATCACACCCGCGCTGAACTCCAGCGGTTGCTCGAGGAGCGGATGCAGGAACCCCACGAGACGGACGTTCCCTGCGAGCCCGCCGACTAGCAGGTGTCGCACCGCTACCCTCGCCCGCCGAAGATGGCGGGCCAGCCGAGAGCCGCGATATCACCCCTTCGGACTGGACAACCCTGCCAGCTTTCCCTTCGTTGCCCTCAAATAATCGGCCGGCGCCAGCAGGATCTGCACGCCGCGCACCCCCGCCGAAATCGACACCACGTCGAACCGTTCCACGCTCTCATCCACATACACGGGGTACTCCCTCTTTCCCGCCAGCGCCGTGACCCCGCCGCGAATGTAGCCAGTCAAGCCTTGCAGTTCTTTGACCGGCACCAACTGGACCTTGCGATCGCCCGAAGCCGCCGCCAGCTTCTTTAAATCCAGCTCCGCGTTCCCGGGAATCACGGCCAGGCAAATACCGTGGCGATCGCCCCGGGCCACCAGCGTCTTGAACACCTGCTGCGGGGGCAAGCCGATCTTCGCCGCAACCGTTTCCGCCGCCAGATCGTTCGGGTCGACATCATATTCGCGAAGTTCGTAGCGGATCTCCAACTGATCGAGCAGGCGGGCCGCGTTGGTCTTGGCAGGCACGTTGTCTAGTTTACGGTCATCGGTCGCCAGCCTTCAGCAAAGGCGCTGGCGGCTTGCCGCCGTTCCCGGTTCGCCAGCCCCTCTTGCGGGTTTTGCCACCAGTTGCCCGCTGCCTGCTGCCCGCCGCACCCCGAACCAATTTGCGTCCTCGACCGCCCCCGCCGTATAGTCTCGGTGCAATTGTTGGAGCGAGGTCCCCCCATGCGAATGCTGTTGCAGTGGGTGCTCACGGCGCTGGCTATCTGGATCGTTTCTCGCCTGGTGCCCGGGTTTTCAGTAAGCGGGCCCTTCTCAGCGCTCGTCGCAGCCGTGGTAATCGGCTTCGCGAACGCCACCCTGGGCCTGTTCCTGAAAATCGTCACTTTCCCGCTCACCCTGCTGACCCTCGGCCTGTTCTGGCTGATCATCAACGCGATTATGATCGAACTGGCATCGGCCATCGTCCCTGGGTTCCGCGTCTCTACCTTCGGGGCGGCGTTTTGGGGCGCCATTGTCCTGAGTCTGGTCAATATGGCGCTGAAGTGGCTGATCCTGCCCGAGAAGCACGCGTAATCGGCCCCAGCGCAAGTGGAACTGGTATCCGCCACGCCTGCATGCGTGCCGGAAGGTGCGCAGAATCGGCACCGCTTTGGAAGTGCCCGTTCCGGATTGCCGGCTGGCCGGCGGAGCGCTTAGCCCGAAGCCTTTTTCGGCTTCATCATCGCCCACTCTTTCTCGCTCAGCATGCGCCCGAGCGCCGTGAATTCCCCCGCGCCCTGGAGCCACTCGCCCCCGTCCATGGTGATGACGTCCCCGTTAATGTAGCCGGACCCGTCACTCACCAGAAACGCCGCCAGGTTGGCGAATTCCTCGAGCGTGCCAAAACGCCCCAGCGGCACGCGCTTCTTCGCCGTGTCTTCCAGGTCCGGCCGCGGTAGCAGGCGGGAGAATGCGCCCTCAGTCGGGATCGGCCCGGGAGCGATCGCGTTCATGCGGATCCCCCGGTTCCCCCACTCCACCGCCAGGCTGCGCGTGAGCGCCTGTACCCCGGCCTTGGCCACCGCCGACGGAACCACGTAAGCCGACCCCGTCATTGTGTACGTGGTCGTTATGTTCAACACCACCGCCTTGTGGCCCGCCGCCAGCCAGCGCTTCCCGCATGCCAGCGTCGTGTGCAGGCTGCCCTGCAGCACAATGCCCAGAACCGCCTCAAACGCGCGCAGGGAAAGGTCCTCCGTGCGCGCCAGGAAGTTTCCCGCCGCGTTGTTCATCAACCCGTCCAGCGCGCCATCCCGCCAGATCGTTGCGATCATCTCCTCCACTCGCGCCGCATCGCGCACATCGCACACCAGGGAGTGTGCCGCGCCCCCGCTCGCCTGGCGCAGTTCCGCCACCGTGGCTGCCAGTACTTCCGGCCGCCGCCCGCAGATGTACACGGTCGCACCCAGTTCCAGGAACCGGTGCGCCGCCGCTTTGCCCAAGCCCGTGCCACCCCCGGTAATGAGGATGCGTTTGTTCTCAAGCAGATTGCTTTGAAACATATTTCAGCCTCGCCGTGACACTCCTTATTTTTTTCACCAACCCGCGGAGCAACGAAGTGGCCGGCGACCGGCGACTGCTCTACTTTGCTCCGACCCAGGCAATCATGGGCACGGCCACCAGCGCCGCCACCATCCCGGCCATTCGCCAGCGGGAGAAATGTTCTTTCAGGAAAATTCGCGCCAGCAGCACGGTGATCACCGGATATAGCGAACTGATCACCACCGCCACATCCAGCCGTCCCAGTTGACTCGAACGGATAAACAGCGCCGTCCCGCTGCTGTCCAGCAAGCCCGCGCCGATGGCCAGCAGCGCGCCCCGGCGATCCATCGGCCGGAACTGCGCCGCCGCCAGCACGATCGCGCCGTTCACCGCGAACGAGATCGCTCGCGAGATGCCCGCCAGCCAGAAGATGTTGGCATCGCCCGCCGCGTGAATGCTCAGGTAATAGCCGGCGAAGCCCAGTCCGGCCAGCAGCGCGCCTGCAATCCCGCGTGGCGTCCCGCTCGCGCCCTCGCTTCGCGAGATCAACCAGATGCCCGTCCCCGCCAGGAGAAAGCCAGAGAGCGGAACCACTCCCGGCATCCCTTCGGTCACGACTCCGAAAATTGCCGGGATCGCGGCCCCGAGCACGGCCGCAACCGGGGCCGTCAGTCCCATGTTTCCCAGGGCCAGCGCGCGGTAGAAGACCGCCAGCGCCACGCCACCGATCACACCGGCGACCGCCGCCCAGGTCGTGCTATGCCGGCTGGGGAATTCCGCGTGCGTCTGCACCGCAAGCAGCATCATCAAGGTGGTGCCGCTCACGTGGGTGATGGTCGTCAGCAGGAATGCATTGGCGCGCCGCGACGCAAATCCTCCGATGAAATCGCTCAGGCCCCAGGCGCAGGTCGCCGACAAGGCCAGAGCGGGCGCGAGTTGCATGGTCGGTGCGGGCATGCCTGGAAAGCGACCCAAGAGAGTAGCACGCACGCTTCGCAGGGCTGCATCCATTAGAATCCCCTCGCATCTCGACCCTCATGCCCGTCCTGCTCGAAGTCGCTGTCGATTCCGTCGCCTCCGCGGTGGCCGCCGAGCGCGGCGGGGCACACCGCGTCGAGCTCAGCGGCTCGCTCTACGATGGAGGCATCACCCCGAGCGCGGGGCTGATTGCCATGGTCCGCAAGCGGATCGCTCTCCCGCTTCACGTGCTGGTGCGCCCAAGGACTGGAGATTTCGGCTACACCGCGGACGAATTCGAGGTCATGAAGCGCGACATCCTGCTCGCCAAACAGCTCGGCGCCAACGGCGTTGTCCTCGGCCTCCTGACTCCGGCCGGCCGCGTCGACCTTGTCCGTACCCGAGAGCTTGTCGAGTTGGCCCGCCCCATGTCGGTCACGTTTCATCGCGCCTTCGACGTAGCCGCCGTCTTCCCATCCGCACTCACCGACGTCGTCTCCACCGGCGCCCATCGCCTTCTGACCTCGGGTGGAGCTGCTTCGGCAGAAGAGGGTGTCACCGCGCTGGCCGAGCTGGTTGCTGCCGCCGCCGGTCGCATCACCATCCTCGCCTGCGGGCACATTCGCGAGCACAACGTCGCAGCCCTGGTCCGGGCAACCGGAGTGCAGGAGGTCCATGCCAGCCTGCAGACCCCGCTCCCGGTTCACGAACCCGCTGTGGAGCAGCACGCAGCGGGTTCTTCGCTCGGAGGGCCACCGCGCTCCGAACTGGTTTCCGCCACCGTGGAGCGCTTCCTGAAAGCGGCCGCCGGGGCAGCGGTCCAGGACCGGTAAAAAACCGGCCATCCCGGTAGAAAACCCGGCTTCGTCATAGGTTAGGCGGCACGCCGCGTGCTAGAATTTCCCAGGATTTTTCCCTCCGGGGACCCAGGTTGATCGAACTCGCACCTTCCATACTCTCGGCGGACTTTGCTCATCTGGCCGATCAGGTTTGGCGCGCCACCGAAGGCGGCGCCACCGTCGTTCATGTCGATATCATGGACGGCCACTTTGTCCCGAACCTCACCATTGGCCCGCCCGTCGTGAAGTCGCTCCGGAAGGTCACCAACCTGCCGCTCGATTGCCACCTGATGATCGAGAACGCCGATGAGTTCATCCCCGCCTTCGCGGACGCGGGTGCGAACTGGATTTCCGTCCACCAGGAAGCCTGCGTGCACCTGGATCGCACCCTGCACCACATTCGGGACCACGGAGCTTCGCCCGGCGTCGTCATCAACCCGTCCACCCCGGTCGAGATGCTTTCCGAGGTCCTTGATCTGGTCGACTACGTGCTCGTCATGTCGGTGAACCCCGGCTTCGGCGCTCAAACGTTTCTGCCCAACTCCCTGCACAAGATGCGCCGCCTGGCCGAGGCCCGGGCCCGTCGCGGCCTGAATTTCCGCATCGAGGTCGATGGCGGCGTTGCCCTCGACACCGTGGCCGAGGTGGTGCGCGCCGGCGCTGAAATTCTGGTGGCAGGCAACGCGGTCTTCGGCAAAGGCGATCCAAAAGAGAATGCCGAGAAGCTCCTGAAAGCCGCCACCGAGGCCACGCTGCTGAAAGTTTGATCCGTTTGCGTAGGAGCAATTCCGTCGTCTGCCCGGCCGGGCGCAGCCCGGCAGATTTTCTCCCGAGGTCCTTATGTCGCGTTTTGTTTCAGTCGTCGTTCTGCTGGGCGCGCTGCTTTGGAGCGTGGCCTGCACCAACAAGAAGGTCAACAACCCCCTTTCCAACGTCGGCTCCAAGCAGCCCGACAAGGTGTTGTTCGACCGCGCCATGGACGCGCTGAAGCACAACCGCTTCGACGTGGCCCGCATGACCCTGCAGACCCTCATCAACACCTACCCCGATTCCGAATACATCGCGCGCGCCAAGCTGGCGGTCGGCGATTCCTGGTACGCCGAAGGCGGCACCGCCGCGCTGGCCCAGGCGGAAATCGAGTACAAGGACTTTGAAACCTTCTTCCCCAACATGCCCGAGGCGGCCGAGGCCCAGCTCAAGATCGCCAACATCCACTATCAGCAGATGGAGAAGCCCGACCGCGACTACACGCATGCCAAACGCGCTGAAGACGAGTACCGCAACCTGATCCTGCAGTACCCCGATTCCAAGCTCGTTCCCGAAGCCAAGCAACGGCTCATGGAAGTGCAGGAGGTCCTGGGCGAGCGCGAATACCAGATCGGCCGCTTCTATTTCTTGCGCCAGTCCTATCCGGCGGCGATCGCCCGCCTCAGCTCTCTTGCCGATCGCTACCCCCTCTACAGTGGCGCCGACGAAGCTCTCTACCTGCTCGGTCAGTGCTATGAAGGCGAGGTCGCCATCCTGCGCTCCAAGCCCTTTGATGAAACCAGCAAGGCAAAAATGATCGAGGCCTACACCAAGCGCGCCGCCGACGCCTACTCGCGCATCATCACCCGCTATCCCATGACGGATCGTGTCGGCGATGCCAAGGCCCGCCTGGAGGCCCTGCATCGTCCCGTGCCCACTCCTACTCAGGCAGCCATCGCCCAGAACAAGGCGGAAGAGGAGAGCCGGCATGAATCGGGCATGGTGAGCCGCATGATGCGCGGGTTCCGGAAGCATCCCGACGTCGCGCGCGCCACGAAAGTCGGTGAGCCTCCCCTGGTCGACGCCAAGGGCATGAATCCCAGCGACGTTCCCAAAATTGCCACTGCCGCCTTGCTGGCGCCGGCCGCGGGCGAGAAGTCCATTTCGGTCGAGATTCCCAAGGACGGCGCCGCGCCGGCTCCCAATGAGCCCGTGCCGCACTCCGACACCGCCCCGCCGGCCCCCGATTCGGCTGCGCCCGCGGGCTCCACTCCCGACCCCAACGAACTCAAGCCCAATGCCGCTCCCGATTCCAACGAACTGAAAGTCGAACCGCAAGACAGCTCGGGCCAGACCGCTCCTCCGCCCCCGGCACAGGTCAATGAAATTCAGGGAGGCGCGCCGGCCCAGGCGGCCGAGTCCAGTTCCTCCAATGCCAATCCTGGCCCCATCTCCACCAGCAAGAAGAAGAAGAAAAAGGGTTTGGCCAAGTTGAACCCGTTCTAGTCGAAGCTTGACGGTGGGGCGGCCCGGAGCTGGCGGCCCACCTCCAACACCGGGCCGCGACCCGCACGCGGTTCTCCCAATCTCGGCCAGTCATGACCGGGAGTAACCACTCGTAACCGTCCTGCACAATTGACTTGCTGTAGGGGCCAAGGTAACTTCGCGATATCTCCCCCTTTCAGCAAAGGAACCCCTTTGGCTCGCAAAATCCTGCTCGCCGACGACAGCGTGACCGCCCAGAACATGGGCCGGAAGATCCTCACCGACGCTGGCTACGAAGTCATTACCGTCAATAACGGGTCGGCGGCCCTGAAGAAGATCGCGGAAGGCAAACCAGACCTGATCGTGCTCGACGTCTATATGCCGGGCTACAGCGGCCTGGAAGTTTGTCAGCGCATCAAGGAGAACCGCGACACCTCCCGTATCCCCATCCTGCTGACGGTCGGCAAGTTGGAACCCTTCAAGCCGGAGGAAGCGCGCCGCGCCAAGGCCGATGCTTTCGTGGTGAAGCCCTTCGAGGCCAGCGAACTTCTTTCCGCGCTCACCAAGCTCGAAGACAAGATCATTCCGGGTGCGGAGCCCTATAAGCCCGGTCGCTTCGCCAAGGCCATCGCTACCGTCGAACGCGAGGAGGATACAGAACAGTTCGGAGACCTGGACGAGGGCTGGAAAGCCCGACTGCGGATCCCGACCGGGCAACCCAAGGAGAAAGACAACGAGCCCCCGGTCGATTACGCGGCCACCCAGGGCAAAGGCTTCCGCGATCTCATGGAACCCGCGGGGCGGAAGAGCACCCCGAAGCCCGCCGCATTCGAGCGCCCCATACCTGCCGGCCTGCCTCCTGACATTACACCCGAAGAGATCGCCGCCATCACCGCAGCCGCAGCTCAGTTGAGCGGCGCTGCCCCCGCTCCCTCCGCAGCCGAACCGGCCGCGGTTTCCGAGCCTGCGCCGGGAGTCCCAGCGGAGCCGGCCGCCGCGACGCTGCAGGCGGAGACATCGCTGGCCGACACCAGCGACGACGAGACCCCGCCCGCGACCTTTGCCAGCGCTCCGGAACTTGAGGATGCGCCCGCAGCCAGGCCGGCGCCTGGCAGTGCGGTTGAGAGCCAAACGGCCCCGGCCCTCGCACACGTCGAAGCTCCCGCCGAAGCAAGCTCAGCCGGCACCGGCCGAGTGGCAGAGGCTCCGGTACCTGCGGCAGAAGTTCCCGCAGAAGACGTTCGCAGCGCGGCAGAAGTGTTACCCGTCTCTGGGTCGACGGCTGCCGGGTCGCCCGTGGTGCCGGCGCTAGAGGAGCCCGCTCACACTGCGCCTGCTCCCCCTGCCGAGGCACAAGAGTCCGCGCCCCAGCCGGTGGCAGAGTCCGCCGCCGTGCCTCCGACGGCCCCCCCCGTGCCCGAACCGGCTCCAGCCGAACCGGTCACCCTGGCGGGAGCGAAACCGGTTCCAACTCCAGCAGAGATTTCGGAAGCGCCATCCTCAGCAGCGCCCCCCCCTTCGCAAGACGATGAGGTCATGGCGGCCCTGCATGCGCTGATCCCCGCCGACGCGGCCCCCGCCTCAGGTCCAGCCATCGCTAAGGTGGCCCTCGGCAGTGAGGCGCCGGTGGCCTCGGCTTCCACCCAGTTGCCGCCCAGCGGCCCACGCTGGATGGCGGAAGAAGTTTTGCTTTCTGCCGAGGAGGCCGTCCTGGCGCTTGATTCCGAAATGGAGATGGCTGCCGCGGTGGTTCAGGCCGCCCCCGCATCCATCTCTCCGCGCGCAGCGCAGGCGGAGGAAACGCCGGCAGCACACGCGGCTGCGGCCACGCCGGAGCCGGCTGCGCAGCAAGTCCCGGAAGTCTATGCCGTGGCGACCGCTGCCGGCGCCGAGTTCCCGGCGCCTTGGCCGGTCGGCAATTCGCCCGCGCCGCCACAGGCGCTACAAGCAACCGTTGCGGCCGGGAGCGCCGAGGTCGTTCCGGAGACCGCCGCGGCCCAGGCGGCGCCGCACGAAGACGCCGGCGCCACGAATACCCAGTCCGAGGGAGGAACCGACATCATGGCTGCCAGTTGGAAGAACATTCGCGATTCCATTGCCGGATCCGCCGCCAAGCCGGCGCCGGCCAAAGAAGAATTTGCCGACGCCCCGGCCTCCGGTCCCCAGGGCGCCCCGTCCGAGGCGTCGCGCCCGGGCACCGCGGCACCCCCGGAGCCGGCTCCTGAGGGGACCGGCGCCAGCAATCCTGCCGCCATCGCCAACATTGTCGATAGCGTGCTGGCCGAGCTGCGCCCCAGGATCGTCGAGGAAATCGCCCGCAAACTCGCGGACCCCAAGAAATAGCCACCCGGGGACGCCCCTCGCCGGGCAATCAAGCAGGCTTCCGGATTAGTCCACATGTTCTGCTTCCTCCAGGAACCGTGCCTCGGGAGGCGGGAGCTGATCGCCATTGCGCGCGATAAAGCAATACAAGGTCGGCAGCAGAAACACGCTGATCATCAATTCCAGAGTCAGGCCGCCCACAATCACAATGGCAAACGGCCGCTGCGAGTCCGAACCGATGTCGTGCGACATCGCGGCCGGCAGCAGTCCCAGCGTCGCCACCAGCATCGTCATCATGATGGGGCGCAAGCGCATCGCGGCCCCCTCCAGGGCCGCCTCCGGGATGCTGCGGCCGCGCACCCGCAGCTGATTGATGTATTCCACCATGATCACCCCGGTCTGCACCGAGACTCCAATCAGCGCCAGGAACCCGAGTCCCGACGACACGCTGAAGTGCGTGCCCGTGATCAGCAGCGAGAGCAATCCGCCCAGCGGCGACAGCAGGACGACGCCCAGGATCAGCCCCGTCCACTTCCACGACGAGAATGCCGAGTACAGGATGAATGAGATCAGCAGAACGGTGATGGGCACGACCACCGCCAGCCGCCGGTTGGCGCGCTGCTGGCTCTCGTATTCGCCGGTCCAGTCCAGGTGATATCCCTCGGGAAGCCTTACTCTCTTCTGCACCGCATCGATCGCCTCCCGCACCGTGCTCCCCAGGTCGCGGCCCCGCACGCTGTACTTGATGGCGATGTAACGCGAGTTGCCCTCGCGATAGATGGTCGATGCCCCATCTTCCATCACCACCTTGCAGACCTGGCCCAGCGATACCCGTTCCCCGGATTGGGCCAGAATGCGAATGCCCGCGATCGCCTCCGGCGTGGACCGGTACGGTTCCTGGTAGCGCACGGTCAGGTCATAGCGCTGCTCGCCCACCAGCACCTGCGAGACGGCCTTGCCCCCGACCGCCGTCTCGATCGCATCCTGCACGTCGCTGACGTTCACTCCGAAACGGTTCGCGGCGGCCCGGTCGACCACCAGGTTCAGGTTGGGCTGGCCGCGAACTTCAAACGTCCCTAGGTCGGCGATCCCTGGAATTTTGCTCATCACGTCCTGCATTTCGTTCGCTTTCTGCTCGAGCACTTTCAAATCGCGCCCGAACAACTTCACGGCGAGTTCGCCCTTCACGCCGCTGACAGCTTCCTCCACGTTATCCGAGATCGGTTGCGAGAAGTTCCAGATCACCCCGGGAATCTTCGCCAGCGCCTGGTCCATGGCGGCGATCAGGTCTTCCTTGGTCGGGAACTGGCTCCTCCATTGCTCGCGCGGACGCAGGTCGACAAAGTACTCCGTGTTGTAAAAGCCGCTGGCGTCGCTGCCGTCATCGGGCCGGCCGACTTGGCTCACGACCTGGGTCACCTCGGGGAACTCCGCCAGGATCAGGCGTGCCCGCTTCATGACCGCAATCCCGGTATCGGGCCCGACACTGGGTGCCAGCGTGCCCCGCACCCAGATCGCGCCTTCGTCCAGGTGCGGCAGGAACTCGGAGCCGATCCAACCGCCGAACCCCAGCTCCAACATGATGACGACGAGAACGAGTGCGCCCGCCACGACCCGCTTCTGGTGCGCCAGGCACCAGCCCAATCCCGCCCGGTACCCCACCAGCACACGCTCGAGCACCGGATTGCGCCACTCCCGGATGTTCTCCCGCAACAGGGAACTGCACAGCACCGGAGCGATCAGCAGCGAAAACAGCAGCGCGCCCAGCAGCGCGAAGGCTACCGTCCACGCCATCGGATGAAACAGCCGCCCTTCCACCCGCTCGAGCGTGAAAATCGGTAAATACGCGGTGATGATCACGAAGATGGCAAAGAATACCGGCCGCTGCACTTCGTGGGCGGCGTCGCCGATTACCTCCACCAGCGAGCGGCTTGCCTCTGCGCGCGACCCGGTGTGGCGCAGGATGTTTTCCACCATCACCACCGCCCCGTCCACGATCATTCCGAAATCCAGCGCTCCCAGCGAGAGCAGATTGGCGGGAATGTGGCTGAGATCGAGAAGAATGGAGGCGAACAGCAGAGAAAACGGAATCGTCACCGCCACAATCAGCGCGCTGCGCACGTTGCCCAGGAACAGAAACAGGATCAGGGCCACCAGCAGCACCCCATGCGTCAGGTTCCGCAGCACGGTGTGGCTGGTGTAGCGGACCAGGTCGGAGCGGTCCAGGTGCGGCACCAGCGTGACCCCCGGCGGCAGCAGGCCATGGTTCAGTTCGTCGATCTTCTTGTGCAGGGCCTGCAGGGTGGCATCGGGTTCGGCGCCCTTGCGCAGCAGCACAATGCCCTCAACCACGTCATCGTCGTCGAGGATCCTGCCGTCCTCGGTGCGGATCGTCTTGCCTAATTGCCCCAGCCGCACCTTGGGGCCCTGCACCACCTCGCCCAGGTCCCCGATGCGCACGGCCGTGCCATTCACTACCTTTACGAACGTGGAGGCGATGTCGCCGGTGTCTTCTACCAGGCCGACCGCGCGCACGTTGAGGGCCTGCTGTCCGCGCTGAATGAAGCCGCCGCCCGCGTTCGTGTTGTTGTTGGCCAGCGCCTGCTCCACCTGCCCCAGCGTCAGCCCGTAGGACACGAGCTTGTCGGGATCCAGCCGCAGCTGATACTCGCGCGTCGGCCCGCCGAAGATGTTGACGTCGACCACGTTCGGCACCGACTTCAATTGATTGCGCACGAACCAATCCTGCAGCGTCTTCAGTTCCATGATGTCGTACTGCGGGTTCGTGCTCTTCAGCGTGTAGAACATGATCTGCCCCGTCGGGCTGTAGTCGGGGCCCAGCCCCGGATTCACGTTCGGCGGCACCATGGCCTGCGACAGCCGGTCCAGCACTTCCTGGCGCGCGGTGAAGGTGGTGATGTCGTCGTCATAAATCATGGTGATGACCGACAATCCGGCCAGCGACAGCGACCGCAGGTGAGTCAGGTGCGGCACTCCGTTCAATTGCACTTCCAGCGGCACCGTAATCTGCTGCTCGACCTCCTCGGCGGCGTGCCCCGGCCACTGCGAAATCACTTGCACATACGTGTCGGCCACATCGGGATAGGCTTCGATCGGCAGGTTGTGGAACGAGACCAGCCCCCAGACCAGAAGCAAAACGCCCAGGCTGAGAACCAGCATGCGGTTCTTGAGCGCGAAATCCACCAACGAACGAATCATCTTGCCGGCTCCAGGCCCATCTGCGAAAAGCACCCAACTCAACTGCGGGAGCGAAAAGCCATGCAGCCACGGGCTTGCCGGTCCCCGGCGCTCGAACGCTGTGGGGCCGACCCGGCCGTGTGGCATCCCGGCACAGCCGGGGCGGAGCACGCTCTCAGTTCGGTTGAGTGAGGATCAGGACAGGCGTCGCCGTTGCGGCGCAGCCATCCGACTCAGGCAGGAACTCCGGCAGGCGGCGGGCGGGTTACGCAAACCGAAGCATGCCCTGGCAGGCTGGGCCGAGGCGAGAAGCCTTCGATCGGCGCACACAGCTCTGGGTAGAGCTGCACATCCGCGGCCACAGTCAGTTGCGCGGGGGGCGCGCTGGACGGCTGCACTCCCGGTCGCTTGGCGATCTGCTCCAGCACGCGCTTGCCCGGACTGGACTCTTCCATCTCCGAGCGCATGGCGTGCAGGTCGTCGCTGGCCGAGATCACCGGGAACAGCAGCAACAGCAGGCAGGCCAGAGCGACAAAGAACTGCCCGGCGGGACTGGTACAGCGGCGCCGGAACCACAGGCAGATGCCCGGGCCCGCCAGCAGGAGCCAGAGGATGTTAAGAAGTAGCTCCAACCCGTCCTCGCTTGGTGAGGTCAGATCTCTGGGCCATTCTCGCCCGCGCTCGACCGCCCGTCAATCGGTCACGAAACCGTGGGATGGCCCGCGGTAACCCCCGGCAGTCAGCGGCCGCCAGTTTTCCGCCGTCGGCCCCGTTTGCCTGCGTACAAGAGGGGTGCAGTGGGGACGGGGAATGTTTTCAATATGTTAGCTCATTGATATTGCATTTTGCGGCCAAACCAGAACGCCGAAACCCCCAAACCACGCTGGCAACGGTTTTTAAAATGCCCGCCAATAGCGTTTAGAACGCTTATAGGCGCACTTTGAGGCCGGGATGATGGTTGGGGTCGTCCGAGGCCGCCATCGTCGATCCTGGGGCTTGTAATCGCAAACTTAGCTTTTAGAAAATGAAAATCAATTTCGTTCAGGCATCCAGTCGCTCGCCGGCGCTGTTCAGCGCCGCGGGGACCTGAGGAGCGGACAAACGGAGAATGGCTGACAGTCGCTACCAACCGCGAACCAAACTGCCAACCACGAGGCGCCCTTGCTGACGACTGGCGCCTGACGACTGACGGCTGACGACTGGCGGCCTGCTCCCTACCAGTTGACTTTCAGCGCGAACTGGAACTGCCGCGGATCATAGGCCGCGGTCGCCGTGCCGGCATTGGTGAACAGCGGGCTCACCGCCGACACGTTGTAGCGGTTGGCGATGTTGAACATGTCGACGATGGCATCCACGCTGAAGCGCTCGCCGATCGGGATCCGCTTGGCTACGCGCAGGTCGTTGAAGATCGTATAGGGCGTGACCGCGGCGTTGCGCCCGAGGTTGCCATCGAGTTGTAGCAGGGTCGGGAAGGTCTGTGTTGCCACGAATCCGTTGATGCAGGGCTCCTGGAAGATCCCGGTGGGCGAATACTTGGAATGGTAGACGGTCCCGCAGGCCGGGTTGTCAAACGTATTCGGGCGGCTGGTGAGAGACGAAAGCTGAAAGTTGTCGCCGCTGCCGGTGATGATATTGAAAGGGCGCCCTGAAGCCACTTCTACCAGCGGCGCAAAGGTCCAGTTGCTCAGGAACTTGCTGCCGAAGCCGTCGCCGCCCACGCGTCCGGTCTGGTACACGCCGCTGAACACGAAGCGATGGCGCTGGTCGAACGTGGAGTTGGCGCGGTCGAACGCGGGATAGTAGCTGTCCTGCGGCGTAAGCGTCGATTGCAGGTCGGTGGAATCGTCAATGGCGTGTGCAAAGGTGTAGGAAGCGTGCAGCTCATAGTGCCTTCCGAAGCGCTTGCGCAGGTCGGCGCTGAAGCCGTGGTAGACCGAACTGCCGTTGGAGTAGTTCGCGTCCATGTCCCCGAAGGGCACGCAGCCGGTGAAATCGATGCCCGTCGGCAGCGGAACCGGGTTGCACTTTGCGTTGAAGCCCGGCAGCGTTGCGGCCAGGGATGCGGCTTGCGCCACGCAATTCGCGCCTCCGCTCAGGTAAAGACCCAACGCGATGGAGGGATTCAATCCCCCGGGGCGGAAGAAGTTCATCAGCGCCGGATCGACGTAGGCGAACGGACTGGTCATCGTTCCCCCCGCGTTGCAGCCGCTTACGGTGAATGGGCTGGAGGGAGGAGTTTGGCCGGACGCCAGCGCGTCGTAGTATGCCGCCATGAAGTTGGCGGTGAGCAGATCGCCGCGAATGGTGTTCGCGTTGATCGGCCGGTTCAGGTGTCGCCCGCCGTTGAAGTTATAAGCCAGGCTCAGGGCAAAGCCGCCGCCAAGATCACGCTCGACCGTCAGGTTTGCCTGTTGCGAGTAGGCATACACGAAATTCTTCGCTTGAGGATAGCCGAAGGGCTGGAACCCCAGGGGCAGGAACGTGCTCTGCGCCGGGTTGGCGCTCAGGTTCAGGTAGTTCTGGTTCAGGAACACCGACTGCGGGAAATTCAGCGACTGGAACTGCTGCTGGTTGGGCAGGTAGCCGAGATTGTTATTGGCCAGCGGGAACGGCGACGGAGTGCACCCGGTGGTGTTCAGAGTTCCCTGAAAGATCGTGATGCCGTTGAGGTTCGTCGGATCCCCGTTGTTTCCGCTGCAGGTCGAGGTCCCGGCGAAGGCGAGCTGCCCGCTGGAGGAACCGTCCGAGGCGTCCCCAAGGAAGTAGAGCCCGAGCAGCGGGTGATCGTAGAACATCCCGAACGACGCGCGGACCACGGTTTTGCCGTCGCCCTTGGGATCGTATGCCAGGCCGAAGCGCGGCTGGAAGTTGTTCGTATCGGTTTGAATGCCCTTCTGCAGTCCGAGCAGGTTATACGCCGGCAGCGCCAGGCCTTGCGGCGGCTTGAACTTGGGCGGGAACTCGACATCGTAGCGGACCCCGAAATTCAGTGTCAGGTTCGGGCGCACCCGCCAGGAATCCTGCCAGTACAGACCCAGCGGCTTGTTGGTGAACGAGTCCCTGGGGCTGCCGAGGCCCTGAATGAAGTCGCCAGGAATGCCCAGGCCATAGGTCTGCACCGCGGAGAAATCCGGAATGCTGTTCTGGATGGACTGCGGCAGTTGGTTGAACAGAGCGCTGGGGATGACCTGGTTGGCGTGCAAACCGCCGAAGTCATACACGCCCCCGTAGTTCACCGTGAAGATGGCATCCAGGGGCAGGTAGTTGAAGTCCGCGCCGAACTTGATGTCGTGCGCGCCCTTGGTCCAGGAGAGATTGTCGCTGAACTGGTAGCGCTGCTCGGTGCGCTGAATGTAGGAGTACGGTTCGCGGCCAAAATAGGCGAACCCGGGAATATTGATGGCGGGATCGGCGCCGCCGGGAATCTGCGTGTTGTAGAAGTAGGAGAGCCCGCGCCGCGCGTACTGGAAACGGAATTCGTTGACCTTGTTGTTGCCGATCGCGAGCGTGTCCTGGAAGGTGCCGGCGGCATCGCGATAGGTCTGTTCCGAAGTGCGGGAATACGCGTTCTGGCCGAACGGCTGGTCCTGCCCGCCGACTTCGATTCCTGTCACCGTGCTGGGGCTGACATTGGCGCGCAGCATGATGCGGTGCCGGTCCGTCACGTTGTGGTCAAGCCGCAACGAGTACAGGCTGGTTCCCTCGAACACTGGAAAGTTGCCCTCCTGCGACGTCAAGGTCTGGAAAGAGGCGGGCACAAAGCAAGTGCCGGGGCTCTGGCAACTGGAGAAGAATCCCGGGAATCCGCCCATCGCCGCGGGCCATTTCCCGTTGACCGCCATGCCGGAAGCCGCGCCCACCAGCTCGGAATAATTCTGCAGGAAGGGAACCAGCGGCGGCGGCGGCGCCGCGGTGAACTGGCTTAGGAACGCGGCCTGCCCCGCGGGACCGCTTGTGGCCAGAATCTCGAAGGTCCCGGGCGGGGCTGCGAAGAAGGGCGAGGCATCGAAGTTGGTCAGCCCGAAGTTTCCCTGCCCGATGCTGGAGAAGCCGGTCTCGTGCCGCCGCGTGATCTCGTAGGAGAAGTAGTAGAACGTCTTGTCTTTCTTGATGGGACCCCCGAAAGCGGTCCCTGCTTGCACCCGCGTGTACGCCGGGTTCTTCACCGTGCTGAACGGGTTCACCGCCTGGAAGTTGCGATCGCGCACGAACCCGAACACATCGCCGTGAAATTCGTTCGAACCCGAGCGGGTGATGATGTTGACCACTCCGCCCGAGGCGCGCCCGTATTCGGGCGCGTAGCCGTTGGTGATGATCTGGAATTCCTGCACGGCTTCCTGCGAGACCGTGGAACGCACGCCGTTGATGGAATTGTCGGTAGCATCGGCGCCGTCCACGTTGACCAGGTTCGAACGGGCGCGCTGGCCGCCAAAGTTCAGGCCGGAAGTGGGCGCGGCGCCGGTGTTGGGCGCGTTGTCGCGGACCACTTTCGAGTCGGTCTGGGCGAAGTTGATGTAGTTGCGCCCGTTGATGGGCAGGTTGTCGATGCGGCGCTGGTCGATCGTGTCGGTGCTCGAACTGCGGGTGGTTTCCACCAGCTCCGCTTCGGAGCTGACGTTGACCACGGTCTCCACCCCGCTCAGGGTCAGCGTGATCGGCAGTTCCTTCATTTGCCCGACCGTGACCGCCTGATCCTTGGCTTCGGCCTTCGCGAAGCCGGCAGCCTCCACGGTGACCGTGTAGAGCCCGGGAGGCAGCGACACCAGCCGGTATTCGCCATCGGCGTTCTGGGTCGTGGAGCGAACGAATCCCTTGGCTTGTTCCCTGGCGCTCACGGTGGCGTTGGTGACCACGCTGCCTTTCGGGTCCTTTACGATCACGTGCAGGTCGCCCGAAGCAGAGCCCTGGCCGAAGGCCAGAATCGCGGAAAGCGCGCCGAACACCACAGCGACGGCGAACTTCTGATTGAAATTCATAAGGGTTCTCCAAAAACAGCCGCGCATGGTCATGGCGCCGGCGCGGGGAACAGGTCTCCATTCACGGACAGGGTGGATGCAAGGCACGGTCGGGGACGCCGAGGTCCCGCAGGTTTGTACATCAGGACGCGTGCGGAAAGCAAGATAAATGCGTGAGGAGCATAGGGTTAGTACATCAAGAGATCGAGTGATCGAGGCCATCGCGCCATGGAGTCTGGGAAATTGGGAAATGGAGTAATGGAAAGGGCCGACATCCATCATGCCGAAACGCGAGCGCAGCGTTGCGCGCGGAATCTGAGCCGGATCGTCAGTCTCGCGGACGTCGGTCTGCGGTGAGCAGGGAGGATGCGGGCAAGGCGCTTGCGCTCCACAGTCAGTTATCGTTCGATCCCTGAGTCTTCCTGCTTCGCCGTCTTGTACGCCCAGGCCATGCGCGGGGTGTTGTGGGAGATGCCGAAGCGGCCGCGCGAGTCCAGCAGGATGATTCCCCCATGGCCGTTGACGCGGAATTTCAGGTAGTTGATGGCCTCCTGCGAAACCCACTCGGGGGCGTTGCCGGCGAGCACGCGGTCGGCGGCCCACTTGGCCAGCACCAGCTTCATGATGGGCTCGCCCCAGCCGGTGAGGGAGGCGGCGGCGCTTTCGTTGTCGGCGTAGCAGCCGCAGCCGATCAGCGAAGAGTCGCCTAACCGGCCGGGCGCTTTGTTCAGGGTGCCGCCCGTGGAGGTGGCGGCGGCAATGTTGCCCTGGGCGTCGAGCGCGACGGCGCCGACCGTGTCGTGTGAAATCGCGGGGGCGAACAGGTCGGGAGCGCTTTCGGCGGCATGCGCCTGGAAGGCGCGCAGGCGCTCGACTTCGCGGGGGATCACGAGTTCCGAGTTGTCGCACAATGCCATGCCGTGCTCGGCGGCAAAGCGTTCCGCTCCCTCTCCGACGAAGTAGACATGTGGGCTCTCGCTGAGGATCTTGCGCGCGGCGCGGATGGGGTTGGGGATGCGCTCGACGCCGCCGACTCCCCCGCCACGCAGGGTCGAGCCTTCCATGATGAAGGCGTCGAGCTGCACCTTGCCGTCGCGATTCAGGAAGCTGCCGCGGCCGGCGTCGAAGGTCTCGTCGTCTTCAAGAACAACGACCGCTTCCTCGACGGCGTCGAGAGAAGACCCGCCCTTCTGCAGGGCCAGCCAACCGGCGGCGATGGCGTTGCGGACGCCGTTGAGGTGGGCGTCGACCATGTCATCGGGGATCGCCCAAGCGCCGCCATGCACCACCAGGACCGGACTTGTGGACACGTTCACTCCCAAGGACGGGATAGTCTAGCAGAGGCGCCCGTTCTCCGTTGCCGGCTCTCGGCTCCTTTTGGAAAGCGCCAAGCGGGGAGATCGCCCCGCCCGCGATCGCCGCGCTGCGTAGTGCCGGCATTTTGCTGGCAGTTGCGAGCGCGTCTTGTGCTCGCCGGGGCAGGCCAAGTGCCTGCCCGAGAGCCGCCGAGACCTTGGCCGCTGCCTTGCTACTGCGCTTCCCCCGATGCGCCGCCACTCTTGCGCACTGGATTGCCTTCGTAGTCGCGCACTTCCACCGTGCCGATCTGCAGCTTCTTCAACTGCTCTTCGATTTTGGCGCGGTCGCCGGCGCTGACGATGACCGCCGCCTCCGGGTGGACGTACTTCTTCGCCGCTTGCAGCACGTCGCCGGCAGAGACCGTCGCAATGCGTCCGGGCAGTTGCTGGTAGTAGTCAGCGGGGAGATCGTAGGTGAACAGGTTGCCCACCGTGTTGGCGGTGAAATCGGAGGACTCGAAGTATCCGGCCAGAGACTGGGAGAAGGCGCCCTTGGCGACGCGGAGTTCTCCCTCCGTAGGCGGGGCCGTCCGTATGCGGTCCATTTCCTTCAGGATTTCCTGGATGGCGGGGCCGGTGACGTCGGTGCGGATGCCCCCGCCGGCTCCGAACAAGCCGGCAACGCGGCGGTAGGCAAAGAACGAGAACGCGCCGTAGGTGTAGCCGTGCTCTTCGCGCAGATTGGTGTTGATGCGGCTGGAAAACAGTCCGCCCAGGATGTTGTTCATCACCTGTATGGGGACGTAGTCGGCGGTGGAGCGCGGAACCCCGGGAGTGCCCACCAGAACGAACGTCTGTTGCGCCCCGGGCTTGTCGACGATGTAGACGCCGCGCGCAGGAGTGTGCAGCAGCGCCGGCGGCTCGCGCCGCACCGTCGAACCAGTCCACCCGCCAAAATACTTCTCCGCGTAGGCGCGAGCTTCGGCCTGGGTCAGGTCGCCGGTCAGCACCAGAGCCGAGTTGCCTGGGGTGTAGCCGGTTTCCCACATCTGGACCAGGTCGTCGCGGGTGACGGCCTTGGTGGCTGCCACCGTGCCTTCCTCGCGGTAGCCGTAGGGATGGCCGGCGCCATAAACCAGCTTGATGAGGACCCCAAGGGCGAGTTGTTGCGGATCGTCCTGGATCTGCAGAATGTCGGTCTCGCGCAGCTTGCGCACGCGTTCGATTTCCGCCGGGTCGAACTTAGGATGCAGCGAAACGTCGCTGAGCAGGTCGAGGGCGGCGTCGAGGTTCGGTTTCAGCGTGCGGAGGTCGACGACCGTATCGTCGCTGATCGTAAACCTGCGCAGATCGGAGCCGATCTGCGCGGCATCGTCGGCGACTTGCGCCGCGGAACGGCGCGTCGTGCCTTCCGGCAGCATCTGCGAGGTAAAGCCGGCGAGGCCGGGCTTGTCGATGGGGTTGGCGTCATTGCCGTTGAGCACCAGCAGATGGGCGGAGACGATGGGCAATTGGTGCTGCTCGACCAGCATGACGGTCAGGCCGTTGGCCAGCTTGAAGGTCGACGGGACCGGGAGCGTGAGGTTCGAGGCAGTTTGCGGCTTGGGCGCCTGCGCGCGCCAGGGCTCGTCGGGCATGGTGCCGGCGATGGGCGTCTTCGACGCGGCGGCCTCTTCCTTTGCGGCCGGGGGATCGTCCACCACCCGCTCCCCGGGCAGGCCATAGACCACGGCGCGGGCCGAGGTGCTCAGTTTCTCGGCGGCCAGTCTTTTCACGCCGGCGACGCTGGCCCGGTTGTAGCGCTCAAGGTCTTTGGGCAGATACCCGGGGTCCTGCAGGAACTGGTTGTACTGGTTGAGGCGGTCGGCAAGGCCGTTGAAGCCGCCCAGCCGCTCGAGTCCGAAGAGGATGCGGGTCTCGATCACGTTGCGCGCGCGGTCCAGTTCCGCCTGGGTGGGCCCCTCAGTGCGGAGCTTCTCGAGTTCCTGGTCAATGGCCTTCTCCAGATCCTCGGGCTTCACGCCAGGCTTGGCGGTGGCCTGCAGTTCGAAGACCGAGCCCAGCCGCAGGTTTTGGTTCTGCACCTGGACGTCCTGGGCGATCTGCTTTTCGTAGACAAGCGACTTGTAAAGGCGGCTGGACTTCCCGCCGCCCAGAATCTGCGCCAGCAGGTCGGCCTCGGCGTCCCCGGGTTGAAAGATCGCAGGCATGATCCAGCCCATGTAGATCCGGGGCAACTCGACCTGGTCGGTGACGCGCGCGCGGCGCTCGCGGGTGATGGGCGGAGTGACGGCGGTGATCTTCGGGACGGGCGGCCCCGAGGGGATCGTCCCGAAATACTTCTCCACCCATTCTTTCGCCTGCGCGGGGTTGAGGTCGCCGGTGATGGTCAGGCTGGCGTTGTTGGGCGTGTAGTACTGGCGGAAGAACTCGCGGACGTCGTCCAGCTGGGCGGCCTCGATGTCGCGGTGCGACCCGATGACCTCGGCGTAGTAGGGATGGTCTTTGGGGAACAGCTCGTGGAAAAGAGCTTCTTCGACCAGTCCGTAGGGCGCGTTCTCGAGCGACTGGCGGCGCTCGTTGCGGACCACGTCGCGCTGGTTCGAGAGCCGTTCCTGATCGATCTTGCCGAGCAGATAGCCCATGCGGTCGCTTTCCAGCCAGAGTGCGAGTTCCAGCTGGTTCGAGGGCAGGGTCTCGAAGTAGTTGGTGCGGTCGAAGTCGGTGGTGCCGTTGATGTCGCTGGCGCCGGCGCCTTCCAGATAGCGGTCGTGCTCCTTCGGGCCGACGTGCTGCGAGCCCTCGAACATCATGTGCTCGAACAGGTGGGCGAAGCCGGTTCGTCCGGCGCGCTCGTTGGCCGGGCCCACGTGGTACCAGAGATCGACCGCGACCAGCGGCAGGCGGTGGTCCTCGGCGAGGATGACCTCCAGGCCGTTTTTCAGCGTGTACTTTTCATAGCGGATCTGAGGCGCCTGAACGGTGGCGGTCGCTGCGGCCAGCCCAGGGGACAGTACGCAAAGGCAAATGAGGGCAAAAAAGGCGCGGCGGAACCAGGCATGGGCAAACGACTTCTTCATCGGAACGTCTCCGGTAAACGGGGCTGCCGGCTTAGACTGCCGGACGAAGTGGAGGAAAGCGGACACGGAAACTGTTTCAGGCGGCGGACTTGGTGGGTGCGCCACCGGAGTGTTCGAGGAGTTCCGTCTGCTGCCAGGTGTAGTAAATGCGATGGGCGACGGTGATGGTGGACAGCACGGCGATCACCCACAGGACCGGGGCCATGCGGTTGAACACCGCGCCGATGATGAGCAGCACCAGCCGCTCGGGGCGCTCCATGAATCCAACCTTGCAGGTGCCGATCAGCGACTCGGCGCGTGCCCGCGTGTAGCTGACCATGACCGAGCTGATCATGGCCAGGGCGGCCAGCACCACGTAGAAGAACCGGCCCCCGCGCGAGTAGTAAACCAGCAGCCCGAAGAACAGGGCCGCATCGCTGTAGCGGTCAACCACCGAGTCGAAGAACGCGCCGAACTTGGTGACCTGGTTGGTGGCGCGCGCCACCCGCCCGTCGACCAGGTCAAAGAAGCCGGCCCCGAAGATAACCAGCCCGGCGTAGAAGAACATGCGCGCCTGGTTGTCGGCGCTGGCATAGCCAAACAGAAAGGCGGCCACGGTGTCGATCACCAGCCCGAGGAACGTCAGAAAGTTAGGACTGATGCGGGCTAGCGCCATGCGGTTGACAATGGCGCGCAGCAGCTTTCCACACGCGTTGCCGAAGGCGCTGGTCCAGGTCATTCCGCCTCCGCCTCGTCATAGATGGTCGTCAGGCTCAGAACCTCCATCTCGCGCTTGCCATTGGGAGTGATCACGGTGGCGGTGTCGCCCACCTTTTTGTTGAGCAGGGCGCGGCCGATGGGCGACGTCGTGGAAATCTTTCCCGCAGCGACGTCGCTTTCCTCGCTCGTCACCAGCTTGTACTCGATCTCTTCTTCTTTGGAGTTGTCGTAGATCTTGACCGTGGAGCCGAGCCCGACCTTGTCCCGCGGGATGTTGTTCATGTTGATCAGCGATAGGTCGGCGAGGCGGCGGCCCAGCTGGCGCAGGCGGGCCTTGACGAACTCCTGCCGCTGTTTGGCCATGTGGTACTCGGCGTTTTCGCTGAGGTCGCCGAGCGCGACCGCCTTTTTTAACTCTTTGGGAAGTTCGTGACTCAGTTCGTGCTCCAGAGCGTTGATTTCGTCCTGGAGCTTCTTCTTCAAGTGCTCTGTCATACTCTTGCCGGATTATAAACCGGGAGCGGCGGAGCTGGCGGCTGCCGGCCAGCAGCTGCCAGCCGATCGCCCGGGCCCATGGCTGATCGCGCGTCCGCACCGGCTGCCTGTTGCTCGCGGCGGGAGTCACTCCCGCCCGCGAAGTGATAACGCCCACGGCATCATTGATTTGGATGCATTCCTGGCGCCGAGATTGAGGTGAAATTGCCTTTTGGCGCGACCCTGGAGTAGACTAAAAGCACTCGTAGCCGTTTCGTAGCTGGTTTACTCCGCTCTGTTATCGGTTCTTTTATCTTTTCAGGCAGGCAGTTCCGGCGCTCATAAGGTGTTCCCTCATGATTAGCAGCGACGGCTTCCACATCGGCGACAAAGTTGTCTATCCCAACCATGGTGTCGGGGTTATCGAGCAGATCAGCAGCCTGACTGTCGGTGCCACCGTCGAAAAGTTCTACCTGGTCAGCATCAAGTCCAGCAGCCTGAAGGTCAGGGTCCCGTTCCACAACGTCGGCAACGTCGGGTTGCGGCGGGTGGTGCGGAATGGCGAAGTCCAGAAGATCCTTGATTTTCTTGCAGATGGCGAGTGCCTGAGCAACGCCGACTGGAAATACCGCTTCAAGGAGAACTCCGAGCGCATGCGCACCGGGTCCCTGCTGGAAGTGGCCGGGGTGCTCAAGAGCCTGCTCATGCTGCATCAGTCCAAGCCGCTCTCGTTCCGGGAGAAGAAGATGCTGGAGCGGGCGCGGTACTTGCTGGTCAGCGAGCTGGCCATGGCCAAGAACTGCGACGAGCGGGTGGTGGAAGAACTTCTGTCGAAGGCCCTGGCGGTGAAGCACAAGCTGCGGCTGCCGGAAGCGTCGGAGCTGGCCGATAGCTGATAGCTGGTGCCCTGCGGCTGGCAGCCTTTAGCTTGTAGCCACAGCGGCTCGCAGCCGAACCCTTCTTCACTAGATTCCCTTATTTACACACGAGCTTTCTCGCTACGAGAGGCATGGCCCCACCACTAGCCTTTGCGCTCGACGATAAGCCGCGTGATAGCCGCTCCGTTCGGCCGGCCAGTTGAGTCGAGCGATCTTGCTCTGTGTAGCTGAGCTTTCCTGCAATTGAGAGTTGTGTTTCTAGCTCAAGAAGCGAACCTCGTGCGTGGCTGAGAACTAGCGCGAACGCCCGATCGGCCGAACGGCCCTTACCCTCTGCGATGTTGCTGGGCACGGAGACTGCGCTTCGCCGGATTTGGTTTGTAAGCCCATACAGCTCCGACTTTGGGAAATCCTGCGTTGTGCGATCGACCTCCAAAACAAGATCCCTAGCCTGGTTCCAAGCGCGAAGCTGCGTATAGTTGCCGGGCATCGAGGCACCTCCCGTTCAACCAGGTATCACGGCTTGCGCACCGTTCTGCGTGACGGATGAACTACACTACTGTGATCTGGTATCGGGTGATTTGGCGACCCTCGGAACTGTGTCGGAGGGACAACTCTTCAGCCGCAAGCGATCGGCCGCCAGCCGTCAGCTTACTCTCCCAGCCACGTCCCCCAGGGTTTCAGCGAGTCGATGTGGTCAAAGATGATTTTGACGGCGGCGGTGATGGGGATGGCCAGCACCAGGCCCATGCCTCCCCAAAACCATCCCCAGAACAGAAGGGCCATGGTCACCGCGAGCGGGTTGAGCTGGAGGCGGTTGCCGAGAAACTTCGGATAGAGCACGTTGAGCGCGAAGAAATGCAGGGCGGCCACCGCGACCAGCACAGCCAGCAGGTCCTCCGACGCCATCTGTCCGAAGCCGACGGTGAGCGGGGGGATCATGGACAGGACCAGGCCAAGATACGGCACCAGGCTCAGGAATCCGCTGAAGGCCCCAATCAGCAGGAAGAACGGCAGTTGCATCAGGCCGAAGATCACCATGCTCACCACGGCCATGAAGATCCCGATCAGCAGATTGCCCACCATGAAGCTGCGGATCATGCTGGAAATGAGGCCGAGCGTGACATAGGCGGTATGGCGGTGCCGCATGGGGAACAGCATCACCGTCGCCGACCGCGCGTGCTGTTGCCAGCTCAGCATGAAATAGACCAGGAACGGCACGAAGCTCACAGCCACCAGCAGTTGCGTAAAGGATCCGAACCCGTGGGTCAGCAGTTCCGTGATCGGGCTGACCGGTTGCAGTCGTATGGTGTTTTTTTCGTCGGCGGGGGAGCGCAACGGGTTCAGGGCCTCCGCTTGTTCGCGGAAGCTCATGATGCTGGCGCGAATCCGCTCGGAAAACTTGGGCAGCACCTGCACGAAGCTGGCCGCCTCGTTATAGGAAGCGTAGGTCACTCCATAGAGCAAGGCGATCAGCAGCAGGACCGCCAGCAGCGACGAAAGTCCGCGCGGAACCCGGTACTGCCCGAGAAAGTCGACGATCGGGGCGAGGATGAAGGCCAATAAGGTTGAAATCAGGATCACCACCAGGACCAGCTCGGCGACGTAACAGATGGCCAGCACGACCCCGATCGCGATGATGAGCTGGGGCCAGTTGCGGCTGGCGCGCTGTCCCGTCAACGGGGTCTCCAGGGCGTCGGACATGCGTGGCTATCGTAGTCGAATCCTGCCTTCACTGCGCAACATATAATCGCCGCATGACGCCATGTGCCGGCGGTGTTCCGAACCGGGTCCCCGGGCGGTTTCTCGGCCTGGATGTAGGATCCAAGCGGATCGGAGTGGCCGTGTCGGATCCCCTGGGCATCACCGCCCAAGGTCTGGAAACGCTCCAGCGGCGCAACAAGCGGCTGGACTTGGACGCCCTTGAGCACCTGGTGAGGGCCTACCAGGTGGCCGAGATCGTGGTGGGGTTCCCGCTGCGCATGAGCGGCGAACAGGGTGTGCAGGCGGAGAAGATGCAGCGTTTTGCCGGGGAGTTGCGGGAACGGCTGGGACTGCCAGTGCACTTGTGGGACGAGCGCTTGACCTCAGCCGAAGCAAACCGGCTTTTGCGCCAGACCGAGATGTCGATCCAGCGGCGCGGGCAGGTGGTGGACCGGATGGCGGCGGTGCTGATTCTGCAGTCGTGGATGGAGCACAGGGCGCTGGCGAGGCGGCGGGATGAGGAAATGCTGTAGGCGGGCGCAGGCAGATCGGGCGCCGGCCTCTGGCCCAGGGGAGGCTCACCCGGGTTCAGCGACCATTCGGTTGCCTGCGAAATTCCAGCCTTCATCTAAACTACAGTGACCTTGCGAAAACTCTTAGCGGTGCTTCTGCTGCTCGTGCTCGGAGGGGGGGCGTGGCTGGCCTGGGTCCTGTTTACGCCGGTCACGCCGCCGGGACAGAAGTTTGTCCTGCTGCGCAGCGGGCTCACCACGCGCAAGATCGCGGCGGAACTCAAAGCTGCGGGCGTGATCCACAACGAGCGTGCCTTTCTGATCTGGCACTACCTGCATCGCAAGCGTTCTCTGAAAGCGGGCGAATACCTGTTCGAGCGCCCGGCCACGGTCCTCGACGTCCATCGGCGGCTGGAGCGCGGCGACATCTACACCCATACCGTGGTGGTCCCGGAAGGCTTCACAATGTTTGACGTCGCGGGAGCGATTGAGCAGTCGGGGCTGGGCTCGAGAGAGGATTTTCTGAAAGTGGCCCGCTCCGACACCGACCTGGTCCGCGACTTGGCGCCGCAGGCGACTTCGCTCGAAGGGTACCTGTTCCCCGATACCTACGAGTTTACGCGCACGCAGAGCATGCGCGAAATCGCCGGCGTCATGGTGCACCATTTCCGGCAGGTCGCCAGCGCCATCGGGCTGGCCACGGACGTGCATCCGATTGTGACCATGGCCTCGATCGTGGAGAAAGAGACGGCGGCCCCCGCCGAGCGCCCGCTGGTGGCCAGCGTCTATTACAACCGGTTGAACCGGCGCATCGCGCTCGATGCCGATCCCAGCGTGATCTACGCCGAGCTGCTGGCCGGTACCTATCAAGGAGCGCTGCACCACGACGACCTGCAGACCCCGTCCCCGTACAACACCTACCGGAATCCGGGGCTGCCTCCCGGACCGATCGCCAACCCCGGGAGAAGCTCGCTGGAAGCGGCGATGCATCCGGCCACCAGCGATTTTCTCTACTTCGTAAGCGACGGCAACGGGCACCACCGCTTCGCCCGTAATCTGCAAGAGCACAACCGGAATGTGAGCGCCTACCGCCGGGCCATGCGGGGACCGTAAGCTCCAGCGGCCCGCCCGGAGGCTGCCCGGATGCGAAGCTCCGTCCGGGAAGGCTCCGTCCGGGAGCGCGGAACCAGTCAAGGCCCGATCCAAAGATCAAACCTGCAAGGTCCGCAAGGTATACTCACAGGCACGATTGATGAACCGTCTCGGCCAAACTCGGGCCTTTTTTTTGCTTCTCGCCATCCTGCCCCTGGCCGGATGTTTATTCCGGTCCAGAAAGGTGGAGCGGCAACTCAGTTCGGCGCCGCTGCTCACCGCCACGCAAGAGCAGCTGGTGGACGCCATCAATGTGCAGGCTGCCCGGATCCGTACCCTGCAGGCGACGGTGGACATTGACACCTCCATCGGAGGCGAGAAAAAGGGCACGATCACCGATTACAAGGAAATCCGGGGATACGTGCTGGCCCGCAAGCCGGCCATGCTCCGCCTGATCGGCCTGATGCCCATCGTGCGCAACAAGGCCTTCGACATGGTCAGCGATGGCCGCCAGTTCCGGCTGTGGATCCCCCCAAAAAACCGCTTCGTGACGGGCAGGAACGACGTGGAGATCGCCGAACCAAAGCAGCCGCTGGAAAACATGCGCCCGCATGACTTCTATGAAGCCCTGCTGATCCGGGAGATCGATCCGGAAAAGGAGATCGCCGTGCTCGAAAACGGGGTCGAGACCGTGCTGGACTCCAAGCGTCACGTCGTCGAACAGCCCGACTACGAGATCCTGGTCGTGCGCAAGGGAAAGGCGGGCTGGTTCCTGGCGCGTAAAATCGTGTTCAGCCGGACCGATCTCCAGCCCCACCGCCAGATCCTTTACGACGAGCAGGGCAACGTGGCCAGCGATGTGAAGTACGGGGAATACCAGAACTATGATGGCATCCAGTTTCCGGCGCAAACCGAGATCGAGCGCCCGAAAGAGGAGTACGACATTACGCTGAAAATCGTAAAGCTCGAACTGAACAAGCCGTTGACCGACGACCAGTTCGAGCTGCAGCAGCCCGTCGGTGCGGAAGTGGTACACCTCGGGGAGAATGTCGGCAAAGCGCACACCGACGGAGGGAGCGAGGCGAAGTAGATCGCAGCGATCGGCGTGGAGCAGCGGGAATTCCCTCGCAGGCCGGTCGTGGCCGCCCCGCAGCTAAACGCCAGAAGCAAAGCGATAGCGCCGCTTTCATGATGAACAAAATGATTCTCGGGAACCTGGTCCACCGGCCGGTGCGGTCGCTGATCAGCATCGTGGCCGTGGCGCTGGAAGTCACGCTGATCCTGCTGATCGTCGGCCTGTCGCTGGGCATGGTGAACGACTCCAAGCAGCGGCAGGCCGGGATCGGGGCAGACGTGGTGGTGATGCCGCCGGGATCTTCTTACATCGTCGGGCTCACCGGCGCGCCCATGCCCATCAAGATCAGGGACGTGCTGGCCAAGTTGCCGCACGTGAAAGTGGTGGCCCCGGTGATCACGCAGGTCTCGACCAACGGCAATCTGGAAGTCATCGCCGGCATCGATCTGAAAAGCTACGAGGCCCTGGGGCCGTTTCATTTCCTGCAGGGGGGACCGTTCCAGGGGCCCGACGATGCGCTGATCGATGACGTGCTTGCCCGGGCCAAGCACATTCGGGTGGGAGACAAGATCGAGATCCTCAACCATGAGTTCCGCGTCGCCGGCATTGTGGCTTCGGGCAAGGGCGCGCGAAAGTTCTTGCCGATCAGCACCCTGCAGGACTTGAACGGTTCCAGGGACAAGGCCTCAGTCTTCTATCTGAAACTGGACGATCCGGCCAATGCCGACACGGTGGTGAGCGAGATCAAGCGCGTTCCGGGGATGGAGCGCCATGTCACCTACCCCATGAACTACTACCTCTCGATGCTGACGGCCAGCAACTTTCCCGGCCTGGCGACCTTCTTGAATGTGGTGATCGCCATTTCGGTGACCATCGGGTTCATCGTGATTTTCCAGGCCATGTACACGGCGGTCATGGAGCGCACCCGGGACATCGGGATCCTGAAGTCGATGGGCGCGTCGAAGTTGTATATCGTGAACGCGATCTTGCGCGAGACGCTGATGCTGGCGCTGGGCGGGATCGTGCTCGGGATCTTGATCAGCCTGATGGCGCGCGCAGGAATCGCGCAGAAACTTCCCACCCTGCGCGTGGTGGTCACCTGGGGCTGGGTCGTGAAAACGACCATCATCGCGATTTTCGGGGCGATGCTGGGCGCGCTGTATCCGGCCTATCGCGCGGCGCAAAAGGACCCGATCGAGGCCTTGGCGTACGAGTAACCGGGAAACCCCAGCCCGATGCATCGCCCGGAGATTCCGCAAGTAACGCATTCCGTTGACAATCCTTTGAAATCTGGGCTATCTTTGAAGCTTCGGAAGTTGTGTCGTTGCCCGCCTGATACCTCTGCGCGTTCAGCGCCTGGTGGCACTCAGCGGTCTTCATAGCAGTCTTAAATTTCTGGGAGAGTTGCGATGTCAACCTATTTCCCCAAAGCGGGGGAAATTGCGCGCAAGTGGTATGTCGTGGATGCCTCCGGGCAGACGCTGGGCCGGCTGGCGTCGCAGGTCGCCCGCATCCTGATGGGCAAGGAGAGTCCCAAGTACACGACGTTCCTCGATACCGGGGACCACGTGATCGTCATCAACGCCGAGAAGGTGAAGATGACCGGCATGAAGGCGGAGCAGAAGACCTACCACCACTACACCGGGTATCCCGGCGGACTGCGCACGGAGGATTTCCGCAAACGTTTCGAGCGCAAGCCGGAACTGGTGATCGAAGAAGCCGTTTCGCGCATGCTCCCCAAGACGAAATTGGGCGAGCAGATGTTCAGCAAGTTGAAGGTGTACCGCGGTGAGAAGCATCCGCATGAGGCGCAGAAACCCGAAACCCGGGTGCTGGTTTAGCGAATGGCTGGCGGCTGGTAGTTAGCAGCGAAGCGCCAGCAGCACGAAGATTTCGAATATCGGAAAGGTGAAGCGGCAGGTCGGGCTGGGCCTGTAATCGGAGCAACCAGCTGGCCGCTGCGAGCTAATCAATGGCTGAATTGGTTCAATACTATGGAACGGGACGGCGCAAGACTTCGGTGGCGCGCGTGTATCTCCGCCCGGGCAGCGGGGAGTACAAGGTCAACGGGCGTCCGTTCAATGAATACTTTGTGACGGAAGCGCAGCGCGCCAGCGCACGGCAGCCTCTGCTTTCCACCGACACGGCGGCCACCTTCAACGTGGTGGCCAATGTTTCTGGCGGCGGTGTGAACGGCCAGGCGGACGCGATGAAGCTGGGACTGGCGCGCGCCCTGATGCAGTTCAATGCCGAGTTGCGCAAGAAGCTGAAGAGCGAAGGCATGGTCACTCGCGATTCGCGCGGCAAAGAGCGCAAGAAGTACGGCCAGAAAGGCGCCAGAAAGCGGTTCCAGTTCTCGAAGCGCTAACGCGCTTGGGCTAGTGGCGGGTGGCTGGCAAATGGCCGCAAAAACAAGTTGGGCTGGCAGCTGGCGATGGAAGGCTGGCCGCGGGTTCAGGTGTTCAATTCTTCCCGTGCCTCGTTGCGCGGGGCCGGGAATGGCAATTTCGCCGGTTTTGCGGGATTTCAGTTTCGGACGATGAGGCTGAAACAATCGGCGGGATGCAGACTCAATAGGAGGTTGTTTGGCTAACATCACCATGAAGGAGCTGCTCGAAGCGGGTGTTCACTTCGGGCACCAGACCAAGCGCTGGAACCCCAAGATGAAGGAATACATCTTCGGAGAGCGCAATGGGATCTATATCATCGACTTGCAGAAGACGCTGAAGATGTTCAAGGAGGCGTCGAAGTTTGTGCAGGACCTGGCCGCCGAAGGCAAGATCGTGCTGTTTGTAGGGACCAAGCGCCAGGCCCAGGACGCGATCGCCGAAGAAGCTGGTCGCGCGGGAATGTTCTATGTCAACCAGCGCTGGCTGGGCGGGCTGCTGACCAACTGGGTCACGGTCCAGAAGTCGGTGAAGCGGCTCAAGGAACTGGACGACATGGCCACCGATGGCCGCTATGAGCTGCTGCCAAAAAAGGAAGTCATCAAGCTCGAGCGCGAGCGCAAGCACCTGCAGGCGAACCTGGCAGGCATCAAGAACATGTCGCGCCTGCCCGATGCCATCTTCGTGATCGATTCCAACAAGGAACAGATCGCGGTGCGCGAGGCGCGCAAGCTGGGCATCCCGGTCGTGGCCGTCGTCGACACCAACTGCGATCCCAGCGAAGTGGATTACGTGATCCCGGGCAATGACGACGCGCTGCGTGCCATCCGTTTGTTTACCTCGAAGATTTCCGAGTCCATTGTCGAAGGCTCGCAGCTGGCGACCGACAAGCAGACGGCGGAACTGGCAGCCGCTGCCTCCTATAGCGAACCGGCGCATGCGGCCGAAGCAGCGCCCGCGGCGGCGGAGGCGGAAGCCGGCAGCGACGACATCAGCATGGAAGACGTGCTGGGTGGCGGAACCAAGAAGGCGCCAGCCGCGGCGCAGGATGTTGCGGAAGAGGTTCCGCAGGTCGAAAGCCAGACTTTGTAACCCGAACTGGTTGACGAAATCCGGACCCGCGCGCGTCGCACGCCGCGGGTCAACTTTTATCGGGACCTTGGCCGGATGCGGCCGGCGGGCAGCCCGCATCGCAAGGTCAGCAGCAGGCATCCAAGAAGGGAAATCCTGAGAAATGAGCACAAATACCGTGAATATTTCGGCCGCGCAAGTCAAAGAACTCCGCGACAAGAGCGGGGCGCCGATGATGGACTGCAAAAAGGCCCTGGCGGAAGCCGGCGGCGACCTGGAGCAGGCGATCATCCTGCTTCGCAAGCGGGGCACCGCGGTGGCGGAACGGAAGGCCGGCCGCGTGACCAGCGAAGGTTCGGTGGCCAGCTACATCCACGCCGGAGGCAAGATCGGTGTGCTGGTGGAGGTCAACTGCGAAAGCGATTTCGTGGCCCGCACTGACGACTTCAAAGAACTGGTGCACGAGATCGCCATGCACATCGCCGCCAGCGATCCCAAGTTCGTGCGCAAGGAGGACGTCACGCCCGAAGCCTATGCGCGCGAAAAAGAGATCTTCCTGGCCCAGGCCGTGGCCAGCGGCAAACCGCCGCACATCGCTGAGAAGATGGTGGCCGGCAAAATGGAAAAGTTCTATGAGGAGGTCTGCCTGCTCGAGCAGCCCTTCATCAAGGACCAGACCATCAACGTGGGTCAGTTGATCGCCGGCAAAATCGGCAAGCTGGGCGAAAACATCGCCGTGCGCCGCTTCGCGCGCTTCAAAGTGGGCGAGGCGGGCATGACCGTGGCGGCGACCGTCCAGAAAACGGATGAAGGCGAAGCCCCGGCGGCGAAATAGGCTAAGATCAGGTTCGGGAGGCAGGTCCTCCCGAACCTGAGAGTTGGGCTCCCGCATACGAGCGACCCACCTTCATGGCGAAAACAGCTTTCAAACGCATCCTTCTCAAGCTTTCCGGCGAGGCCTTGGCCGCGGGCCAGGGTTTTGGTGTCGACTCGGCGCGTGTGCACGAGATTGCCGGGGAACTGGCGGAGGTGCACGCTCTGGACGTGCAGATTGCCATCGTGGTCGGCGGCGGAAACTTCTTCCGCGGCGTGGCCGAGCAGGCCAAAGAAATGGACCGCGTATCGGCCGACCACATGGGCATGCTGGCCACGGTGATCAATGCGCTGGCTTTGCAGGACGCCCTGGAGAAGCACGGCGTGCACACCCGCGTGCAGTCGGCCATCGAGATGAACCAGGTGGCCGAGCCCTTTATCCGGCGGCGCGCCATCCGGCACCTGGAAAAGGGCCGGGTCGTGATTTTCGCCGGCGGCACCGGCAATCCCTACTTTTCCACCGATACGGCCGCGTCGCTGCGCGCCATGGAGATCAAGGCCGACGCCATCCTGAAGGCCACCAAAGTGGACGGAATCTACGACGCCGACCCGATGCTGGTGAAGGACGCAAAGAAGTTCACCGAGATCACCTACATGGACGTTCTCAAGCGTGGGCTGCGGGTGATGGACCTGACCGCCATCTCGCTGTGCAAGGACAACAACCTTCCCATCGTCGTCTTCAACCTCAACGAGCCCGGCAACATCCGGAAGGTGGTTTCCGGCGAGAAGATCGGGTCGCTGGTCAGCGCTTGAGCATAGTCGTCGGTCTCCAGTCGCCGGTCTTCAGCAAAGCAGAGATACCGGAGTCTCGATGAATTGGAGGATGCTGGCGACTGACGACGAGCGACTGACCGCTCGGTTTATAATTCCTCGTTTTAATTCCTGAATTCTGGAGCTGACGATGGCTCAAGCGACGATGGCGGCGATGGCCGGGCTGCGCGACACCTATTCCCAGTTGAAGACGCGCATGGAGAAGGCGGTGGAGGACTTCCGCCGGGAGATGGCGGCCACCCGCACCGGACGCGCCTCCGTGCATATGCTCGACAGCGTCACGGTCGACTACTACGGCTCGCAGATGCCGCTCAACCAGATTGCGACCGTGCACGCGCCCGAGCCGCAGATGATCACGGTGCAACCTTTCGACCCCTCCTCGCTGGCCACCATCGAGAAGGCCATTCGCACCGCGGACCTGGGCCTGAACCCCATGAATGACGGCAAGCTGATTCGGGTCCCGGTGCCGCCGCTGACCGAGGAGCGCCGCCGCGACATGGTCAAGCACCTGCACAAGGTGCTCGAGGAGCATCGCACCGCGGTACGCAACATCCGCCGCGACGGCAACGATGCCATCAAGAAGGCGATGAAGGACAAGAAGATCACCGAGGACGAGGAAAAGCGCGCGCTGGAGGAGATCCAGAAGCTCACCGACGACGAGATCAAGAAAATGGAAGACATGGCGAAAGCTAAAGAGAAAGAAGTGATGGAGATCAAGTAGTCGTCAATCGCCGGTCTTCACTCGTCAGCAAACGATCGACACACCCTGTCATCCTGGGCGGCGCGGGCACCAGTCGCGTGCAGTCGAAGGACCCCATACCCCGAACAATATGCACAAGCCTGGGTAGGGATTCTCGCCCGGCCCGGGTTCGTGGAGCGCATCTCCGCTTACAAATTCGCAAGGCCTTTTGTGTCACAGGAATACCCACTGGAGCTGAGAAGACTGCCGAACACGGGGTCCTTCGAATCGTTCGCCTTGCGCCTCACTCCGCTCAGGATGACAGACCGGGCGAGTGACTCAGGGTCTTGACCAGCATCGGGGGACGTATAATCGACAGACCATGGCGAAAGTCGTTCATGCCGCCTGTCCCCATGACTGCCCCGACGCCTGTGGCGTGCTGATCACCGTGCAGGACGGGCGCGCGACGAAAATCCAGGGAGACCCGGCCCATCCGGTGACCCGTGGCTTTCTGTGTGCCAAGGTCGCCAAGTACCTGGACCGCGTCTACTCGCCGGACCGCGTGCTCTACCCCATGCGGCGGGTGGCCGCGAAAGGCGGGGGCAGCAAGAGTGCTCGGGACTTTCGCCGTATTTCGTGGGATGAAGCGGTCGCCGAGATTGTATCGCGCTTCCGGCAGATCGTGGCCGAATTCGGCAGTGAGGCCATCCTGCCGTATTCCTACGGGGGCACTCTGGCCGTGCTGAACGGCTCTTCGATGGACCGGCGGTTCTTCCATCGCCTCGGGGCCTCTCAGCTCGAACGCTCAATCTGCTCGGCGGCGGGCGAAGCCGGAATCAAATCCGTGACCGGCGTCAAGCTGGGCACCGAGCCTGAGCAGTTCCGGCATTCGCGCTACATCCTGGCTTGGGGCGCGAACATCCACGGCAATAACGTGCATTTGTGGCCCTTCATTGAGGAGGCGCGGCGGGCGGGTGCAAAGCTGGTGGTGATCGATCCCTACCGCACGCGCACGGCGAAGTGCGCGGACTGGTATCTGCCCATCAACCCCGGTACCGATACGGCCCTCGCGCTCGGGATGATGCACGTCATTATCGCCGAGGGGCTGCACGACTCCGGCTACCTTGCGCAGCACACGACCGGGTTCGAACCGCTGCAGGAAAAAGTGAAGGGCTATCCGCCGGAGCGCGTCGCTCAGTGGACCGGGATCGCCGCCGGCGATATCCGGAAACTGGCCCGCGAATATGCCACCCAGCGGCCGGCGGCCATCCGCGTGAACTACGGGGTGCAGCGGTCAGAGAACGGCGGCATGGCGGTGCGCGCGATCACCATGCTGCCTTGCATCACCGGGTCGTGGAAGGAAGTGGGCGGCGGCCTGCAGCTGTCGCTGAGCGGGGTGTGGAACCTCCGGCGGGATTTGCTCGATCGTCCCGACCTCATGCTGAAGTCCCTCGGACGGCCGGCCCGCATCGTGAATATGGTGGAGTTGGGCAAGGCCCTGAACACGCTGTCGGATCCTCCCGTGAAGGCGCTGTTCGTCTACAACTCCAATCCGGCCGCGGTGTGCCCGAACCACAACGATGTGGTGCGGGGCCTCCGGCGGCCCGACCTGTTTACCGTTGTCCACGAACAGTTCTTTACCGACACCGTGGATTATGCCGACATCGTGCTGCCGGCGACGACGTTTTTCGAGCAAAAGGATTTGCAGACCTCCTACGGGCACCACTACCTGCAGATGTCCAACCAGGCCATCGAGCCGCTGGCAGAGTGCCGTCCCAATGTCGAGGTCTTTCGCGCCCTGGCCAAGGCCATGGGGTTCGAGGAGGAGTGCTTCGACGACTCGCTGGACGCGATGATCGACCAGGCCCTGAGTTCGGAGAATCCGTGGCTCGCCGGCATTGACCGCCAGCGGCTGGCGCGCGAAGGGCGCGTCCGCATGAATTTCAGCGGGGACGACGCCGCGGCGCCGTTTTTGCCCTTCGCCAAGGGCGGATTCCAAACGCCCAGCGGGAAAGCCGAGCTCTACAATTCCCGGCTCGCCGAGCAGGGGCTCGATCCGGTAGCGGACTTTGTCCCGCCGCATGAGTCCCGGCACGCAGCATCGGCCCGGAGCTTCCCGCTCGAGATGCTGGCGCGGAAGGCCGACAATTTCCTGAATTCGACTTTCACCAACCTCCCCTCCGTCCAGGCCATGGAGGAGGTGGGAGTGCTGGAGATTCACGAGCACGATGCCCGCAAGCGCGGGATCGGCAACGGCGACCCGGTCCGGGTGTTCAACGGCCGGGGAGAGCTGACCTTGCGGGCCCGGGTCAACGGGGCGGTCCAGCCGGGCGTGGTCGCTGCCGCCCTGAATTGGGCCAAGCTTAGCCCGGAAGGCGCCAATGTGAATGTCTTGACTTCAGAAAAACTTACCGACATGGGCAACTCCGCCACGTTTTATTCCGTCTTGGTGGAGGTGGAGTTGGCGACGCCGACCCCTTCGTCGAAACTAGCTCGATCAATGCCAGACCAGGTGGACGGTTCCTTGGACGCTCGAACCGTGTCTACCGTATAATTGCCGTTTTCCTGATTCCCAGAGGCCGAGGTAAGCAGCGATTCTCCTTCGCTTTCATCCGGATATCCCTGTGCGCCCGAGCGGCTCTGGCCCCTGTGCTCCCTCGGCTTGGCTACCACTCTCACCAGCCGCCGCGAGCGGAAGAGCGGTCTTCCGCTGCCTGACGGCCTTGTTGGGAGCGCTCCTGCTGCTCGCCAGCCCCTGGGCGGCGGCGCAGCAGGACCTGATCACCGACATCATCATTCACGGCAACCGGCGCATCCCCGCCGACACCATCAAGGCCCGGATTTTTACCCATCCGGGCGATGTCTACGACCCCTCCGGCCTGGAGCGCGACTTTAACTCCCTGTGGAACACCGGATACTTCGAGGACATCCGCTTCGAACGCGAGCAGACGCCCAAAGGCTGGCGGATCCACGTCTACGTCAAGGAAAAGCCGACCATCCGCGAAATCAACTACACCGGGTTGAGTTCGGTCTCAACCAGCGACGTGCTCGACCGGTTCAAGGAGCGCAAGGTCGGGCTTTCGGTGGAAAGCCAGTACGACCCCACGCGCATCAAGAAGGCCGAAGTCGCGATCAAGGAGCTGCTGGCCGAGCACGGACGCCAGTTCGCCACCATCCGTTCCGAAGTCCGCCCCATTCCCCCGGCCGCCGTCGGAATCACCTTCGTGGTCAAAGAAGGCCCGAAAGTGAAAGTAGGCCGCATCCGCTTTACCGGCAATCGCAATGTCAATGCCCGCACCTTGCGGGCGGCGATGAAGAACCTGAAGCCGATCGGTGTGCCCCACTCCATCTTCCTCGAGAACATTTTCGCCAAGACCTACGACGCGACCAAGCTCGAAGAAGACACCGAGCGCGTGCGCAACGAATACCAGAACCGCGGCTTCTTCAAGGTCCTGGTGCAGGACCCGAAAACCGAAATCCACGACACCGGGCACGCCGGCTTCCACGTGCCGCTGATTCAGAAGGGCCTGGGCAAGGCGGTCGACATCACCATGCCCATCGAGGAAGGCGAGCGCTATAAGCTGGCCAGCATCACCTTCAAGAACAATAAGGCCATCACCAACACTAAGGCGCTGCGCGCGCTGTTTCCCATCAAGGACGGCGACATCTTCAGCCGCGAGAAAATCGGCAAGGGCCTCGAGAACCTGCGCAAGGCTTACGGGGAATATGGATACATCAACTTCACCTCCGTCCCCGATACCAAGTTCGACGATGAGAAGAAGCTGATCAATCTCGAGATCGACGTCGACGAGGGCAAGCAGTTCTACGTCCGGCGCATCGAATTCCAGGGCAACACGACCACTCGCGACAAAGTCATTCGCCGCGAAATCGCGCTCGAAGAAGGCAGCGTCTACAACTCGCGCCTCTGGGAATTCAGCCTCCTCCGCCTCAACCAGTTGGGGTACTTCGAACAGCTCAAGCCCGATGATCCCAACACGACCGACAAGAAGCTCGACGAAAAAGAGGGAACCGTCGATTTGACCCTTAAGGTCAAGGAGAAGGGCAAGAACAGCATCGGCCTGAACGGCGGTGTCAGCGGCCTGGAGGGTGCCTTCATCGGACTCAGCTACACCACCAACAATTTCCTCGGCTTGGGCGAAACCCTGCAGATCCAGGCCAGCATCGGCAACCTGATGCGCAGCGTCCTGTTCGGCTTCACCGAGCCCTACTTGTGGGACCGCCCTCTGCAGGCTGGGTTCACCGTCTACACCACCCGGACCAGCTATAACCAGGCCCGGCAATACGCCATCCTCACCGGGCAACAGCTGAACCTGCCGGCCTATTACCTGCAGAACCTGCAGAACTATACCCAGTCGAGCACCGGCTTTTCGACTTCGCTGAGCTATCCTCTGCATCGCTCGCTCAAACGCGTGGGCGTCACCTACTCTTTCGACAACTCCTCGCTCATCGCGCTCAGCGACGCGTCCAAGGCCCTGTTCACGAACCTGGCGTTCCGCGGAATCTCCGGTCCCAATGCCTTGAGCGGAATCATCACCAGCAAGATCCTGCCCAGCTTCTCGATCAATACCCTGGATGCGGCCTATCAGCCCCACAGCGGCAAGCAGCTTTTCCTGGGCGGAGAGTTTGCCGGCCTGGGTGGCACCGTGAAATCCGTGCGGCCTATCGTGCAGTACAAGCAGTTTTTCCCGGTGAACAAGCGGCGCAACGCCATCGGCGTCAACTTCCAGGGATCCTTCCTCACCGGATATGGCGGCCTGGTCGCCCCGCCCTTCCAGCGCTTCTACATGGGCGGAGAGAACGATCTGCGGGGATTTGATATCCGTTCCGTGTCCCCCATCGCCTTCCTGCCCAACAAGGCAACCGTCAACCTCACGAATCCCGATGGCTCGGTGGTGCTGAAGGACCCCTCCAACCCGCGCGCCGGACCCTACCAGATTCCCATCCCGGTGCAAACCATCGTGCAGCCGGGCGGCGACTTCAACGTGTTCGGCAACATCGAATACCGCATCTCCATTGTGGGTCCGGTCACGCTGGCCCCGTTCATGGACGCGGGCATTGACCCCATCGTGCGCACGACCCAGCTGCGCATCAACCCGGGTCAGCTCAGCGACATCAACAACACCCCCTTCGGGTGTCCGCAACTCGACATCGCCCTGAATTGCATTGGCGGGGAGAAGCTCACCTTCTCCCAGTACCTAAAGCCCGTCGCGGGCACAAACTGGACGCCGCGCATGTCGACCGGCCTGGAGTTGCAGGTCATGCTGCCGGTCATCAATGCCCCCTTCCGCATCTATTGGGCCTATAACCCGCTGCGGCTGGACACCACGGCCACAGCGCCCACCTCCCTCACCCGCAGCATGTTCCCCGGCGCCGCGCCGCCGTACCTGTACAAGGCTGCCGGTGATTACACCTTTACTCAGGCGCTCAATACCTATGGTTCCACCTTCACGCTGCGGGAACCCAGGAAAACCTTCCGCTTTACCGTGGCAACGACCTTCTGAGCTGACCACGGAACCAAGCCTGCGCAGGGGGCGGACCGCGACCGGTTTGACGGCTGATGCTATAATCTGTGCGTCTTCCTCCCTGAGAGTGAATGAAGATCGGGGATGCCGCCTCGCAGAGCAGGTTCGGCGTGAAGAGCTGGGGACAGCTCACCTGACGCGGTTGCCGGGGATTGTCCGCTACACGATTCGGTCAACCGAGTGGCATGGCCCAGCCTAGGCTGGGGAGAGTGAAGCAATCCAAGAATTTCCCGGAACAATTTCCAAGGAGTCCAGCGATCCAATGAAAAGCAAGCTCACGCGCACACTTCTGGCCATGGCGTTCGTCGTTTCTGTCGCCGCTCTGGCGCAAACGGGCAGCGCCGCCGCCGCTCCCGCTTCTTCGAGTGCTCCGGCCGCTCCCGCCAGCACTGGGACCGGCACCAAGGTGGGCACCATCAGCATGGAGCAGGCGATTTTTGCCACCAACGAAGGCCGCCGCGATTTCGAGGCGCTCAGCAAGAAGCTCGAGCCCAAACAGAACGAACTCAAGAACCAGAACGACGAGATCGAAAGCCTCAAAAAGCAGCTCAACACGCAGGGCGACAAGCTGAACGAAGACGCCCGCGCCAACCTCGTCAAGCAGATCGAAGCCAAGCAGAAGTCGCTCGATCGGGCCTTGCAGGATGCCCGCGAGGACGCCCAGAACCAGCAGAACGAGATCGCCCAGCGCATCCTGCAGAAGCTGGGACCAGTGCTCATCAAGTACGCGACCGATAATGGCTTCGGGATGATCGTCGACACCTCGCAACCCTGGCCGCAGAGCCCCGTGGTGTGGTGGGGCGAATCGGTCGATGTGACCAAGTCCGTCGTCGACGTCTACAACGCGCAGTCCGGAGTTCCGGCGCCGCCAGCCTCTTCGGGGGCGGCCGCTCCGAAACCGGCTGCCACAAAACCGGCAGGCACGGCTGCCAAGCCCGCCCCGGTCAAGCCGGCAGAACCGCCCAAGTAGTCGCATCGCGACACCTGAAGCATCACGAAAGTTCCCCAAGGCCGCGTTTCTGCGCGGCCTTTTTTGCTGCTCCCGGCTCGTCCGTCGCCCCTCGGCCCGGTGTCCATAGACCTATCCATCTTCTTCGCTTCGGGAGGGACACCGATGTTGGCTGACAGTCTGCTCGACTCCCAGTGGGAGAACCGCTCGCGCCGGGGCTCCTCGGGCAGCGCGCCCCGGGGCCATCAGCGCAGCTCGCCTCGTTTCGCATACGCCAGTCGCACCAGACTGCGCTCGGAGAATGGGAGGTACAGCAGAGCGGCCGTCGCTGCAAAGGCCGCACCGAAGCCGATACCCTCGGCCAGCAGGAACGGCGCGATGGCCCACAGCTCGTCGAGCGCCAGGATCGCGGGAAACAGCCGCTCGAACTTCTCGCCCAGGCGGATATGGTCGAAGGCCGCTCCCGCAATCAGGTAGCAGCGCAGCGGAATGCCAACCCCGGCCGTCACCAGCACCGCCGCAACCATGGCCGCGGCTCCCCAACCCGGCAGAAACGAACTTGCGATCCGGTGCACCTCCTGCCACTGCCACAACGCCACCACGTAGAAGATCAGGTACATCGCCTGCGCCAGAATGAAGAGTCCGCGGGTAATGCTCCGGCGCGGAACTGGCACCTCCAGCTCGGGATGAAGCGCCAATTCGGCCGCAGCGTTCGCGCCGGTCGCGGCTGGCTGGCCTCCGGCGCCGTTGGCCGCCGCCGGCGTCGTGGTCCCGTCCTGCACCGGCGCAATGAAGCGGTAGCCCCGGCGCGCCACCGTCTGCACAAAACGCGGATTCGCTGCCGGATCGCTCAGTGCCTCACGCAGCTTGTTCACCGCGGTGTTCAGACCGTGATCGAAGTCGACGAACGTGTCACCCGGCCACAAACGTTCGCGCAACTCCTCCCGCGTTACCATTTCTCCCGCCCGTTCCAGCAACAACGCCAGCACCTGAAACGGTTTCTCCTGCAGCCGGATGCGGGTCCCGTGTTTGCGCAGCTCACCCGAGACCAGATCGGCCTCATACACTCCGAAGCGCACCACCTTCTGGAATCCGGTTTCCGCCATGAACTTCTCGACGACGCGACAGTGTATCAATTCGCTGGCTGGCCACCCGACCGAGCCCGTCCGGCCGCTGAAATTTCGGCAGGCGTGACCACCGTCACACCTCCGTGTGATTGAATTTTTGAGGATCTCGCGTGCAACCCCCTGCCTTCCCAATAACTTGCCAGATCTCCGTATATTAACTATATGATATAGTGCAGATCGACGAAGTTCGCAAAATGTTCCACGTGGAACATTACGGCGTTTTTCGCTCATCCCCTGCCGGTGCATTTTTCAAGTTGGTTACCCTGTTCACTGGCGACCCCGGCAGAGCTACAATTCTGTCGTGACCTCCCCCAACCGCAAACCGGATGCTTCGCACAGCCAGCACCGTCCGCACGTCTACACGCTCGAGAGCACAGGGGTCATCATCATCGCCCTGACGCTGCTGACCATCACGTTGGTGCGCTACTGGAACGCGATGCACTGGAGCCTGCGCTGAGCCGTGCTTCCGATCCGGTCCTGCTAGCCATCCTCGGGCCCACTGCCAGCGGCAAGACCGCGCTCTCGCTCGCGCTGGCCGAGCGCTTCCAGGGAGAGATTGTCAACTGCGACTCGGTCGCCATGGTGCGCGAGTTCGAAGTCGGCACCGCGAAACCCAGCGCCGCCGAGCGCGCCCGCGTGCCCCACCACCTCGTCGACTTCGTCGCGCCCGACGGCTACATCACCGCGGGCGAGTACGCGCGCCAGGCGCGCGGCGTGCTGCACGAAATCCGGCAGCGCGGCCACCTGCCCATCGTGGTCGGAGGCACAGGCCTGTACCTGCGCGCTGTGGTCGACGGCCTCTTTCCCGGCCCGCAGCGGTCGGAGCAGTTGCGCGCCCGCTTGCGCGGGCGCGCCCAGCGCAAGGGCCCGGCCTGGCTGCATCGCATTCTGCGCCGGCTCGATCCGGCCGCTTCCCGGAAGATCCACGCCCATGACACCCCCAAGGTGATCCGGGCCATCGAAGTCTGCCTGGCCGCGCGTCAGCCGATGAGCGCGCTGTGGCGGGGGGGCCGCGAAGCGCTGACCGGGTTTCGCGTGGTGCGCCTGGGATTGAATCCTGCCCGCGAGGCGCTCTACGCGCGCATCAACCAGCGGGCGCGCCGCATGTTCGAGCAGGGACTGGTCGAGGAGACGCACCGCTTGCGCGAGCGCTATGGCGATTCCGCCAGGGCGCTCGGTTCGCTCGGCTACAAGCAGGCCGTGCAGCTGCTGCAAGGAGAGCTCACGCGCGAGCAGGCCATCGCGGCCGCGCAGCAGGCGCATCGCAACTACGCCAAGCGGCAGCTCACCTGGTTCCGCCGTGAACCGGACGTGGGCTGGCTGGCCGGCTTCGGCGATGATCCAAGCATCCAGGAACAGGCCGTACGATTCTTGGAAGGCCTCGCTTGCACCCCGCCGCGCAAAGCGGACTAGCAACGGCGGGGCGTTGCACGGGCGCCTGAGCCAGCGCCGCAGCCGGCTCCCGGGATGAGACCGGCGGGTCCGCCGGAAGCGGTTGGCCGCACCGGACCTCTACTTCCACATGTAGTAGAAGCCCACGTGCTGGTCCATGATCTTCTCCCGGGTGGGCAGCCACTCGGAGAGGTCGCCGAACAGCAGGTCGCTGAGGGTCTTGCGTTCTTTTTCGGGTTTGACGAGAACGGGCTCGCCCTTGATGCCGACGGTTTTGGCGGTGTCTTCGACGGCGCTCTGAAAATCGGCGAGCTGATCGACCAGCTTCATGGGCAGGGCCTGCTGTCCGGTCCAGACCTTGCCGTTCGCGATAGATTTCACGTCCTCGAGTTTCATTTTGCGTCCGTCGGCCACGGCCGCGATGAACTGCGCATGCATGTTGTCGATCATGCCCTGCAGGTACTCGCGCTCGGCGGGAGTCATTTCGCGGGTGGGCGAGCCGGTGTCTTTGAATTCGCCGGCCTTCATGGTGATGTCTTTGAGATGGGCCCACTGCAGCAGGCCGCCGTAGTTGACCCACTGCGCGATGACGCCGATGGAGCCGACGATGCTGCCGTTGTCGGCATAGATCTTGTTGGTGGCGGAAGAGACGTAGTAGGCGCCGCTGGCGCCCACGGTCTCGATGGCGGCCACGATGCGCTTCTTCTTCTCATCGCGGATGCGCTTGACCTCGCGATAGATTTCTTCCGAAGCGGCCACGCCGCCGCCGGGCGAGTTCACATGCAGGATGATGGCCTTGATGGAATCGTCGTCGCCGAACTTTTTCAACTGCTGCACCACCGGGTTGGGGCTGAGAATGACGCCCTCAAGATCGACGACGCCGATCTTGTCGCCGAAGGCGAGGGTGGTGTCTTTGCCCGCATGCAGCGTGAGGTAGACCAGCGCAAACACCGCCAGCACAAAGAGGAAGAACGCTCCTCCGCCGATGACGATCCACAGCCAGGTCCGCGAACGCTTCTCTTCTGCCATAGCTGGGGGTAGTGTAGCACTCCGCAGGGAGGCAGGACGGGGTGGCGGGTTTCCGTGCATAATAAACGGATGCGACATGCGATCCTGGGCCCGGGTGGCGTCGGCGGACTGATCGGCGCCTGCCTGGCAGACGCGGGCGACACGGTTACCATGGTGGTGCGGCCGGGAGCGCTCGAAGCCTATCCCGCGCACATCCGGATGGAGAGTCCGCTGCTCGGCACCTTCAGCGCGCCGGTGCAAAAAGCGGCGCAGGCTCCGCGCGCCGACGTGCTGTGGGTGACGGTGAAAGCCACGCAGCTCGATTCGGCCTTAAAGCTGGTGCCCGCGGACGACATCGCGGGCGCAGTGGTGCCGCTTTTGAATGGAGTAGATCACATTGCGGCGCTGCGCGAACGCTTCGGGCATGACCGGGTGGTGCCGGCGACGATTGCGGGCGAGACCGAACGGGCGGCGCCCGGCCACATCATTCACCGCTCTCCGTTTGCGCACCTCAACCTGGCTGCCGGCGGCCAGTCGCGTCTCTCGGATGCGGTCGAGAAGCTGACCGCGCACCGGGTGAGCTGCCGGTTCATCGACAACGAAGCCACGCTGATGTGGAGCAAGCTGGTGTTCCTGGCGCCGTTCGCGCTGTCGACGACGGCGTTCGATACGACCATCGGGCGGGTGATGGAGAACGAGGAGTCGAAGACCCTGGCGGAAGCTGCGATCCGCGAGGCCTGCGCGGTGGCGAACGCGGAGGGAGCAACGATTGACGTGGAGAAAGCGGTACACGCGGCCGACGCGCTGCCCTACGACATGCGCAGCTCGATGCAGAAGGATGTGGACCGGGGCAATCCACCGGAGCTGGATGCGATCGGCGGGCCGATCCTGCGCGGCGGGGCGCGGCACAACATCGGGGTGCCGGCGACGCGCGAACTGCTGGCGAGGATCGAGCGGCGCGTGCGGCAGCAAGTGCCGGCGTAGGATGCCTCGGACGGGCGCTTCGGGCGGACACCTCAGAGGCGCTGAGGCCTCAACTCCCAAGCTGCGCAGGCGGACCGGCGGAAAGGGGCGCCGCTGGCAGAGCGCGCCGGACGGGAAAGTCTTAGAACGCAGAGGGCGCAGAGAAATGCCGCGGAGAGCGTGGAGAGGAATTATCGGCAAAGGCGGAGGCGGATTGCAGAGACGGGAAGAAACCGGTCAAGCCTGAGTGAGGGCTCATGATTTCGCTGGCCTCGGAGATGACGGAGAGCAAGGGCCGGCACGCGCGGGGCTGGCTGTTCTATGACGCGGAGTGCGGGTTCTGCGCCCGCCTGGCGGGATGGCTGACCCGTCCGATGTACCGGCGCGGGCTGGCGCTGGCTCCGCTGCAGGACCCACGCGTGGGCGCGTTGCTTGGGCTGCCGCGGGAGCAACTGCTGCAGGCGATCCGGCTGGTCCTGTCCGATGGCAAGCAGTACGCGGGAGCGGACGCGTTCCTGGCGCTGGCCCGCGAGCTGTGGTGGGCGCGCCCGCTGGTATGGGTGGCGAAGGCTCCCGGCGGGGCGGCGGCGCTGCGAACCGTATATGAATGGGTCGCGAAGAACCGGCGTTGTTCCCACGGAGGGGGCGGCAGTCCGGTCAGGAGCGGGGCCGGCAACGCCGCTGCGACCGGTGGCGGGAGGACAGGGGCAGGAGCCATCCCCAGCTGAATGGGAGGACGGAGGAAAAGGGGATGTGGCGGATTGTGTGTGGGCCGCGTGCCTCGGAAAGACCCACCCTAAACTCGCAAAAGAGGGGGGGCGGGATGGGGCAGCCCGGCGTAAGGTCTAGTGGGATGCCGCCGCGGTCAGGTACCAAGGACGCTACTTTCGGCCGACGCAGGCTTTCCTACAATGAAAGGATAGGATCGCGCCACGAATCCATGGAGGAGCAGTGTGTATGGCGGCCAAGCAGGTGATCCTGTACTTCGACGATCAGAAGGACGCGCTGCGCTTCGCGCTGGCGGCGGGATCGGTGATGTCGGGCGAAGATGAAACGGATGCTGCCGAGAAACGCTCGTTGATCCAGGAGACGCAGCGGGCAAGCCGCATTCTGCTGGATGATACGGGCAATGCGTCCTCACGGGCGGAATAGCCCGATTCAATCCCTCCACCGCAGGCCGTTTCCCTACCAAGCATTCGGCGGAAGCGGGCTTCTCCACGAAAGAGCGAGTCCTCAATCTGCCGCACTCCGGCGCACGGTGTACATTTCCGCCAGGAACTGGATGTCGGGAACGCCTTTGACGCCGGCTTCGCCCATCTTGGCGCGCAGTTCCGGGGAAGTCATGTAATGCTGGGCGTGTTCGAGGGTATCCCAGTCAAACAGCAGGGTGAGGTCGTTGGGGTTGCCGGCCTTGCGGAAAATGCGGCAGCTCTGCTCGCCGCCCTTGTGGCGGAAATCGAGGGCAGCGTCAAAGACGGCGCGCCAGCGGTGATAGTCGGTGACTTCGTGGTGCACGAGCACTTGGATCATGGTGGACTCCTGCTTCCAGAGTGTGGGAAGGGGCGCGCAATTGCTATGACGTGCGTCACATTGCAGCCGGGACGGTTCGCAGCCGAGAAGCGCGGGGGCGGCTCACCTCGGGGAGTAAGGCCCCGGAGTTGCGATGATCTTTGCGGCATGAATGAAGACCTGGGCTCCCGTTGATTTCGGGGGCGAGGGCAAGGCGCCCTGGCGACAGCCGGCGGGACACCGGCGCTGACGGCGGGAGAGCGGTTTTCAGTGGCGGGGGGCGAGGATGGTGAGGATGTCTTTCAATCCCTGGCGAATGTGGCGGAGATCAGCGGGGGACTGGGCCATGAAAGGGAGCGCGACCTGCTTTTTGTCGCCTTTGCCTTCGTCGCGGAGATGCTGGCGGGCGCCGGCGATGGTGTATCCCTCTTCGTAGAGCAGTTGCTTGATGCGGACGACGTTTTCGACGTCGCGGCGGCGATACATGCGCTGGCCGGTGCTGCTCTTGACCGGCTTGAGCTGGGGAAACTCGGTTTCCCAGAAGCGCAAGACGTAGGCGGGGAGGCGGCAGAGGCGTGCGACTTCGCCGATGCGGAAATAGAGTTTTTCCGGAATCAGGATGTCGGTGGTTTTGCCGGCTTTTCCGTTGCTCTTCTTTCTGGGACTCATGCTGCCTGTGAGAGGGCGCAAGCCAAGCAGGAAGGCCAGATTCCCGCTAAGGCGTTTCTAGCACGACGCGGGCGCGGGAACAACCCCAAATCGTGCCACCGGCTGGCGGCGGGCAGCTCGTGGCCGGCAGCAAGAACAGTGCGTCGCGTGAGCGCAGTGCGCAGCGGGACTGTGCACACGAAGATCTGGCGGTTAGCCGCGAACCGCGGCTCGCACGGTGCAAGAAAAAACCCCGGCAGAGGTGCTTCTCTGGCGGGGCTTTTTGAATCCCGTGGGTCTTTGCGAGGTATCGTCTCGCAGGACGGTTAGTGTTTCTTTTTCTTCTTCGCAGCCTTTTTCTTGGTTGCCATGAAGTATGTCCTCCGTGAACTTTTTCCCTTGCAAGGTGGGATCGGTTGGGCGCCAGGCCCGATTGCCGATGCAGCCCAACTCCTGGTATGGGCCCACCCATTAATACAAGATATTGCGGCAGCGTTACAGGGAAGTCAATGAAAAAGTGCGGGACGCGGGCGGCAGAGTTTCGGGTTTCGCGTTTCCGGCCGCGGGCTTCCGATCGCAGGTGTGAATTGTGGGGAAGTGGAACCGGGAGGCTTTAGTAGACTTCGGGGGCAGCCATGCGAGGGGACCCGATTGAACTGGAAATTTTCAAGAACCTTTATCACTCGATAGCCGAGGAGATGGGGGCGGCGCTGCGGCGGACGGCGTTTTCGCCGAACATCAAAGAGCGGCGTGATTATTCGTGCGCGGTGTTTGACGGCGGCGGCGAAGTGATTGCGATGGGCGATCACATGCCGGTGCATCTTGGGTCGATGCCGAGGTCAGTGGAGGCGGCGATCCGACGCTTTGAGCTGGGGGCGGGCGACATGGTAATGCTGAACGATCCGTTTGCGGGCGGGACACATCTGCCGGACATCACGCTGGTGGCGCCGGTGTGGGTGGGACGGGGGAAGCGGCGAGCGAGCAGCGGGACGGGGCCGGACTTCTATGTGGCGTCGCGGGCGCATCACGCGGATGTGGGCGGGACGTATCCGGGGTCAATGGGACTGTGCCGGGAGATTTACCAGGAAGGGTTCCGGATCCCGCCCGTGAAACTCATGCGCGGCGGCGCGATCGATCGCGACGTGCTGGCGCTGCTGCGGGCGAACGTGCGCACGCCGGAAGAGCGAGAGGGCGATCTGGGGGCGCAGATCGCGGCCTGCCGCACGGGGGCGACGCGGCTGGAAGAAATCTGTGCGCGGTACGGGGTGGAGCGGGCGCGGCGGGCGGCAGCGGAGCTGCTGGTGTACTCGGAAGAGATGATGGCGGCGTTTCTGGAGCAGGTGCCGGCGGGCGTGTATCGCGGGGAAGACTTTCTGGACGGCGACGGGGTAAAGGACGGGCCGGTGCGGATCGCGGTGGCGGTGAGGGTGCGGGAGAGATCCGGGAAGGCCTCTTCATCGCGCAGGGGAAGGCGGGCGGAAGTGTCCGCTGCCCCCCGGGTGACGGTGGATTTCACGGGGAGCGATCCGCAGGTCGAGGGCAGCGTGAATGCGGTGGAGGCGATCACGTATTCGGCGTGTTTCTACGTGTTTCGTTGCCTGGTGCGGGAGGAGGTTCCGGCGACGGCAGGGTTGATGCGCGGGATTCGGGTGATCGCGCCGGAGGGGACAGTGGTGAACGCGCGGCCCCCGGCGGCGGTGGCGGGCGGGAACGTGGAGACGTCGCAGCGTATTGTGGATGTGCTGCTGCGGGCGCTAGCGCAGGCGATTCCGGAGCGGATCCCGGCGGCAGCGGCGGGGACGATGAATAATCTGACCATCGGGGGGAGGGACCCGCGGACGGGAGAGCCGTTTGCCTATTACGAAACGATCGCAGGAGGGATGGGGGCGCGTCCGACGCGCGCGGGAGTTTCGGGCGTGCATACGCACATGACGAATTCGCTGAATACGCCGGCAGAGGCGCTGGAGTATGCGTATCCGCTGCGGGTGCGGCGGTATTCACTGCGGGCGGGGAGCGGAGGAGATGGCAGGTATCGCGGGGGAGACGGGATCGTGCGCGAAGTGGAAGTGCTGACCGATGCGGAGGTGACGTTGCTGGCCGAGCGGCGGCGACGCGGGCCGTGGGGATTGAGCGGAGGGAGTGACGGCGCGGCAGGAAGGGCTTTCGTGGTTCGGGCGGATGGATCGACGGAAGAGTTGCCGGGGAAGTTCAACGTGCGGCTGCGCAGGGGGGAGCGAATCCGGATTGAGACGCCGGGTGGGGGCGGATGGGGAAGGCCGTAGCCGGAGAGGAGGAATTCCATGAGTGGCATTAAGAGTCAGCTTCTCGAGGAAGTTGGGCGGCAGATGCGCGGGCACAAGCGGCTGGCGGAAGGGGCGCTGGCGCAACTGAAGGACGAGGACTTCTTTGTGACGCTGGATGCAGAATCGAACTCGATCGCGATCCTCATGAAGCACATCGCGGGGAACATGCGCTCGCGGTTCACGGAGTTTCTGACTTCCGATGGCGAGAAGCCGGACCGGCATCGCGACCAGGAATTTGAACTGGCGGAGAAGCCAAGCCGCGAGGAACTGATGCGGTGGTGGGAGCAGGGATGGGGTGTGGTGCTGGACGCGTTGGAAAGACTGAAGCCGGAGGACCTGACGCGGACGGTGTACATCCGGCAAGAACCGCACACGGTGGTGCAGGCGCTGAACCGGGCGCTGGCGCACTATGTATTTCACATTGGCCAGATCGTGTTTCTGGCGAAGCATCTGCGCTCGAGCGAGTGGAAGACGCTGAGCGTGCCGCGGGGTAAGTCGGAGGAATTCAACCGCATGTCGCTGGAGGAGCGGCGCCGAATTGGGCATCCGCTGGCGAAGGATGCTGGGGCCAAGTCATAGCTTTCCCTCCCTGGGTGCTACGATAATGGGTTTGGCTTCAAAATTCGTACTAATTAAGGTAGCACTCATGCCGAATACGATGATGGCGGTGGTGAAGCCGGAGGCCGCGCCGGGCGCCGACGTGCGCGAAGTCAAGGTCCCTGGTTTTGGACGAACCGATGTGCTGGTCAAGGTGAAGGTGGCATCGATCTGCGGCACCGATCTGCATATTTATGAATGGGACCGGTGGGCGCAGGGGCGGGTCCATCCGCCGCTGGTTCCCGGGCACGAGTTCTGCGGCGAGGTGGTCGCGTTCGGAGACGAAGTCACCAGCGTGAAGGAGGGAGATTTTGTCTCGGCCGAGATGCACGTGGCGTGCGGCAAGTGCCTGCAATGCCGGACGGGCGAGGCGCACATCTGCCAGAACGTGAAGATCATCGGAGTGGATGCGGACGGGGCGTTCGCCGAGTACGTGGTGATTCCGGAGTCGAACATCTGGAAGCTGGATGCGGCGATTCCGCTGGAGTATGCGTCGATTCTGGATCCGCTGGGGAATGCGGTGCACACGGTGCTGGCGGGAGAAGTTGCCGGGCGGACGATCGCGATCACCGGGTGCGGCCCGATCGGGCTGTTTGCGATTGCGGTGGCGCGGGCGGTGGGGGCGGCGCAGGTGTACGCCATCGAGGTCAACCAGCACCGGCGGAACATTGCCAGGCAGATGAAGGTGGACCTAGCGCTGGACCCCTCGAAGGACGACGTGAACGGGATCATCATGCAGCGCACGGGCGGGGCGGGGGTGGATGCGGTGCTGGAGATGGCCGGGCACCCGAGCGCGATTCGAACCGCCTTTGACATTGTGCGCCGCGGGGGACGCATTTCGCTGCTGGGGCTTACGTCCAAGCCGGTCTCGCTGAATTTCTCGGAAGACATCATATTTAAGGGCCTAACGATCCAGGGCATCAACGGGCGGCGGATGTACCAGACCTGGTTTCAGATGACGGCTCTGCTGAAGGCAGGGAAACTGGACCTGCATCCGGTGATTACGGACCGCATCGCGATGAAAGATTTTTCGAGGGCGATGGAGCGACTGAAGACGGGTGAGGCCAGCAAGATCCTGGTGTATCCGAACGGGGCGAAGTAGGGCGGAACTTGTCCTGGCGTCGCGAGCGAAGATCTCCAAACAGAAGGTGAGAAACGGATTCTTCCTGGCTGGCTGCGCCCACGCGCCGGAATGACAAGGATAAGGGGACGTTGCGGCACAGCTGAAGTCGTGCCCTTCCCGGGCATGAACCGTACATTGCGCCGGACCATGCGCGACGGAGTTGGGGGCATCGTTGAAGAATCTCGGCATTCTGCTATCCGGGCGCGGTTCGAACTTCGAGGCGATCGCGGGCAACATCGAGGCGGGCAAGATTCCGGGAGCACGCATTGCCGTTGTCATCTCGAACAAGGCGGATGCGGGCGGACTGGAAACGGCGCGGCGGCTTGGACTCGGGGCGCTGGCGATCCCGTCGAAAGGGCGGTCGAGAGAAGAGCATGACCGGGAGGTGGTGGCGGCCCTGCGCGAGCATAAAGTTGACCTGGTCTGCCTGGCCGGGTACATGCGGCTGCTCTCGCCCTGGTTCGTACAGCAATTCCCGCAGCGCATCCTGAACATCCACCCGTCGCTGTTGCCGGCTTTCCCCGGACTGGAGGCGCAGGAGCAGGCGTTCACTTATGGCGTGAAGGTCTCCGGATGCACCGTGCATTTTGTGGATGAAGAACTGGATCACGGAGCGATCATTGTGCAGAAAGCGGTCGAGGTGCGGGACGACGATGACGAGCACACGCTGGCGGCGCGGATTCTCGAGCAGGAGCACATTGCGTACTCGGAAGCGATCCGGCTCGTGCTGGAGGGGAAGTATGAGATTCGGGGGAGGCGGCTGGTAAGGAACAGGTAGCGGCCGGCGGCTGGGAGCCGGTGGCCAAACCTAGCGCAGTTCGCTGCCGTCGGTGTTGAGGTTGTAGTAGTAGCTGAAGCGGAGGCCGAGGTAGGGACCGTTGAACTCTTTGGGCAGGGGCGGGAACGGGTTGGAACCGGTGATGCTGCCGTAAGCGGGGCGATCCAGAGCGATGTCGCCGGAAGTTGCCGCAACTCGCAGGCCGGCGACGCTGCCGTCCTTGAGAATTGCGAACTCAAGCACCACTTTTCCCTTCTTCATTCCCGCAGACTCGGGGATCAGCGAATACCATTGCTGCTTCACGTCGTGAAGCACGCGACTGAGGTAGGGGTTGAAGTCGACGCCCATGGTGTCGGTGAGGACTTCGAGGGGTCCCATGGTGCTGGCCCGGCCCTGGCTCAAGCCGAAGTCGCCGCCATCGCCGCCGAATCCGCCACGATTTTCGGCGGCGGCGCGCGCGGCCTGTTCGATGGCGGAACCGGCCGACATCGCTCCCCCAAATTTGATCTGCGGTTTTTCGACTGGCGGCGCCTGCAACTGGGCGAGCGAACTGTTGCCGGGCTGCTGTGCCTGGGGAGCGGGCGGAGCCTGCGCCTGGGCTGCCGGATTCGGCGGAGCCATGGCAGCGGCCGACTGAGTTGGCTCGGGGCCTGAAGGTCCATTCGGCCCAGGGCGGCCCGGGCGGCTGCTGTCGATGATCTTGCGGAGTTCCTTCGGATCGATTTGCGGGTTGCGGGAACTGGCGGTGCGGTCCTTGTCGGAAATGACGTTGGTATCGGGGCGCTTGGTGGTTTTCTGGAGATCGGGCGGAAGTTCGAGGAAAGTCAGTTCTTTCTGGCGGATCAAGTCCTGGTTCCACACGCGCAGCACCGGCCGCTGATGCAGGAAGGTGCGGCGGTAGAAACTCTCGAGCCTAGGCTGATTGACGAACAGAATAATGACGGTGAGGTGGACGATGACCGAAAGCCAGGCGGCTTCGCGACGGCGGGCGCGGGCGAGGTCGTCCTGCAGGTTGAGCAGGAGGGTGGGGACGGCGTTTTCGTCGAAATGGCGGTAGGCGGTCTCCCAGGTGCGGGCGTCGTAGAACTCGGGGGTCTCCTGCGGCGGGGGTGGGACGGGGCCGCGAGGCGTTGTGGGTGTGATCGACATCGGCGATCGTGCAATCTTTCGATGCTAAGTAATGGGAGCGGTACACGCACCCGTGCGACCGGCCCGGAAGGCCGTATTTGGCCTATTTTCGCACTTTTCCGCAAAAACCGCTAAAGATCCGAAGTCCAAATACTTACGGGCATCCGTCTGCATAACAGTAGAACACGGTGGGGTGCGGGGCACCAGCGGAGATTTGTAAAGCTTTGTATGGCGGGGGCGTGGGCGGGGGGGAGAGATGAGGGAGGCAGGGAGGGTTGCGGCGACAGTGAAGATGTGCGGGAAAGAGCCGATAGGGGAATTGAGAGGGAGTGTTGGAGATACCGAGCGCCATCTTTGGGGCAATCGTGGACCGGATCGAGACGGGCGTGTACGCGCTCGATGGGAATGGGCGGGTGGTGTATTGGAACCACGGGGCCGAGCAGGCGACGGGGTACTTGCGGCAGGAAATGCTGGGGCGGGAGTACCGGGCAGAGTTGGTGGTCGAGAGCGAAGAGCACAATCCGCTGGTGTGCGTGCATGCCTGTCCGCTGGAGAGTCCCGAAGGAGCCGGGTCTCCGCGGCGGATGTTGAGCTACATCCGGCACCGGTCGGGGCACGTGGTGCCGGTGCTGATGTGGACGCTGGCGCTGAAAGACCAGGCGGAAAATATTGTCGGGTCGGTGAAAGTGTTCACCGAGCAGCTGACCGCGCTGGAGCCGCGACACGCGGCGGCGGCGAGCAACTCCAAGGAAAATCAGGACACGGAGACGGGGCTGCCCGACCGGGCGACGGCGGAAGCCTTCTTGCGGGCGCAGAGCGAGGTGGCCGCGGTGACGAAGGCGCCGTGCGGGATGATCGCGGTGCAGCTGGCGTTGGACGAATTCCAGCAAGCGCATGGGAGGGCGGCGGCGAGCACGCTGGTGCGGGAACTGGGATGTACGTTGCAGGAGATGGTGCGGGGGACAGACCTGGTGGGGCGGTGGTCGCAGGACTGTTTCGTGGCCATCCTGCCAGACTGCGGAGCCGCGGTGCTGGAGCGGGTGGCAGGACGGATGAAGAGGGTGTCGGGGCGGGTCGCGATTCCGTGGGCGGGAGACCGGCTGTCGACGGCGGTGGAGGTGCGAAGCGGCTTGCTGGCGCCGGGAGGAAGCGTAGACAGGATTCTGGCGGAGCTGTTTACGGCCGCGCCGAGGCCGGATGCGACAGCGGACGCCAGTTCCTCGGCGGGAGTTTAGGCGGATATGTTTGTCATTGTCGGGATCATGGTGGTTTTCGGCGCGGTGGTGGGCGGGTACCTGATGGAACATGGGAACCTGCGCGTGCTGGTGCAACCCGCGGAATTGATCATTATTGGGGGAGCGGGCTCGGGAACGGTGTTGGTGGCGAATCCGCTGCACGTGCTGAAGAAGATCGTGGCGGGCCTGGGCGGGGTGTTTGGCGGGTCCAAGTACACCAAGCAGCGCTACCTGGACATGCTGAAGACGCTGTACGACCTGTTCAACAAGGCGCGGCGGGAAGGGCTGATCGCGCTGGAAAGCGATGTGGAGGAAGCGGAGAAGAGCCCGATCTTCGCGAAGAATGCGGCGCTGCTGAAGGACCATCACCTGCTGGATTTTGTATGCGACACGATGCGCATGGCGGTGACGGGGGGAGTGGAGCCGTTTGATGTCGACCAGATGATGGAAGTGGACATGGAAGTCCATCATCACGGGGCGACGCAGCCGATCGCGGCGCTGAGCACGATGGCCGACTCGCTGCCGGGACTGGGGATCGTGGCGGCGGTATTAGGGGTGGTGATCACGATGGGGGCGCTGGGGGGGCCGCCGGAGGAAATCGGGCACAAGGTGGCGGCGGCGCTGGTGGGGACGTTTCTGGGAATCCTTCTCTGCTACGGGCTGATTGGGCCGCTGGCGGCCAACATGGCCAAGGCGGCGGATGAGGAGCACGCGATGTATCACGTGGTGCGGGTAGTGATGCTGGCCTTTCTGAAGGGGACGTCGCCGGTCATGGCGGTGGAAATCGGGCGGCGAGCGATTCCGAGCCACGTACGACCCTCGTTCCAGGAAGCGGAGAAAGCCATCCGCAGCAGCGGCAGCGGGGGCGAGGCGGCAGCGGCCGCGTCGGCCGGGTAGAGACACCATGACGGAGAACCGGCCGATCATCATCATCAAGAAGAAGGCTGGGCACGGGGGCCATCATGGCGGAGCCTGGAAGGTGGCGTATGCCGACTTCGTGACCGCGATGATGGCGTTATTCATTGTGCTGTGGCTGCTGAATACGAACAAGAAGATCCAGGAAGCAGTCGGCGGCTACTTCAAGGACCCGACCGGCAAAGCGAAGATGATCGGCAGCAGCCTGGAGGGATCGGGAGAGTCCTTCACGCTGACGAAAGACGACATGCCGAAGCTGAAGGAGGAATTGCAGAAGACGGTGCGGCAACTGGCGGACTTCGACAAGCTGAAGGATCACGTTGGGATGACGGTGACGGCGGAGGGACTGCGGATCGAACTGACCGAATCGGAAGCGGGCACGTTTTTCGAGAGCGGCAGCGCGTTGCCCAGCGCCAATGGTCGCGAACTGCTGATCGCGCTGGCCAGGGAGCTGGGCAAATTGCCCAACAAGATTTCGATTGAGGGGCACACCGACTCGAGGCCCTTCAGCGGGAAGGGCAACTACGGCAACTGGGAACTGTCGGTGGACCGGGCGAACGCGGCGCGGCGGCTGATGCAGGAGAACGGCGTCACTGCGAACCAGGTGGTGCAGGTGCGGGGCTACGCCGACCAGCGGCTGCGGAAGCCGAGCAATCCGGAGGACCCATCAAACCGGAGGATCTCGCTGATCGTGCAGTATCTGGACCCCAAGGGAGGAAGCCAGAGCGAGGGCGGGGACAGCCCGCCCGGCGCGGAGCAAGAGTCCGGCGAGAAGCGCCAGGACTAGGGCTTGACCACCTGCAGGTTGTTGGTGACGGAAAAGATTCCTGGGACAGTCTTGGCGCGGATGCCGGCGGTGTTCTTGTCACCTTCGCTGTCGACCACACCCTCAAGAGTGACGTTGCCGCCCTTCACGATAATGCGGATCGGCTGCTGCACGCCGAGCGAATACTTCTGCAGGCTGGGAAAGCCGTAGATGGCGCGATAGAGGCGGCGGCGCAGACGGTCGTCCATGGGCGAGGGCGGCAGGACTTCAATCTGGTTGTCGACTTTCTCGACGCCTTCGATTTTCTTCACGACATTCTCTGCATCGCTTTTCAGCGTGGGGCGAGTTACCTGGCCGTACAGGGTGACGTTATAGCCATCGACCTTGTAGGTGAGGTTGTCAAAGACATCGAGATAGGGAAGCATGAGGAGTTCGTGGCGTACCTCGCGCTGAATGCGCTCGACGGCGCGGGGCGACACCTGGTTTTGTTGCGCAGGCAAGGCGGGAGTGAGGCTGAGCAGAACGACGAGGAGAAAGAGCATACGAAACTTCATGGAGTGTCCTTTCTGGAATCCTTTGGGGGCCGTGGGAGAAGGTCTGCCCGCGGGGGCAGAGGTTTTCTCGTCGAGGAAAGCATCCTCCAAAGACAAGCCAGGCGTCAAGGCTGGGTGTGGCAGGGGTCTGGCCAGCGAGCTGGCGAATGGGAACAGCCGTCCCGCGCGGTTGTGGGCGGGCGCGCTCAGGCACCGGGCGCGGCTGGGGAGGAAGGCTGGGGAAGGGGGATGTCGCGGGGACGCTTGCGTCGCGCACGACGCTGGGTGGTTTGCAGGGCACGAATGGCGACCCACTGCACATCGGCGGGTTTACAGGGACTGGCGATGGTCTCGAAGGCCCCCAGGGCGGAGGCCTTGCGGTGCACCTGGTCGAGGTCGCTGCGGCCGGAAATCACGGCCAGATAGACGCGAGGCCAGCGGGCGAGGTCGCGCAAGAGATCGCGATAAGTGCCATCGGCCAGGGTTTCTTCGCAGAAGACCAGCGAGGGGCCCTGGAGCGGCAGCAAGCGCCGCGCGTCGTGGAGGGCCGAGCAGGTGAGCGGCTGAATCGACCAACGGCCCATGGCGGAGAGAATCGTGTCGCGATTCGAGCCGGTGGCGACGACCACGATCTGGATCGGGTTCCTCGTAGGCCCCTCCGGGGGAAGATGGCCGCACGGCTGCGGAGCTAGGCGACCTGCACGATATGGTTGCGGACGGCGTAGCGGACGAGGTCGGCCACGGAGTGCAGATCCAATTTGCGCATGACATTGGTGCGATGGGTCTCAGCGGTTTTCACACTCAGGTTGAGGACGACGGCGACTTCCTTGCTGCTCTTGCCCTCGGCGAGCAACTGCACGACCTCGCGTTCGCGGGGAGTGAGACGGTCTTTCGGCGGACGGTGGGCGACGCCGTTGCGGTCCAGGTAACCGTTGAGCACCATCTCGGCGACACTGGAAGTGAAGAAGGTGGTGCGCCGCCGCAGGGCCTCGATGGCCGAGACCAGATCGCGGGCGGCATCGGATTTGAGCAGGAAGCCGCGGGCGCCGACCTCGAGGACCTCGCGCACGATCTGCTCGGACTCGTGCATGGTGAGAATGAGAATGCGGGTTTCCGGAGCAAAGTCGAGGATCTGGCGGGCGGCGTCGAGGCCGTTCAACTGGGGCATGCCGACGTCGAGCAGGGCCAGTTCGGGAAGCAGTTCGCGGGCCTTGTCGACGGCGTCACGGCCGTCGGTAGCCTCGGCGCAGACCTGCCAGCCGGGATGGTTGTCGATCAGGGCGCGGAGGCCGTGGCGAACGATTTCGTGGTCATCCGCAATCAGGATACGGAAGGGATTCAAGCAGCACCTCCAAGGGGCAGAGTGGAGCGAACAAGCGTGCCATGGGGAGTGGAGAAGATGTCCAGGCGGCCCCCGAATTGGCGGACGCGCTCGCGCATGCCGGCAATGCCGACGCCCATGGCGCGGCTGGCGCCGTTGCAGAGGCGGAGGCTGGAGGCGGGCATGCCGCGGCCCTGGTCGCGCACTTCGAGGACGACGGACTCGGCGTCGGTGAGCAGCCGGATCTGGGCCATTTGGCTGCCGGAATGACGGTGAATGTTGGTCAGGCTTTCCTGCACGATGCGGAACAGAGTGGTCTCGACGGGCTGAGGAAGGCGGACGTCGCTGTGCGGCAAATCCATGGAAAGACGGATGCCGCTGCGCTGGGCGAAGCCGTCAGCGTACCAGCGGATGGCCGACGCTAGGCCGCGCTCGTCAAGCAAGGGCGGGTGGAGGAGATAGGAGATGGTGCGCGTGTCGGAGGAACACTGGTCGACGAGGCTGACCGCCTCGGCGAGGGCGTTGGCGGAGCGGGGGTCTAGGGCCTGCTTTGCCAGAGTGCGCTGGAGGGTCTCGAGATTTATCTTGATGGCGGTGAGGCATTGCCCGATGCTGTCGTGCAACTCGCGGGCGATGCGCCGGCGCTCCTGGTCCTGGAGTTCCATCAAGCGCCCGCTGAGGCAACGCAGGGATTCCTCAGCGCGGCGGCAATCGGTGTTGTCGAGGAAGACGCATCCGACACCGGAGATGTCGCCGTGGAGAGTGTGGATGGGGAAGTAGCTGGCGACCCAGTGATGGACGGAGTCGCCATGGCCGGCCGGGTTGCCGCAGATCTCGAGGTTCAGCAGACTGCGCCCGGTGAGAAGCACCTGGCGCGCGCAACGCTCAATGTGCGGGGCGAGTCCGGGGAGGATTTCGCGCACGGACTTGCCCAGATGGGCGTCGGCAGGAAAGCCGCTGATCTCGGCCCAGGAACGGTTGACACGCTGGAAAGACACGCGAGTGTCGAGGATCGCGAGACCCACCGGGGATGAACTGAAGAAGGCGTCGAACAGATAGGAATTTTCCTGCAAGGCTACCTGCAGGGTCTGGAGCGTAGTCTGGCAACTGCGCGACTGGTCATCTCGTTCCACAACTTCATGCATGACGAAGACCTCCCGTAAACGAGCCTAGTAAGTTTCCGGTGCACGAAGAAAACCTGGAGACGGGAGAATCCAGGGGTGAGCAGCTGATTCTCCAACATCCAAGCCGGCCCCGTTACCGCAGCGCGGCGGCGCGATTACCGGGCCGGGTTGTTTGATCTATCAAAGCCTGTGCCCTGCCTTGTTGCACAGCGGGTGCCAAACCCGTAAGCAGCTGACTTTTCAGACGTAAGGGATTTCCCTCAGGAAATTCGCGTGTAATTTTTGCCGAGCAGGTTTTGTACGACGAACTGAATCGTGACGCGATGGTTTGGAGGTGCAACACTCAGGCCTGGTTTGGGGCTCTTGGGTGAAGAATTGGGTGGCCGGTACGGGAACCACTGGATGGGACCTTGGAATGGCAGCTGTTTACAGTGGCCCATGCTCAAGCAATGGCCATCCAACCGAACAGCGGAGTTCGAACTCGTCCGCCGGGCGCAGGCGGGTGACAAGGAAGCCTTTTGCCACCTCTACGAAGCGCACAAGGGCCGGGTTTACGGCATCTGCCTGCGCATTGTTCGCCAGCATGCGGAAGCCGAGGACTGTACGCAAGAAGCGTTTCTGCAGTGCTATCAGAAGTTGTCGAGCTTTCGCGGGGATTCGGCGCTTTCGACCTGGCTCTACCGGCTGACCGTGAACGTGGTGCTCATGCGGCTGCGCACGAGCCGGAGCGCTCCGATCTCACTGGATACGAGTGGCCAGGGCGAATCACGCGAGTCCCCGATCGCTCATTCCTGCCCAGTGCAAGACCTGGCGCTACTGGGGACCGTGGACCGAATCACGCTTCGCCGGGCGCTGCGGAAGCTGCCTCCGGGTTACCGGACGGTCTTTCTGCTGCACGACGTGCAGGGGAAAGCGCACAGCGAGATTGCCCGGGAGCTGGGGTGCTCGGTGGGCAATTCCAAGTCACAACTTCACCAGGCGCGGCTGCGGCTGCGCCGTTTTCTGCCCAGGAAAGGCCAGGCACGACGGCCGACAGCAGCCTGAGGGGCACTGTTTGGCTCCCGGCACCCGGGAAAAAGTGATGCGGGTGTAGGGAGTTCACCGGATACGAATCGAGGGCGCCAGGTTCTACTGTCAAGGTGCAGGAAAGAACCGAGGGCGGCTCTGCAAGTTTGGGGCGGAGCAGAAAGCGAGCAACATGCTTTGGACAATCGCGGTGATTCTACTGATCCTGTGGGCCCTGGGCATGGTGAGTTCCTACACGTTAGGGGGATTCATTCACCTGCTGCTGTTGCTGGCCATCATCGTGGTGCTGATTCGTGTGATCCAGGGTCGCAGTCCAGTGGTGTGAGCAGGGCGAACCGGGATGCACAGGGCCACAAATCAAGAATGGAGGAACCCGAGAATGAAGCGATTTCGAAGTGGGTTGATTGTTACCGCCGTCATGGCCCTGCAGACCGCTTGGCCGGCGGCCGCTGAGGACAAGAAAGACGTATCGGAGGAAGTTCACCGAATGAACGCGGCAGCCACGGTACTGGAGGAGGTGATGGGGGCGCCGGACAAGGGCATTCCGCAAGAAATCCTGGAGTCGGCAAAATGCCTGGCGGTGGTGCCCTCGATGCTGAAGGGCGGCTTCGTAGTCGGGGCCAGCTACGGGAAGGGCGTAGCCAGTTGCCGCACGGGGTCGGGGTGGAGCGCGCCGGCACCATTCAAGCTGGCGGGTGGAAGCCTTGGGCTGCAGATCGGCGGCGAAGCAGCGGATGTGGTGATGGTCATCATGAACGATAGAGGCATGAAGGACCTGCTGAGCAGCAAGTTCAAACTGGGCGCCGACGCATCGGTGGCGGCGGGTCCGGTAGGACGGCACGCCGAAGGCGACACCGACTGGAAGATGCGGGCAGAGGTCTTGTCATATTCGCGCGCGCGCGGGGTGTTCGCCGGCATTTCTCTGGATGGCGCGGTGGTTACCCAGGATGAGGATGAGACGCGGGTGCTGTACGGAGACAAAGTCTCGTTCGAGAGGATCCTGACCGGGAAGGTACTGGCCCCCAGCGGATCGGAGAGTTTTCTGGCGGCGGTGAAGAAGTACACGGCCGAGGCCCGGGCAGCGAAAGCGGAACCACGCTGACGCAACCCCACGGCAGGGGAGGGGGGCGGCTGCGGCCGCCCCCCTCATTTTGTCAGCCCAGCCTGGCGCGGAGCAGGTCTTCGATGTCGGCGATCTTGTCGTTGACGTGGTTGAGCTTCTGGGCCAGTCCCTGGATTTCGCTTTCGGCGCGGCGGTTGACGTCGAAATCCAATTCGCTGCGCAGGCGGTCGCGGGTGTCCTGGCGGTTCTGGCTCATCATAATGATGGGAGCCTGGATGGCAGCCAACATGGAGAGAATCAAGTTGAGAAGGATGAAGGGATAGGGGTCCCAGGCCCGGCGTCCCAGGTACACATTGATGGCGCTGTACACGATCAGGCCCATGAGGAAGGTGATGATGAAGGTCCAGGATCCGCCGAAGCCGGCGACGATGTCGGCGACGCGTTCGCCGAAGGTGGCTTCCCGATCGATGACTTCGTTGGGATTGCGCAAGGCGCGAAGACGGACCAGTTGTTGCGAGGCGTGAAACTGGCGCCCCAGCACACTGAGCATGTCCATGCCGGCAAGGGGTTTGCGTTGCAGCAGGACGGAGATGTCGTTGCGATCGACCTCGACGCACACGGTTTCTTCGACGGCGATGGCGGTGGTCTGGTGCGGAGTCTGCTCGAGCATGGAGGCGAACCCGAAGAACTCGCCGTGACCGGGTTCGTCGACGACGACCTCCTGGTAGTCCTGGTCGACGGTGGTAACCCGCACGTGACCCGAGACCATGACGTAGGCGGGGCCGGCGGGGTCTCCGATTTTGTAAATGCGCTGGCGCGGGGCGAAGCGCTTCACTTCCACCTGGGCGGCGAGGACCGCCAATTCCGCGTCGTCCAGCAGGGAAAACAAGGGCACGTGTTTGAGCACTTCCGGATTACACGCCATGGCGCACCTCAAGTGACGCGGGCTTCGCGGCCGGCCGAAAAGCCACCGGTGAGAGGGAATTCTGCCCGCGAGCCCCGGGTCAGGGATCAAGGTTTCTCGTTCCACCACCAGAGCGGAGGAAGCGGCTTGTGAACCGGCCAGACCTGGTTCAGGGTGTCGCCCTCGAACAGTTCGCCGTTCTTCATCACGTAGTGGATGGTGTTGGTGTTGTGAATGTCGTCGAGGGGGTTCTTGTCGAGCACGAGGAGGTCGGCAAGCTTCCCGGGTTCGATCGAGCCCAGGTCCTGGGCGTAGCCGATGGCCTCGGCGCCGCGGAGGGTGGCAGAGCGAAGTACGTCGAGGTTGGAAGCGCCGCCGGAAGCGAGCGCCCACATCTCCCAGTGATAGCCCAGCCCCTGGAACTGGCCATGGCTGCCGATGCAGACCCTTCCGCCGGCCTTGATCAGCTTGGCATCCTGTGCGGCGAGGCGGGGGAAGACGAGTTCGTCGTTGCGTGTCCAGAGGGTGCGGCGACGGGTGTGGTCATCGACGATGTTGTGGGGGAGGAAGCGGCGGACTTTGGGGTCGTCATGCACTTCGGTCGTTTCGTAGAAATAGTTTTCCGCCCAGGGTCCGCCATAGGCGACGATGAGGGTTGGCGTGTAGAAGATGCCCGAGCGCGACCAGAATTGAACCACGTCGTCGAACAGGGGAGTAATGGGCATGCTGTGCTCGTTGCCGCTGAAGCCGTCGATGGCATGAGTGAGATCCAACTTCATGTCGAGCCCGCCCTCGGTAGTGGGCATGACTCCTTCTTTCTTGCAGGCCATTACCATCCATTGGCGCTGTTTGCGATTCCCGACGAGGTAAGACTTGAGGTAGGTGGTGCGATAGAACTGGCGGTAGCGCCGGACCACGTCGTCGGCATCTTCGAAGGACTGGAAATCGTTGTCGGGAAAGACGCCGGGTCCGGTGGAATAGGGGCGCGGCCCGAGGATCTCGCCGGTGTCAACCAGGTCCTGATAGGCGAACATGTCGTTGGTGGCAGTCTGGGGATCGCGGCCGGCGGTCACGCCGTAGGCAAGATTCGCCAGGAAGCTCCAGTTTTGGAGGTCCAGGACGCCGCGCCGGATCTCCGTCCAGTGCGGGTGGATGTCGATGAAGCCGGGTACGATGGTCTTTCCGCTGACGTCAATTATCTTGGCATCGGAGGGGACGCTCACGGTTCCCTGCTTGCCGACCGCGACGATGCGGTTGTCTTTCACCACAAGGTCGGCGTTCTCGAGAACGTCGTCGCCATGCATGGTGATCACGCGGGCGCCGCGCAGAACGGCGGTTCCCGAAGGCGTATGGCGGGGGAAGGCCAGGTTTACCGGGATGGTTTCCGGCTTCAGCCTGGGGAGTTTGTCTTTCTTCTCTTCTTTATTAGTATCGTCGGCCGGGCCGGGCGCTTCTTTAGACGTTGCCGGGGCCACTGATTTGGCGGGGTTCCTGGGTTCTTCCTCGGGCTTTTTGGGAGGTTCGAATTCCACCTGATCGAGAGGCAAGCGGAAGAAGGTGGAGCCTTCGGCCCAGGTGAGGGTGTTCCCGCCATCGGCAAAGCCCATGTAATCGCCGCCCACTTCAGTAATCTTGCGGAGGGGCACGGGCGACTTGGAGACATCGACGGTGATCGGTTCACCGCCCATGCGGGGCACGGCGAGCAGATAGACCTGATTGGCGACTTGCGCGAGGGCCCACTTGCCATCGGGACTGATGCGGACATCATCGGCGGGATAGCCCTCGGGATGTTCGGGCTGGGGGAACCAGACCTTGCCGACCACCTTCGCGATCGTGCGGCGGTCGGTGCCGTCGTAGCGCATGGAGAGGAGTCCCTGTTCGGAGTAGACGTAGACGCGGTCGAGTTCAGGACCGAAATGGGGGTGAGCGGCGCCGCGCGCGGGAAGAATCAAGTTGGCATCGCCGCCATCGGCGGGCAGCCAGATGACGTCCCAGTTCACCGGCTTCGCATCCCACTCGTCGAACTGTTCCACGTGTCCCTGGCGGGGTCCGCGAATGGCGACGAGGCGGGTTCCGTCGGGGGAGAATTCCAGGTCGCGATAGTAGGCGGGCACCCTGGTCAGTTGCTGCGGGCTGGCGCTGCCATCGGAGCGGACCTTCCAGACCTGTCCGCCTTCCTGAGCCCAGGTGACGAAGGCGATCCACTGGCCGTCGGGCGACCAGGCCGGCATGTATTCCCGCTCGGCGACGCTGGTCAGCCGGCGGGGCGAACCGCCGGGGAGGTCCATTACGTAGAGATGGGTCAGGGCAGAAAACACGAGGCGCTTGCCGTCGGGAGACTGTACGGGTTGCTGGATGAGCCGGAGTTGCACGGGGCCTTCGTCGACGCGCATGGCCACATTCAGGTCAGGACCAAGGTCGCGGGTAATTTTCGCGGTGAAGGGGACGTCCTGGACGGCGCCGGTGGTGACGTTGATGCGGTGAATTTTTCCGCCCCAGGCGGCGACGACTTCCTTGCCATCGGGCGTGAAAGCATAGCCGGGCATGAAATCGCGGGTGAACAGCGATTCCTGGTCATCGCGCTGCACGGGGTAGTGGAGCCAGTGTTCTTCGCCATTCTTGAGATCGCGGATGCGAAGGCCGGTCTCGGTTTCTGTGCGCGTGGCATAGACCAGCAAGTTGCCGTCAGGAGAGATGCGGGGGCTGACGCCGCTGCCCGGGGCGTCGGTGACGGTGTCTTCGTCGCCGGTGGTGAGGTCGCGGCGGGTGATCTGGGCCAGGGGGAAGGTGACGTTGTAGAAACCGTTGGGCGTCTGGCGCGAGGCGTAATAAAGGTAGCGGCCGTCTTTGGAGGGGGATGCTCCGACGGCGTTGATCCACTGGCGCGGCCGAGTGTCGGGCTTGAGGTGGGACTTGGTGATCTGCACGCCGGCGCCCCCTTTTACGTGATACATCCACAGTTCCGCCGCGCCGATGGGGAACTGGGTGAAGCGGGAGGCGATGACATAGTTGCCGTCGGCAGTCCAGGCGGGGGAGAGGAATTCGCTCTGGGGATCCTGGCTGAGCTGTTTGGGGTTAGAGCCGTCGGGGTCGGAGATCCAGATGTTCTCCGAACCGCCGCGGTCGCTGATGAAGGCGATCTTTGTTCCGTCGGGGGAGTAGCGCGGCTGGCTGTTGAAGCCCATGCCGCTGGTGAGCTTTTTGGCTTCGCCGCCGGCGAATGGGATGGTGTAGAGGTCTCCCACGAGCTCAAAAAGGATAGTCTTACCGTCGGGCGAAACGTCGAGAGAAAGCCAGGTGCCTTCGGAAGTGGTGAACTCGACCTTGCGAGCGGGCTTCACGGGCAAGGGCTCTTCCTTTTTCTGACCGGCGGCCTTGTCAGGCGGGCGGTCGGCGGCGGCGGCGAAAGGCAGGCTGGTCAGAGCGGCGGCGAAAATCGCCAGACAGAAAATCCAGCAAGTATGTTGATGCAGACGGGAGAACCGGCGCATGAGGACTCAATCTCCATCGAGCAATTCGAATGCGGGATGCCCGCGTATCCTAGAGCCGCCGCGCGGGAGTAGTCAATTGGCGGGGCGGCCGGAGCATGTCCAGAGAAGCGAAACGGTACTGGAGCGGAGCGGCCGGAGCAGCGAGGATGCAATGCACCCGATGATCGACAAGAAGGCGGGTATACAATTCGCTTGCAGGGCGAACCTCTCCGCAGTCATGTGCCACAGAACCGGTCCTTATGCCGATCACTCTGTCGATCAACGGTAGCGAGCACACGGTCAATGCTTCCTCGGAAGAAAAGCTTCTGTACGTCCTGCGGGACGACCTGGGCCTGACGGGCACCAAGTATGGCTGCGGCGAAGGCCAGTGCGGCGCATGCACGGTTCTGGTGAACGGCCGGGCGGTCCGATCCTGCCTCATGCCGGTGAAGGCGGCGGCGGGCAAGAAGATCATCACGATCGAGGGCCTTGAGCAGGAAGGAGCCCTCTCGCCGGTGCAGCAGGCATTCCTGGAGGTGGAAGCTTTTCAGTGCGCCTATTGCACCTCGGGCATGATCCTGTGTGCGACCGACCTGTTGTCGCCTAACTCCCATCCGACGGACGAGGAGATCGTCTCCGCGATGGAGGGGGACGTCGATTCTCGCCGTCATCGCTGAAGGTGTGCCCTAGCGCCGGAGGGATTCTATGTTGCAGCACGCGGGGATCGAATGGCTCAATGCCCAAACGCTGATGCCTGCGGTTGCAGGCTTACTCGGCGTTGCGGTCGGCGGCTGGATGCAAGGGCATAACCAGAAAAGAGAGCGGGAGAACGCTTTTATAAAAGAGCGATTGAAAGATTTCTACGCTCCTCTGCTCGGCATGCGAAGTGAGATTCGGGCAAAGAGCGAACTTCGTTTGAAGGTCTTGTCCATCGCTCATGCTGACTGGCAGGCGAAGTTCGAGGGCATCCCTGATCCCGAAGTTAAGAAAGCCATAGACACTCAGGAAAGCCCAAAGTACGAGAAGGTGTTCGACTATAACGACAAGCAGCTACGTGAAGAGATTGTGCCTTTGTACAAGAAAATGCTGGAGTGGTTCTCCTCTCACATGTGGCTGGCGGAATCCTCAACCCTCACGCACTACCCAACGCTGGTCGAGTTCGTAGAGCGTGTTTCAAAAATAGGTTCGGCCTCGCGCTAAGTAGTTGTGCGTGAGGCGGGTAAGCTGTTGAACTTCTGCCATGAAGAAGCGGCAGAAGCTGTTGACAGACGAGCAGTGGGAGCTGATTGAGCCGCTGTTTCCGAAGCCGAGACGCCGACGAGACAAACGGGGGCGGCCGGCAGCCCCGAACCGGGCTTGTTTCGAGGGCATTCTGTGGGTGCTGCAGACGGGTGCGGCGTGGCGCTTTCTGCCCGACGAGTTCCCCTCGCCCTCGACCTGCTGGCGACGGCTGCAAACCTGGCAAGAGCAAGGCATCTGGCTCGACGCCTGGCGTGCGCTGCTGGGAGGGCTGGACGAGGAAGGGTTGTTGAGATGGGACGAGACCTTCCTCGACGGCAGCTTCGCCCCGGGGAAAAAGGGGGCTCTGCCGTCGGGAAAACCAAGCGGGGCAAGGGCACGAAGTGGATGGTACTGGTCGACGGTGAAGGTCTTCCGCTGGGAGTTCGGTTGGAAAGTGCCTCCCCCAGTGAAGTTAAGC